>OGUQ01000008.1_pt1 | contig 215217 bp, 177 predicted proteins | sample 1574701 | NCBI WGS metagenome assembly OGUQ01 (sample SAMEA2582087, study PRJEB24529) | metagenome | biome: Human gut stool | place: China | collected 2011 | reverse complement strand
GCACCACCTTGCCAAGGTGGGGGCCGCGGGTTCGAATCCCGTCTCGCGCTTTTTTATTATATAATCCGGAGTCTTAAGTTACAAGATTTCCGGCTTTTTTTGTATTGTCTTATCTATTGATATTTTCTATTATTTCTAGTACTATTAAAAAAGTAACCAATTGCAATGATGGTAACAGGGGAGACAGAAGATATGAAAAGCTTTATTTATGTGAAGATAAGATTTATAGGTGTATTATTTTTACTTATTTTATTTAACAGTATTACGGTATTTGCTGCTGGTAATGAAGAATATTTCCGATCCGTATTTGACCCGGACTATTATTATAACCAGTACCCGGATCTGCAGGGACAATTAGGTAATGACAGTGAAGCCTTATTTCATCATTTTATGACGATCGGGGTAAGAGAAGGTAGATCAGGAAATGCAGAATTTAATTTACGGGCCTATGTGTTACATAACAGAGATCTGCTGGATTATTATAAAACAGATCTGTCAGCTTATTGTAAACATTATATGGAAATTGGAAAGGTGGAAGGAAGAACCTGCCTGCCGACAGGAGATGAACAAGGTCTGATCGGTACCTATTCGACCCATTATGATACAACCGTACCAAGGGCCGTAAATATAGGAATAGCAGTAGAACGGTTAAACGGAACGGTTATACAGCCGGGACAGCTTTTTTCTTACAGTCAGACGCTGTTACCGAGAATACCGGAAAATGGATACGTTATGGCGCCTGCTATCGGCCGCTATGAATACGGCGGTGGTATCTGTCAGGTATCGTCCACGCTTTATGCTGCCATGTGTGATGCCCTGCTCCCAGTTATAGAGCGCTATCCACATTCTTCCCATGTCTCCTACATCCCGGTGGGAATGGATGCCACTATATCAGAAGCAGGCGGCAAGGATCTGAAATTTATAAATATTGGTCAGGATCCTTTAAAGATCGTAGCAGAAACTAACGAAGGTACAATGACCGTTTCTATTTATTTAGTGTCAAAAGAGACGCTGGAAACAGTGATGTGCATGCAGTAACCGACAATGATTCCTGGGAAGAGTGGTCCGGAAAAATTTATCCGGCAGATCCGGCATATTATAATTTCACCATCAAAGGGGCAAGTAAAGAAAAGTATAAGATCGTTGTTGATGGAATGACTACCTATCAGTTTATCAATGTAGATGGTGAATGGTATTATGATGTAAATGCAGATGGTGAAATAGATGAAGCTGAGATGGATAAGAGAGATATTGAAAGTTCATACTATTATCCAGAGATTATATTCTTAAGTGACGGCAGAGTTGCCATGCAGATGGAGATCACTTTGAATTATACAGAGGAAGATGATGTAAATACTTATTATGGATGGCCTGCAAAAGGCAGTTTAGCAATCAATATTTTCTACACTAGAAAATAATTTTTCATTTGGATTATTGTTATAAAACATATCTGAAGTTAAAAGCGGGATCAGAAACTATCTTCTGGTCCTGCTTTTTTTGAAGTATCGGATTATTTGTGATCTCTCCAATCCCCCATTCGCCAATTACCATTATTTCTGCTATAATAAGAAAAGATTACGTGAACGGAGACAGCATGTTACGTATTGGAGAAATGTGGAGGAAAACAAATGAACATAAAGAAGATCGTATGCATAACAGCCCTTGCATCCCTGGCGATGACAGGTACGGCCTTTGCGGGTACCTGGAAAGGGGGAGAAGGGGAAAATCAGAATAAATGGTGGTATGATAACGGCAACGGAAGCTATCCTTCAAACTGCTGGCAGTGGATCGATGGAAATGGGGATGGGACAGCGGAAAGTTATTATTTCGATCATAATGGCTGGCTGCTGACAGATACTACAACACCGGATGGCTATACAGTGAATGCAAGCGGTGCCTGGGTGCAGAATGGTGTTGTCCAAACTAAAAAAACAGGACAGGCTGTAAATGAAGCAAAGATCAACGTAAATGCCAATCCCATTGATTATGAGGGGATTTATAGTTACAGTGGAGCTGCATCCTACGTTTACAATGAACAGACCCGGCAATATGTGCTGTGCGGGATAACAGAGGGAAATTCCTGGGATGAATGGCTGGAGAAGATCTATCCGTCCAAGCCTACATATGAGGAATTTGCCATCAAAAAAACAGATGTGGACAGATACCGTTTTGTAGATAAGGTGAGAACTACCTATCGCTTTATCCGGGATGATGGGGAATGGTATTATGATATTAATTCAGACGGCCGTATTGATGAATATGAACGGGACCGGAAAAATGAACTGGAAAGATCTTATAATTACCCGGAAATTGAGTTTCTGGAAGATGGCCGGATCATGATGAACACAGAAAGATATCTGGATTATACAGGCAGTGATGGAAGCACAAGCAGCCGTTATGGCTGGCCATCTCAGGGCAAGTTTTTATTAAAGACAGAGATCTATTATACCAGGAGATAGCTGGGAAATACTGGAAGATAAGTTTTGCATCCCTCTTGTCACCGCCATTCATTTGTATTATAATATCCAGAATGGTTTTAAGATGTCCTCTCGGAGTCTTTCATGCACCTGCTCAGGCACAGAAAGATCCCGAGAGAACATGATGCATATTTGGAGGAAATGAAAATGAAATTTGCAAAAAGGATGGATCGGTTTGGAGAGGGAATTTTTTCCAGACTGGCTGAGATCAAGAATAAAAGGATCAGTGAAGGAAAAGAAGTGATCGATCTAAGTATCGGTGCGCCAAACATTCCACCGGCAGAGCATATCCGCAAGGCACTTTGCGAGGAAGCTATGAAGCCGGAGAATTATGTTTACGCCATCAGCGATACCAAAAAGCTGTTAGATACAGTGGCAGACTGGTATAAGAGAAGATATGATGTGGAACTGGATCCGGATACAGAGATTTGTTCCCTTTTAGGTTCCCAGGAAGGTCTGGCTCACATTGCCCTGTCTATTGCAGATGAGGGAGACATCGTTATGGTGCCGGATCCATGTTACCCAGTATTCGGAGATGGTCCGCAGATCGCAGGGGCAGAGCTTTATTATATGCCTCTTAAGAAAGAAAATGACTATATTATCCAGCTTCAGGACATCCCGGAAGAAGTGGCAAGAAAAGCAAAACTGATGGTCGTTTCTTATCCAAACAACCCGACTACCGCTATGGCTCCTGCGCAGTTTTACAGAGACCTGGTAGCATTTGCAAAGAAATACGATATCATTGTTCTCCATGATAATGCATACAGCGAGCTTGTATTTGATGGAAAGACCTGCGGAAGCTTTTTAAGTTACCCGGGCGCAAAAGAGATCGGTGTGGAATTTAATTCACTTTCCAAGACTTATGGCCTTGCAGGTGCAAGAATTGGTTTCTGCCTTGGAAATAAAGAGGTTGTAAAGCATCTTAAGATGTTAAAATCCAATATGGACTATGGCATGTTCCTGCCGATCCAGGCAGCAGCAGTAGCAGCTCTTACCGGCGATCAGGACTGTGTTTATGATACCATGAAAGCCTATGAGGCAAGAAGAGATATTCTCTGTGACGGTTTTCGCTCCATTGGCTGGGAAATGGACCGTCCGGTAGCAACTATGTTTGTATGGGCTCCGATCCCGAAGCAGTATAAGTCTTCAGAAGCTTTTGTTATGGATCTGGTAGAAAAGACAGGCGTTATGGTGACACCGGGAAGTGCTTTCGGACCATCTGGCGAAGGCTTTGTGCGTATGGCTCTGGTACAGGACCGTGAGGCATTAGAGCGTGCGATCCATGCAGTAGATGAAAGCGGAATTTTCTCAAAGGAGAATTCATGAAAACGTTCATGAAAAAATGGAAATGGAAGATCCTGATCCTGGTATATCTCTGCTTTATATATGGCAATTCTCTGACTCCTGCAGCTATTTCTTCTAAGGAGAGCGGATATTTTCTTGCGAAGATACAGGATTTCCTTGCAGGAGCGGGAATGGATGCCTGGTGGCTGACAGAGCATCTGGTGCGCAAAGCCGCCCATTTTACAGAATATGCAGGACTGGGATTTTTACTGGCGATGAATACAGGGGCTGGAATAGCGCCTGTATTTTGCCTTTTAAAAGGAAATGTGACGGCAGTACTTTTTATGCCTTTTGTAGATGAAACTATACAGCTGTTTGTAGAAGGCAGGTCCGGTCAGATATCCGATGTGTGGCTGGATATGGCTGGAATTGTTACCGGGATCATGGTTACGGCAGGTTTCATGAAAATGGTGGGAGCTATGAAAACTGGCAGAAAAGATGCAAAAGGAAAGGGCAGCGGAAACAGGAGCAGAAATAATGAATTATAAAGTGATAATGGCTTATGACGGAAGCCGGTATAATGGCTGGCAGAAACAGGGGAATACAGATAAGACCATTCAGGGAAAATTAGAACAGATCCTTTTTAAGATGACCGGGGAAGAGATCGAAGTTCATGGTTCCGGCCGGACCGATGCAGGAGTCCATGCCAGGGGCCAGGTAGCAAATTTCCACATAGACTGGAAAAAACTGGAAGTCCAGGAGATGCGGGAACTGGAAAAAAATGCCGGAAACCAGGCTGGACAGGGCTGTAAAAGGGAAAAATGTGGCGGAAAGAAAACGCCGGATCAGATCATGGAATATATCAATGAGTATCTGCCGGAGGATATTGCGGTTTTATCCTGTGAAGTGGCTCCGGAGCGTTTCCACAGCCGCCTTTCAGCAGTGAGAAAGACGTATTGCTATCAGCTGGAAATGGGACCGAAAAAAGATGTTTTTCAGAGAAATTATTATTATGGTCTGGGAGAACGGTTGGATGTTTCTGCCATGAAGGCAGCAGCCGGTCTTCTTACAGGAACCCATGATTTTAAAAGTTTCTGCGGCAATAAGAAAATGAAGAAATCAACGGTACGTACCATTGAAAAAATAGAGTTTGAGCAGTCAGGAAGCCGCCTGCATATTTATTTTACAGGAAATGGATTTTTACAGCAGATGGTACGTATCCTTACTGGCACGCTGATCGAAGTGGGACAGGGAAAATGTGCACCGGATAAGATAACAAGGATCCTGGACGCACAGGACCGGCAGGCAGCAGGACCAACTGCCCCGGCTCAGGGACTGTTCCTGGTAAATGTAGGGTATGAGGATAAGTGATGACTGATTTTTTAGTAAAATGTTTTGTGAAAGATCATGATAAAACAGAAGATCCCCAGGTGCGCACCCGGTATGGGATCCTGGCAAGTATTGTAGGCATCTGCTGCAATCTGCTTCTGTTTGCTTCCAAGCTGTTTATTGGCGTTCTGGTAAACAGTGTGTCCGTTATGGCAGATGCATTTAATAACTTATCCGATGCTGCATCGTCCATTATCGGTTTTATCGGTGTGCGTATGGCAGGAAAACCGGCTGACAGCGATCACCCTTTTGGGCATGGGCGGATTGAATATATTTCTGCTTTTATTGTGGCTTTCCTGGTTATTCAGGTGGGATTTTCCCTGTTTAAAACTTCTCTTGGAAAAGTGCTCCACCCGGAAGAAGTGTATTTTAAATGGATCTCCGTGCTGATCCTTCTTATTTCCGTAGGAGTGAAGTTCTGGCTGTCATTGTTTAACAGAAAACTGGGAAGCAGGATCAATTCCAAGGTGATGGAGGCAACGGCTGCAGATGCCATGGGAGATGTAATGACTACCAGTGCAGCCATTTTATCCCTTCTTGCTTTGAAATATTTAAACTGGAATATTGATGGCATTGTAGGTCTGGCAGTTTCCGTGGCTGTTATGTACGGCGGATTGAATATTGCAAAAGATACGTTGGCGCCGCTGATCGGAGAAGCCATTGAACCGGAGGTTTATGAGGAAATATCCAATTTTGTAGAAGGCTATGAAGGAATACTGGGAACCCATGACCTGATCGTTCACAATTATGGTCCGTCCCACAGTATGGCTTCTATCCATGCGGAAGTTCCAAGCAACTACGATCCGGAGTATTCCCATGAGATCATTGACCGGATCGAAAGGGATGCTGCAAAAAAATTTAACATGATGTTAGTGATCCACATGGACCCGGTAGAGCGGGATAATAAACGTCTGGCCCAGTACCGCTCCCTGATCAGCCGGGTGCTTATGGATATTGATATCCGCCTGTCGTTCCATGATTTTCGCATAGTAGGGTCAGGCAAAAATGTGTGTCTGGTGTTCGATCTGGTGGTTCCAAGAGAATATAAAGCATCGGCAGTGGGAAGACTGAAAAACAGGATCAATAATGAAGTCAGCCGCCGGGAGCCGGGATGCCGCTGTTCCATCACAGCAGAAAACAGTTTTCGTTCAGAGAAACATGGATCGGAGAAATAGGCATTGCCGCCATTTTAGTCCTGGCAGAAGGGATAATGGGAACTGGTATAATGGCAATGGAACTGGAAAACTGGATCTGTGACATGGCAAATGGAGATAAAGAAGGGCTGCGGCAGTTTTATGAGGAAACGGCCCGGTCTGTATACAGTTTTATTTTCTCAGTTTTAAAGGATCCACATGAGTCAGAAGATGTGATGCAGGAAACATTTCTGGCAGTGTGGGAACATGCAGGGGACTATGTTCCCTATGGAAAGCCGCTGGCGTGGGTATTTACCATTGCAAGGCGGCTTTGCTATATGCGTCTGCGGGAGAAAAAGCGGCAGGAAACTTTAGAAGACGGGGAGATCGATGATACCGGTGTGCCACAGCCACAGTTAGAACAGACAGCAGAGAGGACCGCTCTTTTACAGGCGTTAGACCAGTTAAATGAAACGGAACGGCAGATCGTGCTTTTGTATGCAGCTGCAGGGATGAAGCACCGGGAGATCGCCCAGGTCTTAAATATGCCCCAGGCAACGGAACTTTCCAAATACAGCCGCTCTGTGAAGAAACTGCAGAAAATGTTATATGCGTCATAATTGCGAAAAATTTGCTGCAGGCCTGCCTTATGAACAGGAATAAAAACTTCGGTTAGCATTGCATTTTATATAGTATGCTGTTATAATAAGTAGTAATGAATACTACATGTTAGGATAATCGAACGACATGTTGGATAACCGGAGGATAGAAACATGACTTACAAGATCATTGGAGACAGCTGTCTTGATCTGACAGAAGAACTGAAAAGGGACCCGAGGTTTCAGATGGTACCGCTGACATTGCAGGTGGGGGCTGCACAGGTGGTAGATGATGAGACTTTTGATCAGAAAGCTTTCATCCGTATGGTGAAGGAGTGTCCGGAGTGCCCGAAAACTGCCTGCCCTTCCCCAGAGATCTTTAAAGAAGCATATGAGGCAGCAGATGCAGAGGCAGTATTTGTGATCACTCTTTCCAGCCATTTAAGCGGAAGTTATAATTCAGCTGCTCTTGCAAAGCAGCTGTATGAAGAAGAAATGAAGGAAAAAGGAATTACGTCTTCTAAAAAGATCGAAGTTTTAGATTCCGAGTCTGCATCAGCAGGACAGTTAGAGCAGGCCCTTTATATCAGGGATCTGTGTGAACAGGGATTAAACTTTGAAGAAGTAGTGGAAAAACTGAGAAAATTCCGTGACGAGATGCACACCTACTTTGTTCTTGAAAGCCTTGATACCTTACGCAAGAACGGCAGACTTTCCGGACTGCAGGCATTCTTTGCAACTGCCTTAAATATCAAGCCAGTTATGGGCGCTGACCATGGTGTGATCATCAAATTAGACCAGGCAAGAGGTATCAACAAGGGTCTTCAGAGAATGTGCGATATTGCCATTAAAGAAGCAGGGGATACCACAGGAAAACGTGCAGTTGTATGCCATGTAAATAATCCTGAAAGAGGAGAGTACGTAAAGCAGGAACTGGCAAAGCGTGCATCTTTTAAGGAGATCGTTGTTACAAATGCAGCTGGCGTTGCTACCGTATATGCAAATGACGGTGGTATCGTGCTGGCAATTGGTTAATATTGGTAAACAGGAATAAAAAATGAACAGAAAAAAATGGATATGCACAGCGGCCGCTATTACAGGGCTGCTGTTGGCAGTTATAGCGGGTTTATCGATCCGGCATATGAAAAACAGTTCTTATGTAAGTGCCAGTGAGCTGGCGGGGCAGAAGAGCGGGTTAGTGTCTGAAAAACTGGAAGAAAATGGAAATGAAGACCTGGCAGAAAGCAGTGAAAGCAAAAATGGCCAGCCAGATGGTAAACAAGATCAGGAAAATGGTGTTGGTGCAGAAAAGAATGAGAACGGTGGAAATAGCAGCGCTGGACAGAACACGGATGAAGAAGCTGCCGAAAATGATAGCAGTACAGGTGAGTCAGAAAATGACAGCCAGGAGAGTAAGGCTGAGTCTGAAGCAGAGCCAACGGATCAGCCGGTAAAACTGGTCTTTTCCGGTGACATTCTTTTATCAGATCATGTGATGAATGCCTATAAAAACGGAGGCATCCGCAGCGTACTGGACAGCCAGTTTCAGTCTGTGATCGATGAGTCGGATATTTTCATGGCAAATGAGGAATTTCCTTTCAGTACCCGGGGAACGCCGGCAGAGGATAAGCAGTTTACCTTCCGGGCGGCACCGTCTTTGACCTTTGTTTTTAAAGAGCTGGGGATCGATATTGTGACACTGGCAAATAATCATGCCATGGATTATGGGACAGATGCTTTACTGGATACCTGTGATACTTTGGATAAAGCCGGTATCAGGAGAGTAGGAGCAGGAAAGAACTTAGATGAGGCAAAAGCACCTGTTATTTTAGAAGCCCAGGGCAAAAAGATCGGCTTTCTGGGAGCATCCAGGGTAATACCGGTGGCTTCCTGGAATGCAACTTCTACAAAGCCGGGTATGCTTACTACCTATGATCCGAAAATACTGGTGGATGAGATAAAGAAGCTGAGAGAGCAGTGTGATTATCTGGTGGTATATGTCCACTGGGGCATTGAGCGCAGTGAAAGGCCGGAAGACTACCAGAGATCTCTTGGAAAGCAGTATATAGATGCCGGGGCAGATGTAGTCATTGGCAGTCATCCCCATGTGCTTCAGGGGGTGGAATATTATAAGGGAAAGCCGATCGTATACAGTCTGGGCAATTTCATTTTCGGAAGCAGTATCCCTAAGACGGCACTGCTTAAGGTGCAGTGGGATGGGCAGGCAAGCCAGCTTACCTTTGTGCCGGGAACGTCTTCCGCCGGATATACAAGAGTGCTTGAAAATGAAGCCCAGAAGGCAGACTTTGCCTCTTATATGACAGGGATTTCCTATGGTGTTACCATTGAGGATGACGGAACGGTAGTGCCGCAGGGATAAGCGGGGACACATAACACTGTCCCTGCCATGCCCCACGTTCTTTAAAATGTTTATGCAGCTGATTTAAAACAAGCCGTTTGTTTCCGCTCCACAAAGGCGCGATCAGGAGATTTTTCGGTCCGTCACCGGTCATGCGGTGAATGGTGATCCGGGGCGGTAAAAGCGTGATACAGTCGATCACAAGATCGATATATTCTTCTATAGAAAACACATGAAAGGGATCTGTCTGGTAGACATCTGCCAGATCGGTCCCTTTTAATATATGGAGCAGCTGCAGCTTGATCCCGTCAATGGGCCGGTCTGCCAGATAGGTTACAGTTTCCTTCATCTGGTCTGTGGTTTCGCCGGGAAGTCCAAGGATCACATGGACGATCACAGTAATGCCGGCTTTTTTCAGCCGTTTTAAAGCATCCTCAAACACAGGAAGTTCATAACCTCTGCGGATAAAGCGGGCGGTTTTTTCATGGATCGTCTGAAGCCCAAGCTCCACCCAGACCGGTTTCTTACTGTTTAACTCTTTTAACAGGTCTATAATATCATCCCCCAGGCAGTCCGGCCTTGTGGCAATGGAAAGAGCAGCGATATCCGGGTGGCTGATGGCACGTTCAAACAGTGGTTTCAAATAAAAAACCGGTGCGTAGGTATTGGTAAAGGACTGAAAATAGGCGATATAATTGCAAGCTTCATCAGAGCCGGTCTTATTACTTACCCGTCCTTTGGCAGCTTCGATCTGATCCCATACATCTGTTTTCAGGCTTTCCGCAAAATCTCCGGAACCGCCTTCGCTGCAGAAAATGCATCCCCTGGTCCCACAGGTGCCGTCCCGGTTGGGACAGGTAAGACCTGCATCCAGTGACAGTTTATATACTTTATGTCCAAATGTATGTTTCAGCTCCCAGTCCAGACTGTGATAGGGGCGGCCGTTCCAGTTGTGTTCCAGTTCCATGTAAGACTCCTTAAAAATAATTCCGGTCTGCCTGCAGGGCAAAGCAGGGACCGTTGTCATGTGTATGTCCAGTTATAACAGAAAAAATGTCAGCTGTCCATGAAAGAATGTGCAATATCGAAAAATATTGTATTGTGACAGATGTTACTTTTGTGTTAGACTGATAATAGCATATCAGCAGAAAAAGGAGAGGGCAGCTATGAATGTATGTGAGACCATAAAACAGTTAAATAGTGAAAAAACAGATGCATTTATGCATGAACTTTATGGAAAAGGAGCAGCTGAAAACAAAGCAAGATATGAGAAGGTACTGAAAGGCTTTGAACAGGCGTTTGGCGACAGCAAAGAAGTCCTTCTTTTCTCATCACCGGGCCGTACAGAGATCAGCGGAAACCATACAGACCACAACCACGGCAAGGTGCTGGCCGGCAGTATCAACTTAGACTGTGTAGGCGCAGCTGCAAAGAATTATTCCAGCCATGTGCGGATCATCAGCGAAACCTATAATCAGGACATTACTATTGACTTAAATGATCTGGAGCCAAGTGCTAAGAAAGCAGGAACTGTTGATCTGATCAAAGGTATTTTAAAGGGATTTGAAACATCAGGCTACAGTGTTGGCGGCTTTAATGCTTATATTACCAGCAATGTGATCAGCGCAGCCGGTGTCAGTTCCTCCGCTTCTTTTGAAATGTTATTATGCTCCATGTTAAATGCATTTTTCAATGAAAGCCGTATGGACAATGTGGCTTATGCCCATATTGGAAAATTTGCGGAAAATAAATACTGGGACAAGGCATCAGGACTTCTTGACCAGATGGCATGTGCAGTAGGCGGCCTGATCACCATTGATTTTGTAGAGCCTATGACTCCGGTAGTACAGAAGATCGATTTTGATTTCAAGGCACAGAACCACAGTCTGATCATTGTCCAGACCGGAAAAGGCCATGCTGATCTGAGTGCTGAGTATTCTTCCATTCCGGAAGAGATGAAGAAGGTGGCAAAGTATTTTGGAAAAGATGTTTTAGCCCAGATCTCAGAAGAGAAGGTGATCCAGCATCTTCCTGAGATCCGGAAGTTTGCAGGAGACCGTGCAGTACTGCGTGCCCTTCATTTCTTTGAGGAAAACAAGAGAGTGGAAGCAGAGGTAGCAGCATTAAAAGAGGGCCGTTTTAATGATTTCCTGGAAAATATCACAGCATCCGGAAATTCTTCCTGGAAATGGCTGCAGAACTGCTTTACTACTAGCAATAACGCAGAACAGGGAATTACCGTTGCCCTTGCTTTAACAGAGCTGTTTATAGCCCAGAAGCAGAGAGGTGCCTGCCGTGTACACGGAGGCGGTTTCGCAGGTGTTATCATGGCAATGCTTCCAAATGACCTGGTAGAAGAATATACAAAATATATGGAGAAATGCCTGGGAGAAGGCTGCGCTTATAATATGAGCATCCGGCCTTATGGCGCGATCTGCGTAAGTGATTATTTATAATGTGATACCAGAGTCAAAAACAAAGAGACATTTATACGAAATGGGCCGTCTGCGAAAACAGACGGCCTTGTTTGTTATCATGCGATCATATTCTTATTACTTTCATTTCTTGTGATAGCTGTCCAGTAATTTCTGTTTCGTCTGCCACAATTCATTAGAAAGATCTACATGAACGGTGTGAGGATTTACCAGACGTTTGGACTCATCCCATAAGGTATCCAGTTCTTCCTTACAGTATTTCTGGATATCCATTACCTTTGGTGATTCATAAACGCATTCGCCGTTTAAGAAGACTGGTACTAACAGTTCGCGCATGGTGTAGCTGCCAGGTGCTAATAAGGTTTTCTTCCATGTTTCCTGTGGGTCGAAAAGGAGAAGAGAATTGTTAGTATCGAACTTCTCGCCTACCAGGCAGATCAGATCTGCGATGATCTTTCCGTTTTCTTTGTCATAAATACGGTAAATGGTCTTGTTTCCAGGGTTGGTGATCTTTTCAGCATTCTCAGATAACTTGATCTTTGGAATGAATTCACCGGTGGTCTTGTCCTTTACAGCAGCTAACTTGTAAACACCGCCAAAGGATGGGCAGTCCTTCGCTGTGATCAGATTGGTACCAACGCCCCAGGAATTGATGGTAGCGCCCTGTACCTTTAAGCTGTCGATCAGGTACTCATCCAGGTCATTGGAAGCGGAGATAACTGCATCCGGGAAGCCTGCTGCGTCCAGCATCTTCTTTGCTTTCTTTGACAGATATGCCAGGTCACCGCTGTCTAAGCGGATACCGTAGAAGGTCAGCGGAATGCCAGCTTCTCTCATTTCCTTAAATACCTTGATGGCATTTGGAATACCGGATTTTAAGGTATCATAAGTATCTACTAACAGGATACATGCAGATGGGTACAGCTTTGCATAGGTACGGAAAGCGGTCAGCTCATCCGGGAAACTCATGATCCAGCTGTGTGCATGGGTTCCTTTTACCGGAACATCAAACATCTTTCCGCAGAGTACATTGGAAGTACCGATACAGCCTGCGATCATGGCAGCTCTTGCGCCGTAAGTACCGGCATCAGCTCCCTGGGCACGGCGGAGACCGAATTCCATAACGCCATCGCCCTTTGCAGCGTGGACAATACGCTCTGTTTTAGTTGCGATCAGACTTTGGTGGTTGATAATGGTAAGAAGTGCTGTTTCAACCAGCTGTGCCTGCATGATCGGTGCGATTACTTTAATTAAAGACTCTCTTGGGAATACAACGGTACCTTCCGGGATAGCGTAGATATCGCCTGTAAAACGGAAAGTACTAAGATACTCTAAGAAGTCTTCTGCAAATATATTTAAACTTCTTAAATATTCAATATCACTTTCGTCAAAATGGAGTCCTTTGATATATTCAATGGCCTGTTCCAGACCGGCACAAATGGCAAAACCATTTCCATGGGGATTGGTACGGTAGAACATATCGAAGATGACAGTTTCATTTGCGTCTTTTTCCTTAAAATAGCCCTGCATCATCGTCAGTTCATACAGGTCAGTGAGTAGTGTGAGATTTCTGTGATCCATAAGTTGGCTCCCTCCTGGTACACAGTCTTTGGTTTGAAATAAATGGCTGTGTGCGGTTGTTTGTAAAGTTTCCGTAACAATATAGCATATTTATGTAAAAAAAGGAACATATCGTTACAAATTTAACAATATTATATACACATGACAAGACAAGTGTTCTGACAGAGCGAAATAAAATGCCTATTTCCTCCGTCCAAGCTGCCAGAAAGCCACAGCACTGGCTGCTGCCACATTCAGGGAGTCTACTCCGTGGAACATAGGAATGAGAACGGTGTAGTCGCAGGCTGCAATAGTAGCATCTTTCAGGCCTTCGCCTTCTGTGCCAAGGACAATAGCCAGCTTTTCATGGGAAGTTAAAACAGGATCGTCAATGGATACAGAGTCGGTTTTTAATGCCATAGCAGCAGTTTTAAAGCCCAAAGCTTTTAAGGTATCCATGGAAGCATCCGGCCAAGAATTTTTGGGAAGAATGGTCCATGGGATCTGGAATACAGTTCCCATGCTCACACGGGAGGCGCGGCGGTATAATGGATCAGCGCAGCCATGGGTGAGAAGTACAGCGTCCATGCCAAGGGCAGCAGCAGAACGGATAATGGCTCCTACATTAGTTGGGTTTACTACATCTTCTAAAATAGCAATGCGGTTTGCATGTTTACATATATCTTCTACAGAAGGAAGGACATTGCGCTTCATGGCGCAGAGCATGCCACGGGTCAGTGCAAAGCCGGTGAGTTTTGTAAGTACATTGTATTCAGCGGTAAATACAGGCACATCAGGGTATTTTTCAAGAAGCTGTCTGGTTTCGCCTCCGTCAGCTGAGACCAGCCGTTTCTCTGCCAGAAAAGAAATGGGAACATATCCTGCATTTAATGCCCGTTCAATCACCTTGGGGCTTTCAGCAATAAAAATGCCGGGATTCGGTTCAAAATAGTGGAGAAGCTGGGCCTCGTTGCAGCGGGCGTAGATGTCAAGCTCCGGGGCGTTAAAGTCTGTTATTTCAATTTCATTTAATTTCATAAAAATAAGTCCTTTAATGGGTGATATGTAGTTTAGTGATATATCATTTCCGCGATCGCGGGAAAATATATCTGTTTTCTAGTATAGAGGAAATGTATATTCTTGGCAACCGGACATAGTTACATGGTTTCAGGAAAAATGGTTATTCTAAATCTATCAAAGAATTATCAAAAATTTATTAGTGCAAAGGAGACCAGATCCATGGAAAATAAAATGTTCTGTTACCAGTGTCAGGAAACAGCCAACTGCACTGGCTGTACTTTAACCGGCGTCTGTGGCAAAAATCCCCAGGTTGCGGCAGCTCAGGATCTTTTGGTGTATGTGACAAAGGGGTATTGTGAGGTAACAACCAGACTGCGTAAGGAAGGCACGAATATCAGTGATGCTGAAAACCGCATGGTGGTAATGAACCTGTTTATGACCATTACAAATGCTAATTTTGATAAAGAGGCCATTGAGAACCGGATCCATGACACTCTTCATGTGAAAAAAGAATTATTAAAGAAGGTAAAAGATACCTCCGGGCTTTCTGAGGCTGCTTTGTGGGACGGAAGCGGGGACTGGGAGGTGATCGCCGGAAAAGTGGGAGTTCTTTCCAATCCAGATGAGGATATCCGAAGCCTTCAGCAGTTGATCACCTATGGCATCAAGGGACTTTGCGCTTATACCAAACATGCCAATGCCCTGATGCATACAGATCCAAAGCTGGATGCGTTTATACAGGAAACTCTGGCAAAGACATTGGATAACAGCTTGTCGGCAGAGGAATTAGTGGCGTTGACCTTAAAAACAGGAGAATACGGTGTAAAGGGAATGGCCATGTTAGATGCTGCCAATACCGGGGCTTATGGAGATCCAGAGATCACAGCAGTGAATATCGGTGTAAGAAAAAATCCGGGCATTCTGGTTTCTGGTCATGACCTGCGGGACCTGGAAATGCTTTTGGAGCAGACAAAAGGAACAGGCGTGGATGTGTATACCCATTCAGAAATGCTTCCTGCCTGCAGTTATCCGGCCTTTAAGAAATATCCCCATTTTGTGGGGAATTATGGCAATGCCTGGTGGCAGCAGAAAGAAGAATTTGAGTCATTTAACGGGCCGATCCTTATGACCACTAACTGTATCGTGCCGCCAAAAGCCAGTTATAAAGACCGTCTTTACACCACCGGTGCAGCAGGATATCCGGGCTGTACCTATATTCCAGGGGGCTTAGGAGAAAAGAAGGATTTTTCCCAGATCATAGAACAGGCAAAGAAATGTCCGCCGCCTAAAGAACTGGAATTTGGTACGATCCCAGGTGGCTTTGCCCATGCCCAGGTGATCGCGCTGGCAGATAAAGTAGTGGCAGCGGTAAAGTCCGGGAAAATAAAGAAATTCGTAGTCATGGCGGGCTGTGACGGACGCATGAAGAGCCGTGAATATTATACAGAATTTGCCAAAGCGCTGCCAAAAGATACCGTGATCCTCACAGCAGGCTGCGCCAAGTACCGCTACAATAAATTAAAACTGGGAGACATTGACGGCATCCCAAGGATCCTGGATGCAGGCCAGTGTAACGACTCCTATTCCCTGGCAGTGATCGCCATGAAGCTGAAAGAGGTATTTGGACTGGATGATATCAACGACCTTCCTATTATTTATAACATTGCCTGGTATGAGCAGAAAGCCGTGATCGTTTTCCTGGCCCTTCTGTCTTTAGGTATCAAAAACATCCACTTAGGTCCAACGCTGCCTGCGTTCCTGTCCCCGGCGGTGTTGAAAGTGCTGGTGGAGAAGTTTCATATTGCGGGAATCACGACGGTGGAAGAGGATATGAAGTTGTTTTTTGGATAGATACTGTGTATTTTTAAAGTTTTCTCCTCAGTTTAGCCGTTGACATTTCCATCCCCAGTCATTATAATGTAACTGTTATAATGAAAGTTATAAAAGAAAAGCCAAGAAGGAGACAGTATCCTTTTCCAAACATTACAGAGAGCCGGTGCAGGTGGAAATCCGGTATCAGTAGGAGAAAGGAGAAGATCACTCCGGAGCTGCCAGCTGAAGTTTTAAGTAGGCCGGGCCGCATTTCCTGCGTTAAGGGAACTCATATGATGGTATGCAGTAACAGGTGGTTGAACGAATCTAAGCTTTCGTCCTTTTACGGGGATGGAAGCTTTTTCTTTTTTATGGTGATGCACCGTCAGGTGACAGATCCATGTATTGAAAATTCAGGGCGCTGACCTTGAAAAGTACCTGTGAGACATTCTTCAAATTTAGAAATGGAGGAAAAGCAAGGATGTATGACAAAGTCCCCACAGACCTTAAGTTTGTGGAAAGAGAAAAAGAAGTCGAAAAGTTCTGGGAAGATGAACACATTTTTGAGAAGAGTATTAAGATGCGTGAAGGCTGCCAGCCATATGTATTCTATGATGGACCGCCAACCGCAAACGGTAAGCCGCATATCGGCCATGTTGAGACCCGTGTAATCAAGGATATGATCCCGAGATTTCGCGCTATGAAGGGCTATATGGTTCCAAGAAAGGCCGGCTGGGATACTCACGGACTTCCTGTAGAACTGGAAGTAGAAAAGAAGTTAGGCCTTGACGGAAAGGACCAGATCGAAAAATACGGTCTGGAGCCATTTATCAAGCAGTGTAAGGAAAGTGTCTGGAAATACAAGGGCATGTGGGAAGATTTCTCCGGCACTGTTGGTTTCTGGGCTGATATGGACAATCCATATGTTACCTACCACAATTCCTTTATTGAGTCTGAATGGTGGGCATTAAAGCAGATCTGGGATAAAGGCCTGTTATACAAGGGCTTTAAGGTAGTTCCTTATTGCCCACGCTGCGGTACCCCGCTTTCCTCCCACGAGGTAGCGCAGGGATACAAGGACGTAAAAGAGCGTTCTGCAGTGGTACGTTTTAAAGTAAAAGGGGAAGATGCTTATATCCTGGCATGGACCACAACCCCATGGACCCTTCCAAGCAACCTGGCACTTTGCGTAAACCCAAATGAAGAATACGTAAAAGTGAAGGCAGCAGACGGCTATACCTATTACATTGCACATGCATTAATGGAAAAGGTATTAGGAGAAGGCTGTGAGGTTCTGGAAACTTATGTAGGTAAGGATCTGGAATTCAAGGAATATGAGCCATTATACGACTGCTCCGTTCCATACTGCGAGAAGCAGCACAAAAAAGCGTTCTATGTTGTATGTGATACCTATGTAACCTTAACAGATGGTACCGGAATCGTACACATTGCTCCTGCATTTGGTGAAGACGATGCTAATGTAGGCCGCAAGTACAACCTGCCTTTCGTCCAGTTAGTTGATGCAAAGGGTGATATGTCAGCAGATACTCCATTTGCAGGCAAGTTTGTAAAAGATGCTGATCCATTAGTATTAAAAGACTTAAAAGAAAAAGGCCTGTTATTTGATGCTCCTGCATTTGAGCACAGCTATCCACACTGCTGGAGATGCGGTACTCCACTGATCTACTATGCAAGAGAATCCTGGTTCATTAAGATGACTGCTGTTAAGGATGACCTGATCCGCAATAACAACACCATTAACTGGGTACCTGAGTCTATTGGTAAAGGCCGTTTCGGTGACTGGCTGGAGAACATTCAGGACTGGGGCATTTCCAGAAACAGATATTGGGGAACTCCATTAAATATCTGGGAGTGCGAGTGCGGACATCAGCATTCCATCGGAAGCATTGAAGAATTAAAGAGCATGTCTGACAACTGCCCGGATGATATTGAACTTCACCGTCCATACATTGACGCTGTTACCATCCGCTGCCCGAAGTGCGGCAAGCAGATGAAGCGTGTACCGGAAGTTATCGACTGCTGGTTCGACTCTGGTGCAATGCCATTTGCACAGCATCATTATCCATTTGAGAATAAGGAACTGTTTGAGTCCCAGTTCCCGGCTCAGTTCATTTCCGAGGCTGTAGACCAGACTCGTGGATGGTTTTACTCCCTGTTAGCTGAGTCTACCTTACTGTTCAACAAGGCTCCTTACGAAAATGTAGTTGTAATGGGTCTGGTTCTGGATGAGAACGGACAGAAGATGAGTAAGTCCAAGGGAAATGCAGTTGACCCATTTGACACCTTACAGAAGCATGGCGCAGATGCCATCAGATGGTTCTTCTATACCTGCTCCGCTCCATGGATCCCGAAGAGATACCAGGATAAGGCAGTGACCGAAGGACAGAGAAAGTTCATGGGTACCTTATGGAATACCTACGCATTCTGGGTATTGTATGCAAATATCGACAACTTTGACGCTACCAAATACAGCTTAGAATATGATAAGCTGCCGGTAATGGATAAGTGGCTGCTGTCCAAGATGAACTCCATGGTCAAGGCAGTAGATGACAACCTGATGAACTACCGTATCCCTGAGGCTGCAAAGGCTCTCCAGGAATTCGTAGATGATATGAGTAACTGGTACGTGCGCAGAAGCCGTGAGCGTTTCTGGGCAAAGGGCATGGAGCAGGATAAGATCAATGCCTATATGACCCTGTACACCGCTCTTGTAACTGTTGCAAAGGCAGCTGCTCCTATGATCCCGTTCATGACAGAGCAGATCTACCAGAACCTGGTAAGAAAGATCGACAAGACCGCTCCGGAAAGCGTTCATCTGTGCGACTTCCCTGTAGTAAAGGAAGAGTGGATTGATGAGAAGTTAGAAGCAGATATGGAAGAAGTTCTGGATACTGTTGTTATGGGCCGTGCAGCCAGAAATACAGCAAATATCAAGAACCGTCAGCCAATCGCCCAGATGTATGTAAAGGCAGACCATGCATTATCTGATTTCTATGTAGAGATCATTGAAGAAGAGTTAAATGTAAAGAAAGTAACCTTTACAGATGACGTAAGAGCCTTCACTTCCTATACATTTAAGCCACAGTTAAAGACCGTAGGACCAAAATACGGCAAGCTGTTAGGAAAGATCCGTGAAGCACTGACCAACTTAGACGGAAGTGCTGCTATGGATACTTTAAATGAGACCGGCGCATTAACCTTTGACTTTGACGGACAGGAAGTTGTTCTTACAAAGGATGACCTGTTGATCGATGTAGCAAAGAAAGATGGTTATGTAACAGAAGAAGACAACTATGTAACTGTTGTCCTGGATACCAACCTGACTCCTGAACTGATCGAAGAAGGTTTTGTCCGCGAAGTGATCAGCAAGATCCAGACCATGCGTAAGGAAGCTGGCTTTGAGGTTATGGACCACATCGGCGTATACCAGAGCGGCAACGACAAGATCGCTGAGCTGATCAAGAACAACGCAGATGAGATCAAGAGCGAGGTTATGGCTGATTACATCCACTTAGGTGAGATGAAGGGCTTCACCAAAGAGTGGAACATCAACGGCGAGACTGTTATGTTAGGTGTGGAAAAGCTGTAAAGTAGCCATATAATAATGGTAAAATATGGTTTAATATCCGTATTTAAGTTGAAATAGACTGGAAAAAATGGTAATATGAGGGACAGGGCAGAAATGTTACCTGTCCCTTGTTTGTATCATTTATTTGTCAAACAGATCAGCAGCGCGTGCAGGCGTGTGCGGGTCAAAATATGGGTATGCTTTCTGTAAAGGGGGCATATGGGAAAATGAGGAGGAAGGCTATGAAAAATACAGGCTTTGACAAGGCTTTGTTCAAAAGTGCAGTAACCTTTAATGTAAAAAACATGTTCCGTCGTACCATCGACGAAGCAACCCCTCAGCAGATCTTCCAGGCTGTGGCTTATACAGTAAAGGACGATATCATTGACCAGTGGATAACAACCCACAAGGAATATGAGAAAAAAGATGTAAAGACCCTTTATTATCTGTCTATGGAGTTTTTAATGGGTCGTGCCCTTGGAAACAATATGATCAATCTTCGTGAATATAAGGAGATCGCAGAAGCATTAGACGAAATGGGCTTTGACTTAAATGCTATCGAAGACCAGGAACCGGATGCAGCATTAGGAAATGGTGGTTTAGGACGTTTAGCAGCATGCTTCCTTGACTCTTTAGCAACCCTGGGCTATCCGGCATATGGCTGCGGTATCCGTTACCGTTATGGTATGTTCAAACAGAAGATCGAAGATGGTTATCAGGTAGAAGTTCCGGATAACTGGCTGGAAAATGGCAATCCATTTGAGATCCGCCGTCCGGAGTATGCTGTAGAAGTAAAATTCGGCGGCTATGTACGTATTGAAGACCGCAATGGTATGAGCCATTTCGTACAGGAAGGTTATCAGTCTGTAAAGGCTGTTCCATATGACCTGCCAGTTGTAGGCTATGGCAACCACATTGTAAATACACTTCGTATCTGGGATGCTGAACCTGTTAATACCTTTAACCTGGACTCCTTTGACCGTGGTGATTATCAGAAGGCTGTTGAGCAGGAAAACCTGGCTAAGAACATCGTTGAGGTCCTTTATCCAAATGATAACCATTATGCAGGTAAGGAACTGCGTTTAAAACAGCAGTATTTCTTCATCTCTGCCAGCGTTCAGAGAGCAGTACAGAAATTTAAAGAAAAACATGACGACATCCATCAGTTCCCTGAGAAGGTTGTATTCCAGTTAAATGATACCCATCCAACTGTAGCAATTCCTGAGTTAATGCGTATCCTCTTAGACGATGAAGGCCTTACCTGGGAAGAAGCATGGGATATTACTACAAGAACCTGTGCATACACCAACCACACGATCATGTCTGAGGCATTAGAGAAGTGGCCGGTAGACTTATTCTCCCGTCTGCTTCCACGTATCTATCAGATCGTAGAAGAGATCAACCGCCGTTTTGTAAATGAGATCCAGCAGAGATATCCTGGTGATCAGGACAAGATCGCAAAGATGGCAGTTGTATACAATGGTCAGGTAAGAATGGCTTATATGGCTATTGTAGCAGGCTTCTCTGTAAATGGTGTTGCAAGACTGCATACTGAGATCTTAAAGCATGAGGAGTTAAAAGACTTCTATGAGATGATGCCTGAGAAGTTCAACAACAAGACCAATGGTATCACCCAGAGACGTTTCCTGCTTCACGGCAACCCATTATTAGCTGACTGGGTAACTGACAAGATTGGCGATGAGTGGATCACAAACCTGCCTCATATTAAAGAACTGGCAGCATTTATGGATGATAAGGAATGCCAGAAGGAATTCCTGGATATTAAATATAAGAATAAAGTACGTCTGGCTAAGTACATTAAGGAGCACAACGGCATTGACGTTGATCCAAACTCTATTTTTGATGTACAGGTTAAGAGACTTCATGAGTACAAGCGTCAGCTGATGAACATTCTCCATGTTATGTACCTTTACAATCAGTTAAAGGATAACCCAAACATGGATATGGTTCCAAGAACCTTTATTTTCGGCGCTAAGGCAGCAGCAGGCTACCGCCGTGCAAAACTGACTATTAAGCTGATCAATGCAGTAGCAGATGTGATCAACAATGATAAGTCCATTAATGGAAAGATCAAGGTTGTATTTATTGAAGACTACCGCGTATCCAACGCAGAGATCATCTTTGCAGCAGCAGATGTCAGCGAGCAGATCTCCACAGCCAGCAAGGAGGCTTCCGGTACCGGTAACATGAAGTTCATGTTAAACGGTGCTCTTACATTAGGAACTATGGATGGTGCAAATGTTGAGATCGTAGAAGAAGTTGGACAGGAAAATGCCTTTATCTTTGGCCTTTCTGCAGACGAAGTTATCAATTATGAGAATAACGGCGGCTATAATCCAATGGATATCTTCAACAACGATCCTCAGATCCGCAGAGTACTGATGCAGCTGACCAATGGATATTATTCACCAAAGGATCCGCAGATGTTTAAGGAAATCTATGATTCTCTGTTAAATAACTGTGGCGGCAGCCGTCCGGATACTTACTTTATCCTGAAAGACTTCCGTTCCTATGCAGAGGCTCATGAGAAGATCGACAAGGCTTACAGAGACAGACAGTGGTGGGCAAAAGCAGCTCTTATCAATGTTTCCCACAGCGGTAAGTTTACTTCTGACCGTACCATTGAAGAGTATGTAAGAGATATCTGGCATCTGAAAAAGGTGACATTAGAGCAGTAAGACCCGTTCGTGCAGCGCATGAATGGTAATAAAAACTGTGATTTATGGGGGATGCTGCAGAAGCCTGCGTTTTTGCGGCATCCCTTTATTGAAAAATGATTTCTTCAAATGTGTTCTGGAAATATGTTCCTGAAACGTATCCCCAGAATACATTTGAAGATATGTTTTATGAAAGAAAGGATCTACATTATGAAGATAAAAGATATACTGGCAGAGGGCAGACCAACCCTTTCATTTGAAGTATTCCCTCCAAAGACAGCAGATGCTTATGAGTCCGTAGAAAAGGCAGCTTCCAAGATCGCACAGTTAAAGCCGGATTTTATGAGCGTTACTTACGGTGCAGGCGGCGGAACCAGTGATTATACAGTAAAGATCGCTTCTACTATTAAAGAAGAGTATGGCGTGACACCACTGGCTCATCTTACCTGTGTTTCTTCTACAAGAGAGAAAGTACATCATGTATTGGAGGAATTAAAGGCACATAAGATCGAAAATGTCCTGGCACTGAGGGGTGATATCCCACAGGACGGAAAAACACCGGAAGTTTATCACTATGCTTCTGAGCTGATCCGTGAGATTAAAGAAGCAGGGGATTTCTGTATTGGTGCAGCCTGCTATCCGGAAGGACATCCGGAATCTTCTAATAAGTCTGTGGATATGGACTATTTAAAGCAGAAGGTGGACGCTGGCTGTGATTTTGTCACTACCCAGATGTTCTTTGACAACAGCCTTCTTTACAGCTATTTATACCGCATCCGTGAGAAAGGCATCACCATTCCTGTGATCGCAGGTATCATGCCTGTTACCAGCGGAAGCCAGTTAAAGCGTATTGCACAGATGTCCGGAAGCTATATGCCTGCACGTTTCTTATCTTTAGTAGATAAATACGGAGATAACCCGGCAGCTATGAAGCAGGCTGGTATCGCTTATGCTACAGACCAGATTATTGATCTTCTGGCAAATGGCATTAAGGGAATCCATGTGTACACCATGAATAAGCCGGATGTAGCTGCACAGATCCAGAGCAATATTTCAGAGCTGCTGAAATAACGTAATGAGTCCAAAAGAAAAACAAGCCATTAACGAAGGTTCCGCCTGCGAATGCAGGCAGTAGAGCACGATAGTGCGGGAACCTGAGTGAACGGCTTGGGACAGGAGGACATACAGGAAAATGGAACTGGCAGATATTAACAGAAGAGAGGTTTTACGCTATCTGGGGTATAAAAACCAGGAGGCAGACGAAAATGTAAGTAGGATCGTGGAAGACTGCCTGGAGCTTTTGTGGAAAAATGTTTCACCTAAGTACCGGGTGCGGGAATTTCCTCTTACTCTGGGAGCAGACAATCGGATCGATGGGGAAGTTTTCCAGACAAAAAGCAGAAATCTTTCTGTTAATTTAAAAGACTGTGAAAAAATACTGGTTTTTGCCGCAACGTTGGGTGTGGGAGCGGATTACCTGATCCAGAAGTACAACCGCCTGGAAATGAGCCGGGCAGTGATCTTGCAGGCTGCTTCTGCGGCTATGATCGAGGAATACTGCGATCAGGTGTGTGAAGGCCTGAAAAAAGAGTACGAAGAAAAAGGCCTGTATCTGCGGCCAAGGTTCAGTCCCGGATACGGGGATTTTTCTTTAAGCTGCCAGAGCGCTGTTTTAGATGCACTGGATGCAGGAAAGCACCTGGGGATCAAACTGACAGACAGTTTTCTGATGATGCCTTCCAAATCCGTAACAGCAGTGATCGGAGTGAGCCAAAAGCCCCACCGCTGTGACGTAAAGGGCTGTGAGGCCTGCGGAAAAACAGACTGCCTGTACAGGCGGTAGCGGACAGAGTCATTATGAACTGTTACGCTTAAATAGATCAGATAAAATAGATCAAAAGAGGTTTAATATGAGCATTTTAGATGAAATGAAAGTGCGCCGCCTGTATTGTGACGGCGGTATGGGAAGTCTGCTGCAGGCTGCGGGACTTGCTGCCGGTGAACTGCCAGAGCGCTGGAATATTTCCCATCCGGAAGTTATTACAGATGTGCACAGAAAATACCTGGCAGCAGGTGCGGATATTATGACTACCAATACCTTTGGCGCCAACCGGTTAAAATATGACAAGGACGGGGAGCTAAAGGCCATTGTAGAGGCAGCTATTGCCAATGCAAGAAAAGCGGTAGAGGAAGCTGGCAGAGGCTATGTAGCCCTGGATCTGGGGCCTACAGGAAAGCTTTTAAAGCCACTGGGCGATCTGCCATTTGAGACTGCTGTATCTTTATACAAAGAGGTAGTTTCCATTGGCGCGGCAGCAGGCGCTGATCTGGTGCTCATTGAGACCATGAGTGACAGCTATGAGTTAAAGGCTGCTGTTTTAGCTGCAAAAGAGGCTGGCATTAACCCGGAAACAGGAGTAAGACTGCCAATCTTTGCTACTGTTATTTATGATGAAAAAGGCAAATTGCTTACTGGCGGAAATGTAGAGTCCACCGTAGCGCTGTTAGAAGGTCTGGGAGTAGACGTTCTGGGCGTAAACTGCGGTCTGGGACCGGAACAGATGAAGGGGATCGTAAAAGATATCCTGGAAGTTTCTTCTACCTCGATCCTGGTTAACCCAAATGCAGGACTTCCAAGAAGTGAAAATGGAAAGACCGTATATGACGTAGATCCAAAAGACTTTGCTGCTGTGATGGAAGAGATTGTAAGAATGGGCGCTGTGATCACCGGCGGCTGCTGTGGTACAACACCAGATCACATCCATGCCATGGTAGAACTGACAAAGGATATCCCAGTGCAGATGCCGGAAAAGAAGCACCGCACGGCCATTTCTTCCTATTCCCAGGCAGTTGTATTTGATAAAAAGACCATTATCATTGGCGAGCGTATCAATCCTACAGGAAAATCCAAATTTAAACAGGCTCTCCGTGACCACAACCTGGAATATATCCTTCGTGAAGGTGTGACCCAGCAGGATAATGGCGCAGATGTCCTGGACGTAAACGTAGGTCTTCCGGAGATCGATGAGCCTTCCATGATGGAAGATGTGGTAAAAGAACTGCAGGCGGTCATTGATCTGCCATTACAGTTAGATACCTCCAGTGCAGAGGCTATGGAGCGGGGCCTTCGTGTATACAACGGAAAGCCTCTGATCAACTCTGTCAACGGTAAAAAAGAGGTTATGGAACAGATCTTCCCGCTGGTTGCAAAATACGGCGGTGTTGTTGTAGGACTTTGTCTGGATGAAGACGGCATTCCTGAGACTGCAGAGGGAAGAATTGCAGTAGGAAAGAAGATCATTGACACAGCTGCTGCTTATGGAATTGGACCGGAAGATATTATTTTAGACGGTCTTTGCATGACGGTAAGCTCTGACAGCCAGGGAGCGATCGTTACTCTTGAAACTCTTAGAAAGATCCGTGATGAATTAGGCGGAAAGTCTGTTTTAGGTGTATCCAATATCTCCTTTGGACTTCCTCAGAGAGAGATCATCAACGGTGCTTTCTTTACCATGGCAATGGAAAGCGGTTTAAGCGCTGCCATTATCAATCCGAACTCTGAAGCTATGATGCGGGCTTATTATAGCTTTAACGCATTGATGAACCTGGATCCTCAGTGCAGTGAATATATCAGCATTTACAGTGGCCAGACTGCAGGTCTGGGACAGACCATTGGAAAAGGTGGAAATGGTGCCGGAGGTTCCGGTGCAGCCGGAAATGGCGGTGCAGGGAGCACAGGAAGTCTTGGAAATGCCATTGAAAGAGGTTTAAAAGAAGTAGCAGTAGAAAGCGTAACTGCTCTTTTAAAGGAAAAAGAAGCCCTGGATGTGATCAATGAAGAGATCATCCCGGCACTGGACCATGTAGGAAAAGGCTTTGAGAAAGGTACTGTTTTCCTTCCACAGCTGTTAATGAGTGCGGAAGCAGCCAAAGCAGCCTTTGAAGTGATCAAAAATGCCATGGCAGGCAGCGGAGAGACCCAGGAAAAGAAAGGTACCATTATCCTTGCAACTGTCAAAGGCGATATCCATGACATTGGAAAGAACATCGTAAAGGTTCTTCTGGAAAACTACAGCTACGATGTGATCGATCTTGGAAAAGATGTTCCGCCGGAGACAGTAGTAGAAGAAGCTGTAAGCTGCCATGTACCATTAGTAGGCTTAAGCGCCCTGATGACTACTACAGTTCCAAGCATGGAGGAGACTATTAAGCAGCTGCGTGAAAGCGCCCCGTGGGTAAAAGTCATGGTAGGCGGGGCAGTGCTTACTCAGGAGTATGCAGATACCATTGGAGCAGATGCGTATTGCAAAGATGCTATGGCATCTGTACACTATGCGGAGACAGTTATATAATGTAATGAGTCCAAAAGAAAAGCAAGCCATTAACGAAGGTTCGTGAAACTACCATTTATTACCAGGTAATTTTCCAGAAAAATGTGATAATATAGTTTTGTAACATAAATGAAATAAATTTGTAACAAAATGAAAGCGAGGACAAAACTATGTTATCAGTATCCACAATGGCACTTGCAGCAATGATCGGCTCCGCATGCGTACCTAACGCAAATCAGGCGTGTAACGTAAACAGCTGTACATATGATCAGGCAAACTGCATTCAGGCAGAATGCGCTGCAAACGGCGGACAGGACTTAAACTGCCTGTTAAATGGTCTTGGTGCATGCCTTCAGGATGGCTGCCAGAATGGAAATGTAAGACCAGCCGGAGTATCCGGCCTGGAAAGCTGCAGAAGATAAGAGCATTGGATTTTGCAATAAGCAATGTTACAAAAGAAAAATAGATAAATAAGTATGAGAAAAGACCGTCTGTTCAAAAGAAAGAGCAGGCGGTCTTTCACGTTATGCATTAGTAAAGAACTGTGTTGGGTGGTTTTGCGGGCTGAGTTATCGATCACAGAAAAGTGCTGGCCTGTTTCTCACTGATCCAGATTTTTCCCTTGTTTAAATGAATGATCTCTTCATCCACAAGTTCCTGAACCGTCCTGTTTACTGTCCGTACCGAGCAGCCAAGATGTGCTGCGATCTCCGGCCTGGTGAAGGGGATACGGATGGGATAGACGGAACCGGGGTTTGGATTACCATTGCTGTTTTCCGTATGTGTGCTGTCATTTACAGCCTGTGTCACCTGTTCTTTCAGAAAGACCAGCATGCGGGTGCGGTTGTCCGCAAAAAGGTTCTGGCGCTGGAACTGGGCCTGGGCTACCAGCTGGGTGATGATCATGCGGCTTCTGAGAAAAAGAGCGTGGGAGTCGCTCCGCAGCCAGGTCATATATTCCGCTGCAGGGATCACCAGGCAGAGAGAGTCTTCCAGCATGGTCAGTGTTACCAGACGGGGCTGTTTTTCGGTGAAAAATTCGTAATCACCAACTATGTCCAGAGCACGTATCTCCGTAAAATGATAAGGTATATTTGCCACATGTTCCTCAACCGCTTCCAACCGGCCTTTTAAAAGGATATACACATGAGCGCAGCTGTCCCCTGCAGCTACCAGACGGCTGCCTTTTTTATAAGAGCGCAGCATCAGCACCGTCTGTATATAAGGCGGAGCAAATTTAAAGAAATTCTCTAAAAAGCTTTTTTGTTTTAATGTAAATGGATAATTAAATTTATTGATATTCAACAAAACTGCCACATGTCCTTTTTTTAATTATGATATCATTTTATAATATAAGTGTCAAAAGGTCTTTTGATATAGGTACATTGAAAGACTCCGGGAGTACATAAAATAAAAAAGGAGGAAGTTTATTATGGGAACACCACACAATCAGGCGGAAAAAGGTGAGATCGCAAAAAAGGTATTGATGCCGGGGGATCCTCTTCGCGCAAAATTCATTGCAGAGAATTTCCTTACAGATGCAAAGCTGGTCAATGAAGTCCGTGGGGCATATGCATACACAGGTACTTATAAAGGGGAAAAAGTAACTGTTATGGCAAGCGGAATGGGAATGCCGTCTATAGGAATTTATTCCTATGAGCTGTTTTCTGTTTATGATGTAGACCAGATCATACGTATTGGTTCTGCAGGCGCTTATGTACCGGAATTGAATTTAGGTGATGTAGTGCTGGAAGAAAGTGCATGGAGTGAGTCTACTTTTGCACATACCCAGAATGGCTACGATAAAGATACCATCTATCCGGATCCGGAATTAAACGCTCATATTTTAGAGGCTGCAAAGCGTAATCATATTACTGTAAAGCCTGTAAAAGTACATTCCAGTGATGTATTTTATACAGAGCCAAATGTAGACGGCTACAAAGAGATCAGCGCAAAACATGGTTGTGCCTGCGTGGAAATGGAAAGCTTTGCACTGCTCCACAATGCAAATGTGCTTCATAAAAAAGCAACCTGTATGCTGACTATTTCTGATTCTATGCCAAAGAATGAGCATGCCACAGCAGCAGAACGCCAGACTTCCTTTACAGATATGATGACTGTCGCATTAGAGGCTTGTCTGGACCAGTAAGGAAGGTTCTGCCTGCGTCAGCAGGCAGTAAAGCGGGTAAGCATGAGGTTCGTAGGTCTGATGTATAAAATCCTGTAATTTTCCATAAAATCCCATAAAGAGTAAATTATGCTCTGGCAATGCAAATGTGTCAGAGGCAAAAAGGGGATCATATAAAATGGAAAAAAATGGAAAAACTTTCATCAAAGGCCTTGTGATCGGCGCAACCATGACGGTACCAGGCGTCAGCGGCGGTTCTATGGCTATGGTCTTAGGGATCTATGACCGTCTTTTAAAACATGTCAGTGAAATAACAAAATATCCAAAAGAAAGTCTCACATTTCTGCTCTGGTTTGCAGCCGGAGCAGGAAGCGGGGCTTTTTTGTTTTCCAGAGGGATCAGCTGGCTTTTAACCACAAGGGCAGAAGGAATTTTATGTTTCTTCTTCCTGGGAGCAGTAGCAGGCGGCATTCCCATGATCTTAAAAAGCGCCAGTGTAAGCCGTATCCGGGGAAGAGAGATGATCTGTATCCTTACAGGGATCCTCACAGCCCTTCTTATCGCCCTGATCCCTCAGGGGATATTTGCTCCTGGAACAGAAAACACTCCCATGCATCTGCTTTTCCAGCTTGCAGGAGGCTTTATCATAGCAGTTGCCTTAGTCCTTCCGGGCATCAGCGCCTCCCAGATGCTCTATATGCTTGGAATTTATGAAAGTACCTTAAAAGCCATCAGCAGTCTGGATATTTTGGCGCTTCTTCCCTTAGCTGTTGGTGGTATTATGGGAACCTATCTTACAGCCCGTATTCTGGAGCAGCTGATCAAAAAGCACAGGGAAGCCACTTTTTTAATGATCCTGGGCTTTATGCTGGCATCGCTGCCTGAACTTCTGCCAGGTCATTTAGCACAAGAAAACCTGCTGTTTTGCGGCATGGCGCTGGCAGCAGGTTTTGTAAGTCTCTATTTAGTTACATTAAAATGAAAGCGGGTAAAGTCACCAAGCCAGGTAGTGCTGGAATATTCAATGGCCTTTCCGTCAGCTAACAGATACTGGGAGTCGATCTTAAGGCCTGTGGCATCATAGACTGTATTCAGTAAAGAAGCGGAAATGGCATCCAGTCGCACCGCTTCAATGTAATTTTCAATCTTGGTGATATCATAGTGATAGGTATATTTTAAAGTCCGGGAAATGCTGTTGTACAAAAGAGTGGACTCTGTCAGTCCTGGAACATCGCTTTCCCTGAACCATACATGGTTGATGCCGCTTGGGCGTCCGTCATGGCAGAAGAGACGTTCCACGTAAAGCAGGGGAGTAGAAGGTGTTACCTGCAGCTGCTCACAGATCACAGAGTTGGAGGCAAATACCTTTTCTATGGTGAGAACTTTAGAGTCTACAGAAGATTTGGCATTGGAGTCCAAAGTAGGGAAAGCCAGCTCCTGCACCAGCTGTCTGGGGTTATTCTTTACAAAAGCCCCTTTTCCCTGGAATTTGCAGATAATGCCGTCCCGCTCTAACTGAGCCATAGCCTGACGCAGAGTCACCCGGCTGACCCCGTATTCTGCAGCCAGTTCCGCCTCTGTAGGCAGTTTGTCCTCAATGTTCCATTCTTTCTGTGAGATACGTAAAATAATATCATTTGAAATCTGCTGATATGCAGGCAGCGGAGAAGTACGGTCTAACAGATCTTTCCGGCTGCTTGCAGAAGCGATAGTTGAAGTCACGTTTCTATATCCCCCGTTTCTGTTTAATGATACCGAATTGCTACGTGCTTTGCACTCTCGCAATTCTAATTGACCCTGGTATCATTATATATGATGATAATACAAATTTCAATAAATGAATGCCTTGAGTAAAAACAATTAAGAAAAATTTTGTACTATATTTACAAAAAAAGTTAGATTGAAAAGGGAAAATAACTAAAAATAACAAAACATCTATTGACACTGCTATTAACATGTATTATTATATAGACAACATTACAAGATACGAAATATAAAACACATCCACATAAAAATTTAAAATGGCACCCCACACAAGTAGTTCCGTAAGCGAAAGCACACAGAGAGAAAGGAATGGTAAGAATGAAGGTCAGAGAAGTTTCAGGGACAGAACCCTATGAATTATCACCTCATGGACATGCATTTATTAATCCCTACGGAGGCTGTACAATGGGGTGCCCTTTTTGTTTCTGGTTAAGCAGGGACGGTTGGGAAAAAAATATGGAGATACGGCTGAAAACGCCGGAGCTGCTGGAAGAAGCCCTAAGAACCTGGCCAAAGGGAGAATGGCTCTATCTGGGAAGCATCTGCGATCCCTTTAATGAGTGGGAATCGAAATATCACTTGTCAGAACAATGCCTGAAGGTGATTGACCAGTATCAGATCCCCTTGCTTATCACCACTTCCGCCGTATCACCGGCTCTGTTAGAAGAGGCAGAGATCTTAAAAAATATGAAAGCGCCGGTAGTGGTCGTTGCAGAACTTGCAAGAATACCGGAAATGGAGCGGCTGAAAAAAGAAGGCATACATAAAGGGATCCAAGCTGCCAATATTTTAAAGAAGATGGGGCTTACCGTGTGGGCTACCATGGCTCCGGTCTGTCCTGGTATTTTAGACCTGGAACCGGTACTTGAAAAATTAGACGAAGAGATCCCGGTATACATTGACTCTCTCCAGTGCGCCAAAGGCTCCATTCAGGAAAAACGTGTTATGGAATGGATCAGAAAAGATCATCCACAGCTGGAAGCAGTTTATGAAAAGATCGTTCTGGAAAAAGATTTAACTTATTTCGATCAGCTTCTTAAGAAGTACCAAAGGGATCCAAGGATAAAAACATTTCCCTATGCATTAGATACGATTGCATTGTAAAGACAAAATAAAAGAAAAAGGTGAATGTAAAAGCTGTGTAAAGAGTATCTAAAAGGTTTGCAGCTGCATTGACACTATATACAACTAGTATTAATATATAGACAACTTAACAACAATAACACTTTCACTTAGATTAGGAAGGAAGAAAACATGTCAGATATCAAATTGATCCTCTGTGATATTGATGACACCCTGGTACATAAGGAACTGCACCTGGATGAAGCAACAAAAGAGGTCATAAAAAAAGCCCAGCAGGCGGGCGTAAAATTTACACTGGCAACAGGAAGAATGCCTTACCGGGCCCAGGTATTTGCAGAAGAAGCAGAACTTACAACACCATACATTGCCAATAATGGAAGCATTCTCTATGACAGAGGGACTTTTATTTATGCGAAAAAAGTGTATGCAGGTATATTTAAGGATCTGTTCCGCAAATATATGAAAGAGTATCCGGATTTTACAGTGATCTTCAGCTACGATGACCGGGAGCGGCCGGTGGAAAGCACGGCCTGGATAAAAGCCCGGGAACATAAATACTCCGGCTATGATGAACCCTTAGGAGATACAGACGTTACCTGGGATCAGGAAGTCCACAAGGTATATATTGTAGATGATGAAAGACGGGGGATCATCGGCGAGATTGCAGAAAAGATGAGACAGTTGGATGGCGATTTCAGTTTCTTCCAGTATCAGCAGTATTCCATGGAGATCGTGGCAAAAGGATGTTCCAAGGCTTCTGGCATGAAGACCCTGCTGGAATACTTAAAGATAAAGCCGGAAGAAGTTATGGCGATCGGGGACCATACCAATGACATGGAAGTGATAAAAAGCGCCGGACTGGGAGTGGCAGTAGCCAATGCACAGCCGGAATTAAAAGAAATTGCAGATTATGTGACAGCTCATGAACGTGCAGAAGGAGTCAGGGAAGCAATCCAAAAATTTGTTTTGAGCTAATTGTTTCAAGTCAGATCAATTAAATCAGATCGATTACATTGGTCATTGATTTACGATGAAGGAGAAAAAACGTGAAAACTGCAAAAAGAAGAAAAAAGACCACATTGTTCCACAAAATAGAACCAGTTCTTTATCTGGCACCTGCGTTTATTGTGCTTGGTATCTTTGTGTATTTCCCATTTTTCAAGACCATTATTGAATCCTTCTTCCTGCTTAACTCCATGGGAGAGGTAAGAGAGTTTATCGGTTTTGAAAATTATATCAACATATTTTCCAATTCCAAATTTATACAGTCCATTTTTAATTCCATTAAATTTGCCATTTTTACGGTGCCTTTTACAGTAGGCCTGTCTTTCATACTGGCAATGATGGCAGCAAAAAAGAGACCGGCATCACCTGTTTATGAAACATTATTTTCACTGCCAATGGCAATGTCCACATCTGTAGCAGCCATGATCTTTGAGCTGATGTTCAGCCCTACGCTGGGAATTGTAAACAGCATTACCGGACTGAATATTAAATGGCTTTCTGACCGGAACACAGCTATGTGGGTGCTGATCGTGATCCAGGTATGGATGAATCTGGGATACAATTTCCTCTTTATCCTGGCGGCGATCCGGGGCATGTCAAAAGAAGTAACAGAATCTGCAAGACTGGACGGTGCAAATGCATGGCAGCAGGCCGTATCCATTGTAATGCCGCTGATCTCACCAACCTTGTTCTTCCTGCTTTGCAATTCTCTGGCGAAGATGCTTATGATGTCAAACCTTACATTGATCCTGACACAGGGCGGACCTCAGGGAAGCACCGAGACCATGATCTCCTATATGTATAAGCAGACAACGGAAAATGCAAACTACAATAATGCTTATGCATCGGCAGTGATCGCCTTTTTGATCACCATGGTAGCAACAATTATTACCTTTATTTATGAAAAGAAGGGAGTAAATTATGACAGCTAATAATGGAGTAATGGCGTGGAAGGAACGTCTGATCCAGGTCTTATATATCATGGTAGGTCTTGTGATCGCATTCCCTATTCTTTATGCACTGATGATCTCATTTATGGATCCGGCCCAGGTTTTGGCAGGTGGAGTGAACCTGATCCCCAAGAAATGGACTCTGGAAAATTACAGGACTGCATTAAACAGTGCGCCCATTATGCGGTTTATGTGGAACTCCCTGATCCTGGCAGCTACCTCCAGCGTGGTCCGTGTGATCGTATCAGCTCTGGCAGCTTTTGCTTTTGCATTTCTGGATTTTCCATGTAAGAACCTGATCTTTATGGCAATGTTAGCCACCATCATGATCCCGGCGGATGTAGTTTTAGTAGCAAACTACCGCACGGTATCTGGTATGGGACTGATCAATACATACCTTGGTATGATGATCGTATTTTTCGTCTCAGCCATGAACATTTTCCAGTTCAGACAAAGCTTTAAGACCTTTGCAACTACCTTAAAAGAAGCAGCCCATATTGACGGATGTTCCAATTTTACATTTTTCCTGCGTATCCTGCTTCCAACCAATATTTCCACGGTTTTAACCGTATTTATCACAGCTTTTATCGGAACCTGGAATACCTATCTGTGGCCGCTTCTTGTAACCAACAAAACAGAAATGCGTACCGTACAGGTTGGTATTACCATGCTGAACTTTTCCGAAGGAACGGTGTACGGACCCATCATGGCGGCATCCATTATGGTGCTGCTTCCATCACTGATCTTATTCCTCACATTCCAGAAACGGATCGTATCCGGAATGATGGCAGGCGGAGTAAAAGGGTAAAATGAGCAAACAGCCTGCGTGAGCAGGCAGTAGAATGCGAAGCGCGGGTTTGCAAGTAATATACAAAGATAAAGGAGAGAAAGAGACTTATGAAAAAACAGGTAAGCGTAGTATTAGCAGCAGCTATCGCAGGCGGCCTTTTAGCAGGCTGCGGCAGCACAAAACCAGCAGAGACAACAGCTGCAGCAGGCACAAATGGTGCAGGCGAGACCCAGGCAGAGGCAGCAGCCGGGGATGTGACCATTGATGTATGGCACTCCATGGAAGGTTCCAATGGGGAAGCATTTGAAGCAATGGTAAAGAACTTCAACGAGACCACCGGCAAAGAACTGGGTATCACAGCAAACAGCGTGTTCCAGGGAAGCGACACAGCAGGCAAATTAAAAACCCTGATCCAGACAGATGACGTTGCAAACATGCCAGATGTATGCCTGTTATATTCTGCATCCTTACCAGTTGTTGCAGAGTACAAGGGAACCGTTGCAGTAGATGACATGTACGGAAAAGGCGATCAGGAATTAAGTAAGGAGGAGATCAACCAGTCCGCCATCCAGACCTACAGCTACAAGGGAAAACAGGTGTGCATGCCATTTAACAGCTCCACTTTACTTCTGTACTACAACAAGGATGCCTTTAAGGAAGTAGGACTGGATCCTGAAAATCCGCCAACAACACTGGATGAGATCGCAGATGCATGTGAGAAGCTGACTGTAACAGAAAACGGACAGGTAACACGCTATGGATTTAACGCTGTATTAGACCGTTATGAAATGGTCAACCTGGTAGGAAATCAGGGAGAAGGAACCTACTTTGGCGATAACGAAAGCGGACGTTCCGGCCTGATCACAAAACTGACCTGTGAAGAGCAGATCGGAAACATCTTTAAATCATGGGAAAAGATTGCAAAAACAGGCGGATTTAAGTATACCTATGACAACCAGAACGAAGAGTTTGCAACCGGCTTAAATGCCATGACTTTAATGTCTTCTGCAAGAATTGGTTCTGTTACCAAGCTGACTGCTGACAACGGCTTAAACTGGGGCGTTGCAAAGCTGCCAAATGTAAACCCGGATGATAAGGGCGGTGCATGCATCGGCGGTGCTTCTTTAGCAATGTTTAACAATGGGGATGACGAAAAGGCAAATGCTGCATGGGAGTTCATTAAATATGCTGCTTCTGCACAGACACAGTCTACCTGGAGCCAGGCAACCGGTTATCTGCCAATTAACTTAGGAACCAAGGATTTAGACGAGTACAAGGCATTTGTAGAAAAGAGCCCTGCAATTGCAACTGCATTAGAGCAGTTTGAGTCCTCCAATCCAATGGTTCAGGAGCCTGTTATGATGATGCAGGGAAGCATTGACTCTGTGATCAAAGACGCTTCTACCTACTTATGCGAAGGAAGCATGAACGCAGAAGAGGCAACCAATTACGTGATCGAAGAGTGCAACAAGCTGTTTGAGGAATACAACCGTTCCAACCAGTAAACATTCAGTAAAATATGTTTTGACCCAACAGAAATGAGATCGGATACAGGTCGGGAAATCCCTGAAAATGGTTTCCCGGCCCTGAAGTATCCGTCAGTGGAGACAGGAGAGCAAAGGTGAGATTATCTACATCAACAAACATTTATTTTAACAGACCGGATCATACAAAAGCAAAGATCGAGGAGTCCGTCCGGCTTTGCGGGGAAGCAGGATACCGTGTTATGGATATGAACTTTTATGACTGTACTTCTTTTAAGCTTCCCTTTGTAACAGATGAATGGGACTCCTGGATCCATGGCATCTGTGATGTTGCAGATCAGTATCACATAGAATTCAGCCAGGCACATGCCAATTTTTACAATTTCTGTGATCCAAATGCTGAAAACAAGGAATTTTTAGACCGCATGGTCCTTCGCAGCATCGACTGTGCAAAAATACTGGGAGTAAAATGGCTGGTAATCCATGCAGGAACGGATTTTGCGTCACCTCATCTGGTGCGCTCTTCCAAGGAGAAGAACATTGAATATTTTAAACCGGTGATCGAATATGCAGCTAAAAATAACGTTGGAATTGCCATTGAAAATCTCTGGGATCTGAATATTGCGCCATTAAGACGTTATACCACTACGGCAGAAGAACTGGTGGATCTGGTAGACGCCCTACATATGGACTATGAAAATGTAGGCATCTGCTGGGATGTGGAGCATGCGGACATTATGAAGCAGACCCAGGTCCCGGCTCTTAAAATGATCGGAAAAAGACTGAAAGCCACCCATATTTCCGACAATGTAGGAATTAACTATGACCATGTACTTCCGTTTTCCGGTTATACAAACTGGGCGGAGTTTATGAAATTATTAAAGGAAATTGAATACAGCGGGGATTTTACCTATGAGATCCACCGGTACACCTCACAGATACCGGATGCTTTAGTCCCGGCTGCTTTAAAGTACAGTGTAGAAGTTGGAAATTATCTGCTTTCACTGGCAGAATGAGATAAATAAACAGAAACAAGTGTAAGAGAAAAACAAAGGAGAAGATAAATATGATCGAAAATGCACTGATCCGTCAGGTATTAAGCTTACCGGAACTGATCGAACAACAGTATAATGACCTGGAGCCAAAGGCGAGAAAGGCCCTTACTACACCGGAGATTTTCGGCATCCAGCGTATCGTCCTTACCGGCTGCGGCGATTCCTATGCAGCAGCACTGGCAACAAAACACGCTTTTGAAATGCTTACCAGCCTTCCATGTGAAGTAGTACCAGCCATTGAATTAAGTCGTCTTTATTCCAGAAAGCAGTTAGGTTTTGCACCATGTAATCCACTGGTGATCGCAGTCAGCAACTCCGGAAGTGTTGTCCGTGTGGCAGAGGCCATCCAGGCAGCAAGAAAGCACGGTGCTTTTGCTTTAGGAATTACAGGAAAGAGAGAAAGACTGTTAGGACAGAGCGTAGATAAGATCATGGACTTAAACATTCCTCCTTTTGAGGCTGCTCCCGGAACACGTTCTTATATGATCTCTGTTATGTCCCTGCTGTTAGTAGCTATCCGCATCGGTGAAGTAAGAGGCTGCTACACCATGGATGAAGCCATGGATATGCGCTTTGATATGGTAGCACAGGGAAAGGCTCTGGGAGAGCTGCTTCCAGATATGTGCAAACAGGTTTACGATATTGCTGAAAAATGGAAAAATATGGAAGCTTATGACTTCGTAGGAACTGGTTTTGACTATGCTGCCGCATGGTTTGGACATGCAAAAGTATTTGAGGCACTGGGAAAATATGCCATGCACATTAATTCAGAAGAATGGCTCCATATGAATTTCTTTATGAGAAATGTGGACAAGATCGGAACCATTATCGTTGCAAACACGACTAACCCGGCCATGAGCCGCAACAAAGAACTGATAAAGTTTGCCCATGACCTGACCCGTCCGTTAATGGTGATTACAGATGGGGGTAAAGAAGATTTTGGGGTAGATACCAACTATGTAAAGGTCCCTAAGACAAAATATGCCATTAACATGCCATTGACCCAGTTTGCGCCTATCTGCCTGTTATGTGGTTATATCATGGATATGATCGGAGAAGAGGACGGCAGAGGCTGCAAAGGCGTATGGAAGATCGCAGACGGTGCAAGATGCATCCGTGAAAGCGAAATGATCGTATTGTAATGAGCCCAAAATAAAAAAGAAAGGGGAACGTTATGTTAAAAAAGATAAATATTTCTACAAAAAGAGATGATATTTTTGAGATTACTTCTGATGTAAAGAAGATCGTGGAAGAATCTGGTGTAAAAGAGGGAACCTGTGTAGTGTACACACCTCATACTACAGCAGCTATCGTAGTTACTTCCCGCATGGATCCAGATGGTTTTGATGATCTGAGAGATGAAGTAAACCGCCTGATCCCTACAAGGATCGATTTCAAGCACCAGTTTGATACACCTTCTGACGCGGCAGGTCACATTAAATGCACACTTTTAGGTGTGACCATGACCTTTATCGTAACAGAAGGAAAGCTGCTTTTAGGCGGTTCCCAGGGCATTTTTTTTGAGGAATTTGACGGACCGAGAAACAGAAATTACTTTGTAAAAGTAGTAGAAGGCTGATAAAAGGGCAGAAAGGATACATATGAAAAAAATAATTTTAGACTGTGATCCGGGAATGGATGACTCCATGGCTATTGTCATGGCAGTAAAATCAAAGGAACTGGATGTAAAAGCCATTACCACTGTAAATGGAAATTATCCGGTAGATATAACAGCAGTCAATGCATTAAAAGTGCTGGAAATGCTTGGAAGAACAGATATCCCGGTTGCAAAGGGAATGCCGGAGCCCATGTTTCGGGAAACTCCAAAGGATCCGTTTACCCATGGAAAAGACGGTCAGGCGGAAAATTTCCTGCCGGATCCTAAGACTCCTTTAAGCGAAAAACATGCCATTGACATGATCATTGATGTGGTAAAGGAAAATCCGGGGGAGATCTATATTTTATCTACAGGCCCTATGAGCAACATTGCCATGGCTATGAAGAAGGCGCCGGAGATCAAGCTTATGATCGCAGGGATCTATGCTATTTCCGGTATGTTCGGCTTAAATAAATACGCATTTGCAAATGCAACCGGCGATACGCCACAAAGTGAGTGGAATGTGTACGTAGATCCAGAAGCAGCAGCGATTGTATATAACTCCGGTGTGAACCTGGTAGCCATCGGTCTGGACGTTGCAACCCATTTTGATGTAAATTTGACAGAAAATGATATTGCAGCTTTGGATAAAAGTGATAAAATGGAAGCAGGATTTCTCCGACAAGCTATCCGATTTGTCAATGGAAGAGGCTTTGAGGCTTACTGCACGGTCATTGATTGTATGGCAGTTGCCTATTCCATTGACGAATCACTGATCGAAACCTTTGAGGGAAGAGTAGGAATTGAGACGAAGGATGGTCTTACACTGGGAAATACAGTGGTAGACTACCGTCATCACCATGTATGGGAAGATCTTCCGAAAGTTAAGATTGCAAGGAACGCAGATCATCAGAGATTTTTAAATATGCTCATGGAGCTGGTTCTGGCATAAGATCAGGGAGGAATAAGATGTTTCAGAAAGAAAAGATTTATATTGCAGGGCCGGAGTGTTTCTACACCGGCGGTTATGATATGCTGGCGGCTATGCGGGCAGAGTCGATTGCAAAGGGATTTGGAGTGACCCTTCCAAATGATCATCCACTGGATATGGAAAATCCGGATCTCAGAAAGCGGGCAGACAGCATTTTCGCAGATCTGAAGGCGATCATGTTAGATACTACCGTTGTGATCGCAGATCTGGAAGCTTACCGCGGTTCAGAACCGGACAGCGGAACTATTTATGAACTGGGAATGGCATATGCAAAAGGTGCCAGATGCTACGGCTATACCAGGGATAAACGTCCTCTGGTGTGGAAAGACCAGAAATATACGCTGAAAGAGGGAAAGGTCTATGATGAGCATGGAAAAGAGGCTCCTTATAAAGACCTTCCATTCAGTCCATGTATCATTGCTTCTACAAAGATCGCAGAAGGGGATTACGGCGATTGTCTGAAAATGCTGATGACAGACATTGAGGAAGAGAAGAAATATAAGGGACTGCGGGGATACAGCGTGGATTATACCGCTGCAAAGACTTACAAGTCAGACCGTCCGGTAGTTTATCTGGCTGGGCCGGAGCGTTATGACAAGGATGCCAAAGAACTCTATAAGAAGAGAAAAGAGTTATGTGCTTCTTATGGACTGCAGGCTTTTACACCGGCAGACTGGGCAGAAGGCGTGGAAAAAATGGATACGGACTGCCCTTATACAGCAGCCGCAAACCAGTTTGACAGCTGGCAGCAGCATGTACGCAACTGTGACGCTATTATTGCAGACTTAAATGATTATCGGGGATATGAGTGCAGCAATGATGTGGCTTTTGAGTGCGGAATGGCCTTTCAGTTAGGCAAAAAAATGTACGGCTATGTAGATGATATCCGTCCGGCAAAGGAGAAGGTTCCTAATCTGGGGCCGGAACATGAATACAGGGATATGACCGGAGCTAATGTAGAGGATTTTAACTATCCGGTCAATCTTATGTTCTCCTGTTCCATGGACATTAGAGAGGGAAAATTTGAAGAAGTTATCAAAGAAATAGCAAAAGATCTATATAAATAATGTACTCCCAGGTGCAGTATTACTCTTAGAAACTTTACATTTTAGGGGAAAAGAATTCCGGGGGTATATACGAGAGGAGGGGGATACATGAAAACATGTAAGTTGCTCAGAGAGCAGGTGGCAGCTGCCACAGGAAGCAAAAAAGCAGAACTGGTGCTGAAAAATGCACAGATCGTCAATGTATTTACCCAGTCAGTGGAAACAGGGGACATTGCCATTGAGGGCGGATACATAGTAGGAATTGGAAATTATGAGGGAATAACAGAAAAAGATCTGGGCGGAGCTTATGTGTGTCCCGGCTTTTTAGACGGACATATCCACATTGAAAGCTCCATGACCTCCCCAGGGGAGTTTGAACGGGCTGTTGTTCCACATGGCACCATTGCCGTGATCACAGATCCCCATGAGATCGCCAATGTGGCAGGAACGGCAGGGATCCGGTTTATGATGCAGTCAGCGCAGAAGCTGGATCTGGATGTGTATTTTATGCTGCCTTCCTGTGTGCCTGCTACCGATTTAGACGAGTCAGGGGCAGAACTTCTGGCAAGAGATCTGGAGCCATTTTACGCAGATGAAAAGGTTCTGGGCCTTGCAGAAATGATGAATGCCTTTGGCGTGACCCACGGGGATAAGGGGTGCTTTGAAAAGCTTGTACAGGCACGTTCCCTGAAAAAAGCCATTGATGGCCATGCACCGGCTCTTTCCGGAAAAGAGCTAAATGCCTATGTTACTGCAGGAATCCGCTCTGACCATGAGTGTTCGGATTTTGAAGAGGCAAAGGAAAAATTTGCCAGAGGCCAGTGGATCATGATCCGTCAGGGAACAGCGGCAAAGAACTTAAAAGCTCTTATGGGAATGTTTGAGGACCCCTATTATCAGCGGTGTCTGCTGGTAACAGATGATAAGCATCCGGGAGACTTGATCCGTATTGGTCATATTGATGCCATTATCAGAGAAGCAGTTTCCATGGGTGCTGATCCCATCCGTGCGATCCGCATGGGTACTTTAAATGCAGCAGCTTATTTTGGACTGCATGATATGGGCGCTGTGGCACCTGGTTATAAGGCAGATCTGGCAGTTTTTGATGATCTGAGAACTCTTAATGTAAAACAGGTATACAAAGGTGGAAAACTGGTGGCAGAAAATGGAAAAATGCTCCATCAGAAAGAAAAAAATACAGACTGGTCCACAGAGATCAAAGAACGTGTATTCCATTCCTTCCACAGAGTTCCTATTACAGTGGAAGAGCTGCAGTTAAAAGAAACCACAGGAACCCATCAGCGGGTCATTGACATGGTAGCCCATGAACTGATCACAAAAGAGCGGATCGAAGAGTGGAAAGAACTGCCAGGCGTTGCTCCCGGTGTAGATATAAGCCGCGACATCGTAAAACTGGCTGCCATTGAACGGCACAAAAATACAGGCCATGTAGGACTGGGATTTTTAGGAAAATACGGCTTAAAGAAAGGTGCCGTAGCCACCAGCATCGGACACGATTCCCACAATCTTGTCATCGCCGGAGTTACAGACGAAGACATGGTCCTTGCAGGCAATCGTGTGATCGAAAATGGAGGTGGCCTTGCCATTGCCCTTGAGGGCAAAGTATTGGCAGATCTGCCGCTGCCCATCGGCGGTCTCATGGCAGACGAACCGGTAGAAGTGGTAGATGAAAAGCTGGAGCATATGAAGAAGCTTTCTGTAGAGCTGGGCATTTCAGAAGATATTGATGCTTTCATGACACTGGCATTTATCAGCCTTCCGGTTATTCCAAAGCTGAGACTGAATACATATGGAGTGGTAGATGTGGAGAAGCATCAGGTGGTGGAAGCCAGGTTTTAGATCTTCTTTTTCACATTTAATCCTACTTTCCAGTAGTAAATGATCAGCAATATACTGCATAACACCCATCCTAAAGGATATCCAAGGGCGGTAGCGGTAATATTATTGAAGTATTTTGAAATAAAGTAAAGATAGATCTGGCGGAAGACGATAAAGCTTCCCATCATAATGACCATAGGGGTGACGGAGTTTCCGGCACCCCTTAATGCGTTTGCGAAGATCTGGTTGAAACTGATGGCCAGATAGAATGGCATCATTAAACGGATAAAATGGATACCGTAGGTCAGCACTTCCGGTTCATTGGTGAACAGAGAAGCAAGGAATGGGGCAAAAATGATCACAGGTGCCATCAGGATCAGGGCTGTTGCAATGGAGATGAATAATGCAACCGTGGTTCCCTTTCTGGCACGTTTCATATTGTCAGCGCCAAGGTTCTGTCCTACAAAGGTGGTAACTGCCAGACCGATACTCTGGATCGGAAGCAGACAGAACTTATCCAGTTTTCCATAGGTTGTCCAGCCAGCCATGCAGGAGGAGCCGAAATGGTTGATATAGGACTGAACAAATACATTGGAAAAAGAAGTAACAGCGATCTGAAGTCCTGCAGGAAAGCCAATACGGAAGATAGACATGGCAGTTCCTTTGTGGATATGCAGGTCTTTCCAAATTAATCTGTATGAGCTTTTTTCCCGCGTAAGGATCACAAGGACCAGTATCGCTGAGATCCATTGGGAAAGAATGGTAGCGTAGGCAACACCTTCAACACCTGCGTGAAAAACGATCACAAAAAGCAGGTCAAAAAAGATATTTCCAAGAGCGCAGACCATAAGAATATATAAAGGACGTCTGGAGTCACCCACAGCCCTCAGGATACCGGAACCCATATTGTAAAGCATCAGGCCGGAAATACCTGCAAAATAGATGCGCAGATACTGGGATGCCTCCGGAAGAACATCTTCCGGTGTATCCATTAACTGGAGAAATACAGGGGATAAAAGCAGTCCGGCAATGGTAAAGACTACAGATAATACAAGGGTCAGTGCAATGGTAGTATGTACAGCGCGATGAAGAGCCTTGTCATTCCCGCTGCCAAAACTGTGGGCGATCACTACACCTGCGCCGGTAGAAAGACCGGTAAAGAACCCGATGATCGTATTGATGATACAGTCTGTGGAACCAACCGCTGCCAGAGCCGTTTTACTGACAAAATTTCCCACAACAATACTGTCAACCGTGTTATAAAATTGCTGGAACAGGTTGCCTACAAAGAGGGGAAGGGCGAACGTGATCAGGAGTTTGGTGATATTGCCTTCGGTCATTTTCTGGCTTTTCGGTGATGGGGTAGAAGACATGGTGGTTTGTTCCTTTCTGTAGTATGTAGGTGTGTCTTGTTTTTCTTTCGGGACCATTATAGTATAACATACTTTAAGCTGAAAAAATCAGTTCTGGAAAAATCTTTATTTCTATGCTATGATTACCCCGATACGATTTCGACAAAAATAGAAACAGCAGATAAAAGAAAGGTGTGATCATCATGTATAAATGCTGTATATTTGATCTGGACGGAACATTGGTGAACTCTATTTATGCTTTGAAACGTTCTGTAGACCTGACACTGGGCCATTTTGGACTGGGGCCGATCTCTATTGAAGATACCAAGCAGTTTGTAGGAGATGGCTATAAAAAGCTGGTAGAACGTTCCCTGATAGCATATGGGGATAAAGAACTGACTTATTATAAGGAAGCGTTGGATGTATATAATGAAGTTTTTAAGGACTGTTGTCTTTACAAAGTAGAAGCATATGAGGGAATTCCACAGCTTCTGGATTTCTTAAAAGAACATGGCATACTGGCAACCGTACTGTCCAATAAACCTCATCAGAGAGCCCTTGAGAATGTAGCCCATGTATTTGGAGATCATACATTTGACAAGGTATACGGAGAGAGAGAAGCATTAGGCATCCGCAAGAAACCGGCTCCCGACGGTGTAGTGGCTCTGATCGAAGAACTGGGGCTTAAAAAAGAAGACTGTTTGTATCTGGGAGATACTAATACAGATATGGAAACAGGACAGGCAGCCCAGGTAGATACAGTAGGTGTGACCTGGGGCTTTCGTCCGAGAGAAGAGCTGGAGGCATTTAAGCCAAAGCTTGTAGCAGAGTCTCCTTTCCAGGTGATAGATTTTATAAAGGCAGTGAACCACATTGAATAAATTTGAAGTGAATAATTTAAAACGTAATTTAAATAAGAAGAAACGCAGCTTAAAAACATATATCGTGAGCATTTTTCTCACGATGTGTTGCATCCTTCTTTCCGGCTGCGGTATATCTGGTACAGTGGGACAGAATTCGTCAAAGGTATCCGATGAAAAAGATACCCGCCCATTGGTAGTGACTACTATTTTTCCATACTATGATTTTGTCCGCCAGATCGCAGGGGACAGAGTAAGACTGAAAATGGTAGTTCCTGCAGGAATGGACAGTCATTCATTTGAGCCCACACCTGCAGATATGATCACCATGCAGCAGGCAGATCTGATGGTTTGCAACGGTGGAGAGATGGAACAGTGGGTGGAAAAAGTAGTAGCTTCCCTGGATACGGAGAACATGAAAGTCCTTACGATGATGGACTATGTAGATGTACTGGAAGAGGAGATCGTGGAAGGAATGGAAGATAATGAACATTCCCATGATGACCATGGTCACGCTCACGAAAATGAGGAAGAAGATCATGATCACAGTGAAATGGATCATAGTCGTCCTGACGATGAGATAAAAACTCATGAGAATTTATCTCAAATTACTTTTGACGATCATGATGGTCATGAAATGGACATTGAATATGACGAACACATCTGGACCTCACCAGCCAATGCCATGAAGTTAGTGGAAGTGATCACAGAAACTTTAAAAGAAGTATCTCCGGAGAATGCTTCTTATTTTGAAGAAAACAAAAACAGCTATGAAACAGAACTAAAAAGTCTGGATGATGAGTTTAAGGATATTGTGGCAAATGGCCGTCACCGTATGATCGTGGTAGCGGACAAGTTTCCGTTCCGGTACTTTGCCCAGGAATATGGTCTGTCTTACAGAGCAGCATTTTCCGGCTGCAGTACAGATACAGAGCCAAGTGCAAAAACCATTGCTTATCTCATTGACCGTATAAAGGAAAATCAGATCCAGGCAGTATTTTATCTGGAACTTTCCAGTCACCGGACGGCAGATATCATCAGTGAAGAAACAGGAGCAAAACCCCTTCTCCTTCATTCCTGCCATAATGTAACAAGAAGGCAGTTTGATGAAGGCGTTACCTATCTGCAGCTGATGAAGCAGAATGCAAAAAATCTGCAGGAAGCACTTTTATAGGAGGAATGATCAAAAATGGAACCATTGATCAAATGTGAGCATGTTGATCTTGGATACGAAAATCAGGATGCGGTTATAAATGTAAATATGGAAGTCTGCCCTGGGGATTATCTGTGTATCGTAGGTGAAAACGGGTCTGGCAAAAGTACCCTGATCAAGGGACTTTTGGGGCTGTTAAAGCCATCCGGCGGCAAACTGACCGTAGCAGAAGAATTAAAAACAACAGGAATTGGCTATCTGCCCCAGCAGACAGCAGCTCAGAAAGATTTCCCTGCTTCTGTAAGAGAAGTCGTTTTAAGCGGCTGCTTAAGCAGAAGAGGCAGACGCCCTTTCTATTCTAAAACAGAAAAGGACATTGCATCTGCCAATATGGAAAAACTGGGTATTACCCAGTTGGCGAACCAGTGCTACAGGGAGTTATCCGGCGGACAGCAGCAGAGAGTGCTGATCGCAAGAGCTCTCTGCGCCACCAGGGAACTTCTTATTTTAGATGAGCCGATCACCGGTCTGGACCCGATGGCAATCCAGGATTTCTATTCCATGATCCGCAAATTAAACAGGGAAGATAAAGTAGCTATTATCATGGTCTCCCATGACTTAAGAAATGCAGTAGAGGAAGCCAACAAGATCCTCCACCTTCAGAAACAGGTGCTTTTCTACGGCCCGGCCCATGATTATATGAACAGTAAGGCAGCAGGCCATTTCTTCCATGAAAAAGAACAGGGTGAGTGTCTGCCAACGGCAGCCTGCCATATGGCAAAAAATGTGGATGGTCTGGAAAACAATGAACAGAAGTGTTCCTGCGGACATACCCACGCACACAGTTCCCAGAAGATAGAAGGAGGAAATACCCATGAACGTGCTTAGTGAAATGTTATCTTATCCATTTATGGTGCGGGCATTATTCGGCGGTATGCTTGTATCTTTGTGCGCCTCCCTTTTGGGAGTGAGCCTGGTGTTAAAACGCTATTCCATGATCGGTGACGGACTTTCCCATGTATCCTTTGGAGCCCTTTCCATTGCCCTGGCTATGGGCTGGTCCCCTTTAAAGGTATCGATCCCGGTAGTTGTGCTGGCGGCATTTTTCCTTCTGCGTATTACAGAAAACAGCCGGATCAAAAGTGATGCAGCCATTGCCATGATCTCTGCCAGCTCTCTGGCTATCGGTATTATCGTTACATCCTTAACAACAGGAATGACCACAGATGTAAGCAGCTATATGTTTGGAAGCATTTTAGCCATGACCAAAGAAGACGTGGCCTTATCAGCAGTATTGTGCATCATTGTACTGGGCCTGTTTGTACTTTGCTACAACCAGGTATTTGCAGTTACCTTTGATGAGAACTTTGCAAAAGCAACCGGTGTAAATGTAGGTGCCTACAATATGCTTATTTCCGTGCTTACAGCCGTTACCATTGTCCTTGGCATGCGTATGATGGGAGCCATGCTGATCTCAAGCCTTGTGATCTTCCCATGCCTTACCTCTATGCGCGTGTTTAAAAGCTTTACCAGCGTAGTGATCTCTTCCGGAATTCTTTCCCTGGTATGCTTTTTGCTGGGAATGATGGCTTCCTATCAGTTTTCCACACCAGCAGGCGCCAGTGTAGTAGTGGTAAATCTCATTGCCTTCGGTTTGTTTTCCATGTGGCAGGTATTAGGCAGGAAACGGTAAAAAGCATAAAATCAGCATAAAACCAACATGCAGACCAGTGTTAATGAGAAAGAGGGGCCCATTACTTGACATTAAGGTCAGGTTGTGCCAAAATATCTAATTGACAGATTGAACAAACGGGATCATAAGATCCCATTGCAAAATGCTTTTCTAATTCTAATTCTAATTTAAAGAAGGCATTAATAAAGAAAGAAGGAACATACGATGACAAAGATCGATATTATTTCCGGTTTCCTTGGAGCTGGAAAAACTACTTTTATTAAGAAGCTTTTACAGGAGGCTATTTCCGGTGAGCAGGTAGTCCTCATTGAAAATGAATTTGGCGAGATCGGTATTGACGGCGGATTTTTAAAAGACTCCGGTATCGAGATCCGTGAGATGAACTCCGGCTGTATCTGCTGCTCCTTAGTAGGTGATTTCGGAAAATCCTTATCTGAGGTACTGACCAAGTACAAACCAGACCGTATCATCATCGAACCATCAGGCGTTGGCAAGCTTTCCGACGTTATGAAGGCTGTTATTGATGTATCTGCAGATATGGACGTTGCATTAAACAGCGCAGTTACCATCGTAGATGCTGCAAAGTGCAAAATGTATATGAAGAACTTCGGTGAATTCTTCAACAACCAGATCGAGAATGCAGGAACTGTTGTACTCAGCCGTACAGATATTACTGATACTGCAAAGATCCAGAAGGATGTTGAGATGATCCGTGAGAAAAATCCAAAGGCTGCTATCGTTACCACTCCATTAGCAGAATTGGGCGGAAGCCAGCTTCTTGAGATCATCGAGAAGAGAGATACCATGTTAGATGACCTGTTAGAGGAAGTAAGAGAAAGCCATCATCACCATGATGATGATGACGATGACTGCTGCTGCGGTCACGACCATGATCATGAGCACCATCACCACCATGATCACGATGATGATTGCTGCTGTGGCCATGACCACGATCATGAGCATCATCACGATCATGATGAAGACGAAGAACACGAACATCACCATCATCATGACCACGATGACGATTGCTGCTGTGGCCATGACCATGATCATGAGCATCATCACGATCATGATGAAGACGAAGAACATGAACATCACCATCATCATGACCACGACGATGACTGCTGCTGTGGCCATGACCATGATCACGAACATCATCATCACCATCATGCAGACGAAGTATTCACCAGCTGGGGCATGGAGACCATCGTTCCTGTAACAAAGGATCAGCTGGAAGATATCTTAAAGCGTCTGGCAGAGACCAAGGAATTTGGCGATGTTTTAAGAGCAAAGGGAATGCTTCCTACAGAAAATCCTGGCGAGTGGCTGTACTTTGACCTGGTACCGGAGCAGTATGAGATCCGTGACGGAAAGCCGGATTACACAGGTAAGGTTTGTGTCATCGGCGCCAGCCTGAAGGAAGAAGAATTAAACAAAGTATTCGGAAGAGGCTAATGAGGTTTAAGAATGGGAAATAACGAGATAGATGAAGATGTAATGCCCGTATTTCTGATCAACGGTTTTCTGGAAGCTGGAAAAACCCAGTTTCTGGAATTTACCATGGACCAGGAATACTTCCAGACAGAGGGAAAAACACTTCTGATCGTCTGCGAAGAAGGGGATACAGAATATGATGAAAAGAAGTTAAAGAAGCATCAGACTGCTGTTGTATATGTAGATGAACTTTCCAAACTGACACCGGCTTACTTAAATGAGCTGGAAGTGATCTATCGCCCGGAGCGTGTGCTCTTAGAGTGGAACGGTATGTGGAACCAGGACGAGCTGAAACTGCCGGATGACTGGAACATTTACCAGCAGATCACCATTATTGATGGTTCTACCTTTGATCTGTACATCCAGAATATGAAGCCGCTCCTTGGCGCTATGCTTCGTAATTCCGAACTGGTCATTGTAAACCGCTGCGATGGCATTGCAGATGAGAAGCTGACTTCCTATCGCCGTACCATCCGCGCTATGAGCCGTGAAAGTGAGATCGTTCTGGAAGATAAGAACGGCGAGATCGAGCAGGCAACCCTGGAAGAAGATCTTCCGTATGATATCAATGCAGATGTAATTGAGATCAAGCCTGCAGACTACGGTATCTGGTACATCGACTGTATGGATCAGCCGGAACGCTACAAAGGAAAGACCGTTGAATTTACCGCAATGGTATTAAAAAGCCCGAAATTCCCAAAGGGACAGTTCGTTCCGGGACGTATGGCTATGACCTGCTGTGAGGCAGATATGACATTCTTAGGTTTCATGTGCAAATGGAAAGACGCAGAAAAGTACAAGACCAAAGAATGGGTAAAGGTACGCGCTAAAGTCGGCGTAGAATACCAGAGAGATTACCACGGCGAAGGACCTGTCCTCTATGCCGAAAATGTGGAAAAAGCCGCTGAGATCAAGGACATTGTGCAGTTCTAGTGATGTTCTTGTGAAAATGCTATTTTCAGGAAGTGTAAGGAAGAACAGTTGTGTAAGTTCTTACATTGACATGAAAACAAAACTCTGATATAGTTATTGATTGTACGAAAGTGAGAGGATGAAAGGCCTGCATGTGCGTGCCGTTTTCGCCTCTCATTTTCTTGCTATTGCATGTTAAAAATATATGGTAACTTCAATTGCACTAAGTTCGTGGAATACCTCACTAAGTGCAACGAAGTGCTTTCGCACGTAAGCGTTCTGGAAGACGAACACTTACGTGCTCAATGCAGGAATATGGGCCGTTTTCAACCTGTCGATTGTCCACATCCTGAGTGCAGATGTACGAATGTGGCGGATGCAATCCGACACAGGCGAACATGTGCAAATCGAAGGCCAGTGGACAATGACATGTTGAAAAATTAAGGCCCATATTCCTGCGGAACTTAGATTAAGAATAGAAAGAGGATATTTACAATTAATGGATGTAACAAAATTTGAAGAATTACAGTTAGATGACCGTATCATAAGAGCTATTACCGAGATGGGCTTTGAAGAAGCTTCTCCGATCCAGGCTCAGGCGATCCCTGTTGTATTAGAAGGCAGAGACATGATCGGTCAGGCACAGACAGGAACAGGAAAGACCGCTGCTTTCGGACTTCCTCTGTTACAGAAGGTAGACCCGAAGGTAAAGAAGCTTCAGGCCATTGTCCTGCTTCCAACCAGAGAGCTGGCAATCCAGGTAGCTGAAGAACTGCGCCGTTTTGCAAAATTTATGCACGGCATCAAGGTTCTGCCTGTATACGGCGGTCAGGACATTGTCCGTCAGATCCGCGCCTTAAAAGATGGCACCCAGATCGTAGTAGGAACCCCGGGCCGTGTGATGGATCATATGCGCCGTAAGACCGTAAAAATGGACCATGTACATACCGTAGTTTTAGACGAAGCAGACGAAATGTTGAACATGGGCTTTTTAGAGGATATGGAGACCATTTTAAGCCAGCTGCCGGAAGAGCGCCAGACCCTGATGTTCTCCGCAACCATGCCTCAGGCCATTGCTGACATTGCAAAGAAGTTCCAGAAAGATCCGGTAACAGTCCGCGTGATCAAAAAAGAACTGACTGTACCGAAAGTGACCCAGTATTATTATGAAGTAAAGCCAAAAAACAAAGTAGAGGTTATGTGCCGTCTGTTAGACATGTACTCCCCAAAGCTGTCTATCGTATTCTGCAACACCAAGCGCCAGGTAGATGAACTGGTTCAGGCACTTCAGGGAAGAGGTTATTTTGCAGAAGGCCTTCACGGTGATTTAAAGCAGGTACAGCGTGACCGCGTTATGGAAAGCTTTAGAAACGGACGTACCGATATCCTGATTGCTACAGACGTAGCAGCAAGAGGCATTGACGTAGGAAATGTAGAAGCTGTATTTAACTACGATATCCCACAGGATGATGAATATTATGTACACCGTATCGGTCGTACCGGAAGAGCAGGAAGAGAAGGAAAGGCATTCAGCCTGGTAGTTGGCAAGGAAGTTTACAAGCTTCGTGACATCCAGCGCTACTGCAAGACCAAGATCATCCCACAGGCAATCCCGTCCTTAAATGACATTACCGAGATCAAGGCAGACAAGATCTTAGACCAGGTTCAGGACATTTTAAATGATGCAGACCTCACAAAGATCGTAAATATCATTGAAAAGAAGCTGATGGAAGATGATTACACTTCCTTAGATCTGGCTGCAGCCCTCTTAAAAATGAGCATGGGCGATGACAATGAAGATATCATTGACAACTATATGCCTGCAAGATCCTTAGACGATCTGGACAGCTATGGCAGAAATTCCAGAGGCAGAGACCGTGGCAGAAATAACAGCCGCCGCAAAGGCGCTACCGACCGAGCAGCTGTTGACTATGTATTAAACGGCGGTGAAGAGCGCATGGCAAGACTGTTCATCAATATCGGTAAGTCCCAGCGTGTAACACCGGGAGATATCCTGGGCGCAGTTGCAGGAGAGTCCGGTATTCCAGGACGTCTGGTAGGAAGTATTGATATGTATGACGGCTATACTTTCGTAGATGTACCGGCTGAATATGCAGAAGATGTATTAAATGCCATGAGCCATGCCCGCATCAAAGGCAAACATATCCACGTAGAAAAAGCAAATTCCAAACGATAAAAATTCAAATCAGAAAAGTAAAAGACACTCTGAAACCTACCAGGGTGTCTTTACAATATGCAGGGAGTGATAAATTTGAAAGGAAAAAAAGCAGAAGCAGAAGTAAGGACCAACGTAATGAGGCTGTTAGACGCAGCAGGGATCCATTATGAAACAGGAACATATGAAGTAGATGAAAATGACCTTTCCGGCAGCCATGCTGCTGACCTGATGGGGATCGATCATGACCAGATGTATAAGACCCTTGTATTAAAAGGGGAGAAAAAGGGATATCTTGTATGTTGTATCCCGGTAGATGAAGAACTGGACTTAAAGAAAGTGGCAAAAGCAGCGGGAGAGAAAAAAGTGGAGATGATCCACGTAAAAGATATGTTAGGCATTACCGGTTACATCCGGGGTGGCTGTTCTCCAATCGGAATGAAGAAAAAATTTCCAACATATATTGAAGAAACTGCCCAGTTATATGATACAATTATGGTAAGTGCAGGACAGAGAGGCGTACAGGTCACTGTAAGTCCGGAAGACCTGAGGGAGTATGTAGACGGAACCTTTGTTGGACTTGTGTAGGTGATGGTTACGATCGTCTCAAAACGGTCTCAAAAGATAGAATACCTTAATGCAGGTTTGTAAATGAAATCAGGTATCACGGAAAACGGACGGCGCTTTTGATGGCATATTATGCAGATAACATCCGAAAGGAGAAACGCAATATGGAGAAAAAACAGGCAGTTGTTACCTCAGACACCCTTACAAAAGAGCAGATCAGGGAACTGGCGGCAAAATCCCTTGCAGGTATTAAAAACTCCTATGCCCCTTATTCCCATTTCCACGTTTCCGCTGTCCTTCTTAGTGAAAACGGCAATATCTATACAGGAAATAACATAGAAAATGCCGCCTACACCCCTTCTGTATGCGCCGAGCGCTGCGCTTTCTTTAAAGCAGTCAGCGAAGAAGAACGTGACTTTGCAGCTATTGCCCTTTGCGGCGGCTTAAAGGGAGTAGTAAAGGATTACTGTGCCCCCTGCGGGGTCTGCCGTCAGGTGATGCGGGAATTCTGTAAGCCGGATTTTAAGATCATTCTGGTAAAGTCCGAAGAAGAGTGGAAGGTATATACCTTATCCCAATTGTTGCCGGAAGGTTTTGGACCGGAAAATCTTCGGGCGTAGATCCGGCAGGACAATACGGGTGTTACAGTTCAGCTTAATACCTGAAATCAAGACGCAAATACTAACAATATATAACAATATTAACTAAAAAAACAGGCTTGAAAAACATAAAATGTTGGGTTATAATAGCACCATAATAAATGAAGCGCATATGTGATACCTGGGATGTGCGAAGTTCTTACCAATTTTGAACCTACATTAGACTAAAGGGATTCCAATATTTTTAAGCGGATGTCATGCCTCCTTTTTAAGCGTGGAAGGCAGAAGTTTAAGTGAGGTTGCCCACCTAGCATTGCTAGGCGTCAATAAGTAAGAGACGGCATCTTGGGGTCACAGAAGATAAAAGCAGCGAGGTTCTCGCTGCTTTCTTTTTGTAGTACATGGGCTTGCTGAATATACTTGTGCGAATAAGGTGACAGATATTATGAAAATGATCGGGAAGTTAAATGAAAAGGATCTAAAGATCAACAAAAAACAGATGATTTTGTGGATGGGAGGAATACTGGCGGCAGTGATCCTGCTTATGGTGTTCATTGTAAAAGTGGAACCTCCTGCAGAAGGAATATCCAGGGCAGAAGCAGCCAAAGCCCTGGCTCTGGTTTTTGAAGATCCCCAGACCTTGGAAGATATGGCTTCTGAACGGGAAAATTCCTCTTTTACAGACAAGGAAAAGGGAAACTGGTTTGTAAAATATATGGATTATCTTTATGAAAAAGGTTATCTGGATACAGAGATCACACCGGCGACTCTTACTTCTGCCCAGGGAAATCTTACATATGAGGATGTAAATACGGTAGCAGAAAAGCTGTCATCCGGCCTTGAAAAACAGGTGGGAATGACCAGAGGGAATAAGAAAAAGACATTTTCAAGAAATGACTGGTGGGAGCTTTATAAGGCCATTGTAAAAGAGACGGACAAAGATGGAAATATGAAAGAAGTTTCCGCTGTTTTGTTTGGCACACCTTCTAATATGGAACAGGCCGAAAGCTGGACTGCTTATACAACAGAAGGTACCTTTGGCTTTCAGGGACTGGCTCTGGACGCATATCTTGACTGCGAGATCCGTTTCTGGGCCAGAGGCCAGGAAATGGCAGGTATGACCCAGATCGTAAGCGAGGAGCCTGTTTATAAGAATATATGGGTCTCTGATGTAAAAAAAGATCAGTTTACGGTTTACATCGGCAAATATGTAAGAACTTTTACAGCAGAAGGTAAACTGGCATCCCAGGCAGAAGAGAAGAATGAAGAACTGAGATCCTGTGTGGCTGACCTGCATATGGAAAAGGGAAAGCTGAAAAAGATCACTGTGAAAAAAGAACGGGTCCGTGGAAAGGTCCTTGCAGTGACGGATGAGTCTATTGAACTGGAAGGCTATGGCTGCGTACCCATCGATGACAATTTTCATGTATACAAGACCTACGGGGATTTCCAGGTCCTTGGAAAAGGAAACATCCTGGTAGGTTATGATCTGCAGGAATTTGTGGCAGCTGACGGAAAGCTTTGTGCCGCTGTTCTGGAACAGCCATTTGATGCGGAAACCATCCGCGTCCTGATCATGGATAATGGTTTTAAGCAGATCTTTCATGATACCATAGAACTTACTGCAAATTGCGATGGGGAACTGATCTACGAAAAGGAAAACGGAGAAAATCAGGAAAGCTCCTTTAAGAAAGGGGATACATTCTCCTACGAAGCATCTGATAAAAAGCTGGAAAACGGACGTATGATCTTAAAACCGGAAGACAGTGAAGGAATTACCGTCACTTCCTTAGAACGTGGCCAGGGACAGCCTACTTACAGTGGTTCTATAGAAGTGAAAGCAGAAGAGGGCGGCTTAGTCCTTATTAACGAGTTGTACCTGGAAGATTATTTAAAGAAGGTAGTTCCAAGTGAAATGCCTGCGTCCTATGAAAAAGAGGCATTAAAAGCCCAGGCAGTGTGTGCCCGGACTTATGCCTACCGCCAGATCCAGGGAAATGCCTACGGGCAGTATGGTGCCCATGTGGATGACAGCACTAATTTCCAGGTGTACAACAATATAAGTACCAGCGAGCGTACAGACCAGGCAGTAAATGAGACCTGTGGACAGATGCTTTTCTATAATGATAAGCCCATAGAAGCCTTTTATTATTCCACTTCCTGCGGCCATGGGGCAGATGGAAGTGTATGGGGCAATGAAGGGGCGGCTCTGCCCTACCTGCGTTCCATGCAGATCAAAAAAGGCGCAAGAGAGCTGACTATGGAAGATAATGATACTTTTGATGATTACATACGGTCAAAAAACATTACTTCTTATGATGCTTCTTATCCTATGTTCCGCTGGCATGTGGATATTAAAGCCAGTATCCTTTCCGCACAGATCCCGGGAGTGGGAAATGTAACCGATGTAAATGTAGTATCCAGAGGTTTAGGTGGCATTGCTTCTGAAGTAGAAGTAAAAGGCGATGGAGGAAGCTACAAGATCAAAGGCCAGAGCCAGGTAAGAAGTATGCTTGGAAATACGGAACTTGTAATAAAGAAACAGGACGGAAGCGATATGACAGGAACGGCAGCCCTTCCAAGTGCGTTTATTTCCGTTGAGAAGCGCACGGCAGAGGACGGAAGCATTGTATTCCGGGTATACGGCGGCGGTTTCGGACATGGAGTTGGAATGAGCCAGAACGGCGCCCACAGCATGGCAAAGGCAGGAAAGACGTATAAAGACATCCTTGATTTCTTCTATCATGGAGCGGAGATCAGGACAGAATAAGACCGATGTGTCCGGCTGGCAGCCGGAGGCAGAGACCTGGTCTGGGAAAACAGAATACGGGCATAAAAAAACACGGTTTAGGAAACGGAAATATTTCCTGACCGTGTTTTTTAGTTGTTATGTATCTGGAAGCAGCTGCCGGTGACAGCTTTTGCCAATATCTTGTTAGCCACTGCCAAAGGCAGCTGGCAGACTGGCTTTATATATTATTTAATCATATGGTTAGGATAATAAGAAAACCTCTACATTCTGTATTCCGTGATTTTTTGATTCTGCGTGTGTATCATAAAAAATATCAATGTGATGGCCTTTTACACCGCCGCCTTTGTCCTCGGCAATGTAAACCACCCCGTTGATCATAACCCTGGTTCCATATGGGATCACTCTTGGGTCAACAGCAATGGTGTGCTGGGAGCTGGCAACGGCACCGGTACAGGTGTTTCTTCCCCAGCCTGCGGAGCAGCTTCTGCAAGGGCAGTAACCGGTAGTTTTAAAAACACCCAGGGAAACCATCTGGGAAGCCGGTTCTTCAACGTTTTCGGCAGCTTCTGTTTCCTGCTGATCCTGATCGTTTGCAGCTTCTTCTGTTTGCTGTGCCTGTTCGGAACTGTCATTTTCAGAAGCGAATGCACAAAAGGCAGAGCCAATTATAAAAAATACAGTGATAAAAGTCGTGGTTAATAGTTTCTTCATGTTCATTTCTACCTCCTTTTGCAGTCGGAAAGGACAAGGACTGCGGTCGTTCACAATGCCTCATAATATTTGCAATGTATTTTTAATACATTGTAAATATATGTAACACTTTTGTAATATATGAACGATAAAGTAATATTTACCACATTTTTTTAAATCTGTCAAGAAAAACACAAAATGCGCAAAAAGCCCTTGACAAATTCTTTATAAAGGAATATATTATGCAATGTAGATGTTAGCACTCCAATAAGTTGAGTGCTAATAACAAAAGAAACAGCGAACAGGAGGCAGGAACACATGGATGCGCAGTTGGATGAGCGTAAGGTCACTATATTAAAAGCGATCATAAAGACTTATCTGGAAACAGGCGAGCCGGTGGGTTCCCGGACGATTTCCAAGTATTCGGAACTGAAACTCAGTTCTGCCACCATCCGCAATGAGATGTCAGACCTGGAAGAGATGGGCTACATTATACAGCCACATACATCAGCAGGACGTATTCCTTCTGATAAGGGATACAGGTTCTACGTTGACCAGATCATGCAGGAGAAAGAAAACGAAGTCACAGAATTTAAGGATGTGATGGTCCAGAAAGTAGATAAACTGGAACTGGTCCTTAAGAAAATGGCTCAGGCTCTTGCGGCAAATACCAATTATGCAGCGATGATCAGCGGACCAAGCTACCACAAGACAAAGCTGAAATTCATACAGCTTTCCAGAGTAGAAGCAAATAAGCTTCTGGTGGTAGTGGTTGTGGAAGGCAACATCATCAAGAACACCATGATCGATATTGGCGAAGATCTGGGAGAACAGGAACTTCTCAATCTGAACATCCTCTTAAACAGCAGCTTAAACGGACTGACCATTGAAGAGATCAATCTTGGGATTATCAGCAAGCTGAAAGAAGATGCAGGCATTCACAGTAAGGTGATCGAACTGGTACTGAATGAAGTCGCAGAAGCTATTAAAGCGGGCGGCGAGGACCTGCAGATCTATACCAGCGGAGCGACCAACATTTTCCGGTATCCGGAACTGGCTGAAGGAGAAAAGGCCAGCAAGCTGATCGGAACATTAGAACAAAAAGAAGTGCTGCAGGAATTTGTTTCCGATGTAAACGCAGACCAGCAAGGCGATGGAGGCATTCAGGTATACATTGGTGATGAAACACCGATCCAGTCCATGAAGGACTGCAGCGTGGTCACAGCCAATTATGATCTGGGCGGGGGCCTTCGGGGAACCGTAGGAATTATCGGTCCTAAGCGAATGGATTATGAAAAAGTTCTTGGAACTTTGAAAAATCTCATGAACCAGCTGGATGCAGCATTTAAAAAGGATGAAAGGTGATAGCAGTGAGCGAAGAAATGAAAAATGAAGATCTGAAGGATCCGTCCAATATGGAACAGGAAGCTTCTGAGGAGACTGCTTCTGAGAACACTGAAACAAGTGCAGAAGAGAAGACCACAGAAAAAGCACCTGAGAAAGAGGGCTTCTTTAAAAAGAAAAAAGATCCTAAGGATGAAAAAATAGAAGAACTTACCGACCGGGTAAAACGCCAGATGGCAGAATTTGATAATTTCCGCAAGAGAACGGAAAAAGAAAAATCTACCATGTACGAGATGGGTGCAAAAGACATCATCGAGCGTATGCTTCCGGTAGTTGATAATTTTGAAAGAGGCTTAGCTTCCATTCCGGAGAGCGAAAAAAATACAGCTTTTGCTGAGGGAATGGAAAAAATATATAAGCAGTTCCAGAAAGTCTTAGAAGACGCCGGTGTAAAAGCCATTGAGGCAGCCGGACAGCCATTCGATCCTAACTTCCACAATGCAGTGATGCATGTAGAAGATGAAAGCTTAGGAGAGAATATCGTAGCTGAGGAACTTCAGAAAGGCTATATGTACCGTGACAGTGTTGTAAGACACAGCATGGTTAAAGTAGCGAACTGACATTGAGTACTTAACGAGGTCTTTCACGAGTTTAGTGCGAAAGTCGTTCCCGAAACTTGGCGAGGTCTTTTCGAGCCTTAGTTGAGTGGAACATTTATTATGATTTTTTCATCAAACATATATAACAGGAGGAAAAAACTATGAGTAAGATTATTGGTATCGACTTAGGTACAACTAATAGCTGTGTAGCCGTTATGGAAGGTGGAAAGCCAACCGTTATCGCTAACGCAGAGGGCGTAAGAACCACACCATCTGTTGTGGCATTTACAAAAACAGGAGAAAGACTGGTAGGTGAGCCTGCTAAGCGTCAGGCAGTTACCAATGCAGACAGAACCATTGCTTCTATCAAGCGTCATATGGGTACTGACTACAAGGTAGACATTGATGGAAAGAAATACACTCCACAGGAGATCTCCGCAATGATCCTTCAGAAGCTGAAAGCAGATGCTGAAAGCTATCTGGGCGAGACTGTAAGCGAAGCAGTTATCACTGTTCCTGCATATTTCAACGATGCACAGCGTCAGGCAACCAAGGATGCCGGTAAGATCGCTGGTCTGGATGTAAAGCGTATCATCAACGAGCCTACAGCAGCAGCATTAGCTTACGGCCTTGACAATGAAAAAGAGCAGAAGATCATGGTATATGACCTTGGTGGTGGTACATTCGATGTATCTATCATTGAGATCGGTGATGGTGTTATTGAAGTTCTTTCTACCAACGGTGATACACACCTTGGCGGTGATGACTTCGATAATGCAATTACCAACTGGATGATCTCTGAATTCAAGAAGGCAGAAGGCGTAGACCTTTCCGGCGATAAGATGGCTCTTCAGAGATTAAAAGAAGCAGCTGAGAAAGCTAAGAAGGAACTGTCTACTGCGACTACAACCAATATCAACCTGCCATTCATCACAGCTACTGCAGAAGGTCCAAAGCATCTGGATATGAACCTGACAAGAGCTAAATTTGATGAACTGACACATGACCTGATCGAGCGTACAGCTATCCCGGTACAGAACGCATTGAAGGATGCTGGTATTACCGCAGCTGAGCTTGGCAAGGTACTGTTAGTTGGTGGTTCTACACGTATGATCTCCGCACAGGAGAAAGTAAAACAGTTAACCGGCAAAGAGCCTAGCAAGTCCCTGAACCCAGATGAGTGTGTTGCAATCGGTGCAGCTATCCAGGGTGGTAAGTTAGCAGGCGATGCAGGTGCCGGAGATATCCTTCTTCTGGATGTAACTCCACTGTCTCTGTCTATTGAGACCATGGGTGGTGTAGCAACCAGACTGATCGAGAGAAATACAACCATTCCTACAAAGAAGAGCCAGATCTTCTCTACTGCAGCTGATAATCAGACCGCTGTTGATATCCATGTTGTACAGGGCGAGCGTCAGTTTGCAAGAGATAACAAGACCTTAGGCCAGTTCCGTCTGGATGGTATCCCACCAGCAAGAAGAGGTGTTCCTCAGATCGAAGTTACTTTCGATATCGATGCAAACGGTATTGTAAATGTATCTGCTAAGGATCTTGGAACAGGCAAAGAGCAGCATATTACCATTACTTCTGGATCTAACATGTCTGATTCAGATATTGATAAGGCTGTTAAAGAGGCTGCTGAGTACGAGGCTCAGGATAAGAAGCGTAAGGAAGCGATCGATGCAAGAAATGATGCTGATTCTATGGTATTCCAGACTGAGAAGGCTCTGGAAGAAGTTGGAGACAAGATCGATGCTAACGACAAGGCTGAGGTTGAGGCTGATTTAAATGCATTGAAAGAAGCTATCAACAGAGCACCGGTTGATCAGATGACTGATGCCCAGGTTGAAGATATCAAGTCAGGTAAAGAAAAACTGATGAACAGCGCCCAGAAGCTGTTTGCAAAGGTTTATGAGCAGGCACAGCAGGCTGGTGCAGGTGCAGGTCCAAACATGGGTGGTGCAAATGCAGGCAATGCAGGAAGCTCCAAACCAGATGATGATGTAGTTGACGCTGACTTCAAAGAAGTGTAAGATTATATAACAGTTCAGACATGCGCCATTTTGGACGGGAAAGTGTGTTGCAAGCTGGCATGTCTGAACTAACGGACGGGTCCGAGAGGGGAGATATCCCCTTCCGGGCCTTACCGTCTGTTTAAACAAAGGGCATTTTGGACCCGGCAGAGAAAGAAATAGCAGTGATAAGAGGTAAACAACATGGCAGAGAATAAGAGAGATTACTATGAAGTTCTGGGTGTTTCAAAAGACGCTGATGAAGATACCCTGAAAAAAGCATACAGAAAACTTGCCAAGAAATACCATCCTGACGCAAATCCTGGTGACAAGGAGGCAGAGGCAAAGTTTAAGGAAGCTTCAGAGGCTTACAGCGTACTGAGCGATCCTCAGAAACGTCAGCAGTACGACCAGTTCGGCCATGCTGCATTTGAGCAGGGCGGCGGCGCTGGTTATGGCGGCGGTTTCGGCGGCTTTGATTTTAACGGCGGAGATATGGGAGATATCTTTGGCGATATTTTCGGTGATATTTTCGGCGGCGGCCGTTCCAGATCCAGAAGCGGCCCTATGAAAGGCGCAAATGTAAGGACAGCAGTCCGCATTACCTTTGAAGAGGCTGTATTTGGCTGCGAAAAAGAGATCGAGATCAACTATAAAGAAGTATGTTCCAACTGTAACGGAACCGGCGCAAAGCCAGGTACTTCCCCACAGACCTGTACCAAGTGTAATGGTAAAGGTAAGATTATGTATACACAGCAGTCTTTCTTTGGCCAGGTACAGAATGTTCAGACCTGCCCAGAGTGTAATGGTACTGGTAAGGTTATCAAGGAAAAATGCCCGAACTGCTACGGTACCGGATACAAGACTGTTCGCAAGAAATTTAAAGTTTCTATCCCGGCAGGTATTGACAATGGCCAGTGTATCCGTATGGCTGGCGGCGGTGAGCCGGGAACAAACGGCGGCGAGAGAGGCGACCTGTTAGTAGAGGCAGTAGTATCCCAGCATCCAATCTTCAAGCGCCAGGATACCAGCATTTATTCTACTGTACCGATCTCCTTTGCAAAGGCAGCATTAGGCGGTCCGATCCGCATCAAGACCGTAGACGGTGAAGTAGAGTATGAGGTAAAACCAGGTACCCAGACCGATACCAAGGTACGTTTAAAGGGAAAAGGCGTTCCATCCCTGCGTAACCGCAATGTGCGCGGCGATCATTATGTAACACTGGTAGTCAAGGTGCCGGAGCGTATGAATCAGGCTCAGAAGGATGCATTAAAGCGCTATGATGACCTGATGAACGGAATTGAACCAGAAGGAGAAAAGCCAAAGAAGAAAGGGCTTTTTAAATAGGAGAACCTCTGCAATATGCTGATAAAAAAGAGAAAAAATACAGTGCCGCCCTGGAAGATCTTTATTCTGACAGTGGTAGGTTTCGGACTGATGCTTGCAATCGCAGTACACAGCCGGAATGAGGCATTAAACCGGTTAAGCCAGGAATATACTATTACAGATGACGCAAAGCCAAGGCATATCAAATTTGAGTCCATGCCGGTAGGTGAAGCAGAACAGGCAGTGGGAATGTATCTGCGGTATAATGCAATGGTCCAGTTTGAGGAAAGCGGGAAAATCCTTTCTGATGATCTGGCAAAAAATGTTCCTTTTGATAGTATGCAGGCTGATTTTGAAAATGGTATTTATCCACAGGACGTTCTGGTGCATGGTTTTAAGACCTTATCCGAAGAGGAATACGGGGATGAAAAATCCCAGTATGACAACCATGCCACACTTCTTGGCTATACTTCCTATAAAGTAGTCCAGGTTTCCTTAGATGAACAGTGGCCGGATGAAACAAAGGAAAATATCACAAGGCAGTATGCAGTGGGACGAAGCCGGAAAAGCTGGAAGATATTTGAGATCACAGAGAAATAAATGAATCTAAGATAGATCAAAAAAACGAGAAGAGGATGAGATATGCCTCTTCTCGTTTTTTGTTGTCATACATATTGAAAGTGCGCAGTGAGGCGCTCACGGATCTGCAAATTATTTCCCGTGTATTACATTGCGTTCATAATTAAAGATATACTGCTGCATGACTCCCGCATAGCCCTTATAACATCCAAAAGAGTCGGTGATCATCTGGTCATAAAGTCTGGCTTTAGGCAGATCTTTGTATTTTTCAGCATCATAATAATGTTCGTTTAGGATCTTCTCAATCCAGGTATCCACAGGAAAGGCGTCAATGTGATGCAAACCGAAAAGGCAGACACAGTTGGCTACTTTCTTGCCAATGCCGTAAAAGCCGGTAAGATACTCCATGGCAGCGGTATAATCCAACTTGCTTAAATGCGCCAGGTCCAGACGTCCGGCTACAGCGTCCCGGCAGAGGCGGTAGATATATTTGGCCCGGTAGCCAAGTTTCAGGGCAAGGAGATCTTCTAAAGAAGCCTGACACAGCTGTTCAGGTGTGGGAAATGCATAAAACTGGTCAATCTTTGTCCCATACCGGCTGCAGAGGGCTTCCACCAACGCCCGGATCGCAGGGATCGTCTTTTGCTGTGAGATCACAAAAGTAATGATCATTTCCCATGTATCCTGACGAAGGATGCGGATGCCCTGTCCGGCTTTAGAGGCTGCTTTCAGATAGTGATCGTCCGGTGTGATGGATGCGATCATTTTCTCATAATCTGTATTTAAGTCAAAATAGTTCTTCCAGAAATTTTCTAAATCCGGTCCACATTCCAGAAAAAAGATGTCATTTTCCTGTCGAATAAAGCAAACATGGCCCTGGCTTATAACCTGCCAGGTATTTGTACGCCCAGGCGCCGGTATCATTCGAAAGACCTGTCCTGACCCGGCAGTCTGCTCCAGATCAAAACAGGGGATCTTATATGTAAATGTCATAAAATGCCTCCAAACAGTATTGTGTTTATAAAACAGTTGTTTTAGGAATATCATCAATGGTATCATAAATACGGAAGAAAAAACAGATACGTTTTTTGGCAGATCCGTTGCTGGTCATGCAGCGCATGAACCGCATGAACCGTAACAGGATTTTAAGAGTATATAAAAGGGTTGGTGTAAAATACGATGAAAAAAATTGCAGTTGTGGCGCTGGATCCGTTGGCCGGTGCTTCCTATACAAAAGAAGTAAGAGATCTTTTTGGTGAATATGCGGAAGTAGTGGGGTATAGCGTAAGAGATGGATCAGCTGCCGGAGTGCTTCCAAGAGCGGATCTGTTTGCTATATCTACAGATGCCTATGGTTCTGCAGAAGAAGAGGCCCGCCATGTGCCTATTGATAGTCAGATCATGTCCATTGAGGTTACTTTTTACTGGGAAACCCTAAAAAAACTGTTTGAGATACCACAAGGAACGAAAGTGTTGTTTGTGAATGTTACCAGTAATATGGCAAGAGAGGCTATTACCCAGTTAAGCTCTCTTGGAGTAAACCATCTGCAGTTCATTCCTTATTATCCCGGCGCTGTTTTAGAAGAACCGGTGGATATTGCGGTAACTCCCGGTGAATCCCGTTTTGTGCCGCCTTCTGTAAAAACAGTGATCGACTGTGATCACCGTCCCTGTTCCTATGGAATGATGGTAGAAATAGCTTTGCGTCTGGGACTGGAATATCTGCCGGAAACAGAAAGCTTTATGAATTATGCTAAGGTAGTGGCCTCCAATCACTACAGCTTTGACCTGATGTATGCTAAAAGCCGCAGGCAGGAAAGCCAGATGCATATTCTGGCGGAAAGCCTGGATGAAGGTCTGATCGGTGTAAATGAAACAGGAGAGGTTTTTGTCTGTAACAAAAAGGCCTGTCAGATCGCCCGCATTTCTGAAGAACTGGCTATGGGAAAGAAGGGGGAAGAGGTATTTCCCTATATTCCTTTTTATCAGGTGCTCCGGGAGAAAAAGGCAGTTCCTGAGAAGGTGATCCGCCTCTTTGGAACCAATGTTTCCCTGGCAGTGGTGCCGGTGGTGCGAAAAGAGGACTGTATCGGCGCCTTTGCCATGCTACAGAAGTTTAATGAGCAGGAGTCCCGCCAGAATGCCCTACGAAGACAGCTGATGCAGAAAGGCCATTATGCCCGTTATACCTTCGATGACGTAATAGGAAATTCAGATGCTATTACAGAAACCATTAATATTTTAAGGAAAATGGCAGCAACTGAAAGCCCTGTGCTTCTCATTGGAGAGACAGGTACTGGAAAAGAGCTGATGGCACATGCAGTCCATCAGGCTTCCGGGCGGGCAGCCGGTCCTTTTATTGCCATTAATGTGGCTGCCATGCCGGAAAATCTTCTGGAAAGCGAGTTGTTCGGCTATGAAGAAGGCGCCTTTACAGGAGCCAAAAAAGGCGGCCGTCCCGGTCTTTTTGAATTTGCCCACCACGGAACTTTATTTTTAGATGAAGTGGAAGGAATGAGCCTTTCCATGCAGGTAAAACTTCTGCGTGTTCTCCAGGAAGGGGAGATCATGCGCGTGGGCGGCGGCAGCATTATCCATGTGGATGTGCGTATTGTGGCAGCTACCAATGAAGCCTTAGAGAAGAAGATACAGGAAGGCAGTTTCAGAAAAGACCTGTATTACCGTTTAAATGCACTGACAGTAGAGATACCGCCTCTCAGAAAGCGGGGAGATGATATTTTTATGCTGTTTGATTTCTTTATGCGGAAAATGGGTGGAAACTTTACTTTATCAGAAGAAGTGAAGGCTTTTCTGCGCAGGCATCCATGGCCGGGAAACATCAGAGAACTGCAGAATGCAGTGGAATATTTTAATTATCTGGCAAAACCGGTGATCGAGCTTTCCGACCTGCCGCCTACCATGACCAGAGTAGTAGGAGTGGGGCTGGATGTAGTAGGACCAGGTGAAAGCAGTGGGGAAAATGAAAACGTGAAAACAGGAACCACACAGCTGAAAGAAGGTTCAACCTATTCCGGTCATATGGATACAGAGGCTAAAAAGCAGTTTGTATTAAAACAGCTGGCACTTGCCTGGAAAGCTGGAGAAACAGTGGGAAGGGAGAAAATATTAGAGGCAGCGAAAAAAGATCACATTCCTATGACCCAGAAACAGGCAAGAGATCTTTTGAAAGAGTTGGAAAAAGAAGGGCTGCTCCAGGTTGGAAGGGGCAGAGGCGGAAGTCGGATCACGGAAAAAGGGTTGAAAAAACTGGAAAAACAGAAATGATCCTTTGAATCATTTATAAAAAGGTTACAACCAATTAGGCAACCATTTAATAACTAATAAATCAACCAATATAACCAATTAACCATTTAATACCTGAAAATGACTTGTCCTTAAATTACCAAAATTTTCCAAAAAGCCAGAAAATAAGTGGAAAAACCATTGTTTTAACAAAAAACAATAAAAAATCGGGGAAAATAAAAGTTGGCATGGAACTTGCTTAATATATAAGTATCAACCGGAAACGGGAAAGAAAGGATACGAAACAGCAATGAAGTACAACTTTGATGAAGTGATCGACAGAAGCAACAACCGTTCTTCTAAATATGATGAAAGACTTAAGAAGTTCGGAACCGAAGATGTGATCCCATTATGGGTAGCTGATATGGATTTTAAGACTGCCCAGCCGATCATTGATGCATGCAAAAAGAAAGCAGAAGAGGGGATCTGGGGATATACTTCCAGACCGGCAAGCTACTTTGAAGCAGTACAGGAATGGGAAGAAAAATATTATGGCTGGAAGCCTGAAACTTCCCACATGAGCTGGTGCCTTGGTGTTGTTCAGACTATGGCAGCTCTGATGAAGATCTACACCATGCCAGGAGATAAGGTCCTGATCCAGACTCCTGTATATTCCGAATTTTATGATATTCCAGAGGCAATTGGCCGTGTAGTAGTAGAAAATCCTCTGGTAGAAGAAAACGGAAGCTGGCATGTAGATTACGAGGATTTTGAACGTAAGGTAAAAGAATGTAAAGTATTCTTACTGTGCAACCCTCACAACCCATTAGGCCTTGTATGGGATAAAGAAGATCTGGAAAAGATGGCTAAGATCTGTATGGAAAATGGCGTAATGCTGATCTCCGATGAGATCCATTCCGACCTGATCTTCCACGGAAAGAAGCACACCAGAACCGCTACCATTTCCAAAGAGATCCATGATTACGTAGTAACCTGTGTTTCCGTAACAAAGACCTTCAACCTGGCTGGTCTTCAGGCATCTACCACTATTTTCCCAAATCTGAGAATGAAGGCAGATTTTGACCGCTACTGGAGTTCCATGGATATCCACAGAAACAATGCATTCAGCTCTGTTGCCATTGAGGCTGCTTACAGAGAAGGCCGCGAGTGGTTAGACCAGTTACTTCCTTATCTGTCTGCAAACTTTGATTTTGTTAAGGAATACTGTGAAAAGAACATTCCTCAGATCAAGCCAAATATCCCGGATGCAACCTACCTTGTATGGTTAGACTGCCGTGATCTGGGAATGAGCAATGAAGAATTAAGAAAGTTTATGATCGAGAAGGCTAAGATCGGATTAAATGAAGGATATACCTTTGGAAGAAGCCTGACCGGATTTATGCGTCTGAATGTAGCATGCCCACGCAGCGTACTGGAAAAAGCTCTGGGACAGTTAAAAGATGCTGTAGATGCACTGGATAAATAAAATACAGTACAATTTAAAACAGTGCAATTTAAAACAATATAATTTACAACAATACAAAACGAGATAATTTTGGGGGAAATTATGGACAAGAAGAAAATCTGGGAAAGCTACCGCTTCCCGCTGATCCTTTTAGGAGGAATTATTTTAGGAGCGATCCTTGGAGCGATTTTAGGAGAGAAAGCAACGGTACTTGCACCAATTGGCAATGTATTCATCAACCTGCTGTTTATGGTCGTAGTACCTATGGTTTTTGTTTCTATTGTTAATGCAGTAGGAAGTATGTTAAATATGAACCGTCTTGGAAAGATCCTTGGCTCCCTGATCGGTGTATTTATTGTAACCGGCCTGATCGCATCTGTTCTGGTACTGGTAGTTGTAAATGTATTCCCACCAGCTGCAAACACCACTATTGAGATGACCAGCGGTGAAATGGGAGAAATGGCAAGTGTTGGTGATATGATCGTTAGTACACTGACTGTAGATGATTTCTCCGGTCTGATGAGCAGAAAGAATATGCTTCCGATCATTGTTGCAGCTATCTTTACCGGTCTTGCAGTAGCAAAGTGCGGCGGACAGGAAAGCCCATTTGGTAAAGTAATGTGCAACTTAAATGACATCATCATGAAGATCGTTGATATGATCATGAAATTTGCTCCTCTTGGTCTTGGTGCATATTTTGCAAACCTGGTAGGTGAATTTGGTCCTCAGCTGATCGGTGATTATGGCCGCTGCATGCTGATCTACTATCCAATGTGTATTGTTTACGGCGTTGTATTCTTCCCGTTATATGCTTACTTTGCAGGCGGAAAGAAAGGCGTAAAAGCCATGGCAAAGAACATCTTCAACCCGGCTATTACTGCATTTGCAACACAGAGTTCATGTGCAACCATCCCTGTAAACCAGGAAGCATGTGATAAGATGGGTGTACCTCAGGATATCAGTAATATCGTTCTTCCTATGGGTGCTACCATGCATATGGATGGTTCTGTATTATCCGCTATTACAAAGATCGCTTTCCTGTACGGTGTATTCAACATGCAGTTTACAGGTGTTGGAACCTATGCAATGGCAATCGCAGTAGCAGTTTTAAGTGCATTTGTATTATCCGGAGCTCCAGGCGGCGGCCTTGTAGGTGAAATGCTTATTGTCAGCCTGTTCGGTTTCCCAGGAGAAGCATTCCCACTGATCGCAACCATCGGTTTCTTAGTAGACCCAATGGCTACCTGCTTAAATGCATCTGGTGATGCTGTTGCTTCTATGATGATCACACGTCTTGTAGAAGGCAAGGACTGGATCAACAAAAAAATCAATGGGTGATCCATTTAATGGATAAGCTGCCTGCCAGTGCAGGCAGTGGAGCGCGTTGGCACGGATTTATGCATACAATACAAAAATACATAAAAGACGAAGGAGAAATCACTATGAAAGTTACAGTAATCGGCAGTCATCTTTGCCCAGACACTCTTTATGCTTTACAGCAGCTTGCTGCAGCAGGGGCTGAAATTGATTTTAAAGACATTTTATCCTGCCATGCAGATCTTAAAGCATACTTAAATCTGCGTGATAACTCTGATCTGTATGCACAGATCCGCGGTACAGAACGTCTTGGAATTCCATGCTTCGTAAAAGAAGACGGAACTACTACTTTAAATCTGGCAGAGGTTTTAAAGTAATTAAAGAGATCTTTATTTAGGATCGTTCATTAGGATACGATATAAAAAAATGTAAATGATCGCGTAAGCGATGTCAGAGTGAGTAAAGGGGGATGCTGTGAAATGATAGGAACATTTTGCAGCATCCTTTTTGCAAAGTCTTTGGGATCATAGAATTGAGGAGAAAAATAAGATGCATGCATTAACAGAACTGATAAAAAGTGATATGAAACCAGCTCTTGGTGTTACAGAACCGGGAGCCATTGCTTTTGCTGTATCCACAGCAAAAGCCCATATAAAAGGCACTGTAAAAAGGGTGGGTTTAAGATTAAACAGCGGTATGTATAAAAATGCCTTTACCTGCGGTATTCCGGGAACAAGTGAGGTGGGAAATTATTACGCTGCTGCTTTAGGCGCTGTTGCTGCAGATCCAAAGAAGGGTCTGGAATGTCTGGAAGGTATTGGAAAGGCAGAGGAAGAAGCTGCAGGCGAAATGATCAAAGCGGGAATGATATCAGTTTCCATGAGCAGTATTACCAGCCGCATTTTCATTGAAGCAACTGTAACAGGTGAGACTTCAGAGGCAGTTGTTACTATTCAGGATGCCCACACTAATATTACAAAGATCACAGAAAATGGTACAGTAGTATTTGAAAAAGAAGCAAAAGCAGCACAGGAGAGTAAAGAGGCTACACCGCTGATCCATCAGTATACCCTGGCGCAGATGGTAGAGTATGTAAATACTGTTTCTGCACAGGAACTGGATTTTATCAAAGAAGCATATAAAGTAAACTACGAGCTGCTTCAGGAAGGCTTAAAGAGTCCAAAGACTACCTACGGACCATATCTGTTAAAGAAGAATGGTGGGGTTCTGGTATCAGAAGATGAAAGAAAGACTGCTTCATTATTCTGCAACGGAGCCATTGAGGCGAGAGTCATCGGTCTTTCCAAACCAGCTATGAGCATCACCGGTTCCGGTGCCCATGGTATTATTGCAACTATGCCGTTATATGCTGTATACAAGATCAATAACTATACAGATGAGCAGCTTCTTCGTGCTACTGCATTAAGCTATCTGGTATGTATGTACATTAAGGAATACTCCGGTAAACTGTCTGCCTTCTGCGGCTGTGCTATTGCAGCAGGAACGGGAATGGCCTGTGCACTGGCATGGTTAAAAGGCGCCGGCGCAGAAACGATGGAAAAAGTCATCAACAACATGGCAAGCAGTATTACAGGTATGATCTGTGATGGCGGCAACCAGGGATGTACCATGAAAGGTATTGTGGCAGTAGACGCAGCTTTTGACTCTGTAGAACTGGCTATAGACGATGTATATATTTACAATGCCCATGGTATCAACGGTGCAACTCCGGAAGAGACCATGCACAATATGGGACTGATTGCGTCACCTGGTATGACAGGAACAGAGAAGACCATTGTGGATATTCTTGACGGAAAGAATAAGTAATATTGTGCAAAACCTTTAGAAGGAGGAATTCTATGGAGTTTTGGAAAATGAATGGTGCTGGAAATGATTTTATAGTTACGTTTTAAAACAGACTTTGAATTGCGATATAGCTCTGACTGAATCAGATCACATTCTTCTGAAAGAACATTCAATGCCCGGTAAGTCAGATAAAATACATTAGTAAGTCTGAAATAAAGAAACTCTAAATATTCCGTAAATTCTGAAGAGAAAAGGAATATTTAGAGTTTTCTTTTGGGTAACAATCATTGCGCGGCTGCAGCAACTTCTTTCATGAGCGGGAGACAGGCGTCGAAAAACATTTTATAACTTTCGCAGAAATAATTTACATAATGTCCACTTGCCATATCCAGATCACGGTTTCTCTGGCATCCACCGCGACAGATGGAAAAATATGGACAGGACAGGCAGCTCTTCTTCAGTTTTTTGGAGCGTTCAATAAAACCGATTTCCGTCCGCTTCCTGTCAATCGAATCCAACTGATCTGTATTAAAATTTCCTAGTTTATACTCATCCAGTACATAGAAGTCGCAGGGATATACACTGCCGTCTGCTTCCACGGCATTTTGTATGTTGCAGATACCGCACTGGTCGCAGGCCTCCGGGCGGTATCCCATTAGGATGCCGATGTAGTTTTCAAACTGGCGGATGTACGGCTGGCGGCCCCTTTTCCAGTCTTTATACCATAGGTGGAATAGTGTGATCAGAAACTCCCCATACTGTTTTGGTGAGAGGGCATAAGGATTTTGCCCATGAGGTTCCTCTAAGGGATCCAGACAGGCGATATACTGCTGATATCCTAAGCCGTTTCTACGGTAAAACTCATAGATTTCAGGAATGTGTGCAGCGGTATTTCCCGTTACAACGGTAAGGATATTAAAGTCTACACCATGCTTTTGCAGAAGTTTGGCAGCGCCGAAAATGCGCTCAAACACGGATCCGCACCCGGCAGCATGGCGGTAAATATCATTGGTTTCTCTGATACCGTCTAAGGAAAGCCCAACTAAAAAGTTATTTTCCTTGAAAAATGCACACCATTCATCATCCAAAAGATAACCATTTGTCTGAAAAGCATTCTGCACCTTGATGTGATTGCGGTTATACTGTTTTTCATAGGCAACCGCCTTCTTGAAAAAATCGAGTCCCCGAAGGGTAGGTTCGCCACCCTGAAAAGCATAGGAAATAACGCCTTCCGCCCGCAGGATGGTCTTTCGTATTACATTTTTGAGTGTCTCATCCGACATGAACCCATAGGACTTCTGCAGACGTTTCTGGGCCTCATCACAATAAAAGCAATAGTCGCAGTGCATGTTGCACATGCCGGATGATGGTTTCATAAGCACGCTGATTGGTGGCATGATAAAAACTCCTAACGTTTTTCTTTTTTATATTCTTCCGGGGAGACGCCCCAGTATTTTTTAAAAGCTTTTCCGAAGTATCCGCCATTGGAATATCCCGTCTTTTCAGCAACTTCATAAATGAGCATGTCCGGGGATTTTAAAAGTTTGCCTGCTGCCTGCATCCGCACATCGGTGAGGTAGGAAGAGAAGTTGGTGCCGGTTTCTTTCTTAAAAAGATTGCTTAAATGGGATGGAGTGACATTCACGAGACCGGCAACCAGGTTTAAGTCGATATTTTCGCTATAGTGAAGTTGGACATATTCTTTTATCTTCAAAATTTCAGACCTCTCTCCGGAACGTTTATCGCGGACAAATTCTGAAAACTCCATAATAAAATCAGACAGGATTTTCTGGCAGGTCCGTAAGGTATGGGCCTGGCGGATGCGCCTTAGAATGTCATTTTCATCCGCTGTCATCTGGTAAAGGGAAAAATTCAGTTCCCTGGCCACCCGGATGAAAATGTTCAGGATCTCTTCCATATAAGAGTAACACTGAAAAGGATAGAATAGGCCGCTTTTAAGCCATAGTAAAAAGCGCTGGACCAGTTCCGAAGATTTTTCACTGTTTCCGGAGGAAAGGGCAATATAAAGTTCCTGGGCCTGTGAATCCGTAATGAATGGAAAGCCTACGGAGGTAAGCAGCGGATAAGGCAGCGGTTCACTTCGCTCATAAAAAATGCAGGCAGAAAGGGCTTCTTCGGCCTGTTTCATTCCGGCTTTAAAAGAAGTTTCATCCTTTAATAAAGGACTGATACCGAAATATACGGTCTGATTGGCGTATTGTTTCATGGCAGCTCCGATCTGGCGGCAGAGGAGAAGATCTTTCTTTGTGTTGGATATAAGAAGGTATCCTTTTTCATCAAGGGAAAACAGTTCCTGTCCTGAGTAACGTTCGCAGATCTGGTTTAACAGGTTATAGATCATGTTTTTGCGATTGGTATCCGTAATCGGAGCAGTATCTGGTTCAAAGGAAAAACGGATCAGGTGATAATCCTGAATGGAAATATCCAGTTTGATGTTATGGAGTACATTCTTCACCTGCTCGTGATCCTCAAACCCCTGATTTTGAAGGCGCTTGATAAAAAGATATTTCAGATCGTCTGTATTTAAAGAAAAGGAAGCGTTCTTTTCCGGCTGGTCAGAGATGGCCTCTTTCATTTCCTTTAAGACTTCCAGTAGTTTGGCCGGATCAATAGAAAGCTTTCGGATATAATCATGGGCACCGTACTTCATAGCTTCACGGACAAGTTCAAACTCATCAAAGCAGCTTAGGACTAGAGACTGGATGGATATTTTTTCCTGTTTCAGGCGTTTGAGTAAAGTTATTCCGTCCATTCCCGGCATTTTGATGTCGGTGATCAGAATGTCGGGTTTGAGTTTTAAGATTTTTTCGTAAGCTTCTTTGCCATCGGCCGCTTCTGCAATCACATCGAAACCATACATATTCCATGGAAGGACGGTTTTGATGCCGGCCCTTACCAATGGTTCATCATCTGCAATCAGTACCTTTATCATTGTTCTCTCTCCTTTCGGACAGAAGGCTGTCTATCTGTTTATGTTGCGGGAACCGGATCGTCACGGTTGTAAAAGAGTTGCCGTCGCTGTCATATTGTAAGCCGTAATCAGGACCATAAGCCAGCTGTATGCGTTCCTGGACATTGCTCACGCCGAGACCGGAGAAGACATACCCCTTTTTACCCTGCTTTTTGGGTTTTAGGATTTCTTTCATAGTATCTGCATCCATGCCTGTTCCATTATCCTGAACCTGCAGGATGATAATGCCGTTTTCACACCGGCCGGAAATATCAATCATGAGAAAATCCCGTGCTTCAATATTGTGGAGAATGGAATTTTCCACCAGGGGCTGTAGGATCAGTTTTAAGGTGTGCTCTTTTAAAATTCCCTCCTCTATGTGGTAGGCCACATCGAAACGGCCGGGATAGCGCACCTGCTGGATCTTGATATAACTTTTGATGTTTTCCAACTCTTCTTCAATAGGAAGCATGTCATTGACCTTATTCATGCTGATCTCAAGAAGCCGGCCAAGAGCGGTAATGGTGTTGGTGATGTGTTCTGTCCCGGACATTACGGACATCCATTTGATGGAGTTTAGGGTATTAAAGAGAAAATGGGGATTAATCTGGGCCAGAAGCATTTCAAAGCGCAGCTCACTTTCCCGTTTCTGAGTGACCTGTATTTCCTCAATCAGATGGCCAATCTCTGTAACCATGTTGTTGAAGGTTCGGGAAAGACTGCTGATCTCATCTTTGGAATCGGTAGTGGCGATTTCGGCATTCAGGTTCCCAGCCATAACCTGCTGCATCTGTTCTTTCAGCTTAAAAAGTGGACGCAGCTGCGAATAGATAGCGAAAAATGTGGCCAGAAGACATATCATTAATAGTCCCAGGGATACAACAAACGTGAATGTGCGCAGTTCATAGATATCCTGATAGAGAAATTCCGTAGAAATGGTATCCGTCAGACGCCAGCCTGAAAGTGGAATGGAGATTTCTTCCTGGAAATATTTAACATCTTTGGGAGCATGGATCCCGCAGATGGAATAACCGGAAGTATCCCATAATTCCATGTTCCCTGCTGCAGCTCCTAACAGACGGGAAAAACTGCTGGCCGGAAGGGTAATAACCAGATAAAAGATTTTTGGTGAAAATGGCGGGAGCTTTCTAATATAGGAAACGAAAGTTTGATTGCTTTCAAAACGGCGGTAACTCTGGTGGGCGTTCGTAAAATATACCGACGGAACTACCTGCTCCGCAAAAAAATCCTCAAAGCGGAATTTCTGCTGGGGAAGCGTGGAGTAGAGCAGTTGGTCATTGGATAAAACACTGATGTCAGCATTGGAATTTAACAGGGAATTATTTACATTCTGAATCTGCTCATTGGCATCCTGCCAGCATTTTAAATAGGAATATCCCTTTGTTGCAGATTCACGGTAAAGAACACCGTAATTATTTAAGGATATCAGATAATCAGAAGCCTGGATCATGTTTAGGCAGAGACTTTCGATGTCATTTTTTGTTTGGTTCAGATTTTCTCGTTCTAGTGACTGAGCCTTGTCACGGATAATGGTCTCAGCCTTTTTATATGCCCATGAAAAAAGGGTCAGATAAGGGACGAGAAACAGTACGATGATAATGAGGAATAAACGGCATGATAGGTTTAATTTCATAAAAGTATGTTTTATCACGATAAATTCCCCCTATTCTTTCTGCTTTTAAGACCCCGAAGCGGCATCTAATGCTTAAAGTATACAATAGGGAACGTGAAAAAAAAAGTGCCTTTGAGAATTACGTAAAAAAATACTGATTTTCAAAAAATATTACCACAAGCGTAAAAAAATACCAATTTGCCTTTTCATTCTCCATTCAAAAATACGGAATACCTGGCCTATAATAAGGGCATCAATCAGAAATCAGAAGGAGGAAGGTATTATGAGAACAAGAAGAACAGTTGCATTGGGGTTATCAGCAGTGATGGCAGTTTCCGTACTGTCCGGCTGCGGAAGTTCCAGTTCTAGCACGACAGCAGATACAAAGGGGGAAAGCAATGCATCCGCAGAAAGCTCCACAGAGCCGGTCGTACTTCACTGGTGGGGATCCTTTGCAGAGAATATGGGTCCAGAACAGGTATGTGAAGCTTTTAATAAAATAGATCCAAATCTCCAGGTGGAGTACACAAGATATGTCAATGATGATGCCGGAAATACAAAACTGGATATGACACTGATGTCCGATGATTCCATTGATGTATTCCTGAACATGAATGACGTTCTTTTAATGAAGAGAATTGAGAACGGTTATATGTATCCGCTGGATGAACTGTTTGAAAGCGCGGGATTCAGTCTGGAAGATGATTATGATGAAAATATTGCCCAGAAGGAGATCAACGGCCATTATTACAGCCTTCCTGCAAAGCGCATCACATCCACCATTCTTTACAATCAGAAGATGTTTGATGATGCAGGAATTCCTTATCCAAGTGATGACTGGACTTATGATGAGTTCATTGACACAGCCAGAAAGCTGACAAAGGGAGAAGGAAATGATAAGGTTTATGGTTGGTTCTTCCCAGGATATGATGCTGGTCAGCCGGCTCTTCGTATGATCGAGAGCAAGCTGGGACTTGACTGGATGTACGCTCCAGACGGAAAATCCGCAGCAATTGATACAGACGATGTAAAAGATCTTACCGAGAAGTACTTACAGCGTGTAGAAGAAGGAATTGAGCCAAGTTATGTAGATGTAACCACACAGAAAATGGAGCCTGCAAATATGCTCTTAACTGGCAAGGCTGCCATGGTATTTGGTGACTGGGTCGTAAGAAATGTAAAGGATACAGACAATTATCCTCACGATTTCAAGGTTGGTTTTGCAAGAATGCCAAGACTGTCTGCAGATCAGGAAAATAACTATACCACTTCTTACAGCGATGACTTAAGCATCAATTCCAAATCTCAGCATCCACAGGAAGCTATGAAGTTCATAAAATGGTATCTGGAAGAAGGTATGGATTATGTTGCGCCATATGCAAGAATCCCAGCGTGCAAGAAATATGATGCAGATAAAGTGGCTTCTCTGATCTTTGGAGAGCAGTCTGATCTGTTTGATATGGAAAGTGCTAAAAATATCTATCTGACACCAACTGACTTTTATGTACGTAAGAACATGCCAGTTGCAACAGAGATCAATACTATTCTGACTGAGGAATTTGATAAGGTATTTGCAGGTGCCCAGTCTGTAGAAGAGACCTTACAAAATGCCCAAAAGAGAGCGGATGAGAAGATCGCTCAGGAACAGTAGTGCAGGTGATGACTTATGGATAAACAAAAGCGCAAGAAACTTAAAACTGCCGCAAAGGGCTATGCTTTTATCGGCATCAACCTGATCGGTGTGCTTATATTCTGGACCGTTCCCATGCTTTTCAGCTTTATTATAAGTATCTCGAAGTGGGACTTTTCCAAAGGATTTAAAGGCATTAAGATCGTAGGATTTTCCAACTACATTGAAATATGGAGGGATGCGTGGTTTCGCGCTTCCCTCATCAATAACATTGTGTTCACGGTTAGCTATGTGGTGATTTTAATCGTACTGTCTTTCATTGTGGCTTATCTCTTAAATGAATATGTAGTCGGAAAGAAATTTGTACAGTTGGGACTGTATCTGCCATATATCGTAAATATTGTAGCGATCTCCGCGGTATGGCTGGCTCTTTTTTCTAATAATGGACCGATTTTGAATTTACTTAGAAAACTTGGAATGTCAAATCCGCCGGTCTTTATTTCAGATCTTCACTGGGCATTGCCGACGATTGTGATGATCTGTGTATGGCAGAACCTGGGCTATACCGTGATCCTGTTCCTTTCCGGTATGATCAATGTATCTAAAGATCTGTATGAAGCAGCTGCCATTGACGGAGCAAACGGGCTTGCCCGTATCTGGTATGTAACGATCCCTATGCTTTCAGGAACCACCTTTTTTATCGTCATCACATCGGTGATCAACTCTTTCAAGGTGTTTGGACTAATCAACCTGATGACCCACGGTGGACCTGGAACGGCCACAACCATGTTGGTATACAACATTTACCGTACAGCTTTCCAGTTTGGTAAACTTGAATTCGCATCTGCTCAGGGAATCGTCCTGTTAGCGATCATCTTCTTCATTACCTGGCTGCAGTTCCGCATCCAGAAGCGTAATGAAGAGTAAGGGGGCATGATGAAATGAAGAACAATAAAAGAATCGCAAAAATAATATGTAGCCTCTGTCTCTGGTCACTAGTACTGCTGTGTATTGTTCCTTTTATCTGGATGGTTTCTGCCAGTTTTAAGAGAGAGGCGGATATATTCGCAGTGCCATTCCGACTGATTCCGGATTATCTGAACCTTCAGAATTTCAAAGAAGTCTGGTTTGGTAAATACAGTTATTCATTGATGTTTTTAAACTCAGCGAAGGTAACACTGCTTTCCGTTGGGTTTGCAGTAACAACTTCCATCCTTGCGGGATATGGATTTTCCAAGATAAAGTTTCCGGGAAGGGATAAGATCTTTCTTCTTTATCTGGCGACCATGATGATTCCCCATCAGCTTTTAATGGTGCCCAAAATGTTGATGTTTAAGGAAATGGGCATTTACAATACCCATTGGGCACTGATCCTTCCGGCTGCATTTTCCATTTACGGCGTGTTTATGGTGCGCCAGTACATGCTGCAGATACCGGAGGAACTTTCTGAAGCAGCTCGCATTGACGGGGCGGGAGATATGCGCATCTGTTTCCAGATTATAGCACCCCTTTGCAAGCCGGCGCTGGTAACACTGGTCATTCTGTTCTTTACATGGAGTTGGAATGATTATGATAATGCACTTATCTTCATCAATAATAAAAATCTCTACACCATCAACCTGGGACTGGTAAACTTCATGGATGAAACTGGATTAAAATACAGCCTGATCATGGCTGCCAGCGTTATCTCCATTTTACCAATCTTTGCCATTTTCCTGGCAGCGCAGAAGTATTATATCGGCGGTCTTACAGCAGGTGGTGTGAAAGGATAAAGGAAAGGATAAAGGATTGATTATGAAAAAGAAACCAAATATCATTTTTATCATTACGGATGATCAGGGGGCATGGGCAGTAGAATCGGAGACAAACCATGACATTAAGACTCCGAATTTAACACGGTTGGCAGCGCAGGGAACCACTTTTGATGAGTTTTACTGCACATCTCCGGTGTGTTCACCGGCCAGAGCCAGCATTGTAACTGGAAAAATCCCTTCCTGCCATGGTATCCAAGACTGGCTGAAAAAAGGCAATCTGGATGCATGGAAATACCCCCATATGGCTGTGATGGACGGTTTCGACATGGAAGATAAAGCCATTGATTATTTAAAAGGCCACAAGACTTATATGGAGTATCTGGCTGAAAATGGTTACCATTGTGCGTTAAGTGGAAAATGGCACATGGGTGATAACATCAACAAGAAAAAAGGATTTGAGTACTATTTCACCGTTGGAAGAGGCGGCTGCCATTATTATGATGCAGATATTTTTGAAAACGGAGTGCTTTCCATTTCTCATGAATATATCACTGACACCATTACAAACCATGCTCTAGAGTATCTGGATAAAATGTCCGGTGAAGGCGCACCATTTTATTTAAGTGTCCATTACACAGCGCCACACAGCCCATGGGAAGAAAATGAACATCCAAAGGAATTTAGGGATCTTTACAAGGACTGCGAATTCAAGGATACGCCGGATCTGCCGATCCACCCGTGGCAGGCAAATACCTGCCCGATCGGGGATACACCGGAGAAGAGACGGGAATACTTAACCGGCTACTATGCGGCAATTTCTGCCATGGATGCGGGTGTTGGCAAGATCATGGATTGGGTAGAGGACCATGGCCTGGAGGACGATACGGTGATCATCTTTGCTTCCGATAATGGTATGAACTTAGGACAGCATGGTATCTGGGGTAAAGGAAACGGAACCTACCCACCAAATATGTATGATTCTTCTGTAAAAGTACCGTTCATCATCAAAGTACCTGGCTGCGAGGCACCAGGAAGCACTTGCTCTGCTATGGCAGGACAGTACGATATTTTCCCAACCATTCTGTCCCTGGCCGGCTGTGAATATAAATTGGAGCCAAAGCAACCTGGAAAGAGTCTGATGGAACAGATCAATCATCCAACTGCTGAATATGAGGATCGTATTGTAGTTTTTGATGAATACAGCAAGACCCGTATGATCAAGAAGGGAAAATTAAAATATATCCACCGCTACGGTGATGGCCCCTGCGAATTTTATGACCTTTCCACGGATCCAGACGAGGAAAACAACCTTTATGGAAACCCAGCCTGGGAAGAGCAGATCCAGCGCTTAAAGGTTGAAATGGAGGAGTGGTTTGACCGCTACACCGACCCGAAGATGGATGCCAGAAAAGGCGGGGCTGTAGGCCGCGGACAGGAAAAAATGTGTTATGAGGAAAATGCATTTGATCAGTCCATAGAGTTATACTATAAAGATAAAGAAAAATGTAGAGTTTGACAAACAGCAGGCACTTTTGGAATCGAAAGTGCCTATCTGCATGTACATGTGAATTTAATGTCATGGACAATATGAAATCAAGTATGAACAAAAAAATCCTATGCGACATACCCCCACTTAGCAAACGCTTGAAGTGGGGGATTTTCGTTCGATTGTTTGATAGGGCAAAGCATAAGCGAGCTATCCACTTGTGTCCCACGGTTTTATCATTCACTAGACAATATGTTAATATGGATAGAATTACTTCCGCGAAGATCAGGAAACTTTCTTTTCTGTATCAAGTGATACTCCAGATATTCGAATATCTTCTCTGCATATATTGTCTGGTCATATTAATGTGCTCTGACTTGCCGTCCCATCAGTATATCATAGGATCATGCGCTCGGCAATCATATCATATTCCAATTTCTTGACATCACATCATATTCCAATTTCTAACAAATGTTTTCCGGTATTCACTGGGGGAAGTTTTGAACTTTTCCTTAAACGCACGGTTAAAGGTGCGCAAACTTTTAAATCCACTGTCAAGGCAGAGCTCCGTGATTGTATCATTGGTATTTTCAAGTCGCTGACATGCATATCCCAACCGGGCATCATTCAGGTACTGGTTGAAGTTTTTATGGAATGTTTTAGAAAATATCCTTGACAAAACATATTTGCTGACGCCCAGATTTCTGGCCATACTTTCCAGAGTAATGGAATGCTTAAAATTCCCGGAGACGTAGGATACCGTACGGTAGATCAAATCTGTGCTTCCAACAGAACCTTTCTCAACCAGCTGAAATTTCGGGATACATCTTGCCAGGATAATCTGCAGATACGCCTGGACCAATGTAATGTCGTCTTTTTGTGCGCCGAGAATGGAATTAAATGCATGATAAACATCAGGTTCTATGGAGAAAGCTTTTATTACGGGTGGCTTTGGCGCTTTGTTTTCCAAAATATCTGTAAACCGGTCAACCAGGAATGGAGAAGCATTTAAATAAATTGCCTGATTGTGCTGACATGAAAATACTTGATAGTGGTGAATGATATTTGGAAAGATAAAACCAATGTCGCCCTGATCCATATGGAAAAGTTCTTCTCCAACACCGAGTTCAACGCATCCCTCTGTAACATATACAATTTCCAGCGCATTATGCAGATGCGGTGGCCGATGGACCGGTGTCTTTTTTATTGCAATAATCTCTTCCTTTGTATTTTCGTATACTAAATGCATTTCAAAATTCTCCTAAATTAAGATAAGAAGCGTATCGCCCTGATGCAAGATTTGGCTAATAGTTACTGCGATTTGACAAGCACGCAAAGTGAAATGGTTTTATAATGAACCTGCAAACAAAAAGAAAGGGGATATTTAGGATGAATAGAATTCATAATTATATCAACGAGCTTTTAATGTTTTATGCAGATTTTTTCAATCATTTATATCGTGCGTAAAAGGGACACTGTTACTGTATCGGTAATCCGAAATAACAATGCCCTATAATCAGAAAATAATCATTTTTAGCCTTTGGAAAATGGAACCAAAGTAAATTCTAGCTGGAAAGAAGTATCATCAAACTGATATTTTTCCAAAAGAGCAGGACCACAGCTGTTGGAGCCAATGCCATTTAATGCATAGTCAAGACAGAGTACGGTACTGTCGGATTCTTCCAGTTCATAGTTATGCGCGGTGTTCTCCAATTCCTCCTGTGTGTAGCAGGATGCATTGAAGGAGAATGGCTTTTCTGCTGCTGCAGCAATCCCAAACTGGGCTGCTGAGAACACCACATAATCGCAATCAAAATGGGATCCATTTTCCTGAGGCCGTATATAATCTTCATGCAAATCGTTTACTTTGGTACGGAATAAGGCATGGTAAGCGCCTTGGTGCTTATCACGATAGCTTTCCTGTGGCCCCATACCATAAAAACTCACATTTTTCAGTCTTTTATCTAAAAACATCCGGATGCCAAACCTTGGCAGTACAGGGAATTCATCATCTTTTTCCACATACATTACAGAACTGAGTTTCCCATCGTTGTCGATCTTCCAGTTGATCGTGATATCCAGGATTTTTTGAATGGAGTCAGCAACAACAGCAACGTGAGAAACGATAAAGATACCATGCATATTCTGAATGGTTTCTACGGTGTAGGCCCTGGTGTATGCTTTATCATAGCGTGCCTTTTTCCATTTGGACTTCAGGTACATATCATTATCCGTAGGGGCTCTCCAGATATTTAGTTCCATTGGATGGATAAGATAGTTGCGGCCGGAAAACCGCATCTGTTCAAAAAGACCGGTCCTTCTGTCCAGGGTATAAGTGAAATCTTTTGAGTTTATAGTCACTTCTGTGTCTGTTTCATGTACCCGGATCTCTTTTACCTGGTCCGTTTTTTCAAGCCAGCTTAAAGCCATCTGGTTTCTTCCGTCTTCATTTTTAAGCAGGATCTCATCAAATCCAAGAATGAAATTTTTCTTCAGGAAAGGTGTTTCCTTCTTTAAACGGTATATCAGTTTCAAATAGATTTTTCCTTCGCTGGGAATGGTTACGTTTAACTCGGTCACGCCGTCTGTATGTGGCATTACAGAGAATGGAGAAAGTTCTCCTTTTTGTACGGTGGACAGCCCGTCCTTGATTACCTCAAAGCGAATATCCAGATAATCTTTTAGATCATCAAAATCCAGGTAATTATGTAAAACCAGTTTTCCAGTTTCCTGATCATAAGAGACAACCCGCACTGGTCGGTAAACATTTTTGTATTCTAAAATCCCAGTATGAGGAGTACGGTCTGGGAACACCAAACCATCCATACAAAAATTTCCATCGTGAAGTTCTTCATCGTGGTCGCCACCATAATAATAAATGGTTTTACCGCTTTTCGTTTTTCCGTGGGCAATGGCATGATCACACCATTCCCAGACAAATCCTCCGCACATACGGTCGTCTTTCTGGATGAGCTGGAAATAATCCTCTAAATCGCCAGGGCCGTTTCCCATGGCATGGCAGTATTCCACAAGAAGGAATGGTTTGCTTCCGTCTTCTTCAAGATATTCTTCGATTTCGTTCATGGCCGGATACATACGGCTGTACAGGTCCAGATTGGAATAATCGTAGGTCACGTCATAATTGCGGTATCTGGCGCTTTCGTATTGGGTGAGCCGGTATGGATCAAATTTTTTGGTCCACCGCAGCGCTTTTTCAAAATTGCATCCATACGCACTTTCATTACCCATGGACCACATCACGATACAGAAGCGGTTCTTATCGCGCTGGACCATATGCTGAACACGGTCAAGAATTGATTCCTCCCAGATTGGATCATCCGCGATCTTTTCATTCCAGCGCTTGAAACGGTTATAATCGGTATCTTCTTTCCGGTACAGCATGTATGGGCCATGTGCTTCGATATCTGCTTCTTCAATGACCATAAAACCATATAGATCACACATCTGATAGAAGTAAGGGGCATTTGGATAATGGCTGGAGCGTATGGAATTGAAATTGTGCTGCTTCATCAGAGACAGGTCCTTTTTAATCTGTGGCACACTAACGGTAAAACCGGTTTCTGGATCGGAATCGTGGCGGTTTACACCCCGGAATTTGATTTTTTGTCCGTTGAAGTAAATCACTTTATCACGGATTTCAATGGTCCTAAGAGCAATGTAATCGACGATGGTTTCATAGCTGCTTTGTAAGGTGAGAGTGTAAAGATATGGATGCTCTGTATTCCACAGAGTAGGATTTGGAATCTTAAATTCTATGGATCCGTCATCTGAGATTGTGCCGGTAGCAACTACGGCTCTGGCCTGGTCTTCTATGGTAACAGAGACCGGGATTGAAAAATCAAAGGTCACATTCAGTTTGATCTTTGCAGTATTTTCCTTGATCTGGGTAGTGATATGATAATCCCAGATGGCCCGCTCTGGGCGTTTTAAGAGGTAAACATCCCGGAAAATGCCGTTCATGCGAAATTTGTCCTGGTCTTCCAGATATGAGCCATCGCACCATTTTAAGACCAGAACTGCAATGGTATTTTCTCCCTCTTCCAGAAATTCTGTAACATCAAATTCTGCGGTTGCATGAGGGACCTGGCTGTAGCCGGTATACTTTCCATTGAGCCAGACAAAAAAGCAGCTGTCAACTCCTTCAAAATTCAGATAAATTCTTGGCGCATCGATATTTTCATGGTAAGTAAATTTTCGGACGTAGGCTCCACAGGGAATATCCTGCGGGAGATAAGGCGGATCAAATGGAAAAGGGTAGCGGATGTTGGTGTACTGGGGTGAATCATATCCGGCAATCTGCCAGACTCCGGGAACAGTAATGTCATCAAAATCTTTTGTATTAAAGCTGGTCCTGTAAAATGCTTCTTTTAGGTCATAAACACTTTTATAATACTGGAATTTCCAGACTCCATTTAATAACTGAAAGCGGTCGGAATCTTCCCGGTGTTCGATCAGCGTGTTCATTTTCTGCGATGCTGGAATATAATAGGACCTCATCGGCATTGTGTTATCATGCAGTATGCTTAAATCTTCATAATAACGCGGTATCATCATGGTTAACCCCTCCTGATGTGCTGTGGGCCTTCTTCAAAAGAAGGTGGATTATATAGTTCTGCAATCGTATAAGGATATTTTACAGAATTATGCTGTGCATGTACATGAATAGAAATAGACGAAATATGCACAAAATGATATACTATCCCAAAGGGGGTATGCAAATGTATATGAATACTGGGTATCTGAACCAGTCCCACCAGGATTTTAAGGATAAACGGCAGCCACTCGTTGTTGGCAGCTGTGGCTGTTACCGCTTATCAACATATCCGAAATTGCCAACGTATCGGCCACGAGGCCGTCTGGATTATCAGATCATTTATATTGCTTCAGGAAAGGGATACTTTCATTTTGATTCTCCAGAAAATGAAACGATTGTCCCGGCCGGCAATATCGTGTTGTTTCGACCGAAGGAACTTCAAAAGTATGAGTACTATGGAAAAGATAAGACTGAGGTGTACTGGATCCATTTCACTGGAAGCAATATAAAGAATCTTCTCAGAAGGTATGGATTCGCGGATAAGAAGAGAATCTTTCCTGTAGGAACATCACCAGAGTATGAGCGCCTTTTTAAGAGGATTATCCTGGAACTGCAAAAGTGCCAGGAAGAGTACGAAGAGACGCTTGTTCATTTGCTGCAGCTTCTTTTGATCGAATTTGAACGGGAACTGACAAGAGAGCATGTCCTGAAGGATGAATATATGGATCGCGAAATGGAAGTGGCTATTTCTTATTTCAGTTCCTCATACAATCTGGAGATTAATGTTAAAGAATATGCATATTCAAAGGGAATGAGCACAAGCTGGTTCATTCGCAACTTTAAAAAATATACAGGGGAAACACCCATACAGTTTATTACATCAGCGCGTATCATGAATGCACAAATTTTATTAGAAACAACGGCTTATTCAGTCAATGAAATTTCGCAGATCGTAGGATACAGCAATCCATCCTATTTCAGCCGTGCATTCCGCAGTAAGAAGGGATACTCCCCACAGCAGTATCGAAACAGAATGCGGGAGATGGAATAAGCTGCAGGAACATAGGAAGGAGAAATGCTGTGTTTTTTTCATTTGGAATGATCATATTTCAGCTGGTATTTGTTTGCGTATGTGCTGTGATACTTTTTCTGATCGTAAAAAATATATCTACATGGAATAAGAATAACCATTCACCCAGGCTTACTGTACCGGCAACGGTTGTGACCAAGCGGACCCAGGTTACTCAGCAGCAACATGCAAATGCCGGGGATCCTACGGGTGCCCATGGTTTTAGCACAACCACATCGACTTCCTACTATGTGACTTTTCAGGTGGAGAGCGGTGACCGGATGGAACTTAGGGTGAGCAAATCAGAATATGGGCTGCTGGCAGAGGGAGACCAGGGAAACTTAAGCTTTCAGGGAACGAGATATTTAGGATTTGAAATTATCACCTAATGCGGATAGTCTGACGACTATGCACTCGTAAGATAGATTGCCGGCAAATGGCTTTCTATACCGGGATGATGAGGTCGAAGGGAAGGAAACGGCATGGTCACCGATGAAGAACTTTACAGGCAATATTTATATGGCGATGACACAGGGCTTGAGGCACTGATAAGAAAATACGGTGACCCGCTGACTTTCTATATCAACGGCTATCTGCATGATGTCCACGAGGCAGAGGATTTGATGCTCGAAGTCTTTTCCTATCTGTTCACGAAAAAGCCCCGTATCCGGGACGGCGGATTTAAGGCTTACCTCTATAAAGCATCGCGGCACATGGCCCTGCGTCATAAAAGCAGACGCAGGCTTTTTTTTAGCCTGGATAATCTGACTGAAGAACCAGACGGACAAACGCTGGTGGAGGAGGTTGTCCGAACAAAGGAGCGGGATCAGATCCTGCATTTGTGCATGGCTGAATTAAAACCGGATTACCGGGAGGCTCTTTACCTGACGTATTTTGAGGGCATGAGCTATTTGCAAGCCGCCGAGGTCATGGGGAAAAGCGAGAAGCAGATCACCAATATGGTGTACCGGGGAAAAGAGCGTCTGCACGGATTATTGGAACGGGAGGGAATTACCAATGAGAAGCCCTGAGGAACGAATTACGGAAGTAAAACGGCGTATCGCGAAAAAAGAACGTCAAAAAAGACTACAGCAATACCGGATTGCTGCAGCTTTCGCCGTGGCGGCATGCCTTGTTGTGATTGTGAGCGTTTCTCTTTCCCTGCCCGGTATTCTCAACCGGATTGAGCCGGGGACTTCCTTCGGCTATGAAACAGCGGCAACGATTTTGGGCGGCAATGCCGCACTTGGGTATATCGTAATCGGACTGCTGGCCTTTATTCTCGGTGTGTGCGTGACGATTTTATGTTTCCGCATCCGCTTGATGAACAAGGAGAAAGAGACAGAAGAGCAAAAGGGGGATGATGCGGATGGAACTGGTCAGTAACCTTTGGCAATTCGCTGTTACCCTGTTAGGCTTTTGTTTGAGTGGACTCCGATATCTGAAAAGCCGAAGGCAGGAATACTTCTTACTGACCTGCTTTTATGGCTGCTTTACACTTGGCTCCTTGTACTGGACGCTGTATCTGCTTTTATTCTCTAAAACGCCGCAGGTCTTTTATGTATCGGAATTTGGCTGGGTGGCAAGCGTCGTTTTTCTTTTTATCCTGCAATATGCTCTTTCCTCCACGGAGGAAAGAAATTTTCCGTGCCGGAAAGCCATGATTGCTCTCGTGATCGGTGTTCCACTGTGCGCATTTTACTGCACCTTTGGCGACATTCTCTCCAATCTGCTCTGGTGCGGGATGATGATCGCTGTTTCCTATCATGCTATACGGGGCCTTGCTTATGCCCGGACGCTGGCGGGAGATGCGCGCAAGCTGCAATATTTCCACGCCGGAGTGTTGTGCTATGTGACGGCGGAATATGCCCTCTGGACTTCCGGTTGCTTCTGGCCGGGCGACTCCATTTATAGTCCCTATTGCTGGTTTGATCTGCTGCTGACGATCTGCATCTTCGCTCTGCTGCCCGCCACAGGAAAGGCGGTGCAGGCATGACATATATTGAAAATGTTTTTATTTGTATGGCGCCGCCACTGCTGATTGCCGCTCTGTACATGGGAAAGCGGCAGACAAAATTCTTTCTGTTCTGCCTTGCGGGAATGGGAGTATGTCTGCTCTCCGCTTATATCAATACCTTTTTCGCTGCGCTTTATGGAGCGGATACTTTTGCCGCAACTGCAGAGATTGCCCCGGTAGTGGAAGAAGTAATGAAGCTTCTGCCGCTGCTTTTTTATCTTCTGGTGTTTGAACCGAAAGCGGAGCAAATAAAAATTGCCGCCGTGATCACCGCGCTTTCCTTTGCAACCTTTGAAAATGTCTGCTATCTGATTCAAAACGGAGCCGGACATTTTTCTTTTATTTTCTTTCGCGGAATAGGAACGGGAGCGATGCATGTGATCTGTGGGGCCATCGTAGGCGGAGGGCTTGCGTATGTATGGCAGCGGATGTGGTTAAAGATTGCCGGAACCTGTGGTCTTTTAGGAGCGGCGATCACCTTTCATGCGATCTATAATCTGCTGATTGCCTATGGCGGTGTGGCACAGTATATTGCCTATCTTCTGCCAGTACTGATTTTAACAGCGGGGAAGCTGATTGCCCGTCGCCTGATGTCATAGAAAATGGATTTTTCCTTCTTTGGGAGCTGCTGCTTTGCGGCTTCCATTTTTTTTGCAAAAATTTGATTTTGGGGTGAGAGTTTTCCAAAGTTTTTGTACCTATATAAGTGAAAGCCTTTTTTAGCTGAGTTTTCAGAGAGGAGGTTTGCTATGCATGTATGATACAGAAAAGCGTGTTGCGCTGGTAAAAAAGCGAATGGCAAAACACCACCGCAGGCAGGTGCAGAGAAGCATCCGCAGGCTGTCTGCCCTGTGCCTCCTGTTGTTTTTGTTCCTGGTGGGAGCGGTAGGCATGGTGCAGAGTCAGCCGATGGATGTAGCAGGAATGTACGGAGCAATTTTGCTGCATGAGGGTGCGGGCGGATATGTGCTGGTGGCGGTCATTTCCTTTACTATGGCAGTTGTGATCACCGTATTATGTATCAAATTCGGTAAAAAGGGACAGCAAGGGCAACATACGGCAAAAGAAAATATACCAAAGCAATGGGAGGAGAAAAGTCAATGAAGACACAAAGGAAACGAACTTGTGCAAAGATGATTTGCATTTGCCTGATGCTTTCTTTGGTTCCTTCGCCGGTATCGGCAGCAGAAACGGGAGAAGCAGTTGGCAGCCACGAGCATACTTCAGAGTGCTACACCTGGGCGGAAGCATGCACTCATGAACATACGCCGGAATGCTATTCACGGGAGAGCATATCAGAAAATGAGGCCACCCCATCCGAGGCGGTTGAGCCTGTCGAGTGTAGCCATATATGCAGCGCGGAAAGCGGCTGTATCACAAAAGAGCTAAATTGCCAGTATGACGAAGAAAAAGGTAGCATTCCGGCGGCTGAAGAAATGCCACAGGAAAATGAACCCGGAGAAGAAATGGAACAGGAAGCGGAAATTGCTACTCCGTCTAATGCCCAGAAAAGTACTGCAGAGGGCAGAAACGTAGAAGAATTCGATGTGTTGGTACCGGAGGTTCAGAACAACGCAGTTCTTCTTGCTGCTACCCAGTATACCTATACGCTGCATTACGATGCAAACGGAGGAAGCGGCGCGCCAGCGGATCAGGTGGTGACTAGCACAGCTTTGTATGTACAAATCCCTGTATCAAGTACAATTCCCGTTCGTGACGGATATACATTCAAAGGCTGGGCAAATACCCGAACTGGTAGAGTGGTGTATAACTATGGAAATAGCGCCACTATTGCACAAGGGGCTGATAATACCAAAACAATCTATGCTATATGGGAAGCGCATGTCCATAGCTGGGGCGAATGGACTTCTAATGGCAATGGAACGCATACTCGCACTTGCTCGACAGACAGCAGTCACACAGAAACGAATGACTGCTCCGGAGGCGAGCCCACCTGTACGGAGAAGGCTATTTGTGAAAACTGTCATGCAGCCTATGGCAACCCGCTCGGCCACTATTTTGAATGGATGGCTGATTCAAAACAGCATTGGAAGCAATGTGTGCAATGCCATGCATCTGAGACAAAGATGGATCATTCCGGCGGTACAGCCACTTGCACACAGAAGGCAGTTTGCGAAATCTGCATCACAGCCTATGGTAACCCGCTGGGCCACGATTTTACCAGCCAAACATGGCAAAGTGATGCTGATAATCATTGGAAAAAATGTTCTCGATGTGATGCCATAGATTCGGAAAACGGTCATGATTGGGACAGTGGAGAAGTGACGATAAAGCCCACCTGCACAACAGCAGGCCAGAAAACCTTTACCTGTGCGGTCTGCTCTGCTATACATTTAGAAACAATAGGTGCATTTGGTCATACTTTTGTTCGTCATAATGCGAAGGCAGCGACTTGTACAGAAAAGGGTTGGAAGGCATATGACACCTGTTCCCGGTGCGATTATACGACCTACGCGGAACTGCCTGCTCTCGGTCACGATCCTATTCATCACAATGCGAAGGCAGCAACTTGCATGGAAAAAGGATGGAATGCTTATGACACCTGTTCCCGGTGTGATTATACGACTTATGCGGAACTCTCTGCACTTGGTCATGATTTTAGCTTGCTGCAGCATAACGAAAAGCAGCACTGGAAGAAATGCTCTCGTTGTGAGGCAATTGATGATAAGGAAAATCACTCCGGTGGTACGGCTACCTGTAAAGATAAGGCGGTTTGTTCTATCTGCAGCGCTGCATATGGAGAACTGAATGCAGACAATCACGCGGGTGGGACTGAGGTACGTGACAGAGCAGAGGCTACTACCAATGTGGCCGGCTATACGGGCGATATCTATTGCAAGGGATGCAATAAGAAAATACAGGACGGAACAAGGATTCCGAAGCTAGCCAGCAGTTCAGGTAGCTCTGGCAGTGGTGGTGGAAGCAGTTCCGCTGGAAGCGTTTCTTCCAAAGAACAGCACCGTCCGTCTGTAGTAGATGATCAGGCCCGGTGGGTACAGAATGGGACTGACTGGAAACTGATCTTAAGCAGTGGTGAGACTGCGGCAGACCGCTGGGTACAGAAAGGTGGTCACTGGTACTGGTTTAAGGCAGATGGTATCATGGCACACAGCGGGTGGCTGCTTTACATGGGCCATTGGTATTACTTAAATGCTGGTGGAGACATGATCACCGGCTGGCTGTTCTGGAATGAGCACTGGTACTATCTGAAAGCTGACGGGATCATGGCAGCAGATGAGATGACTCCGGATGGCTACAGGATTGGACCTGATGGATCTGGGTTCCGTAAAAATGAAATAACCAATCAGAAAAGAGCCTTTACCTGGTATATTACCGGGTGAAGGCTCTTGTGGAGAGTGATGTGAGAGAAAGGCGGCTAGTTCCTGCATTCTACTCGATTATGCCTTTAGCTGTTCAATAAAATCGTATCCACTTTGGGAAACAAGGAAGATTTCACCTTTTCTTCCTTGTACTTCAATAAAACCAGTATCTACTAATTCCTTCAGACCACCTTCCCATTTGGCAATTTCCCGCCGCTCTTGAGAAGTAATAAAGTCCTGCCCATTTGCCTGAATATATGTACCGGACAGAGTGTTGATTTTTATAATGGTGCCATCATCCGATTCGCAAGCAGTCTGTAAAATTTTTAGCGCATTATCACTGATTGTAGGACTGGACTCTCCGCCTTTTGCGATTACGGAAATAAATTCATCGCGCTGTTTTTCCCAACGCACCTCTGGAAGAGGTAATAATCCAAATTCCTTTAACAACTTATCTTTAAGCTGTCCCAATTTTTCTTTGACATCATCTGAATCGCCATCCAGCTTTAGGGCGATTTTTCTTGGATTGATGGCACCTTCTATCTTTTTAAATTCAAAACCAGGCAGTAAAATTGTTGTGTAGTCATTTCTCAGTACCCAGGCAGCCCCCATTTCATTCATGCAGGCGACACTTTGATAATAATTGTCTGAAAGGACGAGTATAACATGGAGGTTATATTCTTGAAATTGTTGTCTTAAATAATCATAAATATCTTCATCTAACGGAATGCCATACCCAGGTACTGATGAACAGAACAACTGCTCTTGCCGCAGACCTATAAATTCTAAAAGTTTGACAATGCAGGATACATAATTTTTATCTTTACTTGCATGGCTTATAAAAATCTTAGGACTTTTTTGTGACATTGTCTGCCCTCCCATATCATTTTGAACGCAATCAGTTTCGGATGGATAATATCTATCAATATTTTTCTGAATGGCCAATAGGCTTCCGTGTAAGTCATTATACGATTTTTCGTCTCTCCAACCATTGAAACCTTGGTCTAGGATTGTTAAAGTACTCCAAATGAATTTATCATACGTTCGATTATAGATATCCTCTAACTCAAACTGTAATTCTCGTTTCCATGTGGAAAATTCAGCTTTATCATGAATAGTATTTATACGACCGTCCACAGCATGGAAATAGGAGCGGATATGATCTGCCTGATCAATCAAATTTAACAAATCTTTTTTCAAAAACTCACCCCGCAATCTTTATTCTTCTATTAATAGTATACCAAAGAAGGACTTGCCTATAAAGAGAAAATTCAGCAGGAACAGAGGCATTGTGAACCAGATGGGCTGAGATATTGAGAAAAATATATCATCTAGGAGAAGGGTTGTAGTCCTTCAATACTTTCGATAATGAGTTGGATGTGCTATTATGAACGCGGCTACCAGAAACCAAAGAGAGGTATGAAGATGAATTACGGAAGAAAAACGATCCTGTTTGTAGCAATTTCAGCAGGTCTGCTGTGTGGCTGTTCAAAGAGCGAAAAGCCGCTCACAGCATATGATGCCCAGTATCTGGATTACTTTGATACGATAACCAGTATCACGATCAATGCAAAAAGTGAAAAAGAGTTTGAAAAATATAAGAGTCTGGCAGAAGATACTCTGGAAAAATATCATGAGTTGTTTGATATTTATGATAACTATGATGGGGTGAATAATGTCAAAACCATTAATGATAATGCAGGAATTGCGCCGGTCGAAGTGGATAAGGAACTGATTGATCTGCTGGAGCTTTCCAGAGAGGAATACGAGCTTACCAGCGGCAAGGTCAACGTGGCGATGGGAAGCGTGCTGTCTATCTGGCATACATACCGGGAGGAGGGCCTTGCAGACCCGGCCCAGGCAAAGATCCCGGATATGCAGGAGCTTAAGCAGGCAGCAGAACATATGGATTTTGAGCAGGTGCAGATCGATCCGCAGGCATCTACGGTTTACCTGCCGGATGAAGAGATGAGCCTGGATGTCGGGGCCATTGCGAAAGGATATGCCACAAAGCGTCTGGCAGAGACGTTAAAAGAGGCCGGCGTGACCTCTGCTGTCTTAAGTCTTGGCGGCAATGTAGAAACAATTGGAACGAAAGCAGATGGAACCCCTTGGCGCGTGGGTGTGCAAAACCCGGATCCCGATACAGCGCAGTCGTATCTGCATGTGGTTAATCTAAATGACAGCTGTCTGGTGACCAGCGGAACTTACCAGCGATATTATGAAGTGGATGGTGTGCGGTATCATCATATCATCAACCCGGATACATTGATGCCTTGGGACACGTATGATTCCGTGAGTATCCTTTGCGATGACAGTGCGAGAGCAGATGCCCTGTCTACCGCGGTTTTTAATATGGATCCGGAAGCCGGACTGGGGTTTGTGGAAGCACAGGAAGATGTAGAGGCACTGTGGGTATTTCCAGATGGAACTGAGATGCAGAGCAGTGGATTCCAGGCTTATATGAGCCAGTAGGAAATAAAACGGTCTCGGGCAATACATCCATTGCCATGATGAAAAGCGTGTTTTCAGATTTTCCGGTGTATATGCTCAAAATAGAAATCGTATCAAAAGGGCAAGAACAAATCTGTTGGTTATAAATAACTAAAGTATAAATAACTAAAATATAATTGACTAAAATATGGCTGCATGCTACATTATAATTAATGGAGGTGTAGCCATATATGTTTATTGGAAGAGAGCGGGAACTGGCTTCCCTGGAGTGTTTATACAAATCAGATAAGTTTGAATTCGCGGTTGTTTATGGCCGCAGGCGAGTAGGAAAAACCGCGCTGATCAGCCGTTTTATAGAAGAGAAAAAGGCAATCTATCTGATGGGGGTAGAGAGCAGCGAGAAGCAGAATCTGGAAAATTTCAGCAGAAGCATCCTGGAGTATGGAACAGGAATGCAGATGGATACTGCGTTTCTGTCATTTCAAGCAGCGTTGGAGTATGTATTCACCCTGGCAGAAAAGGAGCGGATTATTCTGGTGATTGATGAATATCCGTATGTGGCACGGGCATCGAAGAGCTTCGCATCCACGCTGCAGATGCTGATCGACAAGCATAAGGACCGGTCCAGATTGATGCTGATCCTCTGCGGATCTTCTATGTCTTATATGGAGGATCATGTGTTAGCCTACAAGGCACCGCTGTACGGAAGGCGCACGGCGCAGATGAAGATCCAGCCCTTTGATTTTGCAGATACCTGCCGGTATTTTTCGGATTTCGGGGCGGAAGAGAAAGCACTGATTTACGGAATTACAGGAGGAACGCCACAATACCTGCTACAGATGAGTGAGCACCTGAGTATTGAAGACAACATCAAAAATACCTTTTTAAATCCCACATCCTCCATTTATGAGGAACCGGAAAATCTGCTGAAGCAGGAAGTGCGGGAGCCGGCCCTTTACAATGCCATTATAACGGCCATTGCAGGCGGAGCTTCCCGGATGTCGGAGATTTCTGGAAAGGTAGGAGAAAATACCAGTGTATGCTCCAGCTACATTAAAAATCTGATGGCCCTGGGCCTGGTAAAAAAAGACACACCATACGGAGAAAAGGAATCCCGGAAATCGGTCTATGCGATTGCGGATCACATGTTCCGGTTCTGGTACCGCTTTATTCCAGAAAACAGCTCTGTGATCGGACGCGGGGCAGCAGACCTGGCGTATCGAAGAATTGCTCCTCATCTGGCAGATTTTATGGGAAAAGTATTTGAAGATATTTGCCAGGAATATCTATGGAAGCTTTTACTGGATGGAACCTCTCCGGTAGAGTTTTCCTCTCTTGGAAGATGGTGGGGAACGGATCCTTCTACCCGTAGGCAGGAAGAAATCGACATCATGGGAGAGCAGGATAACAAGACGGCATTGTTTGGAGAATGCAAATGGAGACAGGAGCCGGTGGATGTTGGTGTGCTGGAGACACTGGTAAACCGGAGCCGGCTGTTCCATTACAGCAAAGTGGAGCTGTATTTAATTGCAAAGATTGGTTTTACATCCGGCTGCATGGAACAGGCAGAGCAGATGGGAAATGTACATCTGGTGACGTATCAGGATATCTTAAATGCACTGCAGCCTGAAAAGAACAACGCTAAGAAGGAGGGGACTTTATGGCGACCATAAAAGAAGTGGCGAAGCTGGCCGGTGTTTCCATTGGAACTGTTTCCAATGTTTTGAATGGAAAAACATCCAATGCAGAGCTGATCGACCGGGTGGAAAGTGCGATGAGCCAGTTGTCGTATCGTCCAGACGCGAATGCGCGGAGCCTGAAAAACACAAAGAGCAAACTGATCGGGGTGCTGATGCCGGAGATCTGCCAGTCGGACCATGCACATTTTCTTTCCCGACTGGAAAATCTTCTCCGGGAGCAGGGGTATGGGATCTTGCTGAAAATCAGCAACAATAACTGGCTGTTGGAAAAGAAAAATCTGACCCAGTGCATGGAGCAGTGCGTGGACGGGATCATCTGGTATTCTCCAGCCAGGGAGCAGCTTACGATTCCAGAAGAGAAAAAGGACATCCCATATGTCATCGTGACGAAATATCCGCTTTCGGGTTACGAAGGTGATCAGATCCAGATTGATTACCGCGCGGCAGTTGAGGCTGCCTACGAAAAAATGCGGGATTTGGGGATGGAGCGCATTGGTGTCATTTTTGACTCGATGAAGTTTTTCCTGTATGCAGCGGAGAATATCCATTCCTACCGGATCACCAATTATACGAAGATTGTGGACAGTCGGGAGCGGGCATTCCAGGCAGCTTATGAGCTCTTATACCAGAACCCAGAGCTGGAGGGCATCATTGCCGGAAACAGTGAGATCGCAGCAGGAATTGAGCGGGCGCTGGAACTGCTGGAACGCAAGGATGTCCGCGTGTTCTGCTGTAAGGAAAGCCAGTGGGCCGAGCAGAATGCAAACGGCATGGGAAGCGTGAGTGTATCTCAGAGTGCGGTGGCGGAGGCGGCAGTAAGCCGTCTGATGGACGCGCTGGAGCAGCCCTATACCCATGAATGCCTGGCCCAGGTGATTCCGGCGGTGTTTGAATACCGGGAGGAAACGCCGGGGTTGAAGCAGAAGGCAAAGACTCATTTGAAGTTTGCGTTATATGATTCACCGGCCGCAAGAGGCCTGCAGATGTACTCCCAGATTTATACCAAGAAAACGGGAGTCCGCATTTTTATCGATCTTTTGGAATACAAAGATCTGGAAAGCCTGATTTTACGGAGCGCGCGGGATCAGGAGAGTGAATATGACGGATTCATGATCGATGTCTCCTGGCTGGAGGAGGCCGCAACAAGCGGCGGGATTGCCTGCCTGACCGGTCAGTTCCGGGATGACCAGGCTTATCTTGACGGTTTCATTGACGGAATGGTGCGGGAATACGGAATGTTCGAAAACGAACTTTACGCGCTGCCTTTCATGTCGGGAACCCAGATCCTGGTTTATCAGAAGGATCTGTTTGAGGATCCGGTCTTAAAGCGCCAGTTCTCCAGAAATTATGATCAGGAACTGCTTCCGCCTACAAACTGGGCCCAGTATAATCTGGTCTCTGAGTTTTTTACCAGAACATGCAATCCGAAGTCCCCTGTACATTATGGAAATATCAGTGTTCAGGGAGAAAATATTTATAATACCATCGGTTTTCTGAACCGACTGTGGGCGTATGGGGCGGAGCTTTTTGACTCGGCAGACCGGCTTGTTATCAACAGTCCCAATGCGCTGGCTGCGTTAAAGAATTATATGAAGAGCTTCCAGTTTTCCAATCCGGACCGGAATATCAATTCCTGGGATGCAGCAGTTGCGGAATACTGCAAGGGCGATACCGCCATGGCAGTTTTCTATGATTCCCACGCCATGCGGATTAATGATTATACCCGTTCCAAAGTGGCGGGAAATATAGGAAGCATGCTGATTCCGGGCGGTGTTTCGGTACTGGGTGGATGGAGCCTGGGACTTAATCAGTACGGGCATAAAAAGGAAGAAGCGTTCCAGTATCTGAAGTGGGTATGCAGCGAACACAACAGTATCCCGTTATCCCTGCTGGGTGGGTCTACTGTGCGCAAGAGCTTTTATCTCCGGCCAGATATGGAAGAAATTTATCCATGGAAAAAGCAGATTCCGGAAAGCTATGAAAAGAGCAGGAAACGTCGCTTCCCGAAGAAACTGAAGAATTTCCAGCAGAATGAGCTCTATACCCGCATTATTCCTCATGAGATCAACCGCGCTCTCTGTGGGGAAATTACGGAAGAAGAAGCACTGTCCAACATGGAAATGCATATAAAGAGTAAATCAGAAGTATAAAGGTGTTGCAGAAGAAATATTGTCATTTGGTGATAGTGACCAATATTTCTTCTGTTTTTTTATGAAAACAAACCATTGATTTTTAAATTAATAAAGACTATGATTAAATCATGAAACGGTTCATGAAATAAAACAAATATAACACGATATAAGGAGGAAACATCATGATTGATTTTAATGACAAACGGCAGGTGGCAAAAGCCATTCAGTACACCAATGTAAACCCGAACCTGACCAGAGAGGGAATGTTAAAGCATCTGGAAACCTGTATGAAATATGACTTCCAGGCAGCCATGGTTGCGCCGTGTTACATTGAGCTGGCAAAGGACGTTTTAAAGGGAACCGGAATCCAGGTTGCGTCAACCTTAAATTTCCCGATCGCCAACGATACCCTGCCGATGAAGATCGCAGCCCTGAAAGAGATGATCAAGACCGGAGTAGACCAGTTTGATTTCCCGCCGAACCCGGGACTGCTTTTAGGTGGTGAGGAGAAGGCTTACTTTGAGGAGATGAAGCAGATCGTTGAAGTGGCACACGCAAGCGGCGTTGTTGTAAAGGCCATGCTTGAGTTTGGCTACATTACAACACCGGAACTGAAGGCAAAAGCAGCACAGCTTGCCTGTGAGGCAGGTATTGACTGGGTAAAACAGTCCAGCGGATGGGGCGTTGGCGGCTGCCCGGCAGATGTGGAAGACGTAAAGATCCTGAAAGCCAATATCGAACTTCCGTGCCGCGTAAAGGTATCCGGCAAGGTAAATACACTGGAGAAGATGAAAGCCATGTTTGAGGCTGGCGCAGAACTGGTAGGAACAAGTTCCGGCCCGGCTATCGTAGACGGACTTGTAGGAGATATCAACGCGTATTAATGAAAATCGTGAGAAGGTAAAGACGGGGTGAAAAAATGAAGATATGTGTGATCGGCAGTTATGCCAAGGCTCTGGTTATGACAGCAGACCGGATCCCGCTTTTGGGTGAGACCCTGATCGGATACGATTACCGGGAAACTTACGGCGGAAAAGGTTCGGACATGGCAGTTCAGGCTGCCCGCCTTGGTGCTGATGTAGGGTATATCGGGGTAGTTGGAAATGATACATTCGGCCATGAGTTCTTAAACCTTATGAAACAGGAGGGAGTTCATACCGATGGCATTCTTGTTACTGATGAAAAGCCTACGGGGGTTGGCTTTATCGTAAAGGATGTAAAAGCAAATAACGTTATCGTGGTTGCCATGGGCGCCAACGAGCTCATTTCAGAAGAAATCATCGAAGAGCATATTGACCAGATTCAGGCAGCAGATGTGGTTCTGGCCCAGCTGGAAATTCCGGTAGATATCGCGCTGTATGCGTTAAAGCGGGCGAAAGAACTGGGAAAGACAACCATTCTGAATCCGGCACCGGCCGTAAAGCTGACGGGACGGGATTTAAGCTTTGTGGATATCATTACACCGAATGAAACAGAAGCGCGGGTAACCATCGGAGAATTTCCGGATGTAGAGATGACGCACCGGGAGGTAGCTTTAAAGCTTCTGGAAACCGGATGCGGGAACGTGATCATGACGCTGGGCGGAGACGGCGTAGACATCCATAACAGGGAAGGAAGCAGTCATGTGGCATCTTACCAGATCGAGGTTGTGGATTCCAATGGAGCAGGAGACAGCTTTAATGCAGGACTGACAACAGCACTGGCCGGAGGCGCGGACATCGAAAAGGCGGTTGCTTACGCAAATGCGGTGGCAGGTCTTTGCTGCACAAAGTGGGAAACCGTACCTTCTTACCACACTGCGGAAGAAGTAGATGCATTTATCAGAACACATTCAATCGGACAATTCTGAAAGGAGATGCTATAATGAGACCAGGACGTATTTTACATCCAGAACTGGCAAAGGCGTTAGCAACATGCGGACATACCGATATCATCCTTGTAACGGATGCAGGCTTCCCGATTCCGAAGGACGCAAACCGGATCGATCTGGGATACTATGCAGGAGCAGTCGATGTACTGGATATCTTAAAGATGCTCCGCAAGGAGATTTTCGTAGAGGAAGTGGCGTTTGCAACAGAAGTAAAAACGCATCATCCTGCGCTGTATAAGGACCTTCAGGAAATTTACACGGGTTCCGGCGCTGTATTTAAAGGAACGACACATGAGGTTCTTGTAGAAGAGATTGCGCCGAAGGCAAAGGTTGTGATCCGGTCCGGATCCTTAAATGCCTGGGCAAATTTCGCACTGACCTGCAGCACAGATCCATTTGCCTGGTTCACAGAAGAAGACGTGACCATTCTCCCGGCTTATGTGGAGCGCAGAAGACGCATATCAGAAAACGAGGTTCCGTCTTTATAGAAAAACGAGGGGGTTAAACATGGAACAGATTAAAAGAGAACTGGAACTTGCGACATTGCCAGAAATGCCGAAACGTCTGGATTACCGTATCGGCATTATTGGGGCTGGCTTTATCGTAAGAAACTGTCATCTGGAAGCTTACCGGAAAGCCGGTTTCAATCCGGTGGCCATCACATCGCTGGACCTGGAACAGAGCAAAGAAGTAGCTGCGCTGCACAAGATCGAGAAGGTATATCCGGACTGGAAGCAACTGGTAGATGACAAAGACATCGAGATCATTGATATTGCGGTGCCTCCGCATGTACAGCCGGATATTGTAGAGTATATCTGCAAACATGCGGCAGACCACATCAAAGGCATTTTATGCCAGAAGCCGATTGCAATGTCTATCAAGGAAGCAAGACGGATCGTGCGTCTGGGCGATGAAGCGGGCATTCCGATCGCAGTCAACTCCAACATGCGTTATGACCAGTCTATGCGGGCCATGAAGCGGATTCTGGACAAGGGCCTGATCGGCAAGCCGGTCATTGCTTCTATTGATATGCGTGCGATACCGGACTGGCAGACCTTCCTGCAGAAGTATCATAAGCTGGAGATTTACGCAATGGCGGTGCATCATCTGGATATTTTCCGCTATCTCTTCGGCGATCCAGAGAAGATCACGGCAGTGTGCAGGACCGATCCGAGAACGAAATTTGAGCATACCGACGGCATTGTACAGTATACCTATCAGTACAAAGACGGACTTATGGCTACCAGCCTGGACGATGTGTGGGCATGGCCGGAGGAGCCGTGTGAGAAGCACAATTACATCAACTGGCGTGTGGAAGGAACCGAAGGCTTTACGGAAGGTGATTTCGGCTGGCATAAGCGTGCACCGGAATTCTGCGGAAGCACCCTTCGTCTTGCATGCAAAGCATATCCGCATCAGTGGATCGAGCCGAAATGGGAGACCCAGTGGTTCCCGGATGCTTTTGTCGGAACCATGGCCAATCTGCTGTGTGCAGTAGAAAACGGAACAGATCCGGAAATCAGTGCCCGGGATAATGTGAAGACGCTGGCCTGCGTGGAGGCGTGCTATCAGTCCATCGAGCAGGAGAAGACCATTTATCTGGATCAGATCCTGAATCCGTAATCATCATTCCATAAGACGTTGCTGTTTTGAACAGGGAAAGGAGCTTTTTATGATTTCAGTTGGTATTTTTACAGGATATTATCCATATACACTGGCAGAGACAATCGAGCGTGCAAAGAAGGACGGCATGAGCTGCGTGCAGCTGGATCTGGAATTTAAAGACATTGATCTTTCCAGAGGCCACATCACCAAAGAGAAAGCAAATCAGGTCCGTGATGCTTTCCGTGATGCGAATCTTCCGATCGTAGCTATTTCCGCATACACGAACCTGGTTCATCCGGATCCGGTGAAACGTCAGGAAAATATCGACTATGTAAAAGAAATTCTGGCCCATGCCAGAGATTTCGGAACTCCTTACGTAGTCAGCGAGACCGGTACTTACAACGAAGAGAGTGACTGGTCTGCAGATCCGAAGAACTACACGGAAGAAGCATATCAGGAGTTTAAAGCAGTGGCCATTGACCTGGCAAAATTTGCCTATGACCACGATGCTGTATTCCTTGTAGAGAACTATGTAAACAATATCGTTGGTTCCGTAGATCAGGTTGCCCGCCTGCTTCAGGAAGTAAATCATCCGGGTCTGGGACTCTTATGTGACCCGACCAACTACTTTGACGGAAGCAACATCGATGACGTGGATCCGACCATCAAGAAGATCTTCCACGTTTTGGACGATAAGATTAAAATTGCTCACGCAAAAGACTGCAAGCGTGCGGTAAATCTGGATGAAAAATTCGGCGGCGGCTCAGCAGAGCATAACAGCTTTCGCGGCGCAGGCGCAGTAGAACTTCCGGGCGCAGGTCTTGGTGTCCTGAATTATCCGCTGTATGTGGAGCTGCTTGCAAAGCATCATCCGAATATTCCGATTATCATTGAGCATATCGATGAGAGTGATATTCCGAGAGCGAAGAAATTCGTAGACGATACCTTAAAGAAGATGGGAGTATAATCTTCCGGGAACATAATGAAAGGGCGTGTGAAAACATAGCCTATAAAGAAGAACCGTGGGTTCACATAGTGAATATGCGGTTCTTTTTTGTATGCCTGGAGTGCCTTCCTATCACCTAAAAAAAACTCTGCTGGAGCACGTTCAACGTAAGGATTGATGATCGTCGAAGCAATCATATTTTGCTATAAGAATGTGTTTTATGATACTTTTTTACGGTATGTGAAAAAAATATCAATTCAAAGCCTTAATGAGGAAGATTGTCAATAGCGACGTTGACGCTATAAGTGTCGGATTATATAATACATAAGTTAGCTGCCGCTAACGTAAAAAGGGATAAAAAAAGGGAAAAGGAGGAACTATCACAGGTGGACATCAACACTAAAAAATGGAAACAAAAACTTTCTGTATTCCTTATCGTGTCGATGATTATGCAGACAGCCGGTGTCACTGCACTTGCTGAAGAAGGAAGTCTGGTAGAGGAAGCTTCCAAAGTCATTACTGCAACGTCAAGCAATGCAAAGCGTCATGTGCAGACGGCCAGTGATGCGGATACTGCGACAGATAGTGATTGGGACGAAGCAGAAGAGGACGAGGTTGATCTGATCGATGATCTGGAAGTCGAACTGGCAACACCGTTCAATGCACGTGCAGTAAGCGGAAAAGAAGTAGAGGTATCTACGCACACGGAACTGGTTAATGCAGTAAAAAATGCGTCCGCGGGAGATACGATTGTCTTAGCGGATGATATTGATGCAACTTCTTCTGCATCGCTGTGCGTTACGAAAAAAATTACAGTAAACGGAAATGGCCATACCCTGGACGGAAAGAATCAGTATGGATTTTTCGTCATCAAATCAGGCGGCTTTTTAAATCTGCAGGACATTACGATTGCAAATGCGAAGCAGAATTCAAAGAGAGCCAGCGTTATTTATACATATGGCTCACAGTCTGGAGATGGAGCTTCTCTGGAAAACTGTACCATTATTGGAAACAGTTCCAGTAAAGGCGCAATCTATATCAGCGGCGGCCGTGAGTTCCAGATGGTGAACTGTACAGTGGCCGATAACCCAGGCATTGCGGTGTCGCTTTCCAGTGCAAACGCAGTACTTGCCAACAACATCATTGTAGGAAGCTCTACGGATGTGAGTGCTTCCAATATAACCGATGGCGGGTATAACCTGGTCGGAAGTGCATCTTCCGGGCAGTTTACCGAGGATACTTCTATGGTATCTTCTAAACTGGACAGCCATGACGAATGGCTGACATCTGCGGATGATTATGATCCTGAGGAAATGGGCCTTCCACTTATCAAGACCGTGGATAATCCGGCTCTGGATAAGATCCCGGCAGACAATGCATATCTCCCAGATACGGATCAGCGCGGTATTGACCGTCCGAAGAACGAACTTGGTGATATTGGAGCGTATGAATTAAATGAGTATTCGCTGATCACCTATCTGAATCTGGGAACACCGGAGCAGAGTGGTTCTACACTTACGATCCCGTATGAGATCGGCGGCGAAGAGGGCGACAATTTCAACTATGGAATTATCTGGTCCGTGACTGCAGGGGACGGCAGTGAACTTCCAGAAACCGTAAAGGTTGTAGAAGACGAAAAGAGCAACACGGGGGGGTGTGTCTGGGAACAAAAAGTTTGAAATCGTATCCCCAGAGGCTGTCAGCGTAAAGATCACAGCAGTATCCCTGACCAATGAGGATATTACGGCGGAGCTTACGGCAGAAGTACCAGGTAACCCGGCAAGATATGCGGAACTTCTGATTGATGAGATCCCGGACAAGATTGCAAGAAAAGATAAGGAACTGCTGGAAGGAATCCGTGCAGATGTAACTGCGCTGATGGAGCAGTATAGTGTAACTGAGGGTGAGATCAGCAACTGGGATAAGCTCATTCAGGCAGAGGCAAGACTGAAGCAGCTGGAGGAGCAGCAGGGAAATATCACCACCGTGGACGAACTCAAGGAAGCGCTTGCCAACGCGGAGGAGGGAGATACCCTTTATCTTAAAGGAAATATCGAGCTGACCGGCAGCACGACCTCAACCTATCAGTTTGCTGTATCCAAATCCGTAACCATCGAAGGAAATGGTTATGTCATTGATGGTGGCGAAGCATTCAGCTTATTCCAGGTAACCGGTGGCGCGGATCTGACACTCCGGAACCTGACATTACGAAGTGCGTATCGTAACGCGAATGATAGTTCGGGCGCATGCGCAGTTGCTGTTACAAGTGGTGGTATTACAATGGAAAACTGCGTACTGACTGGAAATAAGAGTACTTATAAAAAGCGTGGATATATTGTATATATTGCACCCAGTCAGAAACTGATTATGAAAAACTGTACCGTAACAGGGAATGAGAACAATAACGACGATTATTCAGCAATTTACATTGGAAGATATGCTTCTGGCGTAATTGCAAATTCGGTATTTGGGGGAAATAAGAGCAACTTAGGTAGTTCTAACTACGATGTATATTTCTCTTCCAGTGGAACGAATGTTATGGATGGCGGATACAATCGCTTAAGTGGTGCAAAAAATGCGGATACCAGTGGTTTTGGAGCAGCGACCAGTGTGATCAGCAAGGATTACAGTGATCTTTCTTCCTGGGTGGATGAGGATGGAAGCCTGATCTACAGTAGCGAAAACCCGCTGATCGACCAGATCCCGGCAGATAATATCTATTTGACATCTGAGGATATCCTTGGCATCAGTCGTCCGCAGAATGCAAAAGGCGATATCGGTGCGGCTGAGTTTGAGTTTGCGCAGCTGACTACCTTTACGGTGGACAAAGAAACGGAACTTACTGCGGCAAGCGGGGAAGAACTGGTATTCCCGTATGCGATTGGTGGTGAGGAGAGCGGCGTTTATGACTTCTCCTTAAACTGGTCTGCATGCTACGCAAACGGAAAACCGCTGGATGAGAGCATCACCGCGGAAGGACTGGGCGATGATCAGCACGAATGGCAGAACGGAGAAACAAGCCTGTCTGCAAGCCGGAGCATCATCTTCCATTCCGTTAAGAATGCAGATGTGGTTCTGACCGTGGTATCTAATGCAAATCCGGATTTGATAAAGACATTCACCATTCATGTAACAGGCGATCCGATTCAGTACGTAGAAAACCTCATTGCGCAGATCCAGGATGTTGATGCGATTACGCTGGCTGACAAGGAGCAGATCAATTCTATCAGCAAAAAGGTAACTGCATGGATGGAAAAATATGACCTGGATGCGGCTGCTATCAGCAACTACAGCCATCTGAGCGATGCGCTTGCACGCCTGGCAGAGCTGGAGGCGGGACTTCCGGTTATCAATACGGCAGGAGCACTTCTGGATGCGATAACGGATGCGCAGAGTGGCAGCACCATCTACATCACAGGCGATATCGAACTGGATGCCATGAGCAGTGCTTCCTTAAAGTACCGCGACTCCAGCAAGACTCTGACCATTGAGGGAAATGGTCATGAGATCAATTTCAATAACAAATCAGGATTTATGTATATTGGTATCGACCGCATTACAATCCGTGATCTGACCTTTAAAAATGCGAAGATGTCTAACTATGACGGCAGCGTGCTTTCCTTAAGAGACAGCACCAAGGCGCTGATCGAGAACTGTAATTTCATCAACAACCGTTCTGCAAAGAAGGGCGGTGCGATCGATATCAACAGTACCAGTAAGGCAGAATTTAAGAACTGTACGTTTGCGGGCAATGAGTCCGGTCTGTACGGCGGTGCAATCTACCAGACAGGTACCGGTGATTTAAGCCTGGAAAACTGCGTCTTCTATGACAATAGTTCCTGGCAGTACGGTGGTGCGGTTTATTCCAGCAACGGAAATTCCAGGCTGGAGATCGTACACTGCAGCTTCGCTTCCAATCAGGCTGATGAGTCTGGAAGTGGCCTGTACTTAAGTGGCCCGAATACGGTAGTGGCAAACAGCATTGTAGTCGGTAATGAGAATGAGTACGGCGAAAAGAATGATATTTACCTGGCAGACGGTTCTGCACAGGTGGATGGTGGTTATAACCTGATCGGAAGTACCAACGCAGATTCCAATTTCAAAGCAGATGGAACCAGCGTAAATGCTTCATACGCAGATTATAGCAGCTGGCTGGATGATAACATGGAAGAGGAAGGACGTGTCCTGACCTTAAAGCCTGTTTCCTATAATCCGGCAATTGACAAGATTGTGTATAGCAACAAATGGCTGACAGCATCTGACCGCGATGGCAATACCCGTCCATACAATGGCCGCGGTGATATTGGTGCTTATGAGAATGTGCAGGATGTGTCAACCGTAGATGCAATTTCCAGCGCAACAATCAACGAGCAGACCTCTTCCGCACTGCAGGTAAACAGCGGTGAGAGTTTTGTGGTGAAGAGTGCTGTGCGTGCAGACCGTGAAAATGTGGATCTTTCTTCCAAATGGCAGGCGCTGGATGAGAACGGCGAAGCACTTTCGGATGGCGTTCTGGTAACCGGCCTGGAGAATCCGGATCAGATTGAAGATGCGGATGATGAGATGAGCCGTATGGAAGTTCGCAACATTTCCATTGTGTCTCTGAAAGACCGCATTGTAAAACTGGTGATGTCTTCCACTGCAAATCCGGACATGAAGGCAGAACTGAATGTATCGGTAAAGGGCGGCAATTTTGACCTGAACAATAAAGACCTTGCGGATATGATCGTAAGGGAAGCCGCAAACATCGCATTTTCCATGAAACAGAGTGATGCGGTATCCGAAGATGTGATCCAGAATGAGATTCGCCAGAAAATCTGGGAGAAATACGGCACAGAGTTCCTGCTGACTATAGAAAAGATATCCTATACGGAAGCAGTAAAGGGCAGCGTCGGCGCACTTGCCGGAACAAATGGACAGTATGCGTTCCGGGTAGTATTATCCGGCGGAAACGGTGAAACTGCATACCGCACCCAGAGTAATGATCTGGTGATGACCATTACGGCAACTCCATATATGAGCGATGAGAATGCACAGAATGTACTTACGCTGGAGCTTGCAACAGACCGGATCGCAAAACAGCTTCTTGCGCTTCGCATAAAAGCCGGAGCAACGAAGGAAGAGGCGAAGGCACTGGCAGAGGAAGAGGTAAAGGCCCTTCTTCCGGAAGGTGTAACTGCAAATGTTGAGATCCTTGCATTCCAGTCATCTGATACTGCGCAGGAAGGCACAATTCGTTTCTGCTATCATTTACAGGCAGGTGAAGGAGCAGCTTATGCGGAACGCACCAGTGATACTTTTACCATGATTATGGAGAAAGCAAGAAAGAGCAGCGGAGGCAGCGGTGGTTCCGGCGGCTCTGGCGGTGGCGGTGGAAGCAGATCTGCAGGAAGCATTTCTTCCACGGAGCAGCATCGTCCGTCTGTAGTTGATGAGCAGGCCCAGTGGGTACAGAACGGAACCGACTGGAAACTGACCTTAAGCAGCGGTGAGACTGCTGCAGACCGCTGGGTACAGAAAGATGGTCACTGGTACTGGTTTAAGGCAGATGGTATCATGGCACACAGCGATTGGGTGTCTTACATGGGCCACTGGTACTACTTAAATGTAGGCGGAGACATGATCACTGGCTGGCTGTTTTGGAATGAACACTGGTATTATCTGAAGCCGGATGGTATCATGGCTGCAGATGAGATGACCCGGGACGGCTATAAAATAGGACCGGATGGAACCTGGATTCAGTAAAAAAAGAAATAAGCAATAAGAATGGGGACCTTGCCTGGCATATGCCGGGTGAAGGCTCCTTTTGTATGGATACAGCGCTTTCATTGCATAAAGGCTGCCACTGTTTTTATATGGTGCAGAGATTTTTGAGGGGGAAACGTCAAAGGAAGAACAAATGAATACGAAAAAGAATACCGGGTAGCCGTTTAGCAATATGCTAAATGGCTATCCGGTATTTCATCTTGGAACAGATGCAAAGAGTTTACTTAATTTTACTAAGAGCTGCCTCATCTGCAACGATGGTTACATCGTTATGAAGCTGTAAGATAGATGCAGGAACTTGAGGTGTGATGGCACCATAGAGGACCTCTTTTAAAATATCTGCCTTATCCTCTCCGCTTACAACAACCAGGATCTTTTTGGCCTGCATGATGTTCTTAATACCCATGGTGTAAGCCTGTCTCGGGACATCATCTTCTGAAGCGAAGAAGCGCTTATTTGCCTCGATGGTGCTTTCGGTCAGATCCACACAGTGGGTCTCCTTTTCAAATGCAGCACCCGGCTCATTGAAACCGATATGGCCGTTGTGGCCAAGGCCCAGAAGTTGCAGATCGATGCCACCCTGCTGCCGGATGATCTCGTTATAAACATCACATGCCTTTTGGGAATCACTTTCCAGTCCGTCCGGAACAAAGGTACGGGACTTATCGATGTTCACATGATTGAACAGGTTGTAGTTCATAAAATAACGATAGCTCTGGTCATTTTCCGGGCTTAATCCTTTGTATTCGTCCAGATTAATGCTTGTTACCTTGGAAAAGTCCAGATCTCCTTTGTTATACCATTCAATCAGCTGTTTATAAGTGCCGACTGGAGAGGAACCGGTTGCTAATCCGAGTACACAGTCCGGTTTCATAATAATCTGTGCGGAAATGATATTTGCAGCTTTTCTGCTCATGTCCTGGTAATTCTTTGCCTTATAGATAACCATTTTCTTAATCCCCTTTTCTTTAATTTATTTATTAATCGTTTGTAATTTAGTATATCCAGAAAGAAAAAAAATTCAATAGAAAAGCAATCAAAAGAAACTAGTTTCACAGATTGAAAAATAGGCCATGCGTTTGTGCATATTGTTCAAAAAGAAAAATATATTTCTGGAGATAATAAGGTTTTGGACAAAAAACATGAAACTAGTTACAACAAACAGATAATATCTTGAAAATAGTTTTATAAAAGACTATACTACGGACATGAACAGAGGAGGACAGAATGATGAATCAAAAAGTAGAAAACTTGAAAGGAAAATTGATTGTATCATGTCAGGCGTTACCAGATGAACCGTTACATTCATCTTTTATTATGGGAAGAATGGCACTGGCGGCAAAAGTCGGCGGCGCAAGCGGAATCCGGGCGAATACGAAAGAAGATATTAAAGAAATTCAGTCTCAGGTGGATCTCCCAATTATCGGAATTGTAAAAAGAGATTATGCGGACAGCGAAATTTATATTACTCCGACAATGAAAGAGGTAGAAGAGCTGATGGAGGTCAAACCGGAAATTATTGCTATGGATGCAACGATTTCAAAAAGACCTGGAAATAAGAGTTTGGATGAATTCTTCCATGAAGTAAAGGAAAAATATCCGGATCAGCTTTGGATGGCCGATTGCTCGACTGTAGAAGAAGCCCTCCACGCTGATGAGTTAGGATTCGATTTTATTGGAACAACAATGGTTGGATACACTAAGCAGAGCAAGGGTGACAAGATCGAGGCAAATGATTTTGAAATTCTTAGAAAAATTGTAGCTAAGGCAAAACACAGAGTGATTGCTGAGGGAAATATCAATACTCCTGAAAAAGCAAGACGTGTGATAGAACTTGGTGCTTACAGTGTGGTTGTTGGCTCTATCATTACAAGGCCTCAGCTGATTACAAAATCATTTGTCGAGGGTATGGAACGTTAAAAGGAACTATTGAAGTTTATATAAAGAAAGGAAGTATAACCATGAGAAATCTTGAAAAGTACAAAGGAGTCATTCCTGCATTTTATGCATGTTATGACAAAGAGGGAAATGTAAGCCCAGAAGGAGTGCAGGCACTGACAAGATACTTTGTAGAGAAAGGCGTAAAGGGAGTTTATGTAAATGGTTCTTCAGGAGAGTGCATTTATCAGAGCGTTGAGGATCGTAAGAACATTCTGGAAAATGTTATGAAGGCCGCAGAGGGTAAGCTTACTGTTATTGCGCATGTTGCATGCAATAATACAAAAGACAGCCAGGAATTGGCAAAGCATGCTGAGAGCTTAGGAGTAGATGCTATTGCAGCAATTCCTCCGATCTATTTCCACTTACCAGAATATGCTATTGCAAAGTACTGGAACGATATCAGTGCTGCAGCACCGCATACTGATTTTGTGATCTATAACATTCCGCAGCTTGCCGGTGTTGCTTTAACACAGAATCTTTTTGCAGAGATGAGAAAAAATCCGAATGTGATTGGCGTGAAAAACTCATCCATGCCAGTTCAGGATATTCAGATGTTCAAACAGGCAGCTGGTCCAGACTACATTATCTTTAATGGTCCGGATGAACAGTTTATGAGTGGCCGCGTGATTGGAGCGGAAGGCGCTATTGGAGGAACCTATGGAGCTATGCCGGAACTGTATCTGAAACTGGATGAATATGTAAAAGCCGGAGAAATGGAAAAAGCAAGAGAGATTCAGTATGTCTGCGATGCAATCATTTACAAAATGTGCTCCGCTCATGGAAATATGTATGCAGTCATTAAGGCAATTCTCAAAATCAATGAGGGCCTTGAACTTGGCGGAGTAAGAGAACCTCTTCCGGCATTAGTCGAAGCAGATATGGACATTGTAAAAGAAGCAGCACAGATGATATGCGACGCAAAGAAGAAATATCTATAAGAGGGTAAAACAATACCCGGCATATGGTGTGCCGGGTATTGTGTAAAAGAGAAGAGTACTGGGGAAATTAGGAGGAAAAAGTATGCAGGGATTTACTTATATCGATCTCATCATTTTGGTCGTGTATCTGGCAGCTGTATTGTTTGCGGGTCTTCATTTTGCCAAAAAGGAAATGAAGGGGAAAGAATATTTTAAAGGAGATGGAACCGTTCCGTGGTGGGTTACATCGGTATCTATCTTCGCAACATTGCTGAGCCCGATTTCATTTTTATCATTAGCAGGTAACTCTTATGCAGGTACCTGGATCATGTGGTTTGCACAGCTTGGTATGCTGCTTGCAATTCCACTTACAATTAAGTTTTTCCTTCCAGTTTACAGCAAACTGGATATTGATACAGCATATCATTATCTGGAATTGCGGTTTGGCAGCAAAGGGCTTCGTGTTCTGGGAGCAGTGATGTTTATCATTTACCAGATTGGCCGTATGTCTATTATTATGTATCTTCCATGTATGGTACTTGGAAGTCTGACTGGTATCAGCGTAAATCTCCTGATTATTATCATGGGCGTGATTGCAATCATCTACTCTTATACGGGTGGATTGAAATCTGTTCTTTGGACAGACTTTATTCAAGGTTCGGTTCTTTTGATTGGTGTAACATTTGCTCTGGTGTTCTTAATTGCACATATTGATGGCGGAATGGGAGCTATTTTCCAGGCATTTTCACTGGAACACAAATTCCTTGCTGTTGATCAGCCGATTTTTAATCCAAATATTTTTAAAGACAGCGTATTCATTTTGATTGTTGGTGCTGGTTTTAATACAATGGGATCTTATGTATCCAGCCAGGATATTGTACAGCGTTTTACAACAACTACAGATACGAAGAAATTAAATAAAATGATGCTGACAAATGGTGCTTTATCCATTTTTATTGCAACTGTATTTTATTTGATCGGAACAGGTTTATTTGTATTTTACAAGCAGAATGCACTGCCGCCGGCAGCTGCACAGGATCAGATTTTCGCTTCTTATATTGCATTTGAACTGCCGGTTGGTGTGACTGGGCTTTTGTTAGCAGCGATTTATGCAGCTGCGCAGTCAACTCTTTCTACAGGTCTTAATTCGGTTGCTTCCAGCTGGGCGCTGGATATTCAATCTAACCTTTCTAAAGAAGAGCTTGGATTTGAGAAGGAAACAAAAATTGGTCAGAGAGTTTCTCTTGCTGTTGGTATTTTCTCTATCGTTGTTGCCATGGTGCTTGCAAATGGAGGTGTGAAATCCGCATACGAGTGGTTTAATGGTTTTATGGGCCTGGTACTCGGAATTCTTATCGGAACCTTTATTCTTGGAGCATTTACCAAAGTGGCCAACACATTTGGTGCAACTGCTGCATTTATTGCAGCATCAGCAGTGATGGTATATATTAAATATTTTGTTCCTGCTGGACAGGTAACGATTTGGAGTTATTCCATTATCTCAATTGCAGTTTCACTGGTAGTTGGAATTCCGGCAAGCATCATCTGGAGAAGTATAAAAGGTGATAAATCAGAGCCGGCACCAAACACAACGATTTATAAAAACTAATAAGGAGTGTATGGAAATGATTTTTGGAAATATGGATCACGTAGAAGAATTTCCGTATCTTGAAAAGGGAATAAAAGAGTGCTTTGAATATGCAAAGACTCATGATCTTGCTTCTTTTGAAAAAGGAAGTCACGAGATTGATGGAGATCGCCTTTTTGTGAATATTGTGGAGTACACAACCACAACTCCGGAAGAAAGATTCTGGGAAGCACATAAAAAATATCTGGATGTCCATGTGATGCTTCGTGGAACTGAGCAGATTGATCTGAATTTCATTCAGAATATGAAATTGAATGAATTTGTAGAAAAAGATGATTTTCTTCCAATGGATGGAAATAAAAATTCTTCCGTAGTATTAACAGACGGTGATTTTTTGATCTGTTATCCAAATGATGGACACCGGACCGCAGTTCAGGCAGGCGATAAACCGGAGACAATTAAAAAAGCAATTTTTAAAGTAAGAATTTAAGATTTTAGCAGGCCATTTATTCTGCTGAAGAAGAGGGCAAACCAGAGGTTTGCCTTTTTCGCATAAATCATATTAAGCATAACTTGAGAATGCATTTGAAATTATATATAATAGATGAAAGTAGGATTACAAGATGAAAAGGTATATAAGTATTGATATCGGTGGAACTGCTATCAAATATGGAATTATTGGTGAAGATGCTAAGATTATGCTGAAAAAATCCATGCCAACAGAGGCGGGGAAAGGTGGACCGGCTATTCTTGATAAGGTCATCGGCATTGTTAACGAAATGCTTGTGCCGGACTCAGAAATTGCAGGAATATGCATATCTACTGCTGGAATGGTAGATACGGAAACTGGTTCTATATTCTATTCTGCACCGTTGATTCCAAACTATGCTGGTACACAATTCAAAAAAATATTGGAAGACAAGTTTCAGATTCCATGTGAAGTTGAAAATGATGTAAATTGTGCTGGCCTTGCAGAATATAAAAATGGTGCTGCTAAAGGAAGTAAAGTTGCATTAGTTTTAACCATTGGAACTGGAATTGGTGGATGCATTCTGCTAGAAGGAAAAGTATTTCATGGTTTCAGCAACAGTGCATGTGAGGTTGGATATATGCACATGGATGATAGCGATTTTCAGACATTAGGAGCGGCAAGCATTTTAACAAAAAAAGTTGCTGAAAGAAAAAATGAAATAGAAGATAAATGGGACGGCTACCATATTTTTGAAGAGGCAAAAAAGGGAGATCAGATTTGCATACAGGCAATTGAAGAGATGACGGATACGCTCGGAAAAGGCATTGCAAATATCTGTTATGTGCTAAATCCAGAAATTGTTGTTTTAGGTGGAGGAATTATGGCGCAGGAAACCTTTTTAAAAGATCGAATTAAAGGTGCCGTGAAAAAATATCTTGTATCCAGCATTGAGAAGCATACAAAAATTACATTTGCAGAAAATCAGAATGATGCTGGGATGTTGGGCGCATTTTATCATTTCTGTGGAATGCATTTAAAAGAATAGGAATGAGTTTATGGAATATTATGTGAAATCAGTTGTCCCGATTATTGAATCGAACTATGACAAGTTTACACCTGTTGAAAAACAAATTGCTAATTTTTTTATTCATAATCAGAAAAAAATGGATTTTTCAATAAAACATATTTCGGAACTGCTGTTTACATCAAAGGCGACACTGGTTCGTTTTGCGCAAAAATGTGGGTATCATGGATATAAAGAATTTATTTATCAATATGAAGAAACTTTAATTGAAAAACCAGAAAAGATTACTGATAACACTCGCATGGTATTGAATGCATATCAGGAACTACTGAATAAAGCGTATAGTCTTGTAGATGAAATACAGATTGGAAGAATCATGGGATATCTCAATAAGGCAGACCGAGTTTTGGTTTGTGGTTTGGGGAGCTCAGGGCTCTCGGCAAGAGAGATGGAAATACGTTTTATGAGAATTGGTGTTAATGTAGATTCGCTGCTGGATCCAGATATGATGCGCATGTCATCTGTGTTTCAGAATAAAAATAGCCTTGTGATAGGATTCAGCCTTAGTGGTGAGCGAGAGGAAGTCCTTTATTTACTTAGAGAGTCTAATCGTAAGGGAGCAAAAACAATTCTTTTTACAGAAAACAACAAATCTGAATTTGATGAATATTGTTCAGAAGTAGTGTTGCTGCCGTCATTAAAACATTTGAACCATGGCAATGTGATTTCACCACAATTTCCTATATTGGTCATGCTGGATATTATTTATGGCTATTATGTAGAACAAAATAAATATATCCGAGAGGGTATGCATGATAGTACTCTTCGTGCACTGGAAGAGGGAGAAAAAAGACGTAAGGAATTATATTAGGAGGATAAAAAAGATGATCATTGATAATGTGTATGTGTATACTGCCAATAAGATTTTTGTAAAAGGCGGTATTGTTTTGGACGGAGATAAAATTATGCGGGTTTATGAAGAAGAGGATGCTCCGAAGCTGACGGGGAATGTGATTGACGGTAAAGGAAATTATGCAATCCCGGGACTGATCGATCTGCATTTTCATGGATGTAAGGGAGATGATGTTTGCGATGGTGACAAAGAAGCTCTGGGACGGATTGCTGAATATGAGGCATCCGTAGGCGTTACCGCAATCTCTCCGGCTACCATGACTTTACCAGTAGAAGAGCTGGAACATGTCCTCGAAGTTGCCGCAGAATATAAGAAAGAAACAAATGATTTCCGGAAGGCAGATCTGGTTGGCATTAATATGGAAGGCCCGTTTATCAGCCATGTGAAAAAAGGTGCTCAGGATGAAAAAAATATTCTTCCTTGCAGTGTGGAAATCTGTGACCGGTTCTTGAAAGCATCCAATGGGCTTGTGAAATTTATCGGGCTGGCTCCGGAAGAGAGCAGTAATGCAATTGAATTCATTCAGGAAGTAAAAGACCGGGTGAATGTTTCCCTTGCACATACCAATGCTGATTATGAAACTGCGGCGACTGCATTTGCGGCCGGAGCCAATCATGCGGTTCATCTGTACAACGCAATGCCTGAATTTACGCACCGGAAGCCGGGCGTAGTAGGGGCAGTATTTGACAATAAGCATGTAATGGCAGAAATTATCTGCGATGGGATACACATCCACCCAGCAACGATCCGGGCAACATTCCGGATGATGGGAGCAGACCGTATGATTTTGATCAGTGACAGTATTCGGGCAACGGGAATGCCGGATGGTCAGTATACTCTCGGCGGGCAGGATGTAAAAGTGGTTGGAAAGAGGGCTTCGCTTGGAAATACTGACACAATTGCTGGATCCGCAACAAACCTGATGGATTGTATGAGAACTGCGGTGAAACAGATGGGATTGCCTTTAGAAGTAGCTGTAGGCTGTGCAACTATCAATCCAGCCAGAAGTCTGGATATCGACGATCAGTATGGATCTATTGAAGCAGGAAAGAAGGCACATGTGGTTCTATTGGATAAAGAACTTAACCTGACTGCTGTGATTAAGGATGGAGTAAGAATCTGTTAAATTTCAGGTGCGAATGATCCCAAATAAAAAGGGTGAAAATTCATGTTGGATTGAATTTTCGCCCTTTTTTATGTGGCAGGTAAAACTGGTATTTTAAGAAGGAAATCTGATGGACTGACGGAAGCGAATAAACAGGCAACAAGGCGAATCATTTATCATTCAACCGTCAGAATATCCCTTACAATTAGGCGTGGGATGGAAAAGATGTGAGGGGCCTTTCTATTGGAAGATATTCAAAGATGCTTAATAGGTAAGAATCAGCGGTTTGAAGTATTGCTGAGAAACCACTCGGGTGTATTGAAGTTGCAAGTATTAAGGTAATACATTTGTGGAGATACTCCTGTATATTTTTTAAAAACGCGGCTGAAATATAAGGGATCATCGAATCCCACCAGATGTGCAATATTTGAAATAGTCATGGTATTTGATAATAGAAAATCTTTGGCCTTTTCCATTCGTTGGTTATTTAAATATTGCATAGGAGATAATCCCATACGTTCTTTAAACATATGAGAAAAATAGCTTTCACTTAGTTTGCAGTAATTGGCCATAGAAGAAACAGACCATTTGTTTGCATATTTTGAGTTTAACTCGAGTAATAGTCTGTCAAATGAAAAATCATTATCAAAAGGTTTTGAAAGACTACTAAATGACCTGTGGATAGAACACAGAATAATATAAAAATTATGTAATACAATGTCTTGATATGACACTTTTTTAAGTTGCAATTCAGTGATAATTTCTTGAAAGAGCAATTTTAAATATAATCTTTCACCAATATAACAGGTTTTGATATCGTATGTGTTTAGAATATCCTCGCATTGATTGCCGGTGAAATGTATCCAATAGACTTCGGGTTTTTCATTTGCATAATAAGAGTAAAATTGTGGTATTCCAGGACGATATAAAACAATGTTTCCGGCAGATAATGTAGTCCATTCATTGTTTATATAAAAATGTCCGCTTCCACGATGGATATAGATGATTTGATAATCTAGTCTACCGTCTTTACGATTGCAGAAATAATCTTGCGTTTGAAAGATCTGTTTTCCACAGCAATTTACCATTAGAGGAACATCGTTATCACAATAGCCTGTTATTTTCCTCTCTTCTCTATAATGTCCACTAATATTTATCATAAATTGTATTCATTCCCATCTTTTTAATTAACTACTATGAGAATAACACATAAAAGCAGAAAAATCCATGCCAAAAGCAATTATGTTGATTGCGGGAAAGTAATAATATAGCTACTATTGATTTATAAAGCAATGAATCCATAAAAGGAGAGAGTCTCATTGAAAAAACAGATTATTCTATTGATGACGGATACAACCAGAAAAGATATGGTGGGGTGTTATGGTAATAAAAAAATGATCACACCCAATTTGGATGCGTTGGCACAAGAGGGAATCCGATATGAAAATGCGTATACTTGTCAACCTGTTTGTGGTCCGGCGCGAAGTGCAATTTTTACAGGTACATTTCCTCATACAAATGGCATGGTTACGAATGGGGTTCCACTGGGGGCAAATGTAAAAACGATTGGTCAGCGGTTAACAGATAACGGAATCAAATGTGGGTATATAGGAAAATGGCATTTAGATGGTGGGGATTATTTTGGTTTAGGCTGTTGCCCAGAGGGGTGGGATGTAGATTACTGGTATGATATGAGATGCTATCTAAATGAATTAAGTGAAGAGCAACGTAGACGATCCAGACAGCCAGAGGAATCTTATCAGCCAGATTTTTCTGAAGGTTTTACATATGCCCATAGATGCTCGGATCGAGCAATTAAATTTTTAGAGCAATATAAAGAGGAAGATTTTTTTCTTACAGTATCATATGACGAACCACATGGGCCATCGCTATGTCCGGCACCGTACAATACCATGTACAAGGACTTTAAATTTGAATCTTCTGCTAAATTTACGGATACCTTAGATAATAAGCCATTAATGCAGCGACTTTGGGCAGGGGACAGACTGACAGAGGACGAAAGTCAGATTAATCAGAGTTCTGATGGCTTGGCATTGTTTTTAGGATGCAACAGTTTTGTGGATTACGAAATGGGAAGAGTTCTGAATGTGATTAAGGAAAAGCTGCCTAATGCCATGGTTATTTATACCTCCGACCATGGGGATATGTTGGGAGCTCACAGATTGTTTTCTAAAAACGCAGCCATTTATGAAGAAGTTGTTAATATTCCGCTGATCATTAAAGGAGGGGAAAGGGGAAAGGTAGTTACAGCACCGGCATCTCATATTGATATTGCGCCGACAGTCATGGAGTATTTTGAACTGCCAATTCCGAAGCTGCTGGAAGGAAAGAGCATGCTTCCACAAATATACGATACAACATTAAAAATAAACAGCGAAGTCTATACAGAATTTACCAGATATGAGATAGACCACGATGGATTTGGAGGGCTTCAAATCATGAGAGGTGTTATTTCAGAAAACTATAAATTGGCAGTTAATTTACTTGATAAAGATGAATTTTACGATTTAAAAAAAGATCCTGATGAAATGGTAAATGAAATTGATAATCCGGAATACCTGGAAATTATCTGCAAATATCATAAAAAACTGGTCACACATATGAATGATACAAGAGATCTGTATCGAGGTTATCAGTGGTCACTTAGAGACTGGAATAAAGGATACATTCCAAGGTGGGATAATGAAGGGTTTACGCGACAGCGGGAAAATGAAGAATACGAACCACGTCAGCTTGACTATGATACAGGATTACCTATGAAAAAAGCAGTCAGAAGCAAGTATCTATATGAAATGGGGGAGAATAATGACAAAGGTAAAGTCTGAAATAAGATTGGAAACGAGGAATATTCGATTTAAACGACAATTAAAATTAAATGCCTGGTGTTGGTTGTTCATGTCATTAGCAGTTGGCTTTTATGTTTTGTTTCAAGGATATCCTATTATATGCAGCATTCAATACTCTTTGTTAGATTGGTCAGGCATGACATCTAATGCGACTTTTGTCGGTTTGCAAAATTATAGAGAACTGATGCATGATGACTTATTCTGGAATGCCTTTATAAATAGTTTTAAATATATGGTAATGATAGTTCCTTTGGAACTGGCGGTATCTTTGTTTCTTGCATATCTTTTAAATGATGAAAAAATGAAAGGCCGCGGATTATATCGTACAATGTATTTTGTCCCTGTAGTCACGACAGCCTCTGTAGTAGGAATTATCATGATATTTATTTTGGGAGTACAAGGACCAGTAAATCATCTTTTGATTTCTTTGCACATTCTGAAAAATCCAATAAATTTTCTTGGAAATGCAAAGTATGCGTTGCCTACGTTAGTGATTATTTCTCTTTGGAAGGACTGTGGTACCTATATGATCTATTGGTTGGCAGGATTGCAGGGAGTTTCCCAGGATGTATATGAAGCTGCGACTATTGACGGTGCAAACAGAAGTCAGACATTTTTACATATCGTATTGCCTCTGATCGCACCAACAGGAGGAATCATTGCAATCCTGTGTGCTATTAATTCATTAAAAGTGTTTGACATTGTTAAGACAATGACAGAGGGCGGACCTTATTATGCAACTGATGTGATTGCGACTTACGTCTACAGAACGGCGTTTTCAAGTGAGGTTGGAATGCCAAGACTTGGTTATGCAAGCGCAGCGGCTCTGTTTTTTGGAGGCGCAGTTATAATAATCGGACTGCTTCTAAATGTTATTAAAGGCCGTCTGCAAAAGAAGGCACAATAGGGGGTGAAGTAATTGAGCAAAGAAAAAAGAATTCATATTGTAAAATCAATTATTAAGCATGCTTTACTGCTCTGCGTGGGTTTTTTCTGGATATATCCGTTTTTGTGGATGATTTCTGCTTCGTTTAAAGGGCAGAATGAATTTTTCCAGAACCGTCTAGGATTGATTCCATTGGTACCAACAATTGATAATTTTATACGCATATGGCAAAAAGCAGATTTTGGAACCTACTTCATTAACACTATTATTGTAACTGTATTTTCGGTCATTATAGTTTTAATTATGACTATGACAGCTGGATATGCCATGGGACGTTACAAATTTGTTGGAAGAAATATTTGTATGGCGGTATTTTTGGGAAGCATTGCAATTCCACTGGTAAGTACAATCATTCCAACCTATGAAGTTGTCAAAGGGATGAATCTGGTAGGTACCAAGCTGGGATTGATTCTATCTCAGGCCGGTGGAGCACATGTTATCTTTCTGTTACTGTTCACCAGTTTTTTCCAATCCGTACCGAAAGAGTTGGAAGAGGCGTCTAAAATAGATGGATGTAATTATTTTCAGACGTTTTATTACATTATGATGAGGCTGTGTAAGCCTGTTGCAACGACAGTTGTTATTATGGAAACTATTTGGGCATGGAACGCTTTTATGCTTCCTTTAGTGTTGACACTGAATAACCCATCTTCCAGAACATTGGCAGTTGGCTTATATGCATTTAAAGGGGAAAACACGGTTGATTGGACAGGAATTGCAGCTGGCGGTTCGATTGCTGTAATACCGATCATTATATTATTCATTTTTATGCAAAAGCATTTTGTAGAGGGAATTGCTGGAGCTGTTAAGAGTTGATAAGAACAATCCACCAAATCACATATAAGAGAGGAGAATTAGTAATGAGATTAAAAAAAATGACAGTATCGTTGCTGGCTGCTGCAATGGCAGTGACAACATTGGCAGGATGTGGGGCAATGCCGTCAACCGGGAATGCGAATGGGAACGGCGCCAGTGAAAATACAGGTGTTGCATCAAAAGAGGAAGAGAAAACGGATGGACAGATAACGCTTCAAGTTGTAGATTGGAGTGATGGGTCTGCAGCACAGAGAGAAGAGTTTCATAAGAAATTTGAGGAAACACATCCTAATATTAAAATTGAATACACCATGCTTACGGTAGATCAGTTCAAGAATACTATCGTTACAATGATCAAATCAGGGGAAGGTCCTGACCTGTTTCCCATTCCGGTAGGTCTTACACTAGATACTGCAGTAGAAGAGGGCTGGTTTCAGCCGATTAATGACTATGTAACAGATGATTTTAGAGAAAAATTTGATCCGGCAGCTTTTGCAGAAGGAGTTACGGATATTGGGGATGAATGGTATACTGTTACCGAACAAATGCCGATAATTCAGTGCCTATTTTTCTACAATAAGAGCATCTTGGAGCAGGCAGGCGTAAATGAGATACCTAAAACTTATTCGGAGTTTAGAGAAGCTTGCAAAAAAGTGACCGAGATGGGGAATGGAAACATTTATGGCCTGATCGATGGGGGCAAGCAGATGAACCGCATGGATGTTATGGCAAGATCTCTGGCTGCTGCAGCTGGCGGTAAGGTGGCTGCAACCCAGAAGGTACTGACAGATAATGGAGTGGCGCCTTACGATAGTAAGGAAATGAATGAAGCGCTTGGCCTTATTAAAGGATTGGTAGATGATGGAAGTATTCATCCGGATACCATTAACGTGAGTGCACCAGAAGCAAGAGAATTGTTTGCACAGGGACAAGCAGCATTTCTCTGCCAAGGGATGTGGTGTGTATCCCAGTGGGATGCAAATTATCCTGACCTCAAATATGGAGTTATGGCAGTTCCTGTTCCTGATGGGGTAACAAATACTTATGTTCAGGCGGGCGAATTGTCTCCTTGGATGGGCATCTATAAACAATCTAAACATCCCAAGGAAGCGGCTGAATATTTAATGGCATTATATGATGAACAGTATGGATACCAGCAGAGCAATGTAGAAAGCGGAAGTTTTGTTTCTTGTATTCCTGAAATCAACGAAAAATATATGACGAATGAACATATGAAGGAGTATTATACTATTGCTGAAGAAACATCTAGGGTAGTACCTACTTTAGTAAAAAGAGATGAAAAGGCAAATGATTTCTATGCAGAAGTAAAAGACGTGCAGCCTAGCTTAGGTGCAATTGTGCAAGGCATTATTTCCCAGAGTCTTACCGATTATAGTAGCGCATTAAAAATACTGGCAGATGATACAACTACAGAATGGAAACGCGCATCGGAGGCAGTAGGAATGGATTATAGTTCCTTGGAGTTTCCTAACTGGGATGTGACAAAAGACTACACAGATGCAGATTATGCAGCATTAAAGTGATTTAGAAAAAAGAAAATAAGGAAAATGATGCGATGATTTGAGGTTTATAAAATCCGCATCATTTTCTGTTGGTTATATATAAAAGCTAAAGCCTTAAAACTGTTGAGAGAGATTTATGGACGAAAAAAATCGGAAAACAATATTATGGAAACTGTTCATATCTACGCTATATTTAAGTGCGTTTACTTTCGGTGGTGGATATGTCATTGTTACGCTGATGAAAAATAAATTTGTAGATGAATACCATTGGATAGAAGAAAATGAAATGCTTGATTTAGTGGCAATAGCACAATCTTCCCCTGGGGCCATTGCGGTAAACGGAGCAATCGTTGTAGGTTATAAACTGGCGGGTGTTGTGGGAATATTCATAACAATTCTGGGAACCATTCTGCCACCTTTTATTGTTTTGACAGTAGTATCTATATTTTATAATACGTTTAAAAGCAATTGGTTGATCAGCCAGTTGCTTGAAGGAATGCAGGCAGGGGTGGGTGCAGTAATAGCATCTGTCACGGTGGATATGGCAGCACCAATTGTTAAAGAGAAGAACCATCTGTCTTTGATCATTATGTGTGTAGCGTTTATTGCAGCATGCGTGTTTAGCGTAAATGTAGTGTATATTGTGATAGCATGTGGGGTAATTGGTGTAATACGCACACTTCTATTAAAAAGGAGAAGCGGAAAATGATGTATTTACAATTATTCTTGAGCTTTATTCAGGTCGGAATATTCAGTTTTGGCGGTGGATATGCGGCTATGCCGTTGATTCAGAGTCAGGTAGTTACTAACCATAAGTGGCTTACCATGTCAGAATTTACAGATCTTATTACAATATCGCAGATGACCCCCGGACCTATTGCAGTTAATTCGGCAACTTTTGTAGGACTCAAGATTGCAGGTGTACTCGGGGCAGTGGTCGCTACGTTTGGATGCATTTTGCCGTCCTGTATTATTGTAACCGTGTTAGCAAAATTGTATCTAAAGTATAGAAGCATGGATATGATGCAGGAGGTATTGTATTCACTTCGCCCTGCAGTAGTAGCAATGATAGCGTCAGCGGGAATTTTGATTCTTATGACGGCTTTTTGGGGAAATGGTACGGTTACCTTTGTTAAAACAAAATGGGTTATGGTTTTAATTTTTATTATATGTGTAGCTTTATTGCGGAAAGCAAGGATGAATCCTATTTGTGTCATGGTATTGGCAGGGATAATGAAAGTAATCGCATCGTTTGCATAAATTTTGATATGTTCACAGTGAATTACCCATCTAATTTCTGATCTTTGCGGAAGAAATTCCATAATATCATAATGTCTAATAAAACCGTGGGACACACGGGGATAGCTCGCTTATGCTTTGCCCGATCGGGCAATCGAACGAGAAGCCCCCTCTTCAGGCGTTAGCTAAGTGGCGGGAGTATGTAACCCCTATCATTTTGTGCATATTCTGTCTCATAAAAGATATGGAGTTTTTCCACGCATTTTTGTATAGTAGTTACAACGTATTGAAAAGGCAGGATGACAAAGACTATTATATGAAAAGGGGATTAAAATGGAAGAGAAGACATACCTGAAATGGCATAACAAAGTGGGGTACGGAAGCGGTGATATTGCAGGAAACGTAGTTTATGCGTTCCTGTCATCGTTTGTCATGATTTACCTGACAAATACAATTGGCTTAAATTCAGGAATTGTTGGCACATTAATTGCAGTATCCAAATTATTTGATGGTATAACGGATATTTTTTTTGGAACCATGATCGACCGGACAAAGAGCAAAATGGGTAAGGCAAGACCCTGGATGTTTTATGGTTTCTTTGGCTGTGCTATCACGCTCTACGGAGTTTTTGCGATCCCTACTAATATGGGTAAAACTGCGCAGTATGCCTGGTTCTTTATTTGCTATACCTTGTTAAACGCAGTATTTTATACGGCAAATAACATCGCATATGCAGCACTGACTTCTCTGGTAACAAAGAACAGTAAAGAACGAGTGCAGATGGGTTCTTTCCGTTTCATGTTTTCCTTTGGTACAAACCTTGCAATTCAGTCTATTACTGTAGGAGCAGTTGAGCTTCTTGGTAACGGTGCAGCAGCATGGAGAATCATTGCGCTCATTTACTGTGTGATCGGTATCATCACCAATACGCTTGCTGTATTTTCCGTAAAAGAACTTCCAGAAGAAGAATTGAAATCTAATGGTTCTATGGGGATTGAGGATGATAAGCTTTCTTTCAAGCAGACTGTAAAGCTGCTGTTTGAGAACAAGTATTTTTCCATGATCTGTGTGATCTACATTCTGCAGCAGCTTCGTGCAGCAATGGTTAATGTGGGAATTTTCTTTATGACCTATGTTCTTTTAAATAAGAATTTATTTGGTGTGTTCTCCTGGGCTAACAATATCCCTCTGATCATTGCTCTGGCGATCACACCAATGCTGGTAGCAAAGGCAAATGGAATGTACAAGCTGAACAAATACAGCTATGTATTTGCAAGCTTCTCCCGTCTGTTGGTAGTGTTTGCAGGTTATATGGGAAGTATCCCGTTGATGTTGTTATTTATCGCAATGACCTCCTTAGGTGAAGGTCCGTGGCAGGGAGATATGAGTGCTGTTATTGCACAGTGTTCCGAGTATACCTATTTAAAGAGCGGAAAACGTATTGATGGTTCCATGTTCTCATGCACTTCCATGGGTATAAAACTTGGCGGTGGTATCGGTATTGCTCTTTCCGGATGGCTGCTTGATATCAGTGGATACATCAATATGGATAATGCTGTTCAGCCGGCCAGCTGTATCAAAATGATGTATTTTATGTACCTCTGGCTGCCATTTATCTTTGATATCATCATTACGGTTATCCTTTCTTTCTTGAATGTGGAGGGTGCAAACCGCGAATTAATTGAAAATATGCAGGAATCATAAATCAATAGCCTCTAAAGTTTTCTTTAGGGGCTTATTTTAGAAAAGGAGAAGATAGAACATGAATGCAGATATGAAATGGTTGGATAATCCGGAAGTATTCCGGGTAAATCAGCTGGAAGCGCACAGCGATCATACTTATTATGAAAGCTATGAAGCACTGGAAAAGAAGGAAAATGCACTGATCCAGTCTTTAAATGGACAGTGGGAATTTGCTTTCAGCAAGAATGTTAAGAGCAGACCGGAAAACTTCTATGAAGAGGATTTTGATGCGAAAAACTTTGATAAGATCATGGTGCCGGGCCATATTGAACTGGCTGGATATGATAAGATCCGCTACATCAATACCATGTACCCATGGGAGGGAAAAGAATACCGCAGAGGCGCCTACAGCATGGAGAGCACCGGAGACGGAGCCGGAATGTTCAGCGAAGCTGAGTATAATCCGGTAGGTTCCTATATCAAACGCTTTGATCTGGATCCGGAGCTGTGTTCTAAGAGAGTCCGTATCTGCTTTGAAGGCGTGGAAGAGGCAATGTATCTGTGGCTGAACGGTCAGTTCGTAGGATATGCAGAGGACAGCTTTACTCCTTCCGAGTTTGATCTGACGCCATTTATCCGGGAAAAGGGCAATGTACTGGCGGTACAGGTGCATAAGATGAGTACGGCAGCATTTCTGGAAGATCAGGATTTCTTCCGCTTTTTTGGAATTTTCAGAAACGTTACCCTGCGTGCGGTTCCTAAGATCCATCTGGAGGATGTGTGGTTCCGCCCGGAATTGTATCAGGATAATGCGAGCGGCAAATTATCCGTAAATCTGAAAGTATCCGCACCAGAGAACCGGAAAATCAATGCCCGGTTTGTGTTAAAGGATCAGGAAGGCAGTGTTGTGCTGGAAAAATCTGCTGCCCTGCAGGAGAAAAACGGAATCTACACTGAAGAAATTCAGACAGATGATGCGCAGGTAAAAGCCTGGGACAACCATCACCCGTATCTCTACCATGCATATGTGGAGCTGACGGATGAAAGCGGAAATCTGGCTGAAGTAGTACCGTATGACATCGGCTTTAGACGGATCGATGTGATCGACAAGGTGATCCATTTAAATGGGAAACGCCTGGTCCTGACCGGTGTGAACCGTCACGAGTGGAGCCCTAAAACAGGCCGCTGCATCAGTATGAACGAAATGAAGTCCGATATTGAATGCATCTTAAGAAATAATATCAATGCCGTGCGCACCTGCCATTATCCGGATCAGATCCCGTGGTATTATATGTGCGACGCAGCAGGAATCTATATGATGGCTGAAAACAACTTAGAAAGCCACGGAACCTTCCAGAAGCTTGGTGCGATCGAACCTTCCTGCAACGTGCCGGGATCAATCCCGCAGTGGAAAGAGGCTGTGGTAGACAGAGCCAGAAGCAACTTTGAAACGTTTAAAAACCATACCGCCATTTTATTCTGGTCCCTGGGAAATGAGTCCTATGCTGGGGATGATATCGAGACCATGAACACCTATTATAAAGAGAAACAAGACGGCCGCCTGATCCATTATGAAAGCTCCTTCTATAACAGAGCTTATGAAGACACAATTTCCGATGTGGAAAGCCGTATGTATGCAAAGCCGTATGAGATCGAAGAATATTTGGACAATGATCCGAAGAAGCCTTACCTCTTATGTGAGTTCATGCATGACATGGGAAACTCCATGGGTGGACTTGGCACCTATATGCACCTGATTGATAAATATGACATGTACCATGGTGGATTTATCTGGGACTTTATTGATCAGGCACTTTATGTGAAGGATGAAGTTACGGGGAAAGAAGTGCTCCGCTATGGTGGAGACTTTGATGACAGACCTTCCGATTATGAATTTTCAGGAGATGGAATTGTATTTGCAAACCGTGTGGAGAAGCCGGCTATGCAGGAAGTGAGGTATTATTATGGTTTATACAGATAATGGGAAATTGAGAGTGGTTTATGGTGACTATGTGCTCGGTGTACACGGAAAAGGGTTCGACTATACGTTCTCTTATGCTCAGGGCGGTCTGGAGTCTATTGTAAAAAACGGCTATGAATGGCTGTACCGTTGCCCGAAGCCGACCTTCTGGAGAGCACTGACAGATAATGACCGGGGAAGCAAATTCCATATTAAAAGCGGCAGCTGGATGGCAGCAGATACGTTTATCGACTGTCAGAATGTCGAAGTCATCATGGACGGTGAAATGCAGAAGCAGTATGCTCCGGACAATAATATCTATGGGGGCGATGTATCTGCAAATGAGATCATTGTAAAATTCACCTATAAGACCATCAGCAATCCTTCCGCGACGGTTCTGGTAAGCTATACTGTGACCGGAAACGGAAAAATCAGGGTGGATGTAGAATACCACGGAGTAAAGGGTCTCCCGGAGCTTCCTGTGTTTGGCATGAGATTCATTATGCCGACACTTGCAGACAGTTACATGTATGAGGGCTTATCCGGAGAAACCTATCCGGACCGGAAAGCAGGCGCTGTAAAAGGGGTATATCAGGTGAGTGATTTGAGCCTTACCCCATACCTTGTTCCGCAGGATTGTGGAATGCATATGGATACGGACTGGCTGGAGGTTGCGAGATATACGAGTCTTGATAACAGCAGAAGGGATTATTCTTTGCAGATCTTAAAAATTGAAAAAACAGACGAGCCGTTTGCTTTTTCCTGCCTGCCATATACAGCAGAAGAGATTGAAAACGCAACACACTATGAAGAGCTGCCGCCGGCAAGAAGGACTGTTCTGTGCGTTTGTGGCGCAGTAAGAGGTGTGGGTGGAATTGACAGCTGGGGAAGTGACGTGGAGGAAGCATACCGCATCAATGCAGAAAATGTTATTTCCTATTCCTTTGCCATCTGCTAAGCCTCCGCGCAACCGGAAAAATAACCATCGTGTGAAACGAAATGGAAACATCTGTGTATTGTATGGGGAATGAAAAATGAATCTGGAAGAACGTATAAAAGCAGGCATGCTGTTTTATGAATCCGGGCATGTAGATCCGGTCAATCAGGAGATAGAAGAACGCCTGAAAAATGAGCGGAAAGACTGCAAAGAATTGATGTTTGATTATAATCACTGCAGACCGGGAGATCAGGATCGGCAGCTAAAAATTTTAAAGGAACTGCTTGGTTCTTGTGGGAATCATATGTATATCGAAGATGGGCTCCATATGTCTTACGGGAAGCATGTATATTTAGGTGATTATTTCTATGCAAATTTTAATCTGACAATCTGGATTTAGGAAAGCTGTTCATCCAGAAGCTAAATTTTACCAGGGCGATATCCGGGACAGAGCTTTTATGGATTCTGTATTTGAAAAAGAAGATATCGACGGTGTCATTCACTTTGCAGCAAGTTCCCAGGTTGGGGAAAGCATGAAGGACCCGCTTAAGTATTACAGTAATAATTTATGCGGTACCGAGGTGCTTTTGGAGAGCATGGTGGTTCATGGAATTGACAAGATCGTCTTTTCGTCCACAGCGGCAACGTATGGAGAGCCTGAGAGCATTCCGATCCTGGAAACCGATCCGACTGTTCCGACCAACTGCTATGGCGAAACGAAGCTGTCCATGGAAAAAATGTTCCACTGGACCTCCATCGCACACAATTTAAGATATGTTTCCCTGCGCTACTTTAATGCCTGTGGCGCGCATCCGAATGGAAAAATTGGTGAGGCTCATAATCCTGAAACACATCTGATCCCGCTGATTCTTCAGGTACCGAACCACCAGAGAGAGTATATTTCCATTTTCGGTACGGATTATGATACAAAAGATGGCACCTGCGTAAGGGATTATATCCATGTCAATGACCTCGCTCAGGCACATATTCTGGCTATGAACTATCTGCGAAACGGCGGAAAGAGCGATATCTTTAACCTTGGAAACGGAGTCGGCTTTACTGTGAAAGAGGTTGTGGAAACTGCCAGAGAAGTAACCGGACATCCGATCCCTGCAAAGGAAGAAGCACGAAGAGCAGGAGATCCATCAACTCTGATTGCTTCCAGTGGAAGAGCAAAAGGTATCCTGGGATGGAAACCGCAGTATGCAGATCTGAGAGTAATCATTGAAACAGCCTGGAAATGGCATCAGGCCCATCCACATGGGTACAAAGCTGATTAAAGGGGGAAGATTGCTATGATCAATACACAGATCAATGAACTTGTGGCTTATGGCTTAAAATGTGGTCTGGTATCGGAGGATGATCAGATTTTTGTGACAAATCAGTTATTAGACCTCTTTCGTCTTTCGGAGTTTCATGAAGAAGAAATCCTGAAAAGCCGGCCATTAGCTGAAATTCTGGAAGATATGGTCTCTTATGCTCATCAGAAGGGAATTCTGGAAGAAGATACCATCGCTTGGAAAGATCTATTTGATACCAGGATCATGGGGCTGTTAACTCCGCTGCCGTCTGTTGTCAGATCCAGGTTTCAAAGCCTTTACCAGGAAGACAGAAAAAAGGCCACAGATTATTTCTATAAATTGAGCCAGGATACAAATTATATCCGTACAGACCGCATCGCAAAAGATGAAAAATGGGTAACGGATACCGAGTATGGTCCGATAGATATTACCATTAACCTGTCTAAGCCGGAAAAAGATCCGAGAGACATTGCCCGGGCCGGCGCAGTAAAAAGTACCGGATATCCAAGCTGCCTCTTATGCAAAGAGAACGAAGGGTTTGCAGGAAATCTTTCTCATCCGGCAAGGCAGAACCACCGGGTGATCCCGATCAAACTGGGCGCAGAACAGTATTTCCTACAGTATTCTCCGTATGTTTACTACAATGAACACTGCATCATTTTCAATGAAGCGCACCGGCCAATGAAGATTGACCAGGCTGTATTTAGAAAACTATTGGAATTTGTAAAGTTGTTTCCGCACTATACGGCCGGCTCCAACGCGGACCTTCCGATTGTCGGCGGTTCCATTTTAAGCCATGATCATTTTCAGGGTGGCGGCTATGTCTTTGCAATGGCCAAGGCACCTTATGAGAGTGAATTTGTCATTCCGGGCTATGAGGATCTGACAGCCGGTATCGTGAGATGGCCCATGTCTGTTATCCGATTAAGAGGAACCGATACAGAAAGGATTACTCTGGCAGCAGATCATATCCTTACTGCATGGCGCAGATATACCGATAAGGAAGCTTTCATTTTTAGTGAAACAGACGGAACACCGCACAATACGATTACTCCGATCGCAAGAATGCATGGAAATCTGTATGAACTGGATCTGGTACTTCGAAACAATGTTACAACGGATGAGTGCCCGTGGGGTGTATATCATCCGTCTGCAGACCTTCACCATATAAAGAAGGAAAACATCGGCCTGATCGAAGTAATGGGACTGGCTGTTTTGCCGGCGCGGCTGAAAAAGGAAATGGCGCTTTTGGAACAATATATCCTTGAAAAGCAGGATGTCCGCAGCAATCCGCAGATCGAAAAGCATGCAGACTGGGTGGATTCCTGGCTTGGATCCTATGAAATAACAGAGGATAACATCCATGCCATTCTGCAGAAAGAAATTGGAAAAGTGTTTGTCCAGGTTTTGGAATGCGCCGGTGTATATAAGAATACAAAAAAGGGAAGAATTGATTTCGGACGGTTTATCGAAACTTTGTAAAAGCCGATACGAACTGACCGGTCAGCAGGTGGTTTAAATTTTATATTTTTTACAAAACCTTCCACTTTTCAAAAAATTCAAAATTACTGTTGACAAACAATATGTTTTACGATATAATCATCTACGTTGCTTGAGAAAATAGCAACGCAGAGATGCAGAAGTGGCGGAATTGGCAGACGCGCACGGTTCAGGTCCGTGTGGTAGTAATACCTTGAGGGTTCGACTCCCTTCTTCTGCAGGAGATGAGCAGGAGGTCAGGAAACTGGCTTCCTGTTTTTGCTTTCCGGATATTTTGGAGAAGATAAGCGGAAAGCTATTATTTGGAATAATAAAGAAAGGTGGGGTACAGCAGATGCTGGAATTAAAACATCTCTCCTTTGAAGTAAATGATGACAAGGGAGAAAAAGGAATCATCAAAGATATCAGCCTGAAGGTGAATGACGGCAAATTTGTGGTCATTACAGGACCAAATGGAGGTGGAAAATCCACCACAGCAAAGCTGATCATGGGGATCGAACGTCCGACCGGCGGTCAGATTTTCTTTGACGGAGAAGATATTACAGAGAAGAACATTACGGAAAGAGCAAGAATGGGCATCAGTTTTGCCTTCCAGCAGCCAGTCCGTTTTAAAGGTGTTCAGGTGTTAGACCTTCTGCGTCTGGCATCAGGAAAGAAGCTATCAGCAGCGCAGGCATGCCAGTATTTGTCTGAGGTAGGACTTTGCGCAAAAGATTATATCAACCGTGAGATCAACGCAAGTCTTTCAGGCGGTGAATTAAAGAGAATTGAGATCGCTACTGTTATTGCAAGAAATGCAAAGCTTTCTGTTTTTGATGAACCGGAAGCGGGGATCGATCTTTGGAGCTTCCAGAACCTGATCCAGGTATTTGAGCGTATGAGAAAGAATAATAATGGCTCCATTCTCATTATTTCCCATCAGGAGCGTATTTTAAATATTGCAGATGAGATCGTTGTGATCGCAGATGGCAAGATCGTAAAACAGGGAACCAGAGAAGAGATCATGCCTGAAATTATGGGAACCGCAGCAGCAGTAGGCGTTTGTTCCGGTTTTACGGGAAATGACGGAAAGGAGGATCGGTAATGATGGATCAGATCCAGGAGAGACTTCTTGCAGAAGTAGCTGACCTTCACGGAGTGCCGGAAGGTGCTTACAATATCCGTGCTAACGGGAAAATGGCTGGAAGAAGTACCACAGCCAACATTGATATTACAACTAAAACAGATAAACCGGGAATTGATATTAAGATCAAGCCGGGAACAAAGCATGAAAGTGTCCATATTCCGGTAGTGGTAAGTGCCAGCGGTTTAAAGGAAATGGTTTACAATGATTTCTACATTGGTGAAGACTCTGATGTAGTGATCGTAGCAGGCTGTGGTATCCACAACTGTGGCGATCAGGACTCTGAGCATGACGGCATCCACAGATTTTTCATTGGAAAGAATGCGAAAGTTAAATACGTAGAAAAGCATTACGGTGAAGGTGACGGTACAGGAAAACGTGTTCTGAATCCGGGAACAGAAGTATATATGGAAGAAAACAGCCAGATGGAAATGGAGATGGTCCAGATCAAGGGTGTTGACTCTACCATCCGGACCAATACAGCGAAACTGGCAGCAGGTGCCAGACTGGTAGTAAGAGAGCGTCTTCTCACTCATGGTGCCCAGGTAGCTGAAAGTATCTATGAGGTAGAGTTAAATGGTGAAGACTCCAGTGCCGATGTAGTATCCCGTTCCGTTGCTAAGGGAACCTCCAAACAGACCTTCCGTGCCAGCATTGCAGGAAATGCAAAATGCAGCGGTCATACAGAATGTGACGCCATTATCATGGACGATGCAAAGATCCTGGCAGTTCCGGGACTGGAAGCAAACGACGTAGATGCAGCTTTGATCCATGAGGCAGCTATCGGAAAGATTGCCGGTGAGCAGCTGATTAAACTGATGACATTGGGACTGACTGAGGAAGAGGCAGAAAATCAGATCATTAATGGATTTTTGAAGTAAGACAGATCCGAAAATGTCATATTAGCTATGTTTTGATGCATAAGTATTTGGGAAAGGGCGTAAGAAAGCAGGAAAATATAACAGATATGGCAATTGCAGCCAATACAGCCAATACAGACCAGAAGAGGGAAAATCTTTTAAACCTGTCTTTAAGTGTATCAGAAGAAGAGAGGATGCGTTCTGAAAGTCTGGAAACCGGCTTTGACCGGGAAGAACGGACATGGGAGCTGATCGTTAAGTATTTTGGTGATCTTAGTGGATTGCGGGAACGGGGCATCCGGGTACGGGAATTGTTAAATGGTTATGGTATACTGAAGGTGCCGGAATATCTGGTGGACTTTGTTACAAACTTACCGGAAATTGAATATATAGAAAAACCTAAGAGGCTGTTCTTTGCTGTAAATCAGGCAAGAGCAGCCTCTTGTTTATTGGACGTGCAGCAGGGGATTGGTGGAGAAACTGCAAATTCAAACCCTTTAGAAAATATATTTGGTATGGACGGGGGCACTGTGACGGAAAGAGTATCAGCAGAGGCTAAGCTGCCAACGGATCTGACTGGAAAAGGCGTTCTCATTGCTATTATCGATTCCGGTATTGATTACCTTCATCCGGATTTTCAAAATCCAGACGGCACCAGCCGCATCCTGTATCTATGGGATCAGGATCGGGATATTGTATACACGAAAGAGGAGATAAATGAGGCTCTGTCAGCATACAGGGAAGGTTCTGGGGGGCGAAACAGGGCTGCGGCACTGCAGATTGTTCCTTCTGCGGATACAAGTGGCCATGGAACGGCAGTATCTGCTATTGCAGCAGGAAATGGCAGAGGAAGCAGCGGGTTATACCGTGGTGTAGCCTATGAAAGTGAGCTAATGGTGGTAAAACTGGGTATCCCCCTTGCAGATAATTTCCCCAAAACTACCCAGTTGATGGAAGCAGTAGATTTCGTCCTTCGCACAGCCAGACAGCTGGGACGGCCGGTGGCAGTGAATTTAAGCTTTGGAAATACCTACGGTTCTCACGATGGAACCAGTCTTTTAGAAACCTTTTTAGATGATATGACAGGATATGGCAGAAATGTGATCGTAGCGGGAACCGGAAATGAGGGAGCCGGAGCAGGTCATACAGGCGGTCTGCTGGAAATGGGAAGAGAGCAGGTCATAGAACTGTCTGTATCTGCTTTTGAAAATAGTTTTGGGGTGCAGTTGTGGAAATCTTATGCAGATATATTTTCTATTTCCCTAAGATCGCCTTCAGGTGCTATTATAGGAACCTTACAGGAAAATCTGGAGAAACAGCGTTTTAGAAGTGAAAATACAGAGATCCTGAGTTATTATGGAAAACCTTCTCCTTACAGCATGGCGCAGGAGGTATATTTTGATTTTATACCAACAGGAGATTATATAGACAGCGGCATCTGGCAGTTTATCCTGACACCGGAAAGGATCATTACCGGTCAGTTTGATTTGTGGCTTCCTTCCAAAGCTGCATTAAATAATGATACCCGCTTTTTAAAAAGTACCCCGGAAACTACATTGACTATTCCCTCTACAGCCAGAAAAGTTATTTCTGCAGGTGCCTATGACTTTCACACAAGAGCCTATGCTGACTTCTCAGGCCGTGGTTTTACCCGGCAGACCAATCAGATAAAACCAGATGTGGTGGCTCCGGGGGTGAATATCATCACAGCCGGAAACAGGGGCGGCTACGAAGCTGTCACAGGAACATCTTTCGCAACGCCCTTCGTTACCGGAGCGGCAGCACTTTTGATGCAATGGGGGATCATCAACGGAAACGATCCGTTTCTATACGGTGAAAAAGTAAAAGCCTACCTCATCCGCGGCGCCAGACATTTACCAGGATATGATATCTGGCCAAATGAGCGGTTGGGGTATGGCAGTTTATGTGTATCGGAAAGCCTTCCTTTGGGGAATGGGAGAGAGGGCTAACGGTTATCGATCTTTTCCGGATACATATCGTGGTGTGTCAGCCGGTCAAAAGCCACTTTTTCCCATAAGGTATCTTTTTTTCCATAGTTACAGTAGGGATCAATGGATATACCGCCGCGAGGGGTGAATTTCCCCCAGACTTCAATATATTTTGGGTCCATCAGACGGATCAGGTCTTTCATAATAATATTGACACAATCTTCATGAAAGTCACCATGGTTGCGGAAACTGAACAGATACAATTTCAAGGATTTACTCTCTACCATGCGTTCACCCGGAACATATGAAATATAGATCGTAGCAAAATCAGGCTGTCCGGTTTTTGGACAAAGGCTGGTAAATTCAGGACAGTTAAACTTTACAAAATAATCATTTTCAGGGTGTTTATTGGGAAAAGTTTCCAGAACTTCCGGAGCATAGTCTGCCCTGTATACATTGTTTTGGTTTCCCAAAAGGCTGACGCCTTCCAGTTCTTTTTCATTTCTTCCAGTCATTTTCATATCCCCCTATGCGTTGCTTATAGAATGTTTTGGGTAAAATACCTGTTCAAGTGCCTTGGACAGTGCTACGCCGCATACAGCAGGTACTGTTTGTCCGATACACAGGCTAAGTGCCAGTGCCCCATAAGGCATGTGGACCATAGGTGACAGCCATAGTGCGACACCAAGGCCCGGTACAAGCGTGATCGGGAAAAAGATCATAAAACGCGGCAGGTGGAATTTTTTGATCAGCATGACAATACCAGATGTTACAATGCCGACGATAAAACCTCCGACCATGTCAATGATGCCGAAACCTCCAAGCATATTTGCGATGAAATTAGCGAGACCAAGCGGGATAACCAGGAACGGAAAAAGATAAGAAAGGGCATATAAAGAAGTTACAATACGGATCTGATAAGCCCCGAAAGAAAAACTTTGTGTCATAAATAAAATAACAACATAAAGCGCAATCACAATGCCGGAAGTTGTAAGTTTCCGGACGTTAGTAAAAGTTTGATTTTCCATGTTTGTTCACCTCCAAAATATAATCACAACAACAATTGATCATAGTTAATATTTGTTGTCCCTAGTTTTATTTTGTGACAGGATGGTCTCGAACTGTCAATCGTATCTGGAAGTTACAGACCTGAGTAGTATAGAACAAAATGGAGATGAAAGCAAGGAGTTTTTTAATTATCTTCCGGATGAGTATGTGATGAGTATGTGATAAGCATGTGCCATATTTGATGACTGTGGAAGAGCTGGCTTTTGCAGATGAAGCGTGAAGCAGGGGAAATGTATTTTAATAAAAACATGGAAAATAATGGTTTCTTAACATTTTCTTTATGATATAATGGCCGGGGAAGAAAAACAAGCGGCTGCGCAGCAGACATTTGTTTTTCTTGGGTCATTAACGAACGAGCCGCCTGCGTCAGCAGGCAGTGGAGCGCGAAAGCGCGGGGATCGTGAGTATGAAATAATAAAAAAGCAGAAACAAAGGAAAATGAAAGGACGAAGGTAAAATGAGCAACTTAAAACCCATGTTATTAACAGCCTTAAAGTCCTATGACAAATCCCAGTTTGTAAAAGACGTGACAGCAGGTATTATCGTAGCGATCATCGCGCTTCCTCTGTCTATCGCTCTGGCACTGGCATCTGGCGTAGGTCCTGAGGCAGGTATTTTTACGGCTATTGTAGCTGGTTTCGTTATCTCCGCATTAGGCGGCAGCAGCGTACAGATCGCCGGACCGACAGCAGCATTTGCTACCATTGTAGCAGGTATCGTAGCAAGAGACGGAATGGACGGTCTTGTGATCGCAACGGTTCTTGCAGGTGTATTCCTGATCCTGATGGGCATCTGCCGTTTCGGAAGCCTGATCAAATTTATTCCGTACACCATTACAACCGGTTTTACATCCGGTATCGCTGTTACCATTGTCATCGGACAATTAAAGGATTTCTTCGGTGTGACCTATCCGGAAGGTGTCCGTCCAATTGAAACAATGGAAAAGCTGGCAGCATTTCTGGAAAATATTGGAACTGTTAATCCTGCGGCACTGATCGTAGGAGCTGTAAGTCTGGCGATCCTGATTATTTCTCCTTATATCTTTAAGAAGATCCCAGGTTCCCTGATCGCGGTTATCGTTGGTATTCTTATGGTAAAATTCCTGCCTTTAAAGGTTTCTACCATTGGAAATCTGTACACTATCAGCAATGCACTGCCATCTTTCCACCTGCCGGCAGTGAACTTTGAGATCGTGCAGGCGGCTATTCCAAATGCATTTACCATTGCTATCCTGGCAGCTATTGAGTCCCTGCTTTCCTGTGTGGTTGCAGACGGCATGATCAATGGAAAACACCGTTCTGATATGGAATTAGTAGCACAGGGAGCGGGAAACATTGCATCTGCGTTATTTGGCGGCATCCCGGCTACAGGCGCCATTGCACGTACAGCAGCAAACATTAAAAACGGCGGCCGTACACCAGTTGCTGGTATGGTCCACTCTATTACCCTGGTGATCGTACTGGTTGTGCTGATGCCATATGCAGGTATGATCCCAATGCCTACCATTGCAGCGATCCTGTTTATCGTAGCTTATAATATGTGCCAGTGGCGTACCTTCTTACAGTTAGTAAAAATAGCTCCAAAGAGCGATATCCTGGTTCTGGTAGTAACTTTTGTACTGACTGTATTATTTGACCTGGTCGTGGCTATTGAAATAGGTATGATCCTTGCATGTCTGCTGTTCATCAAAAGAATGAGCGAAGAGACAAAGGCAGAAAGCTGGGTATATACAGATGATGATACTGTAGCTGTTAATGAAAACCTGCGCAAGCTTCCGGCTGAGATCCGTGTTTACGAAGTAAGCGGCCCTCTGTTCTTTGGCGCTTCTGATGCCATTGAGCACATTGTAGTGGAAGAGAGCGCAAAGTGCCTGGTACTGCGTATGAGAGCCGTTCCTGCACTGGACAGCACAGCAATGAATGCCCTGACTGCACTTACAAAGACCTGCGAAAGCAAGGGCGTGACCATTGTATTCTCCCATGTAAATGAGCAGCCTATGAAGGTAATGAAAAAGGCCGGATTTGTTGCTCTTGCAGGTGAAGAGAATTTCTGCCCGAATATCACTGCTGCACTGGAAAGAGCAGAAGAGATCATTAAATAAAGCAGTACATAACAGAAAAATACATAAAAAAAGAAAAAGCCGGAAGGCTGTTGTGATCAGATGTCACAGCAGCTTTCTGGCTTTTATAATAAGTGGAATGACCATTAAGATCCATACGATAGGTTCGGCCATAATAATGCCCCAGTACTGGAAGATGCGGGCAAGGAGGAAAGCACAGATCACTTTTCCTATGAGTTCGATCATACTGGAAAATACAGGAGTAATGTGGTCGCCCATTCCCTGAAGCCCGTTTCTTAAAATGGAAATGGCAGCAGGAGCAAAATAAAAGAGAGTGTCCGTTTTTAAATACCAGGTTGCATTAGACAGGACAGCCGGATTTTTAGATCCTGTTACCAGCCATATAAGCCATGGGGCAACTGTGTAGCTTAAAAGGATCATTCCAAGGGACCAGATCCAGGTAAGGATCAGAGCCTGGCAGATACCTGTGCGGATCCGGTCTTTACGTCCTGCTCCCATATTCTGCCCGCAGTAGGTTGCCATGGTAACGCCCATAACAGAGAATGGAAGCATGAAAAATTCCGTGATCTTGCGGGCGGCTGTGTGTGCAACGATAATATCCTGACCAAAGGTATTGATGGCACATTGAAGGGATAAGGTTCCGAAAAACACCAGAGACATCATGGCTGCCATGGAAAGGCCGGAGGTATATAAAGCTTTTATTTCCCGCAGTTTAAGTTTAAAATCATCTGGTTTAAATCGGAAAACAGGATATCTCTTAAACATGTAGACCAGACTTATGATGGCGGAAAGTGACTGGGACAATACGGTGGCCCAGGCAGCGCCTGCAACACCAAAACCAAACTTTAAAATGAAAAGCAGGTCCAGGGCTACATTTAGTGCTGCTGCAAACAGAAGGAATAAAAGGGGCGCAGTGGTATCGCCCACAGCCCGCAGGATAGATGCGCAGCCATTATAAAGCATAGTGGCTAAAAGTCCTAAAAGAACAGCACGTATGTAGGCGGTGGACTGGCCCATTAATGCTTCAGGTACATTAAGCAGTCGTAAAATAAAGGGAAGACTGCTTACGCAGATGAAGGTAAGAAGCACAGATGTGATGCATCCTAACAGCAGACATCCGGCGCCATATCGGGTTACGCCTTTTTTATCCCCGGCACCAAACTGGCGGGCAATGAGAAGGGCAAAACCATTGGTAAGTCCGGACAGAAATCCGATAAATAAAGTGCTGATAGAAGTAGTAGCTCCTACAGCCGCCAGAGCAGCTTCGCCTAAGGTACTGCCTACCACGCGGGTGTCAGCCAGACTGTAACACAACTGGAAAATATTTCCAAGAGCCACAGGAATGGCAAAGGAGATCATTACTTTTGAGGGAGAACCCTTTGTTAAGTCTTTCATAAAAATACGCTTTCTTCATTTTTTTAATTTTAACAGTTCTGATGGTACCATAAAAATGCAGGGTAATCAATGGAAGAAAATATTACTGTACATGGAGAGGTTACTTTTTGGATTAAAATCGTTATAAGATGATGTAGTGGTAACAAAAATAGTGTATAATGTGTGTAATTGATCGGAAGAGATACAACGGAGAAGGGAGATTTTGCTCATGACTTTTAAACGCACAACTTTAGAGGAAACACTGGCAGTATCACCGTTGCTTGTATTGGATGGAGCCATGTCTACACCTCTTGAAAATATGGGGATAGACTTAAATACAAAACTGTGGACTGCAAAAGTTTTAGCTGATCAGCCGGAAATGGTGAAACAGGTCCATAAAAATTATTTTAAGGCAGGGGCGGACTGCGGGATAACCTGTAGCTATCAGGCAACAGTTCCGGGACTAATGGACATTGGATATACAAAAGAACAGGCAGAAGAACTGATCGCCAAAAGTGTTGAGATCTTTTTGGAAGCGAGAGAAGAGTGGTGGCAGGAAGAAGGAGAAAAAGCAGGCCATACCTGGCCGCTGTGCCTGGCAAGTGTAGGCCCATATGGGGCATATCTGGCAGATGGCTCAGAATATCGGGGGCATTATGAAGTGTCCGAAGAGACTCTTTATGAATTTCATAAGCACAGAATGGAGCTTTTGTGGGAAGCAGGGGCAGATCTGCTTCTGCTTGAAACACAGCCTTCTTTGAGAGAGGCACTTGTAGAGGCTAAAATCGCGGAAGAAATGGGGGCAGATTACTGGATCAGTTTCTCCTGTGGGGATGATAAACACATTAATGAGGGCACAAAGATTGCAGAGTGTGCAAGAGCATTTTCCCAGGATCCCCATAAGTATCCTCATCTGAAAATGATAGGAGTTAATTGCACCAAACCGGCATATATAGTCAGTCTGATCCGGGAATTTCGGACCGCTACAGATCTGCCCATTGCGGTATACCCAAACAGCGGAGAAGAATATGACCCAGTCACAAAGACCTGGCATGGAACCAATGATAAGCGCACTTTTTATGACTATGCTTTATCTTATTTCCAGAATGGAGCTACAGCTGTTGGTGGCTGCTGCACCACAGTAGAAAGCCATATCCGGCAGGTGACCCAGGCCAGACGGGATTTTGAAAAGGCGGGGATTATTCTGAAAATGAGAAAAATGGTTAAAAAACCTCTTGCAATTTCAAAAAAATAGTATTATAGTTACAACTAACAAGTGAATAAGATCTTCAGGGCGGGGTGTGAATCCCCACCGGTGGTATAGCCCACGAGCCGCAAGGTATGATTCGGTGAAATTCCGAGGCCGACAGTACAGTCTGGATGAAAGAAGATAGAGAACAGGATAGATGATATAGTAAGATATAGCATCAGATATTTGTTGAACATCAGCTCTGAAACAGTAATTGTTTCAGGGCTTTTTGATTTTTAGGCAGTGTTTGAGTTATTTAAAAATTATCATGAATTTCCCATTTTTTACAAAACGCTCTGGAGAATACGATAGGATCCAGGGCGTTTTTTGATGCCATGCATATTGCGGGATGCATTAGAGATGTGTCAACGGATTAGGCGTTCCTGAAAGAAAACGAGGAGGCGAAAGTTTGAAAAAAACAGAGAATTACAGTGAAGACGAAAAATATATGTCCGTAGCCATTGAGCTGGCGAAGAAGGGGTACGGCTATACAGCGCCAAATCCGGTAGTTGGGGCAGTGATCGTAAAAGATGGCTGTATTATTGGTCAGGGATACCATGAAAAATATGGAGAACCTCACGCGGAGCGGAATGCGTTGGCTTCCTGCAGCCAGTCTCCAGAAGGCGCCACGATCTATGTAACGTTGGAACCCTGCTGTCATCACGGAAAGCAGCCACCATGCACAGATGCCATCATAGAAGCAGGTATCAGCCGGGTAGTGACCGGTTCCGGGGATCCCAATCCATTGGTGGGTGGAAAAGGAATCCGGATTTTAAAGGATCATGGAATACAGGTAACAGAACATGTGTTGAAGGAAGAATGCGACGGATTAAATCCGGTATTTTTCCATTACATCCAGACTGGCCGCCCTTATATGACCATGAAATACGCCATGACTATGGATGGAAAGATCGCCGCTTATACCGGTGCTTCCAGATGGGTGACCGGGGAAGAAGCCAGGCATCATGTACATGAACAGCGAAAGAAAAATACTGGGATCATGGTGGGGATCGGTACGGTACTGGCAGATGATCCTATGCTTAACTGCCGCATAGAAGGAGGCAGAGATCCCATCCGTATTATCTGCGATACTCATTTAAAGACGCCTGTGACCTCGAAGATCGTAAAAACCGCAAAGGATATTCCTACTATCATTGCCTGCTGTGTATCAGATGAAGAACTGCAAAGGCCTTATAAAGAGGCGGGCTGCAAAATACTTTTAACAGAGAAGAAAATGGGCCATATTGATCTGCAGCATCTTATGGAGCTGTTGGGGAAAGAGAAGATAGACAGCGTTCTGTTAGAGGGCGGCGGTACTCTTAACTGGGCGGCATTAGAAGCGGGGATCGTTCAGAAAGTACAGGCATATATAGCGCCAAAGCTTTTTGGGGGAACAACGGCCAAGACTCCCGTAGAAGGAAGAGGCGTAGAAGAACCGGATCAGGCATTTCTGATCAAACATAAAAAGGTCAGAGTTCTGGGAGAGGACCTGCTGATAGAAGGAGAGGTGGAGAGAAATGTTTACGGGGATCATTGAAGAAAAGGGCACGATCAGTAAAATTATGAAAAACGCCAGTCAGGCAGTCCTTACTATAAAAGCGCAGAAGATCATGGAAGATATCCATAAAGGAGACAGCATTGCAGTAAACGGGATCTGTCTTACGGTTACAGCATTTTCTAAAAATGAATTTCAGGCAGATGTAATGCATGAAACATTAAACCGCACTGCCCTTAAAATGCTAAAGCCGGGAAGCAGTGTAAATCTGGAGCGGGCTATGGCAGCAGGAGGCAGGTTTGGAGGTCACATGGTATCCGGTCACATTGACGGTACCGGAAAAATCGCAGAGATAAAAGAAGACAGTCTGGCGATCTGGTACACCATAGAAGCACCGCCACAGATCCTTCGATATATTGTAGAAAAAGGTTCGATTGCCATTGACGGAATCAGTCTTACAGTAGCAAAGGTAACGCAGACAACTTTCTCTGTTTCTACCATACCTCATACAAGGAGTGCTACTACATTAGGAGAGCGGAGACCAGGAGATCTGGTCAATCTGGAAAATGATATTGTAGGGAAATATGTGGAAAAGTTCATATGTGAGAAAAATACTCACGGAGCAATAGTGGATAAAAATGAGAAAAAAACTCACGGAATAACGAGAGAGAAACTGATGCAATATGGGTATTAATGGATATGAATTAAAAAATCCCGAAGTACGTAGAGAAAAAGAGAGGAGAAATATCATGGATCAGAGGAAGAATACAGAAAATGGATTTAATACAGTAGAGGAAGCACTGGAAGATTTAAGACAGGGAAAACTGATCCTTGTTACAGATGATCCGGACAGAGAAAACGAAGGGGACTTTATCTGCGCGGCAGAATTTGCAACCACAGAAAACATTAATTTCATGGCAGTCCACGGAAAAGGCCTGATCTGTATGCCAATGTCAGAAGCTTATGTGGAAAAATTGCAGCTTCCTCAGATGGTCACAAAGAATACAGATAACCATGAAACTGCGTTTACCGTATCCATTGACTGTGTTGATACTACAACCGGTATCTCTGCAGCAGAGCGTTCTATCACTGCCATGCGCTGCGTAGCAGAAGATGCAAAACCGGAAGATTTTAGACGTCCGGGTCATATGTTCCCTCTTCTTGCAAAGAAAAATGGTGTTTTAGAGCGTAATGGACATACAGAAGCAACCGTTGATCTGTGCCGCCTGGCTGGTTTAAAGGAATGTGGCCTCTGCTGCGAGATCATGAAAGAAGACGGAACCATGATGCGCACCCCGCAGTTAAAGGAACTGGCGAAAGAATGGAATATCAAATTTATCACTATCAAAGATCTTCAGGAGTACAGAAAAGTCCACGAGCAGCTGGTGGAGCGGGTGACTATAACGAAAATGCCTACAAAATATGGCGTGTTTAAAGCTTATGGATATATAAACCGACTGAACGGAGAACATCACGTGGCATTGGTAAAAGGTGATATAGGAAACGGGGAAGATGTGCTTTGCAGAGTCCATTCAGAATGCCTTACTGGAGATGTGTTCGGTTCCCTGCGCTGCGATTGCGGCCAGCAGTTTGCTGCAGCTATGACACAGATTGAAAAAGAGGGCAGAGGCATCCTGTTGTATATGCGCCAGGAAGGCAGAGGGATCGGCCTGATCAATAAATTAAGAGCCTATGAACTGCAGGAACAGGGAATGGATACCTTAGAAGCCAATCTTGCTCTTGGTTTTAAGGGAGATGAAAGAGAATATTATATCGGCGCCCAGATATTAAGAGACCTGGGAGTAAGAAGCATGCGTTTACTTACCAATAACCCGGATAAAGTGTATCAGCTGTCTGCCTTTGGCATTAAGATCACAGAGCGGGTACCGATCCAGATGCAGGAAACAGAATATGATCATTTTTATCTGCAGACCAAGAAGATCCGTATGGGTCATATGCTGCAGTAATATTAAAATAACATACATATACGAAAGGAAACAAAAATCATGCGTACATTAGAAGGAAAAGTAGTAGCAAGAGAGATCAAAGTAGGAATCGTAGCAGCCAGATTTAATGAATTTATCGTATCAAAATTAGTGGCAGGTGCCAGAGACGGCCTGCTGCGCCATGATGTAAAAGATGAGGACATTGATCTTGCATGGGTTCCAGGAGCTTTTGAGATCCCGTTGATCGCATCTAAAATGGCAAAAAGCGGAAAATATGATGCAGTGATCTGCCTGGGAGCTGTTATAAGAGGAGCAACCAGCCATTATGATTACGTGTGCAGTGAGGTTTCTAAAGGCATTGCCAGTGTGTCTTTAACAAGCGATATTCCGGTCATGTTTGGAGTTCTGACCACGGATAATATTGAACAGGCCATTGAGCGTGCAGGAACAAAAGCAGGAAATAAAGGCTATGACTGTGCCCTTGGTGCTATTGAAATGGTAAACCTGGTGCGTCAGCTGGAAAATTGAAAAGCAGAAAATGCAAAATATGGATCATGAGATTGGCAATAACAATCGTGAACGCAAAAAAAGCCGCCCATCCAGGCGGCTTTTGGCGTATATTATTTCTTTTCACTTTTCTTTTCCCGTACTTTCTCATGCACCTTAAGAGGCATCATCAGATGCTCGATCATGATATTGTAAGCTTTCTGGCCATCCCCTTCTTTCAATGCGTTATAATAAGCCAGATGTTCATCCACAGTTCCCTGGATACGGCCTTCTGTGGAAAGGGCATCCTGAGAGGTTAAGTGGATCAGGTACAGCAGGCGCTGGAAGATCTGGTTGAATTCATCATTGTGGAGATAGTTGACGATAAGCAGATGGAACTGATGGTCATAATAAATGAAATCTTCCAAAGCGTCAGAATTTAATGCTTCTTCCATGTTATCCAGGATCATTTTTAAACTGCGCAGCAACTCTTTTCCTTCTTTGGTATCTGTCTGTGATGCGATCACGGTGGTACAGAAGCCTTCAATAGCGCAGCGGATCTGGATACTGTCTTTCATATCCTTTTCATTTAACTGACGGATCATAAAGCCTTTGCTTGGTATAATGGTGATATAGCCGTCCTGGCTTAAACACTGGAGGGCTTCACGCATAGGGGTTCGGGAAATTCCTATTTTTGCGGACAGTTTTGTTTCGGAGTAGAGCTGTCCCGGCTCTAGTTCGCCGTTTAAAATGCCGTTTTTAATGGAATCGTAGGCCTGCATCTGCAGGAAGCTTTTTTCTTTCATTTCTTGTATCCATATCCTTTATATTTAAATCAAATTCTGTATACAATCTTAAGGCTAAAGTGTTATGTCTGTCAAGAAAAACCATTGATTTTCCTATTATTTTCCCCATTTTTTTGCCGGATAGGGGATATTTTCAAATCAAGTCTTGTATAGAAAAGTAACTTATTGTAAACTGAAAGTATCTATTTTGTATATATATGACAAGGGTATAAGAAAGTGCATTATCAGAAATGCACAAAAACATCGTTAAAAATTTGTTGACTTTTATTTCGTTGAAAATCTTGACAGTATACCGACATACCGGTATACTGGTATACAGATGGGCGAGAAAAAAGCCAACAAAGAAAATAAAAACCAATTTTAAGGAGGAACCTAAAATGTGTGTTTATGAAATGGGTAACTTAAGAATTGTTGATCTTTCCAAGATCCTGGATCCAAAGACAGAGAGCAGAAGATGCCATCTGTTCCGCTTCAATACCGGCGGTGCTATCCCGGATTTCCACACCAACATGGATCTGATGAGCCATCTGGGAACCCACTGTGAGTGCCCTTATCATCATGATGATAACTGGCCATCTGTAGCTGAGCTGCCTTTAACCACTTTCTTAGGCCGTGCAGTATACGTAGACTTCAAGGAGACTGTTGCTAAGCGTGGACATATCACCGCTGCTGACTTAGACCGTGAAGCTGGAAAGGTAAGAGAAGGAGATATCGTTATCATCGACTCTTCCTACAAGCTGTATCCATTTACACCTGATACCAACACTGACAAGGATCAGCGTCTGTTAGTTGGTGCTGAGAGCGCTGAGTGGTTCAAGGCTCACAAGGTAAAAGCTGTTGGCTTTGGTGATGGTGTTTCCATCGAAAACTGCAACGAAGATGTTAAGCCTTTCCATGACATCTTAATGGCAGAGAACATTGTATTCCTGGAAGTTTTAAGAAACTTAGAGCAGCTTAAGAAGGATGTATTCTTCATGAGCTATTCCCCACTTCCAATCCTTGGACTGGATTCCAGCCCTGTTCGTGCATATGCAATTGAAGGACTTGCTGAGTTCTCCGAATAAACCCCGGACTTTTAAAAGACTGCGCCCACGCATAAGAAGAGTTTATGCAGGGCGCAATCTACTTTAAGGCACAGTGTAAACGTTAAACGTAAGAATGGGAAAAGGAGAAAGTAAAATGCGTATTGCAGTGATCGGTGCAGGAGCAATGGGTTCTATCTATGGTGGACATCTTTCCCAGCATAATGATGTTCTTTTAGTAGATACCAATGAAAAAGTAGTAGAGCAGGTTGCAAACAACGGTCTTCTGATCGATGAAGACGGAACCACTCATACTTATCATCCAGGTGCAGTCAGCAACACGAAAGGACAGGAACCGGCAGATTTAGTGATCCTCTTTGTAAAGGCTCTGTTCTCCAGGGCAGCATTAGAGGGTAACCGTGGTCTGATCGGACCAAACACCCGCCTGATGACTTTACAGAACGGTGCGGGACACGAAGATCTGTTAAAGGAATTCGTTGATGAAGACCATATCGTTATCGGTACAACCGAAGATAATGGTGCTGTTCTTGGAATGGGACATGTTCGCCGCGGCGGAACCGGTGTTACCAATGTTGGTATGCTGGTAGAAGACAAGGAAGGTTTCCTTCCTCAGTTAAAAGAAGCATTTGACCAGTGTGGTTTTAATGTAAAGATCCATGAAAACATCCAGACTCTGATCTGGGACAAGCTGTTTACCAATGTTTCCTTAAGTGCCCTTACAGGTGTTCTCCAGGTAGACATGGGCTACATTGCAGCTAACGAGTATGCGTGGGATCTGTGCTGCCAGCTGATCCATGAGACAGTAAAGACAGCAGCAGCAGCTGGACTGAATTTCGATGAAGAAAAAGTTCGTGAAAAAGTTAAAAATACTTCCATCAACAATCCAAACGGCTGTACTTCTATCCGTGCAGACCTGCGTGATGGCAGAAGAACAGAAGTTGATACCATCAGCGGCGCTGTAGTACGTGCAGCACACAAGTATGGTGTGGAAGTTCCGGGCCATGAGTGCATTGTACGTCTTGTACATGCAATGGAAGGCAGAAACAAATAAAAGCTTTTATTTATAAAGGCTTTAAATAAAATAAAGGGAGAGAAAAAATGATCTTTTCATCTATCAAGAATGGTGATTCTTTTGAAAAGTACCCTGCAGCGATCCAGACTGCATTAGAGTACTTAAAGAGCCACGATTTCGCATCTATGGAACCTGGTATATATGAGATCCAGGGAAAAGACATCTATGCTCAGGTATTTGATGCCATGACAGAAGATGTTGCTGACAGACGTCCGGAGTCTCATGAGAAATATCTGGATGTACAGTTCTTAGTATCCGGAAGAGAGCGTCTTGGATTTACCAAGAACACCGGAAACTACAAAGTAGCAGAGCACATTAAGGAAAGAGACCTGATCTTCTATGAGTCTGTAGAAGATGAAGGATACATTGAGTCCCGTCCGGGATGTTTCTGTGTATTCTTCCCATCCGATATCCATCGTCCACAGGTTATCTCCGGCGAAGCTATGAACCTGCGCAAGGTTGTAGTTAAGGTAAGCGTAGCACTGCTGTAATTATATTACGGGGGCAGTGTCGCTGCGTACAGGATAATTGTGTATATAAAAATTTTATAGATCAGTAAACTTAGCAGCTCAGCATGTAATACTGGCCTGAAAGACGATTTTCGGGCCAATATGCTGAACTGCTATAATATTGGAAAAATCCGTAAAAAAAGTGTTAAAAAATGCGTTAACGCAAGTTAACAGCAAGAAAATATTTGAAAAATCAATTTGTAAAACCAGTAGGAGGATTTACCGGTATGTTTAAAAAATTGGCAATGGCTGTGGGGGTTATTTGCCTTATGGGTATGCTTACAGCCTGTGGACGTACTTCCGAACAGAAGGTGACAGAGATTCGCGTAGCTTTCAACCAGAACGAGAACCATCCGCAGTATCGTGCCATGAAAGCATTTGGGGAAAAATTTGAGAAGGAAACAAACGGACGTTATCATGTAACCATTTATCCTAACGGGGTATTAGGAGAGCAGGGAGCAATGGCTGAATTTATCCGTACAGGAGCGCTGCAGATGGCAATTGTGCCATGTTCCGTTCCGGAAGGATATGACGCTGACTTTGCGATCGTAGGTGCACCTTATCTGTATGATAATATCGATCATCTTGAAAAAGCAACATTAAACGGGGTATTTGATGATCTGTTTGCATCTACTGAAAAATACAAATTCCGTGTACTGACTGTTTATACAGCAGGCGAGAGAAATGTATATGCAAAGAAACCGATCAATTCTGCAGACGATCTTAAAGGTATGATCATTCGTGTAAATGACAGCCCGACCTATGTAGAAATGGCAAAACTGATGGGCGGTAACGGAAGCGTTATGGCACAGTCTGAGGTTTACACAGCACTGCAGCAGGGCGTTATTGATGCAGCTGAGAACAGTGAGCTGGTTTACCGTGACTTCAAGCATTATGAGGTAGCTCCTTACTATGCTTACACCCGTCACATTGTACATCCTGACGTAGTACTTGCAAGTACCGCATTCTTAAATTCCTTAAGTGATGAAGACAGAGAGATCTTCGACAGACTGATCAAGGAATCCACTGAAGAAGAATTTGAAACATTTAAACAGGATATTGAAGTAGCAAAGAAAGATGCCGAAGAAGCCGGAACCCAGTTCTGCTATCCGGATACCAACGAACTGCGTGAGCGCTGCATGCCTCTGTTAAATAAGATCGCAAACCAGTCTGACATGACAAAGCAGATCTATGACGCAGTAGTAGCTTTAAGAGAGGAGGACAATAAATAATGAAAACATTAAAACATGGATTAGACCGCTTTTTAGCTTTCGTCTGTATCGTTGATTTTATCGTTATGGTCCTTCTTACCGTATACCAGGTAGTAGTCCGCTATGTGTTCAAAAGCCCAAGCAGTGTCAGCGAAGTTCTGACCCGTTACTGCTTTGTATGGCTGATCCTTCTGTCCGCAACCTATGTGTTTGGACAGCGTGATCATATCTGCATTACTTATTTAAAGGATAAACTGAATGGCAGCACCAAGAGACTGTTAGATGCTGCGATCGAAGTAGTTATTATTCTCTTCTCTGCGCTGATCCTGGTTTATGGTGGTTCCGTTATCACAACCATGAACATGCTGCAGTATGACTCTATCCTTAAGATCCCTACAGGAACCATTTACAGTATCATTCCTGTATGTGGCGTACTGATCATTTTCTACAGCATCTATAATCTCACTGTAGAACTGAACAAGAAAGAAGGAGGAGAGTAAGTTATGTCTATCGCAGTTCAGGTTGCCCTGGTAATGGTCGTTCTTCTGGTTTTATTACTGGCAGCAGGTGTGCCCATCGGTGTGGGAATCGGACTTTCTTCCGCAGTTTCCATGATCTGCATGCTGCCATCCAATGTAGCGTTTGCAACATCCGCACAGAGAATTTTCGCAGGTTCCAACTCATTCTCACTGATCGCGATCCCGTTTTTCATTCTTGCAGGAAACATTATGAATAACGGTGGTATCGCATTAAGACTTGTAAACTGTGCAAAGGTCATCGGCGGCCGTATGCCTGGTGCATTAGCACAGTCCAATGTAATCGCAAACATGCTTTTCGGTGCGATCAGTGGTTCCGGTGCAGCAGCTGCTGCAGCCATCGGAAGCACCATGGGACCGCTGGAAGAGGCCGAAGGCTATGATAAGAACTATTCCGCAGCAGTAAACGTTGCATCAGCACCTGTTGGTATGCTGATTCCCCCAAGCAACACTATGATCGTTTATTCTACGGTTGCAGGAAGTGTATCTATTTCCGCACTGTTTATGGCTGGTTATGTTCCTGGTCTCATCTGGGGCTTAGGCGTTATCATCCTGGCAACCATCACAGCAAAGAAATTAGGCTACAGAGGCGAAGCAAAGCTGACAGCCAGCATTGTATTAAAGACTTTCTGGCAGGCGATCCCAAGCCTTTTAATGATCGTTATTGTAATCGGCGGTATTCTTTGCGGTGTATTTACCGCAACCGAAGGTTCCGCAGTAGCAGTTGTTTATGCAACCGTTCTTTCCTTAATTTATGGTTCTATTAAAATTAAGGATATTCCAAGGATCGTACTGGAGTCCGCAAAGATCACAGGTACCATTACTTTCATGATCGGACTTTCTTCTATCATGTCCTGGGCAATGGCATTTACCGGAATTCCGGATATGGTAGCTGCAGCTGTTCTTGGTATTACAAGCAATAAGATCATCATCTTCCTGTTAATTAATATCATCCTGCTGTTTGTAGGTACTTTCATGGACCCGACACCAGCAATCCTGATCTTCACTCCAATCTTCCTGCCGATCTGCACAAGCCTTGGAATGAATGCAGTTCAGTTTGGTATCGTACTTTGCTACAACCTGTCCGTAGGTACCATTACACCTCCTGTAGGAACCATCCTGTTTACAGGCTGTAAGGTAGGCGGCGTTACTATTGAAAGTGTCATCAGCCACCTGCTGCCATACTTTGTAATGATCATCATCGGTCTGCTGCTTGTGACCTATGTTCCTGTACTTTCACTGGGACTGCCGTCACTGTTAGGCTTACTGTAGGAAATTGTGCGTAAGCAAAATAGCATAAAGAATAATGAAACAGGCGTCATCGGAATTTTACCGGTGGCGTCTGTTTTTTAAATGTGCTATACTATAAAAATAGTACGATAAATTAATTAGTTGTCATAAAATTATAATGACCAGCATACACATATACATAGCGAAAATGAAAAAGGACTGCAAAGTGCCTTTTCGCCACAAAAGCGGGGTGACTTATTGAACATCAGACAATCTCAGGAAGAACTGGAACTTGTAACTTTAAGCCCGTATGCCTCTTTTTCTGCAAAAACAAAGGGCAGAGACAGGCAGGAACCTCTCTGTGATATCCGGCCGGAATACCAGCGGGACAGGGACCGTATTCTGCATTGTAAGGCATTTCGCCGTATGAAACATAAGACCCAGGTATTTCTTGCGCCTGAGGGAGATCATTACCGCACAAGACTTACCCATACATTAGAAGTGTCACAGATCGCAAGGACCATTGCGAAAGCCCTGCGGTTAAATGAAAGTCTCACCGAAGCTATTGCATTAGGGCATGATCTGGGGCATACGCCCTTTGGACATTCCGGGGAAGCTATTTTAAATGTGATCTGCGAGGATGGTTTTACCCACTATGAACAAAGCGTCCGAGTAGTTGAAAAGCTGGAAAAAAATGGAAAAGGTTTAAATCTTACCTGGGAAGTGCGGGATGGGATACGAAATCACCGTACAGCCGGTCATCCTTCTACCTTAGAAGGCGGCGTGGTCCGTCTCTCTGATAAGATCGCCTACATCAACCACGATATAGATGATGCCATCCGGGCGAAGATGTTTGAGGAGAAAGACCTTCCTGTCTGCTATACAGATGTGTTAGGCCACAGCGTCCGGGAGCGTTTAAATATCATGATCCACGATATTATCTTAAACAGTCTGGATAAGCCGGGGATCTTTATGTCAGAAGGCATGGAAGAGGCCATGATGGGTCTTCGTCAGTGGATGTTTGACCATGTATATAAAAATGAGATCCCAAAAGCAGAAGAGGGAAGAGCCCAGCAGATGCTTTCCCAGCTTTATTTCTACTATATGGATCATGTAGATGAGCTGCCACAGGAGTATTTAAACTTTTTAGATGCGGGAGAAAAAGTCTCGCGGGTGGTTTGCGATTACATAGCAGGCATGAGTGATATCTATGCCATTGACCAGTTTGAAAAATTATTTGTTCCAAAACGCTGGAGTGTATATTAAAACAGGGGCAATGTTTTTGTGCCCGATATTACTTTAACAGAAGGGAGAAAAAAGCATGTACTATCCGGATGAAGTCATAGAGGAAGTAAGAATGAAGAATGACATCGTAGATGTGATTTCAGGATATGTAAAGCTGCAGAAAAAAGGAGCCAATTATTTTGGCCTTTGTCCTTTCCATAATGAAAAATCACCTTCTTTTTCCGTTTCTCCGGGAAAACAGATGTATTACTGCTTTGGCTGCGGAGCTGGAGGAAATGTTCTTACCTTTGTAATGGAATATGAAAACTATACCTTTCAGGAAGCCCTTCAGTCCTTAGCAGACCGGGCGGGAGTTACTCTTCCAAAGATGGAATACAGCAAAGAAGCCAGGGAGCAGGCGGAATTTCGTGCCAGACTGCTGGAGGTAAATAAGCTGGCAGCCAATTATTTCTACTACCAGATGAAGCAGCCACAGGGAAAAATCGCATATGAATATTTCCATGACAAGCGAAAGCTTACAGATGAGACCATGCTCCGGTTTGGCCTTGGCTATTCTAATAAGACCAGTGATGATCTGTACCGTTTCCTGAAAGAAAAAGGCTATGATGATGCATTTTTAAGCCAGACAGGCCTTGTGACCATTGAAGAGAGAGGCGGAAGAGATAAATTCTGGAACCGTGTTATGTTCCCAATCATGGATGTGAACAACCGTGTCATCGGTTTTGGCGGCCGTGTCATGGGAGATGGGGAGCCGAAATATTTAAACTCACCGGAGACAAAATTATTTGATAAAAGCCGGAATCTGTATGGTTTAAACTATGCAAGGACCACCAGGGAAAAATACATGCTGGTATGTGAAGGCTACCTGGATGTGATCTCCATGCATCAGGCGGGCTTTACCAACGCAGTGGCATCTTTGGGAACAGCCTTTACCAGCCAGCATGCAGGTGTTTTAAAGCGGTATACGGACCAGGTGATCTTAACCTACGACAGTGACGGTGCCGGTATCAAGGCTGCGCTGCGTGCCATTCCTATATTAAGGGATGCAGGTATTTCTGCCAGAGTTTTAAATATGAAGCCATACAAGGACCCGGATGAATTTATTAAAAATATGGGGGCTGATGCCTTTAAGGAGCGGATCGCCCAGGCAAAGAACAGCTTCCTATTTGAAATAGATGTATTAAAACGGAACTATCAATTAGAAGATCCGGAGCAGAAGACGAAATTTTATCAGGAAACAGCAAAGAAGCTTTTACAGTTTGGAGAACCGCTGGAGCGGGATAATTACATCCAGGCAGTATCCAGGGAGCAGATGATCAAAGAAGAGGAGCTTCGCCAGCTGGTAAACCGTCTGGGAATGCAGATGGGCTTAAAAGCCGGTGACAGCTACAGGGAAGATGCTTCCGGAAGAAATGTTATTTCCAGGGAAAATGGAAGCGGTCCAGGTAATGATATGGGCCGGCCGGAATATGGCGGCAATCCTTATGAGGGACAGGCAGCGCAGAACCAGGCGGCCATAAAGAAAACAGGAAGAAAGCAGGAGCGGGAAGACGGCATACGAAGATCCCAGAGACTGCTGCTTACCTGGCTGATCGAAAATCCGGCGTTATTTGACAAGATAAAAGGCATTATAACAGCCGATGATTTTGTGGAAGACCTGTACCATCAGGTGGCAGTCATGGTATTTGAAGGCCATGAAGCAGGAAATGTAAATCCGGCAGGTATTTTAAGCCGGTTCATCAATGATGAAGACCAGTACAAAGAAGTAGCGGCATTATTTAATGCCAGCTTAAAAGAATCCTTAAACAATGAGGAGCAGAAAAAGGCATTTGCGGAAACTGTGATGAAAGTGAGAAAGAACAGTTTGGATACCGCAAGCCGGAATGCGAAAGATATAGCCCAGCTGCAGGAGATCATAAAGCAGCAGGCAGCGTTAAAACAGCTGCATATATCTTTGGATTGATTTAAGGAGGAACACTATGGAAAGAACGCGCAGAGAGGAATCTTTAAGCTTTAAGGAAAAAATGGGACGGCTTTTAGCAGATGCCCGTGCCGGGAAACGGCAGTTGGAATATCGTGATATTTTCCGGTATTTCAGACCAAAAGAGCTGAAAGAGGAAGAACTGGACCGCGTTCTTGACATATTAGCGGAAAACCAGGTTCAGATCCTGGATGAAGGGGAAGAGCAGGATGCAGGGGAAAGTGAACCTGTATCAGAGGAAAAAACGGGGCAGGCGGATCCGGTCTGCCTGTATTTAAAAGAAATTGGAAAAATTTCCCTTTTAACCCCGGAAGAAGAATTAATGCTGGCAAAGGAAGTAAGGGCCGGAAGCAGAGAAGCAAAAGAGAAACTGGCAAGGGCAAATCTGCGGCTGGTAGTCAGTATTGCCAAGCATTACGCAGGCAGGGGAATGGCATTTTTAGATCTGGTCCAGGAAGGAAACCTGGGGCTTATGCGGGCGGTAGAGAAGTTTAATTACGAAAAAGGCTACCGTTTCAGCACCTATGCTACCTGGTGGATCCGCCAGTCCATTACAAGGGCGATAGCAGATCAGGCAAGGACTATCCGCATCCCGGTGCATATGGTAGAAGTCATCAACCGGGTGATGCGAAGTTCCAGAAGGATGCTTCAGGAACTGGGACGGGAACCTACTACTCAGGAAATTGCAGAACGCTTACATATGACCAGCAAAAAAGTAGAAGAAGTGCTGAATATGGCCCAGGAGCCGGTTTCTTTGGAAACACCGGTGGGAGAGGAAGAGGACAGTCATCTGGTGGATTTTATCCAGGATGAAAAAATGTCTTTTTTGCAGGATGAGGCTTCTTTTGTGTTTTTACATGAGCAGCTGATGGAAGTATTAAAAACGTTGACTCCGAGAGAACAGCAGGTATTGTCATTGCGGTTTGGGCTTTATGACGGGCAGCCAAGAACATTGGAAGAAGTGGGAAAGCAGTTTCATGTGACCAGGGAACGGATCCGCCAGATCGAGGATAAAGCCCTGCGCAAACTGCGCCACCCCAGCAGAAGCCGGAAATTAAAGGACTATTTAGAAAGTTGAAGGATAGATATGACAGAAAAGATACAGGAAACAGAGATAAAGAAGACAAGGCTTCGCCTTTCAGAACGTTTAAAGCTGGTTGCTTCTTTTGTGCCGGAAGGCAGCCGGATCGCAGATATCGGTACAGATCATGGATATGTGCCTATTTATCTGGCAGAAATTGGAAAAATTAAAAGTGCTCTGGCTATGGATGTGCGAAAAGGTCCTTTGGCAAGGGCAGATGAACACATAGAAGAATACAGACATGACGTGGGGGATGCAGCTATTTCCATAGAGACCCGTTTAAGCAACGGACTGGAAAAATTACAGGCCAAAGAAGCCGATACAGTTATCATTGCGGGAATGGGCGGTGAACTGGAGATCAGCATTTTAGAGGCTGGAAAGCAGTTATGGAGCAGTATCCGCCACTGGATCTTTTCACCGCAGTCGGATTTGGAAAAGTTCCGCCGTTATCTGAAGGAAAATGGCTTCTTTATTGAAAACGAGGCAATGATACTGGATGAGGGAAAGTTTTATACAGTGATAAAAGCTGGTTTTGGAACAAATGAAAAAGACGCTTGTGTCTGTAAAACGCTCCCTGAGTATCGCTTCGGAGCGGTTTTGATCAAACGCAGGGATGCCGTTTTAAAGCAGTATCTTTTAAAAGAAGAAAAAAGAGTGGAAGGGATCTTAAAAGGATTTGCAGGAAAGAGCGAGGAAGAGCTGACCGCAGGACAGGCAGCTGCCTGCAAGGCTTTAAAAGAAGAACTTTCATGTATCAGGGAGGCACAAGATGAAATGCAGTGAAGTGATCGAAATATTGGGAAAACTGGCTCCTGAAAGCTGTGCCTGTGATTGGGATAATCCGGGGCTGTTAGCAGGACGCAGTGATAAAGAGGTAAAAAAAATCTATATTGCTTTAGATGCAACGGACCAGGTGGTGGATGCAGCCATTAAGGCAGGAGCAGATATGCTTTTGACCCATCATCCCCTTATTTTTAAGGCTATTAAAAAAGTGAATGACCAGAATTTTATTACCAGACGTCTGGTAAAGCTGATCCAGGCAGATATTTCCTACTATGCCATGCACACCAATTTTGATGCAGCACCCGGCTGTATGGCAGATCTGGCAGCAGAACGTCTTTCTTTAAAGGATACGGAGCCGTTGGAAGCTATGGGGGATATGGAAATAAATGGAAATTCTGTGGCATATGGTATTGGAAAAACAGGAAACCTGGCGGAAAAGCTGACTGTAAAAGCACTGGCAGAAAAAGTAAAGCAGGCTTTTGATCTTCCTTTTGTTCTGGTGTATGGGGAAGAACTGATGGATATGGAAGTAGAAAAAGTGGCACTTTGTCCTGGAGCTGGCGGAAGTGTGATCGAAGAAGCCATCCATGCAGGCGCAAAGGCGCTGGTAACAGGTGATATCAGCCATCACCAGGGAATTGACGCAGCAGCCAGGAATATGGCAGTGATCGATGCAGGTCATTACGGAATGGAGCATATTTTTATCCAGTATATGGCTGGATATCTGAAGGAAAATCTGCCGGTAGAGATGGAGATCGTTACAGTGCCATCTGCATGGCCTACAGTTCTTTTATAATTGTTTTCTATGTACAGCAATACATTTTTGAAAAGGAGGATGCCTATGGTCCAACTGAAAATAAATACCCAGATAAAGGAATATCTGGATGATATTACCTGGCAGGTGATAGCAGATGAGTATCAAAGCGGGTATTCCGATGAAATATTATTAGTCCAGGTAAATGGAAAACTCCAGGAACTGCAGGAAAAGATAAGGGAAGGCGAAGTGCAGTTCATTACTGCAAGACAAAAGCCGGGAATTTCCGCATATCAGCGAAGTGCCACCCTTCTGATGCTGAAGGCATTTTACGCAGTGGCAGGTCCTGAAAATGTGGAAAAGGTCATTGTGGATTTTTCTATTGGAAAAGGTTTTTTTGTAGAAGCAAGAGGAAGTTTCACATTGAACCAGGAGCTTCTTGACCAGGTGAAAGCCAAAATGCAGGAATACGTAGATCAGGAGATCCCGATTTTAAAGCGCAGTATTTCTACGGATGATGCCATAGAGCGTTTTCACAAACACCGGATGTACGATAAGGAGCGTCTGTTCCACTACCGCCGTGTATCCAGAGTCAATGTTTACAGTATTGACGGATTTGAGGATTATTTTTACGGATATATGGTTCCCAATACAAAATATATCCGCTATTTCGATTTAAAGTTGTATGAATATGGCTTTGTGCTCATGCTGCCGTCTATGTTGGCACCGACGGTGCTGCCGGAGTTTGCGCCGCTGCCAAAGCTGTTCCATACACTTGCGGACTCTTCAGAGTGGGGGAAACGTCTGGATCTGGAGACAGTAGGCGCATTAAATGACAAGATCGCAGCTGGAGATATGTCCCATTTGATCCTGATCCAGGAGGCGCTTCAGGAGAAACGGATCGCAGAGATCGCGGCCCAGATCGCAGAGCGCAAAACTGCCAAGATCGTTATGATCGCAGGTCCTTCTTCCTCTGGAAAGACAACATTTTCCCATCGGTTGTCCGTACAGTTGGAGGCTATTGGCTTAAAGCCGCATCCAATCGCGGTAGATAACTATTTTGTCAACCGTGTGGACAGTCCAAGGGATGAAAATGGTAATTATAATTATGAGATCCTGGAATGTCTGGATGTAGAACAGTTTAATCAGGATATGCAGGCTCTTTTAAGAGGAGAGCGTGTGGAACTGCCTTATTATAACTTCAAAAAAGGAGAACGGGAATACAAGGGAGATTTTCTGAAACTGGGAAAAGATGATATCCTGGTGATCGAGGGGATCCATTGCTTAAATGACCGTTTATCCTATTCTCTTCCAAGAGAGAGCAAGTTTAAGATCTATATCAGTGCTCTGACCCAGTTAAATATTGACGAGCACAACCGTATCCCTACGACAGATGGCCGTCTGCTGCGCCGTATGATCCGTGATGCAAGGACAAGAGGGGCGTCAGCCCAGGATACTATCCGTATGTGGCCATCTGTGCGAAAGGGAGAAGAGGAAAATATTTTCCCCTATCAGGAAGAGGCAGATGCTATGTTTAACTCTGCTCTCATCTATGAGCTGGCAGTGCTAAAACAGTATGTGGAGCCGCTGCTTTTTGGAATTCCAAAGGATTGTCCGGAATATACAGAAGCAAAGCGACTTCTTAAATTCCTGGATTATTTTATCGGGGTCAGCAGCGAGGATATACCGAAAAACTCTATTTTAAGGGAATTTATTGGCGGAAGCTGTCTGGATGTGTAGGATAGCAAGTGTCCACATATGATATTTTTAATATGATATTTTTGGATTTACCCATGGACATGGCAAAGAAACTATGCTAAAATAAATAAGTTGTGAGTAAGACAGATGGTCGCTGCTGCGACACCGAGAGGACGCAGGAGAGGAAAGTCCGGGCTTCACAGGGCAGGATGCCAGATAACGTCTGGCGGGGGTGACCCTAGGGACAGTGCAACAGAAATATACCGCCCGCTGCATTTGCAGCAGGTAAGGGTGGAATGGCAGTGTAAGAGACTACCGCCCGGCTGGTAACAGGCGGGGCACATGTAAACCCCATCCGAAGCAAGACCAAACAGAGAGCATATGGCGGCCCGTCAGCTTTCGGGTAGGTTGCTTGATGCTGCTGGCGACAGTAGTACTAGATAGATGACCATCCAACGACATAACCCGGCTTACCGTTTTACTCACAACCTTTGCAACGATGAAGTGCGTCTCCTTGAATGAAAGGGGACGCTTTTTCGCATAAAAGAAAACGTATGCAGTATACAGCGAATGGTCAGACTGCTCTCAATGAGAGAACATGCTGCGCAAAAGGAGGGAATTTTATCATGACAGAAGGCAGAAAAAGAAGAGATGGCATTCTTTCACTGTTAGAGGAGAGCGACACTCCATTATCTGGAACAGAACTGGCTCATCGTTTTAAGGTAAGCCGCCAGGTGATCGTTCAGGATATTGCTCTTTTGCGGGCAGAAGATAAGAAGATCCTTTCTACTTACAGGGGATATGTTCTTGACCGGGAAAGTGAAAAAAAGAGGAAATGTATCCGGGTGTTCTGCGTCTGCCATTCTACCAAAGATACCCAGGACGAACTTCAGACCATTGTAGATTATGGTGGCCATGTGCTGGATGTGGCAGTGGATCATCCGCTGTATGGGCAGATCCGTGCAGATCTGATCATCAACAACCGCCTGGATGTAGCAGAGTTTGTAGACCGCATGAACCGCTACAATGCCCAGCCTTTAAAGGTTTTGACCGGGGATTACCATTATCATACAGTGACGGCAGAGTCTGAGAAAAACCTGGATTTTATTGAGCAGGAACTGCGGAAAAAGGGATACTTAAAAGAAGAATAGAGATAAGAAAAGTAATTGCAGGCATTAAGAAAGCGCCCAACCTCACATTGTGAGGCGGGGCGCTTTTTGCATCTGGTGTAGACTCACGATTAGACTCACGAATTCCGTGCTGACGCACTCTACTGTCTGCTTGCGCAGACAATTCGTTCGTTGTCCCTATTTATTTCACAACATCCAGATCAAATCCGAAGTACTGAACAGCGTTGTTGTAGCTGATGCCCTTAACGATGGACTCTAAGGACTTCATATCTGCCGGATATTCGCCGTTTTCTACCCAGCCGCCAACCAGTGCGCAGAGAACGCGACGGAAGTACTCATGTCTGGTGTAGGATAAGAAGCTTCTGGAGTCGGTCAGCATACCGATGAAGTTGCCCAGGCAGCCTAAGTTAGCCAGGGATACCATCTGATCGGTCATACCTACCTTGTGATCATTGAACCACCAAGCGGAACCCTGCTGGATCTTTCCTGGGAATTTCTCCTGGAAGCAGCCGATGATGGTGCCGATGGAAGCGTTGTCGTTTGGATTTAAGGAGTAAATGATAGTCTTAGGAATATCATTGGTTGCGCTTAATGCATTTAAGAAATCTGCCATCTGTGCGCTTGGAGCGTAGTTGTTGATGCAGTCGTAACCGGTATCTGCGCCTAACTTGTCAAACATGTAAGCGTTGTTGTCACGCTTGCATCCGTAGTGAAGCTGCATAACCCAGTTTCTCTTGGTGTATTCTTTTGCAACGAAGAGCATGAACTCGGTCTTGTACTTTAATTCTTCTTCTCTGGAGATTGCTTCGCCCTTTAAGCCCTTAGCGATGATAGCGTTTACTTCATCCTCAGTAGCTGGAACGTACATAACATACTCTAATGCGTGGTCAGATACACAGCACTTCATGGAAGTAAAGAAATCCATACGGTTCTTTAAAGCTTCCTTTAAGGATGCGAAATCTTTTACTTCAACACCGCTGACCTTGGATAACTGATCCATGTAAGCAGCAAAAGTTGGCTTCTCTACGTTCATAGCCTTGTCTGGACGCCATGCTGGCAGAACCTGTACATCAAAAGTAGTATCTTCAGCCAGTTTCTTGTGCCATTCCAGAGAGTCAACAGGATCATCAGTGGTGCAGATCAGAGTAACGTTAGACTGCTTGATCAGGTTACGGACAGTCATGGAGTCTTCCTGTAACTTAGCGTTGCACAGGTTCCATACTTCCTCAGCAGTATCGCCGTTTAAGTAGCCTTCGTATCCAAAGTATCTTCTTAACTCTAAGTGGCTCCAGTGATACAGTGGGTTGCCGATCAGTTTAGGCATTGTCTCAGCCCATGCCTGGAATTTCTCTCTGTCTGTGCCGTCGCCGGTAATGTATTTCTCATCAACACCGTTAGAACGCATCTGACGCCATTTGTAATGGTCGCCGCCCAGCCATACCTGGGTAATGTTTTCAAACTTACGGTCTTCATAGATCTCCTGTGGGTTGATATGGCAGTGATAGTCTAAGATCGGCATATTTTCTGCGTAATCATGATAGATTGTTTTTGCCATGTCTGTGGATAATAAGAAGTCCTTGTCCAAAAACTGTTTCATAGTGGTAAATCCTCCTTTAAAATTGGAATTTAAAAGTTTGTGGTTTTTCTTTTTATTAAAGCAGAGGCGATGGTTGTCCGGTTTGGGACATTAGCGCCACTGAAAACCCCCATTAAAGTATTGACAGTAGTGGTGCAAAGTGCTTCTACCTTGCTGTCAATGGATGTGATCTCCGGATCTGTACAACGTGCCAGGAGAGAATTATTATACCCGATAATACTAAGCTCTTCCGGCATGGAAATACCGGCTGTATGGGCATATTTTACGGCTCCTACGGCCAGTGAATCGTCAGAAGCCAAAACTGCGTCAAATTTCAGCCCTTCTTCTTTCAGGCTTAAAAGAAGATCCCTGGAATTTTCAAAACTCTTGGAACATTGATGAATCATGGAGTCCTCAACCGGGATACGATTTTCTTTCAATGCTGCTTTGTAGCCCTCCATCTTATTAACACCGCTGTAGGAAACGCTGGTGTAAAGATAAAGGATACGGCTGTGTCCTGAATGGATCAGCTGTAATGTGGCATCATACATAGAGGCATAATCATCACAGACAGTACTGTAGATATTCTTTCCTTCCAGATAACCGTTTACTAACATTACAGGAAGTCCGTCTGCGGCAGCTTCTATAATATAATTATTATCCCGGGAACGCATTTCCACAAATTTGGAACCTGCCAGGATAATAGCATCCACGCGCTTGGAGCGAAGCAGATTAAAATACTTCTGTTTTACATCCAGGTCGTAACCGGTACAGCAGAGGATAGAATCATAATTATGACTGCGCAGTTCCCGCTCCAGATAGTAGATCGCCTCAGCAAGATAAGGATCAGAAGAGTCAGAACACATGATACCGATGGTCTGCATGGTATCAAGTCCCAGTCCCCTGGCAAAAACATTGGGGGTATAACCCAACTCATCCATTACAGCCAGAACCTTCTTGCGGGTGCGTTCACTTACGTTGGGATTGCCGTTGAGTACACGGGAAACCGTAGCAATGGAAACGCCTGCGCGCTCAGAAACGTCATATATATTCATTCAGTAATCCACCTCACATTCTGTAAGCGCTTACACGCTAAGTCTATTATACATACTACTAATAAAGATTGCAACAGTTTTCTATTGACTTCTGTGTAGAAAATAGGTAGAATGATTGTAAGCACTTACAAAGTGATCTGTAGTTAAAATAAATCAAATGTATTCCGGAATCTTTTGCAACAGATTTTATTTTGGGAAGGTTTCCTGAGTACAAAAACAAAGATAGGAGATTAAAGACCATGCAGGACATTGTCAAGATCAATCAGAATGATAACGTTGCCGTTGCTCTTCGTCCTTTAAATGAAGGAGAGACCCTGGATGTAGCAGGAGAAAAGGTAACTCTGGTCCAGGATATCCCACAGGGACATAAATTTGCCCTTCGTGCCATTGCACAGGGTGAAGAGGTAGTTAAATACGGTTTCCGTATCGGCTACGCAAAAGAAGCTATTGAAAAAGGCGCATGGGTACATGTTCATAATGTAAAGACCGCTTTAGGCGATGTTCTTTCTTATGAGTATAAACCAGAAGGAAGCAAGGACGTAGAGCCATCTGGGCATGTATACTTTGACGGCTACCGCAGAGCAGACGGAAAAGTCGGTATCCGTAATGAGATCTGGATCGTTCCAACTGTTGGCTGTGTAAACTCTATTGCAAAGGCTCTTGAGACTGCTGCAAAGAAGTTTGTAGGCGGAAATGTAGAAGATATCATTGCATTCCAGCATCCATATGGATGTTCCCAGATGGGTGATGACCAGGAAAACACCAGAAAAGTTCTGGCAGACATGATCCATCATCCAAATGCAGCAGGTGTTCTGGTATTAGGACTTGGCTGCGAGAACAGCAATATTCCTGTATTAATGGATTACATTGGCGAGTATGATGAGCAGCGTGTTAAATTCTTACAGTGCCAGGATGTAGAAGATGAGATGGAGACCGCTATGGGTATCCTGGAAGAACTGGCAACCTATGCAAACGCATTCTCCAGAGAGAAGATCGACGCAAGCGAACTGATCATCGGTATGAAGTGCGGTGGTTCTGACGGACTTTCCGGTATCACTGCAAACCCTGTAGTTGGTGCTTTCTCTGATCTGTTAGTAAGCAAGGGCGGAACTACTATTTTAACAGAGGTTCCGGAAATGTTTGGTGCAGAGACTCTGTTAATGAACCGCTGCGCAACTCCGGAGCTTTTTGACAAGACCGTAGCTCTGATCAACAACTTCAAGAACTACTTTACCAGCCACAACCAGACTATTTATGAGAACCCATCCCCAGGTAACAAGAAGGGCGGTATCTCTACTCTGGAGGATAAATCCTTAGGATGCACCCAGAAGTCAGGAAGTTCTTTAGTAAAGGGTGTATTAGAGTATGCGGAGCCAGTTAAGGTTAAGGGATTAAACCTCTTAAGCGCACCTGGAAATGACCTGGTAGCAGCAACTGCGCTGGCAGTATCCGGCGCTCATATGGTATTGTTTACTACCGGCCGCGGCACTCCGTTTGCTTCCCCTGTTCCAACTGTAAAGATCTCCAGTAACTCCAAGCTTGCAGGACACAAGTCCAACTGGATCGATTTCAATGCGGGACAGATGGTAGAGGATAAGACCAAAGAAGAACTGGCACAGGATCTGTTAAACTATGTATTGGAAGTTGCTTCCGGACGCAAGGTTAAATCAGAAGCAGCCGGTTTTCATGATATGGCAATCTTCAAACAGGGTGTAACTCTGTAAGTATTAGTGAACAAAACAGTTACGGTTCATGCGTTGCATGACCGGCAACGGAATTTGATCTGACTGTGCCAGGAAAACAAAAGCGCATCTTGTAATCTGTTTCAGGATGCGCTATACTAAAAGAAGAAAATCGTATATGCGTATAAGAAACATATATACGACCAAATACAAAAGACATATATGATCGACAGAACCTGATGCAGGAGGAACATAAATGAAATTAAACCGGACAACGCTGCGCACAGTGGATATACTGAAAATGGTTTCCAAAAAGCCGGATGGTATTACACTGGATGAGATCTGTGAGAAGTTAGAACTTCCAAAGACCAGCGCCTATGACATTATCACAACACTGGCACATACAGGTATGGTCCATGTGGTAAAGGGGCAGAAGCAGCGTTATACCATCGGACTTACTGCTTATCGTGTAGGAATTAATTATACAAATAACCTGGATTTTATCGGTACCATTGATCCTGTATTAAAAGCTTTTGCGAAAGAAGTGGGAAAGACCGTATTCTTTGGAGTGCGTTCAGATGACTCTATTGTTTACATCTGTAAATTTGAGCCGGAAAATCCCATTATCACAACAGCGACTGTAGGAACCAAGAACCCATTGTACTGTACTTCCCTTGGAAAGGCCATTATGGCAAATATGGAGCAGGAAGAGCGGGATGCCTTAGCAGACCGGATCAATTTCCGTCCCCATACCCAGCGTACCATTCAGGACAAGACTCATTTCATAGAAGAACTGGATCGGGTCCGGGAAAATGGATACGCCTTTGACGCAAGGGAGTTGGAGGAACATATGGAATGTGTAGGTTCCCCTGTTTTCGGCCCGGATGGGAATGTGATCGGGGCCATCAGTGTGTCCAGTCTTTACAAGCCTACAGAGGATTATGACGCCTTAGGAAGGCTGGTTTGCGAGAAGGCAAAAGCGCTTTCAAGACTTTTGGGATTTTTGGGTAAATAAAACAGGATAAAAGATAATAATTTATCTGTTTTGCTGTTGACAAATCAGTTGGTAACTATTAAAATTTAAGTATAAATCGTAAATATGAAATTAATTCGTATTTACGAACCTCATCGAAAGAAGGAGAAGAAAAATGAAAAAAGAACATGTTTTAGCAAGACTGAAAGAAGACTGCCTGGTTGCTGTAGTACGTGCAAAGAATTATGAGCAGGGTGAGAAGGTAGTAGATGCTATTATTGAAGGTGGCATCAACTTTATCGAGCTGACCATGACTATGGATGACGGTGATCCAGTAGGCTTCATCAAGAAGATGGCTGACAAGTATAAAGACAATGACAAGATCGTGATCGGTGCTGGTACCGTTCTGGATCCAGAGACTGCAAGAGCTTGCATCTTAGCAGGTGCTAACTACATCGTAAGCCCAGGCTTAAATGTAGAGACCATCAAGCTTTGCAACCGTTACAGAGTACCAATGCTGCCAGGCGTTATGACTCCAAGCGAAGCTATTACCGCTATGGAAGCTGGATGCGATGTAATCAAGATCTTCCCAGGAAATATCGTAGGACCTGCAGCTATCAGCTCCTTCAAGGGACCTCTGCCACAGGGTGAGTTCATGCCATCCGGCGGTGTTGACGTAGACAACGTTGATAAGTGGATCCATGCTGGTGCATACGCAGTTGGTACCGGAAGCAGCCTTACAAAGGGCGCTAAGACTGGTGATTTCGCAGCTGTAACTGCAAAGGCTCAGGAATTCGTTAAGGCTGTAGCAGCAGCAAGAGCATAATTGTTAATAAATTTCTTACAGTTCAGCCATGCGCTGAACTGTAATATCAATTTTCACATATCTTAAGGAGAATATTAAAATGGCAAAGATTGTTACCATGGGCGAGATCATGTTAAGATTATCTACCCCAAATAATGAAAAATTTATCCAGGCAGATGAGTTTGATGTAAACTACGGCGGCGGCGAGGCTAACGTAGCTGTATCTTTAGCTAACTATGGTCATGACGTACAGTTCGTTACTGCAGTACCAGCTAACCCAATCGGTGAGTGCGCAGTAGCAGCTTTAAGAAAATACAATGTAGGTACAAAGTACATCGCAAGAAGCGGTGAGAGACTGGGAATTTACTACTTAGAGACCGGTTCTGCAATGAGAGCTTCCAACGTAGTTTATGACCGTGCACACAGCTCTATCTCTACTGCAACTGCAGATGAGTTCAACTTCGATGAGATCTTTGCTGATGCTGACTGGTTCCACTTCACCGGTATCACTCCAGCTGTCAGCGATGCAGCAATCGAACTGACTGAGGCAGCTTTAAAGGCAGCTAAGGCTCACGGCGTAACTGTTTCCGTAGACTTAAACTTCCGTAAGAAACTGTGGTCTTCCGAGAAGGCTCAGAAGGTTATGACCAACCTGATGCAGTATGTTGATGTTTGCATCGGTAACGAAGAGGATGCAGAGAAGGTTCTTGGCTTCAAGCCAGGCAACACTGATGTTACTTCCGGAGAACTGGAATTAGCTGGATACGTTGACATCTTTAATCAGATGGCTGACAAGTTCGGATTTAAGTACATCATCAGCTCCTTACGTGAAAGCCACAGCGCTTCCAACAATGACTGGTCTGCTTGCATCATGGACGGACAGACTCGTGAATTCTACCACTCCAGAAAGTACCACATCGCTCCAATCGTTGACCGTGTAGGCGGCGGCGACTCCTTCGCAGGTGGTCTGATCTGCGGTCTGGCTGATGGCAAGGATATGAAGGCAGCTCTGGAATTCGCAGTAGCAGCTTCCGCATTAAAGCACACCATCCCTGGAGACTTCAACCTGGTAACCCGTGCAGAAGTTGAAACCTTAGCAGGTGGCGACGGTTCAGGTCGTGTACAGAGATAATTACTCTTCTTAAGAGTTAAAAATTAAGACCGAAAGGCCTGTTTGGAAATAGCGTTCCTGGAATGTATTTTCAGACAGGCCTTTTCTTTAGAAATTTTCTTTAAAAATACGTTTATGAAAATTTTTTAAACTTCAGGAGGATATGAAAATGGGAGAGATAAAAGGAAGAACATTTGACCTGCTGACATTAGGTCAGCTTCTTTTAAGACTGTCACCACCAGACAATGACCGTCTTTCCAGAGGTGATACATTTGTAAAACAGGTAGGCGGTGCAGAATTAAACGTAGCAGTTGGTGCGTCTCTGTTAGGCCTTCATACCGGTGTTATCTCCAAACTTCCGTCACATGATATCGGCAGCTTTATGAAAGGTAAGATCCGTTCCTTTGGTGTCAGTGATGACTTTTTTATGTATGATCATTCTCCATCAGCCCGTGTAGGTATTTATTACTATGAAAACGGTGCATACCCAAGAAAACCAAAGGTTATTTATGACCGTATGAACAGTTCTTTCTTTACTCTGGATATTGATGAGATCCCGGAGGAAGTATACACAGCTTCCAAGTGTTTCCATACCACCGGTATTACTCTGGCTCTTAGTGAGAAGATCAGAGAGACTACCATTGAGATGATCAAACGTTTCAAAGAAGCAGGAACCCTGGTTTCTTTTGATGTAAACTTCCGTGGAAACCTGTGGACGGGTGATGAAGCAAGAGAATGCATTGAGCGTATCCTTCCTTATGTAGATATCTTCTTCTGCTCTGAAGATACTGCAAGACTGACTTTCTTAAAGACTGGCACAGCAAAAGAAATGATGAAGAGCTTTACAGAAGAATATCCGATCTCTATCGTAGCTTCCACCCAGCGTATCGTACACAGCCCGAAACGCCATACCTTTGGTTCTGTGATCTATGATGCAGCAAGAGATACTTTCTACGAAGAAGAGCCATATCGTGACATTGAAGTAGTAGACCGTATCGGTAGTGGTGATGCTTATATTTCCGGCGCTCTCTACGGCCTGTTAAGCAGCGGTGGTGACTGCCAGAAGGCAGTTGCTTTTGGAAATGCCACAGCAGCTGTAAAGAACACCATTCCTGGAGATCTTCCATCCTCTAACCTGGAAGAAATCGAGACCATTATCAAGGCCCATAATCAGACCGGACCACAGAGTGAGATGGCAAGATAATAAAAGCCTGTTAAAAAGTTTCAAAACTATATTGTATATAAAAAAAGGGGCTTTCCTGTAATTATATGGGAAGGCTCCTGTTTTGTTGTAGAGATTTAAAAAAGACTTAAGAAAAGCTTTATTGGATGTAAGGGGAATATAGTATATAATGAACGCAGAGAAAAACAAGCGGCTGCGTCAGCAGACATTTGTTTTTCTCAAGTCATTAACGAAGGTTCCGCCTGCGTCAGCAGGCAGTGGAGCGCGTCAGCACGGGAACCTGAGTATTAGAGCACAGTTAAAGAAATGATCTTTGTTATAGAAAAGGAGAAATCATATTGAGAAAATATCATTTATACGCAGCAGTATTATGCAGCGCAGCAGTTTTAGGCCTTGGCGGATGCTCCAATAAAGTGGATGCGGCAACCACATTGCCTCTTGTAAATGAGTCAAGACCAGTGGTGGTAGAGTCTGAAGAACCTACTTCTTCTGCAGAAGAGACTACCGTTGTAGAAACTGTAAGCGGCACGATCGAAAGTGCAGAAGAGCAGCCAGAGCAGGCAGAAGACTCTGTATGCCTGTTTGGACCGGCTACCCAGATGGAAGATGGCAGATTATCCATTGACAGTCAGGCAGATCAGGGATATCAGGGAGAAGTGATCTTAAACGTTTCCCAGGAGTCTACTTATGTATTAGACGCAGTTTCCGGTCTTCCAATAGAACTTTCTGATATTAAAGACGGAGACACCATCTACGCTTACATCGGACCGGCAATGACCATGAGCCTTCCGCCAATGACCAATGCGACGATGATCTTTGCCAATGTTCCGGCAGATTTTAAGGTTCCGGACTATGTAACAGTTAAATCAGTAGTGACAGATGCAGCTTCTTCCCAGTCTGTACTGACTGCTATGGACGGCACAGAATATACACTGGCAGATGACTGTGGGATCGTACCGTATCTTACCAGAAATATTGTTACGTTAGATGACCTGACTCAGGGCAGAAAAGCAGTGGTATGGTCTGATGGAGAGAATACAGCAACACGGATCATGGTATTTGCAGAATAAAAATTGAATGAAAGAATTAAGGGACGCACCGGTTGGCGCGTCCCTTTGCTATCTAGTTTCCACACTCAATACTGATCTCATTAAATTTCTTAAGGATATGATCAATGGTAGTAGCGTCTTTTTCTGCGCCTGCTTTATCGATCACTGCATGTCCCTGGTGCATCATTAACAGTCTGTCACCATATTCCACAGCAAAGCGGAGATTGTGGGTGACCATAATGGTAGTCAGGTTCTTTTCACGGACTACTTTGTTGGTCAGTTCCATGATCGTTTCCGCAGTTTTTGGATCCAGAGCAGCAGTGTGTTCATCCAGGATCAGGAATTCAATAGGAGTCATAGTGGACATTAAAAGTGCCATTGCCTGGCGCTGTCCGCCGGAGAGAACGCCTACTTTTACGTCCATTTTATCTTCCAGTCCAAGGCCAAGGGAGCGGAGAGATTCGCGGTAGAATTCCAGGCGCTGTTTGTTGGTTCCAGGACGGAGATTGAAGGCTTTGCCCTTATTATCTGCTAAAGCCATGTTCTCTGCAATGGTCATAGAAGGGCAGGTTCCCATAGACGGGTTCTGGTAAACGCGTCCAATGCGGCGCTGACGCTTGTATTCCGGCATTTTGGTAATGTCTTCGCCACCGATGATAATACGGCCGTCATCTAACGGGATACTTCCGCAGATGATATTTAAAAGAGAAGTTTTACCGGAACCATTGCTTCCTACTACGGATACAAACTGGTGGTCTTCAATGGTTAAGTTAAAATCATTAAACAGGCACATTTCATTTACTGTACCTGCGTTGTAATATTTATGGATGTGTTTTAATTCAAGCATGGCTCTTTACCTTCTTTCCGCCGGAAGGGCTTACTACAAGGATGATCAGGAATAATACAGAAGTGATCAGCTTCAAGTCGGATGCAGTGACAGGAATGGAAAGGTCCAGTCCTGCAATGTGCAGGTCATTTAACAGCAGCGCAATGGATACGCAGGCTTTGTATACAATGGAACCGATGATAACAGCAGTAGTAGAGCGGATAAATCCAACTCTTTTTAACAGCTGGGTTCCGATGATCACATTTGCAAGGCCGATGACCATGGTACCAGTACCGATGGAGATCTCAAAGAAGCCTTTCTGCTGGCAGTAAACGCTTCCTGCAAGAGCTGCAAAACCGTTTGCAATAGCAAGACCTACGATCTTTACAAGGCCTTTGTCTTTTGCAAGAGAAGTGACCAGTACGTCATTGTCACCAACTGCACGAAGCAGGTATCCGGAACGTGTCTGTAAGTAAGCGTCTAATAACACCTTGCAGATCATAACGATCACAAACAGGATAATGGTCACGATAAATGGGGATGCAGCTTCCGGCACATGAGCGGAAAGGAAGGAATTGGAAAAGATGGTTTCCTTACTAAAAATAGGAAGGTTTGCTTTTCCTGCGATCCTTAAATTAATGGAATAGAGGGCCGTCATGACAATGATACCGGAGAGCAGGTCACGTACTTTCAACTTTACGTGGATGAGACCGGTGATACAGCCGGCTAAAGCACCCACTGTAAAGGAAATGAATAATGCTGCTACAGGTGAAATGGTACCAATGAAAGGAAGCCCGTTTGCAATGCCTGCTGCAGTCACTGCAGCGCCAAGTGGGAAGGTGCCGTCTACAGACAGATCCGGGAAGTCCAGGATCTTATAAGTGATGTAAACGCCCAGAGCCATGATGGCATATACAAGGCCTTCTTCCAGAATACCGAAAATGATCGTTGTCATGATGTTCCTCCAATACTTGTGTTCCTACTAAAATTACTCTGTAATGCTGTCAAAGAGTTCAGCAGCATTTCCTGTTAAAGACTCAGGAAGAGTGATGCCAAGATTTTCAGCTACTTTGGTGTTGCCGTAGAATGCAGCATCCTTAATGGTCTCAAAGTTTAATTCACTTGCTTTTGCTTCGCCTTTTAATACCTTTGCAGCCATTTCACCGGTCTGCTTGCCAAGTTCTACATAATCAAGACCCATAGCAGCCAGGCAGCCGATCTTTACCTGCTCGATCTCACTTCCGAATACAGGAATGTTCTTTGCGGAAGCCTTGCTTAAGATAACAGGAAGAGATGCTACTACTGTATTATCGGTCAGATTTGTGATACAGTCAACCTTTCCAATTAAAGTATCTGCTGCCAGAGGAATATCTGCAGAAGAGGAGATACCGGAGTCTACGATCTCAAAGTCATAATTTGGAGCCAGTTCCTTGTATTCTGCAATCGCAGACTCAGAGTTTACTTCGCTGGTGGTGTACATGATACCGATGGTCTTTGCATCAGGTAAGATCTCGCGGATCATCTTTAACTGCTGCTCTACAGGAAGCTTATCGCTGGTACCTGTGATCTCGCCGATTGGGATTCCGTCTGCATTTGCCAGTTCGGCTGCAACTGGGTCAGTAACTGCGGTGAAGATAACAGGAATATCAGATTTCATAGCCACGCTATATTCAGCCTGAGCCATAGGAGTTGCGATACCACACATTAAATCTACGTTCTTTCCTGCAAATGTATTGGCGATCTGTGCGGAAGTACCGCCGTCAGCCTGTGCATTCTGATAAAGAACGGTTAAGTTCTTTCCTTCTTCAATGCCTTCTGCTGCAAGGCCTTCTAAGAAACCTTCACGGCAGTTGTCAAGAGAGCCGTGCTCTGCAAACTGGCCGATACCGATGGTGTAGGAGCCGTCTGCATCAGCGGTGTTTTCTGCTTCGCTGGAAGCTTCCTCGGAGGATGCTGCCTCAGAAGAAGGGGCTGCTGTGGTATCTGCTGCTGTAGTAGCAGTAGAAGAGGAGCTTCCGCAGCCTGTTAATAAAGCTGCGCCCATTGCTGCGGTTAAAAGGAATGCCATAGATTTTTTCATAATACTTACCTCCTGAAAATAAAATTTGAAATAATATTTTGGAATAAAAAAAGTCCCAAACACAATACGATTGTGATTGAGACGAATATGATCCGCGGTGCCACTCAAATTGACTGAAAGTCCACTTTTCACATACTAACATATGTGCTGCAAATGTAACGGGTGCAGAGTCCGTCAGTCCCTACTGAAATATTTCAAGACTGCCCTCAAAAGTCCATTCAGCTGCCTGCCTTATACCGCAATCCCACCACCTGCGGCTCTCTGTGCTAATGCATTGGAAGCTTACTCCTCTTTCTCAACGGTTTAGCTGTTAATCCGTATCTTAATACATAGGGCGGGTTTTGTCAACTGTTTTTTGCAAAGCTGTACCCGTTGCACCTGTTGTTATGAGAAATTTGAAGAAAAATTTCAGTAAATTTCAGATAATACAGTGTCCGGCTAGGTAAAAATGTGCTATACTTAAGGTAGCAAAACAAGGGAGGTCGGTCATATGAGCGATAAACATTATGTGATCACAATCGAGCGTCAGTACGGAAGCGGCGGACGTATTACAGGTATGCGCCTTGCAGAAGAGTTGGGTATTCATTATTATGATGAAGAGATCCTGAAAATGACATCAGAGACCAGTGCTATTGGAGAACAGTACTTCCGTCTTGCAGATGAAAAAGCAGGGAATAACTTATTATATCGTACAGTTACCAATATGAAGCCGGAGCTTTCCGCACCTGTAAAGGATGGACATAGGCTTACATCACCGGAAAATCTGTTCCGCTTCCAGTCTGAGGTCATCCGCAAGCTGGCAGAGTCTGAAAACTGCATTATCATTGGACGCTGTGGCAATTATGTTCTTCAGGATCAGTTAGATGATGTAGTCCGCATTTTCGTCTATGCAGATACGGTTACCAGAGTCCGCAGAGTTATGGACGTAGACAAGGTAGACGAAGAAGAAGCACTGCGCCGCATGAAGAAGATCGATAAGGAGCGCACAGAGTATCATAAATATTTCACTGGCAGAAACTGGATGGATATGGAAAATTATGACCTTCCGATTAATGCCAGCCGTATTGATTATGATCAGATGATCAAACTGATCAAAGATTATCTGAAACTTCGGGGAATGATCGACTGATCGTTATGACGATGCTCTTTAGAGATGGTAGATCCGCCTATGGATGGGGCAGCAATGTAGCAACATGAGGTAGCAGATGGATATTTTAACAGGAATACTGATCCCTTTTATAGGAACCACAGCAGGCAGCGCCTGCGTGTTCTTCCTGCGGGGAGAATTAAAGCCCGGAGTGCAGAAAGCATTTCTGGGCTTTGCTTCGGGAGTGATGGTGGCTGCTTCTGTGTGGTCCCTTCTGATCCCGGCTATGGAAATGAGTGATGGACTTGGAAGACTGGCTTTTCTTCCGGCAGTAACTGGCTTCCTTTTAGGAATGGCGTTTTTGCTGTTTCTGGATATGGTAGTTCCTCATCTTCATATGGATACGGATCAGCCGGAAGGCGCAAAAAGCAATTGGAAAAAGAGCACTATGCTGGTTCTTGCAGTGACCTTACATAACATACCGGAAGGAATGGCAGTTGGTGTGGCTTTTGCAGGTATGCTGGCAAAAAGTGAGTCCATTACACTGGCAGGCGCCATGGCATTGTCACTGGGAATTGCGATCCAGAATTTCCCGGAAGGAGCGGTTATCTCCCTTCCTTTAAAAGAAGCGGCAGGGCAGAAAAAAGCCTTTGTCTACGGTATGCTTTCCGGTATTGTAGAGCCCATCGGCGCCGGTCTTATGCTGTTATTGGCAGAAAAACTGGAGCCCTTTATGCCATATTTCCTTTCCTTTGCAGCAGGTGCCATGCTTTACGTAGTAGTGGAAGAACTGGTGCCGGAAGCATCAGAAGGGGAACATTCCAATATTGGTACCATCGGATTTGCCATTGGGTTTGCATTGATGATGGTCCTTGATGTGGCATTGGGATAATGCAGATGGTGTTACTTTCGCCATTCCACAGTCAGTTCTGCTTTTCGTCTTGGTCTTGGAGCAGGTGCTTCATCTGCGTAGCCTACAGCCAAGGCAGCATAGAGCTGGCCGTCAGCATTTAACCAGTGATTTAATTCTTCCTGAGCAAAAAACGTATTACAGATCCAAAGACTTCCAAGGCCCAGTTCTGTGGCAGCCAGTGTCATGTTTTCAATGGCAGCTCCCACGGACTGGGCATTGCATATTTCTGACACACGTTCATCAATGGCCAGAGGCTGATCCATAGGAGAGGCCAGAGGGTTTGTGATGAAAATAATAACAGGTGCGTCTTTCATGATCTTAAGGGTTGCCCTGGCACCATCTAAATAAGGGGCACTTTCTGGAAGAAAGGGCTGTTTTTCTTCCCGTTTCAGTCCTGCTTCCATGGATTTAAGGACCTGTTCCTTTGCAGAGCCTGTTGTTACGATAAAATGCCATGGCTGCCGGTTTTTAGAGGAAGGAGCCAGCATGCCGGCTTTTAATATTTCTTCTATTAATTCTTCTTTTACAGGAATGTCTTTATAGCGGCGGATGCTCCGTCTGCTTTCTATTTCTTTTATCATGAGTACAGATCCTTTCATTGTATAGGATGTTGTGAGATTGTATTATTTCGGTCGCACGGTCAGTCGGCGGATATGTCCGTCTGCGGTCAGCTGCTGTAAGCTGGCAATAGCCATGACCTGGTAACCGCCGTAGGAGGCGATAAATTCTGCCTGTGAGCCGTTCAGGATCGTGGGCGATAATATGGAATACTGGCAGAAGAGAAATTTATTCCGGAAAAACATGGAAATGGCTTCTTTTCCATATAAATGAAATTCGTGTTGGGATGTGCCGTTGGCGCAGTAATCACAGTAGTGGCCGTTTTTGGTAAATAATTCTGCCAGGGCTTCAAAATCTTTTGTTTCAAGAGCTGTGAGATATTTCTGGATAACAGGTTCCATGAAAGTTTCCTTTCTATAAAAAATATTGATCCATATTTAATATACTTTTTCTGAATTAAGAAGGGCATCTGTGCCGCCGTCCACAAACATGATAATGCCGTTGACGCCTCTTGCTTCTTTTGAAATAAGGAAATTAATGGCAGAGGCGATCTCATCCGGTTCCATAAGAGTCTCTTTGCCATATTTGGTAGGAATAGGAAGGGCATTTAATGCTGTCTTTTCATCCACAGACATAGTGGCAGTCATGGATGTGTTTACGTTTCCAGGTGCCACTGCGTTGATGCGAACCCCATTTGCGGCATAAGAGGCAGAATGGCGGCGGACCCATCTGGCTAAGGCATACTTGGAAGCCACGTACAGGCGGTTACCTGTGAGAAGGTCATTTTCATCTAAATTGGAAACCAGATCCAGGATGCGAAGTTCATCTTCATTATTATTATTTAAAATATCTGCCAGGTCCATGCGCAGGTCTCCCTGGGAGATAGCATTGGAAACAGTGGCTACGCAGCTGCCGCCTTTTTTCTCTAAAAGATCGTAGGCCCCTTTTATAATAGAAATCGTTCCGAAAAAGTTTAAAGAAAGGATCAGGCGCAGATCGTGACAGGAACCGGGAACGCCGGCGCATAAGATCAGACCGTCTAAACCTTCTGGATGCAGCTCGTGTAATTCATCAATTACTTTCTGCCGTCCTTCTGGAATAGAAAGGTCGGCCTGGATATCTCCTGTTTTCCAGTCGATATTGATAGTCTCATGTCCCTGTTTTTCTAATTGACTGATCACACGCAGGCCGATCCCGCCGGAACCGCCGGTAATTGCATAGACTCCCATAAGTGATCCTCCGGTTTACAAATAATTTTCTTTCTATTATAATCGAAATTGATACCAATGTAATACCCAGAATAGTGAAAAAAAAGGATACCAGATGAAATGCTGCATTATGAGTTAAAGAAGAAAAAGGGCAGTTCTCTCTATGAAGAACTGTATCAGAAACTGAAAGAAGACATTTTAAGAGGGCGGATCCTGCCGGGGACCAAGCTGCCTTCCAAAAGGGAGCTGGCCAGGGATAATGGCATCAGCGTAAAGACAGTTTTAAGCGCCTACGAACAGTTGGTGGTAGAAGGCTATCTTTATTCCAAAGAGAAAAAAGGCTATTTTGTGGCGGCAGTGGAAGCTATGCCGGAGTATAAACCTGTAGTGGCAGAATATCCCCAACTTTACAGGGAAGATCAATGGTTTGCGGATTTTACAGCCAACAACACAGTGTATGATAAATTTCCATTTTCCATGTGGAGAAAGGTCATGAGGGAGGTGCTGTCAGAGTATGACAAAGAACTGGTAAAAAGAGGTCATTTTCTGGGAGTCCGCCAGCTGCGGGAGACCATTGCGGATTACTTATACCGCACCCGTGGAATGACCATTTCTCCTGAATGCATTGTGATCGGAGCCAGTATTGAATACCTGTATAGCCGTCTGATCAAGCTTCTGCCTGCAGACGCAGTCTATGCTGTGGAAAACCCGGGATATAAGAAAATCCCTGTGATCTATGAAGAATATGGGCTGAAGTGGAAGAGTATAGCCATGGACGATGGGGGAATCCATATGAAAAGCCTGCAAGACAGCGGGGCAGACATTATCCATGTATCCCCGGAGCACCATTATCCATTGGGAACAGTTATGTCTGCATCCAGGCGTCAGGAGCTTTTAAGCTGGGCTTCAGAAAAAGAAGAACGCTATATCATAGAGGATGATTATGACTGCGAATTCCGCTATCGTTCCCGGTCTATTCCCGCACTTGGGAGCATGGACTCCCACGAAAGCGTGATCTATATGAACACCTTCAGCAAGACCCTGACACCGGCTATCCGTATCAGCTATATGGTCCTTCCGGAGAAGCTGATGCGCCGCTACATTGATACCGCCAATTTTTACTGCAATACAGCCTCTACCTGTGAGCAGTATGCTCTGGCAAGATTTATTGAAAATGGCTATTTTGAGCGCCATTTAAGCCGTCTTAAGAAGTTTTATCATGCAGAAGGAGAACGTTTAAAGCGTATCTTAAAACAATCGGTGCTACTGCCAGCAGTCAGCGTGGACGGAGGTGAGAGCGGCACTCATCTGTTGGTAAAAGTAGATACTTCCATGACAGATACGGAGATTGAAGAGGCAGCGGAAAATATGGGTATCCATATTTCATGTCTGTCCCGGTTCTGCAGTGAGAAGAACCCGGAATATGATCATATTTTAGTGTTAAATTATTCTGATATGGATGAAAGCCGCCTGACGGAAGCGGTGAGAAGACTGGGTAATATTTTTATCCAGTGGTAAAATCTGATATCCTTTAATAGTTTTATTTTGGATATTTTAAAGATATCAGATCAGTGTTACCATGAGCCTACCGACACACAGGGAGGAATAAAGTGTTCCAAAATAAAAACTCCCTGTAGGAAAATGAGTGAAAAAAATAAGCAAAGAAACGAGGTACGGACACATGGGAACAACTTATTATTTTTTGCCTACAAGAAACTTATTTGGAGAAGATTCCGTAAAGGAAACAGGTTCCTTAATGCAGAGCCTGGGAGGAAAGAAAACTCTCATTGTAACAGACGCATTTCTGGCAAAACAGGGAATGGCCCGGATGGTTCAGGATATCTTAAAGGACTCTGGTGTTGAGAGTGTTGTATTTGGCGGGGTAGAGCCAAACCCGAAGGATGTAAACGTAGAAGCCGGTCTTAAGGTATTCAGGGAAAATGGATGCGACTCTATTATCTCTCTTGGCGGTGGTTCTTCCCACGACTGTGCAAAGGGTATCGGCATCGTAGCTTCCAATGGAGGAAACATCCGGGATTATGAGGGCGTGGACAAGTCACAAAAGCCTATGTGCCCTATGGTTGCCATCAACACCACAGCAGGAACTGCTTCTGAGATCACCCGCTTCTGTATCATTACAGATACCAGCCGTCATGTAAAAATGGCGATCGTAGACTGGAGAGTGACACCACAGATCGCCATCAATGATCCCAAGCTGATGGTAGGCATGCCACCGTCACTGACAGCAGCTACCGGAATGGATGCTTTGACCCATGCTATTGAAGCTTATGTTTCTACCAATGCAAATCCACTGACAGATGCAGCTGCTACCATGGCTATTACCATGATCACACGGTATCTGCCAAAGGCAGTCGCAAATGGAGAATACATGAAGGCAAGAGACAAAATGGCATACGGACAGTACCTGGCCGGTATCGCTTTTAACAATGCTTCCTTAGGTTATGTTCATGCGATGGCCCATCAGTTAGGTGGTTTCTACAACCTGCCTCATGGTGTGTGCAACGCTATCCTCCTTCCTCATGTAGAAGAGTTTAACTTGATCGGAAATGCAAACCGCTTCAGAGACATTGCAAAGGCAATGGGCGAAAATATTGACGGACTTTCTACTATGGAAGCAGCCAGAAAAGCCATTGCAGCCATCCGCCAGCTCAGCGAGCAGGTAGGTATCCCACAGAACCTGAGAAGTCTTGGAGTAAAAGAAGAAGACTTTGAGATCATGGCTGAAAATGCAATGAAGGACGTATGTCAGCTGACCAACCCGAGAAAGGCTACCAAGGAACAGGTAATCGGAATTTTCAAGGCTGCTTATTAATAAGGTCTGCGGGCTTTATGAAAATGGAAATGGTCCAGTGGCAAAAGGCATGAAAGACTGCAAAGAAATTGCATAAGAAAGGCGGAAAATAATATGGAAAAGGCAAAGTTACAGGAACGTTATCAGTTATTTATCGGAGGTCAGTGGAAAGATGCTTCTGACCATGAAACATTTAAAACAATCTGCCCGGCAGACGGAAGCATATTAGCAGAGTGTGCCCAGGCAACAAAGGAAGATGTAGATGAGGCAGTAAAAGCAGCATGGGAAGCTTTTAAAACATGGAAGCATACTACAGTTGCAGAAAGAGCCGCCGTTTTAAATAAGATCGCTGCCATCATTGATGAAAACAAGGAACATCTGGCTATGGTAGAGTCCATGGACAACGGCAAGCCCATCCGTGAGACACTGGCAGTAGATATCCCTATGGCAGCTGACCATTTCCGCTACTTTGCAGGCTGCATCCAGGCAGAAGAGGGAAGTGCCAATATTCTTGGCAAAGACACCTTAAGCCTGATCTTAAGAGAACCGATCGGCGTAGTAGGCCAGATCGTTCCATGGAACTTCCCATTTTTAATGGCAGCATGGAAACTGGCTCCTGTTCTTGCCAGCGGCTGCTGTACTGTATTTAAGACATCCAGCACCACACCTTTAAGCGTTCTGGAATTTGCAAGACTGGTCCAGGATGTGATCCCTGCAGGCGTATTTAACGTGATCACCGGTTCCGGCTCCAAATCCGGTCAGTATATGTTAGATCATCCGGGCTTTAGAAAACTTGCCTTTACCGGCTCTACAGAAGTAGGACGAAATGTAGCTCTGGCAGCAGCCCAGAAACTGATCCCTGCTACACTGGAGCTGGGTGGAAAATCTGCCAATATCTTCTTTGAAGACTGTGACTGGGAAATGGCAATGGACGGACTTCAGATGGGCATCCTCTTTAACCAGGGCCAGGTTTGCTGCGCAGGTTCCAGAGTCTTTGTCCAGGAAAGCATTTATGACCGTTTTGTAGAAGAGGCTGTAAAACGCTTTAATAAAGTAAAAGTAGGTCTTCCATGGAAAGAAGAGACCCAGATGGGAAGCCAGATCGACCGCAGACAGATGGAAAAGATCTTAAAATATGTGGAGATCGGCAAGGAAGAAGGCGCAAAGGTGCTTTGCGGCGGTGTACAGGCGAAAGAAGGAGAACTGGAAAAAGGCTGCTTCCTGCGTCCAACCTTATTAGGAGATGTGACCAACGATATGCGCGTTGCCCAGGAAGAGATTTTCGGACCAGTTGCATGCATCATCAAGTTTAAAACAGAGGAAGAAGTCCTTGCCATGGCAAATGACAGTGCCTACGGCTTAGGCGGTGCTGTTTGGACCAGAGATATCAACAGGGCCCTTCGTGTGGCAAGAGGCGTGGAAACAGGACGTATGTGGGTCAACACCTACAATGCGATCCCGGAAGGCGCTCCATTTGGCGGCTGCAAGGCATCCGGTATCGGAAGAGAGACCCATAAGGTCATCCTGGAACATTATACCCAGATGAAGAACATTATGATTAATATGGCAGAGGCGCCTACTGGATTTTATCCGGCATAGGATGTAAATAAAAAATGATTCCATCCTTTTGACATTTTTTGAGTTGAGAAATATAATAATTCCTGAACGAGTAGCAAACAAGCGTAAATCCAGTTTTGCTGCTCGTTTTTTTATGCAAAAAGAGTCAGGTGGAAAGTTTAAGATAAAAGCAAAACGAACATACATTCGATAAAACTATAGACGGATAGATAAAAATGAGGTATAATGAGTCCAAAAGAGTCTGTGTAAGCGAAAAACTTAAATGTAAAAGTTGATGGGAAAGGAAGTGGTAATATGATTTATACATGTACATATCCGTCCCCACTGGGAAATATTTTACTGGCGGCAGATGAGGTTGGACTGACTGGTTTATGGTTTGAAAGACAAAAATACTTTGCAAATACACTTCCAAAAGAAACCATTTCACAGGAGACACCCGTTCTGATCCAGGCGAAAAAATGGCTGGATGTATATTTTTCAGGGAAAGAGCCGGATTTTACTCCTGCACTTCATCCTGCAGGTTCCCCGTTTCGCCAGGCTGTATGGCAGATCTTACTGCAGATCCCTTATGGACAGACTATGACATATGGAGAGATTGCAAAAAAGATGGCACAGATGCAGGATGCGCCTCATATGTCTGCACAGGCTGTAGGCGGAGCAGTAGGACATAACGAAGTTTCCATTATCATCCCCTGTCATCGTGTTGTAGGAACCAATGGAAGTCTTACCGGATATGCCGGGGGAATTGAAAAGAAGATCGCGCTGTTAGAACTGGAACATACAGATATGAGCGGGTTCTTTATTCCAAAGAAGGGGACTGCCCTTTAAATGGATCTTGAGATCACAGAAAATGATAAAAGAAAAAGGCACAAAAAGGATGAAAATAAAACAGCAAAGGCAGATCAATGCATTTTTAGTCAACCTGTTTGGGAACAGCAGAGGAGATATGCTGTTTCGTCAACAGGAGGATGTCTACAGCAATATTTTCCTTCGTGTTGTGCGAAGAACGAATCTGTGGGACAGTGAGCAGGCCCATGGAAAGGATTATTTTGATGTGACAATGAAAAAATGCCTGTGGCATACAGCCTGTTTAGAAAATGGCTGTGAAAAGCTTTGTTCCCTGTTTTGTGATGTTGATAATGTAACATATGGTGGTCTGAAAAAACTGGACTTTTCCCGTACTAAAACATTAGGTTACGGGGGAGACTGCTGTGATTTTCATTTTTTCAGGAAAAGATCCTAATCGGGACTGAAAAATGAGCATATAAAAGGCGTATGGATCCTGGTATGGACTCATACGCCTTTTGTTGCTATTCATCTTGTTTCCGTATTTATGAAAACAAGTTCTCAAGATCCTGATAAAATTGAGGATAAGAAATATTCACACATTCTGCCCCATTGATCTGTGTAACGCCCTCTGCGCAGTGAGCCGTTACTGCAAAGGTCATGGCAATGCGGTGGTCTAAGTGGCTTTCGATCACAGCACCGTGAAGAGGTCTGCCGCCGCGGATGATCATGCCGTCCTCTGTTTCTGTTACATCAGCTCCCATAGCACTTAAATTTTCCACCATAACAGCAATTCGGTTGGACTCTTTTACCTTTAATTCTGCTGCATCCCGGATCACGGTCGTTCCCTCTGCAAAGCAGGCCATGGCAGCGATCATAGGCAGTTCGTCAATAAGAGTCGGGATAATGCTGCCGCCGATCTCTGTTCCATGAAGGGAAGAAGCGCGGACTAAAAGATCAGCAACCGGTTCCCCGTCGTCCTCTTTTACATTTAATAAAGTAAGGTCTGCACCCATAGCCCTGCATACATGAAGGATGCCGTCCCTGGTAGGATTGATGCCTACATTTTTGATCAGGATCTCAGAGCCGGGTACCATAAGTCCTGCTGCAATAAAGTAGGCAGCAGAAGAAATGTCTCCTGGTACATTTACCTTTACACTGTGCAGTTCACTGGCCGGTTCAATAGTAGCAGTGGTATCTTTTGTGGTCACATGGGCGCCGAACAGATTTAACATGATCTCAGAGTGATTTCTGGATACATAAGGCTCTGTAACAGAAGTAGGTCCCTCTGCGTAAAGTCCTGCTAATAAAATAGAAGATTTTACCTGGGCAGAGGCTACTTTGGAGGTATAGTGGATGCCGTGAAGGGCTTTTCCGTGGATCGCCAGAGGCGCGCAGCCATTTCCATTTACACTGACAATATCTGCGCCCATCAGAGACAGAGGCTCCATAATACGTTTCATAGGGCGTTTCTGGATGGAAGCGTCACCTGTTAAAGTTACGTCAAAGTTCTGTGCAGATAAAATGCCGGAGATCAGGCGGGTAGTAGTGCCGCTGTTTCCGCAGTCCAGTATGGTCTCCGGCTTTTTAAGACCGTGAAGGCCATTTCCATGTACCAGGACGATATCCCCTCTATTTTCAATGGCAACGCCCATACGTTCAAAACAGGAGATGGTAGACAGACAGTCAGCTCCCTGTAAAAATCCTGTGATCTCGGTGGTTCCCTTTGCAAGAGAGCCGAACATCACGGCACGGTGGGAAATAGATTTATCTCCCGGAACCGTGATTTCTCCCTTTAATGGGCCTGATTTTTTAAATTCCATATGTTTCCTCCCAGACAGGTAGACGTTACAGTCTTACCATTTCGTATTTATAATATTCCAGCCGTTTCCAGGCTGCGGTCATAGATGTTTCATCATAAAATTCGATCTTTAAGGCACCTTCGCCCCGTTCTCTGTTGTTATTGATACCAATATTTTTAATACTGATGCCTTTGGCTGCCAGAATAACTGCGATGGTGGAGATCGCACCTACCTCATCGGCCACATCTACAGAAAAGGCATAAGACGGTTCCACAGAACCCTTGGCCCGGTCGGTAATGGTATTTCGGTAGTCTCTGGATTTTTCAAACAGTTTATAAATCGCGTCTCCCTGATGTCCTTTTATTTCAGAAAGGATGTCCTGAAGGGAACCGATATAACGTTCTAACATATCTGCAATAGGTTCCACATTGGTCATACAGATCTGCTCCCACATTTCAGGAGAGGAAGACGCAATACGGGTAATATCCTTAAAACCGCCTGCAGCTACCCGTTTCATGGTTCCGGCAGGTGAGTCGGCATCTTTTACCAGATTTACAAGGCTGGAAGCAACCAGGTGGGGCAGATGACTGATGGCAGCCACCACTTTATCATGTTCCCTGTAGTCAAGTACCAGTGGGATAGCACCTACGGTCTGGGCCACTGCGATAATACGGTTGGCATTTTCGGCATATTTTGGTGGAATATTACCGGTTTCGCTGCCGCTCTGGTCAAGGCCTTCCGGCGGTGTAACAATATAATAAGCATTTTCAAGGAGATGATCCGTTGCGTTTTCGTATCCTGTTTTTTCAGAACCGGCCATAGGATGACCGCCTACAAAGCAGTCTGTAAGGCCCTGGCGCAGGATCTCTTCGTGGATGTCTGTTTTTGTGCTTCCTACATCCGTGAACAAAGCTCCCGGTTTTAAATAGGAGCGGATCTTAGACAGATACTGTGCATTGTATTCCACCGGCGTACATAAAAAGATCAGGTCACATTCTTTTAACTGTTCGTCAATGCCGTCTAAAATAACATCTACAATGCCGTCTTTTTTTGCCTGCTCCAGCTTGGAACGGGTGCGCATATAGGCCATGATGCGGATATCCGGACGGGCTCTTTTAATGCCCTTTGCTAAGGAACCGCCGATAAGGCCAAGGCCGATAAAGGCAATGGTTGTATCATTCATGGTAAATTTTTCCATTTTAAAATCGCTCCTTACATTATAGAATGTTCTATCGGAGATACAGAATCACCTGAAAACCTTCACAAAGATAGATGTCCTCTCGGAGTCTTTCCTGCACCTGCTTTTGTGGCCGATTTTCCACCAGTAGCACCCGAATTTCATCAACGTACGCACCGCGTACGCCTCAGAAATTTGGGCACAACTGACAAAAAATCTTCTCACAAAATCAAGCACAGAAAGATTCCGAGAGAACATAAAGGTTTTCAGGTGTTTGGGCTGTGAATGATAGGTGGTTATCTGGCTTCAAAAGTTCTGCCAGCCAGATCTACATATGGCTTTAAGTCAGCCATTAATTTGTCAAATGCATCAAAGGTAAGAGACTGAGGACCGTCAGAAAGGGCTTTTGCCGGATCTGGATGAACCTCGATCATCAGTCCGTCGGCACCTACTGCAACTGCAGCCTTTGCAAGAGGTTCTACATAGGCTCTTACGCCGGTTGCATGGCTTGGATCTACGATCACTGGAAGATGACTCTTCTGGCGGATCACAGGAACCGCACTGATATCCAGGGTGTTTCTGGTAGAAGTTTCGTAGGTGCGGATACCACGCTCACATAAAACGATGTTTGGGTTTCCTTCTGAAATAATGTATTCAGCTGCATTCAGCCACTCATCTATGGTAGCACATAAGCCGCGTTTTAACAATACAGGCATTCCTGATTTTCCGGCTTCTTTTAACAGCTCGAAGTTCTGCATATTTCTTGCGCCGATCTGGAGCATGTCTACATATTTAACAGCAGCTTCAATGGCATGGGCGCTGGTAACTTCACAGATCACGTTCAGTCCGGTTGCTTCTCTGGCTTCCTTCATATATTTTAAGCCTTCTTCTTCCAGTCCCTGGAAAGAGTATGGGGAAGTACGGGGCTTGTAAGCACCGCCGCGAAGGAAGGTAGCCCCGGCTTTCTTTACAGCGAAAGCAGTGGAAAGCAGCTGTTCCTTTGACTCAATAGCGCAGGGACCTGCCATAACAGTCATGGTTCCTGGTCCGATGTGGGTGTTGCCTACAGGAATAATGGAGTCATCCGGGTGGAATTTTTTGTTGACCAGTTTGTAAGACTCTGTGACAGCAACGACCTTGTCAACACCTTCGCTCATTTCAATATTGCTTCCGGCAAGTCTGCTCTTATCACCTACAACACCAACGATCGTGACCTGGGAACCTTCAGAAAGATGGGCCTGAAGTCCTTTTGACTCAATGAGGGAAGTTACTTTTTCAACAGCTTCTTTGGAAGCCTGTGGTTTCATAATAATGATCATAGTCTGTTATACTCCTTATCCGCATAATGGTTTCTTGTATATCGGCTCTGTATGTTAGATGCCCCTTTTTACCAGATATCGGATTGCGGTGAGCATGATGTGCTTTTTCAATCCAGGTATCTCTTAACTTGCAGACAGTTTAATACATAAAAGCGTAAAAGTCAACACTTTAATGCTTTAAACTTTTACGCTTTTATGTAACTCATGCTATAAATAGCGGCCGGTCTGGCTGTTTGGATCTTTTGCAAGCTGTTCCGGTGTCTCGCAGGCAACGATACGGCCGCCGTCTGCTCCGCCTCCAGGTCCCATATCAATAATATAGTCAGCATTGCGGATCACATCCAGGTCATGTTCAATGACCACAACAGTTGCTCCATTTTCGATCAGGGTCTGAAATACCTTAAGGAGAGTCTGCACATCCAGAGGATGCAGCCCAATGGTAGGTTCATCAAAGATAAACAGGGAGTCATTTTGCAGTTTGCCCATTTCGCTGGCCAATTTCAGTCTCTGGGCCTCACCGCCGGAAAGACTGGGTGTTTCTTCTCCTAAAGTCAGGTATCCAAGTCCAAGCTCTTTTAACACAGTGAGCCGCTGTTTTACCAGTTTGAGGTCATCGCAGGCTTCAAGGGCTGTATGGATGTCCATGTCCATAAGTTCCGGGAGAGAAACACTTTGCCCTTTTTTATTCGTGTATTTAATAAGAGATGCCTCTTTGGAATATCTGGAACCTCTGCACTCCGGGCATGGAATGTCCACATCGGGCAGAAACTGTACGTCCAGGCTGACCTGGCCGGTGCCGTCACATACGGGGCAGCGAAGCTTTCCTGTATTATAGGAAAAATCACCAGCTTTATATCCCATGTTTTTGGCATCTGCCGTTTTTGCAAATACTTTTCGCAGTTCATCGTGGACATTGGCATAAGTAGCAGCAGTGGAGCGGACATTGATGCCAATAGGAGTTGCATCGATCAGTTTTACCTGGGAAATACCTGCCGGGTCCACAGAAAGGACATGGGAAGGCAGAGTCGTTTTTGCAATAGCTGCCTCTATGCCGGGAACAAGGCTTTCCAGAATAAGAGTGGTCTTTCCAGAACCGGAAACACCGGTTACAACGGTAAGACGGCCTTTGGGGATATTTACCTTAAGTGGTTTTACTGTATGGATGGCACCGGTAGAAAGGGAGATGGCCCCATGTTCAAACAGGTCATTTTCCTGGATCACCGGACGCAGGCGTTTGGCGTATCCCGGCTTTAGAAAAGCACCGATGCGGGATACTTTATTTTCCACAATATCAGAAATAGTCCCTTCTGCGATCACCTGTCCCCCTTTTGCGCCTGCTTCCGGCCCCATTTCAATGAGCCAGTCTGCATGGGATAAGATCTGTGTGTCATGGTCTACTAAAATAACGGAATTTCCGTCAGCGATCAGATCATCCATAACCCCTGTCAGTCCAACGATATTTACCGGGTGGAGTCCAATGGACGGCTCGTCCAGTACATAGAGGACACCTGTGGTTCGGTTTCTCACGGCTCTGGCTAACTGCATTCTCTGGCGCTCCCCTGTAGAAAGAGTAGAAGCAGCCCGGTCTAAGGAGAGATAGCCAAGTCCCAGCTCCATAAGCCGTTTTGCAGCTGTCTGGAAGGAGTCGCAGATGCTTTCTGCCATTGGCACCATTTCCGCTGGGAGAGAACTGGGAACATTGTCCACCCATGTGATCAGCTGGGATAAGGTCATTTCACAGGCTTTATCAAGAGTGATCCCCTGTAATTTTGGCGCTCTGGCCCGTTCATTTAAACGGGAACCATGGCAGTCCGGGCATGCATCTTCTTTTAAAAACTTCTCCACCCGCTTCATACCTTTTTCATCTTTTACTTTGGAAAGAGCATTTTCTACGGTATAAACAGCGTTAAAGTAGGTAAAATCCAGTTCTCCTGCCTGATTGGAGTTTTTGGCGTGATAGAAAATATGTTTTTTCTCAGCAGGTCCATGGAAAACGATGTCTTTTTCCTTTTCTGTTAATTCCTTAAAAGGCACATCGGTGCGCACACCCATTTCCCGGCATACATCGGTCATCAAAGACCACATAAGAGTATTCCAGGGAGCCACAGCCCCTTCGTCAATGGTTAAGGAGTCATCTGGCACCAGGGTATTTAAGTCTACGGTGCGAACCGTTCCCGTTCCATTGCAGGTGCGGCAGGCTCCCTGGCTGTTAAATGCCAGTTCCTCTGCAGAAGGAGCAAAAAAGTGGATGCCGCATTCAGGGCAGACCAGTTCTTTTCCGGCAGCCACTGCCAGTGTGGGAGCCAGATAATGTCCATTTGGACAGCAGTGGGAAGCCAGACGGGAATACATCAGGCGCAGGCTGTTTAAAAGTTCTGTACCGGTTCCAAAGGTGCTTCGGATGCCGGGAACGCCGGGACGCTGATGCAGGGCGAGAGCAGCGGGAACATGTAAGATCTCATCCACACTGGCTTTGGATGCCTGGGTCATGCGTCTTCTTGTATAGGTAGAAAGAGACTCCAGATAGCGTCTGGAGCCCTCTGCATATAGTACGCCTAAAGCCAGAGAGGACTTTCCGGAGCCGGAGACACCGGCAATGGCTACGATCTGGTTTAAGGGTACGTCTACATTGATATTTTTAAGATTATGCACCCGGGCGCCGCGGATCTGTATTTTCTGTATATTGCTTTTAAAGGTTTTATTTTCAGACATAAAATGTGCATACCTTTCTCATTATTCTGCAACTATATTAACAATCTCCGTAAGGAATTGCAAGAAAAGCAGACCGTCACATGACGGAACCGTAATTCAATTATGACAAAACTGTCATTTTAGAGTCATGATCATTTAATTTTGTATGTATAAAATAAAATACAAATGAAGGAGGAAAAAATTATGGCAGCAGCAATTGGATTTTTAATGATCATCGTGATCGTAGCCCTTCTTTTAAAGGGGAAAATGTCACCTATTGTAGTATTGGCTATCGTCCCAACCATCTCAGCCCTGATCCTGGGGTTTGTTCCTACAGACATTCTGGGATTTATTGCAGATGGCATTAAGACAACTACCAGTAATGGTATTTTGTTTATTTTTTCTGTTATTTATTTTGGGGTTTTGTCTGATACAGGATTGTTTGACGTGATCGTAAACTGGCTTGTAAAAAAGGCTGGAAATAATGTGATCGCAGTTACTGTGGTAACTGCAATGATCGCAACCATTGCCCATTTGGATGGAACCACCGCTGTAACAGTTCTGATCACGATCCCGGCAATGTATCCAGTATACAAGAGAATGAATATTGATGCCCGGATCTTACTGTGTATTACCGGAGCCTGTATGGGTGTCATGAATCTGCTTCCATGGGGCGGACCTACAGCAAGGGCGGCAACTGTACTTCAGATGGACGCAACAGAGTTGTGGCATATGCTGATCCCGCTTCAGATCGTTGGTCTGGTCATGAATAGTGTGATCGCCGTTTTGCTTGGAATGTACGCGGTAAAAAAGGGTGCCGGTGCAGGAAAAGGTGTAGAAGTTGAGACAAATGAAAAAGAAAAGGCAGAAACAGAAGCACTGAAAAAATCCAGAGGATATCTGATCTTTAATTTCCTTCTTACGGTTGCTGTGATCGCAGCATTATCAACTGGTGTAGGAAAATCCTATGTGATCTTTATGTTAGGACTTTGTGTTTTACTGGCAGTAAACTACCCGGATCAGAAGATCCAGGATAAACTGGTAAAGAAGCATGCTCCGGCAGCACTGATCATTTCAGCAACCTTGTTTGCGGCAGGCGCTATGGTAGGTATTTTTGATGGAACAGGAATGCTGGAAGCAATGGCAAATGCGATCATGGCGGTCATTCCTGCAGCTATGGGAAAATACATCCACATTATTTTTGGTATCCTTGCCCTTCCTTTTGGCCTTTGTGTGGGAACCGATGCATATTTTTACGGCATCATGCCTCTGGTCATGCAGGTTGGCGAAACATACGGGGTTGCATCCCTGAACACAGCACTTACCATGCTGATCGGAAAGAATCTGGCGCTAATGGTAAGTCCCCTTGTCCCGGCTACTTATCTGGCTATCGGATTGACAGGAACAGAATTAAAGGATCATATGAAATTCAGCATTCCGCCCTATTATGTGGTAAGCCTGATCATGTTAGTACTGGGAGTAATTTTAGGGATCATAAGTTTATAAGAGACAGTAAGACCATAAAAGCATAGTAAGAACACAAAAGACCATAACCGGCTGTGAGAAAAAGCCAGCCGGTTATGGTCTTATTTTTATATATTTGCTATACTCTTTTATAGGTACAAATGCGCTTGAAAGAGCAAAAAATAGAATGGGGAAATGAACATGAATACGGAAGAGATATTGATGGTAGATGATGAAAGAGCAATCCGTCTGGCTGTACGGACGGCTTTGACCAGGGAAGGAATGCATGTAACAGAAGCAGCTGATGGCAGTACAGCGTTAGATTTACTAAAACAGAAACATTTCGATCTGGTGATCCTGGATGTGATGATGGAAAATGTCAGCGGCTATCAGGTATTACAGACTATGCGGGCTTGGGGAGATCATACACCGGTGATGATGCTTTCTGGAAAGTCAGATGAGATGGACCAGGTGCTGGGGCTGGGATTCGGGGCAGACAGTTATCTGACAAAACCATTTCATACTTCTGTGCTGATACAGACAGCAAAAGCATTGATCCGGAGAAACCAGATATACAGTCAGGCATCGGAAGCAAGGATCCATAAAGGTCCCTTTGCTGTGGACACTTTGAAAATGGAGTGTTTAAAAAACGGAGTCTCCCTGAATTTTACAGCAAGGGAACAGGCGCTATTCCGCTTTCTGTTAGAGCATCCGGGACAGGTATTCACAAAGGCACAGCTTTACAGCCAGGTGTGGAATGAGGCAGTGGTAGATGATAATACGATCACGGTTTATATTAAGCGGATCAGAAGCAAGATCGAGGAAAATCCAAAAGAACCTAAATATTTAAAAACAATACGGGGAATCGGATATATGCTGGAGGTCTGATAAAAAATGAAATGGATCAAGGAAACAAAAGGAAAAAGACAGGCAGCAATAGGCGCTGTTTTTCTGGTAGTGTTTCTGTCACTGGTTATGGCATTATCCTGTGCAGAATTTTATAAGCGTTATAAAGAGCAGGTAATCCATACAGAGGAAAGCCAGCTGCTTACCATAGCCGGGATCATAGGAAATAATCTTGACATGTTCCTTAATGAACAGCTGGAGCAGATCGACCTTTTTTACTCATCAGAAAATGGGCTTTCAGGGGAAAAAATGCAGATGGACCGGAAAATATCCTATTTTCTGGATAAAAATGAGAAATTGTATAACTGGATCCGTCTGATATGTCCTGATGGCAGGCAGATCCTTTATAAAGCAGGTACAGAGCCTTTTTACGAAGCTGCTGAGGCAGAACATACTCCGGCGGGACATGCCACGAATGCACAGATCACGGGAAAAAAGATATCAGAAGAAACAGGCTGGTATGAAATGTACATAGAAAAGCAGGTTGAAGCAAATGGAGCTGTTTATGATCTTGTTCTTTCTATGGATCTGGAACAGCTGTACCGTCAGATCGTAGAGCCTGTAAAGATCGGAAAGGGCGGATACTCTATTGTTAAGGACCAGGATACCTATATTATCATGCATCATGTAAAAAGCCAGATTGGTCTGGAGGCATTAGAAGACCGGCAAAAAATGTATACACAGTTGGATCTGGATGATCTGAAACAATGGCTGGAAAGACAAAATAAAGAAGATAAGGGCGCAGGCCTGATCCATACTTATATATGGGATGATCCGGAACTAAAAGCAGTAAAAAGAGTGGCTGCGTTTCAGGCGATCTATATTCAGGGAGAACGTTGGATCGTGAATTCTACGATCCCTTTAACAGAGCTTTCCCAACCTTTAGATACTATGATGGAGATCCTGGTGGGGATCGCTGTTTTATATATGGTGCTGCTGATCACGGCAACGGTATACATTCTTTATAACCGGTTCCGTACCATATCACAGTACAGGGAAATAGCGTACCTTAAGGAAATAAACCAGGGAATGGAGATGGTGGCAAAGAAAAATGATGAGATCCGCCATTACCAGAGAATACAGTCTCTTGGCATGATGGCAAGCCATATAGCACATGAATTTAATAATTATCTGACCCCGGTCCTGATCTATTCGGAACTTCTGGAGAACGATGATACCATATCAGAAGAAAACCGGCAGATGATCCATGAGATCACAGATTCCGTAGATAAGGCATCAGATCTGTCAAAAAAGCTGCTGGCATTTTCAAGACAGGATACAGGGATCCGGTTAGAACGGCTGGATTTTGCACAGGAAGTAAGAAAGGCCATGTCAGTAGTACGACAATTGGTTCCGGCAGCCATTACATTAAAAACAAAAATTCCTGATACACCTCAGTATGCTCTTGTAAGACAAGGAATGGCAGAACATATCCTGATGAATCTGTGCAAAAATGCATTTCAGGCAATGGAACAGTCTGATAAAAAAGAACTGACAGTGGAATTAGCTGAAATGGGAACAGACCAGCTTTGCCTGCGTATTTCTGATACAGGATGCGGGATCCCGGAAGATGTGCAAAAGAAGATCTTCGAGCCATTTTATACAACAAAAGGTTCCAGACAGGGAACGGGACTGGGGCTTTCCGTGGTAAGAAATATCATTGCGTCTGTAGGGGGAAAGATTGAGGTAGAAAGCCGTCAGGGAGAAGGAACGACCTTTTTGCTTATGATCCCCAAAAGTAGTTCAGAAGAGGAAGGCAATCTTAGAAAACGTTTAAAATCTGTATCCAGGATCGCTATTATATCAGAAGATGCCAGGATGTCTGCTTATAAAGGGAAAAAATTTGAAAAGACTGGGCAGATCGAAGTTTATACCCATCCGGCAGCCCTCCTTGACCAGGTACAGAAAACGCCTTCTTTTTATGGCCTGATCATTGCAGATGAAGTTCTTCCCATGATGAATGGAATCGAGTTATGTGAAATGATCCGCCGGATGAATCCGGAGATCCGTCTTTTATTGTTATCAGAACAGGACGGAAGTGATGTTCAGTGGTATCTGAATAATGGCATGATCGACCGTTTTATGTTGAAACAGGACTTTTTTAGCGAATTTGAAGAGGCAATTAAGGCAAAATGACGGTTAAAGATGAGAAAAACAGGAACATGTGGTGACTTAAATCAAAATATCTGGAATGTTTTGGAAAAATGTTGTGTAGAATTTAACAAAAAACTTGAATATTTCAGAAAAATATAGTAGAATGTACACATGGCAAAGACGAAGCACATATTACAGTTGTTTCGCACAAATAAAGTGTACAGGAGGGAAGTTTATGAACGTATATGGTACTGAACAAATCCGCAACGTTGTATTACTTGGGCATGGAGGCGCTGGTAAGACAACAGTTGCGGAGGCAATGGCTTTGATCACAGGTGTTACCAAGCGTATGGGCAAAGTTGCTGACGGAAACACTATTAGTGATTATGACAAAGAAGAGATCAAGAGACAGTTTTCCATTTCCACCACACTGATTCCTCTGGAATACCAGGGAGAGAACGGACCGGTTAAGGTCAACTTACTGGATACTCCCGGATTTTTTGACTTCGTAGGTGAAGTAGAAGAAGCCATCAGCGTTGCTGATGCAGCCATTATCGTTGTAAACTGTAAAGCAGGTATCGAGCCTGGTACAGAAAGAGCATGGGAGATGTGCGAAAAGTACAATCTGCCAAGACTGATCTTCGTTACTAATATGGACGATGATCACGCCAGCTATCGTGAGCTGGTTGTAAAGCTGGAGAAAAAGTTCGGAAGAAAGATCGCTCCTTTCCAGCTTCCAATCCGTGAAAATGAAAAATTCGTAGGTTTCGTAAACGTAGTAAAGATGGCAGGCCGCCGCTTTACAAACCTCAGTGATTATGTTGAGTGCGAGATTCCAGATTATGTTCAGAAGAACTTAACCATCGCAAGAGACGCCCTCATCGAGGCAGTTGCAGAAACCAGTGAAGAATATATGGAACGTTATTTCCTGGGAGAAGAATTTACACAGGAAGAGATCTCAGGTGCATTAAGAGCACATGTTATCGAAGGCGACATCGTACCTGTTATGATGGGCTCCGGAATCAACTGCCAGGGCTTTAAGGTTCTCCTTCAGGTTATTGACAAATACTTCCCGGCACCAAATCACTTTGAGTGTATCGGTGTAGACGTTTCCACAGGCGAGCGTTTCACCGCTAAATATAATGATGACGTATCCCTTTCTGCAAGAGTATTTAAGACCATCGTAGATCCATTTATCGGAAAGTATTCCCTGATGAAGATCTGTACTGGTACCTTAAAGGGCGATACGGTTGTATACAATGTAAATAAAGACGCAGAAGAGAAGATCGGTAAAGTTTATGTAATGCGCGGCAAGGAAGTTATCGAAGTTCCTGAGTTAAAGGCCGGCGATATCGGCGCAGTTGCAAAACTGACTGTAACCGGAACCGGCGATACCATGGCAGTTCGTACAGCTCCGATCGTTTACCACAAACCACAGATCTCCACACCATATACATATATGGCATACAAGGCAGCTAATAAGGGCGAAGATGATAAGGTTTCTACCGCATTAGCACGTATGATGGAAGAAGACCTGACCTTACAGGTTAAGAATGATCCTGAAAACCGTCAGTCCCTGATCTATGGTATCGGCGATCAGCAGTTAGATGTTGTGATCAGCAAGTTGCAGACCCGCTACAAAGTAGACGTAGTTCTGTCCAAACCGAAATTTGCTTTCCGTGAGACCTTAAGAAAGAAAGTAAAAGTACAGGGCAAACATAAGAAACAGTCCGGCGGACATGGCCAGTACGGTGATGTTATCATGGAATTTGAGCCATCCGGCGATTTAGAGACACCATACACCTTTGAAGAGAAGGTATTCGGTGGATCCGTACCGAAGAACTACTTCCCGGCAGTAGAAAAAGGACTGCAGGAATGCGTTCTTAAGGGACCGTTGGCTGGATATCCGGTTGTTGGCTTAAAGGCTACTCTGTTAGATGGTTCCTACCATCCTGTAGACTCTTCAGAAATGGCATTTAAGATGGCTACCATCCTGGCATTTAAGCAGGGCTTTATGGATGCAAATCCAGTGCTCTTAGAGCCGATCGCTTCCTTAAAGGTTGTTGCTCCTGACCGCTTTACCGGCGATATCATGGGTGACTTAAACCGCAGAAGAGGCCGCGTATTAGGTATGGAATCCGATCATCATGGCAAACAGGTCATCGAAGCAGACGTTCCAATGTCTGAACTGTTTGGCTACAACACCGACCTTCGTTCCATGACCGGTGGTTTAGGAGACTATTCCTATGAATTCAGCCGCTACGAGCAGGCTCCTGGCGATGTACAGAAGCGCGAAGTAGAAGCTAGGGCTGCTGCGAAGGAAGAATAATAAAAGTTACAGTTCATCCAAATCAGCATATGGTGAACCTACTATGATTCTTGTTTTCATGAATATGGAAACAAAAAGATGATGGCTGAACTGTAACTAATTCAAGAAAGATCTGTTTAAGGAAAAAACAGATAATAAAAAACAGATAATATATGAAAGATCCCGCTTTCTGGAATTTCTGAAGGGTGAACCCTTGGAAGCCAGAAAGTGGGATTTTTTTTGGTTGTCACACGTTAAAGCGATACCATCTAACAGCAAAAATCCCCTTCTTACATTCTGAACCACAACTAAAAAGCTGTAGCAATTACAATATATAGACTGGACAAATGAAAATAATTGGTTTATAGTATGAAGCAACGACGAACAAAGCCGCGAAGTAAGGTAAGTACATTTTAACATGAACGACAAAAACCCTTTGTGAGCGGAAATCAGGAGGTAGAAAAATGGTATCATTATATGATGGTGGTATTTATCTTGTAAATGGAAAAGAAATCGTACCGGAACAGGAAAGCGTTAAAGTAGAAGCCCTTACAGGAAAGAAAGCAGATAAAGAAGCTGCAAAAAAGGGAACCATTGCTTATTCTATTTTAAGCGCCCACAATACAGCTGATAACATGGAACATTTAAAGATCCGTTTTGACAGCATGGCATCCCATGATATTACATTCGTAGGAATTGTCCAGACAGCCAAAGCGTCCGGTATGGAAAAGTTCCCGATCCCCTACGTCCTGACTAATTGCCATAATACACTTTGTGCAGTAGGCGGAACCATTAACGAAGATGACCACATGTTTGGCCTTTCCGCTGCAAAGAAATACGGCGGCATCTACGTTCCACCTCATATCGCAGTCATTCATCAGTACATGAGAGAAATGATGGCAGGCTGCGGAAAGATGATCTTAGGATCTGACAGCCATACCCGTTACGGCGCTTTAGGAACCATGGCAATCGGCGAAGGCGGCGGCGAACTGGTAAAACAGCTGCTTCGCGATACATATGATGTAGCTTATCCGGGTGTGATCGCAGTTTATTTAGACGGATGTCCAAAACCTGGTACCGGTCCACAGGATATTGCGCTGGCCATCATCCGTGCGGTATTTAAAAATGGATATGTAAAGAATAAAGTAATGGAATTTGTTGGACCTGGTGTTGCTTCTATGACTACCGATTACAGAAATGGCGTAGACGTAATGACTACAGAGACCACCTGCTTAACCTCCATCTGGAGAACGGATGAAGATACCAGAAATTACCTGGCAAAGCATCACAGAGAGGCAGATTACAAGAAACTGGATCCTGCAGATGTGGCTTACTACGATGGCTGTGTTTATGTAGACTTAAGTACCGTAAAGCCAATGATCGCCCTTCCCTTCCATCCAAGCAATGCATTTGAGATCGACGAATTAAAGGCAAATATGAAGGATATCCTTCATATGGTAGAAATGGATGCTGAAAAGGTATCCGGAGGAAAAGCGCATTTCACACTTCTTGATAAAGTAGTTGGAAATGACCTGATGGTACAGCAGGGAATTATCGCAGGCTGTGCAGGCGGAAACTATTCCAATGTGATCGAAGCAGCACATGCCCTTCGTGGAAAGAACTGTGGCTGTGATGAATTTTCACTGGCTGTTTATCCTTCTTCCCAGCCGGTATTCTCAGACCTGGTAAAGAAAGGCGCTATTTCAGACCTGATGGATGCAGGCGCTATCATCCGTACCGCTTTCTGCGGACCTTGCTTTGGCGCAGGCGATACACCTTGCAACAATGGTTTAAGTATCCGCCACACCACCAGAAACTTCCCGAACCGTGAAGGAAGCAAGCCAGGAAACGGACAGATGGCAGCGGTAGCACTGATGGATGCCCGTTCTATTGCAGCAACAGCAGCAAACGGAGGAAAACTTACCTCTGCATGGGAGTTAGACTGCTGGAATGATATTCCGGAATATGACTTTGATGATAAGTCTTACAAGAACCGTGTATATCAGGGCTTTGGTAAGGCAGAAGAGGAGAAATCCCTTGTATATGGTCCAAATATCAAAGACTGGCCGGAGATGAGCCCATTAACAGACAATATCCTCTTAAAGGTTTGCTCCAAGATCATGGACCCGGTAACAACTACCGATGAACTGATCCCATCTGGTGAAACTTCTTCCTATCGTTCCAATCCACTGGGACTGGCAGAGTTCACCTTATCCAGAAGAGATCCGGAGTATGTAGGACGGACCAAAGAAGTAGATAAATTAGAAAAAGCAAGAGTAGCTGAGGGCGAAGAAAAAGAACTGGCATTAGAACCAGATCTTGCAAATGTATTTGCAGCCATCAGGACTATTTCTGGAAATGAAAATGTTTCCGTAAAAGATACAGAAGTAGGAAGTATGGTATATGCAGTAAAGCCTGGTGACGGCTCTGCAAGAGAGCAGGCAGCCAGCTGCCAGAGAGTCATCGGCGGACTTGCAAATATCTGTAAGGAATATGCAACCAAGAGATACCGCTCCAATGTTATGAACTGGGGCATGCTGCCATTCCAGATGGAAGCAGATCCTGACTTTGAAGTAGGTGATTATATCTACGTTCCGGGAGTGAGAAAAGCGTTGGATGGGGATTTAAGTTCCATTAAGGCATATGTCCTTGGAAACGGAAAAGATGCAAAGGCAGAAATCAAAGAGTTAAATCTTTATATTGCAGATATGACACCGGAAGAAAGAGCCATTGTTAAGGCCGGATGCCTTATTAATTATAACCGGAACAGACATTGATCATACGCAAAAGCGACAGCAGTAGGAGAACATGCCGGGAGAGGAGAACAGGTTATGAAAGATAGTTATCTTGCACAGTTTTATGGAAAATCCCAGAATTATACGGATATTCCAAATAAATGGTATAAAGAATACAATGTAAAGAAAGGTCTTCGAAATGAAGACGGCACCGGTGTAAGAGTAGGACTTACCCGTGTGGCAGATGTTGTGGGCTATGACGAAACTCCAGAGGGAGGCATCCAGGCTATTCCAGGAAAGCTTTACTACAGAGGCTATGATGTAGAAGACCTGGTAAAAGGTAAAGGGGACAGTCATTTTGGTTATGAGGAAGTCTGCTTCCTTCTTCTCTTTGGATATCTGCCAAAGAAAGCGGAACTGGAGCATTTCCGAAATATCTTAACTGACTGCTATGAGATCCCGGATGAATTTGTGGAAATGAACCTGTTGCGTATGCCTGGCAGAAACCTGATGAACAAGCTTCAGGATGCAGTTCTTACTTTATACAATTACGATGATGACCCGGATAACACGGATGTATATGAAACCCTGGTAAAAGGTATTAACCTGATGGCAAAGCTTCCGTCGATCGCCTGCTATGCATATCAGAGCAAAGTTCATTATTACAACAGAGACAGCTTATTTATCCACTATGCAAACCCGAAATACTCCATTGCTGAAAACTTCTTAAGTTTATTGAGAAAAGACCAGAAGTTCTCTGATAAAGAGGCAAGACTGTTAGATACCATTCTCATGCTTCATGCAGATCACGGCGGTGGTAACAACTCCACATTTACCAATGTAGTGATCTCTTCTACAGGCACCGATATCTATTCCACTGTCTGCGGAAGTATTGGTTCCATGAAGGGACCGAGACACGGCGGTGCAAATATCAAGGTTGCGGAAATGATGGATGCGGTTCTGGAAGAAACCGGCGGATATACCGTAGATGATAAGAAGATCAAAACAGCTGTTAATAAGCTGATGGACGGTGAATTATATGACCGCTCAGGTCTTGTATATGGTTTTGGACATGCGGTTTATACCATTTCTGATCCACGAGCAGAGATGTTACGGGCCCGCTGCTTGGAAGTAGCAAAGGAAAAGAAGATGATGACGGAATTTGATTTCCGTCAGAGGTTTGAACGTATTGCCTTAGAGACTATGAAAGAGCGCAAGGGAGTTGCACTTCCTACTAATGTAGATTATTACAGCGGTTTTGCTTATGAAATGTTAGGTATCCCGAGAGATCTTTACACACCATTATTCGTGTGCAGCCGTATGGTCGGCTGGGTTGCCCATAACATTGAAAACAAGCTTTATGATGGAAGGATCATGCGTCCTGCAACCAAGTATGTAGGTGATAATAAAGAATACACAGCAATGGAGGAGAGATAGAGATGGCAGACACGATTACAGTATTTAAAGGCGATGGAATCGGACCAGAGATCACAGACAGCGTTTTAAGAATTTTAGACGTTGCAGGAGCAGATTTAAACTACGAAGTATTTAATGTAGGCGCTGCAGAATATGAAGCACATGGCGAGCTGATCCCAAAAGAGGGCTATGCTTCTATGGAAAAGACCCACATTTTATTAAAGTCCCCTATTACAACTCCTTTAGGAAAGGGCTTCCGTTCTTTAAATGTTACTTTAAGAAAGAAATATGATCTTTACGCAAATATTCGTCCTGCAAAGACAAACTCTGCTGTAAAGACTGCATTTGAAAATGTAGATATCGTGATCTTCCGCGAAAATACAGAGGATCTGTATGCAGGTGTGGAAGAGATGATCGATAAGGATACTGTTCATTCTATTAAGATCATTACCAGAAGATGCTGTGAGCGTATCATCCGCGCTGCTTTCGACTATGCAGTAAGCCATAACCGTAAGAAAGTGACCTGCGTTCATAAGGCAAATATCATGAAAATGGCAGATGGAATGTTCCGCGATATCTTCTATGATATCAGCAAGGAATATCCGGATATTGAAGCAGATGATAAGATTGTAGACAATGTGGCTATGCAGCTGGTTATGCATCCGGAAAAATTTGATATTATCGTAACAGAAAACCTGTATGGTGATGTTTTATCTGATCTGGTCAGCGGCCTCATCGGAGGTCTGGGACTTCTTCCATCCAGCAATCTGGGTAAAGATTTCGCCATGTTCGAGGCAGTTCATGGCAGTGCCCCTGATATTGCAGGACAGGGAATTGCAAACCCAACTGCATTCTTATGGTCCGCATGTATGCTGTTAGAGCATATCGGAAAGAATGATGTTGCTGCCAAGATCCGCAAGGCAGTAGACCTGGTACTGGAGGACGGAAGTGTTCTTACACCAGATATCGGCGGAACTGCTACAACCATTGAATATGAGAAGGCAATTATTGCGCATCTGTAAAATTAATTATATGTAAATTCCTGTCCCCCTGCGGCTGCAGGGGGATTTTTGCGTACTAGAAAAATTATGTAAAATCCCGGACGATCTTAATATATTCCTGAGCATGATAAGACAGATAGCTTCCTTTTCTGAAGGCTGCAACAAAATCAACAGTTGTATTTGGGGTGCCAACAGAAAAAAGCACAGGTTTTTTCTTAAAAGGAATATGTTTTAAATGGGTTTCTGTTACAAAACAGGCTCCATATCCCCGGGAGGCAAGTTCCGCAGCAGCAGGAATGTTACCGGTCTGAAGGCATATTTGAGGATGGATATGGCAGGATTTAAACAATTGATCCACCGTTTGACGGGTCCTTTGATCTGGTGGCTGCAGGATAAAAGGCTCATTTTCCAAAAGCTTCAGGTCAAGCCAGGGATATTTGCAGCCTTCTTTTTTTATACCTTTATTTTTTAAAGGGTGGTCATTGCCGAGTACAAGGACAACTTCTTCATGACTGATGATCTGATAATCAATATCAGGGCTTTTTACAGGCAGGTTAAAGAATGCAAGATCAGCATCCCCATTTAAAAGCATTCCCTCTAAAAGACTGGAATGTGCTTCTCTGATCTCCAGACGTACATGGGGATATAAACTTCGGAAAATAGGAAGTGTACAGGGAAGCATATAAGTTCCACGCATGGTTGGAAAAGCAATTTTTAAAAGACCGGCATTCTGCCGTATAATGTCTCCCATCTCCTGGTCTAATTCTTTTTTCAGGTTCAAAATTTCGGTGGCTTTCGCTACATAACGTTCCCCGGCATATGTTAAAACAAAGCGGTTTCCTAATTTTTTAAACAATTTCTGTCCCATTTCCCGCTCAAGATTTTGAAGGAATTTGGTGAGAGTCGGCTGTGTCACATAAAGCATATCGGCAGCTTTTGTAATATTCTGTGTTTTGGCAATCGCTATTACATAGGACAGGTCTTTAAAATCCATAGGGTACCAGTTCCTTTCTGGGATGTATTATTTTTCTGCTTTTTATCATATCAAAAACTATTGATAAAAGGAATAGTTTTAATGAAAATAATGAATTTCAATTCCTTATCGCGGTGTGCTATGATGAAATCATCAAAAGGTACGGTACCGGAAACAGCAGTAAGGCCAGCTGCTTAATATTACTGGGTATAAGGAGCATTTTAATTATGCAGGGAAAAGATGATCATATTTTGAAACTTCCTGTAACGCTTATGAGAGGCGGAACAAGTAAAGGCGTATATCTTCTGGAAGAGGATCTTCCGGAAGATCATAATGAATGGGACAAAATATTACTGCGTTTAATGGGAAGTCCGGATCAGAAACAGATCGATGGTTTAGGTGGTTCCCAATCTGTTACAAGTAAAGTAGCAATCATAAAGAAGTCAGACCGGTCAGATGCAGATGTAGATTATACATTTGCCCAGGTGTCTGTGGACAAACCTGTAGTAAGCTACAAAGGAAACTGCGGAAATATTTCTTCAGGAGTAGGACCATTTGCTATTGAAAAAGGTCTGGTAAATGCAAAGGAAGGAATGACTACAGTCAGGATCTTTAATACAAATACGGATAAAGTCATTGCTGCTGATGTAAAGACAGAAGGGGGCAAGGTTGTATACCAGGGAGATTTTAAGATCGCAGGGGTACCGGCATCAGCTTCTCCTATAAAGTTAAAATTTATAGATCCGGCTGGAACCCTTAAAAAGGGACTTCTTCCAACGGGAAAAGCAGTAGATGTTTTGGAAATACCTGGAATGGGATCCATAGAAGTGTCCATCATTGACGCAGCTAATCCCCTTGTATTTGTAAAGGCAGAGGATCTGGGACTTAGCGGAAAGGAACTTCCTGAAGAAATAAATGCAGATGAGGAAAAGCTGGAACTTTTGGAAACAGTAAGAGGTCTTGCTGCTGTTAAGCTGGGACTGATCAGTGACTATAAGAAATCTGCATGGGAAACACCGGGAATCCCTAAAATGACTTTCGTAGCTGAGGCAGATGATTATATTACTTCTGATGGAAAAATGATAAAAAAGGAAGAAATCGATCTTCTTTCCCGCATGATGTCTATGCAGAAAGCCCATCCAAGTTATGCAATGACCGGTGCCATGTGTACAGCTGCAGCGGCAGTAGTGCCGGGAAGTATAGTGGAACAGGTTTTGAAAAAGGGTGCAGATACACAGTATCTGCGTATTGGTCATGCAGGCGGGACCCTTGAATGTGGCGTGGATTACAGAGAAGAAAGGGGCAAAACGTTAGTGATCGAAGACACATTTGGGTTCCGCACAGCAAATCTTTTACTGGATGGCGTGGCATTAGTTAGAATTTAACTAGCGAAAAGGATGTACCAGCTCCATCGTGCCGAACTGTCCGTCAAAGCCGGGATTCCAACGAACTTTTCCCTGACGCAGGCAGGTAATAGCATCTGCAATATTTTCAGATGAAACAGCCGTAATATCAGATGTTTCAGCTTCTCTTAATAAGAAAAATTCATTTCCAAGTTCGTTTAAAAGTGTTTCATAGATCCGGGTCACTTTTACACTGGAAGGAGAGAAACCTTCTGCAGCAGCGATCAGTTCCGGCAACGGGGAAATGCTTTCAAAGGGGAGGTGTATGGCAGATGTTTGGTCGGATCCTTTGGAAACATAAAAAGGAGTGTCTGTCAGCGGTTTTGCAGAGGCAGCCTGCGTATTGGAAAACAGGTCAGGTGCAGGCAGTGCCGCCAGATCCTGTACCCTGTGCAATACTCCGGTGGTAAGCTTTTTGCCACATACCGGGCAGATACCGTTTAATTTGACTGCTTCTTCCGGTGAAAGGCATACACCGCATTTCCTGTGGCCATCCATAAAATATTTTCCTTCCTGAGGGAAGAATTCCAGCGTGCCGGCAAGTCCTTTGCCGGTCTGGATATCATTGTAAATATCTTTATAAGAAAGCCCGGTATTAAGCAAGGTAGCTTCCCGTCCCAGTTTTGAAGGAGAGTGGGCATCTGAGTTGGAGATCAGCTGATAGCGGCTTAAAGATGGCACGCTCCAGTTCATTGGCGGATCAGAGGAAAGACCGGTTTCTACAGCATGGATATGGGGTGTTAATTCCTCGAAACATTCTTCCATACTGTTAAAGCCGGAAAATGCCCCGAACACAGAGAAATGAGGGGTCCAGATATGAGCGGGAATGTACATGGCATCCGGGCATACAGAAAGGGTCATATCTAACAGGTCATGGCAGTCCAGTCCTAAAATAGGGCGTCCGTCAGAATGAATATTTCCAATTTTTTCCAGTTCTCCTGAAAGACGGTCTGCAGCCTCAAGTCCTGGAAGCAGAATCAGGCTGTGCACTTTCCGTGTACGGCCGTTTTTCTTATAAATGGTGCTGATCTCACCGCTGACCACAAAACGGGGATCAAAGGAACCGGAAGGAATCTCAGAAAGGCGCAATTCTGGTTTCAGCTTATAAAGCCCTGGCTCTGCCGGTTCTAATTTTTCTTTTAACTCCTGCCGCCACAAAGGATGGGTAAAATCCCCTGTTCCAAGGATATGGATGCCCTTTTTTCTGGCCCACAGATCCAGGTATTCCGGTGTGAGGAACTTGCTGGTAGCCATAGAGTAACGGGAATGTATGTGAAGATCTGCAATGTACATGATAAAAATCCTCCTGTTTTTCTTGTGAACCCATACATTATACCATTGCCTTTCAAGAGGGGATAGGTTAAAATAATTTTCGAAAGTATTATGGGGTGATGTCCTCTCGGAGTCTTTCATGCACCTGCTTTTGTGGCCGATTTTCCGCCAGCTGCACCCGAATTTCATCAACGTACGCACCGCGTACGCCTCAGAAATTTGAGCACAACTGACAAAAAATCTTCTCACAAAATCAGGCACAAAAAGATTCCGAGAGAACATTGAATTTTACAGGAGGATGAGAACATGACACTTTATAATAAAAAGGGAAAAGCAGCTGCCTATATTGAAAATGATGTGATCTGGACCTTTGATGGAAGAGCCATCGCCTATCTGTTCCAGGATGCAGTATACAATTTCCCGGGAAAGCAGTTAGGCTGGTTTGAAAAAGGCTGGCTTCGTGATATGGGCGGATATTGTGTTTTATTTACCCCTCAGGCATTTGCAGGACCTGCAAGACCATCCATGGAGACAACTCCTGCAAAGTATGCAAAAAAGGCCCTGCCATCTAAGGGTTCAAGGGAAATGAGAAAGGCAAAAATGGCTTACCAGGCTCATTGGAGCGAAAAAGAGGGTATTGACACTGATGTGTAAATATGCTAAATTATGGTTTAGTGCAAATGCAGTGATATGGAAGTAGTAAACACTTTTTAAGCCCCACAGAGAGCCGGGAAAAGATGAGAACCGGTGACTGGAAAGTGCCGAACTGATCCATGAGCAGCTTTTCAGAAAGAGATGAGATCATTACAGGATCTTCATTTTCAGTAAGAAAAGACGGAGGCCTTACCGTTATAAGAGGAATTGAGTGCATGCGACTTCGCATGAATCAGAGTGGTACCGCGTGGAAATGATATCTGCGTCTCTTGGAAACAGGAGACGCAGTTTTTTTATCTCATTACGTCACCCACGGCAATATTTACGGAGGAATGAATTATGGCATCACAGTATAATCACTCCGCCATTGAGAAAAAATGGCGTGAGAACTGGGAAAAGAACCCCATCAATGTAAATGATGGAAAGAAAGAGAAATATTACTGCCTGGATATGTTCCCATATCCATCAGGAAATGGTCTTCATGTAGGACATTGGAGAGGCTATGTTATCTCTGATGTATGGAGCAGATATCAGCTGTTAAAGGGCAAATATGTGATCCATCCTATGGGCTGGGACGCATTTGGTCTGCCTGCAGAAAACTACGCGATTAAGATGGGTGTACATCCTGCAAAATCTACAGCAGCTAACATTGCAAATATCAAACGTCAGATCAAGCAGATCGCTGCGATCTATGACTGGGATATGGAAGTAAATACCACAGATCCTGAATTCTACAAGTGGACCCAGTGGATCTTCGTTCAGATGTTCAAGAAGGGTCTTGCATACGAGAAGGAATTCCCAATCAACTGGTGCCCATCCTGTAAGACAGGTCTGGCTAACGAGGAAGTTGTAAATGGCTGCTGCGAGCGCTGCGGCACTCCTGTTACCAAGAAGAACCTGCGTCAGTGGATGTTAAAAATCACTGCCTATGCAGAAAGACTGTTAAATGACCTGGATAAGCTTGACTGGCCTGAAAAGGTTAAGAAGATGCAGACTGACTGGATCGGAAAATCTTATGGTGCAGAGGTTGAGTTCCCAATCGAAGGCAGAGATGAAAAAATCACTGTTTACACCACAAGACCTGATACCCTGTATGGTGCAACCTTCATGGTACTGGCTCCAGAGCACAAGCTGGCTAAGAGCCTTGCTACAGATGAGACCAGAGAAGAAGTTGAGAAGTACATCTTCGATTCTTCCATGCGTTCTAACGTAGACCGTATGCAGGCAAAGGAAAAGACCGGCGTATTTACCGGAAGCTATGCTATCAACCCATTAAATGGCGCAAAGACACCAATCTGGCTGTCTGACTATGTATTAGCTGATTACGGTACCGGCGCTATCATGTGCGTACCTGCTCATGATGACAGAGACTTTGAATTTGCTAAGAAATTTAATCTTCCGATCATCCAGGTTATTGCCAAGGATGGCAAGGAAATTGAAAATATGACCGAAGCTTATACAGAAGCAAGTGGAACCATGATCAACTCCGGCGACTGGAACGGCATGGAATCTTCTGTATTAAAGAAGGAAGCTCCACACATCATCGAGGAGAAGGGCTTCGGCCGCAAGACTGTAAACTACAAGCTGCGTGACTGGGTATTCTCCCGTCAGCGTTACTGGGGCGAGCCGATCCCGATCATCCACTGCCCGAAGTGCGGCTGTGTACCGGTACCGGAAGATCAGCTTCCATTAAAGCTGCCTGAGGTAGAAAGCTATCAGCCTACAGGAACCGGTGAGTCACCACTGGCTGCAATTGATGAGTGGGTAAATACCACCTGCCCAGTCTGCGGTGCTCCTTCTAAGAGAGAGACCAATACCATGCCTCAGTGGGCTGGTTCTTCCTGGTACTTCCTGCGTTATGTGGACAACCACAACAGCGAAGCTCTGGTTTCCAGAGAAAAAGCAGACAAGTATCTGCCAGTTGATATGTACATCGGCGGCGTAGAGCATGCAGTTCTTCACTTACTGTATTCCCGTTTCTACACCAAGTTCCTGTGCGATATCGGTGTAATTGACTTTGACGAGCCATTTAAGAAGCTGTTCAACCAGGGTATGATCACTGGTAAGAATGGTATCAAGATGAGTAAGTCCAAGGGCAACGTAGTTTCCCCAGATGATCTGGTAAGAGATTACGGCTGCGACTCCTTAAGACTTTACGAACTGTTCGTAGGACCGCCAGAACAGGATGCAGAGTGGGATGACAGAGGTATTGAAGGTGTATCCCGTTTCCTGAACCGTTTCTGGAACCTGGTTATGGACAGCAAGGACAAAGATGTGAAAGAAACCAAGGAAATGGTTAAGCTGCGTCATAAACTGGTTTACGATATCGAGCAGAGATTTAACCAGTTCAGCTTAAATACTGTTATTTCCGGTTTCATGGAATACAACAACAAGTTAATGGATCTGGCTAAGAAGGAAGGCGGAATTGATAAAGAAACCTTAAAGACCTTCGTTATCCTGTTAGCTCCATTTGCACCACATATCGGTGAAGAACTGTGGAGCCAGTTAGGCGGAACCGACAGCGTATTCCATTCCCAGTGGCCGGAGTGCGATACTGAGGCTATGAAGGATGATGAAGTAGAAGTAGCTGTTCAGGTAAATGGCAAGACCCGTGCAGTTATCAGCGTACCGGCTGACATCTCCAAGGAAGATGCGATTGTTCAGGGCAAGGAAGCAGTAAAGGATAAGATGGCTGGAAATATCGTAAAAGAGATCTACGTTCCAGGAAAGATCATCAACATTGTTTGCAAGTAATTAGAATTGTTGAAATAATTGAAATAGTTCAAATTGCAGATACAAAGAGGCATCGGTGTATAACCGGTGCCTTTTTGCTGTCCAGGCTTTCATTTTTGCATCAGGGTAAGAAAAATGTAAGAGAAACGAAGCTGTAAATGTGGTAAGATAAGGGATAGAAAAATGAAATGGTAAGATGAAACAGTAAAAAGGAAGGATCGTACATAAATTGAAGATACAGAAGAAAAAATGGATGACCTTTGCAGCAGCAGCTCTTATTGCCACGGGAGTATTAGGCATGACTTCCCTGGCCGCAGGAAGAGCAGACTTAAATGCAAATACCGGGGGACCAGGAGAGAAAGCCTCTGTGGATGTTTCAACCGGAGAAAAGCCGGGTGACACTCAGGAACGTCAGCAGGACCAGCAGACAGCTGTGATCACCCAGATCCTTGCAGTAGCCGGAACCGGTGACTGCAACGCAGACATTTCTTATTATAAGAAGGAAAATGGAAACTGGGAATTAAAGTGGACAGAAAAAGGCTATGTAGGAAGAAATGGCATTACAGACAATAAAAAAGAAGGAGACGGAGCAACTCCTTCCGGCGTGTACTCCTTTGATCTGGCTTTTGGTCTTTTAGATGATCCGGGAAGTGTACTGCCATACCATAAGATCGCAGAAGGTGATTTCTGGGTAGATGATCCGGCCAGTCCTCATTATAACCAGCTGGTAAATGATAAGACTACAGCAAAAGACTGGAATTCAGGGGAAGATCTGATCAAAGCAACTCCTTATTATAATTATGCTTTAAATCTGGATTATAATAAGGAAAGAACACCAGGAGAAGGTTCTGCTATTTTCCTTCACTGTTTTAAAGCATCTGGTTATCAGGGCTCCTCAGGGTGCATCTGCCTGCCGGAAAGCCGGATGAAGGAATTATTAGGATTGGTAGATACGAACACCAGGATCGTGATCGCAAAGGATGCAGAGCATCTGAATTTAAGTGAGTACATGAAGTAAGAAATGGATCAAAAAGGGGCGCCCGCAGAGGCGCCCTTTTAATATTATACGATATTATACGATCATACAAGAACACGCAGATAGCGCGTTTGCTGATCTAGTTATCTGATTTTTCAGAACTGTATTTCTTACAGATAGAAGCAACAACACCGCTTAAAGCCAACAGAGCCAGGGCATTAGGAATGACCATAAGACCGTTAAAGAAGTCGGCCAGTGTCCAAACCAGATCCACTTTTAACATAGAACCAACAACGATAAACACAGCTACCAGAACAGAATAAGGAACCATTCCTTTCTTGCCGAATAAGTGTTTTACGTTGATAGAACCAAAAAAGTGCCAGCCAAGGATGGTGGAGAAGGCAAAGAACAGAAGGCATACGGCGATGAAAATATCACCGAAGGAGCCGAAAACAGTAGAAAATGCATACTGGGTCAGCATAATACCGTCCTTGCCGCTGCTTAAAGAGTTAGTAGTAAGGATACTGAATACAGTTAAATTTAATACGATAAAGGTATCAATAAATACGCTGATCATAGCAGCAAGTCCCTGGCAGTGAGGATTTTTCACAACGGCTCTTGCATGTGCATGAGGTGTGGAACCCATACCGGCTTCATTGGAGAAAAGACCTCTTGCAACGCCATAGCGGATGGCTTCTTTTACAGTAACGCCTGCCGCGCCGCCTAAAACAGCGGATGGATTAAAAGCACCTAAAAAGATCTGGGCAACAGCAGAAGGCAAGCGGGTAATATTGCAAAGGATAACGATCAGGCTTCCTGCAATATATACAAGTGCCATAAATGGAACCAGCTTTTCCACAACTGCAGCCAGACGGTTGGTGCCGCCGATAAATACGAACAGGGAAACAACGGCCAGAAGAAGGCCAACTGTAAAAGGCGGAATAGAGATATTCCGTGAGGTAAATACCTGGCTGAAAGCAGTGCTGATAGAGTTAGACTGTACCATATTGCCCATAAATCCAAGAGCCAGGATCAAAAAGATGGCGAAAATAACACCAAGGATCTTGCCAAAGAGTCCTTTAAATGCAGCATGGATGTAGTAAACAGGACCGCCTGTTACTTCGCCGTGTTTTACTGTTTTATAATTCTGTGCAAGAGTTGCTTCGGCATAAATGGTAGCCATGCCAAAGAACGCAGACATCCACATCCAGAAGATAGCGCCAGGACCGCCGCCGATCAGGGCAGTAGCAGCACCCGTCAGGTTTCCGGTACCTACCTGGGCTGCGATGGCAGTAGCAACAGACTGGAAGGAAGTCATTTCTCCTTCTTTTTTCTCATGCTTCTTTCCGATACCGCCGAATACCTGTTTTAAGCCCTGCTTAAATTCGCGGATCTGAACAAATTTCAGACGGAATGTGTAATAAATACCGGTTCCGCAAAGCAGAAGGATCAGCACTACATTCCATAAAAAGGTGTTAGCAGAATTGACCAATTTCACAAACATGTCCATAATTAGATAGTCTCCCTTTGTATGTTCTACGTCTGTGGATCGTCTGATTCCGCCCTGTCCTTTTGCCTGAGAGATTGGCAGGAATTTTCTGCATTTATTCCTGCTGTACACCTTCGGCGCTCGTTTCAGATATTGAAAGAGACTCTCCAGAGTAGTATATCGTCACGGCATTTGCCGCATGGGGAGACTATAGCATATATAAAATAAAAATGCAATAATTAAAAAAGTATAAAAAAACATACAACGGAAAGAAGCTAATAATCTATTTATGGATCCCGCCTGCGATCTTCCCTGCAGCTAGCTTAAGAAACGGAAGTTTTTTACGGTCTTTTTCCGGCATATGGCAGCTTAAGATATCTACAAGAAGGGCGGTTTCAGAATTTGTAAATTGCAGACCTTTTGCATTTGCTTCCTGGCATATATGCAGAAAATGAGGCATGAGCTGGGACTGGTCGGTGTGAGCCGTTTTTTCTGCAAATTCCATTAATAAGCTTACTTTTTCAGGATCCATTGCCATAAGCCGCGGGTCCTGTTTCCAGTTATTGTCCATAAAAACTCCTTTTTTAATTCATAGCCTGAAGGGCAGCAATGACCATTTGCAAGGTTTCAAAACGGGTCTGTTGTGCGGGAGTTAAAAAATGTCTGAGTTGTTCTAAAGGTGTCTGTCCGTCTAATAAAGCATTTGCTGCATCAATGAGATTTTGTTCTCCCGGGTTTCCATAAGGTTTTAAAGTTTTTAATAATTCTTTTACAGAACCGGGTTTTTCAGGCTGGTCTAAGGAGCAGATCCCCATAGCTGCAGTCTGACCGTCCTCAAAAAGCTGAAATGTATTTTTAAGTTCCTGTATTTTCACAAACATGGAAAGGGTACGCTGTTGGGGAACATTTAAGAAGGGGAGTGCAGCTTTCATCATCTGCAGATGGTGATCTCCTGTAAGATAGTCCAGGTCTGTCAGTTTATAGTCTGTATGTTCATTGTAGGAATTCATATTTTTACCAGCCTTATTGCTTTGGTTTAAACTTATGCGGCAACCTTTTATTTCATGCATATATTGTAGTATGAGGATGTACTCTTAAAAGGTTTGGGAGTCCATTTTCTGAAAGGAGGTTCATTATGTATAGCAGACTGGTGATCGACGGGAATGCTGTATATGAAATAGATGAGGAATGTGTACAAAAAAAGAAAAACAGAGGTTATAAGGCAGGAAAGAGAAGAGGAGAAGAGCGAAAAGAAGAAAAAGGAGTTTTTCCAAAATGAAAACAGGGGCGCATAAACGCCCCGTTGTTTTCTGACTTTCTGAGGAAGATCAGCAGAAGCCGCCATTGCCGCCGCCACAGCAGCATAAAAGCAGCAGGATCCAGATAATGTCGCATCCACATCCGTTTCCGCAGCCGTTATTTCCAAAACAGCCGCCACATCCATTTCCACCGCCACAACAGCATAAGATCAGGATGAGCCAGATAATATTGCATCCATTTCCTCCGCTCTGGCATCCGCACCCGCAGTCACAGCCGCAGTTAGTTGCTGCTACATCACTCATTTTAGTTCCTCCGAAATATGTTTGATTACAATGCTATCATATGTCAGGCAGCTTGCTTATGTTTCTTGTTTTTCGGGAAAAATTAAATTTAAAGAGAATTTTAAATAAAGATAAGGGATAAAGGTGGTATAATGATAGGGCGAAAAAGAAAGACAAGAGCCGCAGACGCGGCGTTTTATAATCAAAGGATGGAGGAATGACCTATGGATCAGAACCGTTTATATTATGCAACCCCTTATGTAAAAACATTTATGTGTACCGTAATTTCATGTACAAAAAATAAAAAAGGAACCTAGGATACGATCTTAAATCAGACTGCTTTTTATCCGGAAGGCGGCGGACAGCCAAGTGATACAGGTGCTTTAAATGGTGTAAAAGTTTTACATGTCAGCGAAAAGGGAGAGGAGATCATCCACGAACTGGAGGCTCCTTTGGAAGAAGGGGTTCTGGCAGAGGGAGTCATTGACTGGCAGAAACGTTATGACAATATGCAGCAGCACACAGGAGAACATATTTTTTCCGGTCTGGTACATAAACATTTTGGCTATGACAACGTAGGTTTCCATATGGGAACAGATGAAGTGACGGTGGATTTTAACGGTGTTCTCACCCAGGAGCAGTTAGATGAGCTGGAAGATGAAGCGAACCAGCTGATCTATGATAATGTGCCTGTAAAGGTGTTTTATCCTTCGAAAGAAGAACTGGAAGAGCTGGATTACCGGAGCAAAAAAGAACTGACCGGTCTGGTACGCATTGTAGAGATACCAGGCGGAGATATCTGCGCCTGCTGTGGCACCCATGTGGAGACAACCGGGGAAGTAGGTCTGATCAAACTGCGTACTATGATCAACTATAAAGGAGGCGTGCGTATTTCCATGCTCTGTGGACGCCGGGCACTGATGGATTACAGGGAACGTTTAAAGGATGAGATCCGTATTTCCAATCTGCTTTCTGCAAAACTGGCTCTGGTACCGGATGCAGTGGAAAAGATGAAGAATGAAAGTCAGGAAAAAGATCTGGCTTTAGGACGCCTGTGGCAGCAGCTTTTGGAAAAAAAGGCGGAAAGCTATCCGGAAAGCACGGAGGTACTTGCTGTATTTGAAGAGGGATTGTCACCTGTACAGCTTCGCCAGCTGGCTACCATGCTTTATGAAAAGGGAAAAGGAAAGATCGTAGGAGTTTTCTCCGGAAATGAGGATGAACAGGTATATCAGTATGCTTTAGGCAGCAGTCAGGCAGATATGCGCAAATTAAGCAAGGCAATGAACGGTGCTCTTAATGGAAGAGGCGGCGGAAGCAACCTGATGGCGCAGGGAACTTTTAAAGCGGCAGAAAGTGCGATCAGAGAAACACTGATGCAGGAAGCTGGAAATCTGGAATAATAGTAGGAATAATAATAAAACAGCTGCGGGAATCCAGATAGATGGGAGCCTGCAGCTGTTTTTGTGCCAAAACACATTTGTTTATGATTTATTCACCCTGATACATATATTTGATCAGACGTTCAATGTCTTCTTTATCATGTGCTACCAGGTCCAGTTCCTTGATATAGCCATTGGAAAAAATAGTAGCCATGGACAGGTACTGAGCCAGTTTAGACTTCAGGTTAATGCGGTCGCCTTCTGGGGATACTAATTCTACGGTTCCCTTGCACTGGTCGATCACTTTGAAAAATTTCTCTACATCAGTAATATTCTGGATCTTCATGGTAATTCCTCCTTCTGAATTACATCTATTATCATTTGTTTAGTTAATCTTTTAACGATTGCATTATAACAAAGATGAGACTCTGATACAAGGGTAAAATTTTGTGATTTTTAGCGAAATTTTTATGAAAGCGCCTGTTTTGCTCTTTCACGTTTGATATCTTCCAGTAAAAGGGAAGAAACTCTGAGTCCGCCCCGTCCTGTACCAATCGAAATATCCGGTTTGTTCCCGCCGTGGAAGTCGGAACCGCCGGTTGGGAGCAGGTGATGTCTGACAGCCATTTCCTGAAGTTTCATGCTTTCTAACTTGTTGTTGGAGGAGTGGTAAACTTCCAGTCCCTTCATACCGAGGTCGGCCATGTGGGCGATCAGTTCTTCCGTTTTCTTATCTCCGAATTTGTACTGGAAAGGATGGGCTAAGGCCACGAAAGCACCATTGGAGATCAGCGTTTTTACAACTTCTTCCGGAGAGAGATGCTCTTTCTGCGGACAATAGCGGCCGCCGTACTGAAGATATTTTTTAAATGCCTGGTCCATTCCGGAACAGATGCCTTTTGCCACTAAAGCGTGGGCAATATGTGCCCGTGTGATAATGGTATCAGGATTATCTCCGCAAATTTCTTCCTTTGTAAAGGAGATCCCGTCAGCGGCCAGATTTTCCAGCATCTTTTCATTGCGGCGGTCACGGCTGATACGCATTTTTTCCAGCATGGCGGCAAGGACCGGATCGTCAGAATTTACGAAAAGTCCTAAAATGTGGATTTCTGTTCCATCGAAACTACTGGACACCTCAATTCCGGGGATCACTTCTATATTAAGATCACGTCCTTTTTCTAATGCCTCAGGTACACCGGCAGTGGTGTCGTGGTCTGTAAGGGCAAAGGCATCCAATCCGGCATTTTTTGCCAGTTCCACTACCTGAGAGGGAGAAAAGGTACCGTCGGAAGCATTGGAATGAACGTGCAGGTCAACAAAACCCATGGTAAAACCTCCTTTGTTTTTAAACTGTTTTTTCTATTCTTTCTATAATAATAACACGATTGAAATACTTTGGTAACACTTTTAACAGGAATGTTACAAACAGAAAAAAAGGGTAAGAAATCACCTGAAAAAAAGTGTAAAAATCGGTTCCATTTTAAATAAAGTATGCTATACTACAAGCTGTGATTAAAAATAAGCTAAAAAATGTAACAGGTGAAAAGAAATGAATGAGTTAGAAAACAACAGAAGTCGAAATTCCTCTACAGGCAGAAGCAGGGCCAGAGGTACAAATAGAAGCGGTGCATCAGGAAGAAGCGCTTCATCTTCAAGGAGCAGTTCTTCCAGAAGCAGTTATGGAACATCTTCCGGCCGCAGAAGCAGTTCTTCTGGTTATTCTTCCCGTTCGGGAGGAAGCCATTCCACCAGACGGAGCAGTGGATATCACAGAAAGAAAGGCCCGAATTACAAGATCATTGCCATTGCAGGTGTAGTCCTGATCGTATTTATCACAGGAATTTCCCTTGCTCTTAAGGGAAAAGGTTCCAATACAGATACTGCAGGAACAGAAACAGTGATCGAAAGCGAAGCTGAGACTGAAATGCAAAAAGAGGTCCAGGTGGATGGTATCTCTATTACAGGAATGTCCAAGAGCGAAGCAAAAGCAGCTATTTTAAAGGAATTCCCGTGGAGTATGACAGTAGAATATGAGTCTGACCAGTATCAGGTAACGGATCTGATGGCAGAAAAGGTGGAAGCACTGTTAGATGAGATCTACAAAGATGGCAGTGATCCTCAGGAAAGCTATACACTGGACACATCTGGTCTGGATGAGCAGGTCAAGGCAGAGGCAGCAGCCTGCGCAGCAAAATGGGACAAGAAGGCAAAGAACGGTTCCATTGACAAGTTTGATACAGCAAGCGGTAAATTCGTATTTGCAGGTGAGGAAAATGGTTTTGCCATTGACCAGGACAAGCTGGCATCAGGTATTTCTCAGGCTTTAAATGATAAAAAGTTTGATGCAACGATCACTGCAACCGGAAGCACTGTAGCACCGGAGATCTCTGCATCCAGCGCAAAAGAGAAATATAAGACCATCAGCACCTTTACAACGACCACAACTGCGAACCAGAACCGTAATACCAACGTGCGTCTGGCAGCAGAGGCTATTAATGGTACAGTTATCAAGCCGGGACAGGAATTTTCTTTTAATGGTACTGTAGGACAGCGTACCGAAGCTAAGGGATACAAAGGCGCAGCTGCTTATAATAACGGAGAAGTAGTACAGGAGATCGGTGGTGGTGTATGCCAGGTTTCTACTACTTTATATAATGCAGTATTTAAGGCTGGTTTAAAGATCAGCTCCCGCCGTTCCCACACATTTGAGCCAAGCTATGTAACACCAGGCCGTGACGCAACTGTAAGCTGGGATCAGCCGGATTTTAAGTTTATTAATAATTCAAGTACAGCCATTGGTTTAAGAGCAAGTTATGCAGACCAGAAAGTAACGGTAGCAGTTTATGGTATCCCGATCCTGGAAGATGGAGTTACCTGGGATTTAGAGTCTAAAAAGGTAGAAGATCTGGGTACACCAAATCCAACCTATGAGGAAGACCAGACTCTTCAGCCAGGCGCAGAAGTGACCAAGTCCAAGGGAAGTGCCGGAAGCAGATGGGAAACCTATAAGATCGTTTATAAGAATGGAAAAGAAGTGTCCAGAGAACTGGATCACAAGACCACTTATAAGGGACATACCCCTGTAGTCCGCCGTAATTCCAGTGGTGTAGTATTAAATCCATCTGAGACAACTACACAGGCAACCACCGCTCCATCTACCGTAGATGGAATGCCAGATGGCTATGTTCCGTCTGAGACAACCGCAGCCAGCACAACGGTAGCACCAAATGCGACAACTGCAGCAAATCATACAACTGCAGCGCCTTCTCATTCCGCAGAAGCAACCACAGCTGCAACCACAGCCGCTTCCCCGGCACCGGTACAGACAACTGCAGCAGCTACCACCACAGCAGCAGAAAATGGCGGCCCTGGAGATAGCGGAGATGTGGTAATACCTGTAAAACCAGACTAGAAGCCAGATCGGAAAATAGAATAAAACAGATCTTGTGGATCACAAAATCCCCTGTCACCGGCAGATGATGCTGGGTGGCAGGGGATTTTTGCGGATATGGGATGGAAATGTTTTCTGCTTTTTTGCGACAAAAGAATTAAAATATTTTTTCATGAAATTTGAAATAATACAAAAAAGTTGTTGACAAACGGTTTGAGATTTGCTAATATAATCTTCGCGCTTGAGAGAGCGGCAGATGTTTCGAAAGAAACAAAAAAATAAATTAAAAAAGTTGTTGACAAATGAAAAACAACCGGTTATAATAAATAACCGTTGCAGCAAACAAGTCTGACAACGAAATGAGATCCTTGATAATTGAAGATTAAACAGTATGTAAAACCCTGAAAATTCAGAAAATAAAAGGTCTGGTTTAGACCTTTGGATTTTTGAGAAAATTCAGAACAAAAACCAAGTAATGAAGGTTTAGGATAAATTAGCCAA
>OGUQ01000007.1_pt1 | contig 223919 bp, 226 predicted proteins | sample 1574701 | NCBI WGS metagenome assembly OGUQ01 (sample SAMEA2582087, study PRJEB24529) | metagenome | biome: Human gut stool | place: China | collected 2011 | reverse complement strand
TATTATATTCGCCGATTAAACTGCCGCAGGCAATATAACTATGCGAAGCATAATACCACTTGTCCGAAGGACAATACAACTCGCCGTCAGGCGAATATAACTGAGGCGCACTTCCTTACGGAGCGCCCCTCTCGGGGCGTGTATTTTTATTCTATTCCGTATTTCTCAAAGATAACCTCTCTTATCTGCGGAAACGGCGTCACGGGCGGCTGATCTTCAAGGTGCTCGCCTATCAGCTTCTCCATCCAGACCATGCCGTACCAGCGGCGGAATTTATACGAGCACTTCGTGAATCCGCCTATCATGCGGTAGCCGAGATGCGCGTGGAACTCTGCGCTGTTTCTCGTCAGATATTCGTCCTCTTTTTCGGGATAGGCTATGCAGGCGTTCATGTTGAGAAAGCCCTGCTCGCGAAGCACGTTTTCGAGCGCGTCGTGGAGGAGCCTGCCGAGTCCGCCGCCGCGGACATCCTCGGAGAGATAGAGGGAAGTCTCGACCGACCAGTCGTATGCGGGGCGCGAATGGAGCGGCCCCGCATAGGCGTAGCCGATAATCTCGCCGCCCCTCTCGAGCACGAGATACGGGAATCTTTTGAGCGTCGTTTCTATTCTTTTGCTAAATTCATCGACGCTCGGCACGTCGTATTCATATGTTATCGCCGTATTTTTAACATACGGGGCATAGACTCTCAGCAGCGCGGGCGCGTCCTCGGGCGATGCCGCACGTATTTTTATCCCGTCCGTCATGTTACACACCCTCTTTTTTCCGTCCCTCGAGCTTCTTCATGGCCTTGCCGAACTGCACGGCGAAAAGAATCGAGGTAAAGGTTATGGCTATAACGTCCGCGACGGGCTCCGCCATATAAACGCCCATCGTCTTGTCGGAGGCGAGCATGGGCATGATATATATCAGCGGCAGGAGCAGGACGAATTTGCGAACGACCGCAACCGATATCGAGCACAGCGCACTGCCGATCGAGACGAACGCCATTTGGCAGGACATCTGTATTCCGAACAGGCAGAGCACGGCGCAGTATATGCGCAGAGCGTTAGCGGTAAAGTCTATAAGTGCCGCATCGGAGCAGAACATTTTTGCAAAGCCCTGCGGGAACAGCTCGATAAGACCCCAAAGCAGGAACGAATAGGTCAGGCAAACGCCGAGCAGGAGCTTGAAGGTCTTTTTGACCCGCTCGCTGTTTCCGGCTCCGTAGTTGTAGCTGATAATCGGCTGCGAGCCCTGAGATATGCCCTGCATGGGCAGCATGGCAAACTGCATGACGCTCGTCAGTATCGTCATCGCGCCGACGGCGATATCGCCGCCGTATTTCAGCAGAGACGAGTTGAAGCAGACAGAGATAACGCTCTCGCTCGACTGCATTATAAATGTCGCAAGTCCGAGCGCAAGACAGGGCAGAATAAGCTTCGGAGAGACGAAGAAGTTCTTAGCCTTTAAACGCAGAAAAGTCTTTTTGCCGAAGAGGAACGCCACGACCCAGATGCACGAGACGCACTGCGAGATAACCGTTGCGAGCGCCGTGCCCTTGACGCCCATATTGAGCCCGAAAATAAATATCGGATCGAGCACTATATTTGACACGGCGCCTATCATAACCGTCACCATGCCGATATTCGCAAAGCCCTGCGCCGTAATAAATGCATTCATGCCGAGGGTCAGCTGGACGAACACCGTACCCAAGGCGTATATGTTCATGTAGTCGACTGCGTATTCGATAGTATTTTCGCTCGCGCCGAAGGCGAGAAGCAGGTCGCGGCTGAAGACGAGCAGCAAGGAAGTCAGCACGGCGGATATTATTATCTGCATGAAAAAGCAGCCGCCGAGAATCTTTTCCGCCGAGTCGTTGTCGCCCTTGCCCATGGATATGGACGCTCTGGGCGCGCCGCCCGCGCTGACAAATGCGGCGAAAGCCGAGATTATCATGATTATCGGCAGGCAAACGCCGACTCCCGTCAGCGCAAGACCGCCGTCGACGGGCATATGCCCGATATATATGCGGTCAACTATGTTATAGAGCATATTGACTATCTGTGCTATGACCGTCGGAAGCGATAGCTTAAAAAGCAGCTTTCCGACCGGCTGCGTGCCGAGAAACGATTTATCTTTTTCCATTTTCGGTTACCCCTTTGTGTCTTTACGCCCGCAGGCGAACATTCTAATTATATAACCGCTCGGGCTGTTGTCAAGCGAAAAGGGCAAGAAAAAACGGGAATTGCCGCTTGGAAACGGAGCGCGGAGTGTGCGTCGGTGCTCCGAATCACGGTTCGCCGAGTCGGTAAAAATAATTTTTCAACCGCTCACAAGGAGATATGTTATGTATGCAGAAATAAAAATCAATTTACGGGATACGCAATGGCCCCTTGATTATATCGACCATGACAGAAATATTGCCCGGGCAATCGTCTATGACGAAAGCGGACTGCTCTATTTTGTAAGAGCGGAGCGCGACGATGATTTCGGGCGGGCGACGCTTATCGAAACGGCGGGCGGCGGCGTTGAGGAGGGCGAGGATCTTCTCTGCGCCGTAAAGCGTGAGCTCCGCGAGGAGTTGGGCGCGGAAGCGGAAGTAATTTGCAAAATCGGAGTTGTGAGCGATTATTATAATCTGATTCACAGGCACAATATCAATAATTATTTTTTGTGCAAGGTTAAATCGTTCGGCGACAAAAGCCTGACGGAAGACGAGATAAAGAGCTTTCACTTATCGACACTGAAATTGTCTTATACGCAGGCGGTTAAAGAGTACGAGCGAAGAGCCGACACAAAAATAGGCAGACTTATCGCAGACAGGGAACTGCCAGTTTTGCGCCGCGCGAAGGAAATAATCGATTCCTTCGCTTGATGTCGCCGCAGACTCGGCAAAATAAAAAACAGCCTCTGTCAAAGACAAAGACTGTTTATGGAGCGGATGACGAGGCTCGAACTCGCTACCTCCACCTTGGCAAGGTGGCGCTCTACCGGATGAGCTACATCCGCAACTGCAAGAGAGATTATAGCAAAGAGATGTGGCTTTGTCAAGGGAAATTTCAAGTTTTTTGCTTTTTGCCCCGGCGGGATAATTTCACCGCCTACCCGCGCCGTAAACCGTCAGCGGGATTGACACAAAGCGCCGCTGATTATATAATCCAATATAGTACAGGAAAGCCTATAAGCAGGCGAACAGACCCGACAAAAATAACCTTAACGGAGGAACCGATATGAAATTCTGCGATATGCCGTATGAGAGAATCGACGTCAAGGCGGCAACCGCTGCACTTGACGCGGCGGCGGAGCACCTCGCCGGGGCGAAAACTCTCGGAGAGGCGGAGGCTGCGTTCGAGGAGCGCGAAAAAATAATCACCCACGTCCACACGATGAGCACGATAGCCTACATCCGCCACACCGTCAACACCCTTGACGAATTCTATGAGAAAGAAAACGACTTCAACGACGAGAATGCCCCGCTGATAGAGCAAAGCGAGCAGAAATTCACCGAGGCGATGCTCTCGAGCCCGCTCCGCCCTCAGCTCGAGGAGAAATACGGCAAGCTGATATTTGTCAACGCGGAGCTCTCACGCAAATGCTTCTCGCCTGAGATAATTCCCGACCTCCAGGAGGAAAACCGACTTTCGAGCGAATATCAGAAGCTCATCGCTTCGGCGCAGATAGAGTTCGGCGGCAAGACCTTGAGTCTCGCCCAGCTCGGCGCATATAAGGAGAACTCCGAGCGCATTATCCGCCATGCGGCATACAAGGCCGAGAGCGGCTTCTATATGGCTCACGCCGACGAGCTTGACAGGATATTCGACAGCCTCGTAAAGTGCCGCGCCCGCATAGCGAAAAAGCTCGGCTTCGGCACCTTCACCGAGCTTGCCTACTGCCGCCAGACGCGCAACTGCTATAACGCCGGGGATGTTGCGGCCTTTCGCTCGCGCATAGTGCGCGACATAGTGCCCGTCGTATGCCGCCTGAAGGAGATGCAGAAAAAGCGCACGGGAATAGACGACATGAAGATATACGACGACCTGTTCGCGTTCAAAGAGGGCAACCCGAAGCCCGACGGTTCGCCGCAGGATATACTTGAGGCGGGCAAGACCATGTATGAGCGCATGAGCCCCGAGACGGGAGAGTTCATAAACTTTATGTATGACAACGCCCTCATGGACGTTTTGAGCGCAAAAGGCAAGGCCGCTGGCGGCTACTGCACGGAAATCCTCGAATACAAGTCGCCGTTCATCTTCTCGAATTTCAACGGCACCTCGGGCGACGTCGATGTGCTCACCCACGAGGCGGGGCACGCTTTCGCCTATTACAGCGTCAGAGATAAAATGGAGCTTTGCGATCAGCTGAGCCCCACCATGGAGTCGTGCGAAGTCCATTCTATGTCCATGGAATTCTTCGCGTGGCCGTGGCATGAGCTGTTCTACGGCTCCGACGCCGTGCGCTCGCGCTTTATGCATCTCGAGAGCGCGCTGGTTTTCCTGCCCTACGGCACGATGGTCGATGAGTTTCAGCACATAGTCTACGACTCGCCGGAGCTGACCTCCGCCGAGAGAAACGGCAAGTGGCTCGAGCTCGAGAGCAAATACCGCCCCTATATGGACTTCGGCGACGTTGAGTTTTACTCCGACGGACGCGGTTGGCAGAGACAGCTGCACATCTACCTCTATCCGTTCTATTATATAGACTACTGCCTCGCGCAGACTGCGGCGCTCGAGTTCTGGTCGATGAGCCGCAGCGACTATAAAGATGCGTGGCAGAGATATCTGCACTTCGTGTCCCTCGGCGGGACGAAGAGCTTCAAGGAGCTGTGCGTCGCCGCGGGAATAGATGACCCGTTCGGCGAGCGGGCGCTCAATGGAGTGGCGCAGACCGCGAATTCATGGCTTGACGCAAACGGTTGAAAAAGACAGTCAAATGTGATAAACTATATAGGATATTTTTGTATGTTCTGATGTGAGGAGTATAAGATGTTTAAGTACAGAATGTCCGTCATCGTCCCCATTTATAACTGCGAGGACTATTTAACCTCGTGCCTTGACAGTCTTTTGAGGCAGACCATCGGCAAGGATGAGCTTGAGGTTCTTCTGATTGATGACGGCTCGGAGGACGGAAGTCTCGGCATATGCCGAAAATATGCCGAGAAGCATGATATTTTCAAGGTTTTTTCGCTCGAAAACGGCGGCGTTTCGGCAACGCGAAACTTCGGCATCGAGCACGCGCAGGGTCAGTATATAACCTACCTCGACTCCGACGACACCCTAACCGACGATACTCTGGATACCGTAGCGAATTTCTTCGACAAGCACTTTGACGAGATCGATCTTGTAACCTACAAAATAATACCGTATTACGGCGAGAAAAAATTCGCTCTGCACTACAGATACAAGCTTCTCAAAACAACCGGGGTATACGACCTTGAGGATCCGGTATACTGCTATATAACCCAGACGACGATGAACATCTGCGTCAAGAACCTCGGCGCGGGCAAGAACGTTCTCTTTGACACCTCGCTCGCTTTCCATGAGGATCAAAAATACTGCTTCGACGTACTCAGCGACAAGCTCAAAATAGGCTTTTGCAGCCATCCGGAATACCTGTATCTGCGCCGACCCGGCAGCACAACGGGACGGAAGGGCTACGCCTATTATATATTCGAGAACACCATGGCTATGTGGGAGGAGATGTTCGGCAGATATGAGGGGCATGTGCCGCTCTATCTTCAGTCGCTCTATCTCAACGATATCAACTGGAAAAGCACTCAGGATATTCTGCTGCCCTACGGCTATCCGAAGGAGAAATTCGATTTGGCGGTCGGCAGGATAAATGCTCTGCTTGACAGAGTCGATGACAGCGTTATCCTGAACCATCCGTATATGGATCTCTATCATAAGCACTTTTTGCTCAAGGTGAAGGGCTGCGACAAGCTGAGCGTTTCGGCGAGCAGCAGGCAGCTGCGCGTGCTCTATGACGGCGACGAGGTCTACAGCGTCGAAAAGGTGCCGATAGTAGTAAACTCTTTTAAAGTTTTCGGCGACACTCTGCGCGTTGACGCTTTTCTCAAGTGCCTTATCTTCGACTATACCGAAAAACCGCGCCTGTTCATAATAAAAGACGGCGTGCGCGAGGAAACGGAGCTCACCCACTCAAGCTACGAATACTACCGCGCCGGCATAAAGACCGCCGTATTTTGGAGACTTCGCTTAGATATCGATGTGACAAAAACGAAGAACTTCGAGCTTGAGGTCGAGATTTGCGGATACACCTATAAGCTCTCCTATTATTTCAGCCCCCATGTTCCGCTGACTCAAGGCAAGGGCCAAAAGATATTTTTCAGGGACGGGAGACGCTACCAAGAGAAAAACGGAGTCTTTAAAATATCCTCAGCTTCGGCTCTCAACAATAAATTCTATAAGCTGCTTGTGGCTTTTTACAATATTCTCTACTTCGGATTTAAAAACCCGCGTATAGTATATAACCGTTTTCTTGCTCTGACGTTCAAGGACAGCGGGCCTATATGGCTCTACCTCGACCGCTACGGTGTGTTCGACAATGCCTACGATCAGTTTAAGCACGACTTCCAAAAAAAAGACGGCGTGAAGCGCTACTATATTCTCAACGACTGCGACCGCGACAAGCTCGAGGAGCGTTTTACTCCCGAGGAGCAAAAGAATATCGTCATGTTCCACTCGGAGCTCCATAAGCAGCTCTATTTTAACTGCGACAAGATAATCACATCATTCTCAAACCTCTCGAACGTCTCCCCCTTCGGAGCCGGTCCGACCCGTTGGTATGCGGATCTCGTGAAGTTTGAGCTGGTATATCTCCAGCACGGCATTCTTCATGCGTCGCTCAGGAAGCTTTATGACAAAGAGCACTGTTCCATAGACCGCGTCGTTGTGTCGAGCGGCTTTGAAATAGAGAACTTCCAAAAGAACTACGGCTTTGAAGATCGCGAGCTGATAAAGAGCTGTATGCCCCGATATGACAGCATGGAGCCCAGCGGCAAAAAGAAGAATCGCATCGTGTTCTCGCCCTCGTGGCGCAGTAATCTCATCGGCGCGCTTGTAGATAACAATCGTGAGGAGCTGCCGGAGGTGTTCATGGAGTCCGCTTTCTTCAAGCAGGTCTCAGCCTTCCTCAATTCCGAAAGGCTTCATGATATGCTCGAGAAGAACGATCTCTATCTCGACTTCAAGAATCACCCTATATTCAAATGCTATAACCACCTGTTCGACATAAAGAATGACAGGGTGTGCACCGACAATTTCGACACGAATATGGACGAGTACCGCCTGATGATAACGGACTATTCGTCGATAGTTTTCGATTCCGTATATCTGAACTGCCCCGTGCTGTATTTCGTGCCGGACTATGAGCTGTTCCTTGCGGGCGTGTCGCACAATTACAGGCAGCTCGATCTGCCGCTCGAAAACGGCTTCGGCCCGTTCTCGCAGGATGCGGATACCCTGCTCGATCACCTTGAGGAGTATATAAACAACGGCTTTGTTCCGCAGGAGCCCTATGCCTCGCGCATGGAGAACTTCTTCCTCTACAGGGACGACCACTGCTGCGACAGGCTCTATGACGCAATGATAAACGACTGAAAACGGAGAGAAAAATGACGGGAATTCTGCTCATTGACAAGCCCGAGGGCATGACCTCGTTTGTTGCGGCTGCGCGTGTTCGCCGCATGACGGGAGTTAAGAAAACCGGGCACACCGGGACGCTCGACCCCATGGCTACGGGCGTTCTGCCCGTATTGCTCGGCGGAGCTACGCGCTTTTGCGAGCTGCTCCCCTCTCACGACAAGGCTTATACCGCCACGCTCAGGCTCGGCACGATAACAGACACGCTCGATATAACGGGCGAGGTGCTCGAGACGCGGGAGGTCAATGTCTCGCGCGCGGAGCTTGAGAGGGCGCTCGAAGGCTTTTCGGGCGAGATAGAGCAGGTGCCGCCGATGTATTCCGCCATCTCGCAAAACGGCGTGCGGCTCTATAAGCTCGCGCGGCAGGGAATAGAAGTCGAGCGCGAGAGCCGACGGGTTACGATTTCCTCGCTCGAGCTTATCGGCTGCGACGAAGAAAAGGGCGAATACACAATATCCGTCGAGTGCTCTGCGGGCACATATATCCGCTCGCTTGTTGCCGATATCGGCGAAAAGCTCGGCTGCGGCGCTGTTATGACCGCGCTGCGCCGCACAAAAGCGAACGGCTTTCCGATAGACGGCTGCATAACCCTCGACGAGTTGGCTCAACTTGCGCAGGAGGGTAAAATCGAAGAAAAAATCATTCCCGTTGAACAGGCTCTCGACTCCTATCGCAGCGTTTTCGTCACCGCGCCGCAGGCTCGGCGATTCGGAAACGGCGGGGCGCTGAGCCTTGAACGGCTGCATCTGAATGACCCTTCGGAAAACGAGTCGGTGCGCGTTTTTGCACCGGGAAACGAGTTTCTCGGCATGGGCGAGGTCGATCAGGACGAGCTAAAAGTAAAAAGACTGCTGATAAAATGAATTAAGCCCCTCGAATAATTTGGGGGCTTAATTTTATTTCCTGTTTCTTATTTCTTTCTCCTCTTCCCGGCTATCGGCAGCATTGCCGCGCCCGCAAGGAGAGTTATTGCGGAGAACGCCATAGGCGCTCCCGTGGGCGGAGTCAGCGGAGCTTTTCCGCCGTTTGCCGCGCTGCCGGGTATCGGCTTCCTGCCGGAGAGGAAGACGAAATTATCATATTCGCCTTCACTCATCGCCGTGAAGGTGAAGGTACGGCTCTTGACAAACGGTATCTTTCCGTTTTTGAGCGAATAGACAACCGTGACGGTAAACGGCTCTGTGCTCTTCGGGAGAGCGTGCTCTTCGAATTTTATTTTGCAGCTCTCGCCTACCTTGAGCACGGTGCCGCTGCAGGAAGACAGGTCAACGTCAATGCCGTCCGCCTTGACACTTATTATCTCGGTGTCGTACTGCTCCGAGAGGCTCTCGACAGTCAGCGCGGTGTCCTTAACCGTATGGAAGCCCGACGGGGACCTGTCGAACTTGACATACAGTCCGTTCGCGGGGTTCTGACCGAGGTCAAACTGCGGGAACTCCTTGTCGGAATATACATCCGTTATCCTGTCCGTAAAGAAGAAGGTCAGATAGAAATTCCTCGTGTATCTGTCCCAAGGGCACATCCCGTGGAACTGACCGTTGACGAACCATGTGTTCTCGGGCAGATATGCGCAGCTCGCGTCGATATCACGCTCGGGCGAGATATGCCAATGCGTCGGATCGCCGCAGACCGTGTTCTGCTTTTGGCAGTCCGCCGGAAACCTTTCGCCGAACGGGGCGCAGTATGCGCCGGAGGACGAGTGAACGTCGATAACATAGTCGGAGTTCACGCCCGTGCTCGTGCCGATATCGTGCCCGGTGTTTGCGACTATCGCTATTCTTGTTCCGGCAGACTGAGCGCGCTTGAGTCCCTCGCTCATATGAGCCATGGCGTTATAGTGCATCTCGTCGCTCTTTGCTATCAGCTCGGCATTCTCGACCGGGTCAAGATATTTCGCCTTGAACTCCTCGTACTTATCAAGGGGCACAAAGTCCCAGACGCTGCCGAAGTTAATGACTATATCGAGCAGATACTGATGAATGATATCGTTGAACGCCTGATTGAGGCGGTCAAAGCCGAACGCCTCGACGAGCCACTCATATTCGTACTCCTTGCGGAAGCCTATCTCGACATACTCTATGAGCGTGGCGACGTCAAAATGTATGTTGCCCTCGAACAGGTCAACGACGAGCTGCGTTCCGCCTATCGCGGGTGCGTCCATTATCGCGCGGTCAACGTCGCCCTTTTCGCCGTAATAGTAAAGGTATGCCGCGGTCAGCTGGCCGCCGTGGCTGAGCCCGTAGAGATTGACTTTTTTGCTCCCCGTGAGTTCCTTGACTTCCTGAATAAACTTATCGAGCTTGGCGGCGTTTTCGACCTGACCCATGCGCCAGTCCTCGGTAAAGGTAAAGTGATTCTCCGCGCCGATTCGCCCTATGAGGTCGGCGGAAATCTCTTTTTCGGCTATGTAATTGTCCTCGCCTTTAGCCTTGAGGACGGAGGCGCGTGTATTCGCCGCACCCTCGGGATAGACGGAGAGATCATACTTTGAGCTGCCGTCGGGGTTGCAGCGCAGGGGCTCGAGCAGCTCGAGTCCCGCCTCGCCGACGACCTTGACAAGTCTCTCGTAATCGCCGAACGCCGCGCCGGCAAGTCCGCCCGCGAGCTCGGGGATACGCGCGATAACTATCTTCTTGAGGTCATCCATGTTGATGCCCCAGACCTGATGCTCGTTTTCGCCGCCGAGATCGTAAAACAGCGCAGGCCCCGAATATCCCTGAACGAGGATTATCGGCGTCACTTTGTCCTGCGCGAAGGCCGACACGGGCAATATGCACAGCAGCATAACAGCACAGAGAAGCGCTGATATTATTCTTTTCATGCCTTTTTCTCCTTGGTGACTTTCGCAAGGAAAATCAGCGGCACGATAATGAACACCGCGATTATTGCGGCGACGAGGAATATGGTCGGAATCGGGACGAGCGTGCTCTCGCCGTATTCGTTGAGCATGGTGCCAAGCTCGTATCTGTTCGAGAATTTCGATATTGTCAGGCTGCCGATTTTCGGGCCGATTATCATGGGCAGCGTGACCGTAAAGAGAAGTCTTATGCCCTGGAACTGGCCGACCTTGTCCTCGGGGGTGTAGTCGCGCACGGTGGCGTTGAGGATTATCATGAGCAGGCCGTAGCCAAGAATCATAATAAGTGCGAGAGGCGCAAAGGAGAGAAGCGTCTTTGCGAAGAAAACGGCAACCAGACCCGCGACAAAGAGAATGACCGCGGGGAATACGAAAATCCTCTTGCCCACTCTGTCAAGGAGCTTGCCGAGCAGCACCGTGACGGCAACGAGACCGACAACAGCAGCCGCGCCGCCTATGATTATGGGCGTGGTTATTTGGAAGGTGTTGAGGTCAAACTTGAGATAGTGCTGGATATAGATGAATATGTAGGGCAGGAAAACCTGAACAGCAATGTTGAAAATGCAGGCGGACGCGAGGCAGAGATAGAGCGCCGCGTTGCCCTTTATGACAGACGGTCTGAAGCCGTAGATAAGGTCGCTGAAATAGTTCGTGTTCTGCTTTACGCCCTTGCGCGGGTCTTTGACGGAGAAAAGGCCTATAATTCCGCAGACGGTAACGAGCGCGCCGAGGAAAATAAAGCAAGCGGGATAGCCTGCGGCCTCAACGCCGACGCCGAAAGCGACGGTGACTATAACCGTTGCGAACACGGGCAGGAGAGCCAATACCGCCTCCGCGGTGCCGCGGTTCTCCGGCACGGTGACATCCGTGACCCACGCGTTGAACGCGGCGTCATTCGAGGTCGAGCCGAAGAAGGTCATTATGCAGTCCATGATGATAACCACGCAGACTGTAGCGGCGAGCACCTTGGCGCTGTCGGAAATATGGAAGAACTTTCCGATATTCTCGCGCGAAATGAAGGCGAACACCGCGACGGTGAAGCCCCAAACTATGTAGCCGCCGCTTATGAAGATTTTGCGTCGGTCGAATTTGTCGCTGAGAGTGCCCATGATAAAGGTGGTCACGACTGCCGCCACCGCAGAGGCTGCGACCATCTTGGCTATGTCGTCGGCAGTGCCGCCGATATAGTTGAACAGGAATGTGTTGAAGTAGATATTCTCAACAGCCCACGCAACCTGTCCTATGAAGCCGAACAGGATGATGTTGAAGAGAATCCGTCCTCCGAGTTTTTTCTTTTCCAATTGTGTATCCTCCTCCGGGAGCGGATATGCCGCACCCGATTTATTTCAAAAGTTATAATAACAAATTTAAAGGAGATAATCAATAGATTTTGTACACTTCTGTTAAATTACTCTGTATAAGACGAGCTTTTTTGCCCTAATTTCACAGTTTCGGTCATCCATACGGCGCAGGACTGCTCATAGTACGGGACGACGAAAAACGCGGGCAGAATGAGCGCACAGCTTAAAAACCAGAGCGCAAAGCCCGCCTTGAACCGAGCGTAGGCGCGGCAGTGACCGCACATGATTTCACGGCTTTTTTTCAGAGCCTGTCTTACGGGGATATCCGGCTCGGCGGCCGATATATATTCCGCCGCCGCAAGAGACTGCCGCGTGCCCGAGCAGAATATGCAGCCCGTAATGAGCATGAGCACGCTCCCCGCGAACACCGCCGCCGTTGTCGCAACGCCGACGGAGGACGAGAAAAGCATATATATCCCGCCCGCCGCAAGCGCCGCGCCCGGCAGGAGGAAAAATATTCGCAGGGCGAGATTGAGCGCCGCCAAGGCAATACGCAGCCGAAGCGCTCTGAAAGCCCGCCTGCCGCGAAATAGTGCGACACACTCTGACGCCCGGCGCTTTTTGCCCAGCGCGCAGAGCAAATAATAACGCTTCATCCCCTGCCCCGGCGGCGCGATAAGCGCCGCGACCGCGAGCGTCAGCAGAAGGCACGCCGCCGCATTTAACGCGGGGCTCAGCAGCCTTGATACGGAGGAGAGCGCGGAGGTCACCGCAGAGGCGTTGAGCAGAAGCCGCGCCCCTGCGGTCATGAAGCCCCCCGCGACGGCCGCCGCCGCGAGACAGCCGAATATAACCGCGCCGCCCGCTCCCGAATCGGTCTGCGCCGCCCTGCCGCATACTCTTATCTGTGAATCCTTCATTTTTTCCACCGCCTTTCGGAATATTATTCCCCCCGTTATGCAAAAAATTCCCAAATACAATAAAAATATAAGAAAATTCATTTTACTTTTAAGTTTATGTGATTTATAATGTATATGATATAATTATGATATAATTTAAAGAAAAAGCGGAGACAGCGATGAAGATAACAAGAAAAAACAGCTCCACGCTCGCCGTTGACATCCACGGTATGCGTGAGCGCGAGGCGAAATTTCGGCTCGAAGCGCTGATAGAAAACGGCTCTGCGGATATAACGCGGCTCGAAATAGTCCACGGCTTCAACGGCGGCATCGTTTTGCAGTCCCTGGTGAGAAACGGGCTTGAGTCAAGCAGAATAAAGGAAATTCGCCCGGGCGACAACTCCGGGCAGACAATAATATTATTAAGACAGGGGAAAAAACAATGAAAAAGAAAAAGAAGATACTCATTTGCGTGCTCTGCGTTGTCGCGGCTGTTTGCGTAGCGGGCGGGCTGTTTGCGAAGCTCCGCACAAAGAAAATTCGCCCGAAGGACACCGTCTCGATAAAGAGCATAAGCGCTGTAAACATCGACGAAATCACGCTCACGGCGCACAGGGGCTTGAGCGCCATAGAGCCGGAGAATACGCTCCCCGCTTTCAAGGCGGCGTGCGAGGCAAAATACAACTATGTCGAGTTCGATATCGAGCCGACCTCGGACGGCAAGTGGATAGTCATGCACGACGATGACCTGAGGCGCACCACGAACGGATACGGCAAGATAACCGAGCGTACCCTTGCGGAGGTGAGCGCGCTGAAAATAGACAACGGCGCGAACATAGAAAACTACACCGATCTCAGGGTTCCCACGTTTGAGGAGACCATGGCTCTGCTCGACAGATACTACCCGAACACGAAGCCGATGATAGAGATAAAGAGCATAGGCAAGAATAATCTTGACTCGCTCATTGAGTTTTTTAAGGACTACGCCGCGAGGGGCAGGAGCACGATCGTTATCTCGTTTGACAAGGATATAATCGACACATTATATAAGGAGTGCCCCGAGCAGACCTATTGGCTGCTGACAAGCGAGCTTTCGGACGAGGCCGTTGACTTTTGCAAAAATCACGGAAATATGCGCGCGGCCTTCAACGGCAACAACGCGAAAAACACCGACAGCGTGATAAACGCCGCCATTGACGCGGGCATCCCGCTCGCCGCATGGACAGTTGACTCGCCGGACACTCTGAAGAACCTCTACGACCTCGGAGTAAGATATTTTACAACAAATTGTATCACACCTTAAAAAATTTTTTAAAAAGTGTTGACAATCATAAAAAGTATGATATACTAATAACAGTAATCATTACTGATTATGAATTGAGGTAAGCTAAATGAGATATTCGTCACAGCGTGATACTGTTCTGAAAATCGTCAAAGCGGCGCACGATCACCCGACCGCGGACATAATATATTCGCGCGTTCGCGCCGAGCTGCCGAAGATAAGCCTCGGCACGGTCTACCGCAATTTAAGCCTGCTCAGCGACATGGGGCTGATAACGACGCTCGAGACGCTTGACAAGAGCATACACTATGACGGCAACACCGATTCTCACAGCCACTTCATCTGCGAGCGATGCTCAAGGATAATCGATTTGGGAGTTGAACGAGGTCTGCCCGAGGACATTTTACAGCTGGGGCTTCTCGTGCGGCACAAAAAGATTATCTATTACGGACTCTGTCCCGACTGTCAGCAAAACACGGCCGAGCTCGGCGACGCCGGAGTTTTACAATAAAACAAAACAAAAATCTTAAAAAAGAAAAGGAGAAATTACTATGAAATTCGTATGTCCCGTTTGCGGTTATGTTTATGAAGGCGATTCTGTTCCGGAGGGCTTCAAGTGCCCCCTCTGCGGAGCTGACGGCTCCAAGTTTATCAAGCAGGACGAAGGCATGACCTGGGCCTCCGAGCACGTTGTCGGCGTTGCAAAGGACGTCGATCCCGAGATCCTTCAGGGTCTCATGGACAACTTCGCGGGCGAGTGCAGCGAGGTCGGTATGTATCTTGCAATGGCAAGAGTCGCTCACAGAGAGGGTTATCCCGAGATAGGCCTCTACTGGGAGAAGGCAGCCTACGAAGAGGCCGAGCACGCCGCAAAGTTTGCCGAGCTTCTCGGCGAGGTCGTAACAGACTCGACAAAGAAGAACCTCGAGATGAGAGTTGAGGCGGAGAACGGCGCTACCCTCGGCAAGACAAAGCTCGCAAAGCTTGCAAAGGAGAAGGGTCTTGACGCTATCCACGACACCGTCCACGAGATGGCTCGCGACGAAGCCCGACACGGCAAGGCATTTGCCGGACTTCTCAAGAGATACTTCGGAAAGTAATATTCGGCTCCTTCGCGGCGCACATCAAACGGTGTGCGCCGCGATATTTTTTTATAATCTCCTCCGCACTTGAAACCTCGGGCGCAATGTGCTACGATAACTCAAACATCAGGAATTGAGGCAAAAAGATGAAGGTAACCTGCGAATACTGCGACTCGGTGGTCGACGCCGAAAATAATGATACCTGCCCGAATTGCGGCGCGCCGTTGGCGAACAGCAGAAAGGCCAGAGAGGCGGAGCTGAACGAGGAAAGGCTCAAGAAAGAGGCCGAGGAGCGCGAGGAACGCAAGAGGCAACAAAAGCTCGAGCAGGAGCGCATAGAGGCGGAGCGCGGCAAAATGATTCTCGACGCCGTGACAAATCTCTCCGGGCGCGCACACTCGGCAAAAAATTCCCGAGCTTTAAAGGCGGGGTGCTTTGTTCCGATATTAATCGCTGCGCTGATAATAATACTTTTCGTTGTATTTTCAATAATCCGCAACACCTCAGGCGGCAGCTTCGGCAGTCTGTTTCCTAACATTTCCGACGCGGAGCTCTCACAGGACGAAGAGGAAGAGACTGAATCAATCCCCGAAAAAGTCGAAGTCAATTTCGGCGAAAAGGCGGTCACTCCCATGTATACCGTCCTGTGCGACGATATAAAGGAGGTTGACAGCTACCCGTGGACCGTGCAGAAGGGCTACAGATATGTTGCGGTGCATCTCGTGCTGACAAATAACCTCGACTATGAAGAGAGCCTCAACGAAAAGGCCGATTTCGTGGTAAACGGCATAGCGCAGGACAGCCGCTTTCTCTCCGGCTACAAGCGCATATCCTCGTCTCCCGTAACGGCGGGACTCTCTGTGGACGGTTATCTCATCTTCGAGATACCGACAGATGTAAAAACCGCTCAGCTCAAATACGGCGACTATGTGACAATAAACATAAAGCCCTCGGATATCAAGGGAAAATAAAAGCAGGCTCGGTGTTCGCACATCGAGCCTGTTATTTATACGGTCTTGTCTCGTTTGTCATACCGAGAATGTAGTCGGTCGAGGTATTGTAGAGCCGCGCAAGCGAGATTACAAACCGAGTCGGTATCTCGCGTTTTCCTGTTTCATAGTTGCTGTATACCCGCTGATCGATTCCGAGAAAAGCGGCAACCTCTTTTTGAACCATATCGTGATCTTCGCGCAGATCTCTTAATCGCGGATAATACAAGAGCCTCACCTCATTTTTAGTATATCTACTATCAAAAAATAGTATTGATTTTACTATTATTTAATAGTAGAACATGTTTGGTGAGGCTATGATTAAGCGAATCATTGTTGCTGGAAGCAGAAATTATCACAATTATCAGGAAGCAGAATCGTATATAAACTTTTGCATATGCCAAATTAGAAAAGAGTATAATCTGGTTTTCGTTTCCGGCGGATGTCGCGGTGCCGATGCACTTGGAGAGAGGTACGCCATTAGTAACGGATATGCTGTTGAGCGTCATCCTGCAAAGTGGCAGCTTTACGGCAAAGCCGCCGGTCCAATAAGGAACCGAACAATGATAATGTCCGCAGATTATGTTATCTGTTTTTGGGATTACCAAAGCCGCGGGACTGCCTCTTTAATAGAATATGCTAAAGAATTCAATAAACCCATTAGAATAAAAAAAGTTTCGTCATATGCATCGTCCGAATAAAATGGCGATGCATATTCATTCCCCCGCCTCTATTCTTCTCTCCTCGCCGATATTTTGCAGGCAGCCGTATTCGCTCGAAAATATCGCGCGACCGTTTGAGCGGCGCTCTTTGGTCGTGCGGCTCATTGTCATCATATCGCGCAGGCCGTCCGCGGCTTTATAAAAATGCGCTTCGAGCGCAATGAGGTCGGCGAGGTCGTTCGCCGCCGCGTCCGCGGGCTCGAAAAAATATTTTCGCTCGGCTCTTATGCCGATGGGGAGCTTTGCTCCGCCGAGAGTCAGGAATCTGTTCTCCGTAAAGTCCGCGTCCGTCCGCGCCCCGAGCGACACCTTCAAAGAGAAAAACAGCAGCGTATAGCGCGATTTTATTCCGCTTATTTTTCTCGACGGCAGCGGGCGGGATTCGGTCGAAAAGGCGTGCTTTGTCAGCGCGGTAACATAGCCCGAGGCACGGCGCAGGCTCATTCCGCCGTCGCGGTTTTCGACTATTCCGCTTATTACCGTGTCGCCCTTTAAAACGGCGGAGTTTTGCTCCTGCACGGCAGTGCCGCCGAAAACCTCGAGGGTCTGTATCTGCCCGTCCTCCGCTGCGACTATATCGCACGGCGAGTCATCTTTTTTAACCGTCTTGCCCACGCCCTCGCGCACGTCTATAATCGCCGAGCAGCCGCTTATATTGACCGACAGCCACGAAACCTCCGGCAGCGCGGACATCGCCTCCTCCGCTGCAGAGTGCGTGTCTATTTGCTTCTTTCTCATCCCCGGGCAGACGCCGAGGCGCCCGACCGCCTCAATTATATCCTCCTGCGGCACAGTCTCGCAGCCCGTGACGCTTACGGTCCATATCCGCCCGGAGAGCGCCGCCGTTATCAGAACAAAGCACAGCGCGCCGACGGCGAGCCCCGCATGGACGCGGTTTTTAAACAGCCAAAACGGAAGCCCGCTCTTTTTGACCGTTTTCATTCGCATTCCCGCTTTTTTGGCGCAGCGGCGCATCTTTTTGTAGCCCTCGGGCGTGGTGCGCATGAAAACCGTGCCGTTTGTGCAGCAGACATCCCAATACGGAATATTCCCGCGCGAGCAGAGATTCAGAAAGCGCTCCGGGAAGCCCCCGCTCGCTTTCACCCCGACATATCCGCGCAGAAAATTAAACAAATCGGAAATATCCCCGCCCCCTATCTGCAAAAGCGCACATTCTCTATATCCCCGCGTATGACCGCCTGACCGAGGTCGAAAACGTCTATACTCAGTCCCTTTCCGCAGAACACTATCTCTTCTTTTCCGGCGCTCAGGCGTATTCTCTCCCCGTCATATTCGAGCACGCCGCAGAGCCCGTCTATGCTCGCCTCTCGCCTGCCGAAAAATTCAATATGCACCTGCGGATATTTTCTCCCTGCGTCAAGCGCGTTTATCTTTTTTATCAGCTCGGCCGCCGAGTATATTTTTCGGCTGTCCCTGCGTTTCGGCATGAGCATCCCTCTTTTCTCAAATAATGTATGCTCCCCCGGCAATAAAAAGAACGGCGCGTGAATATCAATATGTCGGAGGGTGATGACATGAGAGAGTATTTCAAAAAGGCGCTGCGCCGCCTGCCGCTTCTTTTCGCCGCCTTGTGCGCCGCCGCATTAATTGTCGCCCTGCCGTCGGTGAGCGCGGCGGGCGTCAAAAAAGGGCTTTTAGTCTGCGCGTCGAGCGCAGTGCCGTCGCTCTATCCGTTCTGCGTGCTCTCCGCGTTCTTCGTGCGCTCGGGGCTTTGCGGCTATCTCGGGAAGCTTCTCGAAAAGCCCGTGCGTATTTTATTCAATCTCCCGGGGAGCGCCGGCGCGGCTGCGTGCATGAGCTTTGTCGCGGGCTACCCCGTAGGCGCGGGAATGACCACCGCGCTTTTCGAGCAGGGGCGAATCTCGCAGGCCGACGCGCAGAGGATGACCCTGTTCTGCGTCAACGCCGGTCCCGCGTTCGTTATAGGAGGTGTGGGCGCGGGTATGCTCGGGAGCGCCCTGGCGGGAGTTGTAATTTTTTCGTCGCTGACTCTCGCAAGCCTCACGCTCGGCTTGCTGACAAGGTTTATCCCCCGCGAAAGCGGCACAGAGTTCTCCGTCCCCGCCGCAGACTTCTCCCCGCTCTCGCGGGCGCTGCCCGAGGCCGTTACAGAGGGGACGAAAAATATGATTTCAATTTGCGCGTGGATAGTCATCTTTTCCTGCGTCTCGGGATATATCCCCCTGCTGCGCCTTCCCGATTGGGCGGGGCTGCTGCTGAGCTGCACGCTCGAGGTCACGGGCGGATGCGCGTCGGCAGCCGGAATATTCAATCTCCCCGCCATAGCCGCCGTGCTCGGCTGGGGCGGAGTGAGCGTACACTGCCAGATAATGCGGCACATAAAGACCTGCAAAACTCCGCTTTCTTATTTCTTCTGCGCGCGTCTCGTCTGCGCCGCCCTCTCGGCACTTTTCTGCGAGGGTCTGCTGCGCGTGTTCCCGTGTCCCGTCAACGCCGTCGCGGTAGGCTCGGTCGGCGCGCCGCAGCTGTTCTCGTTTTCCGCGCCCGCGGCTGCCGCCATGCTTTTGAGCGGAGCCATGCTGATATTGGAGCTTGATACAAACGAGAAAAAGTGTTAGAATAATAAAAAAGCGTTTAGGATGATAATTTTGAAAAGTAAGCTGCTCAACAAAAAGAGCATACCGCCCGCGTGCGAATACTGCTCGCGCGGAAGCTGCGCGCCGGACGGCAAGACCGTCCTCTGCCCGAAAAAGGGCGTTATGCAGAAAAGTTCGAGCTGTTCCGCGTTTCGATACGACCCACTCAAGCGCAAGCCTAAGCTGCCCGTTGAGCTGCCGAAGTTCGACGCGAGCGATTTCGAGCTGTAACGAGCTGTAATTCGGTATATTTTTTATTGCCGCTTATTGATTTAACGGCGGGAATAATGTAAAATATTTGTATTGTGCACCGGTACAGCACCGGCATTATTAAACAAAGGGTGATATAAAAATGTCAATCAAGCACATGTACTACAGGCTTTATCAGGGCGTTTTCAGAGTCGCCGTCAATTTCCTCGACTGGACTCCGCCTAAGATAATCTCCGGCCCCGGCTCCGTCAAGAAGCTGCCGCAGGTCATCAAGGAGAAGGGTCTGAAGAAGATGATGATCGTCACCGATAAGGGTCTCACCGGACTCAACCTGCTCGACGGCCTCTATGAGGGTCTCAAGGCGGACGGTATCGATTACATCGTCTACGACAAGACCCAGCCCAACCCCTCGATAGACAATATCGAAGAAGTCCGCAAGCTCTATCTCGACAACGGCTGCCAGGGCTTCATCGCTTTCGGCGGCGGTTCTCCGATGGACTGCGCCAAGGGTGCGGCTGCAAGAGTCGTCTGCCCTAATAAGACCGTTCAGAAGATGCGCGGTCAGCTCAAGGTTCGCAAGAAGCTGCCTCCGTTCTTCGCAGTTCCCACCACGGCCGGCACCGGCTCCGAGACCACTCTCGCCGCCGTCGTTACCGACACCAAAACCCACGAGAAGTACGCGCTCAACGATCCCGTGCTCCGTCCGAAGTACGCAGTCCTCGATCCCGAGCTCACCGTCGGTCTTCCTCCCCACATCACCTCGACCACCGGTATGGACGCTCTGACCCACGCGGTTGAAGCATACATAGGTCACTCCAACACCAAGGAGACCTCCGCAAAGGCGGAAGAGGCTACCAAGCTCATCTTCGAAAACCTCGAAGAGGCTTACAAGAACGGCAAGGATATCCACGCAAGAGAGCAGATGCTCCTCGCCTCGCACTATGCCGGAATCGCGTTCACGAGAGCTTACGTAGGCAACGTTCACGCAATAGCTCATAACCTCGGCGGATTCTACGGCGTGCCGCACGGACTTGCAAACGCCATCATCCTGCCCTATGTTCTTGATTTCTACGGCGACACCGCCTATGAGCGCCTTGCAAGACTCTGCGAGTGCGCGGGCGTAGCCAAGGCCGGTCAGTCCGACGAGCAGAAGGCTCTCGACTTCATTCAGGCTATCAGAGACATGAACGCCAGAATGAACATTCCCGACAAGATCGACAAGATTCAGGAGAAGGACATCGAGACCATCGCAAAGCGCGCGTGCAAGGAGGCCAACCCCCTCTATCCCGTGCCGAGAATCATGGACCTCGACGACTGCATAGCGATAATCCATCGCCTCATGCCCTGACGGTTAAACACACGGCGAGCCGGAAGAAAATCTTCCGGCTCGTTTTTTATGCAAAATAAAAAGAGCCGAACAGGCGCTCGGCTCTTTTGCTTATTCAACTTTATCTTTGTCCTTTTCCTCGCGGCGCTCGGCGAACCAGCCGCCCTTCTCGCGCTTAGAGTCGTCCTCCGCGTCCTCTTTTTCCTCTTCGACGGGGAGAATCTCGATTTTAACCTTGCCTATTCTCCTGTCCTCGACATTGAGAACCGTGAAGCGCAGGTTCTTGTATTCGACCACGTTCATCTCGCCGTCCTGCGGGAGGTATCCGAGCTCGCTTATTATGAAGCCTCCGACGGTGTCGTAGTCGCCCTCGGGGAGGGTGACGTGGAACACCTCATCGAGCTCGTCTATATAGGTCACACCGTCGACCGTGAAGGTGGTATCGTCGATCTTCGAGATTTCCTCCTCCTCATCGTCATATTCGTCCTGAATATTGCCGACTATCGATTCGAGAACATCCTCGAGGGTCACTATTCCGGCAGTGCCGCCGAACTCGTCGACGACTATCGCCATCTGCGTGTGCTTATCGGTCATCTGCTTGAACAGATCGCCGCAGGGCATCGACTCTGGGACAAAGACGGGCTCGCGGATAATATCGCGCAGGGTCACGTCCTCGGGCAGGTCGGTGCCGATATATTTGAGCAAATCTTTGACATACGCTATGCCGACTATATTGTCGGGGTCGTCGTCGTAAACGGGGATTCTCGAATAGCCGTTATCCATGGAGAGCGAAACGATCTCACTCAGCGGATCGCTTATCTCCGCCGCCGTCATGTCGGTGCGGTGGGTCATTATATCCCCGGCGTCGAGGTCGTCGAACTCGAAGATGTTGTTTATCATCTCTTTCTGCGAGTCCTCTATGACGCCCTTTTCTCCGCCGACGTCAACGAGCATACGTATCTCCTCCTCCGTCACGGGCTCCTCCGACGCATTCGGGTCATAGCCGAACAGACGGACAAGGCCGTTGGTGGACAGGGAGAGTATCTTAACAAAAGGCTTGGTTATCTTCTTGAAGCCGAGCAGTATGCCGACGACTCTGAACGAGACCTTTTCGGGCGCCTGCATGGCTATTCTTTTAGGCGCAAGCTCGCCTAAGACAAGCGAAAAATACGATGTTATGAGCGTAATGACAACGACGGAGAAGCCGTTGATAACGCCTGCGGGAATACCGCTCAGGAAGGATATCTTCCCTATAGCTCCGGAGAGCATATTGACGAATGTCTGCGATGCGGATGCGGAGGTCAAAAAGCCCGCGAGGGTCACGCCTATCTGGATAGTTGAAAGAAAGCCGCTCGAATCCGCGGTAAGCTTCAAAACCTGCTTTGCTTTTTTGTTGCCTTCCTCGGCCATTTTCGCTATCTTCGTGTCGTTGAGAGAGATGATCGCTATCTCGCTCATGGCAAAGAAAGCATTGAGAAGAATAAGTACGAACAGCAAAATTATTTGAAAAATAAGATTGCCGGGGTCGGGGTCATCCATAAATGGATTTGCTCCTTTCGGTTTAAATATTATTCACCGTCGGCATATACGCCGAGATGTTAAGTTTTATTATACACATAAACATATTCTCTGTCAAATATTCAAACTCCGTCTCATCCGGCGCGGGAGCGCGTGAGGACTCCGCGCACGGCGGCGAAAGGCTACGAGAGACAAAATCAGTTGTTTTCGCTCGAAATCGGGGAAAAACGGACATTTTTGCACAGGCGCGGGAGTGCATATCAGAGCAAATTCGACGGAATAAAGTTGTTCTGCCTGTCTATCGGAAACGGTCTCGGGTACATACACACTATCCCGCCGAAGCCCGTCTCGACCGAAGTCTTGTCGAGAACATTATATTTTTTTATTTCTTTTTTATCCGGGTTTGCGGACTTCTTTATCTCAAGCGGATGTATTTTTCCGTTCTCCTCAACAAAAACATCTATCTCCTTGGCGTTGTTGTCGCGGTAAAATGACAGAAGCGCCGGAGTCTGAGAATAGGCATAATTTTTGACGAGCTCCATGACAACATAATTTTCAAAAAAATGTCCTCCCGCCGCGCCGTCGCGCAGCGAATCCTTCGTCAGCCACCTTGTAAGATAGGCGCACAGACCCGTGTCGCAGAAATACAGCTTCGGTGTTTTGCAGAGCCGCTGAAGTTCGTTGTTTGAATACGGCTCAAGCAGATACACTATATCCATATCCTGCAAAACATCGAGCCATTTTTTTGCCGTCTGCACCGATATTCCGACCGTGTCGGAAAGCGTCTTGTAATTGACGAGGTTGCCCACAAGCGCGGCGCAGGCGCGCAGAAATTTCTTGAACGCCGCCGTGTCCTTTATCCCCTCGTCATTGACCGCATCCGCGATAAGATAGTTGTCTATATAGGACTGGTAATATACCTGCATCTGCTCCGGGGTGGCAATCATAACATCCGCATATCCGCCGCGCCATATGTGCTCAAAGACATCGTTTATATCGTTTTCCGGCATTCTTTCAGCCCGCTCAAGCAGTCCGCCCATGGAAAAATCAAGCTCCGGGGGAGAAATAAAGCCGGCCTTTTCTCTCTGGGAAAGCGAATAGAGCTTGAGTATTCCGAGCCTGCCCGCAAGTGTTTCCCGAGACCTCTCCATAAGCTTTCCTCTTTGTGAGCCGGTCAGCCAGAAGCGTCCGCGCTCGTCGCTCTCGTCGCACATTATCTTTATGCGTTCAAGCAGCTGCGGCGCCTTCTGTATCTCGTCTATGAGGATGGGCGGCTTGTAGGTCTGAAAGAACAGCACCGGGTCGTTCTGCGCGAGCTCCCGCACAAAATCATCGTCCATTGTAACGACTGTTCTCTCCTGCTCCCGAGCAAGTCTTTTGAGCATTGTGGATTTTCCGACCTGCCTTGCGCCGACAACGAGAACAGCCTTAAAAAACGAGTCCATTCTCATGAATTTTTTCTCGAGTTCCCTATGAATATACTCCATTTTTATCACCGCTTTTTTAAGATAATCATAAACTACAGTTATATATTATCTTAATTTTCGCTTATTGTCAAGTGTTGAATTTTTATTTTGAAATCAGTTTTTACCGTGCCGTCGGACAATATTCCGACGCAAAGCGGGAGTGCTTTTGTCCGTTTTCGGGTATTATATTACATTATATAGGCCGGATATGTAAACTTCAACAAAATTGGATAAAGCATTAACGTGTTTTTTCTATTATTTTGGCTTATTTATCTGTTTACATTGACGCACAAAAATGTTACTATATTCGTGGTGTCATTTGACCAATGCCATACGTTCAAACGTTTATTAAAATAGGGAGGAACATAGAATGGCAAGAATAGCAAAGAGCATGGACGGCAATAATGCTGCTGCATATGTGTCGTACGCGTTCACAGAGGTTGCCGGTATCTACCCGATAACCCCTTCGAGCCCCATGGCTGACTATGTTGATCAGTGGTCGGCAAAGGGCATGAAAAATATTTTCGGCACGACCGTCAAGGTTGCCGAAATGCAGTCCGAGGCAGGCGCCGCCGGAACCGTTCACGGTTCTCTGGCCGCAGGTGCGCTCACAACCACCTACACCGCTTCCCAGGGTCTGCTCCTTATGATCCCCAACATGTATAAGATCGCCGGCGAGCTGCTTCCCGCAGTTTTCCATGTATCCGCAAGATGCGTCGCGTCTCACGCGCTCAACATCTTCGGCGATCACTCCGATGTCTACGCTTGCCGTCAGACAGGTTTCGCAATGCTTGCCGAGACCAACCCGCAGGAGGTCATGGACCTCGGCGCCGTTGCTCATCTCGCGGCAATCAAGGGACGCGTTCCCTTCATCAACTTCTTCGACGGCTTCCGTACCTCTCACGAGATACAGAAGATCCAGGTCTGGGACTACGAGGACCTCAAGGAGATGTGCGACATGGACGCTGTTGAGGCGTTCAGAAAGCGCGCTCTCAACCCCGAGCATCCCGTAATGCGCGGCTCTCACGAGAACGGAGATATTTTCTTCCAGCACCGCGAGGCCTGCAACAAGTATTACGACGCTATCCCCGGCATTGTCGAGGAGTATATGGACAAGGTCAATGCCAAGTTAGGCACTGACTACAAGCCCTTCAACTACTACGGCGCTCCCGACGCTGACAGAGTCATCGTCGCCATGGGCTCCATCTGCGACGTCGCAGAGGAAGTTATCGACTACCTCACCGCCAAGGGCGAGAAGGTCGGTCTCGTCAAGGTTCGCCTTTACAGACCCTTCTCCGCTGACAGACTTGTCGCAGCTATCCCCGCAACCGCAAAGAAGATAGCCGTTCTCGACAGAACGAAGGAGCCCGGCGCTCTCGGCGAGCCCCTCTATCTCGACGTTGTTACCGCTCTTGCCACTAAGGGCGTATCGGCAAAGGTCTGCGGCGGCCGTTACGGTCTCGGTTCCAAGGACACTCCGCCCTCAAGCGTGTTCGCCGTATACGACGAGCTCAAGAAGGACGAGCCCAAGAACCAGTTCACCATCGGCATCAACGACGATGTCACCCACCTGTCCCTCGAGGAGAAGGAAGCCCCCAACACCGCGGCTCCCGGCACCATCGAGTGCAAGTTCTGGGGTCTCGGCGGCGACGGCACAGTCGGCGCAAACAAGGACTCCATCAAGATAATCGGCGATCACACCGACAAGTATATTCAGGCTTACTTCCAGTATGACTCGAAGAAGACGGGCGGTATCACCATCTCCCACCTTCGTTTCGGCGACAACCCGATAAAGAGCCCCTACTATATCAACAAGGCCGACTTCGTTGCCTGCCACAACCCCTCCTATGTCGAGAAGGGCTATAAGATGGTCAACGACGTCAAGCCCGGCGGCGTCTATCTCATCAACTGCCAGTGGGATGCAGCTGAGCTCAGCGAGAAGATGCCCGCAGAGGCAAAGCGCTATATCGCAAAGAACAACATTCAGCTCTACACCGTCAACGCTATCGATATCGCAGCGAAGATCGGTCTGGGCAAGCGCACCAACACCGTTCTTCAGTCCGCTTTCTTCTCCCTTGCCAAGATTCTTCCCGAGGAAGAGGCTATCGGCTACATGAAGGAGAAGGCCCAGAAGTTCATGAAGAAGGGCAAAGAGATAGTCGAGATGAACGAGAAGGCTATCGACGCGGGCGCTACCGCATATGTCAAGATCGACGTTCCCGCTGACTGGGCCGACGCTGTTGACGCTCCCAAGGCTGCCGTTGAAAACGGCCCCGAGAAGCTCGTCAAGATGGTTGACTCCATCATGAAGCCCGTCGGTCTTATGAACGGCGATTCTCTCCCGGTTTCCGTATTCGTCGATCACGCGGACGGCACATTCGAGCAGGGCGCATCCGCCTATGAGAAGCGCGGCGTCGCGGTCATGGTTCCCGAGTGGAACGCAGAGACCTGCGCACAGTGCAACCAGTGCTCCTTCGTCTGCCCGCACGCAACTATCCGCCCGTATCTTCTGACCGAGGAAGAGGTTGCCAACGCCCCCGAAGGTGCCGCTATCGTCGACAAGAAGGCCGGCAAGGGCAAGGGCGTCTATAAGTACACCCTCGCTGTTTCTCCCCTCGACTGCATGGGCTGCGGCGTCTGCGTAGGCGTCTGCCCGACCAACTCCCTCAAGATGGTCTCCCGTGAGAGCCAGGATGCAAAACAGCCCGTATTCGATTACATGGTCGCAAACGTCTCCGTCAAGGATGAGGTTGCGGACGGCACCGTTATCGGCAGCCAGTACAAGACTCCGCTGCTTGAGTTCTCCGGTTCCTGCGCAGGCTGCGCCGAGACCGCTTATGCCCGTCTGATAACCCAGCTGTTCGGCGATAAGATGTATATCTCCAACGCCACCGGCTGCTCGTCCATCTGGGGCGGCCCCGCTGCAACTTCCCCCTACACCACCAACAAGAACGGCCACGGCCCCGCATGGGCCAACTCCCTGTTCGAGGACAACGCCGAGCACGGCTTCGGTATGCTTCTCGGCCAGAACGCCGTACGCAACAGGCTCATAGCAAAGGTTGAGGCTATCGCCGAGTCCGACAAGGCCTCCGATGAAATCAAGGCTGCTGCCAAGGCATTCCTTGACACGAAGGACGACGTCAAGACTAACGGCGCTGCCGCAGACGCACTTGCCGACGCTATCAAGGATATCGACTGCGCAGACTGCAAGGATATCGTTGAGAACAAGGAATTCCTCTCCAAGAAGAGCGTTTGGATCTTCGGCGGCGACGGCTGGGCATACGATATCGGTTTCGGCGGCGTTGACCACGTCCTTGCCTCCGGTGAGAACGTCAACATCATGGTCTTCGATACCGAGGTCTATTCCAACACCGGCGGACAGGCCTCCAAGGCTTCTCAGATCGGTCAGGTCGCTCAGTTCGCGGCTGCCGGTAAGTCGATAGCTAAGAAGAGCCTTGCCGAGATAGCAATGAGCTACGGCTATGTCTATGTCGCTCAGATAGCTATGGGCGCTAACATGAACCAGACGATAAAGGCTATCGAAGAGGCCGAGGCTTATCCGGGCCCGTCTATAGTCATCGCCTACGCTCCCTGCGAGATGCACTCCATCAAGGGCGGCATGGTCAACTGCCAGAAGGAAATGAAGAGAGCTGTCGAGTGCGGCTACTGGAATATGTTCCGCTTCAACCCGGCACTCAAGGCAGAGGGCAAGAACCCCTTCACCATCGACAGCAAGCAGCCTGTCACCGAGGAGTACCGCAACTTCCTGCTCAACGAGGCTCGTTATTCCTCGCTGACCCGCTCGTTCCCCGAGCGCGCCGAGGAGCTGTTCGGCGAAGCCGAAGTCAAGAGCGTCGAGAGATATGAGCACCTGCTCAGACTCAAGGACCTCTATGCACCGAAGGCTGACTGAGTTCTCAGGTAAAATATAAGAAACCCCCGTGCAGGAGAAATCCTGTACGGGGGTTCGCTTATGCAGTTGTTCAGAAAAGTATGGAACTGCACTGTATAATTACAGTAAATTAATTATTTTTTCTTTCTCCTTTTGATATTCTTCCTCAGATATCAAGCCAAGTTCAAATCTGTCTTTGAGCATTCTGAGTTGCTGTTCACAAGAAATCCCCTCAGTATTATTTTTAACTGCCGGAATAATTGCGGGGACCCTGCCTTTCAAAAGGATGAGCAATAAGCTGAAATAAGCCAGTATATTTCCAATGCTCCATACAACAGTCAACAATCCGTATAAATTCACGGCTGTTTTGTTGGTGTACCAGTAGTAATCAGTATTTATGTAGACAATAAACGGTAGTATACTTAAAAAGATAACCAATATTACGGTTATCCAAAGTAACGGTTTTCTTACCACACCGTTTTTAAGCAACTCCGTCACGACCAATACCAGCAACACACACGGGAGCAAATCAAACAGAATCGGAATCCAAATTGCATTTAACGCTTTTGCCTTTATATACTTGACAACAACTATCAAGCACCGAAGTGCATACTGCGAAGCTAAAGCCACTATTCCGGCAGGCAAAAGTATTGATGCCCCCAAATCGGATCTTTTTTTATAAACATAGAGCACCATAAATACACAAAACAGCAATGCCAAAATCATTTCTACCCAAGTTGACAAAGTAGGGCTTATAAAAATAAAATCATAGTACAGCCCATTCTCTTGCCACCCCATAAAATTTTTGATACTTCCGACTATGATAAACAGCAATGCTATCAAAATACATTTCTTAACATTTTTTTCATTCTTTATCTTCATCATTATTTGTTTCCTCTAACAAAGCTTTTTTATATTCTTCCGCGTTAATAAGCCCTTTTTCGTAAAGAGTAGCCAGTTTGGCGAGTCTCTCCGAACTTATATTATTCTTAGATTTTTCTATTGTTTCATATTCATCTTTGCTTATTATTCCATCGTTCAACATCTTATCAACGCTTTCAACATACTCATTTTCCTTTTTTATCTGCGACAAATCTTTTGGGCTGTCCTTTGATAAAAACAGTTTTACATCGCTTATTTCAGACTCAATATTTATGATTTTTTCAACAAATATTCCAAAAGTATAAATCAAAAGATTTGCAACATATAAGAAAATAGGCATCACCAAAAACACCAGACCCAGTTTTCCCAACAGACTAGCTTCATCGTCATAATGACTTCCTATCGACATACCAAACATCACAATTGCAGCAATTATTGAAACAAAAAATTCTATTTCAAAAAGAATTTTTGCAAGCAACTTTAATTTTTTACCCGGATTATCAAACATGACTATGTCTCCTTATAATTTTTAATTAATCAGCATCTATCACATCGACTTCTGTCAGCCTGTATGTTGCCAACATATGTACTCCCATATCCTGTATGAGTGAATATTTTTTTCTCGGCTCAACGGTACCTTTGATATCGTTTGCCCATCCACCCAGGGATATAATTACATCAGTCGGTCCATCAACTGTGAAACTTGCATTATCACCGTGCTGCCCTACCCAAAGGGATTTACCAAAAGAATCCGTAACTTCTGCTCTTCTGGAAGAAAAAAGACCAACAAAACCTTCGACAATATTATTGGGCATCTTAATTCTCACAATTCCCGTCGACGACATTTCCTCTAATGGACATCCGCAGTTAATACACATTTTCGCCTTATCGCTTACTTCTTTTCCGCATTCCGGACATTTAATAAGTGCCATTTTTACACTCCTCCTGAAACAAAAAATATTTACTCTTTCTAGATTTGCAGAAACATATTCTGCTATCACATTTTAATCTTAGCAGTATTTTTCTTCTGCGCCAAGTAATTTATTGGACTTTCGTCATTTTTCTCCTTTCTTTATGTTTTTATTTCATTTTATCAAAGCTTTTGACTACTGTCAAGCAACATTTACACACTTTCAGCAAGTTTATGTGTATTAAAAGAAAGCATACAATATAATCATATCAATGATTGGAGTATGCTATGGACAAGACGTATTCGGAAAAGTACCGCAAACTGGGGCAGAATATAGCCTATTACCGCAAGGACAGGGGCTATACTCAAATGCAGCTTGCCGAGCTGCTTGACATAGACCGCAGTCACATGAGCGCGATTGAAATTGCCAACCGCGGTGTCTCGCTCGACCTCATCTTCAAAATATGCGATATACTGAACCTGTCCGAAAAAGAACTTTTCGATTTCAGATAAAATCCGGACTGCCGTACACGATGCGGCAGTCTTTTTTGTTCAATTCGTCGGTTTATTTATGCTCGGCGGTGTGATATAATTAGATATATTCTAAGCCGCAAATTCATTGCGGGATGAACATCAGACGAAAAAATGCTCCGGCAGCATCGGAGACGCACAGAGAATAAAGCGGGTAATAATTTTGGATAAAGCGAAAAAGAAAAGAATAATAGTATATGTCTCGACGATAGTCCTGTCGATAATCTATCTGTTCACCGCATACAAAATCGCCATAGGCGACGGCGTTTTCGGCGACAAGGAGGATATTGTCACCGTTCGCGCGAAGGTGCTGCGGATAACGGATGAAAAAGAAACCGTGAGCGACGAGGAGAGCGGCGGAAAAATCAGTATGCAGTATGTTTTCTTCGAGGCGAAGGCTGTTTCCGGCGAGGTACGCGGCAAGACGCTCTATGCCGTTCAGGAGAGAGACCTGCTCTACGGTCTGCCGCAGCCGACTGTCGAGGTCGGCGACAAGGTTATCCTCGTCTATGAGCCGAACGACGACGGCACCGCCGACTACTATCTGTCGGACTTCTCGCGCATAACGCCGCTCGTCATGCTCTGCGCGTTTTTCTTCCTGTTGATACTGATTTTCGGGCGCAAAAAAGGACTCGACACGATAATATCGCTCGTGTTCACCTGCCTCGCCGTGTTCATCAACCTTATCCCCGCGATACTGAACGGTCAGAACATCTACGCATGGTCAATAATCACCTGCGTTTATATCACCGTTATGACGCTCATGCTCATTGAGGGGCTGAATGTCAAGTGCTTCGCGGCGGGCGTCGGCTGCGTCGGCGGAGTGCTCGTCGCGGGCGCGCTCGAGCTTATACTGCGCGATCAGATAAAGATGACGGGCGTCCTCGACTCAGAGTGGCTCTATCTCTACAATCTGAACCCCGAAAACCCGATTGACCTCAAGGCGATAATCTTCGCTATGATAATCGTCGGCGCCGTGGGCGCGGTCATGGACGTTGCGATGTCCATTGCCTCGTCTCTGTGCGAAATAAACGAAAAATCACCCGACCTCCCGGCGCGCGAGCTGCTGAAATCCGGCCTGACAATCGGGCGCGACATAATGGGCACTATGGCGAACACCCTCGTGCTCGCCTATATAGGCTCAGCTCTGTGCTGTATGCTCCTTATGGTCACCTACAGCAGCAACGTCGGTCAGATACTAAACCGCGAACAGATAGCCGTCGAGATTCTCCAGGCGCTCGCCGGCTCGATAGGTATTCTCGCCGCCCTGCCGCTGACCGCGATAACAAGCGTGCTCTGTCTCAAGCCCCTGAACCACATTAAACGAAGCGTTCATTGAACAAATTATCAGCCGATGATATCATTTCATTATTGATTAAATCAACTGTGTTAATTATAGCATTTTTTGATTCTTCAATAGGATTATAGAAAAATATGTCTGAATATAGTATAATTTTATTGATTAACTAGTTTGTAAATTAAGAAGGTTGTTCAAATTAATAAAAAAGCTGGATTTATTCATACTGATTCAGAGCAAAAAGAGTTAGTTTTTGGCAAAGAAAGTATAGCAAAACAACTTTTAATAACAAGAGAAATGTATATGGAGATGAGATAGAATGAGAATATTTTTATGCGGTGGAGGTTGTGGACAACAAACAGTTGATGCAAATAAGAAATTAAATGAAGTTATAGATCATAATAAACCTATATTATATATTCCACTTGCTATGCCAAGGGAAAGATATCCAAGCTGTTATGAATGGATTAAAGATGAATTAAAAGGTATTGATGTTCCAAATATAGATATGGTTGTTTCGGGTACCGATTTATTTAATAAAAATTTAGAAAATTATTCTGCATTATTTATTGGTGGTGGAAATACATTTAAATTACTAAAAGATTTAAAAGATAGTGGTTCATTTGAAAAAATAAAAGTTTTTATTGAGAATAATGGCATTGTTTTTGGAGGTAGTGCTGGTGCTATAATTTTAGGGCAATGTATCGACACATGTAAATATGCAGACAAAAATGAAGTTGACCTTAAAGATTTAATGGGTTTTGATGTAGTAAGCCATTTTTCTTTTCTTTGTCATTTTACAAATCAAGATAAAGAAAAGACTGAATTAAATAAAAACTATCTGCTAAAATTATCAAAAAATAAAAAAATAATAGCTCTTCCTGAAGAAGATACTATTTATTATGAGAATGGTAAATTTGAAATTATTGGAAATAGACCATTTTATATTTTTGAAGAAGGTAATATGATTTCATATAATGTAAATCAAGATAGGTTAACTAAATTTTTAAAGTTAAATAGTAATACTGATTTGAGGTGATAAAAATGGACTGCAAAAAATCCGGCGCACTCATCCGCAGACTGCGCCTCGGCAAGGATATGACACAATCGGCACTCGCCGAGAAACTCGGCGTCATCGTTCAGGCGGTGTCCAAATGGGAGCGCGGTTTAGGTTATCCCGACGTGTCGCTGATAAATGATTTGAGCTCGATTCTCGGCGTGGACGCGAAAGGGGGCTGCTCTGCGGCGAGCTGAGCGAAAACGCGTGCGACTCGGGCACATGAGGAGAATAAAAATCCTCGTCTGTCCCGAATGCGGCGCGATATTCACGGGCACGGGGAACGCGGAATTCTCATGCTGCGGCAGAAAGCTTGAACCGCTGAAAGCGCAGAAATCAGACAGCGAACACACATTAAACATTGAGCGCGCCGACGGCGGGATATATCTGACATTCGACCACGGCATGACAAAGGAGCACCACATAGCATTCATCGCATATGTGAATTGCGACCGCGTCCTGCTCGTGCGGCTCTATCCCGAGCAGAGCCCCGAGGTTCTTCTGCCCGCTCTCTACGGCGGCAGATACTACTTCTACTGCACCAAGCACGGACTGTTCGTAAAATAAAAGAAGCTGCCTTGCACCAGCAGGGCAGTTTTTGTGTTCATAAATATTGTTGTATCAATAGGTACTTTGCTTGCGTTCAGCAATATAATTCAAAGTTGTAGGGCAACGCGAATCCATACACCGATACCGCCAAACGACAAAAAGCGGCCGTGCATATGCACAGCCGCTGATTTTTCTATCAGACCTCGGGGATTTCGATCTCTATCTCGTGTCCTGTCTGCGCGGAGCGGTAGAGTCCGTCGAGTATTGCCTGATTGTATATGGCCTGGCTCGTCGGGACGGGTGCTTCGCCGCCCTCTTTGACAGCGTCGAGGAACTTTCTGACCTTCCAGTAGAACACGCCCTCCTCGGGCTCTTCGAGCATGGGGACGACCGTCTCAACCTCTGCTTCGCCGATGTTTCTGTATATTTTCAGCGGAGCGTCAATGCTGCCCCAGTGACCGGATGACGGAATTTTCAGTCCGGCCTTTGTTCCGAGAACGACCGTGTCGCCCATGGTGTCGACGTTCATAGCCCACGCGGTCTTGAAGTCGATAGTCAGGCCGCCCTCGAGGCGGGCAAAGCCCGCCGCAAAATCGTCAACGCCGAAAACATCCTTGTATTTGTAGTCGTCGGCCTTGCCGAAATAGTCGGAGAGGAAGCCCGTGACGGTCAGCGGCTTGGGATAGCCCATGCCGTTCAATACCATGTCGAGCGCATAGCAGCCGATGTCGCCGAGCGCACCGATGCCGCCCGTCTCTTTCTCTATGAACGTAGTGCCGAACGGAGTCGGAATACCTCTGCGCCTGCCGCCGCCTATCTGAATATGATAGACCTTGCCCAGCTCGCCGGACTCGATTATGTATTTTATCATCTGCATATTCGGGTTGTAGCGCGGCTGGAAGCCGACGGAGACTATCTTGCCGTTTCTCTTCTCGGCCTTTCTTATCTCAACGGCCTCGTCGAGGGTGACGCACATGGGCTTTTCGAGCAGGACATTGACCCCGTGGTCGAGCGCGTATATGGTGCATTCCGCGTGGGTCATATTGTAGGTGCAGACGCTGACCGCGTCAAGCTCCTCGTTGTCTATGAGCTCCTTATGCGAACGGTAGACTCTGACTCCCTCGGGGGCGTTCCATTTCTTGAGAAATGCCTCGGCCTTGCCGTCAACAAGATCCGCCACGCCGACAAGCTCAACGTCGGGCATCTTGAGATATTCGCTGATGTGGCTCTCCGCTATCCAGCCTGTGCCGATTATACCGACCTTGAGCTTCTTGCTCATGTCGATGCTGTAATTGTCCTGATCCTTTTTGAAGAGGTTCAGGTCGTTTGCTCTTTTGTCAGACATTTTTTTACCTCGCTTTTTTATATTTTTACGGGCTGCGCCCTTTTTTGCTTATATGATCTCGGCCTCCGAGAATATCATTTTGCGCTCGTCGTCAGTCAGCAGGCGGGCTTCACCCTCCTTGAGCGAATTGTCAAGCTTCAGCGCGCCTATCGCCGTTCTGCGAAGCGCCGAAACGCTGTTCCCGACCGACGCGAACATCCTCTTGACCTGATGATACTTGCCCTCGCGTATCTGAACGCACACCGCGGCGGGGTCATCGCTCAGCTTTTTGAGTTTCGCGGGCAGACATTCCGTGCCGTCGCCGAGCACCGCGCCCTGCCGCAGAATATCGAGCTGCTCCTCGCTTATGCCGCTCTCGAGCGTCGCCTCATAGGTCTTGTAGACATGGTGGGACGGCGAGATGAGTCGATGGGCAAAGTCGCCGTCATCGGTGATTATCAAAAGCCCGGTCGTATCCTTGTCGAGTCTGCCGGCGGGGAAGAGCCCGCGCCTGCTGAGCTCGGGCGGCAGGAGATCGACGACCGTCGGGCAGTCGGGATCCTTTGCGGCGCTGAGCACGCCGGAGGGCTTGTTGAGCATTATATAGAGATATCGGCGCACGGTGACTGTTTTTCCGTTTATCTTCAGCTCGTCGGAATTTATGTCAATCTGTTCGTCGGCTGCAAATATTTTTTTGCCGTTCATCTCGACCGCGCCGCTTCTTATGAGCTGCCTTGCGCCGCTGCGGGAAATATTCATCTGCTTTGCAACTGTTTTATCGAGCCTGTCCAATGCGGCGCCCCCTTCGGTTGATGAAAAAATTTTACCATAAAACAGAGAAATTAACAATATACAAATTAAAAATCATGCATTATACATCCGAACAGCCGAGAAAAAATCCGGCAAATCTCTTTGCCGGACGATTTTTATGCTTCTGTTTTTGCAAAACATTTTCTGAACAGTATATATACAAATATCGGTATCGCCGACAGCACCATCAGAGGAACGACCAATCCACCGTTTGTATGCACTTCCCGCAATTTGATTTTATCAAATATTTTTTTGCTTGTCAGCAATTTAAAAAAGAGAAATAAAGTGTTGTTTTTCTGCCTTGTTAAATTAAAAAATTCCGCTTCTAAATGTGCCGAAGCTGTCAATAATAAAACCGAACAGCAGAAATGCGCGGCATTGCCGGCAAAATCTAAAATTTTTATTGCACAACGCCGCCGACGCAGAAAAATGCAATATAATTTTTTTCGAAAAAGCCCTTTTCAATCGGGCAAAAAGATGATATAATTTAATGTCGTAAAATGGATTTTACTATAGCTGATATCTGATACTTCTTTTTGATATAAAACTATATAGGAGTGAACAATTTGGAAAAGTTCGTGCTCAACGGCGGCATACCCCTCAGAGGAGAGGTCAGCATAAGCGGCGCCAAAAATGCGGTCGTGGCTATTCTGCCCGCAACTATTCTTGCTCAGGACATTTGCACTATCGAAAACATTCCCAACATCAGTGATGTTTATTATATGACAAAAATTCTCGAACAGCTCGGGGCGCAGATAAAGCGTCTGAGCAAGAGCACGCTCGAGATAGATACGAGAGGGGTCAACTCCTACGTCGTGTCGCACGATATGACGAAGCATCTGCGCGCCTCTTACTATTTTATCGGCGCGCTGCTCGGCAGATTCCACCGTGCGAAAGTCGCCATGCCCGGCGGCTGCAACTTCGGAGTGCGTCCTATCGACCGTCATATAAAGGGCTTTGAGCTTCTCGGCTCGACCGTCACTATCGGCGAGAACGCCATTATTGACGCCGCCGCGGAGAGACTTGAGGGCAGCCCCGTCTACTTCGACGAGGCGTCCGTCGGCGCGACAGTCAATGTTATCCTCGCCGCAGTCAAGGCGAAGGGTCTGACCGTCATTGAAAACGCCGCCAAGGAGCCGCATATAGTCGACCTTGCAAACTTTCTCAACTCCATGGGAGCGGACATACGCGGCGCCGGCACCGATACTATCAAGATTCGCGGCGTCGAGCATATGCACGGCTGTACCTATTCCATAATCCCCGACCAGATAGAGGCCGGCACCTATATGATTGCCGCCGCCGCTACGGACGGAAACGTGCTTATAAAGAATGTCATCCCGAAGCATCTCGAGTCCATCTCCGCCAAGCTCATAGAGTGCGGCATTGATGTTATAGAAAATGACGACAGCGTCAGAGTCTGCGCCAACGGCAGACCCGGCAAGTGCACGATAAAGGCTATGCCCTATCCCGGCTTCCCGACCGATATGCAGCCGCAGATGACCGCTCTTCTGAGTATCGCGGACGGCACGAGCTTTGTCTCCGAGGGCGTGTGGGATAACCGCTTCCGCTATGTCGAGCAGCTCATCCGCATGGGCGCGTCGATAAAGGTCGAGGGCAAGATGGCGGTTGTCGAGGGCGTTGAGCAGCTCAAGGGCGCACCCGTCAGAGCCGATGACCTGCGCGCGGGCGCGGCGATGATAATCGCCGGACTCATCGCCAAGGGCACTACCGAGATAGAAGAAATCTCGCATATCGACCGCGGATATGAGAACATTGTCGAAAAGCTCACGGGATTGGGCGCGGATATCCGCCGCGTAGACAGACCCGAGCCCGACGGCATCTCAAGAGCAGTCTGAAAACATTAACGCAATAATCCTGCATCGGTCATGCCGGCGCAGGATTTTTTAAAGGAGCAAAACATGGCAAAATTCTGTCCGCTTTTTTCTTCGAGCAGCGGCAACTGCATATACATAGGCACCTCGGACGGCGGCATACTCATAGACGCGGGCGTCAGCGCGAAACGGATAACCTCAGCGCTCGACAGCATAGGCGTATCGCCGGAGAGCATCGGCGCGATTTTCATAACCCACGAGCACTCAGACCACGTAAACGGGCTGCGCGTCTTTGCGGGCAGCAGAAATATCGACGTTTACGCCTCGGCGGGCACGCTCGGAGCACTCGACTCCATGTGCATATTAAACGGCAAATTCACGGCGCACGAGATAGACGAGAGCGGCGCGGAGGCGGCGGGGATATATGTAAAGCCCTTTGCAACGCCGCATGATGCCGCGCAGAGCTGCGGCTACACGGCGGTCACGCCGGACGGCAGGCGCATATCCGTAGCCACAGACCTCGGGCACATGACCGACACCGTGATGAACGCGATATACGGCAGCGACCTCGTTATGCTTGAATCGAACCACGAGATAGACCTGCTCAGACGCGGCCCCTACCCCTATCCGCTAAAGCAGCGCATACTCTCGGACAGGGGGCATCTGTCAAACACCGCCTGTTCCGATGCGGCGGTGAAGCTCCTTGATTCGGGCACGGTGCGCTTCATGCTCGGACATCTGAGCAAGCAGAACAACACGCCGGAGCTCGCATACGAGACTACTCATTCGGCGTTCACCGTCCACGGCGCAAGGTCGGGCAGCGACTATCTGCTCGGCGTAGCCGGCGACAACGGAAAAGTCATAAGCTTCTGAACGGAGGGCAAGATGTACAACATTGACCTTATATGCATAGGCAAGCTCAAGGAGGACTACCTGCGCGGCGCGTGCGCCGAATATTCAAAGCGGCTCTCGGCCTTCTGCAAGCTGAAGATAACGGAGCTCACCCCATCGCGCATCCCCGACGACCCGTCTCAGGCGCAGATAGACGCGGCTCTCGCGGACGAGGGCAAGCGTATTTTGCAGCTTATTCACCCGTCGGCGCGTGTCTATGCTATGTGCATAGAGGGCAGGCAGCTCTCCTCCGAGGAGCTCAGCCGAGACATTGAGCAGGCGGCGGTCGGCGGCAGCGGGAATCTTGTTTTTGTCATAGGCGGCTCTCACGGACTTTCCGACGAGGTAAAGCGCCGCGCAAACTTCAAGCTCTCGATGTCCAAAATGACCTTCCCTCATCAGCTCGCGCGAGTCATGCTCCTCGAGCAGATCTACCGCGCATTCATGATATCGAGCGGCGGAAAATATCATAAATAAAAAACAGGGAGCTGCGAAATGCAGTTTCCCGTTCTGCGTCAAAAGACCGCTGTACCTCACGATACAGCGGCCTTTGTTAATTAATATCTGCCGCCGCGGCCGCCTCTGTTGCCTCCGCGATTGTCTCTTCTTCCGCCGTCTCTGCCGCCGCGGTTATCCCTTCTGGGAGCTCTGCGGGGCTCATCGGACAGGTCGTTCTCGGGAACAAGTCCCTCGACCTCGATGAGAGCGTCTCTGCGGGAGAGGTTGAGTCTGCCCTGGTCATCTATCTCGCGAACCTTGACTATGACCTCGTCGCCGACGGCAACGACATCCTCAACGCGGTCAACGCGCTTGACATCAAGGTGGCTGATGTGGACAAGACCCTCTTTGCCGGGAGCGATCTCAACGAATGCGCCGAAGTCCATAAGGCGGGTAACAACGCCCTTGTAGATAGCGCCGACCTCGGGGTCGTTGGCTATTGTCTCAACCATGTTGAGAGCGCGCTCAGCGTCGTCAATGTCGATAGCGGAGATGAATACGGTTCCGTCCTCCTCAACGTCGACCTTGCAGTTGCACTCTGCGCAGATCTTCTGGATAACCTTACCCTGCTTGCCGATAACGTCGCCGATCTTCTCGGTGTCGATCTTGGTGGTGAGCATCTTGGGAGCGTACTTGGAAAGCTCTTTTCTGGGCTCGGAGATAACGGGCAGCATGACTTCATCGAGGATGTAGCAGCGCGCCTTATAGGTCTTGTCGAGAGCCTCGCGGATAATAGCGGGGGTCAGACCGTGTATTTTAAGATCCATCTGGATAGCGGTGATACCCTTCTTCGTGCCGCCGACCTTGAAGTCCATGTCGCCGAAGAAGTCCTCAAGACCCTGGATATCAACCATGGTCATGAAGCGGTCGCCCTCGGTAACAAGGCCGCAGGAGATACCGGCAACTGGAGCCTTTATCGGCACGCCGGCCGCCATAAGGGAGAGGGTCGAGCCGCAGATGGAGGCCTGCGAGGTCGAGCCGTTGGACGAAAGAACCTCGGAGACGAGGCGCAGGCAGTACGGGAACTCCTCAACGCTCGGGATAACGGGCAGAAGAGCGCGCTCCGCAAGTGCGCCGTGACCTATCTCGCGGCGTCCGGGGCCTCTCGAGGGCTTGGTCTCGCCGACGGAGTAGGAGGGGAAATTGTAGTGGTGCATATAGCGCTTGGAATCCTCGCCGTCGATACCGTCGAGAATCTGAGAGTCGCTGACGGGGCCGAGGGTGGTGACGGTCAGAACCTGAGTCTGACCTCTGGTGAACATACCAGAGCCGTGGACTCTGTCAAGCAGGTCAACCTCGGCAGCCAGCGGACGAATCTCGTCTATACCTCTGCCGTCAACGCGCTTGCCGTCGTCGAGCAGCCAGCGGCGCACGACGTACTTCTGGGTCTTGTAGAGGCAGTCCTCTATCTTATCTATCTCGTCGGGATAAAGCTCGTCGAACTTCTCATGAACTCTCTCATAGATGGGCTTGAGGCGCTCGTCGCGGATGCGCTTGTCATCGGTGTCAAGAGCGGCGCGGATATCGTCAATGGCGAAATCCTTGATAGCCTCGTACATCTCGGGTGCGGGATCATTTGAGGGGAAGTCTATCTTCTTCTTGCCGACCTCGGCCTGAATGCCCTTTATGAACTCGACAAGACGCTGGTTCTCCTTATGGGCGAACATAATGCCGTCGAACATCTCGTCGTTGGTGACTTCCTTTGCACCCGCCTCGATCATTGCGACGAGGTCGGAGGTGGAGGCGACGGTGACAGCCATGCGGCTGACCTCGCGCTGAGCCTCGGTGGGGTTGATGACATACTCGCCGTCGATAAGGCCGACGCTCACGCCGGAAATCGGGCCGTCCCACGGAATCTCGGAGATGGACAGCGCGATGGAAACGCCGAGCATAGCGGCGATTTCGGGCTGGCAGTCGGGATCGACCGACATAACGGTAGCCACGACGCTGACATCATTTCTCATGTCCTTGGGGAACAGGGGGCGAATGGGTCTGTCGATAACTCTCGACGCAAGAGTAGCCTTCTCGCTCGCTCTGCCCTCGCGGCGCTGGAACGAGCCGGGAATCTTGCCCACGGAATAGAGCTTCTCTTCAAAATCAACCGAAAGCGGGAAGAAATCCACGCCCTCTCTCGGCTTTGCAGCCATGGTTGCGGTGCAGAGCACGTCGGTCTCGCCGTAACGGACGAGGCACGAACCACCTGCGAGCTGAGCCATTTTGCCGACTTCGACAACGAAGGGTCTGCCGGCGATCTCAGTTTCAAACTTCTTGAAATCCTCGAACATAGTTTTACCTCTTTGTATTTATTTTCCACAGACCCCCGGACTTAGCAATAAATCCGTTCCCCGGCCTCCCGGAGCCCCGATTCACTGCTAAAACCGTTGCAGTCTGTCGATTGTAATTCAGAAAAGCAGGCAGAAATAAACTCCTGCCTGCTCGTCGTGCAATTATTTACGGATACCGAGTCTGGCAATGATAGCGCGGTAACGCTCAATGTCGACCTTCTGAAGGTATGCCAGGAGATTGCGTCTGTGACCGACCATCTTGAGAAGGCCGCGGCGCGAATGGTGATCCTTCGGATGCTCCTTAAGATGCTCTGTCAGGTCGCGGATTCTCTTGGTGAGAACAGCGATCTGAACCTCCGGAGAACCGGTGTCGCCCTCATGGATAGCGTACTCCTGCATAATTGCGGTTTTTTCTGCCTGAGTCATTTTTTCACCTCATTTTAATATTTGCTCCGTAACCCAGCAAAAGGCCGGTGAAAACCTCTTTGAGGTTTAATCCATAAGCCGAGTAGCGGACGCATACAACGGTATTATATCAGTTATAGAGCGGTTTGTAAAGAAGTTTTTAAAGTTTTTGCATTTTCGCCCGGGGTTATTCCCGTGCGCCGAAAACCGTTGCCTGACGGCCGACGACGTGATATAATCTAATCAGAATACGGAGGTGCTTTTATGGCAAGAGGACTTGACGGAACTTTTTTTGAAATTCACCATCACAACACGGCGGAGGGCAAATACTGGAACCCCGCTCTCGACTCCTTTACCGCCGAAAACTGGCGCGAAAAAGTTCGCGAGATAGCGGCGCTCGGCATGGAATATATAGTCGTTATGGCAACGGCACTCTATGACCGCTGCTATTTTGAGTCGTCCGTTTTTCCGCTGGCGGATATCCCCTGCGCCGACCCTATCGAAGCGGTGCTCGACGAGGCGGACAAATGCGGCATAAAGGTTTTCCTCGGCAATGGCTTTTACGGCGACTGGACGAAGCCCGGAGTCAACATAACCTCGAGCGAGGTAATAGACCGCTCGTTTAAAGCCATGGATGAGCTGACGGAAAAATACGCGCGGCACAAAAGCTTCTACGGCTGGTATTTCCCGGACGAGACTTGTATAATCCTGCGCTTTTCGGGGAATTTCATGAAATATGTCAATCTCTGCTCCGCCCGCTGCCGCGAGATAACGTCCGACAAAAAGACGCTTATCGCGCCCTACGGCACAAATCTCACGCTCACGAACTCAAAATATATCGACGCGCTCGCCTCGCTTGATGTCGATTTTATAGCGTATCAGGACGAGATAGGCGTCAAAAAGACTCGCGTGTGGCAGAGCGAAAAAATATTTGCGCGCCTGAAAAAAGCCCATGATAAAGCGGGACGCGCCGCGCTCTGGGCCGATATCGAGCTGTTCGATTTCGAGGGCATGGTCTACAAAAGCGCCCTACTCCCCGCCGATTTCGAACGCATCGAGCGGCAGATAGCGAACGTAGCGCCGTATGCGGACAAGATAATCGGATATCAGTATATCGGGCTGATGAATCCCGAGGATTCCGGCTCATTCGCCGGGCACGAGAGCTCTGCGGAGCTTTACAGGCAGTATGCGGAATATCTGAAGAAATAAGCGCGCCGTATGAACGCGCATTTCGAATATGAAAACGCCTATATGCGGTGAATTTCTTTTAACGGTGATTTTATGAGCGACTTGAGATTCCGCTGTCTTGTTGACAACGATTTCTGCGATATTGCTCCTTTCGAGCCCTATATTGAAAAAGCCTCGTCGGATATGGGCTTGGCTCTCATAGCTTTCGACGAAAGCGAGCTTGATACAATTAAAAGCCTTTTAAACGAAACTCAGCTCGAGGGCAGCGACGGATATTTATATATACTGTCGCAAGGCTCCGTCGAGAAAAAAGGCAAAATGCCTCATTCTGTTATGAAGGCATACAGATACTATAAGCGCTATAAGAAAAAACAAAACCGAGCCGCTGCGCATATAGAGAGAGAACTCAGTCACAGCGGCGACGGCATAAGGAAAGTATCCGGCGGCAGATTTTCAGCCTATAAATACACCGACCAAGAGAGTAAAATATGCTTTCCTTTCAGGCTTCGTGCAAGCAAAAATAAAAACGAGCCGTTGTTTATCCTCTTACACGGCGCGGGCGCAATGGGCAGTGACAACTTAAAACAGCTGTTTGACAACTTACCGTTGTACAAGCAGCTAATAAAAACAGACTGCAATATTCTTTTGCCGCAGGCACCTTTCGGCTCAAACAGAGGCGAAGCGATGCAGAATTACATAAAATCGATAAAGAGGCTTGCGGATAAGCTGCCCATAGATTTCGACAGAAAGCGCATATATATCATCGGAACATCCTTCGGCGGCTGCTGCGTCTGGCAGCTTATCTATCTTTTTCCCGAATATTTTGCGGCGGCAGTGCCGGTAATGGGCAGCCTGTGCCCGGATCACCGCTATGAAAAATATGACATTCGGCGGTTAGTCAAAACGCCGATCTGGGCGGCGCATTCATCGGACGATACCAATGTGAGAATAGACAGCGATGATTATTGCGCCGCAGAGCTTGAGAAGCTCGGAGCAGATATAAAATACACCCGCCCTGATAAATACGGGCACACAATGTCAGGCAAATTCTACAGAACGGAAAAATGGGCAGACTGGTGTTTGAGTAAAAAATCAGAATAGTCGGATTGGGCTTTGCGTAGGTACGCAATTAAAACTGTGCCGCAGCTCCCGATTTATATATAAACTTTCAAGCAAACAGCTTGAACCGCAACAGGTAAACTGCTGCGGCTGTCTTTCTTATTATGCCGTTTTGAGCGGCATTTTTTACTGCGTTCTGAGTATCTCCTCGAGCTCATCGGCGGTCATGTCGCCGCCCTCGCCCTCCTCCTTAATAAGACCGTTGTAGCGGCCTATCCAATAGGGCATGATAAGGTTGTAGGAGCCGTTGACGCTGATTCTGTCCTCCCCTTTTCCCTGGCGGGCGTGGAAGAAATCGGTGCCCGTGCTGCCGCGCTCGTCCATCGCAACGGCGTAGGGTATCGGCTTTTCGGTATCCTTATACCAGAGCATACCGTCCTCCTCGCGGGCGTCGGGGCGAGTGGTGTTGTCGATAAATATCTCGCGGGAGCTTATCGGATAGCGCGAGGCCTGCCACGCGAGAACATCCTTGCAGGCTCTGCCGAATGCGTCGTATTTTTCCTCGTCGGGATACATCAGCTGATAGACGAGCGACCACTCTATGTCGCGCCCGTACTTTTCGAGTCTCCACCAGCAGTCCGCGCCGCGCCTGAACTTTTCAAGCAGTATCGGGTCATCCTCGAGCTGCGACATTGTGTAGTAAACTACCGCCGCCATGCGCGTGTCGGAATAGTTCATGGTCTTTACGACTATCGGGAACAGCGTATCGGAGTCAAGCTCCTCGTTGCGGAGATATTCTTTTATCTTGTTTTCGTAGCGCTCATAGTGCTCGCAGGCGAGGTCTGCATAGCGGTACGGCTCCTCAAGCGCAAGCTTGCGGTATTCCTTAGCCCAGCGGTCGTTACCCGTGACATGGTGGGCAACCTTGAAAAGCTGGAGCAATATCATCGTGCCCAGCGGCCCGTCCTCGTAGCCCTCACAGTCGCGGTTGAGATAATATTCCCTTGTCATACGCGCCCATGAGGTCGGCTGACCGCCCGCGTCGGTGTGGGCGTAGTCATTATCCGCAAAGTGGCGGGCGTGGCGCTCGGCGACTGTCGCGATTATCTCGCGCAGCTCCGGGTCATCCTCCCCGAGTATATCATAGGCGAGCTGCCAAATTGCGTAGTGACCCGTCAGCTCGTCGTTCGAGGTGTCGCACTTATAGACTATGTCATCGTCGCCCCAGTGCCTGCCTGTTGCAGGGTCGATTTCGTCCGTATAGAGGCGGCGCAGGCGCTCGGGAATTTCCAGCGAGCTGTCAACAGTCAGCAGCCCGGGCAGATCGTCTCCCTTTTCGCTGCTCGTGGGCACGCGCACGCTGACAAGCTTCCCGTCGGGGTCATAGACCTTTTTAAAGAAAACGCCGTCGCTGAAGGGTATCGGGTCGTTTACGGGGTCGATGACATGATAAGAGCGCGCTATATAGCCCTCAACGTTGCGGAAAACTATCTCCGGCACCGCGTCGCGCTCCGCCCAGTCATCCTCATCGACGGGGCCGAGCTCGGCGTGAACAAAGCCCGCAGGGCCGAAATCGGGGATGTTGAGCCTGCCCTCCCTGCCGCGCTTGAGGTAACCCTTTGACGCTCGGTTTGTGCCCGGCTCGTTGTAGCGGACAAACGACGCGACTTTGCCCTTCCATGCGGGAATGTATTCGAGCAGGAGCACGGCCTCTGTCCAGCGGGTCGCAACTTTGCGCGCGTGCTCTATCTGCTCGGGGGTATACTTCGGGTCGTTCTTCATCACGCCGTAGCGGCAGATGTCTCCCATGGCGACAAGAGCAGTCCAGAGTCCGTCGTTGTCAGACTCATGGGGCACCCAGCGGTTTCTCTCGGCGCTCCAATCAGTGCCGCTGAGCATTCCGCGGCGCTGAACTATTCTCTCGTCCATGGCGGAATGGAGATTCGCCTTGTGCTCGACCGAGAGCAGACGCATCTCAATGTGCGAAATGCCGGTTTCGGTCAGCACCCACACGCCGTTTTTGCCGTCCGGTTCAACGGCTTTGACGCTGTTATCAAGCATACAGGCGTTGGCTCTGAAGCATTGCACGCGGTCGAGCTCATCCTTTTCGCTCTCGTCTATGCGCCAAAGTCCCTCGTTTGTGCCTATCCACAGCACATTTTTATCGTCAACGCAAAAGCAGGTGACATCGCGGGGCGCTATGAACTTCGGCAGGCGCTGCTTCTCGCCTTCGCCGAGTTCTCTCTTAGGCAGAGCCGCAAGCTCCGCCGCCTTTTCGGGTCTGTCTTCTCTTTTGTACCGTCTCGCGACACGCATAAGACGCGCTGAAAGCGAAGTCGGTTTTCCGTGGTAATCGTGTTTCATCGGCGTCCCTCCTGAGATAAATTTACACATTATATATTATATCAGAGGTCAGCCCTCGGAGTAAAGCTTTTTTCCGATTCTCCGCAAAAGTATCAATCCCAAATCCATTTGGAAAAATACGTGTTTTGATAATAAATGACTCTCTCTGTCCTCTCCCCGTCAGAAAAAATATGCTGCGAGCCGAACTGCTCGACTTCGCTGAAGCCGCGATTTTTCATATATTCCGCGAACAGCTCGTAGTCCGGTCGGGCGACAACTACTCTCGGCGAGCGTTGTATTTCAACATATTCCCTGTCTGCAGCCGTCACCTGCACAAATCCGTTGGCGGCAGCAAAAAAATTCGCCGTGCCGAATTTTGCGGATGATATCAGACTGCCGCCGAGCAAAACGGCGAGCAACAGAACTGCCGCAAATGCGGATATCACAATATGTCTTTTCCTGTTAATCTTACCTGCAAAAGCTTTGAGCCGCTTTTCGTCATCATTTTTCGCATCCGAAACGGCAGACTCAATAACATCGGTGACTTTCAGCTTTTCGAGCTCCGCGCGGCACTCGGCGCACCCGGTAAGATGCTCTTCAACGAAAGATGCCGTGTCCGCGCTCACCATTTTATCAGCATACAGCGGCAGAATATCGCGAATGATATTGCACTCATTTCTCATTTTCGTTCTCCTCCAATCCTGTTCTTATCATGCCGCGCGTCCGATGATAAGTGACACACGCCCAGTTTTCGGTTTTGCCGAACAGCTCGCCTATCTGCTTATAGCTGAGCTGCGCAAATACGCGCCACATAAACACCTCTCTGTACGGGTCGGGAATAGAGCGCAGGATTTTCCGCGCCCTCATTGCCTCATCGCGCTTCAATATCTGCTCTTCGGCGTTTCCTTCAAAGGCGGGCAGATTGAAGAGAACGGAATCATCGACGCTATCCGTCCGAGCGGCTTTTTTGAGATAAGTATAATAGCAGTTTTTTGCTATCTGACACAGCCAAACGCGGATGTCGCACTCGCCGCGAAAGCCTTTTATCGAACGCATGGCCTTATAGAAAGCTTCGCTCGTGATATCTTCGGCTATATCCTCGCTGCCCGAGAGTCGTTTGATATAAAGAAACACATCGTCGAAATAATTGCGGTATATTTTTTCGAACTCCGTCACTCTGCCGCCTCCTTTCATATATAAGACTGCGCTAAACTCAAAATCTTACAAAATTTTTAAAGCGGCAATTAAATTTTTAACCGCCGCTTTTGCTTTTATTTTAAATTTAAATAATCACGCGGCCGCGAATATATATTCGTATATCACATACGCGTGTATCATGCTGCCCGCGACCATGAACATATGAAACGGCACATGGAACCACGGGTGTTTTCTGCCTACGGCGCAGAATATAGAGCCGAAGAGATAGACCGCGCAGCCGAGCACCAAAAGCAGGAGCGCGCGGATATTTATCTCGTCTATAACCGCAAGCGAGCAGGAGAGCATCACCGCGCCGGCGATTATATACACAGCGACGCACGCGGCTTTCGTCTTTTGGAAAAAGAACAGCTTGGCGATAAAGCCGAACAGCACGCTTCCCCAGCCGAGCAGGAGCACTACGGCACAGCAGATTTTATTGTGATTATAGAGCGTTATGAGCGAGCACGGGGTCGCCGTGCCCGCAAGCAGCACGGGGATAACCAGATGATCGACAAGACGCGCCGTCCGCTTCGCCTCGCCCCGCGGCAGACCGTGGTAGACCGCCGACGAGCCGTAGAGCAAAATAATCGAAAGTCCGTAAACGACGGCCGCTGCCGTATATCTCGCACTGCCCAAGGGCAGGGCTTTTTTTATCAGCAAAACGAGCACTGCCGCGCCGAAAATCGCGCCGAGCGCGTGAGTGGCGCAGTTCAGCGCGTCCTGCGCCTTTGTGTATTCTATAAGCTCAACGCTGTCTTTGTTTTTCATATATTAAGCCTCTGTTTCGCGCATGAAAATATCCGCCGCAAGAAAGCTCGCGGCGGATAGTCTGAGCTGTGATTATCAGATGTTCTTGAGCAGGTTCGGGAGTCCCTTGGCAACGGCGGGAATAGCCTTTGCGATGAGGACGAATATTCCGCGTCCCATAGGTTTCTTGTCGTTGAGGATATCGAGCAGCTGATTTGCAAGATCCTCGCTGAACACGCCCATGCTCATGGAGACGAAGTTCTTGACGGGGGTCTGGAGCGCGATGGAGCACGCCATGCCCTCGCTGCCGACGAACTTGCGCAGCATCTTGCAGAGCTTCGCGCCGTTCTTGCCGCAGGCGGAGTCCTCAATAGTGTTGGCAAAGGTCAGATTCGGATAGTCGTGAATCTCGCTCTCGGGAATCTCATGGCCGATAAGAGCCTCAAACTGCTCATCCGGAACGTTCATGATATCCGCCGAATAGTAAGCGGGCATAACATCTCTGAGATCCTTGACAGGGGCGTCAACGGTGCTCTTGACATTCACGCTGCCCTCAAGACGGATATCGCGGCTCGACGCGCCGACGAGAATCTTATAATCATCGGTCTCAACATGCCAGTCGCCGAGGTCGACATCGTAGAACGCAAACGCACGCTTGCTCAGCTCTATCTCGACCTTCTTCTCCTCGCCCGCCTTGAGGAATACCTTCTTGAAGCCTCTGAGCTCCTTGGCGGGGCGATATACGGTGCTGTTTTCCTGGGCAACATAGAGCTCAGCTACCTCTGCGCCGTCTCTGTCGCCGGTGTTCTTTATCTTGAATGAAACCTTGAGAGTATCGGTATCGTTTATGCTGCTCGCGGAGAGCTTGAGTCCGCTGTACTTGAAGTTGGTATAGGACAGACCGAAGCCGAACGGGAACAGGACGTTCTTGTTGGCGGTGTCATAGTAGCGGTAGCCGATGTAGAGACCCTCGCGGTACTCGACGGTTGCGGTATTGCCGGGGAAGTTATTGTAGCAGGGGGTATCCTCGAGCGAGAGCGGATAGGTTTCCGCAAGCTTGCCGGAGGGGTTGACGTCTCCGAAGAGAATATCGGTGACCGCGCTGCCGCTCGCCTCGCCGCCGAGATAGCTGTTGAGCAGAGCCTTTGTCTCGTCTATCCACGGCATCTCAACAACCGCGCCGCCCGCAAGGACGACAACTATGTTCTCTGTGACTCCGCGTATTGCGCTGAGCAGCGCAACGTGCTCGGGCGGGATGCGCAGGTGGGTTCTGTCAAAGCCCTCGGACTCGAACTCGTCGGTAAGGCCGATGAACAGCACCGAAACATCCGCTTTTCTCGCGGCCTCGACTGCGTCGGCTATGTAAGTCTCGGGAGAAGTCTTCTTCTCCTTCTTTGTCATGGCATAGCCGTCGGCATAGATAACATCAATGCCCGATTCGAACATCGTGTCATACGCGCTGTCTATCTTTATAGAATTAACAAGAGAGCTTCCGGCGCCCTGATGACGCGGCTTCTTGGCCATCTGACCGATAACCGCGATTTTCGCCGTCTTGCTCAGAGGCAGAATATTGTCGTCGTTCTTGAGAAGCACCATGCTCTCGCCCGCTATCTTGCGAGCCGCGGCGTGATGAGCGCCCGCATTGTAGCCCTTGCCGTCCGCAAGAACCTCCTTGGCGCGCATGATAACATCAACAACGCCGTCGACCATCTCGTCGAGGAAATCCTCACTTATTTCGCCGCTCTTTACAGCATCGTAAATCTTCTGATTGCCTACGCCGTTGGAGGTGGGCATCTCGAGGTTCTGACCCGCAAGCAGGCCGGGAACACGCTCATTCTCCGCGCCCCAGTCGGTGACTATCATGCCCTCAAAGCCGAAATCCTTGCGGAGAACGTCGGTGAGCAGCCACTTGTTCTCTGCGCCGTAGATGCCGTTGAGGCGGTTATACATACACATAATGGTCCAGGGCTGAGCTTCCTTGACCGCTATCTCATAGGCGGTAAGATAAATCTCGCGCAGGGTTCTCTCGTCAACAACTGCGCTGACGGTCATTCTGCGGGTCTCCTGGTTGTTGACCGCATAGTGCTTGAGCGAGGTGCCTATGCCCTTGGACTGAACGCCGTTTATGAACGCGGCGGACATCTTACCCGCAAGATACGGATCCTCCGAGAAATACTCGAAGTTTCTGCCGCACAGGGGCGAACGCTTCATATTCGTTCCGGGGCCGAGCAGGACGGAGACCTTCTCCGCTATGCACTCCTCGCCGAGGAGCTCGCCCATACCGTAGATAAGCTCGGGATCCCATGAGCAGGCGGTCGTGGCGGCGGTGGGATAGCAGACAGCAGGAATGCCGCCGAGCAGCGCATCCATGCCTTCGCCCTTCTTATCCTTCTTCTTGGGCTCGTCCTTATCATGGGTGCCTACGCTGTTGCGTATACCGTGAGGGCCGTCGCTCCAGAGTATGGACGGTATGCCCAGACGCTCGATGGATGCGGTGTGCCAATAGTCGCTGCCGGAGCAGAATGCTGCTTTTTCTTCCAATGTCATCTGTGAGATGAGATCTGCGTGTTTCATTTGAAAACCTCCAACTTACTTAATATTTATGATAATGAGTAATTTTAAGCAAAATCGCACAATGAAAAATGCGCGCCATATAGAGTGATTATATCATATATTTAGGTGGAAAGTAAATATAAAAAGGCAAAGAACAGCGCGGATTTATTGCAATTTGTCTCAAAAAATAAAGCTGCGGCAACACTTTTTCCGGAAAGTGTCCCGCAGCGTCGGGGAAATAAAAAAACTGCCATGGAATAACCACAGCAGTTTTTATTGCTCAAAGTTAAATTATTTAACCTCGACAGTTGCGCCTGCCTCTTCGAGCTTAGCCTTAGCAGCCTCAGCGTCGTCAGCAGAAACCTTCTCCTTAACAGCCTTGGGAGCGCCGTCAACGAGCTCCTTAGCTTCCTTCAGGCCAAGACCGGTGATCTCACGGACAGCCTTGATGACGTTGATCTTAGCAGCGCCCGCAGAAGTAAGGATAACATCGAACTCGGTCTGCTCCTCGGCAGCAGCAGCGCCGCCCTCAGCGGGAGCAGCAACAGCAACAGCGGCAGCAGCGGAAACACCGTATCTCTCCTCAACAGCGGAGACGAGCTCGGAAAGCTCGATAACGGTAAGGGTGTCAAGAGTCTCTAAAATGCTTGTAATTTTCTCGTTTGCCATTTTGAATTACCTCCAATTAGTAAGTTAGCTTTTTCTTTAAGCTTCGGCTGCCGCCTCTTCAGCGGGAACCGGGGTTGCGCCGCCCTTTTCAACAAGAGCCTGCATAGCTCTGGCGAAAGCGGCGATGGGTGCGTTGAACGCATTGCAGACGGTAGCAAGAAGCACGTCCTTGGAAGGCAGCTTTGCAAGGCTCTCGACAGTGTCGACGCCTATTACCTTGCCGTCTAAGAAGCCCTTCTTAACAGTGAAGGTCTTGCTGGTGCTTGCAAATTTGCAAAGGATGCGGGCAGCGGCGGTATAATCCTCCGCGCTCGTTGCGATAGCGGTTGTGCCCTCAAGAACATCGTCGATCTCGGAAAGCTCGGCCTTCTCGGCTGCAAGCTTGAGGATGGTGTTCTTAACGACTGCGTACTTGACGCCCGCCTCACGAAGATCCTTACGCAGCTTTGTGTCGTCCTCAACAGAGATACCCTTGTAGTCAACGATAACACCTGCGACGGAAGAGCTGAGTGTGTCTGCGAGATCGCTTACGATCTGCTTCTTCTGTTCAAGAATTTTTTCGCTTGGCATAGTTTCACCTCCGGAAATGGTGGTTGCAAAGGCAAAAGGAAAAACCCTTTTCCGCAAGACGGGAAAAGGGTTGAATATCTGCATAATACGCAGCTTTACTGCGCGCAGCTTCCTTTCCTCGGCAGGCGGTTTTCACCTTATGCCGGGCCCTAAAGCCCGTTGCACCTGCTGTCTTTGGTTAGAACAGCTTTATTATATTAACACACGGTTCGCCGTATGTCAATAACTTTTTTATTCGGCAGAGCTCGCATTGAGAACCTTGGAGGGGTTGATGCGGATGCCGGGGCCCATGGTCGAAGCGACGACGCAGGACTTGATATACTGACCCTTGGCCGAAGCGGGCTTAGCCTTGACAATGGCCTCAAGCAGAGTGTTGAAGTTCTCGCCGAGCTTCTCTGCGCCGAAGGAAGCCTTGCCGATGGGGCAGTGGATGATGTTGGTCTTATCGAGACGGTACTCGATCTTACCGGCCTTAGCCTCGTTGACAGCCTTGGCGACATCGGGGGTAACCGTGCCTGCCTTCGGGCTGGGCATAAGACCTCTGGGGCCGAGAACCTTACCGAGACGGCCGACGAGACCCATCATGTTCGGGGCTGCGATAGCGACATCGAAATCCATGAAGCCCTCGCCCTGGATTCTTGCAACAAGATCCTCTGCACCGACAACCTCTGCGCCTGCGGCGGTTGCGGCCTCGGCGTCTGCGCCCTTTGCGAAGACGGCTACGCGGACATTCTTGCCGGTACCGTTCGGAAGAACGACAGCGCCTCTGACCTGCTGGTCGGCGTGGCGGGAGTCAACACCCAGGCGGATGTGGACTTCGACAGTCTCATCGAACTTTGCCGTTGCAGTCTTAACGGCTATGTCAAGAGCCTCGTTGGGCTCATAAAGGGCGGCTCTGTCAACGAGCTGGGCGCCCTGGTTGTATTTCTTACCGTGTTTCATTATAGTTTCCTCCCAATCATGTGGTTAAATCGGATTCTTCCTCCCACAGGAAGCATCAATCAGCAACTGTGACGCCCATGCTGCGTGCGGTACCGGCTATCATGCTCATAGCGGTCTCGATGTTTGCAGCGGTGAGGTCGGGCATCTTCTGCTCGGCGATCTTTCTGATCTGCTCGGTAGTGATCGTTGCGACCTTTGTCTTGTTGGGAACGCCTGAACCGCTCTCAATTCCGCAAGCCTTCTTAATAAGGACTGCGGCGGGCGGAGTCTTTGTTACGAATGTGAAAGAACGATCCGCATAGACGGTGATGACGACGGGGATTATAAGACCCATGTCATTCTTTGTTCTCTCGTTAAATTCCTTTGTGAACGCCATGATGTTGACGCCGTGCTGTCCGAGCGCGGGGCCTACGGGCGGAGCCGGAGTTGCCTTACCGGCGGGAATCTGCAATTTGATTAAGCCAACTACTTTCTGTGCCATGACTTGCACCTCCATAAGAATGTGGTAAATGTCGGGGAAGCATCCCCTCCCACGGGAGCCGAAGCTCCGCGCGCATAAAGCGCTATAATAAGGACATACAGTCCGTATTACCGGGATAAAAAATTACTTTTCGAGTTCGACCTGATCGAGCTCAAGCTCGACAGACGTCTCTTTTCCGAAGAACGCGGAGACGGAGACCGTGACAGTCTCGTTATCCATATCGATCTTCGTGACCGTGCCGGAGAAGCCCTCGAGGCGTTCATCCGTGATCCTCACGGTGTCGCCCACCTGATATTCGACCTCAATGCTCTTCTTTTCAACACCGAGCTTGAGAACCTCATCTTCGGAGAGCGGGGTAGCCTTGCTCTCGGGACCTACGAATCCGGTCACGCCTCTGGTATTTCTGATCACGAACCATGCGTCGTCGCTCATAGACGGGACATTGTTCTCGTCATAGGTCACAGCGGCCTTGACAAGCACATAGCCGGGGAAAAGCTTGCGCTCGACCTCGCGCTTTTTGTCGTCCTTTATCTCGGTGACGATCTCTGTGGGGATTTGAACCTCAAGGATCTGATCCTGCATTTTACGGTTCTCGACCATCTTTTCGATATTCGTGGCAACCTTATTCTCGTAGCCGGAATAGGTGTGCACCACATACCATTTGGCATCAACAGACATCGCGTTTTCCTCCGTTATAAGCCGAGATTGATCATGCTCAGAATTGCGGCGGCGGCTTGCTTGCTCTCGCCTGTTTTCTGGGCAAGCTCAATGAGCTTGGTTACGAGGAAGGACAGACCCTGATCGATGGCATAGATAACTACGCCGACAACAGCGACGGAAACGAGCACGACACCCGTATTCTTAAGAACTGTTTTTGCGCCGGGCCATGTAATCTTCTTGATTTCGCCTCTGAAGTCTTTCCAAAACTTCTTAAAGCCCTTGCCGAAACGCTGGAAGGCATTCCCGTTGGGATTCTTCGCCTTAGCGGCCTTCGCCTTGGTCTTTTCGGCCTTAGCGATTTTCTGGGCAGAAGTAAGCTTGGAGTCATCGGCGCCCTTCTTGGCCTCTTTTTCGGCCTTGGCAACCTTTGCGGCGGCAGAGGTGTTCTCTTTTTTCGCCATTCTTATACCTCCCGACTTACTTCGTTTCTTTGTGGAGAGTATGCTTCCTGCAGAAACGGCAGTACTTGTTCATCTCCAGCCTGTCCGGTGTGTTCTTCTTGTTTTTAACAGTGTTGTAGTTGCGCTGCTTGCATTCTGTGCAAGCAAGAGTAATCTTTACTCTCATGACGGCACCTCCAATATCATAGGATTTGATTAGCCTCCCTCTGAACCGGCCAAAAAATGAGGGCATAAAAAAACAGCCCTCTCACAGAGGTATAACAAGTTTAGCACAGGTCATACCCTTTCGTCAAGTTTTTTCTCCGATTTCGGCGAAAAAAATTTATTCTGTTTTATTTTTCGGCCGCCGCAAGGGCGATTTTTATATCCTCAGCGAGTATGCTGCGCATACGCACAGGGTATTTGTCGGGGTTTATTGCACGCAGAGCATCGGCTATCCTCTGTCTGAGGACGGGCTTCGCGGCCGCTATGAGCGGCAGTGTCTGGATGCACTGGCGGACTGTTGCCGCCTGCTCTCCGTCAATGGTCTTGAGAAGCCTGTCGATGTTTCTGTCGATCTTCTTTCTCGAATCCCACGAGACATTCTTTGCTATGAGCACGAATGCGCGGGTGCGCGCATAGGGGTTGCGGTCGTCGAGAAGCTTGAAAAGCTTGTCAAGATGCGCATAGACATCCTTGCCGCGGCTCGACTCCGTTTCAAGCTGGCGCATGGCCTCGCAGCCTACCGCCGTGCTCATTGAACCAAGCTTCGAGATGTTTGTAATTACAGTGTCATTGTCCATATTTTGATATCTCCCTCTTCCGCCCTTTCGGGCGCCCTTATTCCTTTATTATATTGCCGTTACGACTGGTGCAGCGTCTCCGCATCCTCGGACACAAGACCTGCCGCAATCAGGTTGGCTCGGTGCTCCTCCGCTGTTGCCGCATAGCGGTAAACACCGTCATCTCCTACGCAGAAATATAAATAATCCGTATTCAGCGGGCTGATTACGGCCTTTACAGCCTCCTCGCCCGGGTTGCAGATAGGCCCGGCAGGAAGTCCCGGACATTTGAAAGTATCGTAGTACTCGTCGTACTTGCCGTATACGTCCGGGTCGTCGCTGTTTATGTAGTTCTTTATGACCGAATAGGCATATTTGCCGGTTGATTTCACTTCAAGCTGCATACCCGCCTTGAGTCTGTTCTGAAGGACGGACGATATCCTCGCCATCTGCGCTATATCGCCGCCGCTCTCCGCCTCAACAATAGACGCTATGATCACAGCATCGTCAACGCTCATGTTTCTCGCCGCAATCTGGCGGCGCATAGCCGAGTTGACAAAGCTCTCCATGCTGCGCAGGAGCCTGCTTATGACATCTGCGGGCGCGGTATTCTTAGCAAATGTATATGTGCCCGCGCGCAGGTATCCCTCAAGCGCGAATGCTCTGCCGGTGTTGACCTGCGCCCCTATGAGCGGGAAGCTGCTGAAATCGGTATTTACTGCCGTGTTCATAAGCGCGTTGAACGAAGCCACGCCCTTCATCTCCAAAATGGCGAACATATCGGCCATAGTCGCTCCGTCGGGAAGCGTGACGCTCACCGACTCGACTTTTTCGTGGCGGCTTGACGCCTCGCTGACCTTGCTGCCGCCTTTCAGTGTTGTGTTGGGGCGTTCGCCGCTGCTTTGAACAGTTTGCACGGGCTGCTCAACAGCGGTTTGTGTCTTGCCGGCCGTATTCTTCTCGGTTCCCGTCGTCTGCTCGTCGCCGGCAGACGGTTCTTCGGGGATATTTGAGAGATTGTAGGTGCCGCTATAGATATAGTTGACTGTTGTGTTCCCGCTCTCCGTCTCCGGCACACGTCCGGTATCCCTTGCGCAGGACCACAGGCCCGAAGCCAAGCACACGGCAAGCCCTATGCAGGCAATTGCCCTGAGTCTGTTTTTCATTTTTCTCTTTCCTCTCGTTGTGGACGCTGCACGTCCGTTCTCCTATATATAATCGAGCCGATTGCCCGACATATGCACATTATTCGCCGAACGGCGTTTGAATAAGGCGTTCGCGCATAACGAAGCGAACATAGTTGATTGCCCTGTCGGCGCTGAAGGTCCAGCGCGTCAGCTGAGCTACCCGCTCCCCGGGCGAAAGCCTGAGCTGCTTTTGCTCCTTGGCTGTAGGCGGACGAAGGACTATCTTCATATCGATTTTGTCAACGTCTATGCCGTCGCTGTCAAGTATCGCGTGCGCCACCGACTTGCTCGGGTCGAGCGAACGCACCGTTTTATAGAGCTCCTTTGTAAAATAGCTGTCCTCTATGGCAACAGTCTCCCCGCCTGCCAGACGCAGTCTGCTGAGCCTGCCTATCTTCTCGTCCCTCGGAAAATTTTCGGCCAGCTCCCCTTTCGGATATTCGAGTCCCGAGGAAATGATTACGTTTCTTATCTCAAGACCGAGCCGCTCGAGGGAATAGGTGAGCGAAATTATCGGCTCGAACGCCGGCATAAACTTATTTGAGCTGACAAAAGTTCCGACTCCGTGGCGCTTATATATCCTGCCCTCATGCTCAAGCTCCGAGAGCGCGGAGCGCACCGTAGCTCTGCCTACGCCGAGAGTTTTCATCAGTTCTTTTTCCGTCGGTAGCTTTGAATCAGCCGGATAGTCGCCGGAATCTATCATAGAGGTTATGTAATTTTTCACCTGCAGATAGAGCGGCAACCTGCTCAGACTGTCCATAAAAACTCCCCGATAAAATAAGATTTAAATAAACTTTCTCAAGATACTTGACACTATTCTAATATAATGCTATAATTTTGTCAAGATGTTCGGACAACCGAACAAGAATCATAAATTTAAACATTGAGCGGCTCTGCCGTCACGCGCTGTGCTTTTCCTTTTATATATAGGGCGAAGCTCGGCGCAGAGCGCGCGAAGCCGCAGGAAAAGGGGAGATGGATATGGCTCAGAAAGTGCAGAAGGTCCGCAGGAAGCTCGAAAAGAAGGGCTTTGACGGAATTGAATGCACCGAAGTCGGCAAGTGCATACGCCTCGAAGGCGAAATGACAGAATGGACCGACATTGTTAAGGCCGGCAAGGCTGCCGCCAAGTTCGGCTACAAGGGCGTGCTCAACGATATCTCACTCAAAGGATTCACCGAGCCCGCTATACGCGCACCGAAGTTTACCGACGGTTCGCTCGAGGGCGCTCAGCCCGATGTTCTTGTCATCGGCGGCGGCGTCATCGGCTGCTCTATCGCAAGAGAGCTCACCCGCTACAAGCTCAACGTTCTGCTTGTGGATAAGGAGAGTGACGTTGCAATGCAGGCGTCGTCGAGAAACGACGGCATGATTCACCCCGGCATCGCGTCCCACGTCGGCACGAAGCGCGGTGAGATGAACGTGCGCGGCAACGCCATGTACACTCAGGTGTGCAAGGATCTTTCCGTCCCGTTCGAGCGCTGGAGCAACCTTATATTATACAGCGAAAAGATTTTCGGTTTCTTCTCACCCCTCGTATTCAACTACCGTGAGAAGCATCTCGGCATCGAGGGCAGGAAGATAAACCGCGAAGAGCTCCACCGCATCGAGCCCAATATTACGGACGAGGCGATAGGCGCGTTCGAGTTCCCGTCCTCCGGCGTGCTCTCGCCCTATAAGCTGACCGTTGCCTTTGCGGAGAACGCAGTGGAGAACGGCGCCAAAGTCTCGCTCGATACGATAGTTACTTCAATCGACACCGAGGGCGACAAGATCGTTGCGGTACACACGAACAGAGGTACCGTTCATCCCAAGGCCGTCATAAACGCGGCGGGTACGTTCTCGGATAAGATAGCGGAAATGGCGGGCGACCGCTTCTTCACCATCCACCCGAGAAAGGGACACCTCGCAATTCTCGACAAGAAGCAGGGTCCGCTCGTTCAGAGGTCGATGGGACTCATCGGACTCTCTCAGGCCACCTCGGACACCAAGGGCGGCGGCGTTATGCGCACGATAGACGGCAACGTCCTCGTCGGCCCCGACGCATTCGAGCAGCCCTACAGAGAGGACTTCTCGACGAAGCGCGAGAACGTAGACATAATGCTCGCAAAGCACCTCCCGCTGATAAAAGGCTTCTCGAAGGCCGATGTCATAACATACTTCGCGGGCGTGCGCGCCTCGACCTATGAGGAGGAGTTCATAGTCGAGGGCTCCGAAAAGCTTCAGAACCTCATCCACGCCGCAGGCATCCAGTCCCCCGGCCTTGCGAGCGCCCCGGCTATAGCCGAGGATATCACAAAGATAACGGTTGACCGCCTCTCGAAGGTCATGAAGGTCGTGCCCAACGAGAAGTTCAACCCGGTTCGCAGGGTAACTCCCGTCATGGCGAAGCTCTCCGTTGCGGAGAGACAGGCCGCGATAGAGAAGAACCCCGATTACGGCATTATAGTCTGCCGCTGCGAGAATATCAGCCGCGGAGAGATAATCGACGCTATAAACTCCCCCGTTCCCGCCACCTCGATAGACGCGATAAAGCGCCGTGTGCGCCCCGGAATGGGCAGATGCCAGGGCGGCTTCTGTATGCCGCTGGTCACGGGAATTATCTGCGAGCAGACCGGCATGAAGATGACCGACGTCACCAAGAGCGGCGACGGCAGCGAGCTGCTGTTTGAAAAGGAGGGCACCGACAATGACTGAGCTCAAATATGATGTAATAGTCCTCGGCGGCGGCCCCGCAGGTCTTGCGGCCGCTATCTCGGCGCACAAAAACGGCGCCAACGTACTGCTCCTTGAGCGCGAGCACAAGCTCGGCGGTATCCTCAAGCAGTGCGTGCACGACGGCTTCGGACTCATTCGCTTCGGCGAGCGTCTGACCGGCCCCGAATATTCGGGAAGATTCATCAGAGAATTTCTCTCCCTCGGAATAGATTACAGAATCAACGCATTCGTAACCGACGCCGAAAAGACGGCGGAGGGCTTCACCCTCACCGTCCAGAGCGCGCAGGGCATACTCATCTGCCGCTCCAAGGCCGTGGTTATCGCCTGCGGCTGCCGCGAGCGCACCTCCCGTCAGGTGTTCATCCACGGCGACAGACCCGCCGGTATATACACAGCCGGCACCGCACAGTATTTTGTCAATATCCTCGGTCAGATGCCGACCCGCCGCTGCGTCATTCTCGGCAGCGGAGACATAGGCATGATAATGGCGCGCCGTCTCACCCTTGAGGGCGCGAGCGTCGAGGGCGTTTATGAGATAAAGGACACTCCCGCAGGTCTTGCGAGAAACGTCCACCAGTGCCTGCACGATTTTGACATTCCGCTCCATCTTTCCACCACGGTCACAAAGGTCTTCGGCGTCAAGCGCGTTGAAGCCGTTGAGGTCTGCAAGGTAAACGAAAAGATGCAGCCGATAGAGTCCACCGCACGCATCATTCCCTGCGACGCGCTCATCCTCTCCGTCGGACTTCTGCCCGAGAACGAAGTGGCGCAGATGCTCGGAGTCGAGCTTGACCCCGCGACAAAGGGCGCAGTCGTCGACCAGACGCTTATGACAAGCGTCCCCGGCGTGTTCTCCTGCGGCAACGCGCTGCACGTCAACGACCTCGTTGACTACGTCTCCCTCTCGGGCGACGAGGCGGGCGAATCCGCCGCCGAATACTGCAAGGGCGAAAAGAAGCCCGCAGACAGAGTGCCTGTCGAATACGACAGAAAGAAATTCCTCTATGTCGTTCCGCAGTATTACGACAGAGCCGCCAAGGACAGCATGACGATGTACTTCAGACCGCGCAGCGAGTTCAAAAAGCAGCTTGTGACGGTCGGCAGCGCGGACAACGAGCTGATAAGCAAGAAATTCGCAAATCTTTCCTCCTCCGAGATGGAAGTCTTGAAATCCGAGAGTATTTCGGATAAAATTAAAGAGAAGATGATCGTCAGCATGGAGGACGCATAAAAAGCATTCCCGCTTCGGCAGATATTCCGAGAAGCTCCGCCGAGGCTAACGGAAAACGAGTTTTAACCGAAAGGACTGACGCAAAGTGAATGTCACCGAAATGGTCTGTATAGTCTGCCCCAACGGCTGCCATTTGAAGGTAAGCCGCGACGGCGACACGATAGACGTTCAGGGCGCAAAGTGCAAAAGAGGCATAGCGTTCGGCACGACCGAGCTGACTAACCCCACCCGCTCCCTGACAACCACCGTCGACACCGCGTTCCCCGATATGCCACGCCTGCCCGTCAAGACGAACGGCGAAATACCGAAGGAGCGCCTGCTCGACGCCATGAAAATCATACGCGCCTTCAAATTAGATAAGCGCGCGAATACCGGAGACGTCATAATCAAGGACGTTTTCGGCGCAGACATAGTAGCAACATCAGACATGAACTGAACCCAAGGATAACGCAAGGAGGAACCAACATGAGCAAAGAAAAAAAATTCATACCCGATTGGTATCACGAGAAAGCACCGGAGAGATCCTACCGCTCCATTCTTAAATGGGGCGATCCCGAGGCATTCAAGGCTCCGAACTCAAAGCTCTATGAGCTGATGAAAGAGACCTTCCACATGACCGACGACGATTTCAAGGTCAAGCAGGAAATGGGTCTTGAGGAAGTTGACTACGATATCCCCTGCCGCCTGAGCGACGACCAGATAGCGGCTCTCGAAGCGATTGTCGGCAAGGCAAACATCAGCACCGACAACTATGACAGACTCTCTGTCGCATACGGCAAGACGATGGTCGACCTTATGAGACTTCGCAAGCACATCGTCGAGAACGTCCCCGACGCGGTCGTATATCCCAAGAACCGCGAGGATATTATCGCACTTGTCAAATACTGCTGCGAGCAGAAGATTCCGATGTATGTCTACGGCGGCGGCTCCTCCGTTACCCGCGGCGTTGAGGCTGTCAAGGGCGGCATCACGCTCGACATGAGAAAGAACTTCAACAAGGTCATCTCCTTCAGCGAGCACAATCAGACAATAACCGTCGAAGCCGGCATGAGCGGTCCGAAGCTTGAAGAGACCCTTAACAACGCCGTCTCGACCCTCGGCGCAACCCGCGCATACACCTGCGGCCACTTCCCGCAGAGCTTCGAGTATTCCTCCGTCGGCGGCTGGGCTGTCACCCGCGGCGCAGGTCAGAACTCGAGCTATTACGGCAAGATCGAGGACATCGTCATAAGCCAGGAATATGTCACTCCCGTTGGCATCATCAAGAGCGACGAGTTCCCGAGAAATGCAACCGGCCCCTCTATCGATCAGATAATGATGGGCAGCGAGGGAACCTTCGGCATCCTCACTCACGTTACCCTCAGAGTTTTCAAGTATATGCCCGAGAACCGCAAGAAGTTCTCCTATGTTTTCAAGGATTGGGAGAACGGTCTCAACGCAGCGCGTGAGATAATGCAGGGCGAGTTCGGCTTCCCGTCGGTATTCCGTCTCTCCGACCCCGAGGAGACCGCCGTGGCATTCCGCCTCTACGGCGTTGCCGACACCGTCATTGACAAAATGCTCTCCGCAAAGGGCTACAAGGACGGCAAGCGCGTACTTATGCTCGGCTGGAGCGAGGGCGAGAAGCACTTCAGCAAGAACGTCGCAAAGCAGATAGACAAGATCTGCAAGAAGCACGGCGCAATGTACACCACCAGCATCGTCACCAAGGGCTGGGAGAAGGGCCGCTTCACCGACCCCTATCTGCGCGAGGACATGGGCGACTACGGCCTTATGCTCGACACCCTCGAGTGCTCAGTCAACTGGGATAACTTCAGCAAGGTCTATGAGAATGTCCGCCGCTTCTGCAAGAGCAGACCCGACACTATCTGCATGACCCACATGTCTCACTTCTATCCCCAGGGCGCGAACCTCTACTTTATTTTCGAGGCGAAGATGAACGACCTCGACGAATACCTCGAGTATCAGCGCGGCATTATGGACAACATCCAGAAGTACGGCGCCGCGATGAGCCACCATCACGGCATAGGCAAGATGACCGCTCCGTGGCTTGAGGCTCAGATAGGCAAGAATCAGATGGATATCTATCGCGCGCTCAAGAATCACTTCGACCCCGACAACCTGATGAACCCGGGCGGAACACTCGGCATCGACCTGCCGGAGGATCAGAAGAGAGATTTCATCAACAAGTAAAATTCACCTCCGTTTTAAGAGACGCGAGAACAGAGAACGCCCTGCGGCTTTAAGCCGCAGGGCGCACGTTTTTTCCCGGGAAAACGTAAAGGCCCCCGCGGCACGAGTCCGCAGGGGTCTTTACGATATAGGAGATTTGTAGTTGTTAAATTCATGCGCGGGCGCCGTTAAGACGCCCGGCGCAAATCGGAGAGCGGACATCCGCATTCGTCGGCGAACCCCCGTTCGCCTCCTTCTGCCGCACTGCGGATTCCCGTTTTTTCACGGCTCTTCCTGTCCCCGTTTTATACGAGTATATGATACACCATTTGCGCGCAAAATGGAATAGACTTAGTATAATTGACAGGTTTTAAGGATAAATAACCGTCTTAATTTCTTTAAAAAGTATATGATTATTTTTTACTTCTTTTTATAAAATTAAAACAGGCGGAGTATTTTCCGCCCGTTTATTTAAATTGTGTTTTGCTTTCACTCCATGCTTATCTTCGCATATATCTTGCTCACCGGGATAAACAGCAGGAACGTGAGCACGGAATTGAGTCCGGCTTTTATGAGATTAAACGGGATTATCGCGGGGATGAGCATTTTGACTACCGCCTCAACACCGGTGCCCATGAAGATTCCGGTAAAGATGAGGTTGAGCGGTATCATGACGAGCGTCATCAAAACGGAGCCGACCGCAAGTCCCGCCGCCATGCCTTTTTTGCCGCCGATTTTTTTATACATCAGACCCGCGGCTATAACCAGCACGCCCGACGCGCAGAAGTGCATGATAAAGCCTATAATGTGGCTCGACGAGCTGACGGTAATAGCCTGAATCGCCGAGGTGATGAGCAGGATAACAAGTCCCGCAGACGGGCCGAACAGCATGGTGCCTATGAGCACGGGTACGTCCGCAATGTCGTATTCGAGAAACGGCGCGGAGGGCAAGAGCGGGAATTTGATGAAATAAACGGACACTACGGCCACCGCCGCGAGCATCGCCATCACCGTTATCTTCCGCAGGTTCTGTCTTGAGCTTTTTTTCATGAGTATCTTCCTCTCTTTATTTTTGCAACCGGGAAGATGAAAAAGCAAAAGCCCCGCTTACAGCGGGGCGCAAATGCATTCTTCGCATCCTCTTCCATCCGGACTGTACCGTCGGCTTCGGAATCACACCGAATCAACCGCTTTCGCGGCTCGCGGGCTTGGGCTATTCGCCGTCACCGCCGGTGGGGAATTTCACCCCGCCCCTGAGATTGCTGTATATATTGTCGCACTTTTTCGCCGTTTTGTCAATAGGCGCTGGGCGTTCAAATGTTAACAGAGAGTAAAATCTCGGACACGCGGACGCTTTATTTCGTTGTATTTCGCGCCGCCGTATGTTATACTTATCACGACAAACAAACGGAGGCTTTAATATGAATTTTACTCAATTCAATAAAAACGGCGGCGTCGAGGGCTTCTGCCTGATAAAGACGGTCGACCGCAAGATGACGGCAAAGGGCGTGCCCTATCTCGACCTCACCCTCGCCGACCCCGACGGGGAGATAAACGCAAAGCTCTGGGACTACAAAGAGGAGCTGCACGGCGAATTTTCCGCCAACGACCTGATAAAGGTTCGCGGCACCGTTCAGCCGTTCAACGACTCGCAGCAGCTCAGAATAGAGCGCATACGCAAGGTCACGGAGGCGGACGGCGTGCGCATAGAGGACTTCGTCCCCTCGGCGGGCTTTTCGGGCGAGGCTATGTTCGACGAGCTTATGAAAGCCGCCGAGAGCTTCAAGGATTCGGAGCTCAAGGCTCTCGTCACCGAGCTGCTCAACGAATATAAGGAAAAGCTGCTTTACTGGCCGGCTGCGTTCAGGCTGCACCACGCTATACGCGGCGGGCTGCTCTACCACACGCTCTCTATCCTGCGTATGGCTCAGGGCGTGGCGGACATATATCCGTTTATCGACAGGGATTTGCTCTTTGCGGGCGTCATTCTTCACGACATCGCAAAGACCGAGGAATTTGACGTCGCGCAGACCGGCATAGCCTCGGGCTACACCACAGACGGCAATCTGGTGGGTCATCTCGTGCGCGGAGCGATGGCGGTTGACAGATGCGGAAAGAAGCTCGGCATAAGCGAAAACACGCTGATGCTCGTCGAGCACATGATAATCTCGCACCACGGCGAGCCGGAATTCGGCGCGGCGGTGCGCCCGATGTTCCTCGAGGCCGAGATACTCTCCTCGCTCGACACGCTCGACGCTAAGATATACGAGATAGAGCAGGCCTGCAGAGCCGTTGAGCCGGGCGAGTTCACACCCCGCCAGTGGGCGCTCGATAACCGCAAGCTCTATAACCATGACCGCAACCACGCCGACTTCAGGGCCGAGCTGATAAAATAAGAGGAGAGCCTATGGACTGGACAGAAATAAAGATAACCGTGGACACAAAGGATATCGACACCGCGGGCGACATAGCAAATATGGTCGTGCCATACGGCATATATATAGAGGATTACAGCGACCTTGAGCGCGAGGCTATGGAAATAGCCCACATCGACCTCATAGATGAGGAGCTGCTCGCAAAGGACAGGACGAAGGGCATTGTACACATCTATATCGACCCGCAGGATCACCCGCAGGAGGCTGCCGCCTTTTTGACCGAACGGCTCGCGGCGGCGGGAATAGAGAACGAGATAGACCTGACCCCCTGCAAAAACGCCGACTGGGAGAACAACTGGAAGCAGTATTTCCACCCGATAAAAATAGGCGAACGCCTGCTCATACGCCCGACCTGGGAGGATGAGTATGATGCGGACGGGCGCGCGGTGCTCCACCTCGAGCCCGGGCTCGCATTCGGCACGGGCAGTCATGAGACGACACGCCTCTGCCTCGAGGCTCTCGAAAAAAACATAAAGGGCGGCGAAAGAGTGCTCGACGTCGGCTGCGGGAGCGGCATACTCGCTATAGCCTCTCTCCTGCTCGGCGCGGAGAGCGCAACGGGCGTTGACATAGACGAGCTCGCGGTCAAGACTGCAGAGGAAAACGGCAAAATGAACGGCTTTGACGGCGATCGCCTGAAATTCATCCACGGCGACCTCGCAGACAAGGTCAGCGGCACGTTCGATATAGTAGTCGCCAACATCGTCGCAGACATTATAATCATGTTCTGCAAGACGGTACCCGAGTTCATGGCGGACAACGCCGTGTTCATCACCTCCGGCATAATCGACATACGCGAGCAGGAAGTCATTGACGCATTCGCCGAAAACGGATTTGAAATCATCGCGCGGCACGCCGACGGCGGCTGGCGCTGCTTCGAATGCAGGAGAAAAAACTGAATATATAACAGTTCGAGGGGCTGCACAATGTGCAGTCCCTCGATTTATCGGATCGAAAGTTATTTCATGCCCTGCTCGTAAGCTTCGATCATCTTCTTGACCATCTGTCCGCCGACGGAACCGGCCTCGCGGGAGGTCAGATCGCCGTTGTAGCCCTGCTTGAGATTGACGCCCACCTCGGAGGCGGCCTCCATCTTAAAGCGGTCAAGCGCGTCACGCGCCTCGGGGACAACGCCCTTGCTCGAACTCTTAGCCATTTACTTTACACCCCTTACTTTTTAAGACTTTGTTTGCGTTTGCATCCTTATTATTTTCAGGCTGCTGCGTTTTTATGATTTTTTCGCCGTGACAAAGTTTGTCAAAAGTTCGGCGGTCACACTTGGTGATATTTATTGACAAAATGTTCCCGTTAAGTTAAAATAATATTAACATAATAACAGTACAATATACAGAGCTTAATATATATATAAATAATCTAAAATGCTTGTCAACCGACCGAAAGGGACGGGCAGCCGCACATACCCGAAAGGTTGACCGGGGAAGAAAGGAGCAACACATTATTGCAAACGCAAAAATCACCAATCACCACAACCTGATTCTCGAAAAGGTTCGTGAATCCGCCGTTTCGGTTCTGCCGATATTCGTTATAGTCGTGCTGCTGTGCTTCAGCGTCTCGCCGATAGAGACGGATCTGTTTTTGAGCTTTTTGGTCGGCGCATTTTTTGTCATAATCGGCATGGGATTCTTCTCCCTCGGAGCCGAGACCTCAATGACGCCCATAGGCAGCAAAATCGGCACGGCGATGACAAAATCCCGCTCTCTGCCGCTGATAATTACAGTCAGCTTCATTCTCGGCTTCGCCGTTACGATAGCCGAGCCCGATCTTCAGGTGCTCGCGCAGACGGTGCCGCACATAAACAATACCGTACTGCTCGTGACGGTCGGCGTGGGAGTCGGCTTCTTCCTGTGCGTATGCATGGCGAGAATCCTGACTGGCGTTCGCCTGCGCTGGCTGCTGATAGGTTTTTATGCCGTTATTTTTATTCTGGCGGCGTTTTCAAAGCCCGATTTTCTCGGCATAGCGTTTGACTCCGGCGGCGTTACGACAGGGCCTATGACCGTGCCGTTCATCCTCGCGCTGGGCGTCGGCGTCTCTAAAATACGAAGTGACGAAAAGGCCGAGTCGGACAGCTTCGGTCTCGTTGCGCTCTGCTCGATAGGCCCCATTTTGGCGGTTCTCCTGCTCGGATTTTTCTATCCGGACGGAGGCGGAGTCGTTGACATAAGCTCGGCGGCGTATTCGAGCACGGGCGAAATAGGCCGCGCCTATCTCACCGCCCTGCCTTCATATATGAAGGAGATGGCGGTGGCTCTGCTGCCGATAATCGCCATGTTCTATATATTCCAGCTCTTCTCTCTGCGCCTTTCAAAGCGTGAGGTCGCAAGGATAACCATAGGCGTCGTCTACACCTATATCGGTCTCGTGCTGTTCCTGACGGGAGTCAACGTCGGCTTCTCGTCGCTCGGCGCGGTACTCGGCGCAAAGCTCGCAGAGGGCGGCATGAAATATCTGCTCATCCCGCTGTCCATGCTCCTGGGCTGGTTCATCATCTCCGCAGAGCCGGCTGTTACCGTGCTCGAGAAGCAAATAGAAGAGGTCAGTGCGGGCGCCATACCCGGAAAGGTCATAAAATACAGCCTCTCCGTCGCTATCGCCGCCGCGATGGGCATATCGATGATAAGAGTCATAACGGGAATCTCCGTCATGTGGTTCCTTGTCCCCGGCTACCTTATCGCCATTATTCTCTCGTTTTTCGTGCCGGATATCTACACGGCAATAGCCTTTGACTCGGGCGGCGTTGCGTCGGGCCCGATGACGGCTACATTCATGCTTCAGTTTATGATAGGAGCGTCAAAAACGCTCGGCGGCGATCCGTTGAGCGACGCGTTCGGCGTTGTGGCGATAGTCGCAATGATGCCGCTTATCTCCATTCAGGCGGTCGGCGTGATATATGAGAGACGCAGAAAGCCCGAAGAAAAGGTCGAGACCTTTGCCGACGATGAGATTATCGAGCTCTGGGAGGTGCAGACAGGTTGAATTACATAATGACGGTCATAAACCCCGAGGCTCTGCAGAAGCTCGTTGATATCTGCACCGAGCTTGCCATGCCGATACCGATAGCCCTGCACGGGCGCGGGACGGCAGTGCAGAGTATGCGCGAGCTGCTCGGCATAGACTCGACGGAAAAATGGATAGTATTTTCCGTAGCGAGCGAGGAAAAGACGAAGGAATACATGAAAAGACTGCGCCGCACGCTCTATATAGGCGTGCCCGGTCACGGCATCGCATGGGCGGTGCCCATAAAAAGCGTCGGAGGAGGAAAGACTTTGGCATATCTCAACGACGGGCGGCAGGACGCCCGATACACGCCCGATTTCAATTTTTCATATGAGCTGATAGTCGCAATAGCCAACGAGGGGCGCACCGACGCCGTCATGAACGCGGCGCGCGCCGCGGGCGCGATGGGCGGCACCGTGCTCCACGGCAGAGGCACGACTTCGCCCGAGAGCGAAAAGTTCTTCGGCGTCTCGATAGCCAAAGAAAAAGAGGTCATACTTATAGTGGCGCGCAAGGAGCAAAAGGCGGAAATTATGCGCTCGATAATGACCCGCGCCGGCACGGACACGGACGCGGGCGCAGTGGTGTTCTCCGTCCCCGTGAGCGAGGTTGCGGGCTTCGGAATGTTCGACGAGACGTAAAGTTTATTTTTAAGGCGGTGCTTCGGCGCCGCTTTTTTCATGCGTAAAAATCGGACTGCGATACAATTTTTTTGCCGCAAACTGCGTCGGGCGCATTAAAATTTTTCTTCTCCCGAGTCTGCCGCCGAGCGGAGAAAAAATACCTAAAAAAAAGACGAACCAACGCCTCTCGGCACAATCAACATAAACTTTCAACGATAGCGCGGTGTTTGTTTTAATTTGTTCAAGTGCCCACGTAAAACCCACTAAAAAATTGACAGTTTGTCTCATCGGCTTTAAATTACATCTGATTCACGCAGTAAATTTGAATGAAAATTTATTTGAGTTGCATTTTTGTACCTGAGTACAGCTAATTTTGCACTGTTTTTCTGAAATTTTGAAATTTTTTAAAATTTTCTTGCATTTTGAAACGAGGTATATTAAAATAATCGCAATCGGTTAAAATTATATTTTGCCGCAATTCGTTTTGGGAGTGATACTGTGAGCTACATTGATGACATGATACTTAACGTCAGGCAGAAAAACTCGACTCAGCCCGAGTTTGTTCAGGCGGCAACGGAGGTTCTTGATTCCATTCGCCCGGTTGTAGAGGCGAACAAAACATATCAGGATTGGGCGCTGCTCGAAAGGCTCGTCGAGCCGGAAAGGGCTACGGTCTTCCGCATCTCGTGGGCGGACGACGCAGGCAAGGTTCACACGAACCGCGGCTACCGCGTCCAGTTCAACAGCGCAATAGGCCCCTACAAGGGCGGTCTGCGCTTCCACCCCTCGGTCAACATGAGCATTATAAAATTCCTCGGCTTCGAGCAGATATTCAAAAACTCGCTCACGGGACTTCCCATCGGCGGCGGCAAGGGCGGCTCGGACTTCAATCCCAAGGGCAGGAGCGAGATGGAGATAATGCGCTTCTGCCAGAGCTTTATGACCGCGCTCTACCGCGTCATAGGCCCGAACACCGACGTTCCCGCAGGCGATATCGGAGTCGGCGGACGCGAAATCGGCTATATGTTCGGTCAGTATAAGAGAATAACGGGTCAGTACGAGGGCGTGCTCACGGGCAAGGGACTCTCGTTCGGCGGCTCGCTCGCAAGAACAGAGGCAACGGGCTACGGCCTTGTATATCTCGTTGAGGAGATGCTCAAGAACCACGCGAACTCGATCGAGGGCAAGACGATTGTCGTCTCCGGCTCGGGCAATGTCGCGACCTACGCCATAGAGAAGGCTCTGAGCCTCGGCGGAAAGGTGGTAACTGCGAGCGATTCGAGCGGCTTTGTATATGACCCGGACGGCATCGACGTTGCAACGCTCAAGCAGATAAAAGAGGTTCGCCGCGCAAGGATAAGCGAATACACCAAGGAGCGCCCGAATGCGACGTTCTACGAGGGCAAAAAGGTCTGGGGCGTGCCCTGCGACATAGCTCTGCCGTGCGCCACGCAGAACGAGCTCGGAGCTGAGGACGCAAAGGAGCTTATAAAGAACGGCTGCATCGCAGTCGGCGAGGGAGCGAATATGCCCTCGACCGCAGAGGCGACCGAGGCATTCCTGCAAAACAAGATACTCTTTGCCCCCGGCAAGGCGGCAAACGCGGGCGGCGTCGCGACCTCCGCGCTCGAGATGAGCCAAAACAGCGCGCGCGTCAGCTGGCCGTTTGAAAAGGTCGATCACCAGCTCAACAATATTATGATAAATATATATCACAATATGGCAACCGCCGCAAAGGAATACGGCTACGAGGACAACTTCGTTGTCGGCGCGAATATCGCGGGCTTCCTCAAGGTCGCCGACGCAATGATGGCACAGGGAATAGTATAAAAAAATATATAACAATTCAGCTCCCCGCAGAAAATTTCGCAGGGAGCTGAATTTTATTTTTGTTATTCCTCTATCTTTATTCCCTTATCTTTAAACAGATTCCTCAGGCGTTCTACAGATGATGAGCTAAGTGCGGTTTTCGTCAGAATAAACGCGCTGTCTGCGGCGATATAAATATAAAAAGCGTGCTTCGTCTCGCAGACCTTCTGTATCTTTGAATACGGTATGACGCGCTTTATGCGCTTTTCGCCGTGCTCGATGAGCTCCAATTTGTCCTCGTAAAAATCAAATTCCTGCTCGGCAAGAAACGACTTGTCGAGCTTTTTAAATGCCCTGTACGGCGCAAGATACTGGATATAAAGATATGCCGCCGCGCAGATGAGGAGCACGGCGCTTACAACATAGAGAAAGATGTTGCCGCCGATTTTTACGAAGCTGACTGTGACCGCCGCGGCGCAGGCGATAATAAGCCAGCCCGTAGCACCCGGGAAGCGCGTCCTTCTGCGCTTGCTGTCCGTGTAGTGGACATATTTAAGATATGAGTCAAATGTGTTTTTGCAGTTTGCGGTAACTATAAGCATATGTTTCTCCGTTTTCAGTCCATGCCGAGCGCGTGCTCGAGATTTTTTCCGAGTATTCCCTCTTTCGCCTCCTCGGAGATGTCGAGGGCGATTATCCTGTTCATCAGCGCCTTGGTGTAGTCGGCTTTTTTATACGGGAAGTCGAGCCCGAATATCGCGCAGTCGTCGTCCCCCTGATGAATGAGCGTCAAAAGCTCGTCGTCGGAAAGAGTCCAGTAATCCGGCAGGCCGTTGTCGTCCGGCATAATGCTCGTCAGACCCGCATACACGCGCCTCGGGTCGCTCGCGCGGTGGTGGTTGTTGCAGATAACGGCGAGCGCCTCGCGGAAGAAGTGATAGCCGCCGACGTGCTCCATGCTGAATTTAAGGCGCGGGAAGTTCCATGTGACCTCATCGAAGAGCAGCGGCCGGTAGTCCGCTATGCGGTGCCAGTGCAGCCCCGTGTGGAACGACAGAAAAAGCCCGCGCTCCTGCGCAGCGGAATAGACCTCGCACGCCTTGTCGCCCATGATATTGAACTCCTGATATGCCGGATGGAGCTTTATGCCCCTGAAGCCGAAGTCTGCGATTCTGTTGACCTGAGCCTTTATATCGCCCGAATCAAAGTCCACCGTGCCGAAGCCGACAAGGGACTCGTCGCCCTTTATCGCGTCCGCAAGCCAGCTTATGCAGTCGCCGGGCATATTATAATCTTCATACTGCGACGGAAACGGCGCGAAGCAGACCGCCCGCTCTATAGAGCACTCGTCCATGAGCGCTTTGAGCGAGTCTATTCCGCAGCCCGGTTTTGCCTCCTCGGGAAAAACATGGGCGTGATTTGCAAAAATATGATAATTTTTCATTTTTTCTCCTTTAAGTCGATGCCGAGGATGCGGTGTTTGCCGCGGCCATGGCTTTATCTATTGCCAAGACTATGCCGAGCGATATCAGCTCATATTTCGAATCTAAAATATCGAGCTCGTAGCTGTCGCCCCAGGTGAACCACTCCTTGTGGATGTTCATAATGTTCCTGTCTCCGTCGTAGAGGGAATATTCGTGCGCCCAGAAGTCGCCCTCAACGCGAAGGTCGGTATTTTCGAGCGAATATACGGGGCGAAAAAGCGAGAACTCCTTGACTATCTCCGCTATCTCCTCGCCGCCTATCTCGAGTATAAAGCGCGGCAAAAAAGTCCAAAGGCGGCTGTATATCTGCCCTATCTCCTCGCCCTGCGCGTTTAAAATATGCAGCCTTCCGCGCAGAGAGAAGAACTCACCCTCAACAAAATATCTGTCGTCCCCGTTCTCATCCTTGACGGTGAATCTCGAGGTCAGCGAAAAGACCTTCTGCTTGATATAGAGCTTCACTTTAGCTCCCCCTTTCTGCTTTCCAGTATACCATAAACGCCCCGCATTGACAACCGCGGCGGCGGGATTGCGACTAAAATAAATAATTTTTGACCGAAAAATCCCCGAACGATTGTCACAAAGCTAAAAATTCAAAAAACCTTGTCCCAAGTAATTGATACGCTTGTAATTTTTTGATATAATAGCTCCGTACGGGATACACAAAACGAAAGGAGACTACGTGTATGAATTATACTCAAGAAGTAGAGAATATGTGTATTGTCAAAAAGGGTCCGAACCACGGTCCTGCTCCCATTCCCGAAGAGGGCAAATGGATAAAGGCTTATGAGATAAAGGACATCTCCGGCTTCACCCACGGTGTGGGCTGGTGCGCTCCTCAGCAGGGCGCCTGCAAGCTCTCGCTCAACATCAAGGAGGGCATTATCGAGGAAGCTCTCGTTGAGACCATCGGCTGCTCGGGCATGACCCACTCCGCCGCTATGGCCAGTGAGATCCTCCCCGGCAAGACCATTCTCGAGGCTCTGAACACCGACCTCGTCTGCGACGCTATCAACACCGCTATGCGCGAACTGTTCCTTCAGATAGTCTACGGCCGCTCCCAGTCCGCTTTCTCGGACGACGGACTTAACGTCGGCGCGGGACTCGAGGATCTCGGCAAGGGACTTCGTTCGCAGGTCGGCACAATGTACGGCACAAGATACAAGGGCGTGCGCTATCTTGAGATGGCAGAGGGTTATGTTACCAGAATGGCTCTCGACGAGGACGATCAGGTTATAGGCTACGAGTTCGTGTCTCTGGGCAAGATGACCGACTTCATCAAGAAGGGCGACGACGCTCAGACCGCATACGACAAGTCGGTAGGCACCTACGGCAGATTCGCCGAGGCCGCCAAGTATATCGACCCGCGCAAAGAGTAAGGAGGATACGGACAATGGCATTATTTGAAAACTATGAGAGAAGAGTTGACAAAATCAATTCCGTTCTCGCTGAGTACGGCATTTCCTCCATCGAGGAGTGCAAAGATATAACTCTTGCAAAGGGCATCGACTGCGACAAGATCGTCAGAGGTACCCAGCCCATCTGCTTCGATAACGCTGTTTGGGCATACACCGTCGGCTGCGCCATCGCAATAAAGAGCGGCGCTGTCAAGGCTGCGGACGCCGCCGCCGCTATCGGCATCGGTCTCCAGTCCTTCTGCATCCCCGGCTCCGTCGCCGAAAACCGCAAGGTCGGCCTCGGCCACGGCAACCTCGGCAAGATGCTCCTCTCCGAGGAGACCGAGTGCTTCTGCTTCCTCGCAGGTCATGAGAGCTTCGCCGCAGCAGAGGGCGCTATCAAAATAGCCCTCAACGCGAACAAGGTCAGAACAAAGCCCCTGAGAGTTATTCTCAACGGCCTCGGCAAGGACGCCGCTATGATAATCTCCCGCATAAACGGCTTCACATACTGCAAGACGGAGTTTGACCCCTATTCGGAGACCGTCACCGTCATCGAAAAGAAGGCTTATTCCAACGGCCCGAGAGCCGACGTCAAGTGCTACGGCGCAGACAACGTTCCCGAGGGCGTGGCTATTATGAAGCTTGAGAATGTCGGCGTTTCCATCACCGGCAACTCCACCAACCCGACCCGCTTCCAGCATCCGGTCGCAGGCACCTACAAGAAGTGGTGCGTCGAGAACGGCGTCAACTATTTCTCCGTCGCTTCCGGCGGCGGCACGGGCCGCACCCTGCATCCCGACAACATGGCAGCAGGCCCCTCCAGCTACGGCATGACCGACACCATGGGCCGTATGCACTCCGACGCCCAGTTCGCAGGTTCCTCCTCCGTTCCGGCGCACGTCGAGATGATGGGTCTTATCGGCATGGGCAACAACCCGATGGTCGGCGCGACCGTCGCCTGCGCCGTTGCAGTCGAAGAGGCTATGAAATAATCGGGATACCCGATAAAAACAAGAACAGACGGGAGACATTCGAAGGAGTGTCTCCCGTTTTTTGTGGCGGAGAGCTGAATTTTTCGCTTCTTGCTCCGTTCAGGTCAACCGGTGCGGCATAAATCTTTTCACACACCGCGAAAAAATCAACCGCGCAGACAGAATATATCTGCCTGCGCGGTTTTGGCTTTTAATTAAATTATACCGTCTCCCGAAGCTGTATCTCTCGGCTGACCTCAAGCCCGCCGGGAGCGAGAGTGAGGGCTATTCCGCCGCTGTCCGAGGTCGAATAAGCTCTGCGCCCGAATGCCGACATAATGCCGACGAGCACATCGTCCGAAATTTCGGCGAGGCGGTTCGTAATTATCAAAGTATCGGGACGCAGCTTGTCGAGCGCCTCCTGAGGAACGGCGCGTTCGCCGTGGCAGGGAACCTTCAGCGCGTCGACCCGTCCGACGGCGTTGGCAAGGCGAACAAGGTCGCCCGTGTCGTTTATCATATCGCCCGCGAGAAGAATGCGTCTGCAGCCCTGCTCGGCAAGCAGCGCGAGCGAGTTATCGTTCTCGCAGATGTTCTTGTGATACGAGTCGGGCTCGGTGTTGAAGAAGCGAAGCGCCCAATTTCCCAGCGCAAACGGCTCGTCCGGCACGCAGTCGATAACCGGGATATTCATGCTCTGCGCCTTTTTGTTGAGCGATCGATACAGCGCGTCGCCGTCATGGACGCACTTGTCCCACTGCACAAGATTCGTGCCGATAAACGGCTTTAAATATATCTTGCCTATTGTTATATCCCCATCGTCAAGGAGTGTCTCAAGCCCGCCGACATGGCCGGAATGAAGATGAGTCACCGCCACGAATTCGAGGTCTATTCTCCCGCCCGCGGTCTCCTTGAGATAGCGCGCCGTGTGCTTTGCGTGCTCCGCGTCGCCGCAGTCTATGAGGGCAAAATGATTTCCGCTCTGAATAAGAATGCAGTCCGAGCGCCCGGTGTTCAGAAAATGTATGCGCTCACCCGCAGATGGTGCAGAAACGTCCTCGTCCTGCGCGGGTGCGGGCGGGTTTTTGGCCGTCCTGATGACCTGCGCCGCAGAGGGCTTGAATTTATCTTTCTGTGTAAATTTTTTGACGATTTCGGCAAGATCCTTTATTGCCATATTTTTCAGCCCTTTCGGGAAATTATTTTGTCTTTCGCAAGTCCGAGAAAAACCGCTTTAAAAGAAGGGCACATTCGTCCTGCATGAAGCCGCCCTCAATTTTAGGCGAGTGATTATACGGAAAGGCGAACAGGTTGTTTATCGACCCGCATGAGCCCGCCTTCGGGTCATATGCCCCGAACACCACGCGCTTTATGCGCGAGTTTATTATCGCCCCGGCGCACATCGGGCACGGTTCGAGCGTCACAAACAGCTCGCATTGCCAGAGCCGCCAGCCGCCGAGCGCCCGGCACGCTTTGCCTATCGCCTCTATCTCGGCGTGGGCGAGGGCGTTTTTGTCCTTTTCGCGCCTGTTTCGCCCGACGGAGACTATCTCTCCGTCTTTGGCTACCACCGCGCCGACGGGCACTTCGCCGTCCGCCGCGGCCTCTCTTGCAAGCGCTATCGCCGCCTGCATAAGCTCTCTGTCAGTCATTCTTCCACTCCCCGTTTACGAAGGCCATGTTATAAAAGTATATGTCGTATAGAGCAGATAGATGATAGAGAGTATCATCGGGATGTTTATGAAATATGCCGCCGTGCGCTCGCCGCGGGAAAGAGCGGTGCGCGGCTTTTTGAATTTCACGGGAATATTCTGCTTGCGCGCTCTGGTTCTGAAGAGAACAAGGCAGATTATGCCCGCCGCAAAGAACACCGCGACACAGACATAATAGATGATATCCACCGTCTTTTCGGGCATGAACTCGTAGAGAATCGAAATGACGCCGGAGAAGAAGTTGTTGCAGAAATGTATCATCACACCCGTCCACATCGAGCCGGTAACTATCACGAAATAGCCTATACCTATGCCGACAATGAACGCAAACGGTGCCTGGACGAGGTTGCCGTGCATCATTCCGAACAGCGCGGAGGAGACGAGGACAGCGAACCAATTGCCGAACTTGCGTGCGGGCATCATGACAACGCCACGAAGCGCATACTCCTCAACGAGAGCCGGGACGACCGCGAGCTGGAGCAGGTACATCGCGATACCCAAAGGCGAGGTCGGGGTGGGCGAGTCGGGGTATTCAAAGGTTATGCCTGTTGTGGTCTCGACAAAGGTCGAGAGGAAGTTGGTGGCGTAGTTGCCTATCATGCAGATCATCAAGCCCACGGGCACGGCCAAAAACATGAGGCGCATATCATAGGGCTTGCCGAAATTCAGGCACTGTTGGCGCTTATCCTTGAGCAGAAGGCTCGTCAGGAAAAACGGAACAAATATGCAGAAAACCGACATCAGCACGCCTATGGCATAGCCGCGGTCGGTGCTGTTTGCGTAGTCGTCAAAGAGATTCAAAAGAAACAGTATTCCCGCGCCGACGAACTGAAACAGGGCGAAAAGAAGTATGCCCAGTCCGCTTATGTTGCCGAGCTTTCTTATCTGACGCTTTTCGCGCCGCATTATTCTGAGCGTATCCGACGGGTCGGGCTGATATCCGTGTCCGCCCTGCGCGCCGCCGCTGTTATATTGAGGGTTGTATTGAGGATTATATTCCATATCTTCACCGTTCCGCTTAAAATTCTTATTAAATTATACCCTACCCCGCGCCATTTAACAATAGCCTAAAAGCGAAGTTTAAAGAAAAAGGGAATATAGTTTAATTTCAGTTAACATTTTTAAAGCCCGGACGGTAAAACGCCGATTAGGCTCCGGCCTCTGCTTGACCGCCGAAGCGGGAGAGAATTATTATGCAAAGACTATGCACAGAGGTCAAGCCGCAAAAAGAGAGCACTCGACACGGGCGAAACGAACAGATTTTCAGTGCTGCTGCCGCGCCAAAGAGTCGTCGAGTCGCCGACCCCTACAAAGACATTGAGAAACAAAACAGTCGAGAGAAAATGGGCGAATCCGTTCTGCAGCCCCTCAGTCTCGGCTTCGCCGAGCCGGCTCCCCTGCAGGGGAGCCATAATTGAAAATGTCCCCGCAAATCCCGATTTGTAACTTATTTTCTAACGCCGTATAAACAGCAACAGCCGCGACAGAAACTGCCGTGGCTGTTCGTTGTTTTATTTTATCCACGCTCATCGATCGGAAGATTTGTTTTGACTGTCTTACAGTTCGTTCTTTTTGCTGCCTATATCCATCTGAGCCTTTGCGAGTCTCTCGAGAGCTTCGAGGTCGCCGGAGGTTGCCTCCTTGGACATTGCGGCGCGTCTCTCAAGCAGCTCCTCGTACATCTTCTCCTTCTTCTTGTCGTTGAGATCGTAGAAGAGCATCGGAATGATTCCGAGCGAGGTGGTCACAAACGGGATAATGGTGAACATCGCAAACAGGCCGAACTTCGTGTTGTCGGACTGTGCGGTGCCTCTTGTGTAGGCGGTCAGGTCGTAGCCGATAAGCTGCTTGATGAACAGCGCGATATAGCCGCTGACGATGCTCGAAAGCTTCTGGGCAAGACCCTGGGCGACGCTCGTCATGCCCTCTGTGCGGTAGCCGTTCTTCCATTCGCAGTAGTCCATTGCCTCGTTGTACATCTCGGTCGGAATGACCTTACGCACGCCGTAGAAAATCATAAACAGCGTCTCCCACAAGGTGAGGGCGATCGCCATGGGAACGACCTTCTTATAAAGTCCGTGCTTCTTGCCGCCGATACAGCCGACAAAGAATACGGGGACTAACAGGATATCGCCGATATATGTACCCATGATATACAGGAAGCGGCTCGAGAAGTGCCGCCTGAACCACGGAACTATCGCATAGCTTATGGGGTTGATTATCGAGCCGGGGATACCGGTGATTATATTGAGCGAGGCGAAGTTCAGAACATCGATAAGGTAGTCCGACTTGCTGCCGCCGACCGAGAAGCCGCTGAGCATCTTGGAGAGCGTCATAAGAAGTATGGGTTTGTTGTTGATTATCGACTTGATGCCCGCCTTTATGCTCGGGCGCTCGACGGACTGCATGACTCTCTCTTTGCAGATAAAGAAGAACCACATAGCGCCTGCGCCTGCAACGATCGCGGTGAAAACACCCATGCCGACGAACGTGCCCTGAAGAGTAAACTTGACCTTGTTTCTGCCGATGAGGTCGAGGAGAACGGTCATTATCTGCTCGGGCAGCTTCTCTCCGAGGAAGCCGGAGGCGAAATTGGCAATGGTGATTATTCTTGTTCTGTCAACGGGGTGCGGGGTTATCGTTGACTGGATGCCCTTTTGCGCTATATCGCGGAAGGTTCCCGCGCCCTCGCGCACGACCATGAGTAAAAGATATCCTATAAATTTCCAGATATCGTTCGGACCTCTGCCCGCAAATATGAGGGGCATGAGCCAATAGATGCACGTGCCTATGGTGCCGGGGATACCGAGTGCGACGAGATAGGGCTTAAATTTACCCCAACGGGTTCTCGTCTTGTCGACTATCGCGCCGAAAAGCACGTCGTTGATAACATCCCAGATGCCGTTGATGATGTTCGCTATTCTTTGGTACTTCAGGCTGACCTGAAGAATATTGGTAACGAATCTCTGCGTATACGCGTTGATATTGAAGCTCTGCGACATATCATAGACGACGTAAGCGACAGTTTCTTTCGTCCCGACATAGCGCCTGTTCTGAAAGACGTATCCTGACGAATCTTCGCCGGAGCCCGCCTGCGGATCGACCGCGGCTGTCTGTTCTTTTGCCAAAAAACTACCTCCCAACCAAAAAATCTAACTTCACGATTATAACATAGGTTTTCGCAAAAAGCAACAATTTCCATACAAAAAGTTGAATCTTTACACAAAAAATTCGTCAATAATGCCCCATGCCGATTGCCTAAACATAGCTGTTATGATAAGATACATTATTATTAAATCGATTTTCGGCGGGAGGCATCGGTATGAATTTAAATAACGCAGGGATATATATACACATTCCCTTCTGCCGCAGCAAGTGCCCCTACTGCGACTTTTATTCCCTGCGCCTTGACGAAGATTCGGCGGGTGCTTATACGGACTCGCTTCTTCGGCGCATTCCCGCTTTGGCGTCACGATACGGCGTAAGCGCCGATACAATATATCTGGGCGGCGGCACTCCGTCGGCGCTCGGAGCGGAAAGAATCGCAAGAATTGTCGGCGCGGCGCGGGAGTTTGCGGGAAAGGGAGCCGAGATAACCGTCGAGTGCAACCCGTTTGACGCGGCCAAAAAGGGTCTCGATTTCGCCCTGCTCAAGGAGGCGGGCGTCAACAGGATATCCATGGGAATGCAGTCGGCAAACGACGGCGAACGCCGCGCCCTGGGCAGGCTCAGCGGCAGGGACGATGTCTCTCTCGCCGTCAGGCGCGCCCGGGACGCGGGAATAGAAAATATTTCGCTCGATCTCATGCTCGCGGTACCCGGTCAGACGGTTGACTCGCTCGGGGACAGTGTCGCCTTCTGCGCGGACGCAGGGGTTTGCCACGTCAGCGCATACATATTGAAAATAGAGGAGGGCACGCGCTTTTTTGAAAGGCAGGGCGAGCTCGCCCTGCCCGACGAGGACAAGACCTGCGAGCTGTATCTCACCGCCTGCGAGGAGCTCGAAAAGCGCGGCTTCATGCAGTATGAGATATCAAATTTTGCAAAGCGGGGCTGCGAGAGCCGCCACAATCTCAAATATTGGAACTGCGAGGAATATCTCGGCATCGGCCCTTCGGCGCACTCGTTTATCGACGGCGGAAGATTCTTCTTCCCGCGGGACACGGAGAGCTTTATTGCAAACTGCGAGCCCGTAAACGACGGCGAGGGCGGGAGCTTTGAGGAGTATTTAATGCTCCGTCTGCGCCTGTGCGAGGGACTCGTATTCTCCGAGGTAAAAGAGCGGTTTGGCCACGGCGTGCCCGAGAATATAATCGAGAAATGCGAGCGGTTCTCGCGGGCGGGGCTCACAGTCTGCGACGGCGAGCACATCGCGCTGACAAGGCGCGGCTTTCTCGTTTCAAACGCCGTTATAGCCGAGCTTATGTAAAATTTACGTTTTGTCGAAAAAACTTCTTGACTGCCGTTGATTTTTTTTATATAATGCCTTTTGCAGCCGAATAATGAGTGGTGGAGTCTGTCATAATTCGCATAACAGGCGGGTTATTTATTTGAGGTTGAAGCAATGCGGTGTTTATATTGTCATGCTTTAATGAATTGGCTATTTCACGCTCCTGTCGGGAGCGTGTTTTTTCTTTGGGGAAAATCAGTCGCTGAGTGTTCGCTGCAAAAAAATATTTTTGGAGTGTGAAGCATGAGCAGTATCACCGTAACCGCGCTGGTGCTATTCGCGGCGACATATATTCTTATGATGGCGTTTCAAAAGATTCGCCCGTATGTCGCTGTTGCATCGGCGGTTATCTTCGTTATCCTCGGCACCGTTGCCGCATTCAAGCCCGAGCTTTTCGGCGCGAACTTTTTCGCCCTCGGCTCGGGAGAGACCTTCAGCTATACTTTTAAGACGGCTGTCGGCGAAATCGACTGGAACGTCATCATGATGATCGCCGGCACCATGGGCACCGTCTATCTCTTTATCGAGTCCAAAATGCCGCAGCTGATGAGTGATGTTCTTATATCGAAGATGCCCAATGTCAAGTGGGCTGTCGTCTGCATGAGCCTTTTCGCGGGCATCGTCTCCGCGTTTGTCGACAATGTCGCTACCGTTCTCATGATAGCGCCCGTCGCGCTCGCGCTTTGCAAAAAGCTCAACATCTCGCCCGTGCCGAGCATTATCTGCATTGCCGTCTCGTCCAACCTCCAGGGCGCGGCCACGCTTGTGGGCGATACGACCTCTATACTGCTCGCAAAAGCGGCGAATCTCGATTTCTCAGACTTCTTTTTTGACGAGGGCAAGCCCGGTATGTTCTGGGTCGTTGAGGCGGGCGCCGTTGTCAGCGCGCTGATAATCCTCTTCATGTTCCGCAAGGAGAACGACAAAATACATATAAACGAGCGCACCAAGGTTGAGGACAAGTTCCCGACCTTCCTGCTTATTGCGACTGTTGTCTGCCTTATCGCCGTTTCGTTCATCCCCTATAAGAGCAACGCGGCGGAGGGTCAGTTCTACAAGCCCGAGATAACAAACGGTCTTATCTGTATGTTCTTCTTCTTTGTCGGCATAATCCGCGAGCTGTTCCGCAAGAACACAAAGCTTGTCAAAAATGCGTTCAAGGAGATAGATTACTACACCATCTTCCTGCTGACCGGTCTTTTCGTCGTCATAGGCGGCATAAAGAATGCGGGCGTTATTGATATAATCGGCAACGCGATATCGAAGGTCGGCGGCAGCTCGGGCAGCGTGTTCATCGTCTACACCGTTATAGTTTGGATGTCGGTTATTCTCTCGGCGTTCATTGACAATATCCCATACACGGCCACCATGCTCACCGTCATACCCGTCATCGCCGTGAATCTCGGCATCGACCCGAAAATCATGTACTACGGGCTGCTCTGCGGCGCGACGCTCGGCGGCAATCTGACCCCGATAGGCGCATCGGCGAACATCGCGGGCATCGGCATCTTGCGCAAGGAGGGGCACGAGGTCAAGGCCACGACCTTCATGAAGTACGGCGTGCCCTTCACTCTCGCGGCGGTCATAACGGGCTATCTCCTCATCTGGCTCATCTGGAAGCCGTAAAACACAACAAAAGCCAAATCCCGGTTTCGAAAGAAGCCGGGACTTTTAATTGACACAAAAAAGCTCTTTTATTTTTCGGAGATTTATTTTATAATGAGCGTGAAAATAAAGCTCAGAAAGAGGGGAGAAAAATGGCTCAGTTAAAAATGTATTGGCTGCCCGGAACACCTATTAAGCAGTACGCGCTGCCGGAGGGCTTCTCCGTGTCAACGTACAGGACAGAAGCGGACAAAAAGGCCTGGTGCGACTGCTGCAGGAACGGACATCTCATTGCCGACGGCGGCGGGGACGAGGAGTTTGACCGCTCAATACTCGACATAGAGGATATCGACCCCGTCTGGGATGTGTTCTTTGTCGACTTTCACGGCGAGCACGTCGGAACCGTAACCGCCTTTGTCAATTCGGAGGACAACACCGGCCGTATGCACATGGTTGCCGTGCGCGAGGATTTTCGCGGAAAAGGTCTTGCGAAATATCTCACCACGCTCGCTCTCAACCACCTGTCCGAAAAGGGCGTGAGATATGTTCACCTGACAACGGACGAGTTCCGTCCGAGCGCCGTGAAGAGCTATCTCTCCGGAGGCTTTTTGCCGGTTGAATACGATATGGGAATGCAGGATCGCTGGGAGGTCATGCTTGAGGAATGCGGCATAGATTCGGCGCGGATGCTCTATGACGACGCGAGCGAATATAAGATTATATACCGCCGCTCAAAGGCGAAGAAGATAAAAATCGGAGTTTTCGGAGCGGGGCGCGGCAAGTCCATGATGGACTACTGCAAATTCGCCGAAAACGCGGAGCTGGCGGCGGTCTGCGACTTCAGAAAAGAAAGGCTCGAGGAGGCCGAACGGGAATACGGCGCCGACGGCAACATAAGCTATTACACCGAGTTCGACGAGTTTTTGAAGCATGATACGGACTGCGTTGTTCTCGCAAACTACGCAAACGAGCACGCCCCGTATGCGATAAAATGCCTGGAGGCCGGCAAAAATGTCCTCAGCGAGGTTCTGCCCGTCCAGACGATGAAGGAGGCCGTGGAGCTCGTCGAAGCGGTTGAAAGAACGGGGAAAGTCTATGCCTATGCCGAAAACTACGCCTATATGCCCGCTCCGAAAAAGATGAGAGCGCTCTACAGGGACGGTGTGCTCGGCAGCTTCGAATACGGCGAGGGCGAGTATATGCACAACTGCGAGAGCGGCTGGCACTTCTATTCCTTCGCCGACCCGAAGCATTGGCGCAACACGATGAGCGCGTTTTATTACTGCACCCACTCGATAGGGCCGCTCATCCATATTACAGGGCTGCGCCCCGTTAAGGTTGCGGGCTTTGAGGCTCCGTTTAACGCGCGCATGGAGAGAATGGGTGCAAAGGCGGGAGCTTTTGCGGTTGAAATGATAACCCTCGAAAACGGCGCGCTTATTAAAAGTCTGCACGGCGTGGGTCCCTCCAAAGGCTCGATATGGTATTCGATTTACGGCTCAAAGGGCAGAATGGAGAGCGCGAGGGAGGACGCCGAAAACGGCGGCGTCGGAACGCTCTATGTCAACTGCGACGAGCACGAGGGAGACAACAAATCATCGCCCGTCATAACTCCGACGGACGACGCGCTGACCGAAATAGCCGACAAGGCCGGGCACGGCGGCTCCGATTACTATGTCATGCACAATCTCGTCGAAAAGCTCCGCGGCAACCGCAACGCCGATACCGTTGATATTTACGAGGCTCTCGATATGTTCCTGCCCGGTATGTTCGCATATTTTTCCGTCCTCGAGGGCGGCAGACAACTGGATATCCCAAACCTCAGGAATCCCGAAGAGCGCGACAAGTGGAGAAACGACACCCGCTGCACCGACCCCGCCGTCGCCGGAGCCATGCTTATTCCGAGCTATTCAAAGGGCAATCCCGATATTCCACAGAAAAACTACGACTATCTCGCCTCGCTCCCGACGGAGAGATTTATGGATACGGACACCCGCAGCGAGCTTGGCATCAAGTCAAACGTTTCGAACTGATGTTCCTGCGCAGAGATAAAAACAGCCCGCCGAGAATCGGCGGGCTTATGCTTTTTATATTCGGATATCAGAGCACCTTGGACAGGAATTCCTTGGCTCGCGGGCTCTGCGGATTGTTGAAGAACTCCTCGGGAGTGTTCTCCTCAACTATCCTGCCCTCGTCCATGAACACGAGCTTCGTGCCGACCTCGCGGGCAAAGCCCATCTCGTGGGTGACGACGACCATCGTCATGCCCTCGTGGGCGAGCTGCTTCATCAGGTCGAGAACCTCGCCGACCATCTCGGGGTCAAGCGCGCTCGTCGGCTCGTCGAAGAGGATGACCTCGGGGTTCATCGCAAGCGAGCGGACTATCGCAACTCTCTGCTTCTGGCCGCCGGAGAGGGTGGAGGGATAGACATCCGCCTTGTCCTCGAGGCCTATACGCTCAAGTAATTTGTGAGCTTTTTCCTCCGCGTCCTTTTTTATCTCCCTGACGGGACGCACGGGGAGCTTATCCTTATGGAACATATTGTGCAAAACAGCCTTGCGTCTGTCCTTCTTGGCGCAGAGCACGGGCGAGAGCATTATGTTCTCTATGACGGTCTTGTTGTTGAAAAGATTGAAATGCTGGAACACCATTCCCATCTTTCTGCGGTGGATATTGATGTCTACCTTCATGTCGGCGATATCCACACCCTCAAAGATTATCTTGCCGGAGGTCGGGTCCTCCATGCAGTTGAGGCAGCGCAGGAAGGTGCTCTTTCCGGAGCCGGAGGGGCCTATGACAACAACTATGTCGCCCTTGTTGATAGTCATATTTATGCCCTTGAGGACCTCGTTGTCCCCGAAGCTTTTTTTCAGGTCAATTACGTCTATCACTCTTCTTCAGGCTCCTTTCCATGATTTTTATAAGCAGCGTTATCAGGCAGACTATGACGATATAGATGAGTGCCATGGCGATATAGGGCACCATGAATTCATAGCTGTTCGAGCCGATGTAGCTGAACGCGACGTAGAGGTCGAGCGCGCCGACAAACGAGACGACCGAGGTCTCCTTGATGAGGGCTATGAACTCGTTGCCGAGAGTCGGGAGGATATTTTTTATCGCCTGCGGGATAACAATTCGCAGCATTGTGGTCGAGAAGCTTAATCCAACGCTTCTGCCGCCCTCCATCTGACCTTCGTCAACGCTCTGTATGCCGCTTCGCATTATCTCCGATATATACGCGCCGCTGTTGAGGCCGAATACAGTTATCGCAACATTTACGGATGGGAGGTTGACGCCCATTATCGGCAGCACGACATAGTAGAATATAAGCAGCTGCACGACCATGGGAGTTCCTCTGAAGAGCGCCACATAAAACGCGCATATGGCATTGAGCACTCTCGGGAAAACCTTGTATTTCGGCATGACGCGCACGGTGGCTATCAGCGTGCCGATGACGATACCGATAATAAGACCGAGAACGGCTATCTTGAGCGTATTCTGCAGACCTTGCAGAACCTTGACATAGCCGTTATAGTCTATGAGTATCTCGATAAACTTATCGATTTTTTTCGGTAAGCTTGCTATAAAATCATTCATAGTTCTTTTCCTTTGTCCAAATACTTTTCGGCAGGAATCGCCGCAGACTGAAAAGGAAGGCCGTTTCGACCGAAACAGCCTTCTTTCGTTATTTACATTTAAGCTCAGGCGACCTCATTGATAGCCTTTGCTATGCTCGCAGCGGGAGCGGAGTCGATGATGACATAGTCAACGCCGCCGTTGACGAGATCCTGTACCGCGAGAGAACCGCTCTTATAAGCGATAGCCTTCGCCTTGAGTCCCGGAAAGCCGAGATCCTTGCTGCCCTCGATGAAGGAGTTGCCGGTAGTGCCCTGCTGGCAGCCGATCTTCTTATCCTCGGTAAGGCTGTTCAAGATAGCGTTGACATCATCGGCACTCTTGCAGGCGTCAAACGTGGTGTCCGTGCCCTTGACTATGAGCCTCTGAGATGCTTCGTAATAGGGATCGGAGAAGTTGACATACTCTTTACGATCCTCGCTTATGGTAAGACCCGCCATGGCGATGTCGCACTTGTGCTGACCGACGGAGAGGCAGACGGCGTCGAAGTCCATGTTCTGGATAACGAGCTCCTTGCCGAGCTTCTTGGCAACATAGGCGGCGATCTCCATGTCGATGCCGTAGTAGTCGTTGCCCTTCATGTACTCAAAGGGCTCGAAAGCGGCGTTGGTCGCAACAACGAGCTGATCCTTGCTCTCATCGAGAGCTGCGGACTTGACGGCCTCGGGAGTTCCGTTGCTGAAATACTTGTCGCAGATAGCGTCGAATGTTCCGTCGCTCTTCATCTCTTTGATTATGTCGTTTACCTGAGTAAGCAGCTCGGGCTGATTTTTGTCAACGCCGAAAGCATACTGCTCGCTGGTCAGGTCATAGTTTATAACCTTAACCGCGGGGGTCTTTTCCTTGTCTTTGTTATCCTTGTTGCCGCCGCAGGCTGCAAACGCGGTGCATATGCAAACGAGCGCAAGCACGAGGGCGATTATCTTCGTAAGCTTTTTCATGATTTTTTCCTCCTGTTTTCAGTTGATGTCTGTATTATAGCACCATATTTTTAAAATGCAAGGGATTTTTGAATATTTTTTCATCTTTTTGGCAGTTTTCTGTATTTTGACGGTAAATATGCAACGATATTCACTCGTTATTGAATATTTTCACCAATGTATCCTCCGGGATGAACGAGCGGCAGAAGTCCGCAAAGTCCTGCGGGGGCGGCGCACAGAGGCGAACCTCCTCCCCGGAAGCGGGGTGAACGAAGTCACATTCGGCGCAGTGGAGCAGATGATGACCTATAAAATCCTCCGGTGCGCCGTACATCGTGTCGCCGGCAAGGGGCGCGCCCTCGGACGCGAAATGCACCCTTATCTGATGTGTTCTGCCCGTCTCGAGCCTGAGGCTCAGCAGGCTGTATTCGTCCCCGGCGAAGAGGCTCTCCCAGTGAGTGACCGCGCTCTCGCTCCCCGGCATATCGCCGCACGCGCGCAGAGTTTTCATCGGGTCGGGTCGGTATATCGGCTTGTTTACGGTTCCGCTGCCCTCAAAATGTCCGCGCACAACAGCCATGTATCTCTTATTTATATTGCCCGAAAGCCGCGCCGCCGCGTAGCGGTTCAAGGCGCAGACGACAACGCCGGACGTGCCCTTGTCGAGCCTGCCGACGCAGCGAAACACCGCGCTCTTTCCCTCGCCTTTCAGGTGCCCCGCCACCGCGTTTGCGAGCGTGTCGCCCTGGTGGTTGTGGGTCGGGTGCATGGCAAGAAACGGCGATTTGTTGACGGCGAGCAGGTCTGCGTCCTCGTATATTACATCTATATTTATGTCGATAGGCTCGACAGTCTCGCTCTCTGCGGGCAGCGTCACCGTGACCACATCGCCCGCGTGCAGGCGGTCTATGGTTCTGAGCGTCTCGCCGCCGCGGGTTATGCCGCCGTCGATGCGCTTTAGCGAGCTCAACGTGCGCGCCGAAATTCCCGCGCAGCCGCGCAGAAAATAAAACGCCTTTTTGCCCTCGTATTCCTCGGGCACCGTGAATTCAAGTTTTCTGTTCAAGCGCGACCTCCCGGAAATTATTTCGGCTTTCTGCCCGCCGCAAAAGGGTCTGCCCGTTTAGACGCAAGAAGCGCTTAAAAGAGCGAAAATCAACTAAAATAAAGGTCATAATCTGCGCTGTCGGACGTGAATTATGACCTTTATATTTTCTTTGGTCTGCGCTGAATTCGACAGTCCCGGAGCTTTTTATTTTTTCGCGCTCTCCCGCGCTATGCGCTCCTTCCAGCAGCGGTGGCACATCGCCTCATAGCGGTCGTTGCCGCCGAGGAGCACCTGCGAGCCGCTCGTCACGACCTGCCCGTTTTCGCCTATCCTCGCGTTGACGGTAGCCTTTCTGCCGCAGCGGCAGATGGTTTTTATCTCGGTTATGGAGTCCGCAATCTCGAGCAGCCTGCGGCTCCCCGGGAAAACGTGCGTCAGAAAATCGGTGCGCAGTCCGAAGCAGAGCACAGGAATATCGCACTCGTCGACTATTCTGCGCAGCTGGTCTATCTGAGCCTCGGTAAAGAACTGGCTCTCGTCGGAGATAACGACGTCGGCGTTTCTGCATTTCTCGCAGAACATTTCATATATATCGTCCTGCGGGGAAATAGCCTGCGCCTTTGCGCTCAGACCCACGCGGGAATACACGGTGTCCGCGCCGTCTCTTGTGTCAACGCTCGGCTTTATCAGCCATACCGTGCGGTCCTTTTCTTCATAGTTGAATTTGGTCATGAGCGCCTGGGCCGATTTTGATGAGCCCATTGCGCCGTATTTAAAATAGAGCTTTGCCATCAGTCAATCTTTACGGTCCAGCCGAACTCGTCGGGCAGCTTGCCCCACTGGATACCGGTGAGGGTATCATAGAGCTTCTGCGAGATCGGGCCTATCTTGCCGCCGTTTATCGTCATGTGCTTGTCGCCGTACTTGAGCTCGCCTATGGGCGAAATGACGGCCGCGGTGCCCGAACCGAACGCCTCGTCAAACTTGCCCTCGTCGTATGCCTTAACAAGCTCGCCGATTTCAATATCTCTCTCGGTGACCTTGTAGCCCATGTGGCGGAGAAGCTCGATGCAGGACTTTCTCGTGATACCGCCGAGTATACAGCCTCTGTCAAGGCTCGGGGTAATAACCTCGCCGTCAACGACAAAGAACACGTTCATCGCGCCGACCTCGTCGATATACTTTCTGTGAACGCCGTCGAGCCAGAGCACCTGAGCATAGCCCTGCTCCTCGGCAACCTCCTGCGCCTTCATTGATATAGCATAATTCGCCGCAGCCTTGGTAAAGCCGGTGCCGCCGGTAACGGCGCGGACATAGTGCTCCTCGACATAGATCTTAACGGGAGCAAGTCCGTTGTCATAGTATGCGCCGACGGGCGAGAGGATTATAACAAAAAGCAGGTGCTTCGCCGGATGAACGCCCACCATGGGGTCAATGGCGAAGATGAACGGGCGAATGTAGAGGGAAGTACCCTCGCTGTGCGGCACCCAATCCTTGTCGACCTCGACAAGAGTCTTGATAGCCTCAACGCCGAACGCCTCGTCTATCTTCGGGATGCAGAGACGGTCATTGGAGACATTGAGTCTCGCCATGTTCTGGTCGGGGCGGAAAAGGCCTATGCTGCCGTCGGCTCTTCTGTATGCCTTGAGTCCCTCAAAGTCGGCCTGGCCGTAGTGCAGGCACATGGCCGCGGGGTCAAGAGCTATCGGAGCATAGGGCACGATTCTCGGATTGTGCCAGCCCTCGCCCTCGTCATAGTTCATAATAAACATATGGTCGGTAAATATTTTGCCGAAGCCGAGCTTTGTCTCGTCTGTGGGCTTCGCTTTAGGAGCGGTAGTGCGCTCAATAGTTATCTTTTGCATAATGGCATCTCCCTTTATAAAGATAATACTTTTATTATATCATCGAGCTTCGCAATTTCAAGTGTTAAAGCGTTTAAATATTCAAGAAAAAATTGCCCTGTTTTTGTCGGAATACTATATTTTCAGTGAAGCGGGACGCGCAAAAAACTTCATTCGCCGCGCGCTTAAAGTTGACAATTGACTTATGTTTTGCTATTATATACTTGTATAATTTTATCATTATCTGTGTTACCCCATATTTCGTAAAGGAAGGTTTTCAATGCCTAACACCGACAATTTATGCATGAGCTGCATGAGACCTATCGGCGACGAGAAGCAGTGCCCCTACTGCGGATATCATGTCGATTCTCCCCAGCTTTCTCCCTATCTTCCGATAAAGAGCGTTGTTGCAAACCGCTATCTCGTCGGCAAGGTTCTGGACTTCAACGGTGACGGAGTCACCTATGCCGGATGGGACTTAACCGAACGGGTCGCAGTCAAGGTCAGGGAATTTCTGCCCGACGCCATCTGTTCGCGCGAAAACGGCGAGACGCAGGTCAGGGTCATGCAGGGATGCGAGCGCGCATACACCGACTGCTACCAGAGCTTTCTCGAGCTGTGGCGCAAGCTTATGCGCCTTATGGGACTTTCGACGCTTATAAGCGTGACGGACGTCGTTGAGGACAACGGCACAGCCTACGCTATATATGAATACACGGACGCCGTGCCGCTTAGAAAATATCTGCTCTCGACGAGCACGGGGTATATCCCGTGGGAGCGTGCGAGGCAGATGTTCATGCCCGCCCTTTCGGCGCTGGGCACTCTGCACTCGGCGGGAATAATCCACCGCGGACTCTCACCGCAGACGATACTCGTAACCCCCGACGGAAAGCTCAAGATATCGGGCTTCAGTATCTGGCAGGCACGCACGGCGCGCGGCGATCTGAATCCGGAGCTCTTCCCCGGCTACGCCGCCATCGAGCAGTACGGCTTCGAGGGTCAGCAGGGCGCATGGACGGATATTTATGCATTCGCGGCGGTTCTCTACCGCGCACTTATCGGCACCGACCCGATAATCGCCACCACCCGCGTGACTAACGACCGTCTGATGATACCGAGCAAATTTGCCGAGCAGCTCCCGGCTTATGTCATAAACGCGCTTATAAACGCGCTGCAGATCCTGCCCGAGGACAGAACCCGTTCCGTCGAGCAGTTCAGAGCCGAATTGTCCGCCTCTCCCACTGCGGCTTATGCGGGCGAAATTCAGGCTATGAGCGAGGGCGGCGACCGTTCGGCAGAGCCTATGCATGGCGAGGGCGCTTCGGCGGCGCCGAAAAAGAAAAAGAGCGCCGCGCAGCCGTTCCTCGTCGCGGGCGGAATAACGCTCGGAGTCGGCATAATCGTATTCGCAATTCTTATGGCGACGGTGTTCAGGGGCAGCTTTTCAAAGAAGAACCCCGGCAATGACCAGTCGACTCTCAACCCCTCCGTCACCGAGAGCACGAGCACGGAAACGATAGTTGTGCCCGATTTCAGGAACCTCAGCTATGAGGCTATATCGAAGAATCCCGTTTGGGACGGCAAGTTTACATTCAAGACGAAGTTCGAATACAGCGACACCGTCAAGGAGGGCTATGTCATTTCGCAGAGCCTGCCCGAGCAGACCACGGTCGCCATAGGCAGCGAGATAGAGCTCGTCATCAGCAGCGGCAAGGAGAGCGTTGACGTTCCCAACGTATTCGGCAAGAGCTATTCCGAGGCAAAGCAGATACTCACGGACAGCGGCTTTGTCTGCACCGTCGCGGGCAATTACACAGACGGCGTTGTCGTCTCGATGTCCGTCGAGCCCGGCTCAAAGGCTCCGAAAGGCACGCGCATCGAGCTTACCTTCTCGACCTCAAACGAGAACGACGTAACCTCCTCCGGCAGCAGCTCCGACGGCTCGATCTTCGACCGCTTCTTCGCGCAGTAAAAAGTATCCCGTCAAAAAGCGGATATGCAAAACCGTTTACAGCCACAGTGAGAAAGAATCACTGTGGCTGTTTTGCGTCTGACAGAAATGGACAAATCTGGATTTGTGTGAAAAAACGCCGTCAATCAAACAATTTTAATGTTGCAAATAGACATAATCGTGCAGAGGCGTATATTATCCGCCCGCGGTTTTGCGGTGACCGTAGGGGCGAACAAGGTTCGCCCCTACGGTGTACCTCTTGCAACTGCTCCGCTAATCTCAATTTACCGAGCCGATATAAAGTTATATTTTGACAACTGACGCAAAAAAGCAGCGCATCTATAAACAGTGCGCTGCTTTTCGTTTTTTATGTAGCTCTCGTTCAGCCGACTGCGGTTATTTGAACAGCTTTGTGTGCTTCAGTGCCGAATACAGCGGCAGTCCGAGCATGAGGCAGACTGCGAGCTCGCCCGCTCCGACTTCGAGCGCGGATATTGCGAACGCTGTGAGCTTGCCGCCCTCAACGGGGGTCAGCATCACTATCTCGAGTCCGACTATCACGGCGTTAAACAGCACGGGCATGAGCGAGGACAGTACCGGCAGCTTCTTTATCTGCACATTTCTGAGCATACGCCCGGTTATTGCGCCGAGCAGGGTTGCCGCCGAGCCGAAAAGCACATCCCATATGCCCATCGGGCTAGATATATTGCCTATAATGCAGCCTATTGTCAGCCCCGGTATTGCGGCGGGGGTGAGCGTGCAGAGCACGGTCAGAGCCTCCGAGAGCCTGAACTGTACCGGGCCGTAGGCGAGTGAGAACGCGGCGCTTAAATATGTCGCCGCCGCATAGAGCGCAGCGATAACCGCGCTCTCCGTCATGAATCGAACGGAAAGTTTTTTGTTTTTCATTTTTCTGCTCCTTTTGCTGCCATGCAGCGCCTTTAGTTTTGTTCGGCATCGGGCAATGCCTGTCGGGAAGGTCTCGAACCGACATTTTTATTTATATATATTAAAGATACTCCGCGAGGTCCTTCATGCTGTTTACTGCGACGCTCGCTTTTATATCCGAATTTTCATATTCCTCTCTCGTTGTGACGCCGCTGAACACGAGCGCACTCGGTATGCCGTGGGACGCGCCTATCGCGATATCGGTAGCTAAACGGTCGCCGATAAAAGCTATCTCGTCACGCGAGCATGAGAGCATATTTGTGATATAATCGACTGTAGCCGTCATGGGCTTGCCCATAATGAGAGGTCGCTTGCCCGTTGACGCGGCAAAGAGCTCGATCATCGAGCCGGTATCGGGCATGAAGCCGTCCGCCGTAGGGCAGTTGAGATCGGGGTGAGTCGCTATATACTCCGCGCCGTTTGCGATATACTTAGCGGCATTCCGAATCTTCTGATAGGTCAGCGTAGTGTCAAAGCCGAGCACCACGATATCGGGATTTTCTTCCGCAAGATTGACTCCCGCCGCCTTGAAATCGCCCGTCAGGCGGTCGTTGCCCAGAAGATAGACGCTCTTGCCGGGGCGGTGCCTCTTTAAAAAGTCTATCGTAACATGGGACGAGATTATCACGCGCTTTTCGTCGACGGGGAAGCCCATTTTTGCGAGCTTGTCCCTGCACGACTCGACATTGTTCGACGAATTGTTCGTGAAGAAATAGAAGTCCCGCCCGCTCTCGCGCACCTTTTTAAGAAAACCGTCCGCGCCGGGGATAATGTTTCCGTCGAGATAGAATGTCCCATCCATATCGACAATAAAATACTTCGTTTTTTCAAAAATACTCTTGTCTGCCAAAATTCCACACACTTTCTCTCAAGGCTCGTATATCGAGCGCAGTGTCAGATATTATACCACAAAAACTATAGGTTTTACAACACTTCTTTTTCGTCCTCAGAGGCGATTTTTAGACACTTTTGCGGTTTGTGTCGCATTGCAGTTTATAAATATTCAACTAATTTTTGAATTTTCAATGAATCTTTTATTTTTACTATAGACTTTTTTCTTCGGATATTTTAAAATTGTATGTATAACACGTCGGCTCGGAGCCGATAAAACGGAGGATTAAGAATATGGCAAACCAGAATCTCGAGTTTGGCAACAGACTCAAGACCTTTCGCACCCTTAACGGTCTGACACAGGGGGAAGTGGCCGAGGTGCTGAAGCTTGACCGCTCGACCTACACCTATTATGAAAAAGGCCGCGTTCCGAATCTCGATACTCTCAACAAGCTCTCAAAGCTCTTTAACGTGTCCGTCGCCGAGCTCATCGGCGAGCGCGACGACGGTGCGCTTGACGTTATCAAAAACGCAAGCAGGGAGCTGCACGTTGAGAGCATCTTTTTGAGACCGGACGAAAAACAGCTGATACTCAATCTTCGCCTCTGCTCCGCCTCGGACAGACAGAAGATAGCGGAAAAGGTCAATCAATACGTCGAAAAGAGATCCAAATAAGGACATCGGATGGACAAATTCAAGCTCGAAAACCTCGGCAGCGGAATAACCGCGGTCATCTCGAAGGAACACGGCTTCGGGACGGATGCCCTCCTGCTCGCAGACTTTGCGGCAGTGAGGGAGAATAACCGCTGCTGCGACATGGGCAGCGGCTGCGGGATAATCCCCTTGCTGTGGCTCAAAAAGAATATGAGCAGACCCGTTGCCGCAGTTGAGATAAGCGAGCAGGGCTGCGAGCAGATGAAAAAGGCTGCCGAGGTTAATTCTCTCGGCGGCCGTCTTGAGATATTTAACGAAGATTTGCGCAGGGTGCGCGAATTTCTCCCCGCGGGGGAATTTGACGTTGTGACGATGAACCCGCCCTACAAGGCCGAGGGTGCGGGAATAGTCAGCGCGGACGGGGCGGCGGCGATGGCGCGCCACGGACTGTGCTGCTCGCTCGACGATATGTGCACAGCCGCCGCGTGGCTTTTGAAATTCGGCGGAAAATTCTGCGTGTGTCTGCGCCCCGAGCGGCTTTGCGAGCTGATGTGCAAAATGAGCGCCGCCGGCATTGAGCCGAAGAGGCTCAGAACCGTCTCGAAGCTGGACGGCTTTGCGCCGTGGCTCGTTCTTGTCGAGGGACGGCGCGGCGGAAAGCCCGGAATGACGGTCGAGCCCCAGCTAAACATCTATGACGGGGACGGTTACTCGGAATATATGAAATCGCTCTATTCCGACTACGAACGAGAGCGTGAAAATAATGACCGCGAAAGGAAAAAGACTGACTGATGAGCGCTGTACTTTATGTTGTCGGCACACCGATAGGCAATCTCGGCGACCTCTCCCCCCGCGCAGTCGAGGCATTTGAAAGCTGCGACTTTATAGCCGCGGAGGACACGAGGGTGACGCTGAAGCTCCTCAATTCGTTTGAGATAAAAAAGCCGATGATAAGCTATCACGAGCACAACAGATTCGAGATGAGCCCGTGCATTGTCGCAAGGCTGTTAAACGGCGAGAGCTGCGTGCTCGTCACTGATGCGGGTATGCCCGCGATATCCGACCCCGGCGAGGATTTGGTGCGAATGTGCCATGAGCACGGGATAAAAGTCGAGTCCGTGCCGGGCCCCACCGCTTTTGCGACTGCTCTGGCGATATCGGGTATGCCCTCGGGTCGGTTTACCTTTGAGGGCTTTTTGAGCGTCAACAAGGCGAGCCGCACCGAGCATATACAGAGCATAGTCAAAGAGCCGCGCACCATGATATTCTATGAGGCGCCGCATAAGCTGGGCGCGACGCTGCGTGACCTTTCCGCCGCACTCGGCGACAGGGAAATTGCAATAGTCCGCGAGCTGACGAAGATACACGAAGAGGTCATACGCACCACCCTCTGCGCCGCCGCCGAGAAATATGCAAACGGCGGACTGAAGGGCGAAATAGTGCTGATTATAGAGGGCGCAAAGCCCGAAGAAAAAGAGAAGATGACCGTAGAACAGGCAGTCGAAGAGGCGAAAAGGTTCGTATCAAACGGCGACTCCGCATCGGAGGCCGCAAAGAAGGCGGCGAAGCTCAGCGGTCTGAAAAAGGGCGACATATATAAGCTTATGCAGGGAGAGAAGGACAATGGCTGAGGCATTAAAGCAATATTGGTATCTGGCTGTCGCACTCGTTGCGGTTGCGATTTTTACCGTCTGGGTCGTCAAAAAGGCTGCCGAGGCGGCTGGCAGAACACGTGCGGAGCGCGAGGCGCAGATGAAGAAGCTGGAATATGAATCGGGCGTTCGCAAGGAGTTCGCCGAGATCTCCGAGGAGAAGCTCAGAAGCGCCGACAAAAAGCGCGCCTTTGACGGCGTTGCGATGAACATTCAGCGCTATCTCGAAAAGCAGAGCAATATGAATGCGGCGTTCGCCGAGCTCCCCGACGCAAAAAAACAGATATACGCGCTCTACTATCTTTTTGATGACTCTCAAAAGGGTCTGAGCGAGTTTTTCAAATGCAATTCCGCTCCCCTGACCCCCGAGGCTCTGAAAGCGGTCGAATCCCTGTTCCCCCGCGATGCGGCCGAGGCATTTGCCGGCGAGTACCGCGCCTATGACCCCAACGACGAAACCGCCTCGCTCATCCCCGCGGAGACAGAGAAAAACGACGAGAAATATGCACAGGCAATGAAGGACTTTGATTTCTACAATGCCACAGTTGAGTTTATAATAAAAAATCTTAATGATTTTTGCTGATATCCGACTTATTTTTTATTCAAGGTAAAGTATAATAGACTTGGAACTCCGCTTTGCGGACAAAATTAAAATACGGGAGGAACCGGTATGGACTTCAAAGGCAGCAGAACTCAGGCAAATCTCATGGCGGCTTTCGCCGGAGAATCACAGGCAAGAAACAAATACACCTACTACGCCTCAAAGGCAAAGAAGGAAGGCTACGAGCAGATAGCCGCGATTTTCACGGAGACTGCGGACAACGAAAAAGAGCACGCCAAAATGTGGTTCAAGGAGCTGCATGACGGCGCCGTTCCCTCGACCGTTGAGAACCTGCGCGACGCGGCGGCGGGCGAAAACTATGAGTGGACCGAGATGTACAGAGAGTTTGCCGAGGTAGCGCGCGAGGAGGGCTTTGACCGCATAGCCTCGCTGTTCGAGCTTGTAGGCAGCATTGAAAAGGAGCACGAGGAGCGCTACAACGCACTGCTCGGGAATCTCGAGAAGGGCATCGTTTTCGAGCGCAGCGAAGAGGTCGTCTGGGTATGCCGCAACTGCGGTCACATCCATGTCGGCAAGTCTGCGCCCAAGGTCTGCCCCACCTGCGCACATCCGCAGGCCTACTTCGAAATTAAAAAGACAAACTATTGATAAGCACGTCAAGCTCTGTCCGCCGTCCCGCGGGCGGAGCTTTTTATTCCCCGAATACGGGCAAAAAAAGTAATAATACAGAAAACACACGATTTATTTGGTTATTTTTTACAAAAAATTTACATCGAATCCTATTTACGTTTGAATAAAGTAGTCAAAAACCGCTTGAAAAAATTTATAATCGAGTGTATAATTTATTTAATAATACATCATTAGAGGAAAGTGAGAACCTTAAATGCTTAATGAGAATATCCCGATGTACCTTTTCCATCAGGGTACAAATGCAAAAGCATATGAGTATCTCGGCTCACACCGCGACGAAGAGGATGAGAATTTTACCTTTTTCCGCGTATGGGCTCCGCACGCCGTTGCCGTTTTCGTCGCCTGCGATAAAAACGAATGGACGGGAGAGGGCTTTGAGCTCAAGCGCATAAACGAACAGGGTCTCTGGGAGGGACGCTTCGAGGGCTTTAAGGATTATGACGCCTACAAGTATCTCATCATCGCGCAGGACGGACGCAAGCTGATGAAATGCGACCCCTACGCATTCCACGCCGAGACGCGTCCCGGCACCGCCTCAAAGATTTACGAGCTCGGCGCGTTCGAGTGGACAGACAGCGCATGGCTGAAAAAACGCCGCAGGAAGAATATCTACAGCTCCCCCGTGAATATATATGAGCTGCACGTAGGCTCATGGCAGCGCTATCCCGATGGGAACACGCTCTCCTACCGCGAGCTCGCGGACAGGCTCGTGCCCTATGTTCTCGACATGGGCTATACGCACATCGAGCTGCTGCCGATAATGGAGCACCCGTTTGACGGCTCCTGGGGCTATCAGGTCACCGGTTACTTTGCGCCTACCTCGCGCTACGGCACTCCGGACGACTTCATGTATTTCGTTAATAAATGCCACGAAAACGGCATAGGAGTTATATTGGACTGGGTCCCGGCGCATTTCCCGAAGGACTCGTTCGGCCTCTACGAATTTGACGGAGAGGCCTGCTACGAATACGCCGACCCCAACAAGGGCGAGCACAAGCAGTGGGGCACGCGCGTCTTTGACTACGGCAGAACGGAGGTTCAGAGCTTCCTCATGTCGAGCGCGCTGTTCTGGCTCGAGGTCTATCACGTTGACGGACTGAGAGTCGACGCCGTCGCCTCCATGCTCTATCTCGACTACGGGCGCGAGGACGGCGAATGGAGCCCGAACACCTACGGCGGCCGCGAAAATCTCGAGGCCGTGGCATTCATAAAGAAGCTCAACGAGACTATATTCGGCGAGCACGGCGACGTGCTGATGATAGCCGAGGAGAGCACCTCATGGCCGATGGTCTCGAAGCCCGTCTATCTCGGCGGTCTGGGCTTCAACTTCAAATGGAATATGGGCTGGATGAACGACTGTCTGCGGTATTTCTCGCTCGACGGTCTGTTCAGGAAGTTTAATCACGACTGCCTGACCTTCTCGTTCTTCTACGCCTTCTCCGAGAATTTCGTGCTGCCCATCTCGCATGATGAGGTCGTCCACGGAAAATGCTCGCTGATAAACAAAATGCCCGGTACATACGAAGAAAAATTTGCGGGAGTGCGCTCATTCCTCGCATATATGATGGCTCATCCAGGCAAGAAGCTGCTCTTCATGGGTCAGGAGTTTGGCCAGTTCATCGAGTGGAACTACAAGCAGGAGCTCGACTGGCTGCTGCTCGACTACGATATGCACAGAAAGCTCAAGGAGTTTTCGCGCACGCTCAACCGCTTCTATAAGCGCAACCCGACAATGTGGGAGATAGACTACAGCTGGGAGGGCTTCAGCTGGATATCCAGCGACGACAGCGCAAACTCCGTCATAGCCTTCCGCCGCATTGACAAAAGCGGTGACGAGCTGATAGCCGTGTGCAACTTCACTCCCGTCACGCGCGAAAAATACCGCATCGGAGTCCCCGAAAAGGGCACCTACCGCATAGTTCTCAACACGGACAGCACCGAGTTCGGCGGCAGCGGCACGAAGATACAGAAAACCTACACGTCTAAACCGATCCCGATGCACTCGTTCGAGCAGAGCATCTCGCTCACTCTCCCGGGTCTGTCGGTCGTTTATCTGAAAAAACAAGGCAAGAAAACTGATAACAAGGAGGAATAAATATGGCCAGAAAAACAGAATGTATCGCTATGCTGCTCGCCGGCGGTCAGGGCAGCAGGCTCGGTATTCTGACCAAAAATATGGCAAAGCCTGCCGTCCCCTACGGCGGCAAGTACAGGATAATCGATTTTCCGCTGTCGAACTGCGTAAACTCCGGCATCTACACAGTCGGCGTGCTCACGCAGTATCAGCCGCTCGAGCTCAACGATTATATCGGCAACGGCCAGCCGTGGGATCTTGACAGGGAGAACGGCGGCGTGCATATCCTCTCGCCCTACCAGCAGATAAAGGGCACCGAGTGGTACAAGAACACCGCCAACGCCATATATCAGAACATAACGTTTATCGACCGCTATTCGCCCGAATATGTCCTTATCCTCTCCGGCGACCACATCTATAAGATGGACTACTCGAAGATGCTCGCCTATCACAAGGAGAAGAACGCCGACTGCACGATAGCCTCGATTGAAGTCCCGTGGGAGGAGGCCTCCCGCTTCGGTCTGATGTTCGTCAACGACGACGGCTCGATATCCGAGTTCGAGGAGAAGCCGAAGCACCCGCGCAGCAACAAAGCCTCGATGGGCATATACATTTTCACCTGGAGCAAGCTGCGCCGCTATCTTCTCGAGGACGAGGCCAACCCGGACTCCGGCAACGACTTCGGTCACGATCTCATCCCCGCCATGCACGCTGCGGGTGAGCGTCTCTTCGCCTATCAGTTTGACGGCTACTGGAAGGACGTCGGCACGATAGACAGCCTCTGGGAGGCAAACCTCGACCTGCTCAACCCCAAGGTGGACCTCGACCTGAGCGACCCGTCGTGGAAGATATATTCCCGCACCCCGACCGCCCCGCCGCACTATGTCTCGCCCGACGCCAAGGTTCAAAACTCCATGCTCACGGAGGGCTGCGAGATATCCGGCGATATCGACTTCTCCGTTATCTTCGCGGACGTTACGGTTGAAAAGGGCGCCGTGATAAGAGACTCGATAATCATGCCCGGCACGGTTATAAAGTCCGGCGCGGTGGTTCAATATGCCATTGTCGCGGAGAACGCGGTTATCGAGGAAAACGCCGTCGTCGGTGAGCGGCCCGAGGCCATGGATGACCTCGACAAATGGGGCGTCGCCGTTATCGGCAAGGGCGTTACGGTCAAAAAGGGCACGAAGATAGAGCCCAAGGCCATGTATGACGGAGAAAAGGAGGACGGACGCAAATGAGAGCCAACAATGTTCTCGGCATAATATATGCCAGCACCTATGACCAGTCGCTTCCCGAGCTTACAAATATGCGAACCATGGGTTCCGTCCCGTTCGGCGGAAGATACAGGCTCATAGATTTCCCGCTTTCCAATATGGTGAACTCCGGCATCTCCAAGGTCGGCGTTATAACCAAGAGCAACTACCGCTCGCTCATGGATCACCTCGGCACAGGCAAGCCGTGGGATCTGTCGCGTAAGCGCGAGGGTATGTTCATTCTGCCGCCGTTTAACTCCGCGGAGGACTCCGGCGGACTGTTTGCAAACAGAATAGACGCGCTCGTCGGCTGCGCCTCGTTTATATCGAGCTCGACCAACGAATATGTTCTGCTCTGCGACTGCAACACCATCTGCAATATAGATATCAACCTGCTCTTCGACGCGCACGAGCAGAGCGGCGCGGACATCACCGTAGCCTACTGCCACGGCACCGTCCCGGCGCTTAACAACACCATGACCTTTGACCTCGACTCCGACGGCAGAATAAAGGAGATTGCCATTTCCTCCGTCGGCGGCGAGGAGGGCGACTACTCGCTCAACGTGTTCCTGCTCAAGAAGTCACTGCTTGAAAGACTTATCTCTCAAGCAGCGAGTATGCACTACACAGACTTTGAGCGCGACCTTATTCAGGCGAATGTCGGCGTGCTGAAGATCTGCGGCTACAAGACGGAGGGCTTTGTCGTCACTCTCGACTCGCTCAAGAGCTTCTACGACGCCAATATGGCTCTGTTGGATCTCAACAACCGCTCCGAGCTGTTCTGCAGAAAGCGCCCCGTATATACAAAGGTACGCGATGAGGTCCCGGCTATTTACGGACTCGGCGCGGCGGTCAAAAACAGCCTCGTAGCCGACGGCTGCAAGATAGAGGGCACGGTTGAAAACAGTATCCTCTTCCGCGGCGTCACGATAGGCAAGGATGCCGTGGTCAAAAACTCCATCATCATGCAGGGCGCATACATAGGCTCCGGCGCAACGCTCAACAGCGTGATAATGGATAAGATCTCTATAATTAAACCCGACAAATCACTCTGCGGCACAAATACCTTCCCGGTATATGTCGGCAAGGGCATAGTGGTTTGAGCGAAAGGGGAATAGCAAAATGAAAGTCCTATATGCTGCAAGTGAGGCTCTTCCTTTCATGGCCAGCGGCGGGCTCGGCGACGTTGCCGGCTCTCTGCCCAAGGCGCTGCGCAAGCGTCTTGTCGGCTGCCGTGTTGTTATGCCGCTCTACGGCGGAATAAAGCAGGAGCTGCGCGACCAGATGCAATTTATTACGCATATCACCGTGCCCGTCTCATGGCGCAGACAGTACTGCGGCATCTTCGAGGCGAAGGTGGACGGCGTAATCTTCTACTTCATCGACAACGAGTATTATTTCAAGCGCGACGGCATCTACGGCCACTATGACGACGCGGAGCGCTTTGCGTTCTTCTCCCGCGCCGTGCTCGAAATAATCCCGTATATCGACTTCAAGCCCGACGTTATTCATTCGAATGACTGGCAGACGGCTCTCGTCCCGGTCTATTATTCGACGATGTACGCAAACCGCGAGGGCTACGAGAACATAAAAAATATTTTCACCATCCATAACATCCAGTATCAGGGCGTTTACGGCAAGGAGATTCTCGGTGACGTGTTCGGTCTGGGTGAGCAGCACGAACGTCTGCTCGACTTCGGCGGCAACCTCAACCTGATGAAGGGCGCTATCGAATGCGCCGACGCCGTGACGACCGTCAGCCCGACCTACGCAGAGGAGATACTCGACCCCTGGTTCAGCCACGGGCTTGACCCGATTCTGCGCGAGCGTCAATATAAGCTCCACGGCATTTTGAACGGCATCGACACCGATGTATATGACCCGGAGCATGACGCGGCGATAGCGAAGCCTTTCTCCGCAAATAATCCCGACGGCAAGAAAGAGGACAAGGCCGACCTTCAGCGCGAGTTCTCCCTGCCCGTGCGCGACGATGTGCCGATAATCGGCATGGTCTCGCGCCTTGTGTCGCACAAGGGACTTGACCTCGTAAAGGCCGTCCTCGACGAGCTGCTGAGCACCACCGACGTTCAGCTCGTTGTGCTGGGCACGGGCGACTGGGAATATGAGAACTTCTTCCGCGAGGTTGAGGCGCGTTACCCGGGAAAAGTCGGGCTGAGAATAGCCTTTATCCCCGACCTTGCGCGCAAGATATACGCGGGCTGCGATATGTTCCTCATGCCGTCCAAGAGCGAGCCCTGCGGACTCTCGCAGATGCTCGCGCTCAGATACGGCACTCTCCCGATAGTCCGCGAGACCGGCGGACTCAAGGACAGCATCACCGACTCCGGCGACGGCGAGGGCAACGGCTTCACCTTCAAGAGCTACAACGCCCATGATATGCTCGGCGCGATACGCAGAGCGTTGGGCGCATACGGGAACAGAGACTACTGGAATTCGCTCGTTGAGCGCGCGCTCAAATGCGACAACAGCTGGGGACGCTCGGCGAGAGAGTATATGCGCCTCTACAGAGAGACCGTAGGCAAGTAAAATAATTCAAACGGAGGACCGCAGTGACCGCCCGTGCAGCGGACGCCGCGGCCTCTTTTTTTTACGGTGAGAAAGTATGGTTATTAAGTCCGACATGATAGACCGTCAGCTTCGCCCGATAGGCGAGGCTATCCGCTTTGTCTGGCCGAGCTTCAGCGAGCGGAAGTTCAAGCTCTGCAACTTTATTCTGAAAAACTTCGGGCGCGGCGCTGACGTTACGCCGTGGAAGATAAAATGCGAGCAGATAAAAATCCCGCGCGCGGACGGGAGCGAGCTGCGCCTGTGCGTATACTCGCCGAGAAAGCGCGAGGGCGAAATGCCCGGGCTGCTGTGGATTCACGGCGGCGGCTACGCCATGGGCATACCCGAGCAGGATCACGGCTTCGTGCGCTCGTTTGTCGGCGCAACAGGCTGCGTCATGGTCGTGCCGGACTACAAAAAATCGCTCTACGCTCCCTTTCCCGCCGCACTTGAGGACTGCTATCTCGCCCTGCTCTGGCTCAAGGAAAACGGCGAAAAATACGGCATGAGACGAGACAAGATATTCGTCGGCGGCAACAGTGCGGGCGGCGGGATGACCGCGGCGCTCACGCTCTACGCCCGCGACAGGGGCGAGGTTAACATAGCGTTCCAGATGCCGCTCTACCCGATGCTCGACGACCGCCCGACCGAGACTTCAAAAAACAATGACGCGCCCGTCTGGAACACGAAGTCGAACATAGCCGCGTGGAAGCTCTATTTGGGCGGCGACTACGGCACGGACAGAGTCTCGAAATACGCCGCGCCCGCGCGCGAGACGGACTTTTCCGGTCTGCCGCCGACGCTCACGTTCATTGGCAGCATAGACCCGTTTCTTGCGGAGACAAAGAGCTATGTCGGGGCGCTGCGCGCGGCGGGTGTTCCCGTTGAGTTCAGGATATTCGAGGGCGGATTCCACAGCTTCGATGTATATTATTTTGCAAACATCGCCAAGGAGGCGAACAAATTCATCCGTGACGGCTTCAAATATGCGGCGGAGCACTGCTCCGCCCCTCAGCCGGAGGATAAATAAACCGTGGACAGCGGCATATGCCGCTGTCCACGGTTTTTCATATTCGGTTATCTGTTCCAAAGGGCTTTAAATTCATCCTCGCCGTATCCGCGCAGGATATAGTAATACTCCGTTTTGTCTCCGTTTTGCACCTGAACTCCGGGCGCGCCCTTGAGCGTTATACGCTCCTCCCGCCCGTCGGAGTATTCGACGGTGAACATAAAGCTCCAGCCCTTCCAGCCGGAATATTTGAAGAAGCTCTTATAAAGCGTTATGCTGCCGAGCTTCTCCGCAAGCTCGCGGCACTGGCTGTCGGTGAGCACGATTTCATCCGGCGGCGCTTGCGTCACTGTGGATTTCGCGGTGATTTTTGCAACATTTTCGGCGTCGAGGCTTACCGTATGCACGCGGGCAGCGAACACGGCCGAGGCAACGACAAGAATGAGCATAATCGCCGCTAAAACTGTTTTGCGGTGCTTTTTCATATGCTGCTCCTTTCTCTGTGTCCCGTGGATTACCCTTCTCCGATTAAATCCTAACATATTTATTGCGTTTTTGCAACTTGTTTGCAAAAAACAGCGCCGCAGGGGAAAACCTCTGCGGCGTTGAAAATCAATTTTTTATCTCTTCAGGCTCAGCTCAGACGAGCTCGATGATGCACATCTCTGCTGCGTCTCCTCTGCGGGGACCTGTTTTGATTATGCGGGTATAACCGCCGTTAACGTCCTTATATTTCGGGGCGATCTCATCAAAGAGCTTCTTGGCAACATCCTCTTTGGTGATGTATGCCATGACTTTGCGCTTCGAGTGAAGTGAGTTGTCCTTAGCTATGGTGATCATCTTCTCGGCCATAGCGCGAACTTCCTTAGCCCTTGTAACGGTGGTCTCTATCCTGCCGTTCTCGAAGAGATATGTGACCATACCTCTGAGCATAGAAATACGGTGATCCGTAGTTCTGCCAAGTTTTCTGGTTCCGGGCATTTTATTCACACTCCTTTACCGTAGTGAGTCTTATTCCTCTTCCTTGCTGAGGCTCAGGCCCATGGATTTGAGCTTAGCGATAACCTCGTCAAGGGATTTTCTTCCGAGGTTGCGGACTTTCATCATGTCCTCCTCGGTCTTGCTGATCAGATCTTCAACAGTGTTAATGCCGGCTCTCTTCAAGCAATTGAAGGAACGCACAGACAGGTCAAGCTCCTCAATAGTCATCTCGAGGACTTTCTCCTTGGCATTGTCGCTCTTGACAACCATAATCTCTGTATCGTACGCCTCATCGGAGAGGTCGCCGAAGAGAGAGAGATGCTCGTTGAGGATCTTGGCTCCAAGGGATACGGCCTCCATCGCATGGATGGTGCCGTCGGTCCACACCTCAAGCGTGAGCTTGTCGAGGTCGGTAACATGACCTACGCGGGTGTTTTCGACTGTGTAGTTGACCTTTAACACGGGTGAATAGATCGAGTCGATGGCGATAACGCCTATAGTGGGCGGGAACTTCTCCTTATTGCGCTCGGCCGAATAATAGCCTCTGCCCTTGTCGCAGACAAGCTCCATGTGGACGTTCGCGCTGCTGTCAAGAGATGCAATATGAAGCTCCGGGTTGAGGATCTCAACCTCAGAATCCGTCTGAATGCTGCCTGCGGTGATCTCGCACTCGCCGGAAGCGTCTATATAGACAGTCTTAGGACCATCGCCGTGGATCTTGAGTATGACATCCTTGAGGTTGAGGACGATCTCCGTGACGTCTTCCTTGACGCCGGGAATCGTTGAAAACTCGTGCAGGATACCATCGATCTTAACGGAGATTATAGCATATCCCGGAAGTGAAGAGAGCAGGACGCGGCGCAGGGAGTTACCGAGGGTCGTTCCGTAACCTCTCTCAAGGGGTTCTACGATAAACTTGCCGTAGGTTCCGTCGGGCGTAATGCCTTCTGTTTCGATCTTGGGCTTCTCGATTCCGATCATTCAAAACCCTCCTTTTTATAAAACGCGGCAAGGCCGCTGAAAGAGTATTGCTCAAAAACAAGCCGTTTAAGCGGCATTATTTCGAGTACAACTCGACGATAAGATGCTCTTCGACGGGAACCATGATCTGGTCTCTCTCGGGAAGGGCGACGACCTTAGCGGTGAGCTTGTCGGCGTCAGCCTCGAGCCATGCGGGCACGGGACGGGCGGCGTTAGTCTCAAGAACAGCCTTGATCTTGTCGCTCTCTCTGCTTCTTTCCTTAATCGAAACAACATCGCCGGCTTTAAGAAGGTATGACGGGATGTCAACTTTCTTGCCGTTTACTTTATAATGGCCGTGAACAACGAGCTGTCTTGCTTCGGCTCTGGAGTTAGCCCAGCCGAGAAGATAAACTACATTGTCAAGTCTGCTCTCGCAGATACGAAGAAGGTTTTCACCGGTGACACCCTTCTTGCGCTCAGCCATGAGGAAATACTTGTGGAACTGGCCTTCCTGAATACCATAGTAACGCTTAGCCTGCTGCTTCGCTCTGAGCTGCAAACCGTATTCAGAGGTCTTTTTGCGGCTCTGGCCGTGCTGACCGGGGGCATAAGAACGGCGCTCAAAAGCGCACTTGTTGCTGTAGCAGCGCTCACCCTTGAGGTAGAGCTTCTTGCCCTCGCGGCGGCACATCTTGCAGACCGCACCTGTATATCTTGCCATGTGTTACACCTCCTAAAATATTGGTTACACGCGCCTTCTCTTGGGCGGGCGGCAGCCGTTGTGGGGAATGGGAGTCGTGTCCTTAATAAGGGTGACTTCAAGACCCGCCGTCTGCAGCGCTCTTATAGCAGCTTCTCTGCCGGCTCCGGGGCCCTTAACATAAACCTCAACCGTCTTCATACCGTGCTCCATAGCAGCCTTAGCAGCTGTCTCTGCGGCAGTCTGAGCAGCAAAGGGAGTAGATTTTCTTGAGCCTCTGAAGCCCATTTCACCGGCACTTGCCCAGGAAACAGCGTTGCCCTGAGTGTCGGTTATAGTGACGATGGTGTTGTTAAAGGTGGATTGGATATGGACTGCACCGCGCTCAATGTTCTTGCGCTCTCTGCGCTTGCGGGTGCCTGTTGCTTTTTTGCCGGAAACTTTGGTAGCCATATTATCCCTCCTTGATTACTTCTTCTTGTTAGCAATGGTCTTCTTGGGACCCTTGCGTGTACGGGCATTGGTCTTCGAACGCTGACCTCTTACCGGCAGGCCCTTGCGATGACGGACACCGCGGTAGCAGCCGATTTCAACGAGTCTCTTGATATCGAAAGCGGTCTCACGGCGAAGGTCACCCTCGACCTTGCAGTGATGATCTATATACTCACGAAGCTTAGAGACGTCATCCTCGGACAGGTCCTTGACTCTTATATCGGGATTAACTCCTGTTGCGGCGATAATATCGCTTGCGGTTTTGCGACCGATGCCGTAGATATAGGTCAGAGCGATCTCGACTCTTTTCTCTCTAGGCAGGTCAACACCTGAAATACGCGCCATTTGTCAGTTGCACCTCCATTGAATGGTTTGCGTCATTAGCCCTGACGCTGCTTGTGCTTGGGATTTTCACAGATGACCATTACTTTTCCCTTGCGCTTGATTATCTTACACTTTTCACACATTTTTTTGACAGAAGGTCTGACTTTCATTAGAATACCCTCCTTTTACTTGGAACGCCATGTTATGCGGCCCTTCGTCAGGTCGTATGGCGACATTTCGACCGTGACCTTATCTCCCGGAAGAATGCGGATGTAGTTCATCCTGAGCTTACCGGAGATATGAGCCAATATCTGGTGGCCGTTTTCCAGCTCGACCGTAAAGGTCGCGTTGGGCAGGGCCTCTACTACCGTACCTTCAATCTCGATCATATCCTGCTTTGACATATACTGACCTCCCTACAATGATGCAGTCTCATCCTCGAGCCTTCTGAGCGCGCGGCGCAGACGGCTGTCAAACGCCAGCTCCTCCTGCGTTACACGCAGCGAGGTCGGCTCGAGATGCTTGGGATTTTTGATTTTGGGTCTGAGGAGCTTTCGCTCCTTACCGTCGCAGACCTCGACACCGCTTGACGTAACGGCTGTGACTGCAAGCAGTCTGCCCTTATCGCGTCCGGCCGTCGATCTGACGACGCAGCCTCGTTGAAAGCTCATCATTAATCCTCCGCTTAAAGCTGAGTCATTATCTTCGGCCCGTCAGCCGTTATGGCGACGGTGTGTTCGAAATGAGCCGAGAGTTTGCCGTCTTTGGTTCTGACCGTCCACCCGTCGGGTTGAGTACGGATGGCCGCAGAGCCCTGATTTATCATCGGTTCGATGGCAATAGTCATGCCGGGCAGCAGGCGAACGCCTCTTCCTGGCGTGCCGAAATTCGGTACGCTGGGATCCTCATGGAGATTAGCACCCACGCCGTGGCCCGTGTATTCGCGAACGACGGAGAAGCCGCGCTCCTCGCAGTAGCTCGCAATAGCGAAGCCTATATCGCCGAGTCTGCCGCCTGCAACAGCCTTACTGATGCCTTCATAGAGGCTCTCTCTGGTCACGTCGCACAGCCGCTTCGCCTCGGGGGAAATGTCCCCGCAGGCGAAAGTGGCAGCGTTGTCGCCGGTATAGCCGTTTATCGAAGCGCCGAGGTCAATGCTGACTATATCGCCGCTTTTGATAATACGTCTGTGGCTGGGTATTCCGTGAATGATCTCATCGTTTATGGAAATGCATGCGGTAGCGGGGAACCCGTTATAATTAAGGAACGTAGGCGTGGCCCCTGCTTTGAGAATATATTCGTGTGCGATCTTATCGATCTGAGCGGTGGTAACGCCCGGCTCGACAGCCTCGCCCGCCACTTTTAATGCTCCCGCAGATATCCTGCAAGCCTCTCTCATCAGCGAGAGTTCGTGACTTGTTTTGAGCACTATCATGCTTATCCTCCGTTTTGCCGTTAGTTGCGGCGGGGCTTAATCAAGGAAGCCCTTGTAGTGACGCATCATCATCTGGCTCTCGAGCTGCTTAACAGTTTCAAGAGCAACACCGACAAGAATTATTATCGACGTACCGCCGAGCGAAATGTTCATGCCGTCAGCGTAGCTCGTTGCCTTTGAAAGGATGAGCGTGGTGATCTGCGAGAACAGGATCGGGAAGATAGCGACAACACTCAGAAGGAGAGCTCCGAGAAGTGTGATTCTCGAAATGATCCTTGCGATGTAGTCCGATGTGGGTCTGCCGGTACGGATACCGGGAATCATACCGCCGTTCTTGGCGATGTTCTGCGACATCTCAATAGGATTGTACTGGATGCTCGAATAGAAGTAGGCGAAAGCGATTATCAGTATGAAGTAGATAATGCCGTAAGCCCAGTGAGTCGAGGAGAACACGTTGAAGAAACCGGTCCAGAACTTGCTGGCCGAAAGCTTTGCGGCCGGAATGAACATCTGGATGGTGGGCGGGATGGAAAGAATCGAGCCTGCGAAGATGACGGGCATAACACCGGACATATTGACCTTTATCGGAATATGGGTGTTCTGGCCGCCGTACATCTTGCGTCCGACGACGCGCTTGGCATACTGGACGGGAATGCGTCTCTCTGCATTATCCATCCACACGATGAATGCTATCATCAGAACAAGGATGACGCAGACAAAGGGTGAGAGGAAGTAGTAGACGCCGCCTCTTGACCAGTAGCTGCCGGTGCCCGTGCCGCCGAAGAGCTGGGTAATGAGCGAGGGGATTCTCGAAACGATACCCGCGAAAAGGATTATCGAGATACCGTTGCCGATGCCCTTATCGTTGATCTGCTCACCGAGCCACATGATAAGCGCGGTACCTGCCGTAAAGCAGAGGATGATGACGATGGCCTGGAAGACCATTGCAAAGCCCGTGTAGGCAGAGCCGTCAGCCGCCGTTGAAAGGTATCCGGCGCTTCTGATATAGAAGTAGTATGCTACGCTCTGGATGATACCGAGAACAACAGTAACATATCTTGTGATGGAAGCAATCTTCTTCTGACCGTCCTCTTCCTTCGCCAGTCTCTCCAGGGGAGGAATAGCGACGCAGAGGAGCTGCATGATAATCGACGAGTTGATGTACGGGGTGATCGACAGAGCGAACAGAGTACCGTAGTTGAACGCGTCACCGGTCATCATAATGAGGTAGTTGAGGAAGGTGCTGCCCTCCTGAACCAGGTTTCCGCCCTTAACGAGAATGTTTGTGAACGGAACCGGAATAGCGGAGCCGATTCTGAAAATAAGGATTATCAGAGCGGTGAAGAGAATCTTCTTTCTGAGCTCCTGAATCTTCCATGCGTTGACAAAAGTCTTGAACATTTTAGATTACCTCTGCCTTTCCGCCCGCAGCCTCAATCTTAGCCTTGGCGGAAGCAGAAAAAGCATTAGCCTGAACTGTTAGCTTCTTCGTAAGTTCGCCCTGTCCTAAGACTTTGACGCCGTCGAGAGTCTTTTTTACAAGACCGGACTCGACGAGGGCTTCTATAGTTACGGTAGCGCCGTCATCGAACTTGTCGTTGATGGCTGCCACGTTAACAGTTGCGATCTCTTTCGCAAAAATGTTGACAAAACCTCTTTTGGGTATTCTTCTCTGAAGGGGCATCTGGCCGCCTTCGAAACCGATATGCGCGTTGCTTCCGCTTCTTGCCTTCTGGCCTTTATGGCCCTTACCGGCGGTCTTACCCTGGCCGGAAGCAGCGCCTCTGCCTATACGCTTACGCTCTTTGACAGAGCCGGGTGCAGGTGAAAGCTCATGCAATTTCATCATTCAGCACCTCCTTGCTCGACTTCGCTCGTCTCGACAAGGTGGGCAAGCTTTCTTATCTTGCCGCGAGTGGCAGCGTTGTCAGGCTGAACTGAAACGTCGCCGATCTTGTGGAGACCGAGTGCATAGGCGGTGGCAATCTGAGGTTTCGTACTTCCGATAAGGCTCTTGACGAGCTTTACGTTAATATCTGCCATTGTTGTCCACCCTCCTTAACCTAAAATTTCTTTTTCCGACTTGCCTCTTATAGCCGCAACTTCATCGACGTTGCGAAGCTGTGCAAGACCGTCAAGTGTTGCTCTGACGACGTTACAGGGGTTGTTGGATCTGAGAGCCTTAGCACGGATGTCTCTGATGCCGACAGTCTCGACGACTGCACGGACAGGACCGCCGGCGATAACGCCGGTACCGGGTGCGGCGGGCTTGAGCAGGACAACGCCTGCGCCGAACTTACCTATAACCTCGTGGGGAATGGTCGTTCCCTTAAGTGAAACCTTCATCAGGTTCTTCTTCGCATCTTCGATACCCTTGCGGATGGCGTCCGGAACTTCGCCGGACTTGCCGAGACCGAAGCCGACGATTCCGTTGCCGTCACCGACGACTACGAGAGCGGCAAACTTGAATATACGGCCGCCCTTAACGGTTTTCGATACGCGGTTGATAGTGACAACTCTTTCTGTGAGTTCATATGCCGATGCATCAATCTTAGCCAAAAGTATCCTCCCTTTCCTTAGAAGTTGAGGCCGCCCTCACGGGCGCCTTCGGCCAGTTCCTGAACACGGCCGTGATAAACGTAGCCGCCGCGGTCGAAAACAACATCGGTTATTCCCTTTTCGGCTGCTCTCTTTGCCAGTGTGATGCCCACCTTGCGGGCTGCGGATTTATTTCCGCCGTAATCCTCAAAATCCTTCTCAACAGTAGAGGCTGAAACAAGGGTCTTGCCTGAAACATCGTCTATGATCTGAGCATAGATGTGCTGCAGGGAGCGGAATACATTAAGGCGGGGGCATTCTGCAGTTCCGGAGATCTTAGCACGCACTCTGGTGTGGCGCTTCTGTCTTGCTTTCTTGCTGTCCGGTCTGTTAACCATAACTTTTCACTCCTTAACCTAAACTTACTTGCCGCCCTTGCCGGCCTTACCTTCCTTGCGGCGGATATGCTCATCAACATACTTGATGCCCTTGCCCTTATACGGCTCGGGGGGACGCTTCTCGCGAACTTCCGCTGCAAACTGGCCGACCTTCTGCTTGTCGGGACCGGAGATAATGATCTTGTTGGGCGCGGGAACCTCAATGGTGATACCGTCAATCTCGGTCATTCTGACCTGATGCGAGAAACCGATATTGAGGACAAGATCCTTGCCCTCCTTAACGGCACGGTAACCTACGCCGTTGACTTCAAGCTCCTTCTTGTAGCCCTCGCTGACGCCGGTCACCATATTGGCGACGAGTGTGCGGGTAAGGCCGTGAAGGGACTTATTGAGCTTTGTGTCGTCGGGGCGCTTAACATGAACGGTTGCGCCGTCAACTTCGACAGACATATTGCTGTGCACGGTTCTGGTAAGCTCGCCTTTGGCACCCTTAACGGTGACAGTGCTGCCGTCCACCTGCACAGTAACCCCTGCGGGGATTGCGATGGGTTTGTTTCCTATGCGTGACATTTACAGCACCTCCTTACCAGATAAATGCAAGGACTTCGCCGCCGACATTGGCCTTGCGAGCATCCTTGTCCGTCATAATGCCCTTGCTGGTTGAGAGGATAGCGATACCGAGACCCTTCATGACTCTGGGCATATCCTCGCAATTGGTATATATACGCAGACCGGGCTTGGAAACTCTGCGCAAACCGGTTATAACCTGTGACTTGTTGGGGCCGTACTTGAGAGCTATCTCGATGACGCCCTGCTTGCCGTCGTCCTCAACCTTGAATCCCTTGATGTAACCCTCATCAAGAAGAATTTGAGCAATCGCCTTCTTCATATTGGATGCGGGAATCTTCACCGTATCATGCTTTGCGGAATTCGCATTGCGGATTCTTGTGAGCATATCGGCGATGGAATCAGTAATTTGCATACTGTTGAACCTCCTTTTGCAATTGCTCTTTTACCAGCTGGCCTTCTTGACGCCGGGTATCTGACCGGCATGAGCCAGCTCTCTGAAGCAGATGCGGCATACTCCGTATTTGCGAAGATAGGCGTGCGGTCTGCCGCAGATCTTACATCTGTTGTAAGCCCTTGAAGAATACTTAGCGGGTCTTGCCTGCTTAACCTTCATGGATGTTTTGGCCACCGTAATTCCTCCTTATTTTGCGAACGGAGCGCCCATGAGAGTGAGCAGCTCGCGTGCCTCTTCATCAGTATTAGCTGTAGTGACAAAGCAAATATCCATGCCTCTGACCTTGTCAATCTTATCGTACTCGATCTCGGGGAATATCAGCTGTTCCTTGATACCCAGAGAATAGTTGCCTCTGCCGTCGAAAGAGTTCGGGTTGATACCTCTGAAGTCTCTGACGCGGGGAAGGGCGAGATTGAAGAACCTGTCAAGGAACTCATACATTCTGTCTCCCCTGAGGGTAACTTTGGCACCGATAACCATGCCTTCACGGAGCTTGAAGTTAGCGATCGACTTCTTTGCTCTGCACATCACGGGTCTCTGACCGGTGATCTGCATGAGGTCGGAGACGACAGAATCGAGAACCTTGGAGTTCTCCTTTGCCTCGCCGCAAGCGATGTTGACCACAATCTTGTCAAGCTTCGGGATCTGCATGACACTCTTATACTCGAACTTCTTCATAAGAGCAGGTGCAACTTCGTTTTTATAGGTCTCTTTTAACCTTGCTGCCATTTGTCATGCTCCTCCCTTATTCGAATTCTGCAAGGCAGTCGCTCTTCTTGCAGGTGCGGACTTTCTTGCCTTTTGCGTTGATCTTGCTGCCGGTTCTGGTGGGTCTGCCGCACTTGGGGCAAACGAGCTGAACCTTGTCTGCATAAAGGGCGCTCTCAGCCTTGATGAGGCCGCCGGCCTCACCCATCTTGCGGGGCTTAACGTGCTTAGTGACGATATTCACGCCCTCGACAATGACCTTACCCTCGGAAGGGCTGACCTGGAGGACCTTGCCTCTCTTGCCGCGGTACTTGCCGTTGATGACGACAACCTCGTCACCGGTCTTAACATGAACCTTATTACTCATCGTTGCACCTCCGCCTTAAAGCACTTCGGGAGCCAGAGAGAGAATCTTGAGATAATCCTTCTCGCGCAGCTCTCTCGCTACCGGTCCAAAGATACGAGTGCCTTTGGGATTTTTATCTTCTTTGATGATAACAGCTGCATTCTCATCGAAGCGAATGTAGGTGCCGTCATCACGGCGAACTCCTTTTGCAGTGCGGACTACGACTGCCTTAACGACCTCGCCTTTTTTAACTACGCCGCCGGGTGCTGCTTTTTTAACCGAAGCAACTATGACGTCGCCGATATTGGCATACCTCCTGCCGGAACCTCCGAGAACGCGAATGCACATGATCTCCTTCGCGCCGGTGTTGTCGGCAACCTTGAGGTAACTCTGTTGCTGTATCACAGTGTCTGCCTCCTTACTGTTACCAAAAAATTATTTAGCCTTCTCGATGATCTCAACTACGCGCCATCTCTTGTCCTTGGATATCGGGCGGGTCTCCATAACGAGGACACGGTCGCCGATTCCGCAGGTGTTGTTCTCATCATGAGCCTTGAGCTTGATGGTGCGGTTAACGATCTTCTTATAGAGCGGATGTCTTACTCTATCCTTGATGGAGACGACAACGGTCTTATCCATCTTATCGCTGGTCACAATGCCAACGCGAGTTTTTCTGAGGTTTCTTTCCATAAGTGTTGACCTCCCTTTCATCACGAATTGGCGCCGTGGAGCTCGATATCGCGCTGAACTGTCTTGATGCGCGCTATGTCCTTCTTAACGGCACTGATTCGCATGGGGTTGTCGAGCTGGTTAACAGCCTGCTGGAAGCGCAGTTTGAAAAGCTCATCCTTTAACTCAAGCAGCTTAGCATCCAGCTCTTTGGCGGAAAGTTTTCTTATTTCACTGGCTTTCATTCCTGTTCACCACCCGTTTCTTCCTTAGTTACAAATTTGCACTTGATCGGGAGCTTATGAGCAGCAAGGCGCATAGCCTCTTCTGCAAGCTCTCTGTCAACGCCGGCAATTTCAAACATGACTCTGCCGGGCTTAACAACGGCAACCCAATATTCGGGAGAACCTTTACCGGAGCCCATGCGGGTCTCGGCGGGTTTCTTGGTTACCGGCTTGTCGGGGAAAATCTTTATCCAGACCTGACCGCCACGCTTGATGTAACGGGTCATTGCGATACGGGCTGCCTCGATCTGGTTGGCGGTGATCCAGGCGGGCTCGAGAGCTACGAGACCGAAATCGCCGTAGGAGACCTTATTGCCTCTCATGGCCTTACCGGTCATTCTGCCTCTCTGTACCCTGCGGTGCTTAACTCTCTTGGGTAACAGCATTAGCGAGCTCCCCCTTCCTTGCGTGATGATCTTCTTCTGCCTGTATTGCTGCGGTTGTCATGAAGAACCTCACCCTTGTAGATCCAGACCTTGACGCCGATACGGCCGTAAGTGGTCTTTGCCTCCGCAAAGCCGTAGTCGATGTCCGCTCTGATGGTCTGCAGCGGGATGGTACCCTCATGATACTGCTCTGTACGAGCTATTTCCGCGCCGCCCAGACGGCCGGAAACCTGAGTCTTTATACCTCTTGCGCCAAGTCTCATGGTGCGTCCGATGGACTGCTTGAGAGCACGGCGGAAGGAAACTCTTCTTTCAAGCTGAGCAGCTATATTCTCGGCGACGAGCTGCGCGTCAAGGTCGGGCTGCTTAATCTCAACGATGTTAAGCGAAACCTCTTTGCCGCCGAGCTTGCTCTCGCAGAGCTTCTTCAGCTTCTCTATCTCAGCGCCGCCCTTGCCTATAACCATGCCGGGCTTTGCGCAGAAAATGTTGATGTTGACTCTCTTGGAATTGCGCTCTATCTCGATCTTGGGCACGCCTGCCGGAGCAAGGAGCTCAAGGAGGAATTCACGCAGCTTGTGGTCTTCGATGAGGGTATCACCGAAATCCTTGGGATCTGCGTACCAGCGTGACTCCCAGTCTTTAATTACACCGATTCTAAGACCGGTGGGATTAATTTTCTGTCCCATTGTTTAACCTCCTCCTCGCTTATTCCGCTTCCTTGAGCACCAGGGTGATGTGCGACGTCTTCTTGTTGATTCTGAACGCTCTGCCCTGAGCTCTCGCTCTTATTCTCTTGAGGGTCGGTCCCTGACCTACAGTGCACTCGCTGATGTAGAGATTGGAAGTGTCCATATTCTTATTCTCAGCGTTCGCTATAGCGGACTTCAAAAGTTTAAAAAGCGGTTCACACGCAGCCTTGGGCGTGTGTTTGAGAATTGCCAGCGCTTTGTCTGCCGGCTGATTGCGGATAAGGTCGAGCACTATCTGAACCTTGCGGGGAGCAATGCGCACATAGTTTGCCTTAGCCACTGCCTGAGGCATTGTATTATCCTGCATTGTTACACACTCCTTTCGACTGATTATTTACCGTTATTTGTTGTCTTGGAACCCGCATGACCCTTGAAAGTTCTGGTCGGTGCGAATTCACCGAGTTTATGTCCAACCATATCCTCTGTTACATACACGGGGACATGCTTGCGTCCGTCATGAACAGCGAAGGTGTGGCCGACAAATTCGGGAAAGATTGTGGAGCTGCGGCTCCAGGTCTTGAGAACCTGCTTGTTGCCGGTCTTGTTCATCTCCACGACTCTCTCGAGCAGTTTAGGCTGCACGAAAGGTCCTTTTTTAACGCTTCTGCCCATTATTTCTGCTCCTTTCTCGACTTACTTGCCGTTGCGGCGCTTCACGATAAGCTTATCGGAGGCCTTCTTGGTGTTTCTCGTCTTATAGCCGAGTGCGGGCTTGCCCCACGGAGTGCAGGGACCGGGTCTGCCGATCGGGCTCTTGCCCTCACCGCCGCCGTGCGGGTGGTCGTTCGGGTTCATGACGGAGCCGCGGACGGTGGGTCTCCAACCGAGGTGACGGTTGCGGCCTGCCTTACCGATCTTAACATTCTCGTGGTCAACGTTGCCGACCTGACCGATTGTTGCCATGCAGGAGGCGGGAACGTTTCTCAGCTCGCCCGAGGGCAGACGAAGAAGGGCATATGCGCCTTCCTTAGCCATGAGCTGTGCGGAGTTGCCCGCCGCTCTTGCCAGCTGACCGCCTCTGCCGGGATAAAGCTCAACATTGTGAACGAAGGTACCGGTGGGGATGTTGGTCAGGGGAAGTGCGTTGCCGACCTTGATATCGGCGTCGGGTCCTGCGACAACCGTGTCGCCCACCGAGAGGCCTGCGGGAGCGATGATGTATCTCTTCTCGCCGTCGGCGTACTCAAGCAGAGCTATATGAGCTGAACGGTTGGGATCGTACTCAAGTGTTTTAACAGTCGCGGAAACATCGAACTTATCGCGCTTGAAGTCGATTATACGATACTTTCTGCGATTTCCGCCGCCGCGATGGCGAACGGTGATTCTGCCGTAGCTGTTGCGTCCGGAATTCTTGGAGAGAGGAGCGAGAAGGCTTCTCTCGGGAGCAACCTTTGACAGCCCGGAGTAATCTGTGACCGACATATTACGACGAGCGTTTGTTGTCGGCTTGTAAACTCTGATCGACATTTGGTTTCACTCTCCTTATAGCGGCTTTGCGGAGGTGTCGACCCTCCATACTTTACCGCCGGATTATTGGTTGATTATTACATCATGCCGTCGAAGAACTCGATGGTCTTGGAGTCCTCCGTGAGGGTCACTATAGCCTTTTTCCACGAGGAAGTGTATCCCTCGAAACGGCCGTAGCGGCGCTTCTTGCCGCGGCAGTTAACAGTGTTGACACTCTTGACTTCGACCTTGAAGAGCTCCTCGACTGCCTTGGCTATCTCTATCTTGTTTGCGTCCTTTGCAACGGAGAAGGTGTACTTCTTGTCCGCTGTACCGAGCATGCTTTCCTCGGTAATGATAGGACGAAGGATGATGTCCTGTGCTATCTTGCTCATGCGTATACCTCCTCAATCTTAGATACGGCATCCTTGAGCACTACGAGAGAATCGCAGTTGAGGATATCGTAAACATTGAGTGTGCTGACAAGAGTGGTCTTGACGCCCTTGATGTTGCGAGCGCTTCTGTAGACGGTCTCGTTCTTCTCGGGAAGGACGATGAGAACCTTCTTGCCGGTCTCGAGAGCCTTGAGAACGCTGACAACTTCCTTGGTCTTTATCTCGTTCATCTCGAGGCTGTCGAGGACGATAAGCTCCTCGGCTGCAACCTTGGAAGAAAGAGCGGACTTCATAGCGAGTCTTCTGACCTTCTTGTTGACTGTCTTGCCGTACTCACGGGGCTTGGGGCCGAGTGCGACGCCGCCGTGGGTCCACTGCGGGCTTCTGATGGAGCCCTGTCTTGCGCGGCCCGAGCCCTTCTGTCTCCAGGGCTTCTTGCCGCCGCCTCTTACTTCAGCGCGTGTAAGGGTAGACTGAGTGCCCTGGCGCTGGTTTGCCAAATATGCTACCACGCAGAGGTGCATTGCCGAAGCGTTCGGGGTGATTGCGAAGATCGCGTCCGAAAGGGCAATGTCCGATACCTTCTTGCCGGTCTTGTCAAAAACTGAATAATTAGGCATTAAACTCTACTCCTTTCTTACACATTCTTAACGCTGTCTCTGATGAGAACGAGGCCGCCCTTGGGGCCGGGGATACCGCCCTTTATGGCGATAAGGTTGTTCTCAACGTCGACCTTGACTATGTCAAGATTCTGGATAGTAACTCTCTCGTGGCCGAGGTGACCTGCGAGCTTCTTTCCCTTGTAAACTCTCGAGGGATCGCTGCACGCGCCGAGAGAACCGGCGTGTCTTGCGTTGGGGCCGGTACCGTGAGTCATCTTGAGTCTGGAGAAGTTCCATCTCTTGATGGCGCCTGCGGTGCCCTTACCCTTGCTTGTACCTACAACGTCAACGTGATCGCCGACAGCGAAAACGTCAGCCTTGAGGATATCGCCCACGTTGAGGCTCGACTGGTCGTCAAGTCTGAACTCTCTGAGGGACTTCTTGGGGGCGACGCCCGCCTTGTCGAAGTGACCCTTCTCGGGCTTGTTGACTCTCTGTACCTTGACGTCGCCGAAGCCGAGCTGAACAGCCTCGTAGCCGTCGTTTTCAACAGTCTTCTTCATAACGACAGAGCAGGGGCCTGCCTCGACGACTGTTACGGGAACAACGTTTCCGTTTGCATCGAAGATCTGAGTCATGCCGATCTTCTTTCCGATGAGTGCTTTTTGCATAGTTCCTTTCTCCTCCTTTAGGTTATTGGTTGGCTCTCGCCAACTTGACCTGCGGCGTACATTATATTCGCGCTCTCACGCATATTCTCACGCATATATATAATGTATTAGAGTATTAGAGTTTGATCTCTATATCCACGCCTGCGGGAAGCTCAAGACCGGTAAGAGCTTCAACAGTCTTTGCTGAAGGTCTGATGATGTCTATGAGCCTTTTGTGTGTACGCTGCTCAAACTGCTCGCGGGAGTCCTTGTACTTGTGGACTGCGCGAAGGACGGTAACGACTTCCTTCTCTGTCGGGAGCGGTACGGGACCGGAAACCTGAGCATCGGTTCTCTTTGCGGTCTCTACGATCTTCTCCGCCGCCTTGTCGACGAGGTTGTGGTCATAGCCCTTAAGTCTGATTCTGATTTTTCCCTTTGCTGCCATTGTTTGCGCCTCCTTAATAATTGGCGGGCATTGCTCTTTTCTTTCAACGCCTCCGGGTGTTTCATCGTTTCCCTTTTAAAAAACCGGAAAACGATATTTCCGGGTTTGTTGAAAGCAGATGCAATTACTGCTGCCTCAAGCGAAGGTGCGAGGGAAACGCACCCCGTGCGGCAGTCAGACCTGTTTCGCCCGGTTTTAAAATCGGACATACTCCGCAGAAATTCCCCGTCTCAAAGGACGGCCACCTTCTGCATCATCGCATATCAGCTGATTGTGTTTAGGGCGTACTTGCCCCACTTCCCACAATCATGCCTGATAATAATACCACACAAAGCCTTGTATTGCAAGGGTTTTCGCAATATTTTTTCAAAAACTTTCGTGATAAAAATCGACCCTCTATATATGGATATTTTAGTCAAAATGCGGACAAGATAGAGGGTTTTCGAAAGAAAAAATTTTTTGTTTTTTCGCCGCAACCGAAAAAGCACTCGATGTAAGCTCCGGTTGACGGATTGCAAACTTTGATATGTTGACCGAAATTTTGATTTATATATAATAATTATTGTAACACAACAATCGAAAACTCCAATTTGTGTTACAAATTTTAAAAAGGTGGCGATGCCGTTGACTGCCTGATCGCTTGCACAGCCGCTCGACTTACGAAGCATCTTATTACAGGAAGGAGCGTCATTATTAACAATAAAAAGTGTATTATCGCCCTCGTCCTCGTCTTAGCAATTGCCATTCCAATCGGACTTTATGTTGCGGGGAATTTATATTACTCGGCAAAAAGAATATATGAGCAGAACTGGGATATCGAACTTCCTGACAAAATGAAAGTAAAGCTTGATATAAAGGACGGAAACAGCTCACATAATGACGGTGTCCGTTACACTGTATTTGAAGTTAAAGAGCGAAGTGAGTTTTTCGATGATTTTTCATCAAAAAAATCTCCTGCGTTTGAAGAGCATTTCCAAGAAACCCTTTCAGACTTGAAACTTTCAGATGAAAATTGTCCTAATTGGAATAGCAACTATATTTGGAAACAGATGGAGCTTTACGAAAACTCTTTGTTTCTTGTTTTCGATACGGATACCGACACTCTTTTTATTACACAGAAAACGCAATAACTAAAAAGCAAGGAGTTGATTAGCTTTGGCAAATACAAAAAATATATTGAAAGTTTTAATATGTTGCATTCTTACAATAATAATGATCGTTCCCAACATGACGGTCTTTGCGGCTAATGGAGCTGCTGATAAGAATGTCGTTAGAAGCAATATTACCGCCATTGAGAAAGAGCTGTTAGTAAACAATACAGATGTCATTTCTGAAATCAATGCTATGATTGCCGACTATACGTCACAGTCACTTAATACAACTGAAGATACTGATAAAACTGTGGGTCTTATTGCAACACTAGAAGAAATGCGTGACGAATACACACTTTATAATGCGGGTATTTCCACATATAAGTTCCACGCAATTTACAGTCCTGCTGTTACTGCGGTAGTTGCATTCTTCAATATGATGATCCTGAAGAATTGTGTAAATGGGCTGCGGACGATGTCCCCGGAGATATCACAAAATCATATAAGCTTGAAAAAATAGAAATTTTCCAGTATAATACAAGCGAACTTAAATATGAAGATTTAATTTCCACCATACATATTAACAATTCAACACCTTTTGAACCAATGGCATTATTATATGAAATTCGGAATGTCCGCCATAGTCCAAACCAATTTTATTATGTAAACAAATATGATTCCGACTGGTTTTACGGACCTTGCGATATTTCCGAAACTTATTCAAAAGAAGCTGAAACTAAACACGATATAAGTACAACAATCGGAAAGGAAACTGTAAACGCGTCAATTGGGTATAGTTTTTCACAGAAATATATTGTTTCAAAAACTTTTTCTACCAAAGTCGCCGAAAATAAAGTTTTAAACGTAAAGGTACATGTTAATTATACCAGTGCACTTTTTGACATTCATAATAAGTATAATGGTCAATTGATCGAATCAGATGCTTGGGTAGCAAAACCTATTGGGCTAATTTTTTTACAATATACATATAGTAAGTAATCAAAAAGGAGTACAGCAACATGAACTTCCCCGAAAAACTGCAAAAGCTCAGAAAAGAGCGCGGCTGGTCACAGGAGGAGCTTGCAAACAGGATAACGGTCTCGCGGCAGGCGGTATCAAAATGGGAGCTCGGTACTGCCGTTCCGGACACGGACAACATCGTTCAGTTAAGCGAGCTTTTCGGCGTCACGACCGACTATCTTATAAAGGACGGACTCGACAGCGACGAGGACATCCCCGCAGTAGCCCGCACCGCAGAAAAGGTCAAAAACGCGGAGCAGAGCCGTCAGCTGCTCATCGCGGGCATAATCACGCTCGTGCTCGGAATCATAATCGTCGGCGTACTGCTGACTTTATCGCAGGTCATTGAGTCGTATCAAAAAGTGACCTACGACCACGGCCCGATGATGGAGATTCTCCCCGACGGGACAACGCAGATATCCGAAGAACACCGCATGGCGACAACACGCGTGCCCGTCTATTCGTTCGTTCCGTTCCTCAACACCTACTATCTGCATTGGGTGCTCGTTATTGGCTTGGGGCTTGTCACGGCAAGCGTCGTCTGCTTTGCGAAATACAGACGGAAAATAAAAACAAAAAAGAAAACGTAAGAACAGGGGACTGCCGAAAATGCAGTCCCCTGTTTTTTATCAGTTTGCCGGGTCAAGCTCTCCGGGGAACACATCATCGTCAAGAATGTACTTCTCATAGTTCTCGTTCTGCCAGACCTTGACATAGTCAACCATGAACTCGCTCGATGATTTGTGACTGAATTGACCTATCTCCTGCCCGTGCGGTCCCCAGCCGTCGCCTGCGTCTGTTTCGACGGTCAGGCGCAAAAATTCGCGCACCTTCGACACTCCGCCGCCCATCGAAGCCCATGTCGGCTCGCCGTCTATGTAGAAAACATAATATTCGGGTGTCCACTTGAGCGCGTAAGTGTGGTAGCCGTCATAGAGATCCTGCTTGAGCTCGGTTATCTTCGTATCGGAGTCGGAATACTTGCCGTAGCCGTTCCAGATTAGGGCATGACCCATACGGCTCTTGCGATTCATGCGGAATGCGCTCTCAAGCACATCTATCTCCGTGCCGTCGAGTCCCGCATTGGATATCTTTCTCATGTTCGGGGACTGGAGCCAAAATGCAGACCAAAGCCCGTCGGCGTCCGGGAGCTTTACCCTTACTTCAAAATAGCCGAAAGCCTGTGAGAACAGGAGCTCATCGTTCGTGCCCTTGTTATTGTTGCTGTCGCCGACTATTCTGCGGGTCTCAATGCCGCCGGTGAATCTGCCGGCCTTCGGACAGTCGCCCGAGCAGACGTGATCATCCCGATACTCCGAGCGGACTATCAGATTTGAGTCCCTAATCTCAACCATCTCCGGGCACCACCAACAGGCATACTCCGGATGCTTTTCATCGTTTGACTCCCATCGTATTGCGTGGGGCGATGTTGTCCAAATCTCCTTCGAGCCGCTGTAGCGCTCGCCGAAATCTATATTCTGATTGAGTCCGTCGCCGTTGAAATCGTCCTCGAATACTTTGTACCAGCCGTTTTCGCCGAGGGTCGGCACGGATGTGTCAAAATCAGGCATATCGTTTCCTCCGTCATCCTTTTTCGCGCTGCATCCGGCAAGCAGCAAAACAGCCGCGCAGCAGAGTAACGTCGCAGAAAAAATTTTCTTCTTCAATTCATCTCCTCCGTCAAAGTCCGTATTTTTTCGCTATCTCTCCGTAGTTGTTTTCGAACCTCACGGCGTTTATTCCGACTTCCTCCGCCCCGCGCACGTTTCTTTCGAGGTCGTCTATAAACAAACACTCCTCGGCTTTCAGCCCGTATTTATTGAGGATATATTCGTATATCCTCCTGTCGGGCTTGATGATGTGCAGGTCGCACGAGACTATCGCGCCGTCGAAGAAATCGATATCGTAGAAGCGCGGAAAATATTCATAGAAACGCCCGCTCGCGTTTGAGAGGACATAGATTTTCCTCCCGCTCCGCTTCATCGCGCGGCAGAACTCAGGCGCGCCGTCAATCCTGTCCAGAAACTCCGGCCAGCGGCGCTCACATTTTTCGAGCGCGTCATGATATTCTTTAGGCACCCGCTCTTTGGCCGCCGCAAGCATCTCGCCGTCGGTTATGTTTCCCCTGTCGGCCTCCGTCCACTCCGCGCTCTCGAACAGCTCGCGGCGGATGAAATTTTTTGCTTCCTCATCGGGGCAGAACGCGCCGAGCGGTAGGTCTGTATCATATTTAAGAAGCACGTTGCCCATATCGAAAATTATATTTTTAATCATCTTTTCTCCGTATCAAAAACGCCGCCGACCCGTTTGAATTCAGACAGGCGGCGGCTTTTTCTTTCACTTATTTAGTCATGAAAAGTATTCCCATGCACCCGGGTCCGCAGTGGCTTGCGATGGTGCAGCCCGCGCAGCCGATGAGAACCTCCTTGAACGGGAGAATGCTCTTTATCAGCGCGGTGAGCTCCTTCACCTCGGCATCCGAAGCGCTCGACGAGGTCAGGAAAATGCGCGAAAGGTCGGCGTCGTCCTTATGGGCGCTGAGCTCATCCTCGATATACTTCTTCTTGACGTCGAGTATCTTTCCGCGATACTTTCTCGCAACTCCGAGCTTGCCGTCCTTCATCTCGATGCACGGACGGATGGAGAGCAAGTTGGCTCCGAGCGCGGCAACCGTCGAGCAGCGGCCGCCCTTCTTCATATATTCGAGCTTGTCGAGCACAAAGCTCGTGCAGGTCTTTTTGTTCAAATCAACGGCGGCCTTCGCTATATCCTCCGCGCTCATGCCCTCATCGCGCATCTCGCAGGCTCTTATGACCTGGAGCGCGATACCGGAGCTCAGATGGCGCGAGTCGATGACATAAACTCCGTCCATTCCCTCCGCGGCGAGTCTCGCGTTCTGATGGGTCGAGGATATCTCGGAGCTCAGCGAGAAATGGACAACTTTCTTTCCCTCGTCGATAAAGGACTTGAAGAAGGCCTCATAGTCGCCTATCGGAATAGCCGAGGTCGTAGGCAGCTCGCCCGTCTCGTCGTAGTGCCTGAAAATATCGGGAGTGGTTATATCTATTCCGTCGCGGTATGATTTTCCTCCGAGATTAACATACAGCGGCAGTACACGTATATCATATCTGCTTTCAAGCTCCGCGCTTAAATCGGCAGGGCTGTCTGTGGTGATAACTACATTGCTTTTCATACAATCGCTCCTTTTGCTCAATTACTTTGGATTATAACATATCCGGGTTGAAATATCAACTTGTGTTGCAAATTAATTTATATTATAATGTGCATGACAATGTGCGTTTAACGGGGTGATATATATGATGAGGGAAACGGGACGGCTGCTGCTCGGAATACAGGCACGCGCCCGCTTTGCGGCATATTCCGTATTCGGGCGCAAAACGGACTGCGCCGCGGAAACTATCAAAAATCGGGACAGCTATATTCTCAAAAGCCCCGACGGTGCGCTCAAGGTGACCGTCTCGGGCGGTAAGCTTACATATTCGGCGGCAGTCGGCAAAACGCCCGTAATCGAGCCGTCCGAAATAGGGCTGCTCGTTCAGGGCGGGGTAAATCTCGGCGAGGATGCCGTACTCAGCGAGCCGAAAACAGACTCAAGAGAAGAAATACGGCGCGACCCCGACACCGAGACTGACATCACCGACAGGCACATAAATTATATCTTCCCCGTGCGCTCGAAAAAATTCCGATATTCGCTCGAGGTGCGCATATGGAATGACGGCTTCGGCTTCCGACTGCTCTTTGATAAGAATACGGGGCTGCTCGTCGCCGACGAGCCGACGCAGTTCAACGTGCCCGGCGACACGGTTTGCAGATATCAGACGGACCTCAAAAAGATGCAGGGCAAGACGCTGACAAAAAAGACCTCGGCGCTCCCCTCGGGCGAAATTTTCTCCTGCATGACCGCATTCGAGTTCCCCGAAAAAGACATATATACAATGATAACCGAATCGGATATCGAGAAATATCCCGGCATGGCGCTGCGCTCGCTCGGCGCGGGCAAATTCAAGGTCGAGCTCTGGGATACGGACAAATTCTTCATAAAAGGCGGAAAAACTCCTTGGCGCATAATTACCGTCTGCCGCTCGCTCGAGGAGCTTGTCCGCTGCCGCGTCATAACCCACTCAGCCGCGCCGTCAAGCGAAAAAATATACGAAAATGCCGAATGGATACGCCCCGGCAAGAGCGCATGGTCGTATTTCATAGACGAGGAGCACAGCCGCCGATTCGAAAAGATAATGGAATTTAACGCCCTCGCGGAGCAGGCGGGATACGAATATAACCTCGCGGACAACGGCTGGCGCGACTGGGCGAAAACGGAGCGCGGCGCGTTCAAAAAAGTTAAGGAGCTCGTTGACGACGCCGAGAAGCGCTCCGTCGGGATATGGCTCTGGCAGTCCGCCATGGACAGGGTGTGGTTTGCGCCGTACAGACGCAGGTTCTTCAAAAAATGCCAAAGGCTCGGGATAAAGGGCATAAAATTAGACCACATAGAGAGTGAAACGCAGTTCATGACCGAGTTTTACCGCCGCTTCGCGCTCGAGGCCGCGGAGCACAAATTGATGGTCATATACCACAACCCGCAGAAGCCGACAGGACTGCGCCGCACCTTCCCGAACGTGATGAGCATGGAGGCGATTCGCGGACTCCAATGCAAGGCCGATGCGGACAATGACACGATTCTCCCGTTTACAAGGATGCTCGGCGGGAATGCGGATTATACGCCGCTGTGCTTCTCCGTGCCGAGATGCCTGAACGAAGTGAGCATCTGCCATATGCTCGCCTCCGCAATAATATATAACTCCGCGTTTTTCACCGTCAGCGAGGATCCGTCTATACTGAAAGCCCACGGGCTCGACTCATTTGTATCGCCCCTGCCGGTAATCTGGAACGAGACGCACGTGCTCCCCGGCAGCAAAATAGGCGAGCTCGCAATATTTGCGCGGCGCAGCGCGGACACATGGTATTTGGCCGTATTCAACGGCTCGCAGGGCGAGCGGAATATAAATCTGCCGTTTTCGTTTTTGTCGGACGGCAAAAAATACGAGGCGGAGCTTTACACCGACGACCTCGCGGATCAGCGCGGATTCAACCGCGTGAAAATATGCGTCACCGGCGCGGACAGCGCGGACATAGCAATGCGCCCCTCCGGCGGCTTCGCGGCGGTGTTCAGGGAAGTATGAATTTCAGATTGCCCGCAGTGCGGTTAAATATTTAAAACGGCGCGGCCTCGGCGGTCGCGCCGTTTTAATTGACCGTGCATAAAATGCCGTCGGTGTCGGTTAGATAAATCGGGCTTCGTGCCGATTTTAACTGAAAAACCGCCGCGCGGGCTAACCGGCGGCGGGTCTTTTGTTTTTATGCTTTTCCCTTTTGCAGCAGGACTCTCAGCGGGCCTTCGAATACGAGCTGGTTTATGAAAAACGACTTTATGTCGTTCGGACTGCAGAATTTCTTTCTGCGCCCCTCGGAGAGCGAGGTCTGCTCCCTTATAGTGCGCGATACGAAGCCCACGCAGGTGTCGCGTCCGCGCTGCTTGGGAATTATCCGCAAATACAGCAGAGCAAGGCCGATATAGCTGTACTTGTATTTCTCGGCGTTCGAGGTCATGTGCTTTATTATGCGCTCGACGTTGCGCAGCTCCGTCTCCGTCACCGGCAGAGCAAACAGCGCGCAGGGAACGTCCGTGCCTTTGTAGGTCGGATGGAGATCGAAGTCCTCGGTCATGAATCCGCGCTTGCCCGTGAAGCTGAAAAACTTCGGATAGTGTTCGTCCGTGCTTATAGACATATGGGAGTATTCCCAAAGACCGACTCTTTTTATTGCCCGCGAGACTTTGTCCGGATAATCGGTGAGCATGATATAAACCGTGCGGTCCTTACGGTCTTTTCTGTTCATTCGGCGCACTCCCCCTTGTAATATTTTTTAGTATATGCTAACATTATAAGCAACGAAAGTTGTTTAATCAAGAAACACTTTCGCACTTTGGTAATATAAGCAACTTATTCCGAAAAGAGGCGGTTAAATGGCAAATAAAAACGATCTGCGCTATATCAAAACGGAGCGGCTGATAGTCCACACCTATGTCGATATGCGTATGCGCGACCCGTCGCCCGTCAAGGTCAGCGACCTGTGCAGGGAGGCGCTTATCAACAAAACTACCTTCTATTCCCACTACGACACCATGGAGAGCCTGCACCGCCACATCTGCCGCGAGACGGTTGCCGATATCCTCGGCCGCTGCGACTGCGCGGAGAAGGCGTTCAGCGACACCTACGCCTTCGTCTCCGAGTTGGTCGGCGCTATCCTGCGCGAGGAGCGGCTCCTAAGCGCGCTCTACGGCGGCGATATCGCATCTCTGCTAAACGACGCCGAGGCGGCTCTCTTCAAAATATATCTAAACGACGATGACGAGCCGGAGCGCAAGGAGAAGATAATCTTCTGTATCGGCGGCACGTCGCGCCTGCTGCTCATGAACCCCGATGAACAGGGTATCCGCGCCGCGTCCGAGCTCATTCGCACCGTCTTTAGATTAAACGAAAATAAAACATAAAAAACTTCGGCGCCGAGGTCACAAATTGTTTACAAACATATTGTTGACAATCGGCGCTCATATATGTATAATGTGTAGCGTGCTACACTTAATATTATGCCGAACGGATTTTTTTGCGGAAAGGAGATCGCTATGGAGCACGTCGGATATTTCTTTAAGCTCATAGACAACCGTCTGAAAGCCAACGCCGATGCGGGACTGAGCAAGCACGGGCTGACCTTTGCGCAGTCGCGTATTCTGAGATTCCTCGCAGAGCACGGCGGGCAAGCGACGCAAAAAGAAATCGAGGATTACGCACATGTCTCGCATCCGACGGTAGTCGGAATAGTCACGCGCATGGAGCAGGGCGGATTTCTGTCAACCTGCACCGACCCTGCGGACAAGAGAAATAAGATAGTCAGCTTAACCGACAAGTCCAAGGACATAAACCTCGAAATACGCCGTTCTATAGATTTGAGTGAACGGGAGATGCTGAAATCGTTCACCGACGAGGAAACGGAGCAGCTGCGCGGATATCTTTCGAGGATATGCAAAAACCTCGGGATAGACGGCGGTCAAGGCTGCTGTGCGGAGAGTGGAGCAAAGAAGTAAAGAGGGAGTGAGAATATGATAAAAACTCTGCAAAAGAGTATGCGCGAGTACAAAAAGGTTTCGTGGATAACCGTATTTTTGTCCGCGTTTGAAGTCGTGTTCGAGATAGTTATTCCGCTGTGTATGTCGGGACTTATCGACAACGGCATAGAGGGCGGAGTAATGTCCATGGTTTGGAAATACGGCCTTATATTGCTTTGCCTCGCCGTGTTTCAGATGGTCACGGGAATGCTGGCGGCGTTCCTCGGCGCGCGTGCGTCCGCGGGCTTCGGCGCGAATCTGCGCAGCGATATGTATGACAACGTGCAGACGTTTTCGTTTTCGAACATCGATAAATTTTCAACGGCCTCCATCGTTACGAGACTGACGACGGATGTCACGAATGTACAGAATGCATTTCAAATGCTCATAAGAATGGCGATACGCGGCCCCTCAATGCTGATTTTCGCCATGATAGTCTCGTTCAGAATAAGCCGCCAAATATCGCTTATCTTTGTCGCGGTCATTCCCGTTCTTGCGGCTCTGCTCGCGCTGATAGTGCTCAAGGTGCACCCCGTGTTCAAGCGCGTTTTCCACACCTACGACGAGCTCAACAACATCGTTCAGGAGAATGTGCGCGGCATAAGAGTCGTCAAGTCCTTCAATCAGGAGGAGCACGAGATAAGCAAATTTGAAAAAGTGTCCGAGAAGATATACAGGGATTTCGCAAAGGCCGAGCGCCTTATATCTTTAAACTCGCCTATTATGCAGGTCTGCATGTACACCTGCATGATACTTATCTCGTGGTTCGGCGCGAAGGCGGTTATAGCCAGCGGCAACAATGCTGCGTTGGGTCTGACTACCGGCTCGCTCACGGCGTTGTTCACCTACGCCATGCAGATACTTATGAGCCTTATGATGCTCTCCATGGTCTTTGCCATGATGGTCATAGCGAGCTCCTCCGCTCAGCGTATAGCGGAAATACTCAACGAAAAAACAGATATCTCCAATCCCGACGACCCGGTTCTCGAAGTAAAGGACGGCGAGATAGATTACAGAAACGTCGAGTTTGCCTACGCTTCAAAGGCGGACACGAAGGTTCTTGAGAATATAAATGTACATATAGCCTCGGGCGAAACGGTCGGTATAATCGGCGGCACGGGCTCGTCGAAGTCCTCGTTCGTTCAGCTCATCCCGCGCCTCTACGATGTGACGGACGGCGAAGTGACGCTCGGCGGCGCGGACGTGAGAAAATACGACCTTGACACGCTGAGAAACGCCGTTGCCATGGTTCTGCAGAAGAACGAGCTGTTTTCCGGCACGATAGCGGAAAACCTGCGCTGGGGCAACGAAAACGCCACAGACGAGGAGCTGAAGCACGCCTGCGAGCTCGCACAGGCCGATGAATTTGTCAGCGCGATGCCCGACGGCTACAACACCTATATCGAGCAGGGAGGCACAAACGTCTCCGGCGGCCAGAAGCAGAGGCTCTGCATAGCCCGCGCCCTGCTCAAGAATCCCAAGGTTCTCATTTTGGACGACTCGACGAGCGCGGTCGATACCCATACCGATGCGCTCATTCAAAAGGGACTTTCCAAGTATATGCCGCAGACGACGAAGATAATCATCGCCCAGCGCATAAGCTCGGTTCAAAACGCGGATAAGATTCTCGTGTTCGAAAACGGCAGAATAGTCGCGCAGGGCACGCACGCCGAGCTTTTAAAGACCTGCGATATCTACCGCGAGGTTTACGAATCCCAGCAGAAGGGAGGAAACAACGATGAGTAACAGACCTATGCACATGCACGGCAGCCGTATGCCCGGCGGGGCGGGAATGTCCGTGCGCAAGCTCGACAAGAGAACGCTCAAGCGCCTGCTCTCATATATGAAGGACTACAAGGGAACGCTCGTTTTGGTCACCGTCTGCATTTTGCTGAGCTCCGTTGCGGGCGCGGCGGCGTCGATGTTCCTCCAATCGCTCATTGACGACTATATAACCCCCATGATAGGTCAGGCTTCGCCCGACTTCTCGGGCTTCATACGCGCGCTGATAACCATGGCTGCTGTCTACCTCATCGGCACACTCTCAACGCTCATCTATAACCGCCGCATGGTAACGGTTGCCCAGGGCACGCTGAAAACCATACGCGACGAGATGTTTGAAAAGATGCAGCGCCTGCCGATAAGATATTTCGACTCGCACACCCACGGCGACACGATGAGCCTCTATACGAACGACACCGACACCCTGCGCCAGATGCTCGCGCAGTCGATGGGTCAGCTTATCGCGTCCGCGTTTACCGTCGCCGCCGTGTTCTGCTGTATGCTCTATATCAGCATCGGACTGACTGTTGTCGTCTGCCTGTCGCTTGTTATTATCATGCAGCTCATCAAGAAGGTTATCGGCAAGAGCGGCGCATATTTCGTCGCTCAGCAGAAGTCCATAGCCGACCTCGACGGCTATATTGAAGAGATGATAAACGGGCAGAAGGTTATAAAAGTATTCTGCCACGAGGAGCAGTCCAAAAAAGAGATGAAGCAGCGCAACTCCGTTTGGGAGCACAACGCGGCGAGCGCAAACGGTCACGCGACCTCGATGATGCCCATGACCAACGCGTTCGGATACTTCCTCTATATACTCATAGCCGTTATAGGCTCGTATATGGCGATAGCCGGAACGAAGAACCTCGGGCTCACGGGCGTGAACACCATGTCGCTGGGTATGATAGCCTCGTTCCTCGTGCTCTCGCGCAACTTTATAAACCCGATTTCCCAGATATCAAACCAGTTCAACTCCATAGTCAACGCCCTCGCGGGTGCCGAGCGTATATTCACGTTCATGGACGAAAAGCCCGAGACGGACGACGGTTATGTCACCCTCGTCAACGCAAAAGAGGAGAACGGCGAGATAGTCGAAGTCAATGAGCATACCGGAATGTGGGCATGGAAGCACCCGCACGGCGACGGCACCCTGACCTACACAAAGCTCGAGGGTCAGGTCGTGCTCGATCATGTCGATTTCGGCTACACGCCCGAAAAGGAAGTCCTCCACGACATCACGCTCTACGCAGAGCCGGGTCAGAAGGTCGCCTTTGTCGGCGCCACGGGCGCGGGCAAGACTACGATAACCAATCTTATCAACCGCTTCTATGACATAGCGGACGGCAAAATTCGCTATGACGGAATAAACATCAACAAGATAAAGAAAGCGGACCTGCGCCGCAGTCTCGGCGTCGTGCTCCAGGATGTCAACCTGTTTACGGGCACGGTCATGGAGAATATCCGCTACGGCAATCCCTCAGCCACGGATGAGCAGTGCATAGAGGCGGCGAAGCTCGCCAACGCGGACGGCTTTATCCGTATGCTCCCCGACGGCTACAACACCGTGCTCAAAGGCGACGGCTCGGGGCTCTCGCAGGGTCAGCGCCAGCTTATATCCATAGCCCGAGCGGCAGTCTCCGACCCGCCCGTCATGATCCTCGACGAGGCGACCTCCTCGATAGATACGCGCACCGAGGCTCTTGTTCAGGGCGGCATGGATAAGCTGATGAAAGGCCGCACGGTCTTTGTCATAGCGCACCGCCTCTCGACCGTCCAGAACTCGGACGTCATAATGGTGCTCGACCACGGCAGAATAATCGAGCGCGGAAACCACGAAAAGCTCATAGCCGAAAAGGGCACATATTATCGCCTCTACACCGGCGCATTCGAGCTCGAATAACAAAAAGCTCTGCGGCTTGGCGCAGAACCTAAATGCAAGCTCCTGCCCGTACCGTTGGGCAGGAGTTTTTTCGGTAAATCGGGAGTTGCGGAGATGCCGCCGTCGGTACACCGTAGGGGCAACTTTGTTCGCCCGCAAAAATTACAGCGGCTAACGTATATTGTAACCGTGCGGGCGAATATCATCCGCCCGCGGCTTATGCGGTAATTTGCGGCTATTCACTTTGTAGGGGTCGGCGACTCGACAACCCGTTGACGCGTCAGCGTCACCGGAAATCCGGTTATTTCGTCCGTGTCGCGTAATACGCTCCCTGCTTGCGACTTGACCTCTGTGCCGCCTACGGCGGCAGCTTTTTCATCACGCAGACAGCAAAAGAGCCGCAGCGAAATGCTGCGGCTCTTGACCGTTTTACGGACGCTCCGTTTGAGAGTCCTCTTTTTATTTGTTATATTTTTTGTTTTTTACCCATATCGCGGAAAGCTCGACAAATCCGGAGAGGCGGTATAAGCGCATAAGCTCGACCCGCACCCTCATCTTCTTTGATATTCCGCAGTAGCCGTATCGGGATATCAGCTCCCGCATCATATGCGAAATGCGCAGGGCATTTTGCCTGTCACCCGCGCGCAGGTATTTCAAATATATCATAAACAGCGCCGATATCTTCTTTTTGTGCGCAAGCTCCGAAAGCTCCGGGTCGTTTGCGACCGCCTGATCCGATTCAATTCTCGACATGACCCTTAAAGGCGCTTCGGAAACATATGAGCTTGACAGTACCATCCCGTTGAAATTCTGGAAATAGTGATATTTCGCATCGGCTATGCGGACATAGCCTTTTGCCTTCCTCGCCATACGAAAACTGAACTCATCGTCCTCGCAGAAATCACAGCTCTCGTCAAATCTCAAATTTTCAAAAAGACTTTTTTTGAACAGCTTGCCCCACGCGGCGTTGGCACCGATGCCGCCCTCAAGCATCCATTTTATCAGAGAGCGCGTGTCGCAGATATCAATCTGCGCAGAAGCTCTGCTTTTTTCCGTGCCGTTCGGATAGTTAAAATAGGCGCAGCAGCCTGTGACATCCGTATCTTTTCGCAGAGCGGTTTTCAACAGCACTTCCAAAGTATCGCTGTCTATCCAATCATCACTGTCAACAAAAAACAAATACTCGCCGTGACTTCCGTCTATTCCGGCATTGCGTGCCGAGGAAAGGCCTCCGTTTGCCTTGCTGATGACGGAGACCCTTGAATCGGCTTGCTCATAGCTGCGGCAGATATCCTCCGAACGGTCGGTAGAGCCGTCATTGACAAGGATGACCTCAATATTTTCGTATGTCTGTGCAAGAATGCTGTCAACGCATTTGCGCAGTGTCGTCTCTCTGTTATAAACAGGTATCGCAACACTGATAAGCTTATCCATTCCCGATCATTCCCCTCTTACAGATAATCCCACGAGCTCACTTCGTTGTAGAGCGCCTCGGCGCAGTTTTCGAGCGGATAGAAAAAGCTCCTCATTCGCTCGGCGTATATCGGTTCCGGCTCAAAGCCGTTTTCCGCGGCTTTTTTTATTTCCTCCACCGCGCCGTCCGGGTCGAGAACGAGCGGACCGAATGCCTTTTCAAACGGTAAATCCAGCTCGCGGTAGTGGTTCATTCCCGCCTTGAACTGCCCGTAGTCCGGCACGAAATAGAGCACGGGGCGGCAGAGACAGGCGAAGTCGAACACGAAGGACGAGAAGTCCGTTATAAACATCTCATAGTCCTCGATATCAACGTGCGCGCCCGCCATAACGACGCGCGGGCTCTTGATGTCAAAGAGTCCCTCTGCATCCGCGATTATCGGGTGGAGCTTGACATCGAGATAGGTGTCCGTCTTTTCGAGCAGCTCATGCAGCTCTTCGCTCTCGAGAAAGCGCGAAAAATTTCTGAAATAATCGGAGTTTTTGAGCTTTGAGTCTATTAGCTCCCACTTCGAGGAATTTATCTCCTGGGTCAGATATTTGCGCCACGACGGGGCAAAAAGAATCCTGTTTTTCGCCTTTTTATTTCTGTCGATATGGTCGTAACGCGCCATGCCCGTGGGGATAAGATTGTCCTCCGGATAGTGGTAGTTGGTCATGTAGTTCTGCTTTTCAAACGGCGCGGAAATAACGATTTTATCCGCGCGGCAGCGCTCGACCGAGTTCTGCGAGCGCAGGGAGGCGTGGAGCACTCCGTGCTGGAGATAGACGGTCTTGAAATCGAGCAGGTCGGCATAGGGCACCTCGCCCGCCGCCGAGCCGAACGGAGAGACGGGGGTCACGCCGTAGAACGCCGTGAATATCACTCGCGCCGAAAGATACAGCAGCTTGTGTCTCTCCGAGCCGAATTTCACGAGGTGCGCCTGCTCCTCCTTTGTGAAAAGCCCGTCGATATTTTTATATTCGCGGCTGTAAATATAGTAGCGTTCAACTCCGTCGCTGTGCTTTATATCGTTTTTGAATTGGTAGTAGCCGTTGTCGAAATCGACCGTATGCAGATCGTAGTAGAGCTCGACCTTGTGCGCCCTGCGGTATTCTATGGCGGCGTTGCGAAGCTTCCTTATGCTTTTCTTGAAATTCTTGCTCTGCTCCCGCTCGGCGCGGTACTTCTCGTCCTCGGTGACGCTCCTGCTTATGAGCGCCCTGCCCTCGAGCGTGAACATCACGCCGTTTCGGACATACATACGCACCTTGCGGCTGAACACGGCGGTCGGCTCGGCCAAAAGATTTGCAGGGTATTCCACTCCGCGTATCACGACAAAGAATTTTATCTCGTGCCTGCCGTCCGCGGGAAACTCGCAGAAAAACGCCGGGAAATCAACTACATTGACAGCCGAATCCTGCGCGCCGAAAACGGAAGCAAACGTCTCAAGCTCGCGCCTTTCGCCGTCTACCGAGGCGACTATCTTCCACTCTCCGCGCCCGAGATGCGAAAAAATCGGAGATTTTATAAACGAGAGCAGTCTCGCTTTTTTATTTTCGACAAATATTTTTCTCATCATCAGCGGAAACGCCGACGCGGAGAATATTTTCCTCCCGTCCGCCGCAACGCTCAGTTTGCCGTCCTGCGCGAGCACCGTCGGATGGCAGTCGGGCTTGCGCGAGAGCCAGTAGTGAATATGATATTCGTTGACGGACGGATGCAGGATAATCGTATCCTCGTCGATTCTCGCAAGCAGCGCGTCTATGCGCTTATTAGCACGCTCGAACTCCTCGGGGGAATAGTGATAGGGCAGGAGCTTATCCTCCTTGAGCTTCCAGCGCAGGTCGTTGAAAACCATACCCTGAAAATACGGCGGAACCCGGCCGCCGAACGAATCGAACAGCGCCTCATAAAAGGCCATGGAGGTTTCGAATATATAATAGGGCGAAAAAACGGTTGAAACTATGCTGTTCTCGTTGCCGCGGTTGTAGCGGTATTCGCCGTTTTTGCAATAGCCTATCTTCATCTTGCGGCGCAGGATATCGCAGCAGTATTTTTCATCCTCGTGCCTGAAATCCGGCGACTCGTCGAAAAAGATACCGTTGCTTTTGTCATTCTTGACGCAGACATTTATATTCGTCTGAGTAATAAATCTGTTTTTCGGGTCGTCGAGGTCGTATACGCCGGTATGAGTCAGCGTGCGGTATCTGAAATGATAGACGGGCGGCGCATTCTTGAAATACTGTGTTATTCTATAGGTCACCATATCGACCTCGTCATATACCGTGTCGAAATAATCGACCACGCTCTTCACCGTATCGGGCGCGAGGGTGTCGTCCGAGTCGAGGAAAAAGATATACTTGCCCCGAGCGCGGCGCAGGCCGAAATTGCGGGTCTTTGAAAGTCCCTCGTTCTCCTTTGAGTAAAAGCAAACGTTTTCATTTTCGTCCGCCAATCTCCGGCAGATATCCGCGCTGCCGTCCCTGCTGCCGTCGTTTATCAGAAGTATCTCCATATTCTCAAACGGCTCCGTCTGCTCCTTGAGCGAGCTTATGCAGCCGCCGAGATATTTTTCGACATTGTAGACGGGGATGAGTATTGTGGCTCTGAACGGAAAATCAGACATTCAGGTCACCCCCGGCGAGCCTTGAGCAGATTTTGCAGCCGAGCTTCTTCGCCGCCCCGCCCATGCGGTAGAGCTTGAAATAGAGCCATGCGGCGACGCAGCGGCGCAGAGTGCCGAAGCTCAGCTTTCCGCCGTAGAAATCGCGCACGACATCGTCGGCGAGAATCGGCAGAGTGACCTCTTTATACATGGCGTTCGTGCCCGCCGAGACGAACTCGCCGGCTCGGCAGCCCTCTCTGAGCAGCGCGGAATCGACATTGAAAGCCGCAAGTGCATACGCCTCATACGCGGTATTTTCAAAAAACGGCTTTGCCGCCGCGCAGAACATATCGAAAGTGCTCTCCTTTTCGGCTCCGTCAAGTCCGCAGTAGGCGGAGAGCAGGAGCGTCAGCGCGGAGAGCCCGCCCGCGGGCGAGACGCTTTTTGCCGTAATGCCGAAGGTCTGCGCGGTATATTCTATCGGCTTTGCGCCGTAGAGCAGCACCTCGTGCAGGGGCTTGAAGCTTTCATATGCGGCATACTCGGCGGCAAAGGCCGCAAAGCCCGCCGCGTCCGCAGACAGAAGCTCCATTTTATGCTCGCTTATAACCTCGGAGCGCATAACAAAATTCACGCCGACTGCGGGCGAAAATGCCTCATGCTCCGAAAAGCTGTCGCGGTAGAGCTTGCGCGGCGCGTCAATCTCCGATTCCGCCGCGTTAAAGACGGCGGCGCCGTCGAGCAAGCCGACAAATCCGGGCGCGAAGGTAGTATTCGGCTCGGCGAACATGACAAGCGGCGCATCGGGCGAGGCGAGAACGGAGTTCACCGCCTCCAAAGAGCCGTGCGCAAAATCCAGCCTGCCGGTTTCAGCCGGCTTCGGGAATTTCCCGGCGCCCGCGTTATCCGTGCAGAGCACAAGGCGCACTCCGTCCTCGCGGGTCAAGAGCGAGTAAGCGAGATTCACAGCCGCGTCCCCATCGCCGGGACATATGACGCAAAGTTTAAAATTACAGTCCATAAAAGTTTCTCCGATTGCAAAGCGCCTCCGCAGAGAACGATCTGTGCGGAGGCAGCTTATTTATTTTTGTTATACCGTCAGTGCGGCGGCGGCAACCGCGCCCGCCATGAGAAGAATGTTGAGCGCATATCTCTCAAGGAACGCGCCCGCAACAATAACGGCGGTCGGGATAAAGAGCACTATCTTTACGAATAAGTTGGCTCCGTCCTTGCCGTAGAGCGCATGCCACAGACCGATGGCGTCCTCCATGAGCGGATACTGATTCGCGCACAGGGAGAAGCCGAGGTAAAACATAAGGCAGTAGACAATGAACATGAGCGCCGTAGAGGAATCGGCGGGGATCTTGAAGAAGAACAGTCCCGCAAAGCCCATATAGAGCATGGGCGCGCCGATTATCGCGTTAAACAGACCGGGCAGCAGGCAATAGAAGAAGGCCTTTGCCTTGCTGTCTATCGCGTCATGCTCGACGTGACCGCAGCCGTCGGTGTTTCTTAAATATTTCGTATCCTCAACGGGGATGCTGAACGCTCTGGCTATAAGATGCTCGAAAAAAGCCTTTATATATGCACCCGGGAAGGTGAGCACCTTGCCGATTAAATAGATAACAGTTGAAATCATGAGATGACACCTCCGTCAGTGATGAAGACTTGCTCGACGGTCTTTTTGCCCGCAAGGCAGTCCGTGACAACCGAGCTTACCTCATAGTTATAGGTCTTGAGATAATCCTGCATCGACTTGTAGGTCTCATCGTCCTTTGCAAGTCCCGCCGCAAGAGCCGCGGTGTTGAGTATATCGAGCGTAAGATCGCCGTAGTTCATGGAGAACTGATATGCGGCCTTTCCGCACTCGTTGGCCTTCTTGTAGTCGCCCTTGAGCATATAGGCTATAGCCTCGTTGCGGTAGATATCAGAATCGCCGCCGGAGGCCTCAAGACCCTCCTCGCAGACCTTTATCGCCTCGTCATACTTGCCGGTATACCAATAGAGGTTGGCGCGCAGGCTGTAGGAGGTGTAATCTCCGCTTGCGACTCCCGCCGCGTTCTCGGCCGTATCAAGCGCATCGCAGACTTTCGTCGCGCCGTCAACGTCGCCCTTTGCAAGCAGAGCCGTGACCTTCTGCTCATACGCCGAGTAGTAGTTACGGTTCTTCGCTATCATCTTGTCGGCATATTCTATGGCCTTGGCATAGTCGCCCGAGCGGTAATAATAGTCCGTTATGGTCGGGCCGTAAATCATAAGTCCCTCGGGATATTCCTTTTCCATCTTGAGCAGGAAACCGAGCTGAACGTCAATGCTCTTGTCCGCCTGCATGGCGACAAAGCACTTGTAGTAGTCGATGTACTTATCATCGACACCCTCCTGCCCTCTGAGAGCCTCGAGCTTCTCGATGAGCTCGTCGTATGGGATATCCTTGGCGTCGGAGTTGATATAGTTCTGGAGAATGGAATACGCCTTCTCCTGCATGGTGTTATAGCTGTTATAGGCCTTGACATACTTACGCACGCCCAAAAGCCTCGCTTCCGACTTCACCGCGTCCTCGCCGAGGTTGTTTACAAGATATCCGCCCGCGTCTATCTCGCTGTAGCCCCTCGCATAGAGCCTGGCGGTCATGACGGTCTCGCTGTAGCCGAGGGTGAATATCGTCTGATTGCCGAGGGTCTTTGAAAGATTCGAAACAAAGTCTCTTTTGTTTAACGCGGCGTTTGCCTCGCTCGCTTGGGACACCTTGTTGAGGGCGGCGTTGACATAGCCCTGATTCATAAGGGAATCGGCCTCGAGCATTGCGCTTATCTGAGTGGCGTTTGCGCCCAAAATCATAAGAGCGAGCAGCGAAACCAACACGCAAAGCAGCGCGGCGACAACGGGACCTCCCTTTATCTTCGTTTTCATCATCTTGGTACGGCAGTCCTCGCAGTAATAGCTGCCCTCTTCGCGGGCCTTCTTCTGGCACAGGCTGCAAAGCGTTCTGTCATACTCAAAGCTTTTCTCTTCTTCGGCAGCCTCGTTCTCGGAAAGCGGCTGCTTGTTTTCTTTATCTGACAAACCGATACCTCCTTGTCCGGTAACATTACCGTTCTATTCTATCAGCTTTCCGATAAAAATTCAAATAAAATCAGACTTTGTTTACAAAAAACTCATAAAAAACCGCCCGCTGCCGAAATATCCGCGTATCTCAGGCAAATATCGGAGCAAAATATCTTGTCATATCAACGAAAAATCTGTATAATCAACCTGCATATATATTTAAGCGAAAGGAAGCAGAATATGCTTGAACTGAAAAACGTCTCCTTCTCCGTCGGCAGCGCCGACGACGAACTCGAGATAATCGACGATATCAGCATAACCTTCGACGACGGAAAGTTCGTTGTCATAACAGGCCCCAACGGCGGCGGAAAGTCCACGCTCGCAAAGCTCATCATGGGCATAGAGCAGCCGACCGCGGGGCAGATAATCTATAACGGAACGGACATAACGCACATGAGCATAACCGAGCGCGCAAAGCTCGGCATCGGCTACGCGTTCCAGCAGCCGCCGCGCTTCAAGGGGCTCACCGTGCGCAGGCTTCTGAGTCTCGCCCACGGCAGCGAACTGCCCGAGGACGCATGCTGCGCGTACCTGACGAGCGTCGGACTCTGCTCGCGCGAATATCTAAACCGCGAGGTTGACGCGTCGCTCTCGGGCGGCGAGGTAAAGCGCGTCGAGATAGCCACTCTCATGGCGCGAAAGGTGGATCTTGCGATTTTCGACGAGCCGGAGGCGGGCATTGACCTTTGGAGCTTCGCCATGCTTGTCGAGAGCTTCCGCTCGATGTGCAAAAACAGATACGAGACTGTTATAGTCATCTCGCACCAGGAGCGCATAATGCAGCTTGCCGACGAGATGATAGTCGTCGAAAAGGGCAAGATACGCACTCGCGGCACAAAGGAAGAGATTCTCCCGCAGCTGCTCGGCGAGCTCGAGGAGAGCTGCGATTTCAACAGAAGGGACGGTGAATAATATGTCCGAGCCGTTAAAGAAAGTCGATATGTCGCTTCTGCACACGATAGCCGACATGGACGGGCTGCCTGCCGCAGGCGCGTTCAACATCAGAAGAAACGGGCAGGGCGTCGCAAGGCAGTCGAGCGAGAATATCACGATAGAGCCCAAAAGCGGCAAGCCCGGCATAGACATATATATAAAGCCGTTCACAAAGGGCGAGGAGGTTCACATCCCCGTCATAATCACCGAGAGCGGAATAAACGATAAGGTGTATAACGATTTCTATGTCGGCGAGGGTGCGGACGTGCTGATAGTCGCGGGCTGCGGCATACACAACTGCGGCGGCGAAAAGACCGAGCACGACGGTATCCACCGCTTCTTCATCGGCAAAAACGCAAAAGTCAAATATGTCGAGAAGCACTACGGCGAGGGCGAGGGCACAGGCGAAAAGATATTAAACCCCGTGACCGAAGTCACCATGGATGAGGGCTCCTACTGCGAGATGGAGATGATTCAGCTCGCGGGCGTCGATTCCACCCTGCGCGAGACGGACGCGTCGCTTGACGCGCGGGCGAAGATAGTCATAACCGAGCGCCTGCTCACTCACGGCAGGCAGAAGGCCCGCTCCAACATGACCGTGAACCTAAACGGCAGGGATTCGAGCGCGCAGATAGTCTCCCGCTCGGTTGCCAAGGACAGCTCCGAGCAGGTGTTCTACCCGAGAGCCGTCGGCAACACCGCCTGCCGCGCCCATGTTCAGTGCGACTCGATAATTATGGACAAGGCAAAGATCCGCTCTATCCCCGAGATAACGGCGAACGACGCCGACGCGCAGATAGTCCACGAGGCCGCCATAGGGCGCATAAACAACGACCAATTATTGAAGCTTATGACCTTCGGACTGACCGAGGAGGAGGCCGAGGAGGTCATAGTCAGCGGTTTTCTTAAATAAATAAAATATTTTTATGCAATAAGTTTAAAAACTACTTGAAAATCCGGACAGATATGTTACAATTACACTGTTTGAGACCGCGCACTCGGCATACGGCCGCGCGGCATTTAAGGAGGTAATAACCAGACATGGAAAAAGCGAAGCAGTATTTCTGTGCTAAGCCGAACGGCAAGCTGCACTACCCGCACACGATTCTCACGGGATTCGGTTTCCTTGCGTCGTCTATCGCATGGGCCATTTACGATCCCTACATAACAAAGATACTCAACTATCTGCTCAGCAACAGTGCCACGATAACCTCGTGGTCGGCAAAGCTCAACGAGGCGTTCCCGAAATTGGCCGAGTTCGCCGCGGCAAACGGTGAGAATGTCACCACCGCCGCGGGCGGCATAACGCTTGTCCCGCTGTTCATCGGTATTATCATGACGTTTGACAACATCTTCGGCGTCATCTTCCAGCCGACCTTCGGCAAGCTCTCCGACAACACCCACTCCCGCTTCGGAAAGCGCCGCCCGTACGTCATATTCGGCGCGCCGATTTCGGCAGTTCTGTTTGCAATTATACCGTTAGTTGCGATAAAGTTTAATTCTCTCCCGCTGACGATGCTCTTCATCATACTCTTCGTCTTCGTTATGTCGCTCTGGAGAGCCCCCGTCGTTGCGCTCATGCCCGACCTTACCCCGAGCGAGATTCGCTCCGAGGGCAACGCCGTCATCAACCTCATGGGCGGCGTAGGCGGAGCACTCGGTCTGTTCGCGGGCACTATCGTCACGGCTGTCTACTGCGCCGCTACGGGAATCTCCTCGAAGTCCCCCGAGTTCAACGAGCTCAACACCTTCCCCTACGTTTTCCTGCTCGGCGCCGCCGTTATGGTAATCGGTATGCTCATCATCCTCTTCTTCGTCAAGGAGCCCGACAGCCGCATTAAGATAAAGGGCGAGATGAATCAGGCAGCCGACGCAGAGGCAAGACGCAAGGCTGAAAAAGAGGCCGCAAAGGCCGAAAAAGAAGCGAGAAAGAAAGAGAAGCTCACCTCCGGCGAGAGAAGAAGCCTTATCTTCATGCTCATGGGTCTGTTCTTCCTCTTCTGCGGCACAAATGCCATCTCCACCTTCTTCGCTCTGTTTGCGGATGAGATTCTTCATAAGACCGCCGCTCAGGCAACCATCATGACCACCGCCTTTGCCGCCGCCTCCGCAGTCGCCGCCATCCCCGCGGGCTGGCTCGGCAAGAAGTTCGGCCGCAAAAAGACCATACTCGGCGGACTCGCCATATTCATCATCGCATTCGGCGCATATCTGCTCACCGAGATACTTCACATCAACGCACTCAGCGGAGCGCTCATCTGGATAGCTCTTGTCGTGGGCGGCGCGGCGAATATGTTCATCACCGTCAACACCCTGCCCCTCGTGCTCGAGATAGGCGGCATAGACAAGGTCGGCACCTTCACCGGCTACTACTACACCGCCACCTTCTCAGCGCAGATAGCTACCCCGATAATCTACGGCATCGTCCGTATGTTCACGGGCACCTATATGTCCCTGTTCTACTATTGCCCGATAGCCTTCATCCTCTCTACTCTCTGCATCCTCGTCGTTCACCACGGCGAAGCGATACCCGACGAGATAGTCGAAAAGATCAAGGAAGAGAACGAGGACTGATAAAAAGTCTTACAGCAAAGCCCCGCCATAATCGGCGGGGCTTTTTCGCCGCAAAAATTTCAAAAAGCCCTTTATTCTCCGACAGTTCTATTGTATAATAAAATCAGAAGAATGCAAAGCGATAAAGAAAGGACAGTATTACCGTGGAAAAGAATAAAGTCAAGCTGACTATCTGCGGCGCAGAATATGTCATAGCCTCGGGGGAAGAAAACAAATACATGATCGAGCTGGGAAACGAGGTCGATGAAAAGATAACCTCTATTCTCCGTCAGAATCCGCGTATCTCCGTGACTCAGGCGGCGGTTCTCGCGGCGCTCGAATTTGCGGATGCAGAGAAAAAGGCCGTCGTTTCGGCGGAAAACCTGCGCTCGAAGATACAGGAGTATCTCGAGGATTCGGCGCGCGCCAAGACCGACCGCGAGATAGCAATTCGCGAGACGGACAGGATAGCAAAGGAGTTCGCCGAATACAAGAAGCGTCACGGAGGACGGGATGAATAAGCCGGAGATACTTGCGCCCGCCGGCTCGTTCGACTCGCTTACGGCGGCCGTGCGCTGCGGCGCCGACGCCGTATACCTCGGCGGACGGGAGCTCAATGCGCGCCGCAACGCCGCAAATTTCGGGAACGAAGAGCTGGCGCAGGCGGTCGAATACTGCCATGCGCGCGGGGTCAGGGTTTATATCACTCTCAACACCCTTGTGTGTGACGATGAGACTCAAACGGCGATGAACGCCGTCAGGTGCGCCTGCGATATCAAAGCAGACGCACTTATTTTACAGGATATCGGGCTTGCTTCGCTCGTTCGCAGGGCGGCTCCCGATATGCCGCTGCACGCCTCGACGCAGACCTCGGTTCAGACTCTCGACGGGATAAAGCTGCTCGCGGATTTGGGCTTTTGCCGCGCGGTGCTCCCGAGAGAGCTTTCAAAAAAAGAGATAGAAAAAATAGCCGCGCAGTCGCCGATAGAGCTTGAATTATTCGTCCACGGTGCGCTGTGTATGTGCCTGTCGGGTCAGTGTCAGCTGAGCGCCGTGCTCGGCTCGCGCTCGGGCAACAGAGGCCTGTGCGCCCAGCCGTGCAGACTGCCGTTTTCGGCAGAGGGCGGCACGGGGCATGACCTGAGCCTCAAGGATATGTCACTTATCGAATATCTGCCGGAGCTTGCGCAGATGGGCATTACCTCATTTAAAATAGAGGGGCGCATGAAGCGGCCGGAGTATGTCGCCGCCGCCGTGACCGCCTGCAAAAAGAGTCTTGCGGGCGAGGATGCCGCCGGCTATGAGCGCACGCTCGGCGCGGTGTTTTCCCGCTCCGGATTTACCTCCGGCTACTATAACGGCGCTCTCGGGCGCGATATGTTCGGCGTGCGCCGCAAGGAGGACGTGACCGCCGCAAAGGAGGTGCTCGCGCCTCTCGCCGCTCTGTATGACGGCGAACAGCCGCTGATAAGAGCCGATATGTATCTCTCGGCGCAGGTCGGAGAAAAGGCGGGGCTCGCCGTTAAGGCCGCCGGCAAGAGCGTCTTTGCCGAGTCCGACAGCGCCGTGCAAAAGGCGCAGAACAGAGCCGTAGGCCGCGAGGAGATAGAGACGCGGCTTCGTAAATGCGGCTCGACGCAGTTCTATGCCGGGGATATTGAGACAGACATCGGGGACGATATATTTTTAAGCGCGGCGGAGATAAACTCGCTTCGCAGAAAAGCGCTCTCGGCGCTCGAGAAAAAAATCGCCGAGCGCGAGGAAATCCCGTTTTATCCTCAGCAGACGGCAATTAAACGCCGCCGCTCCAAAAACCGCGGCTATGTCATAAGATTGAAAAGCGTCTCGCAGCTGCCCTCAGGCCTCTCTCTCGTGCGGCGCGTGATACTGCCCCTCGACATTGACGCCAAAACAGTCGACTCGCTCAAGGAGAAAAAGATTCAGCCGGCGGTCGAGGTTCCCGCCGCTGTTTTCGGAGGCGGCTCGGCGGTTTACAACGCCATTGTCAACGCGCGCAAAAACGGCGTTTCTCTCGCCGCGGTCTGCTCTCTCGACGGCGCGGCCATAGCAAAAAAAGCGGGCATGAAGCTCTGCGCTCTGCCCGGGACAAATATATTCAACACCTTTTCGCTCGACGAATTCGAGCGCCTCGGCTTCACCGACGCGGTGCTGAGCACGGAGCTAAAGCTCACCCAATGTGCCGCGCTCGGCGGACATCTTCCTCGAGGAGTGTTCGCCTACGGGCGGCTGCCGCTGATGCAGACGAGAAACTGCCCCGTTAAAAACGGCACGACCTGTGCCCAATGCCGCAAGCACGGCTTTTTGACGGACAGAATGGGAGTCAAATTCCCCGTCGAGTGCGCGCCGTTCGCCTCGACCCTGCTAAACAGTGTGCCGGTAGTCGAGAGCGACAAGCGCGAGCAGTTTGAATTTGCGGATTTCTCGCTGCTGTGGTTCACGACCGAGACAAAGGACGAATGCGAAAAAATTCTCGAAAGCTACCGCAGGGGCGACGCCCCGCAGGGCGAATTTACGCGCGGACTTCTCTACCGCGGTGTCGAATAAAAGGAGACATATCATGCTCACACTCAAAATGAAAAAAATGCGCCCCGGCGCAATAATTCCGAAGCGTGCGACAGCGGGCAGCGCGGGATTGGATCTGTGCGCCTGCACCGAGGGCGAAGTGGTTCTCAAGGCGGGCGAGCGCACCGTGATACCCACGGGCATAGCCATCGCCATAGAAAACAACGAGACCGCCGCGTTTATTTATGCACGCAGCGGTCTCGGGATAAAGCACGGTATTTCGCTCTCGAACGGAGTCGGAGTCATTGACAGCGACTACAGAGGCGAGATATGCGTAGGGCTGATAAACACCTCGAACGAGGACTACGCAATACAGCCCGGCGAGAGGATAGCCCAGCTTGTCCTCGCCCCCGTCATTCCCGCAGAGCCCACAGAGGTCGAGAGCCTCGACGAGACGGAGCGCGGCGCGGGCGGCTTCGGCTCAACCGGCAGATGAATTTTTCCTGTTTTTGAAGAACTTTATCACCCACCAGATTATCACGGCGGGGATGCAGCAGACTATGACGAGAACTATCTTATCCATGGGGATGTAGTCATATATGCCGTCGCCCAAGATAGTAAAAAGTATAACGCGCGGCATTATTCCGCCGATTGAAAGGAGCGCATATTTCCAAAACGGCAGCTTCGTTGCGCCGAGGAAAAGACTGACAAAGTCAATCGGGAACACGGGCAGCAGGCGCACCAAAAAGAGCGCGGAGAGCTTCTTTCCGTCGCCTAAGGCGAGCACCTTATCCCCCGCCTTGCTCCCCTTGAGCCGCTTCTCGACATATTCGCCGCCGAGAAACCAACCGAGCAGATAGGTCGCGGTTATTTCGAGCGCGATGCCCGCGAGGTTTATCGCAATGGCCGAGGGCGTGGGGAACGCCATGCCGACGGAAATATATATCATCGACGCGGGTATTATAAACAGCACGGATTTCACGGCATAAACGCCGATTATCACCGCCACCGCGGCGGCAGTGCTCCCCGCCCCGTCGACGAGGGCGCGCATATCGATTTTTGTAAGCCTGTCGTAGTTCACAACGGCGATAACCAGCAGCGTTATCGCAACCGCACAGCGCAGAATAAGCATGAGCACATCCCTGTGCTTTTTAAAAAAACTCTTCAAATCGGTTCTCCTGATAAAATTACTGTCTTATAGTATATCCGCAAAAAGCGATTTTTGCAACCTCGGGAGAAAACTTAATACTTTATGAACAAACCGAAAATTTTGTTCCTTTATTCCGACTTTTTTCTTTTAGATGTGGATTTTATCTTGAACCTGTGTTAGAATGTTTATCTAAATCAACTGACAGATATGAAAGGAGCCGCAAAAATGACTGTAAAAGAGAAGATACAGCGAGCAGCAGCCGCGGCGGTTCTGTCCCGCATGATAAAATATGTCAGAAAAGATCCCGACACAAACTTGGTTAAGCTTATTGATAAATCCGAGCTGTTTGTCGGCAATATATTCCCCGCGAAGAACTTCGACAGCTTCCGCGAGGGCGCTAAGGATCCCGACAACATCTGGCGTCAGCTCGGCCTCAGACTTTTGAACGAGACAGACGACAACGTTATAATGAACATGGCTCTCGCGCTGGGACTCGGCGCGGCGGTCAACGGCACAAAGGCAGTGCGCACAAACCGCGAAAAATATCACTGCAATATTCCGTGGGTCATTTTGCTCGACCCGACAAGCGCCTGCAACCGCAAGTGCAAGGGCTGCTGGAGCGCGGAATACGGCCACAAGCAGAGCCTCACCTTTGACGAGCTCAACGATATCGTAAACCAGGGCGTCGCCATGGGCACCCATTTCTATATGTTCACGGGCGGCGAGCCGCTGCTGAGAAAGAAAGACCTCATCAAGCTCTGCGAGCTGCATCCCGACTGCGCGTTCCTCTCCTACACAAACGCCGACCTCGTCGACGAGGAGTTCTGCGAGGAAATGAAGCGCGTGGGCAACATCGCTCTTGCAATAAGCATCGAGGGCAGCAAGGAGAGCAACGACGCAAGACGCGGCGAGGGCAGCTACGACCATGTCATGCAGGCTATGGATCTGCTCAAGAGCAAGGGATGCCTGTTCGGTATCTCCGTATGCTACACCCGCGCAAACGTGGACGCGGTCACCTCCGATGAGTTCGTCGATTTGATGATATCCAAGGGTGCGCGCTATGCGTGGTACTTCAACTATATGCCCGTCGGCTCCGGCGCGGTAGAGGAGCTTATCCCCACCCCCGAGCAGCGCACGCATATGTATAACTGGGTGCGCAAAATGCGCAACAGCAAGACCGGAAAGCCCATGTTCGTCATTGACTTCCAAGATGACGGAGAATATGTCGGCGGCTGCATAGCGGGCGGCAGAAACTATTTCCACATCAACTCCGCAGGCGATATCGAGCCCTGCGTGTTCATACACTACTCGGACTCCAATATCCGCGAGCATACTCTTATCGAGGCGCTCAAGCGTCCTCTCTTCCAGGCCTACTGGCACGGTCAGCCGTTCAACAACAACCATCTGCGCCCGTGCCCGATGCTCGAAAACCCGCAGTGCCTGAGAAAGATGATAAAGGACACGGGAGCGAAGTCCACCGACCTGCTTGCGCCCGAGGATGTCGAGACCCTCTGCGCGCGCTGCGACAAGTTCGCCGCTCAGTGGGCGCCCGTTGCTCAGGAGCTCTGGGAATCCAGAGAGCACCCGCATCCCAAGACCCAGTATTACAGGGACACTCCCGAGGGAAAAGCGGAGCTGCGCGGAAAAAAATAAACAAAACCGAATAGCCAGGGGTGCTGCCTTCGGGCGGCTGAGATGATACCCTCTGACCTGATCCGGATAATGCCGGCGTAGGAAGGATAATAGACAGCGTTTGCTGTATATTATATAGACTGACAGCGTCTGTGCATACCGCATGGACGCTGATTTCATTTTTTTGGAGGAAAAACACCATGTCAACAACCAAGAAAAACAACACAAAAGTGCTTGTTGAGTGCGCTCTGCTTATTGCTATCGCAACCGTGCTCAACGTCGTTTGCAGCTTCATACCGTTCCTGAATCTCCCCTTCGGCGGCGGATTCACCGTATGCAGCATGCTGCCCATCGTGCTTGCGGCTTACCGCAACGGCACAAAGTGGGGTCTGCTCACCGGCTTCGTATATGCCGTCGTTCAGATGCTCCTCGGCTTCAAGACCGTCTCGGCGTTCTTCATGCCCGGCTCCGACAGCTATATGGTTCTCTGGAAAGCCGTTTGCGTCTGCCTCATCGACTACATCATCGCCTACACCGTCCTCGGCCTCGGCGGCATCTTCAGAAACAAGATAAAGAATCCGTCCGTCTCCCTGTGCGTCGGCTCGATATTCGCGCTCTCCCTGCGCTATATCGCGCACATCATATCCGGCTTCATCTTCTTCGGCACCTGGGCTGACTGGTTCTTCTCGCAGGACGGCTTCACCCTCGGCGCAAAGATTCTCGAGAAGTTCAGCGGTCAGGGTCTGGCGTTCCTCTATTCCGTTATCTACAACGGCCTCTACATGATTCCCGAAATCATTATCACCGCTATCGTCGCGCTGATAATCGGCCGCGTGCCGCAGATCTCCGGCAGGAAGAACACAAAATAAAAACAACTTTTACGAACCTCACCAAAATAGAAAGAGACAGAGAACAGGGAACAGCCGCAGCTATACGCTGCGGCTGTTTTCGTCTGTTAAAGATACGCTCTCAGCCCCGAGAGCAGGTTTTCCTCCGCGCCTATAATGCGCCGCGCCGTGCTGCGGGACGACCCGTCTGCGCCCTTATACTCGTTGAGATAGCGGGTCAGGCTTTTTATGCCCATGTCGCACCCGTCCGTCATCAGCCCCGCGACCGTCTTATCCGTGTCGTTGAGTCCGAGCTTGACGTTGGTCTTTATCCATGACATACTTTTAGCCACTACACCCGGGTCCTTGCCGCAGTCACCGATCAAAGCCAACTGCTCCCTGACCTCCCGGCCTATCCTGTCATGCTCCTCCCTGCTCTTTTCAAGCAGATTTTTGAGCTCCGTGTTTTTTATATGCCCGCTCACCTCGTCTATGCTGCCGACCGCCATTTTTATTCCGCTGTCGCATTCGCGAAGCAGCTCCAACGTATCCTTGCTCATTTTATGCACCCTTTCCGTTTCTTTCTTCGTATAGTTTACCCCGTATGCGGCGAATTATCACAAAGGCGAATATGATATATAGTGCACAAAAATCGATAAAATTTTATGGGATTTGTATAAATATAAAATAAAGTTTATTCTCTTGACAAATCAATTAACATAAAGTAAACTTGAATCGTAACATGGCAGAGGATGCTCTGCCCCAAAGACGAAAGGAGACAAATTATGAAGAAAATTATTGCACTCCTGCTCGCACTCGCGATGATATTTGCGTTTGCGGCGTGCAAGAGCAAGGATGACAACAAAGACACGACGGCCGACAGCACTCAGGGTGCGGGCGCGGATGTTCAGGACACCCAGGCAGGCGGCGAGGATACCACCGCAGCCGAAGCTCCCTCGGGCGACAGCACCGCGGCTCCCTCCGAGGGCGGCAGCGAGGCGGCCACCCAGGGTCAGCAGGGCGGCACTCAGGGCAGCGCCGACATCAACGCTCCCGTCAACGGCAGCAAGGCAGACATAGTCGCGTTCTTCAACAAGTACGCTACCGCTATGAAGCAGTACAAGGGCAAGGTCACCGTTAAGAGAGTTCAGGGCACGACCTCGAAAATCAACAGTCTCGACCCCAATAAGATACTTGGTGTCGATCTTGTCGCAAAAGCAGAGCCCCTGCTTCCCAACGACTATCCCAAGACCGCAACACAGACCTTCAACGGCGGCAAGGCTGCCGACGGCACAACTCTTGCGAGCTTCCTGCCCGCATCAAAGCGCGCTGCCTACAATGTCAACCCCGCAGGCGTTAAGTCCGCCTCCTGCGTCAAGCAGGGCAACGGCTGGAAGGTCAGCATCACTCTCGTTGTCGAGAGCGGCGAGGGACTTACCTTTGTTCCCACTCACCACGGCTCCTGCTTCGACACTCTTTCATTGACGCCCGATGACTTCAAGCCCTTCAACCCGAAGAGCACAAAGGTCACTTATCAGAGCGGCACCTTTACTTTCGTTCTCAGAGCGGACGGAACTCTTGCAAGCATCAGCGTCAGCGAGCCGGCAAATGTTGTCTGCAGGCTTACCTTTGGTAACAGCAATGTAGGTATCGACGCCGACTTCACCGGCACATGGAAGCAGGATTTCACCTTCACCTATTAATCGCAACTACACACGGGGCTGCCGCCATGCGGCGGCCCTTTTTTTGCCCGGCGGCGGAAATTTTTGCAAATATATTGACTTTTTCGCCGAAAGCGATATAATTGAGCCACGACCAATGGGGAGTAGCTATGGTATATCCATCCGTCTGTCGTCAACCGCACGCCGAAGCGTGCCGGCAGCGGACATTACCGGCACAGGCTGTGAATGAAGCAAGACCTTTGGCAGAGCGACTCTGCCGAGGGTCTTTTCTATAGGACACGAGGTGAATTATGAAAAGGCTGTTAAAAAGAATGTCGTCTGCAAGAATAATCGCGCTCGGCTTTGCGGCCGTGATATTTGCAGGCTCGGGGCTGCTTATGCTGCCGTGCAGCGTGCGAGACGGCGTTTCTCTTAAATACATAGACGCGCTTTACACTTCGGCGAGCGCCGTCTGCGTGACGGGACTCGTGACCGTCGATATAGGGGACACGTTCACCGCGTTCGGCCAGTTCGTTGTTGCGGCGCTGATACAGATAGGCGGGCTTGGAGTCGCGTCAATGGGCGCGGGCGTTATCTTAGCGGTCGGAAAGAGGATAAATCTCAAGGGGCGCAGCGTTCTGCGCGACGCGATGAACCTCGACTCCGGCAAGGGGATAGTGAAATTTCTCAAGGGCGTGTTTCTTGTCACCGTGACCTTTGAGCTCGTCGGTGCGGCGCTGAGCTTCATTGTTTTCGTGCGCGATTACCCGCCGCTCAAAGCTCTCGGAATAAGCCTTTTTCATTCCGTCGCCGCGTTCAACAACTCCGGCTTCGACATCCTCGGAAACTTCCAGAGCCTCTCCGCCTACAAGGAGGATGTGTTCTTAAATCTCGTGACCTGCCTTTTGATATTCTTCGGCGGAATCGGCTTTCTCGTTATCCGCGAGATTGTCGAAAAGCGTTTTCGCTGGCGCAGATTTTCCATGCACACAAAAGTAGTGCTCACGATGAGCGTCGCGCTGACAGTCGGCGGCACGGTAATCTTCAGAATGACCGAGGATATTCCGTGGATAGGCGCACTTTTCAACAGCGTGACCGCGAGGACGGCGGGCTTCTCGACATATTCGCTCGGCGAATTTTCAAACGCGGGACTGCTCGCTATGATATTTTTGATGTTCGTCGGCGCGTCGCCCGGCTCCACCGGCGGCGGAATAAAGACGAGTACGCTGTTTGTGCTGATACAGGGCATAAAGACCGCCGCGACAAACACCTCGGGAAAGGCGTTTCACTATTCCGTGCCGCGCGGCGTGTTCCGCAAGGCGTCGGTCATAGCAGTCATGGGTATAAGTGTGATAGCAGTGGGAACGTTTATGCTCTGCGCCTTTGAGCCGGATATAGCAATAAGGGATGCCTTGTTCGAGATGACGAGCGCGTTCGGCACGGTGGGACTCACTACCGGGATAACCACGGGACTCTGCACCGCGAGCAAGCTTACATCAATAGTCATGATGTATATCGGCCGCTTGGGGCCGCTTACAATAGCGACTCTCTGGTACTTCACAAACGGAGATCGAATAAAATATCCCGACGGAAACATAGCCATAGGCTGAGAACGGAGGACAAAGATGTTTAAAAAATCAAAAAGCGACAGCAACTCTTACGGAATAATCGGACTCGGGCGCTTCGGCTCGGCTCTGGCTGTGGAGCTTGCGAAAGCGGGCGCGGAGCCGCTCGTAATCGACGGCAACGAGGAAAAGGTGCGCGAGATGCGCGAATACACGGAGAACGCCTTTGTTGTCAGCAGCTTTGACAAAAAGACTCTCTCGGAGACCGGAATACAAAACTGCGACGTCGTGGTGGTCTGCATCGGAGAAAAGATGGACATATCAATTCTGACCACCCTGAACGTCGTAGCCCTCGGCGTGCCGACGGTCATATCAAAGGCCGCGAGCGCCGAGCAGGGCGAGATACTCAAGAAGCTCGGCGCAGAAGTCGTCTATCCTGAGAGGGATATGGCGGTAAGGCTTGCGCACAGGCTCGAGGCCCCCAATATGCTCGACTTCGTTCAGCTCAGCAAAAAGCTCAATCTTCTAAAGCTCGAGGTGCCGCAGAAGGTGATAGGCATGACGATAATGTCCGCAGACCTGCGCGGAAAATTCGGGGTCAACATAGTCGCCATAGAAAACGACGGAAACATGACGGACTCCGTGCGCCCCGACTATATGTTCCAAAAGGGAGACATACTCTATGCCGTCGGAAACGAAAAAGGAATAGCGCGCCTGTCCGAATGGATGGACGAGAATAAATAAAAGACGGGCACCGTTTTCACGGTGTCCGTCTTTTATGCGGTTTTGTGTGTCGGTCGGATTTTGAGCTTGTCGCGAACATCTTTTTACGATTCTGTCTGCTGTTTTGTATTCTTCTTTGGTGTAAATAAAAAGAAGCATATTCACGCTGCCCGCACACTCTCCCCATCAGGAATATACCGTCGAGCGGCTAAGTCAAGGCACTCGGATCGACTTCATTGCCTCGGCAAAGTGAAATTTGTTCATTGTTTTTCTGTAACAAAAAATCGATTCTTCATTTCTTCCTGTCATTTCGGATCATCGCATACCACACCTCGTCACAGATTCCGAGGTTGTTCTTTCCGGCAGCTCTAAGAATACCTTCCCGTTTCATTCAGGCTTTTTCCATAACGCGTCCTGATTTTGGATTGTTTGCATCATGACAGGCGGCAATACGATTTAGTCCGACAACATCAAAAAGATAATCCATCACGGCATTTAATGCTTCAGGCATTAATCCCTGCCCCCAGTACGCCCGGCTCATGCAATAACCCATATCAGCAGCCTTTGTATTCTCATTAAGCTTTACAACAGAAATATTACCAATAGCCTTTCCTGTTTCTTTATACTCCATAACCCAATTAAAGTATCCGCCATCTTCATATCCGGGTATCCAATCGGCAAGAAGGCTCTTTGTCACTTCAACGCTCGAATGCGTCGGCCATGTCAGGAATCTCGCGACTTCGGGATCAGATGCCCAATTTGCATACATATCCTCTGCATCCTCTAATCTGAATCTTCGAAGTATCAATCTATCGGTTTCTATTCTTTGCGTTCCTGCTTTATTCATATTTTCTCCCCTTTAAACTCCTACTTGTCTTTATAATTTCTTTCTCATATACCGCGGCTCATATTCGGCATATCCGTGCTTCGGATAGAATGAATAGGACTCAAACCACCGCTCCGACGGATCGCCGAGATGCACCCGCGCTGCCGTAATGCCGTTGCCGCGCATTCCCGCCTCAATAGTTTCAAGCAGAGCCGAACCGATGCCCTTGCGCTTTTCCGATGCCTTTATATACAGCCGATGAATAAACGCTTCATTCGTTCCTTCAATCCTCGAATACCCGCCGCAGCCGATCACCCTGTTGTTATCATCCGCCGCGATCCAGAACATATCCCCACGGTCAAAGTAATTCTTTTTGATATCGAGCAGATCTTCGTTGATACTCGGTATTCTTCCGAGCGCGTCCTTGGCCTGCAAAACCATGAAAATCATATCGTCCCTGTATCTGTCTTCGTATAATTTGATTTCCATGCTATCATTTTTCCTCCTTCATATAGGTAAGCCGGATATCTCTCCAACGGTTCTCACGAAGTCGCCGGAAATTCATATCGCTCGAGACAGCAAGCATACCGTCTCCACATGGGACGAGGAAACAGTGTTGATGTCAGGTTGCCCCAATAGTTCTCGGGAACAAATCGACTGACTGCCTTTGTCTCAAATAACATCGATAGTTCTCGGGAACATATCAAGCCTACGTCAGATTACTTTTACCAAGATTACATTTTGAACATAGGGTTTGTAGGTTTTCAATCACAGTTTCGCCACCCTTTGACCAAGGAACGATATGATCTACATGAAGTACAACAGATGGATCTTTTGCCGGAGACGCACCACAAGCGCAGCATTTAAAATTGTCACGAGCTAACACCTTAAATCTCAAGCGAGTATTGATATTTCTTGATGTTCGATGTTTTGGCAGAGTTACTGCCTCATTTTCTTTCTCTGATTTATTGCTTGTACTATTTCTGATAGTGTCAGGCCCAGAAACACATGACTGATATTCACTTTCTGTAGCATTTATATATTCTACAAATGCCTCTAATGCTTTACGCCATCCTCCAAATCTTCTTTTAAATGTATCGATAGAATAGTTACAGATTCCTGCTTTGGTTATATCGGTCGAAGTCGGTTGCCGCCCCAATAATCGCCACATCCGCTCAATTTCATCAAAGCATTCCTGCTCGGTTATTCTATCTTTGGTGAATCCTGTAGGTTCTAGTCCGGCTTTTTTCAGAAAATCATTCCATTTGCCAAAACGAGAGAAAATATATTCAGCAGAATACTTGCCATATTTTCTATATTCCTCATATGAAACAGTCTTTTTGTTGATAAGGTTAGCAACTCTTCTTAAATCATCAAAGTATTCTTCGTCAGAAATCAATTTAAGCTCAGCTGAATTCCGTTCGGTTCTTAACCCGGCCAAAGTCAGAGCATTTTTCCATGTTCCAAAATGTGCTTGGATCGCAGTTTGTGAATATTTCCCATACGACTTATATGTTGAGATAGAAATATAATCCTTGCCAAGTGTTGCTGCCGTTTTTTTAATATCAGCTATTATTTCCTCATCTGTCAATTGTGTTTTCCATTCATTTAGTTCAAATTTCATCTTTACCACCTTTCGACAGCAAAACTACCGTCTCCACATGGCTCAGGACAATAGCGTGAATAAAACGTCACATATCTACGCTGCCAACACGACCCTCGACGTCGAGAATATGCCGTTGATCAGTTGGGTCAGGACACCCGGATTGATTACATTGTCTCGGCAAACCGGAACATATCGAACTGTTGTCTTGTAGTTTCCACACAGCCGGAATCTTGTCCTCCTTATACAAGTCTGAAAAGACAATAATACAACCTCCCATTGTGACTCCCTCAAGAACATACGGAGATTCAATCGACTGCTTTAAATTACACAAACGAAAGAACGACCATGTGAGTCAAAACGGTTCGACATACAGCATGATCGTGAAATATAACTTATTCCTTTTTTCTCGTTGAAATCCCTCTCATTTTTTGTATGTAACGAACGATATGATTGTCTGCATCAGAATAATATGACCCTTCTGCTGTTGCACGCGAATACCCGACAAAGCACATATTAATCCAAGTGGCACACCCACATCCAAAATGATGAGAAATTGATTCCGATATTCTGTTCGCTCTTTTATCCCTTGAGAATAGCCGGCGAAGATATAATTGAGCAAAAACATCAAGTTCAATATCACCTAACATTATAGCTCTTTTACTTCGCTGAATTCGCAACGAGATATGAGTTTCATCTAATTTCCGTGTTTTAGAATCCAGACCATTAGCAACAATCCTTCTTATTTGTTGCAAGTCAGAATCTGTAACATTTGGCGCATTTTCCGAAAAAGTCACATAACAAATCGGCATATTCAATCCCCCCTCTTTAGTTTAATCTCATATAGTATTCCAGTTTGATGATAGTGTGCCACTGTTTTCAATGCTTTTCCACCAAATTTAGAAGCAATCTTTTTGGCTGTGTCATTATCATTTCTAATTACGCCATAAACAACATCAATACCTTCTTCTCTGCATCTTTGGAAAAGATATGTTAATAGTTGTGTGCCTATACCTTTGGATATGAAATCCTTGCCTAAGAAAACAACATATTCGAGTTGCCCTTTCTGTTCATCTAACACTTGAAGCCCCATCTGCCCGATAAGTACTCCATGTCTAAATATGGCATGAACACCAAATCCGAATTTTTTATAATGACTTATTCGGAACTGAAGAAGAGTAGTGTAATACTCCTTGGACATACACTTTCTTTCCCAAGCAAAATTGGGGTCATCTTTTCCAAGTTCATATAGTGTCATACCGTCGTATATGGAAAACTCACGCCCAAAAATATCACCGATATTCCAGCCATCACTGTTTAATACATTTTTAGCACATTCAAAAAATCTATCATTTTTTTCTTTCGTATAAAAGCAAGGATAACCTGTACTATGCATTCTTGCAAGAAAAACTTCCGATTGTTCTCCCAATAAATAATAAGGTAAAGTTTTAATATCTCTAATACTTCGCGGCCATTTTTCTGACCAAGCCACGCCATTCCATGCAAAATTCATGGATAATGCAAATTGACCATTTTTGGGATGAACCGTGCAACGTATTGATTCAGGAAAGAATTGTTTTATTAGGTCAGTCCATTTAAGCATTAAATTGACGGCAGCATATTTAATTGCCGATTCTGCTGCTTTGGCGTTATAATCATCCCATCGTGTTCGAAGTCCCTCTTTTATCTGATCTCTTGGTAGCTTAATAATGCTCCACGCCTCATTTTCATCCAAGTCACCCAATAGGGTTTTTGAATTCATGTTCCATTTAATCCCCTGCAAAAGAGATAAATAGGCAGGTGTTTTAGTATATTTTGTTCGTATTAATTCTTCAATATGAGCGGTAATTTTTGAAATATCCCCCTTATGATTTGCTCTATCAATCATTTCTTTCAAATCAATAATCGATACATCACCTTGAAAGTTTAATTTATTCCTATAATAGCGAATTCTCCATTGGTATTCTTCAACTTGAGTTTCTGAAACATAAAATATATCCTTATACAATCTTCCATCTGATAAAACTAAAGCATCCGCACCATATGGATGAACTTGATATAAAGTTTGTATTAGATTGTGAAGCCTGATCATAAAAGATATTTCGCTAAAATCAACACACTCAGCCCCATAAGGAACTCTAAAACGATTTTGGTCTTTAAATGGAAAACCCGGTAATACAAAAAGTAATCTATTTCGATTCTTTAGTAGAGGAAGAATATGAGTAATAAAATCAGCAAGTCGATTATTGCTCATATTTTTATTTGAACCAATTTGAGGATTGCACAATATTTTATATATACAGGTTGCCATTTCCTCATCTGAATCGTTTTTTGGCAATTCCACTTTAACAATGTTTTCCCATTCACTGCTTTGGGCGAACTCGGTCAAATACTCTTCTGATATTTTGATTTCGTTTTTAACAATAGGCGATAAATGTGCTGGAATTGCTGAGTCAAGTGTCACCGTTTCATCGCGAACAAATGCTTCAAAGGCTTCTTCCACCCAAGCATCATTTGGCAAATCTTCTTTTACCGTAAATGGTGACAAAATATATTCAACGGGACTTCTTGACATTGAAGCATATGGATCAAACTGAACAATGCGATTTGTGTGCAAGCCATAACTCCCTTCAAAACCCTCCCAGTACCGTTCGAGCTTAGATAGAGAGCTTTTATTACCAAACGGCTCAACAGCAGAATAGAGATCATTATCCATACAAGTTTCCTCCATCATAAACTTTCCACAAGTTTTGGATCTGCCGCTTAGGCGCTTTAGAAATCCAGTTCAAAAACTGCGAAGGGTAAAATGTGATGCTACATATTTGTATGTGTTCATTTATCCGCTCATGCATACATTCTAATAATATATTTCCACTATCATCGAGCAGTCGTTTAATACTATTCACAACAGAATTCCAGAGTCTTCCCATCGTCGAAAAATCTGTTGAATAGCTAATAAACGAAAATGTGTCTTCATTAAAACCATAATTTGCTGGTGATTTATCCCACAAGCCTGATAAACAATGAAGATTAATTGACTTATCTGAAAGCGATTCAACAATTAGATTAACTGTTTTTGAAACAAGCATCATTTCGTCTTCTTCGGACATATTAATAGCTTTCGCCATAACAATTGGCAACTCGCTCGCTCCATTTGGAAAACGATAACTTGATGAAAAGGAAGATGTCACTGTAAATACTTTCGGCAACATTGTTACAGTTAAAAACTCGGATAATTGAGAAGAGGGAGAGGGAGATAAATAAACTGCTGATCCAAATCCAGGATAGTCAACCATAAGTGGCTCAAGAACCTCATCGCCAATTCTTCGTGAGATAACTCGTGAGGAAATCTCTATAAATTGCGATGCAGTCAACTGTTCACGAATTATATTACAGATTTTACTCAGACTAACAAGTGATTCTTGTTCGATAATATCTAACTCACTGTTGAGTAAACTAATCTCCTCCAATATTTCAATCTTTTCTATATTGCCAATAAATCGATTGCCATTCTTATCAACAGCAGTTTTTCCCAAAACTCTAACTCGTTTTCCTTTTACTAAAGAGTTCTTGTTACAAAACGCTTTGGCGTTAGCAAAGCTTATTACTACGCTACCGGTCAAATCAGCTATTTCGATGCCAAACCGCTCTCTATAGGTCCATCTTTTTTGAATAATACCAGTCACGCAGACGCTTGTATCCTTTTTATAAAGGTTCAAGTTCTTGTTAAGCAAAGTAATATAATCTTTCATGAGCCATTTATTATCCTCCGTTAATCATCCATCCCTTTTTTGAATCACATATTCATATTCTATCAATAGTTTTGCATATTTCTTCAACATCGCGTTCAGATGTATAAAAATGCGGCGAAATACGAAAAATCAAAGTTGCATTTTTAGGGAAGAAAACTGGACAATCCCAATCACATATGATAGAAATAATAAACCCGCATTTTTCTAACATTTTTTTGACGGATTCCTCGCGTGAAACATCCTGCATATAAAACGATGATACTCCAGTTGTAGCTTCTATTTTTCCAACGAGTTGCAAGTTCTTGTTTTGATTGATATGTTTACGTATTTTGTTTGCCTTGATGAGAATCTCATGAGCAACTTTTTCTTCTCCATATACAAGATACTCAGAAATTGCATTTGTCAAAGCAAGAACCGATGCTGTACTCTTTTCCCATAATTCAAACTGTTTTGCATCTTCTCGAACTTTGATACCAGATATTTCCCCTTTCTCATTAAAAACCAAGTCGGATGATGCCAGATCGATTTGAGGAGAACGTATAGGACTACCCTTTTTTACATAAAGAATACCAGTTCCGCGGGGACCTCTAAGCCACTTCCGCCCAGCAGTCATATACGCTGTACATCCAATATCTTTGAGGTTTACCGGGATTTGTCCAACAGCTTGGCAACCATCAACAACGTAAATGACTCCATATTTTTGGGCAAGATGTCCTAATTCAATAACAGGATTAATAATTGATCCCTGCGCTGCGACATGGCTAACCGCCAAGACTGTTCCACCTGATTTGATTTCATTTTCGACATCATCAATGCTGAAGCAACCTTTTTCATCGCAAGGAATAACTTTAACAGAACATCCCGTTTTGTAAGCAATATCATAAATAGTTAAAAGATTTGTGCCATATTCGCTTGAAAGAGTTATTATTTTGTCTTTTGATGTGATGTTCAAACCATACATTATAAGGTTCCATCCGCGACTTGCACTATCGATAAATGCTATTTCCTCTGGAAACTCAGCATGAAGTAACTGTGCAGACTGACTATAGAACCGAGAAATATCGCTTGTTTTCTCGGCAGCAGCTTTATATGCACCTATTGACATTTCCAGTCGCATGTGATCAACAAGGGTGTTATATGTCCCTTGGCTCATCAGTCCAGCACCTGCGTTATTAAAATATTTAGTTTTCATGACCGTCCTCCAAATCAAAAACCATCTCAGAAATTGCTTTGCCCAATTCACGAAGTTCCCAAACCGTAGGTTCAGAATTGTTATCTGTAATAATCCCACGAAGTTCCAAATCTCTTACGGCGTTGCGAAGTTCAATTTCAGGAACACCAACGCTAATGGATATATCAGTAGCTGACAAAACATTGTTGTGCACCGCTATTGCTTGAATTATTTGCATTTGAACGCTATTTAATCCTCTAATAGAATTGCTAAGTACAGTAAGCCTTCTTCGTTCTTCAACATCGGGTTTTGATATTAAAGATGCAATAATACTCGCAAAAAGAGCATCTAATTCGGGATCTGTATCTATCAATTGACGAAGCAACCTGATAATATCATCTGACAGAGATGCATCATTCGATAGTCTCTCAAGAACTTCTTCATCGCTTATGTTGGTTTGAGAAAACGCTCTATCTAAAGCCATCGCTATTCTTTGCTTTCTTCTCTCTGTCCATTGCTGTACTATCTGGTACGCAAGTTTAATTGCAGGAGTTGTTACACCACCTATAACTGCCCCTATGGGTCCCCCCATTGCAAAGCCGACAAGTGAACTTGCTGCTGTTATCGCAATCTCCGTAGATTGAGATTTAATACTATTGTCCATACTCTACCTCCATGTTTTTAATTCTTATGCATCTGTTCTTCATCAAACTATCTGTCGCACTCAATAACGCCAGCATAATCACACTCAATCGTCGCACAGATCTTACCGAAAACTATTCTTCTACGTAGCTTAGTCGTCGTGGCTTGTGAAGATCGTGGTGAACCTGACATCTACAGTAGCCGAATATAGCATGTGACATCCAAATAATGTTTTATTTTTTCGGCGAACACACATACGTGATCTGAATATCGTAGCCCAGCTTGTCGAGCATCTCCACGAAGGTCTTGTTCACGATGCCGTCCTTCTTATTTATCAGCCTGCTGATGTACGGGGCCGAAGTCCCCACCATCTCCGCAAGCTGCGCCTGGGTGACGCGCTCCTCCAGACATTTGACCTTAACGTCTATATCAAAATCATTTTTTACCATAATGCACCTCGCTTTTGGTGAAACACAATTGCACTGACAAGATAATTCATTATACCACAAGATTATGAATTTTTCAACACAACACGCAGAAAAAGGCACCCGGAAAATTCCGAGTGCCTTATTGCTTCTGTGCCGCTACGCATCCACGTCTATCGCAAGGCCGGATTTGAACTCGACCGTGATCCTGTCATCGTGGATGGTGACCTTTTCTATCATGCTGCGGACAAGCGCCTCGCTGTATTCCGCCTCGCCGGTCTGTTCCTCAATGAAGCCAATCATGGCTTTGATCCTGTCGATTTCGTCCTTGCGGAGCGCCGCCTGCGTCAGAACGTTCTGCCGCCTTTCGCGGAGGGATACTATCCTTTCGCCAATCTCCTGGACGCGGGCTTCGTCCCTGCCGGCGTCGAGAAGGTCCATCTGGCTCTTGCGGATCATGCCGTCGATGACCTCGATCTCGTCATCGACGTCGCAACCGACAACGTTCTCTATGTTCTCCTTCAGAACCGGGATGATATCGTCCCTATTGGAGTAGGCCATGTTCACGGCGGACGCAATCGCGGCGTGCAGGTCTTCCTCCGGCACTGTCCTCGCGGAACACTCCTGTCCCGTCGTAAGTCTGCTGACGCACCGCCATACCACGGGCTTCTCGTTTCCGACGGACCATACGACCCGCCTGTAGATGTTGTCGCAGTGAGCGCAGATTACGTTTCCAGTAAGAGCGTATTTTGAACTGTAGACGCGCTTCTTGCCGCCTTTGTAAAGGGATGACCGCCTTGCGATCTCCTCCTGCACCAGAAGGAAGGTCTCCCTGTCGATGATGGCTTCGTGGCAGCCTTCCACATAGTATTTCGGCATCACGCCATCGTTCCGGCTGCGCTTTTTGTCAAGGACGCTGACAGTATAGGTCTTCTGAAGGAGAGCGTCACCGATGTATTTTTCATTGGTGAGTATCTGCTTGATGTTTGTCTCATGCCAGCGGGCGTGTTTCGCGCCGTTGAGAATGCCGTCAGCTTCAAGCCCGCGCCGTATCTTTACAAAACTTGCCCCTTCCAGATATTCGCGGTAAATGCGTCTGACTACCTCGGCTTCCTCCGGCACGATGACCAGCTTTCCGCTTTCGTCCTTCGTATAGCCGAGAAACCAGTTGTGGTTGACCTGGACCTTGCCCTGCTGATTGCGGAACTGGATGCCGAGCCGGACGTTCGCCGACAGGGATTCGGACTCCTGCTGCGCCAGCGCCGCCATGATCGTCATAAGCACCTCGCCCTTGGCGTCGAGCGTATTGATGTTCTCCTTCTCAAAGAATACGGCTATATTCATTTCTTTCAGCTTCCGCGTATATTTGAGGCAGTCGACTGTGTTGCGGGAGAAGCGGCTGATCGACTTGGTGATGATCATGTCGATTCGACCGGCCTCGCAGTCCTTTATCATGCGGTTGAAAGCCTCGCGCTTCGCCGTTCGGGTGCCGGAGATGCCGTTGTCCGCGTAGACTTCGACCATTTCCCATTCCGGGTTTCCGTTGATGTAGGAGGTGTAGTGCGATACCTGCGTTTCGTAGCTGGATTCTTGTTCCTCAAACTCCGTGGAAACGCGGCAGTAGGCTGCGACGCGCACCTTCTGTTTTTTCTCCGCCGGCTTCTGCGTTCCCACAGTTTTTACCGCCGGAATGAATGTGATATTCTGAGCCATTGCCATTATTCGTTCACCTTGCCTTCGATCCGACCGTATGCGTACTCAGCCTGCGCGATAGGGTCGGTAAATTTCTGTGTCTGTTTCTTCATACGGAACTCCGTGTAAATGACAGGGGTCGGCTTTTCCTTCGGCGGAATGTTGTCTCTGCCGAGTGCCTTCTCCCGCCGCTGCCGTTCCGCCTGCACGGCATTGAAAATATCATCTTCGATGATCCGCGGGTAAATGTCGTCCCCAAGATACCGTTTATTGTGAAGCAGACGCTTGATCATGCTGTGAGTCGCTTTGATGCCTGCCACCTCGGCGGCATTTTCGTATGACATTCCGAGAAGGTATGCCGAGTAGAGCGCGGCAAGCCTCGCGGCCTCCATATCGTGTACTTTCGGTCTGCCGTCAACGATCACATATCCGAACGGTGTGTGTTCCATAGCCTCATATCCTTTCCCGGAAGACGGGGCCGCACTTCATAACGAATCCGACTTCCTTTCTGCTGAAAATGATGACACGGTCAACGTGCTTCGTGAAGACCTCGTCGGAAAAAGCCGTCAGCTGGTCTGCCTTTGCCGTGTACTTCAGCAGTTCGTTCAAAGCCAGCTGACGGTCAAAATCCAGATCCGGGTCTCCCTCGATGCCGGCGCGTGCGGCGTTGATTTCCTTTTCCTTCTGTGCCAGGGCATCGAGTTCCTCTCTGTACACGGCGGCGTCGAGCAGACCTTTGACGAAGAATTTATCCGCCGCCTGTCTGCGTTCGGCTACCATCGCAAGTTCGGTGTTCAGCGACTCAAGGCGGCCAAGGACTTCTTTGTCCCCGCCGCCGAGCAGTCTGCCGGACATGGGAAGAAGCACGTCGGCGCGTCCGTAGATCAGCTTGTTCATCATATTCACGAACGCGGCTTCGACCATATCCGCCCGGACCGGGAGCTGCCTGCATTTCTTTTTATCCTTGACGTGCGTGTCGCAGCCGTACCAGACCTCGCCGTATATCTTTTTGCGCTTGCATTTGCCGCCGCACTCATCGCAGAACACCTTACCGGACAAGGCGTACCGTTTCGTGTACTTGCGGCTCTTGGTGATGCCTTTCTCCCTGGCATTGTTGTCGACTGCGAAGTTTGCCGCCCGGAACACCTCCTCGCTGACGATAGGCTCGTGATGCCCCTCAATGCAGTACATGCCTTTCTCGCCGTAGTTCACACGGGAATTGAACTGATCGTCTTTGTAGGTCTTCTGAAATACGGCGACGCCGATGTAGGTCTCATTGCGTATCATGCCGATGATGACTGAACTCTGCCATTTGCCGCCACGCGCCGTCGGTATTCCTTCTTCCTGCAGCATCGCGGCAATCTTAGTGCCGGACTTGCCTTCCAGAACCGATGCGAATATGCGTCTTACGGTTTCTGCCTTTTCCTCGTCGATGACCATTCTGCCGTCAACGTTTTTATAGCCGTAGGCGGGCGTTCCTATCACGTAGGTGCCGTTCTGGAAGCGCTTCTGAATGCTCCATTTGTTGTTGTCCGAAAGGGAGCGGGATTCATCCTCTGCAAGGCTCGACATGATGGAAAGCATCAGTTCGCCCTCCATCTTGCCCGTATCGATGTTTTCCTTCTCAAAGAAAATGTAAATGCCCATCGCGCTGAGCCTGCGGACGGTCTCCACGCTCTCCACGGTGTTGCGGGAAAAGCGGCTGATGGACTTTACGAGGATATAGTCAATGAGTCCCCGCTCGCAGTCGGCAAGCATACGGAGCAGACCGTCGCGCTTGGCCATCTTCGTGCCGGAGACCCCTTCATCGTAATACAGACCCGCGTACACCCAGTTCGGACAGTTTTTTATGACCTGTTCGTAGTGTTCCTTCTGCGCGTCAAGGCTGACAAGCTGATCGGCTGAATCGGTGGATACCCTGGCATAGGCCGCCACACGCAGCTTTTTCGTTTGTTTCGCCGCCGCGTCGATCTTCGTTATCCGTTTCATTGTCTCGCCTCCTGTCCTTAAAGGGGTATAGTATATATCACTCTGAAAGCCCGGAATATCAAGTCAATTACGGCATAATCTTTGCGATTGCCGGGGAGAATTTCTCGCGGTTTTTTGCCATGATCTTGTCGAATTCGCCGGGGGTTATCAGCCCGTTGTCGAGCAGTTTCTGAGTGATCTGACAGGCTGCGATATATCCGAACTCGCGGCGCATATCATCGTCCGTTCGCTTGATCATCTGCTCCGGGCGGAACACGCCCTGTATCTCTGTAATGTTCATAGAAAAACACCTCCTACCAGGTAGCCTTGGCAGGAGGTGAAAACTGACGGTTTGAGGGAAAATATCAGTCTTTTTTATAAAACTCACAGAAATATCCGTCCGCGCGGAGAAGAAGCCCTTCCGCCCAGGGTGGAACGCGGCCCATCTGCTCACAGAGGACGTCAAGGCTCATACGCGGGTCGCCTTCGATGATGATCTCGTCATGGACGTGCGCCACGATTTCACAGCACCGCAGCGTCTTCATCGCGTATATCAGAATGTCCCTGGCGGTCGCCTGCACGATGTTCTCCACAAACTTGGGTCCGTAGGACTCGATGCGTTCCCATTTCTTTGTGCCGCCAACGCCCTCATAGGTCACGGACTCTCCGCCGAAACGGTTTTCGCCGATGCGTGGCTTGACATAGACGAGGTTCCTGCCGGAAGGAAGCGTTATGAACAGCATTCCGCTCTGATAAAACATCCTGACCCCGTTCACGGTCTGCGGCTTCCGTTCCTTTACGACCTTTTTGACGGCGGCATCCACGTCCCACCAGAAGCGGACGATGTTCGGATTGGACTGCCTCCAGGCATTCACAAGGGGCTGAAGCTCCTCTTCGGCAAGACCCATCTCAAGAGCGCCCATTGCCTTGAGAGCGCCGACTGAGCCGCCGTAGCCGAGAGCCAGTTCCGCAATCTTGCCTTTCTGCCGCAGGTGGCCGTTCACACCGTGCTTTTCCACGGGGACTTTGAACATCTGTGAAGCCGAGGCGCAGTAGATATCACCTCCGTTTCGGAACACTTCGGTTCGCCACGCCTCGCTGGCATACCATGCGATGACCCTCGCCTCGATAGCAGAAAAGTCCGCCACATAAAACTTACAACCATCCCTCGGAATGAATGCCGTGCGGATCAGCTGCGAAAGCGTGTCCGGCACATCGTCATAGAGCATATTCAGAGCGTCAGTGTTTCCGCTCCGTACAAGCGCCCTTGCCGCGTCAAGATCCGCCATGTGGTTCTGCGGAAGGTTCTGCAATTGAACGAGCCTTCCGGCGAAGCGTCCCGTCCGGTTCGCGCCATAGAACTGGAACATACCCCTGCATCTGCCGTCAGCGCAGGCCGCGTTCTCCATTGCCTGATACTTTTTCACGGACGATTTGGCAAGCTGCTGACGCAGTGCAAGCGCCTCGGACACGTCGCCGTCCGTTTCCTCAATCAGCGCCGCCACAGTCTTCTTGCTGAGAGTATCCGTCTCCACACCGTTGTCGTAAAGCCAGGACTTCATCTGCGCCACAGAGTTCGGATTGTCAAGGTCAGTCAGTTCCCGCATGGAAGCGGCAAGGCTGTCCCTTGTGACGGTGTCGATGGCAATGCACTGTTTCACGAAGGGCATATCCACACGAATGCCTCTGTCGTTTATCTCCTGGTCGAGCCGGTATTCATCCCACACCGCTTCCGGCACGGGGAACTTTGAAAGCTTCGCCTGTATCTGCATTTCGGTCTCCACATCGCGGAGGTTGTATGCTTTGTACCGTTCCCATTTTACCGGGTCATGCTCCGGCAGATTCCGCGTCCTTCCTCCGTTCGCCTTTGTCGGAGCGCACGGTATGGAGAAATACCGTATCAGATCCCGCCCCTCGGTCAGCTTCTGCTTTTCAAGTCCGAGGACCGCGCCGACTCCCTCCAGGGATAGCGGCAGACCCATATATGCTGACCACACCATTGAACACCGCCACGATTCCGGGTTCAGAAACCGGGCGCATTCTTTTGACAGCGGATGCCGGTCATAGAACGGATCGAGGCTGATCCCCATATCCGACAGATACCGTGAAAGGCAGACACGCTCAAACTGTGCGTTGAATGCCCATTTTGTAACGGTATCATCCGTCAGCGCGTCAAGGATATCCGCAGGGATCGTTTCACCGCAGGCAAGGTCTATGACGCTGACCGCACCGCCGTCAACGCTGTACCCGAAGAGCAGGATCTCAAAGTCCGGGCTTTCCGCGTATTTGTAAACACCGCATTTCGGCAGGCTCACCGACGAATACGTCTCAACATCGATTTCTATGTTTTTCACGGTTACCTCCAAAACGGAAAAACGGGCGGCAGAAGAAGCCTCCACCGCCCGCAGTTCCTCAGTCCTTGTTTTCCTGTTCCTGTTCCTTCTCAAGCGCCTTTCTGCGCTTTTTCTCCCTGTGTTCCTCGATGGAGAATTTGATGGCGCAGATGAGGCTGCCGAGCATCATGCCGACCGTTGCGCCGAAGCACACGGAGAGCATAAGAGACTGGTATTCCGTCATGATGCAGCCCTCCTTACGCCAGGAAGTCGTCATCGGCAAGGGTGGCGAAATCGTCAGCCGCCGTGGTCTTTCCGCCGAGAGGTTCGCCGTCACGGACCTTCTGGATGTTGCCGAGACCGCAGGCAATGCCCCTGTTGCCGTTGGAATTGAAGGCATAGAAGTTCAGCGAGACGCGGGCATAGCACCCGGAGTAGACTTCGCTCCTGTCGAGGATGGGCTTGACCGCTCTGTCCACGATCTGCGGAGCCGTGGTGGAATTGGCATTGATGAAGTAATGTCCCTTGTAGGCTTCATCGTCGCGTTCGGTGTCGCCGTCGCGCAGAGGCAGCTTGATGGCGGCTCTGTTCGGCTTCTTGCCTCCGAACTTGGAGATGCCTTCCTCGATGGCGGCATCGATCGCCGCGTTGATCGCATTCACGGTCTCCGTGTCGGTCTTGGGGACGAGAACGGATACGGAGTATTTCTCCGCGCCGCCGTTGATGGATACGGGCTCCCAGCCGTGGAAGTAAGAGAGACGGGTGCCTGTGCCGGTGATTACCTTGGTTCTGTTGGAATTGTTAGCCATTTCAAAAATCCTCCTTGATTTCGTTAAATTCGTTTATGGCGTTCGTAACGTTCACAGCCGGACGCTTATCCGATTTCGGAGCAAGTGTCGGCTTGCCCGGCGCTTTGTAAATGAGGCCGCCGAGAATGTCCTCAAATCTGTCTTTGCCCATCAGTTTCTGCATTTCGGTCAGCGGGATAAGGGTCTGACGGTAGATATCCCTGTAGCCCGCCGCTTTTGCCGCTTCAGCGACCGCATCCTCGTCGCGGTACTTGCGGACGGAGCGTCCTTCGATCACCTTGAATCCGTTCCACTCCTTGCCGTGGTTGAGCGCGGCATCGAGCGCGTAGGCGGTGATCTCATTCGCCCATTTGGTCAGATCCGGGAGAATGGAGAGAATGTCCTCGATCTCCGCATCGGTGAGGAGCGGCGGCATCCGGAACTCGGTCTGCGCCAGCTTCAACTTTTCTTCGGCTCTCGCTCTGCATCTGACAGCCGCGCGGCAGAAGGTACACCATTCGCCGGGGAGATATTCGCCCTCGCCGTTGTATGCCATATCGGCTTTCGGCTTGAGTTCGGTCTCCGCCCAGGCTTTGAGGTCGGTCACGGATACAGTCCAGGTGCTGACGTTTTCGCGTCTCGGCTGGAAGATGGTCATGGAGACCTCGCTGATGTCATAGAGCGCATCGTAGACAGCAAGAGCGCCGAGAGCGTAGAGCTTCATCTGCGGATTGTCTTCCGCCTCGACGAGGACTCCCATCCCGTATTTAAAGTCGATGATGTGGAGCTTATCGTCGGAGATGATGACGCAGTCCCCGGTGCCGAAGCCGTCCGGCACATAGCAGGAGAAGTCCAGACGCTGTTCGATGAGGATGACCGGGTCTTCGCAGACCTGCTTTGCCGCCTCATACTGCTCCATGACGAAATCGACATAGGCGTCGGTGCATTCCTCCATCTCATCGGAATCGTAGTCCGATACAGGGCGGCGGCTTCGCATGTGGAGAGCGCGTTTCAGCTTGTGTTCGCACAGAGTGTGCGCCGCAGTGCCTTCTCTGGCGGCTTCGGAGCCCGTGTTCTCAAACTCAAGCTCCAGCCTCGCCGACGGTGTACAGTTGAGCCACCTGTGAGAGCCGGACGCGGACAGTACAGCGTGATCAGCCATCGCCCAGCACCTCCGCTTTCTTCAGCACTGCTTCGTAGTCCGTAGGGTCGATCTCGCTGAGCCGCTCCGCACCGAAGCTCTGAATGATTGCTCTGACCTCCGCCGTGTAGCCGTCGCGACTCTTTTCGGCGAGAATGCCTCTGATCTTTTCGAGCGGTACGGTCTGCTTCTTCTTTACCGGTTGTGGCTTCGGTTCTTCCTGCGGACTGTCAGCAAGGAATGCGCACAGCACCCTCATGCTGTCCGCAAGCGCGGTCAGATTGTCCGCCGTCTTCAGAAGCAGCTTCGTTACATCAGCCTTTGTTTTCTGTTCGCTCATCGTCTTTCACCTCCTCACTGATGGCAATCTCATCGACTCTGTCTCCGGGGATGAGTACGATCACCCTGCGTGTTTCGCCGAGAAGCAGACGCAGAAGACGCTCACGGACGGAGACTTTACGGACGGCAGCTATACCGCCCGTCTTCGGTTCTTTTGAAACACTGACTTTGAGTTTGTGTCTCATGGCTTTGCCCCTTTCCGAGGACTTTTTTCTGCCGTCCTCTACCTGGTAGCCTTGGGAGGAGGTCAAAACTGACGGTCGGACGAAAAAAATTGAGAAAATAAAAAAGACCCGCCGGGGACTTAAAAAATCCTCGACGGGTCAATGTGTATATGCGGTTATCTGAGCAGTTCGTTCACGCGGCGCTGAACAGCTCTGTAGTCGTACCCAGCTTCGGTAAGGCGGTTTTTTCTCTCGATGCCGTTGCCCCACAGACCGCGAATAACTTCACGTGCAAGCTCGTCCACTGTTTTTCCGGGCTTCGCGTTCACAAGCTGAAGGTCGGCGGCATTGACGGGGCTGCAGATGGCGTTTTTACCGTCCTCGCTCTTATTGATGACGACTCTCGCGCCGTCAGTCTGGAGAACGTACCAGTTTTTCCCTTTCACCCACTTGGGGATGCTCTTGCCATTGTAATAGGTGCTGCCCGTGATAGTCACAAGGTCACCGACTTTGATTGTCACAGAGGGCTTGCCGGGCTTTGCGGGCTTCGTGTCTCCGCCGAGAGCCGCCGTTACCTTTTTGGCAAGGTCGCCCATACGGGCATACATCCAGTTGCCCGGACAGGATTTATTGGCAAACCACCTGTGGACGGTAAGTACCATCTCGTCCGGCTTCGGTGTGTAGCTGAGCGTTTTGGTCTTATCGCCGAGCCAGAGCAGCTTCGTTTTGCCGTTGCGTTTACAGATGTCAACGCAGAGTTTGATGAGCGTCTGATACACAACATCACGAAATGCATACGGTTCCGTGGTATCGGAAGCGCATTCGATGGTTACGGCTCTCTGGTCGTTTGCGTTGGAAGAGGAACACCAGGAGCGGTTCTTCTCCTCTACATACATACCGACACGGCCGTCCGGTCCGATACCGTAGTTTGAACTTGCCTGACGGGATACGGGTAAAAAGATGTTGCCGAGGGTTTCCACCGAGCACTGACCTACCACGCAGTGGGGCGTGATGCGGTCAATGCTGTGGGTGCGCTGCCCGGAATGGTTCGGGCTGAGTTTCGTGTATGATACCATAGGGCTGTTCGTATAAGCCATATTTATTCATCCTCCTTTTCACTGCGGTCATGAAGCTGTTCAAGTACAGATTTCAGTTTCTGCGGAATGGGAAGTCCCAAGTATGCTGCATTCTCAAGCAGGGACACACCCTCATTTGAGAGATAGAAGAAAATGACAGCGGTTCGCAGCACCGAACCTGCACCGATAATGCGTGTATCAAGAATATGTCCCACACCTACAAGAGCAAAGATGAGCACTTTTTTGAAAATGCCCTTGAAGCCGACTTTGCTGGACAGTTTCTTGTCTACCAAGGCACACATAATGCCGGTGATGTAGTCGATAACTACGAAAGCCAAAAGCGCATAAAGCAAGCCGTCACATCCTCCCAGGAACCATCCGAGCCATCCGCCGATACCGGCAATAACCACTTGAATGGTCGTCCAAAATTCTTTCATGTTGTTTGTCCTCCTTTAAAAGTTGAATTTGTGTATAAAAAAAGTGATGCCGATTAAGCATCACACTTTCCCTATAACATAGAAGTTGACCTCAAAATTGTTAGCACTGCTCAGAGAGGTTGCTCTTCCTATTTCATATACGCCCGTTGATTTTGTCGAAGGGCCCGGAGAACTGCCCGGAACCATAAGAAAAGCACCGACACCGTTGCAGGAAAGGTTTGCCGTAATTGTCGGAACGGCAGAAAAGGTAAAAGGAAAAGCAATATTCAATGCGGTCAGTGAGCCGGAAGTGTAAAGAGGTCCCCAGTTGTTATTGAGTGTTGCCGATACGGTTTTTCTGCACCAGCACTCCGCAATGCCGCTTTTCCACTTTCGGAAAGTCCATATACCGTTTGTTCCGTGCTGAACGACAAAATCGGCAAGCGCAGAATTATTGACACGCACACTTCCCGCAACATCGAGTGTTGCCTGCGGGTTCGGAGTGTTGATGCCGACCTTCTTTTTTCGCAGCGCAATGAGCGGTGTGCCCTGCGGAACAGTGAAATACAGATCCAAGCTGCTTGCGGAATAGAGCTTGTCTTGAACCTGTAAATGAAAGTCGTATGAACTGTTTGCATACAGATTGCACAGTTCAAGGTTTGAATAGCTGAATGAAGTTCCGCTTCGGGTTGTGCCACCAAGGATGCTTGTAAAAGCACCGTAGCTCGATTCATTCGTTTTCTTGTACCGGTAACGCACATAGACTACGCTGTTTTTCTGTACTCCGTTCACCGATACGGCGGAAATCGAACCGCTGAATATGAGCTGCATTTCCGCCTCGATATCATTGGTTCGCCGAAGAGTTATCGAGGACACCTTCGGCTTGGAATACGGAATGACAGTGACGGCCTTGGAGACACCTGTGGTATAACCACGGGAATCAGTGATTGTGAGCGTGACCATAACATTGCCGGACTTGGTGATCTTACCAACGGATAAGGCAGCCCCGGTCGAATTGGAGACTGATAAACCGTTGCAGGATGCCGTGTAGTTCGTTATAGTCGCACCGTTTTTCGCAGTCGCCGTTCCGGGTGTTACTTTCAGCACAGAATGGTTTTGAATGAACAACCGGTTATCTTCCGTGATATTTTTCGTAGCCGTGTTGCTGTCCTCATAAGTAAAACCGCCGAGTGTCGGTGCGGAGTTTGCGGCCGTTGTCTGTACGGTGGCGGTTCTGCTCGATGTACTTCCTATCTGGGCAGAACCGCTGAAAGAAGAAAGTGCAAAGGTTCCCGTAAATGATTTAACGGTCGCTATTGCATTTAAAAGTGCCGTTCTCTGCGCCGATGTCAGTGTTACCGTTCTGTTTGCCGTACCTTTCGACCAGGAAAGTCCCGTAACGGTCAATATGGTCGTGCCGCCGTTTTTGATTGCCAGCGAGTTGGAATATGATGCTTCATACACGGTCGCATCCAGAGAAACCGTAACCGTGGCATTGTCCGCCGTCACCGTGCTGACGCTGTTTAATACGGCACCTCCAAGCGTTTTTACGGTGGCACTGCCTGATGTGCCGTAGACATGGTTGTACTGCCGCCTTGCCCTGACCTTCACCGTGTAGCTTGTGTTCGGTGAAAGTGAGGACAGCGCAGCACTTGCACTTGTTGACGCATTTGAGGAAAAGGTCGTCCAGGTCGCACCGCCGTTTAAGCTGTACTGCCAAAGGTCTGCCGAAGCCGAGGAAGATGCCGAAATTTTGAATCCGTTTGCCGTGATATTCGATGTGCTGAAGCTCACGGTCGGGGCGTTGCGGTCGATTGTGTTAAGGTCGACGGTTGCGGATGCGGTTATCGTTCCGATGGATACGCCGGAATATGTGCCGGAAAACCGCCATGACGCCGACAAAGCCACACCTGTTTTTGTGCCGTTGCTGTTATGATAAACCCGGACTGTTTTGCTTTTGAGGTGTACCATGTGCCAGCTTGTCGAGCTTGTATCGTTGATAGCCGGTACGGTATAGGTTTCACTCTCACCATTGATTGAAATGGTTGAGTCGGCACGAGAGCCGACCTGCAGTGTATAAAACTGCAGGTAAACATTGAGCGTCACATCGGTGTAGTTCCCCGTGACGCTTTGACTGCCCGTCCAGTCGCAGTACAGTCCGAATTTGCTTGTGGGATATTTATGAAAAGAGCCGCTTAATGCCACAGCCTTACCTCCTTAATCCAGAATAACGATATTCAGCCCGTCGGATGCCGTCGGCATCGGGACAAACTTCGTTTTGCCCACGGTCAGCTCGCCGTCCACCGTGGTTTTCCTGGTCTGTGTTTCATCTTTGTTAAGGGTAAAAATGACCTCATCGTTGTAGTAACCGGCAAACTCCGTGTTCGTGATGACCGTCCTCTGGGATGATGCTTTGTTTGACACCTCGATGCCGCGCTTGTCGATTTTTACTTCCTGCGTGTAGATTTCGTTGGGTGCGGGCGTCCATTTTCGTGGAATCGCACCTTCGGTAATCATAATATCTGCGAGATAAACGGATGCGTCACGGCAGTAGCAGTAGATACGAAGCGTAGGGTCGGTAACATCGGTCAGGGTGACTGTGAAATCCGTCCAGTCAAACGCTGTGGACTTATTGAACAGATACTTCGTTTTGTTTCCGTTATATGTCACATAAAAATATGCGGACATGGTCGAAGTTTTCTTTGCTCGAATCGTAATTGTGTATGTTCCGGGAACAACACTGCGGATGTACTGAGACAGTGAAGAATAAGCTCCCAGTACAAAACAGGAGTCGGAAACGGTATTGTTCTGCGTATCCGTTGAAGTGTCGGTTTTCACCGTGCCCGAATAGCTCCAATCATCCGTGATGCCGTTGAGCCCCGATGAATTCTGCACATAGTTGATGCCGCCTATATACTGCTCCTGCATAGTGACGGACAAGCCGTTCACCGTGTGCTGAAGCTGAGATAAGCGGCTCTCGGAGCTTTGCAGCCGTTTTTCGAGTGTTCCTTGTTCGGTGGATACCGATTCCATTGTTTCGGTGAGGGTCGCCACATAGCTGTTCAGCCCATCCACGTTCTGCTGAAAATACGCACTTTTCTCCGCAAATTCATCGGTTGAAACATATGCTCGAAGCACGACTTCGCCGCTCTCCAAGTCCCACCATGACGAGCCATCCTGTGACTGGATAACACCGGCCTTGATGATGTTTGCTACTAGAGAGCCGGAAGTGATGAAGTCCGCAACGATCTGACCGTCTGCCGTGATGGCGGTTTCATAGGGACCGTTGTAGCCGTTATGGGAAAATCCCAAACCGCCCACATTCCACCGCCAGACATTCACAGCATCGTCAATAGAGGGAGCGTCCAGAATGAGCAGCTCATAGGGCTGACCGTTTTCCTCCCTGGTGTGAATGACCACATAGCCGCCGCTCTGACCGGTGATAAGTCCGGTGGCTTTGCCGATAGCGGCTTGGAGCAGCTTTGGAAAGCGTCCCACCGTGGACTCCACCTTGTCCACTGACGACTGCACCTCTGAAATGGTGGTGATCATGCTGGACTTGCTCTGCCCAAGCGAGATGCTCTTGTACCGCTCGGCAAGGGTGTCGTACACCGTTTCAATGACCATAGCGGACACGCTGACTCCCAATGCCGGGTGCCGGATGGTGACGGTATCGCAAAGGTTGACCCGCTCCAGAAGCGCCGAGTATTCCGGCTGTTTCCATAGCGGCTCAAAGGAAACCTTGACCATGGGGATGGTCGTACCCAGCGGATTTGCCTTGATATAGCTGTTGGCTTTGGCACGGAGTGCTTCTTCCGTAATGGCGGCATTCTCTCCGAACTGGTCGGAAAAGTCCAGAATGAGCGTTTTCGACCGGACGATCTCCGAGGTCACTATGGGAAGCGTGACCTCCGGCAGCGTGACCACGGTCTCGGTATCCGCACCCTCTGGGGTATACACCGCATACGGAAGCAACGCCGTGTAGACGCCGCTGTTGTCCTCGTCCTGCTCCAAAGCGGTGAGGTTCTTGCCGTATTCGATGACCACACCGGTTTTCTGTCCTCGGTGCGAATGGAACTTCACCGTGAAATTGTCCCACTCAAATTCGCCGTGCCATTGAGAAAGCATGGAGCCTTCCGTGCCGCCAAGACAGGCGCGGACGCTTTTCGGCTGCGTGACCGAGAATGCCTTTCCATCCGAATAGTCCGTCCAGCCCGTGAAGCGTGTATCTCCGGCAAGAAGCTGCGAGAGAATGAGCTGCGGAGAGCGGCTCTCCGTAGAAAACGGCAGAACCGGAACATTGGCAAGGTCATAGGAGATGTGCTGACCGTAGATGGTGACGATGCCGTTGAGCGGCTTCGTGATGCGGTAAATACGGAATGCCTGGTCGGCGGCGGTGTCATTGGGTTTTGCCTTGATGATGCACTCCTTTGTGATTAGCCCATAGTGCTGACCGCTCACCGGGTATTTGAGTAAGCACTCAAACACACCATTCCGCTCCTCGGTCACCTCGCAGGATATGGTGTCCGTCAGCACACCAAGACCGAATGAACTGAAATCTGTAGCGTTTGCGGGGTAAAGTACAGGGATCATAGGCAGCACCACCTTGGAATGACCTCAATCCTTGACACATCGCCATTGCAGTTAATGGTGCAAACACCCGGCTTGAGGGCTGGAAATTCCGCCCCTTTGACTGTGTCGTTTTTGAGGACGGTGCCTTTGAAGCAGTTCATCAGCTCACTGTCGATCTCGATGTACTCATCCAGATTGGAAATCATCATACCTCGACCTTGGGGCTGTATCATTATTACCACCGTACCGCTGCCATAGAGCTTAATATACGGTCGACTCTCAAAAGCATTGGGATTTATAATCGTCAGTTCAGAAGCGTCAGCCGACACCGTCTGCTGTCCCGCAAAGCTGTATTTGAAAGGCTTGCAGTTGAAGGTCACGGTGAAACTGCCGACCTTGTTCAGCTGCTCCTCAATGTCCAGATTGCCGGAGATGACACCGTAGCGGAAATACTCCGCATCGTAAGAGTCGGTGATTTCGTGGTATCTGTCCGGCTCGGAATAAAGCCAGCCCTTAATGTCCCGCAGGACAGCGGCAAGTGCGGCTGCGTTCTTCCGTGCGAGGAACACTGTGTAGGTCACCTTGATGTTGGCAAAGCGGCGGTTCGGATTGATGATGTCACCGCTCCTGCCGGGAATGGAAATGAACTCCGCATCGTATTCCGGTGCGGAGAACACGTCCTTCTTCTCGATATGCAGTCCGAAATCAGCGGAGCTGCGGTCGTTGTAGGTAAAATAGGTCATGCGAATACCACTCCTTTCCGCTGGGCGAACTGGTTCGCCGTTTCCATGACTTCATTGGTGAGCTGACGGATATCCTCACTGCTGTAATTGTTGAAATTCGTGATGTTCAGGGCAATGGTGAAAGCGGATGCCGCCTTACCGACCACGCCGTCCACCGCAGAACGGATCGAGCCGTTCACGTCAAAGTCGGTGGGCAGAGCCGTCTGCATATCGTTGGCAAGGTCGCCCATGACACCATTGATGTCCTCGGCCATACCTTCGGCGGCTTTGACCGCTTCATCGCCGTTGTCGTCAATGGAGCCTGCAAGACCCTTGACCAGCATTTCACCGACCCATGCCATTTCCTTTGAGGGCGAGTGGATACCGAAGAAATCGCAGATGCCGTCCCAGATGGAGGAGATCCACCCGGATACCTTGTCCCACAGCCACGAGGCAAGCTGGGTAATACCGTCCCACAGGCCTTTTACGATATTGCCGCCGATCTCCACGATTTTATACATCAGAGAGCCGAAGGCTTTCACGATGCCCGCAATGATCTGCGGCACAGCCTTGACGATCTCCACGATGATGGTGGGCAGGTTTTCAATCAGTGCAACGAACAACTGCACACCTGCCATGATGATTTTATCGATGTTTCCGACCAGAGCATTGACAATGCCGGAGATGATTTGCGGAATCGCCTGCACGATGGTGGTGATGATCTGCGGCAAAGCCTGTATCAGCGAAATCAGCAGGTCGATGCCTGCCTGAATAATGAGCGGTATGGCGTTCAGCACGGCGGTAATAATGCCATCAATGATTTTCGGAATGGCTTCCACGATTGCCATAATGATATCCGGCAATGCGGCAACAAGCGAGGTCAGAAGCTGAATGCCTGTTTCAATGATCTGCGGGATGGAGTCCAGCAGAAAGGTAATGATACCGTTGATGATCTCCGGCAGAGCGGCGATCAACACGGGGATAGCGTCCAAGAGTCCCTGCGCAAGCCCGGTGATAAGCTGTAAGGCTGCGTCAAGGAGCATCGGCAGGCTGTTCACCAGTCCTTGTACGATGGTGACGATAGCCTGCACCGCTGCCGGGATGAGCGTGGGCAGCGCATCCGCAATGCCGGTCACAAGTGTGGACACCAACTGAACTGCCGCATCAATGAGCAGGGGCAGATTCTCAATCAGCGTGTTCACGATGGTCATAAGTGCGGACACCGCCGCCGGGATAAGCTGCGGAAGCAAAGAAAGCAGCGTTTCCAGCACCTGCGAGAACAGTTCAGTGACTGCTTCCAGCAGTGTGGGCAGCAGTTCACCCACAGCCGTCAGCAGAGCATCCAGCGCCGTGGGCAGAGCCGCCACGATGTTCTCAATAACCGGGGTGATGTTCGCCACCACGGTCTTGAAGGCATCCACCATGTTGTTGCACAGCAGCTCCATGTCAGCGTCCGCATCACCGAAGCCTACAATGAGGTTCGACACGGCGGATTTCAGAGCATTGACAGAGCCGGAAATGGTGGCTTCCGCTTCCTTGGCAGTCGTACCCGCAATGTCCATGCTCTCCTGCATGACATGGATGGCTTCCACCACATCTGCGTAGGAGGAGATGTCGTACTTGACGCCGGATATCTTCTCCGCATCGGCGAGCAGTCGCTCCATTTCCTGCTTTGTGCCGCCGTAGCCCAGTTTGAGGTTGTCGAGCATCGTGTAGTTCTGCTTGGCAAAACCCTGGTAGGCATTCTGAATGGAGGACATATCCGTGCCCATTTTATTGGCGTTATCGGACATATCCGTGATTGCCATATCCGCATACTTTGCGGCTTTCTCGGTATCGCCGCCGAGAGACTGGATGAGGCTTGCGGAGAAGCCCGTGACCGTCTCCATGTACTCGTTGGCGGAAAGACCGGCCGTTTTGTATGCGTTGGCGGCATACCGCTGAATCTCCTGCGAGGAGTCCTTGAACAGAGTGTCAACACCGCCGACCAACTGCTCGTAGTCTGCATAAGCAGCGATGACCTCTTTTCCGAGCTTCACGGCGGCGACACCTGCGGCGACGGCCACAGCACCGAGTGCCACACCTACGGTTTTGAGAACCTTGCCGAAGCCTTCAAACTTACTGCCGGATTCCTCCACAGCTTTGCCGCCATCCTTGATGGCTTTCTCGTTCTCGTCCAGCTCACGGTTCATATCGTTGAGGGCAGCTTCGGCATTGTTGAGTTGAATCTGCCAGTTCTGGGTGCGGCGGTCGTTCTCTCCAAAGGAGGTGGCGGCATTCTGCAGAGCCTTGCGAAGGGTATCGATTTTTGTCGTCTGCTCGTCGATCTCTTTTCGCAGCACCTTATTCCGTGCGGCGAGAGCCTCCACGGATTTGTCGTTCTTATCGAACTGAGAGGTGGCGAGCTTCATTTCGGAGCCGAGCACCTTGAAGGACTGGTTGATGTCCGCCAGCGCTTTTTTGAACTCCTTTTCGCCCTCAAGACCGATCTTCAGTCCGAAACTGTCTGCCATGTACCGTCACCTCCTTGTGGATGGTATGAAAAAAGCACCCTCTCACCGAGAAGTTGGGACGAAACCGTCCGAAGTTTTCGATGAAAGCGTGCCTGATGGTATGAAAAAGGAGCGGCCCCGAAAGGTCACTCCTCGTAGATATATGAGTTATTTTGTCAGAACAATTCTACCCGGCCAAGCAGTAGGTCGATCAGATTGCAGTGGAAGATGCCGTTGTCGTCATAAAAATTGTGCGGCACATCCATGCGAACGATAATCTTTTTGAAGAAATCCTTGGTAAGCATCAGCGATGCCAGCTCAGAGGATTCTTTTTTATCGGTATCCATGCGGAAAGCGGACTGAATATAGATTTTTTTATCCGCATCGTTTACCACAAAGTCGATTTCTTTCTGAACCTTGCTGTCGCCTGCGCGGTCGCAAACCACACCGACATCAACAGAGTACCCGCGCCGCAGAAGTTCGTTGTAGATGATGTTTTCCATGATGTGACCGGGATCGTACTGGCGGTAATTCAGTCGTGCGTTCCGAAGTCCGATATCCGTATAGTAGTATTTGTTCGGATACTTGAAATAGGTCTTTCCTCTGACATCGTATCGCTTTGCCATTGAAATGAGGAAAGAGTCGATAACATACTGCACATAGTTTGAAACCATCGCAGGATTGATTTTTTCGTTCTTCATGGACGCGATGGCATTTGCGATATTGGTCGGATTCGTCAGCGAACTGATCTGCGAAGCAAGGAAGTCCAAAATATCATTCAGAACATCCTCGCGCTCGATGCCGTTTCTCTCCACAATATCCTTGACATACAATTCGCTGTATAGGGAGGTCAGATAATCCTTCTTATCTTTGTCATCCTCCAGTGCTAAAAGTCTCGGCATACCGCCATAGAGCATATAAGTATCCAGCGCTTTTCGTTCGTCACCGCCCACGGCAGAATAAAACTCGGCAAATGACAGCGGGAACACATGAATCTGCGTAGCACGACCGCGAAACTCTGTTGCGATATCTTTCGACAGCCCTTTGGAGTTACTGCCGGTGACATAAACATCAAGGTTTTTATATGCCTTGAGTTCGTTTAGCATATCGTAGATAGTAACCTCGATGCCGCCGTTTTCCTTGTCCACTACTTTCGTGGTGAGTTGCACCTCGTCAATGAACAGATAGAACTTATCGTCCTTCTTGTCAAGGACGGCACTTTCTACATATTCACACAAAGTAATGGGGTTTCTGAACTTATAATAGCGGCGTTGATCCAGTTCGATTTTCAAAATATGATCTTCCGAAACATTCTGCGAAAGAAGATACTCGAAAAACAGATCGAAAAGCAGTACGGACTTGCCGCATCTGCGTATGCCCGTGATGACTTTTATCTCACCGTTCCACATACTGTGGATCAGCCGTTCCATATAGGAGTCTCGTTTAACCATGCATTTCACCTCATACTTGGGACAAAACCGTCCGAACTTCTATGTGTAGTATACCACGATTTTTGAAAAAAATCAAGGCTATACGAAAAAGTTCACAAAGAAGTTGCGCCGGAAATGGACTAAGTTCGAGGTGAAGCTGTCCGATATGGGTCAAATGCCGTCCGGGATAATATCGTCGATGTAATGCTCTCGTGCCGGGGAGGCCTGCCCGTTATACTGCTTATGGCACTCCCATAAGTCCAAAAGCAGGCCAAACGGCATCAGCCACACCTCATCTTGGCTAAGATGCAGGTGGGCAAGACCGTAATAAAGAAGCCGGGTAAACAGCTCCGCATCGGAGACCGTTACCCGACTGGTGCGTTTTTTGGGTCTTTCTCGCTTTCCACATTGCGCTTGGTGCCCTTATAGAGAGCTTCCGTAATGGCGGTTTTGTATTCGGCGAGGTCGAGGGGCGTGGTCAGAAGCTCCACCACATCTTCGGTGAGCAGCTCCTTGGGATGCTCCTTATCCTTGAGGTTGTGGACGAGGATGCTCTGATTTGCCAGAAGCGTGATAAGCCACACGATCTCGCCGATGGCCATTTCAAAGTTCTCGGATTTCATCAGCTTCTCACCGAGGTTTTCTAGCCCGCCATAGCGACCGGCGATTTCCTTGGTAGCCTTGGTGGTAAGCAGGAGTGTGTATTCCTCGCCACCGATGGTGATGACTGTAGTTCTCTCGTTATCCATTGTGTGTTACCTCCGTTAACCCTGTTTTTCGGGTGTCGTGGTATAGGTCGGCTCATAGACTTCCTTATACCAGTTCGTGATAGTCGCTGCGGTCACATCGCCCTCCAAAGCCTCCGCTTTCCACGGGTGTTTGCCGCCTGCGTCTGCTTTGTTGCGGCGCAGAATGGTGCCTTCAATAGTGGGTGTAGAGAAGGTAATGCTGTCGCCCTTGGTGGCAAGGTTCGTCGCCGGAATACCGAATTTCACTCGGTACAGCCAATAATACTTGTACTTGCCGTTGGACTTCTTGGCACGGAATCCCACCGCCACAGGGTCGCCGCCGTCCTCGGATGCGGAAATCAGCACCTTGTTTTTGTCGATGGTTGCACCCGTGAGGTCGGATGCCGCCGCAGAGCCGATATCATCAATGCCAAGGGAGAGTGTGCCGGACTTGAATTCCTTCACGATCTCCGAAGCACCGTCGTCGGCATAGAGCGTTGCCTCCGCCAGTTCCACCGAAAGGTCAGCGGAGATGGCTTTGGCAAGCTGGGACGGCGTACCGTAGGTTTCCTCACCGGCATCGTTCTCGGTGATTTTTGCGTAATACAGTCTGTCAAGACCGATGGTAGCCATAACTTATTCCTCCAAATCGTAGATTTGCGCCACATCAATGGCGTAGTGATGGTAGCCGGTCTCGGTCTCAAAGCCGATGTACCGGCGGTAGGTAATATAAAAATCCGCACCCAGCAAGGCACGGACGAGTGCATTTTTCAGTTTGGTGTAGCTGCCCTTTGTGAAGAGGGACAGCCGTGCCTCCTGCGTTTCGCAGCCGGGGGTGTTGTCGGCGTGAAGCTCAAAGCTGTCCGACAGCGGCGTGATAACCAGATGGGTGTCCGGTGCTTTGCCGGAGAACACACCCGTTTCCACTGGAACACCGCAATGCTCGGCGATGGTTTGTAAATCGGATAGCAGGCTCACAGCTTTTCCACCTCCTCATCCAGTGCCTTGGTCATGGCATCGATGCATTCCTGCCGGGACGCCGTTTTCGCAGGTTTCAGAAACGGTTTTGCAGGCTGACCGTGCTTGCCGTATTCGAGAATGTTGGCAAGTTTGGCGTTGCTGCCGTCGTCCGAGCGAGGTTCGGCGAAACCGACCTTGATGTCGTGGTTACCGTCCCGGTTCAGCTTGGAGGGAGAAAGACCGAGCGCACCTTCCAGTTCGCCTGTGGTGCGGGATTTGAACTTTGTTCCTCTGCCAATAACGGAGGAGAGATTGCTCTTGACTTTTTTCAGCACCACCTCGCCGCCGGCCTGCAGGACGGTATCCGCAACGCTGTCAAAGTTGCTGCCGAGCTTGGAAATCTTCAGAAGGAAATCCTCCGGCATTTTCATGTCGCACTTAGCCAACGGTCGGCACCTCCTTCTTTGCCAGCACCTCAATGTACATCCCACGCCCCTTTACATCCTCCACGGACACAATGTCGTAGCGACAGTCATCGCAGATGAGAAAATGATCGGTAGTGACCGTCAGCCCAGGAATACACCGAAAGCGGAACAGGTCGGTCGCTTCGCTGAATGCAGCGAGGTTCGCCCAACGCTGACTGCCGTGCCGACCTTCCCGATAGACACGGACGGAAGCGAGGACTTCATTCTCGGAATGGGTAAAGCCCTCGCTGTCCTTGACTTGACGATTTTTCACGATGTCGGCAAAGCCGTTCATTTTTCCGAAACTCATACCTGCCACCGTCTATCCAACCGGAGCAACTGATTGACGGTATTCCACACCAGCTGTGCCGCTCCGGTGTTATCCGCAAAGAAGCCGCCCGTGCTGCCGTCCCGGCTTTCGTAGAAGTGGGATGACAGCATGATGACGGCTTGCTCTGTGGTGGGCGGCATGGGGTTCTCCGTGTAATAGCCCTCCGGGATGTGCTGGTAGCTTTCGGCGTAAGAAACAGCGGCGGTGATGTAGCCTTTCAGCAGCTCATCATCCGCCGTATGTTCCAGGATAAGGTTGGCTTTTACTTTGGAAAGAAGCTCGTCCATCACCGCTGCCTCCTTTCATCAGGCAGATGCCATTTTGAGCAGCTTGACTGCTTCGGGCAGCACCAGTTTTCCGTCTACACGCTCCTTTGCGACAAAACCGACCATGCCATTTCCAGCAAACAGTTCTTTCAGTTCCGCAATAGAACGGGAGCCACGGTCACCGATGTTGTAGTAACTGAAGTCGCCGAATGCGACTGCGGCCTTGCCGGGAGCAGGGACAGGGAAATATGCAGAGGTGTAAACCTTGTAGCCCAGCACACGGTCAGGCTCACCCGCCTGCAGAGAGGGCTGCCACAGATACTGACCCGTGCTGTCCTTCAGCTTGCGGAGCTCTGCAACGCAGACATCGTTGGCGAGGAACACGGCGTTCTTACGGTAGGGACGCTTAAGGGAGTACACCAAATCGATCACCTCGTCGGCTGTCACTTTGCCAGAGGATTTCGTTGTCACACCGACCTGTGCGCCGCCGGTTTCGGCGAGAATACCCAGGGGCTGACCGGTACCGTTGCCGTTGATGAACGCATCCTCCTCGGCATTGGCAAGTGCCTTGCCAAACTGCTCCAGAATGTAGTTTTCCAGATTGAATGCGTTATCGTAGAGCAGTTCCTCGGTCACCTTGACAGCGACATGGAGCTTGTGGGCATCCAGAATGATCTGGTCGAAGGTAGCGTCACCGAAAGTCAGTGCGCCGCCCTCCTCGATCCACGCAGCCGCAGGCTTGGTGGCTGCGATGTTGATTTTGTGCTCACCGCTGGTGGTGATAGCAGTGCCGAGAAAACGCATAACGTTTTCCTCGTTGAGCACCTGAATGAGACGGCTGTCATACTCATCCGGCACCAGATAGCCGCCATTGGCATCGATGCCCTCCTGCAGCACATTACTGATCTGACGAAAGTTGGTACGCAGAGCGTTGAGCATACCGCTGCGGTAGACATCGGTGGCACGGAAGCTCTTAGGCTGCTTATCCTCGGTGGTCTTTCCGTTCAGGGGCTTTTCGTTGATGGGCGCAGAAGTGGGCTTGGAAAGCTGAGCCTCCATCGCTGCCATAGCTTCCATGCGCTCGATCTCGGCGCCATAGTCCTGCACTTTCTTTTCCATCTGAGCATAGGCCTTGGCATCCTCTTCGGAAAGCAGACCGTCCTTGTCGCGCTTGGTTTCCACAAATGCCTTTGCGGCATTCCAAGCCTGGTTGCGCTTTTCACGCAGTTCGTTGATAGTCATATTGAATTACCTCCAGTTTTTAATAAGATTGAGCCGATCCATAAGGTCATCGGCTTTTTGTGTACGGTTGGATTTTGGGGTAATGGCGCATTTTGCGGCGATCTTCTCCATGAGAGAATTCACCACATTCGCCTTGGAATACAGCATGGAAACGGTAGGCGTGGGTACCTCTTCGGATTCCGAGTTTCTCTGCATGATTTCGTCCGCAAAGCCGAGTTCCACAGCCTTGTTTGCGTCCATCCATGTTTCGGCATCCATGAGGTGCGAGAGCTTGGCGCGGGAAAGCCCCGTCTTGATTTCATAGGCGTTGATAATAGAATCCTTAACGCTTGAGAGCATCTCGATGGCTTTCTGCATTTCCTCCGAATTGCCGAATGCCGCCGTCATGGGGTTGTGGATCATAAGCATGGACACGGGAGATACCAGCACCTTCGTACCCGCCATAGCGATGACGGACGCTGCGGATGCGGCAATACCGTCAATCTTGACCGTCACATCACCCTTGTAGTCCATGAGCATATTGTAGATTTGAGCCGCCGCCACGCAGTCGCCACCGGGACTGTTGATCCACACGATAATGTTGCCGCTGCCGGACATCAGTTCATTCTTGAAAAGCTGTGGGGTGACATCATCGTCAAACCAGCTTTCCTCGGCTATCGTGCCGTTTAGGAACAGTGTCCTTTCCTGAATTTGCTCCTGCGTCTCCTGATTGGTCACCGTTCGGGTCTTCCAATTCCAAAATTTCTTCATCGGTTTCTTCCTCCTTTCCGTCATCGGTAGGTGTATCTGCAAAAGCACCCGCATTTTTCAGCGGGAGCATATTGCCGTTAATGAGGTACAAATCGCCGCCATCCTCTGCCGGGATACGGTCGAGATTTTCCAGCTCACGGATGTCGTTTGCAGACATCCAACCGTTCTGACGACCAATGGCGTACCCATTCATGCGGCTCTGGTAATCGCCGCGAAGCAAGCCTTCCAGATTGAACTTCACAAAATACATGGCTTTTTCGTCATTGGACAGGAGTGACCGCTGAATGGACTGCTCCCAGCGGATGACCCAAGGGTCAAGGGTGTATTTCACGAACTCAAGGGACTGCTGCTCAATATTAGAAAAGCTCGACTTTTCCAGGTCGCCGACCATGTGGGGCGGGACTCGGAAAATTCGAGCGATCTCATTAATTTGGAATTTGCGTGTTTCGAGGAACTGCGCCTGCTCCGGCGAGATGCCGATTGGCATATATTTCATACCTTCTTCCAGTACGGCAATTTTGTTTGCGTTGCCGCTGCCGCCGAAGGTTGACTGCCAGCTCTCACGCACACGCTGCGGGTCTTTGATCGTGCCGGGGTGTTCCAGCACACCCCCTGGAGCGGCGCCGTTGGCGAAGAACTTTGCACCGTATTCCTCGCAGGCAATCGCCATGCCGATGGCATTCTTCGCCATAGCGATGGGGCTGTAGCCGACCAGACCGTCAAAGCCGAGTCCCGGTATGTGGAGTACATCCGAGGGATGAAGCGTTACGGCGAACTCCTTGTTTTTGATGGCTTCGTCCGAGCCACGGTAATAGGTGTAGTACAGCCGGCCGGCCTCGTCTCTGTCCACTGACATCTTGTTCGGCATCAAGGGATACAGCGCCACGATCTCGTTCTTACCGTTGCGGATGATTTGTGCATAGGCATTGCCCCACAGGAGCAGGTGTGTCATGAGTGTCTCACGAAACACGAAAGAACTCATCTCCGGGTTCGGCTCATCGTGGAGCAAGCGGTAGAGCGGATGGTCGAGCGCCATTGCCTTGCCGCCGCTGTCCGTGTATTTGTATAGGTGCAGCGGCAGCCCCGCCACAGCCTCCGACAGGATGCGGACACAGGAATACACGGCAGTCATCTGCATGGCCGAGCGCTCCGTTACCGCTTTGCCGGAAGTCGTGCCACCGAAGAAGAAAGCATAATTGCTGCCTGCTGTTCTGTCTTGAGGCTTGTCCCTGGATTTGAACAGCCCTGAAAATACTGACATAAATCCTCCTTCTGTCCTGTTTATTGGACACTAAGTGTGGTATAATGAATTCATAGAGAAAGGGGCGATAGCATGAAAGAGAAAATTAACGATATAAAAGAAGCGGTGGCAAATAAAGCTTTTCAATCCGCATTGGCATTAGCACTGACTCTCCCAGATATTTGTGGAGAGATTGAATATCCGACTGAATCGAGTGGAAGAAAACGCTACGCAAAATGGTGCGATAACTATTTTGACTTCAACGACGGCCATGTTGGATTTGGTACCGAAAAAGCCGAATTGAATGGGGACTTACTATATGCATTACGCTGTGCGTTTTTGCACAGTGGAAACGATGATCTCCTTACACAACCAGCGGGACAAAATGCGCAGATTACGAAGTTCAGTTTACTGTCTCCGGATCAGCTGAACGGTTATGGCTATCAATATAAGGTAAATTCAACTTCCGCTGAGACATCCATTGTTGTCGATTATCTTATAGATAAACTCTGTTCAGCGGCAGAGAACTACTATGATTCAGCAGATGATAAGTCTGTTTTTGAGAGCCATAACTGTACATTTAAATAAACAATAATCCTCGGTTATCATAAACAGACTCGGCGGTGTCGTTACCGCAGCGGATGGCTCTATCCAGTGCCATGATTGTTGCTACGGCACCGTCGATTTTCTCTGTAGACTTCTCCTTGTCCGGCTTGATGTTCCCGGCTGGGTCGGTGCGGATGAAGATGTTGTCCATCATCCAGCGGAGGACGGGGTGTCCGCCGTGGGCAATTTTCTGCTCCAGCACCAGTTTCATCAGCTCCTTGGTGGGTGGGGACATATCTTTGAAGCCCTGTCCAAAGGGAACGACCGTGAAGCCCATGCCCTCAAGGTTCTGCACCATCTGTACAGCACCCCAACGGTCAAAAGCGATTTCTCGAATATTGAAACGCTCACCCAGGCTTTCGATGAACTTTTCAATGTAGCCATAGTGAACGACATTGCCTTCCGTGGTCTGTAAAAAGCCCTGCCGCTCCCACACATTGTATGGCACATGGTCACGCCGGACTCGGAGGTCGAGGTTGTCCTCCGGTATCCAGAAGTACGGCAGGATGACGTATTTGTCGTTCTCATCTTCCGGTGGGAACACCAGAACGAACGCCGTAATATCCGTAGTGGAGGACAGATCCAGACCACCGTAGCAGACACGACCTTCCAAATCGTCCTCGCAGACAGCAAACTCGCATTTATCCCACTTGTCCATCGGCATCCAGCGCACTGCTTGTTTGACCCACTGATTAAGTCTCAGCTGTCGGAAGGAGTTCTCCTCTCCGGGGTTCTGCTTTGCCGACTCGCAGGCGTCTTTGACCTTGTCGATGCCGACCGTGATGCCGAGGGAGGGATTGGCTTTCTTCCAAACCTTTGGATCCGTCCAATCGTCCGATTCCTCTGCACCGTAGATGACGGGATAGAAGGTGTGGTCGATTTTGCGTCCCTCGATGATGTCCTTGGCCTTCTGGTGGATCTCATAGCAGATTGACTTGGTGTCGTTGCCGGCCGTGGTAATGAGAAAATACAGCGGCTGCATACGGGCGTCACCGGAACCTTTGGTCATAACGTCAAAGAGTTTCCGATTCGGCTGGGTGTGCAGCTCATCGAACACCACGCCGTGGGTGTTGAAGCCGTGTTTGTTGCCGACATCAGCGGAGAGCACCTGATAGATACTGCCCGTGGGCTGATAAATGAGCCGCTTCTGGGAGTCCAGTATCTTGACCCGTTTGGAGAGTGCCGGACACATCCGCACCATATCAGCCGCCACATTGAACACGATGGATGCCTGCTGTCGGTCGGCAGCGCAGCCGTATACCTCGGCGCGTTCCTCTCCGTCACCGCAGGTGAGCAGAAGGGCTACCGCTGCGGCAAGCTCGGACTTGCCTTGCTTTTTTGGAATCTCAATATATGCAGTGTTGAACTGCCGATAGCCGTTCGGCTTGAGGACACCGAAAATGTCTCGAATGATCTGCTCCTGCCAGTCGATAAGCTCGAAAGGCTTTCTCGCCCAAGTACCTTTGGTGTGGCACAGGCTCTCGATAAACATGACGGCATAATCCGCAGCGTCCGTATCGTAATGGGAGGTTTTCTCCATGAACCTTGTCGTCTTATAGTTTTTCATCTTACGCATCAGCATCACCGACTTTTATCCATCGTCCGACGCTGAAATACCACAGACCTTTTGCGTTGTCCGAACTGTAAAATTTATTTTGGCCGATAAAAGACTGCGAAGTTAGTGCGCACTCGTATTCCGTGACCTTGAAATAATAATCCTTGTCGGTATATTCGGACAAACGGACACTCGGTAAGTTTTCATAACTCTGTATTAGCTCCGCTGTATATATTCCGCCGTTTTCTTTGACCCTGCTCCAACCCTTCGGTGTGTTCTTTATAACGGTGACGGTATTTTCGCTAAATGTCCCGGTGGGAAGAGTAAGATCTCCGGCTTTTTCGGTGTAGAGATAATACTGCTTAGATGAATCAAACGGATTGGTATTCAATCCGATAAAAACATACTTTCTGCTTTTATCCGAGATCAATTCAAAACCGTTATCACTTTCCGATGAAGAAACAGCAGTACCTGTTGAGGAGTCTATATACTCAAGTATGGCTTTAATTCGGCAGTCCGTGAGCCACATAAATTCGGGAGGTTTTGGATTGATATACAGATCTTTAAACTGCATATTTACATAGATCTGTGTAGTGTCATCGTCAAAAAGTATTGTATTCTCTTCTACCACGGCGGTCTGTCCTGGTTCCGCAGCAAAGCAAAGATCCGCTCTTGAAGAAACAGAGACGGATTTAAGGTCTGCTATCCGTTCCCACGCACCGGCTTTATACAGATATAAGCCTTTATCATTAAGCGGTTCGGAATAAATGTCAAAGCACCCGGCAAACATACTCGCCATAGCAGGATCATTTTCATATTCATCCGGCTCGTCATATTTCACGAGACAGTTCCTAAGTGTATCAAAGTCGGAAATACTCGCAAAATCAATCGGTTCTGCACTGTATGACCAGTCTCTTTCGGGATAGCCGCTTTCAATATACCATTCGCCGGATTTCTCCAGCAATTTATACCAGCCAGGTGCAACATTGACCGGCTTTTCAGAATCGAGAAGCGGAGCCATATCACCTTCACCGCTGATATAGATTAAGATACACTCCGAAATTCCGTAGTCGTACAGATGATCTTTGCAGGCAAATTCGGAAAAAACGAGAATTGAACCTATGGGCGCATAGTAAATAAGGGAGCAATAGCACAAATTGTCTTTTTCATCAGATGTTGTACTGAATTCTGCGGACATGAGTGCAGTAATCGGCTCATCATCGTTTTCGTCAGACGGCAGTGATTTTAGGCAGTTTCTATCAATTTCACGCTTCGGAATAAACCGTGCATATTTTCCGCCGAATTCAAACGGCTCCGTGATAACCGTGCCGCTTGCGTTTTTCACATACGCAAGGTCGCCGTCTTCGGCTTCATCCGGCAAAAGCTCAAAGTTTTCATACTTTTCAATTCCGCCTTTTACATTTTCTAATGCTTTGCGTATCATGTCGACAATCTCTTCGTAGTCCGGCATTACAGTGTCATCGCTTGAACCTTTCGGCGAAAGACGAAGTGTGAGGTTTGAAATATATGCCGATTTGCCGACAAGGACACTTATGCCGTTTTCATCTTTCGCATAGCCTTCGATCTGTATGCCGAGTGTGGGGTTGCCTGTGAGCTTCTGCGAAAGGCGAATATGCACTTCGTTTCCCTCAAGGTACGGCAAGCCTGAATCTTTCTCCGCTGTTATCTTTTTTGAACGGACGATTTTGTCACCCGTAAGAAAAACGGCAACAAGGTAGTCGCTTTCTGATGCCATTTCCTGCGGTATTTTAACAACAAGCTCGGTGGCATTATGCTCACCTGTGTAGCCGACATATATTTTTTCTCTTGATTCGGCTATGTCCTGCGACAAGTCTATATTTACTGTCCGCATAATTACCTCCAATAAAAAAAGCCGCACGAAGCGACTGCGATAACGAGGAACAGAGCCTCCCGGCTCCATTCCGTAATTTTTTGTGATCAGTGATTTTCGCTGTGGAGCAGAAGCTCCGTTGCCAGCTGGGTGTTTTCATCGGCGGGTTTTACATCCCAGCCTCTGTCGTAGTTGCAGACGATTTTGCCGCTGCGCTTGAGCATCAGCTTTGAAATGCGTCCGCCGTCGATACCCCACTCGGAACCTTCCTCATACTGCTTTATCCAGTAGTGAAAAATGTCTCCGTTTACTTTGATGCTGCCTTCTTTCCACATAACCGTGTACCTCCGTTTGTTTTGTTGTGAGTGTATATTACCGTCATGTTCGGGATATATCCAGTCATTTCGGAGAATATACTACACAATCATTTGGGGTAAAAACTGTGTATATTACAGCGGCTTGTATTTGCCCGTGAGGATGAAATGTACATACTCTTTGCGGTGTCCTTCGAGAAAGACAACCAGTTCATAGAACCGCATCTCATTGGCAATGTACTGTACCGTCGGCACATCAAACATATTCGTGCGCCCGGTTGCTCGAACGGCGAGAATCTGCTCTCGGATTTTCTCAGTCATGGTCGCACCTCCGGCAGATGTCCTCGCCGTAAGCCACGCTTAAGCCGCAGCCGTTATCCCAGGCAACCATGATGCTGCCGATGTCATCCACACCTCGCACGGTGCCTTTCGTGCCGACAGGCGGTGCCTGGGGATCGTCCATCCGAATAAGCTCCACTCTGGTACCGACCGGATATTCCTTTCGGACACGTTCGACCGTCTCTTTACTCGGAAGTCTCATCTTCTGTACCCCCGTTCTTGAAAGCTGAAGAGCCGGACAGGTTCTTCAGCAGTATTTTTCGAGCGGTCTTATATTCCGCGCCGATGAAGCCGAGCCGCAGGAGAAAGCAGCGGAAGGCATATTTCTCGTTGTCGGTCGGCTTTTCCGTTGCGTTGACCCGTTTCTGATTTCGTGCCATTTCGCACAGCTTGCAGATGAAGGTGTCATAGGCGTTCATCTCGTCCGGGGTTGGCATCATCGGAAACCAAGGGAAGGAAACCTTCGTGTCCGTGATTTCCAACGGCAGGGCATCAACGCCGAGGGCTTTCTTGATAAGGCTGCCCTTGGCGGCAATGAGTGCCTTGAGGTTTTCCAGTGCCGTGTCGGTAAAAAGGCTTCTCGGCATGGAAACGCAGACCGCACAAGGCTCGTCCCCATCCTCGGTATGGCTCTGGTCGATGTCAAAGCCCTCATCGTAGATGTGCTGCAGCAGGCGTTCAATGACCTCGCTGTCGGCACGGTCATCAAAGGAAAGGCTGCCATTACGGTCGATGGTGAAGTAGTCCACTTCGTAGTTGAAGGTTGGCGCACCGCAGTATTTTGCGGGAACATCGAGCCAATCGGAAATGCTCTGAACCAGCCGCTTGCGTTCTGCACCTTGGGCATGGGTGATAATCGTCATTTCAGTGACCTCCTTGTTTTTTGGTAGTCACATATTAGCGTCAGTGGCGGTATATATCCAGTCATTTCTGCACATTTGCGGTGTAGATCATTCCGGCGCATATTCGCCCTCAGACTGTGCATACCACACAATGCCGGACAGCACAAACCATACGCACGGGAGTGCGACTCCGTTGCCCCACATCTTATATTCCGCACTGTCCGAATGCGGACTTCTGAGCCATTTGGCAATCTGCGCATCGGACTTCATTTTACAGCCGGTGACCGCGGCGTAGGTCTTGAAAACCTTGTGCCAGAAGTATAGTTCTTCATCGGACGGTTTTTCCGTACCGAGATCGGCGCACCAGTTGTCCGGGAAGCCCTGAAGCCGGGCGCATTCGGTGGGCGTCAGCCGTCGCACGGTATATCCGCTCTGGATTGCACCGGGACCTTTTGCCACCAGAGTCGGCTGAAGCTCCTCCTCGAAGGTCGGAGCAAACTTGGCGTTCTGCCCTTGGTTGAAGGTATCTCTTCCGATACCATAGCACACGGCAGTCGGGTCTTTATAATCCCGTGCAAGGACAGTAGGTGCTTTTTCTTCCGCCACCTGCGTGAAACTGCCTGTGGTCATGCTGTACACGGCATGGCGGTCAACGGTATTGAGGGTAAAGGAAACATCCTCGTTTACACCATCGCCCTGTGGGCCGTTCCTATCACTCCGACCGATTATGGAGCCTTGCAGCACAAAAGTCTGCTGCTTCGTTCCGGCGTTGGCACACACCACCGCAGAGTGATTGCCCAGGTCACGGACTTCATCCCGCTGATTCTGCGTGAAAGCGACCACGGCAATGCCGCCCTGGTTGCAGGAGGGGTTGCCGCCGTTGCCATCAAGCGTCCGAGCGGTATCCGCTTCGTAGATACCGCTGTGGGGATTGTCCGACTTCATAGCGTTGGAGTCCTTGGAGCAGATGCCGAAGGGCTGCAGCACACAGTTGAAATTATCCTTGTCCGGCATCCGCTGACTGCCGCCGGCATTCTGCTTGGTGAGGGTCGGCGAAACCTGTCCACCGTCCCAACTACACGGTTCAAACAGCGTCTGGTCGTTGTTGCAGGACAGGGTTGCTGATTTATTCTCTTGGATGAGCACACCCTTTCCGCCGCCCTCACAGCCGGAGCGGATCTTCATCACAAGCGGCACATTGTTGCCGCCTGTACCCATGCGTGAAGTCAGCGTCTGCACATTCCCGTCCTCGGAGAGCTTGACTCTGCTATCGGTCGGATGGTTTTCCAAAGCCACCGCCGCAGGAACGACACCCGCCCGAAGTGTCGGTGAGCATTCTTCCTCATAGCCGATGGTACGACTCTTAGCGGAATGCTCAGTGCAGAAGCCTGCCGACTCCATTACGCAGGGCGGATGGTGTGCTTCTGCTCGGAGTGTGGAGGTAACTTCTTCTGTGATATCCATGCGGTTGCCGCCCTGATCATTCAGCACGATGCCGTTGCGACCGGTGGAGATTCCGCAGTTCACGCCGAGGGTAGCGGCGGTTTCCTCTGTCAGACAACCGTTGTATCCATCAAAGCCTGCCGCTCCAATGCAAGTCTCAAGACTTCCGGCAGTTCTTTGCCACGAGCGGAAGCCCTCCGCAGAATACCCAGACAGGCCTTCTGACTCAAATAGTATTTTTCCGGCACCTCTGCCTGCAAAATCTGCGACAAGGTAGATGCGGCGTCTGCGTTGGGGAACTCCCCAGTATTGCGCGTCAAGAGTTCGGTACGCAACGCTCCATCCGTCTCCCATGTAAAGGTCGGCGTAGGGCCATCTTGTCTTCTCCGGCATAGGCACCTGGGTGTCCGGCTGGACGATGCCGATGACCGCTTCGAGGACGGCTTTGAAGTCCTCGCCTTTGTTGGAAGAGAAGGCGCCGGGGACATTCTCCCACACGATGTATCTTGGATATTTGCCACCTGTGGCACACCTCATTTCTTTGATAATGCGGACGGCTTCGTAAAAAAGACTGGAGCGGGAGCCGTCCAGACCATCCCTTCGACCTGCCACGCTCATGTCCTGGCACGGGCTGCCGAAGGTGATAATATCCACGGGCTCAATCCTGCCGCCGTCCATGGCGGTGATATCGCCGTAATGCTTCATAAAGGGCAGGCGCTTAGTGGTCACCCGAATGGGAAAAGGTTCAATCTCGGATGCCCATACCGGAGTGATACCCGCCATCAGTCCGCCCAACGGAAAACCCCCGGAGCCGTCAAACAGGCTTCCGAGGGCCAAAGGTTTATTCGTCATGGGATGCTACCTCACTGTACTTGTATTCTTTCCCATCCCGCAGTACGCTGACCTTCTCATCCGTGCCGACCTGTTCGATGTATCTGCGGACAATGACATCGCAGAACTTTTCATCCAGTTCGATGGTGCAGCAGATGCGGTCGGTCTGCTCACAGGCAATCAGCGTAGAGCCGCTGCCGCCGAAGGGGTCAAGCACCACGGAGTTTGCCATAGAGCTGTTCTGAATGGGGTATGCCAGAAGCGGAATGGGCTTCATGGTAGGGTGGTCGCCGTTTTTCTTGGGTTTGTCGAACTCCCAGATGGTGGACTCTTTGCGCCCGGTGTACCACTGGTGCTTGCCTTTCTTCTTCCAGCCGTAAAGGCACGGCTCGTGCTGCCACTGATACGGGGAGCGCCCCAGTACCAGGGACTGCTTCTTCCAGATACAGCAGCCGGAGAGGTAGAACCCTGCGGCATCAAACGCCTTACGGAAATTCAGCCCCTCGGTATCAGCATGGAACACATAGATAGAGGCATCGTCCGCCATGACCTTCTCCATATTGGAAAAAGCATCGAAGAGGAAGTCGAAAAACTTCTCCGATGCCATGTTGTCGTTCTTGATTTTCCCGGCGCTGCCCTCGTAGTTCACATTGTAGGGCGGGTCGGTGATGACGAGGTTTGCTTTGCGGCCGTCCATGAGAGCGGTGTAGGTTTCCCCCTTGGTACTGTCGCCGCAGATGAGCCGATGCCGCCCCAGCGTCCAGATGTCGCCGGGCTTCGTGAAGGTAGGCTTTTGCAGCTCGGCATCCACATCGAAATCGTCCTCTTGGATGTCCTTACCGTCGTCAAACAGCTTTGACAGTTCTTTCTCGTCAAAGCCGGTGAGGAGCGGGTCAAAGTCCGCCGCCTGCAATGCCTCGATTTCCACACGCAGGAGTTCCTCATCCCAGCCTGCGTCCATCGCCATGCGGTTATCCGCAATGATGTAGGCTTTCTTCTGGGCTTCGGTGAGGTGGTCGGCAAAGACGCACGGCACCTCGGTGATACCTTCCTCCTTGGCGGCAAGAATACGACCGTGACCGGCAATAACGCCATAGTCACGGTCGATAATAACGGGATTGATGAAGCCAAACTCACGGAGAGAGGAGCGCAGCTTGTTGATTTGCTCCGGCGAGTGGGTTCGGGCATTGTTCACATAGGGAACGAGTTTTGCAACGGGGACGAGTTTCATTTCGGTGGTCGTTTTCATTACACAAGCCCCCATTCTGCAAATTTCTCAAAGCCGCCCAGGTCGCGGATGTAGTTCCGAGCGATTCCCACGATTTCGGAATACGGTCTGCCGTCCACGGTACTGTCCCCAATGGCGCAGCAGAGGGTGACCGGCTTTCCGATTTCCTGGGCTTTGAGGAAAGCGTAGATATTTACGCTGACATCTGCCTTGGACAGATCTTTCCCGTGCAGACCGCCGCCGGTGACGGAGTCTGCCATATCAGAACCGAGTTTTCGGTTGGTTGCACCGGTATCCACATCCGTGCCGCCCGTCCAATTACCGAGCGGATTGATTTCTGCATCAGGATACTGTGTTCGTAGTATGTCAGAAGTTACATTGCTCTGGCAGAGGATAAGTCTATCACCGTCAAGGATGTACTTTCCGTCATAGGGATACACGGAGAAAATATCCCGTGCGATCTTCGACAGCTTTTTTTGCTCCTCGGTCACGGGCATTCCCTTAAAAATACCGTTATCACCGCAGCGGATTCCGTTTGCCTGGTTGTCGGCAAGGTGTCCGTCCTGCGGTACTTCCACATAATCTACCGCGAGGTTTCCGGCAATGCGGTGAACGGCGGCAGTCACATCGGCTTTGGCCAACGGAGCGGAAGTTTCTGCGATGATGTGGCACACACCGTGGCCGATAAGGACTTCCACAGCAATGCGGGGATTCTCGGTTTTCTGGTATGCCAGATTCACCAACGCACCGGCAATTCGGTCAGCCACCTTGTCCGGGTGGCACGGATTGACTTTTTCAAACATGGCGTTACCCCTTCCTTGCACGGAGCAGGCGTTCCATCAGGTCATCCTGCGGCGTTGACTCGCCGTATTCCGTGCTGCAGTTTTCTTTTACGATTTGGAAAATCTCATTCCAGAGCCGCACCGCCTGGTTCATGTAGTTGATGCCGATATTGATGAACGGAGACGGAATCGGCTTTCCTGTGGTGGGGTGCTTGGAGAGGAAACCCATGCGATTGGTCATCTCTTCACACTGCACCCAGCGGGCAGAACACATGGCATAGCGTTCCAAGAGCTGCGGCGAGACCTTTGCGGCGCAGCCGATGCCTTTGAGCCATTGCCAGGTTTCCGTGTAAATTTCCTGTGCCTGCAGGACGCTGCCGTCCCGCTGCTCGGCAGACAGGAAATCATGGGGCTTCGGCATATCAACACCCTCGACTTCGGGAATGTCCAGCACTTCAAGTTTTCTGCCGCCGGGATTACCGTTTTCGGCTTTGTCCTTGACTGCGGATTTTTTCCTTCCCGCACCGGGTCTTGCGCCGCCGCGCCCGCCTGTGTTATTCGATTTTGTGGGCATCTGTGACCTCCTTTCCGGTGGCAGACAAGCCGCTGTCTTTAATTACCCTTTTGATTTCGCCTTTTTCGCACACATGACCCCGGGCCGTTGCCCGACCGAGAGGGTCGTAGAGATATTCATCCCCCTACCGGTCGCCGAGGTCGTGATGTATCTTCGTGTGGCAGGACTGACACAGGCTCATGAGGTTGTCTCTTGCGTGAGTGCCGCCTTTGGAAACGGGCAGGATGTGGTGAACTTCCTGTACCGGAGTCAGCCGACCTTCCTTGAGGCACATCTCACAGAGGGGATGCTCCGCCGCATAGCGGTCACGGATGCGTTTCCACGCTCTGCCGTACTTGCGATTGACATCGGAACTGCGCTCGTATTTATCGTATTTTCGGCGTTCCTCCGTGCGGTGCTGTTCACAAAACTGTCCTTCACAGAGGTTGGGACAGCCTGAATGAGAGCAGGGTCGGAGTGGTCGCTTGGGCATTGGCTCACCTCCTTCGGGCATGAGAAAAGCCCCACGGGATGCTCCCATGAGGCTCGGTTCATTCTGTTTTTGCTGATTATATCATAACATAAACGGTAGGTGCTTATCTCTGCTCAAAGGTGCTTAAACCGTTGCGAGTTTTAGATAATAACGGGGTCTTCCGGCATGACGACGTGCTGAAGCGCCGAGCCGTGCCACCGTCTGACCGTGGATTTGTCGGCGTGCAGCTCGTCGCCTATCTGCTCCCAGGTCATGTTGTGGATATAGCGGTAGCGGAGAACCATCTGCTCGTCCTTGTCGCGGACGGTGTCGATGACGCCGCGCATCTGCTCCTTTAGCGCCACGAGCCTGTCGATCTCGGCGTTTATTTTCTCCTCCAGTTCCATGACCCGCATGATGCACCGCACAAAGGGCGCTTCCGTGGGACGGTTCGGATTATGCCGCTCCTCCAGGCTTGGAGAGGAGACGCTTCCCGCCATATCGCGCAGACGCTCCATCTCCTCAATGTCGGAATTAATCCGGTGGTCGAGGCGGTACGCCTGTCTAAGGTATTCTTTTGATGTCATAATTCTTCCTCCTGTAATTTCCGTAACAGCATCTCGCCGTCGAGTTCGGTGAGAGCCTTGAACCAGTCGGAACGGAAGAATGCCTCACAATCCGCTATCATGAGCTTCGCGTCTTCGTTCTTCGGCCGTTTTTTGTGTTTTTTCCTCGCCTCACGGTAATCCTTTACGGCTTGCAGGATGATTGCGTTTGCGAGGTTTTCCCAGGGGTCGGTCATAAGGACGCCCCCAGATTCGCCTTGACCGCGTCGATGAGCGCGTTCTGCGTCCGCTCCTTTTTGCGGAGCGCCTTCATAACGTCCTCATCGATCGTGCCGGCGGTGATGATGTGGTGGATGATGACCGTATTCTTCTGTCCCTGGCGGTGAAGGCGGGCGTTTGTCTGCTGATACAGTTCAAGACTCCATGTAAGGCCGAACCATATGAGCGTGGAACCGCCGGACTGGAGATTCAGCCCGTGACCTGCGGAGGAAGGATGGATGATTGCCGCAGAAATCCTTCCCGCATTCCAGTCATCAATATCCTTTGAGGTCTTGATCTCCCTGACGTGGAAACGCGCCTTTATCCGCTCCGCGTCTTGCTGATACCAGTAGGCAATCAGTACGGGCTTGCCGTTCGCGCCTTCCATGAGGTCTTCCAGAGCGTCGAGTTTTCGGTCGTGGATGTAATGACTGTTTTTATCCTCGTCATATACCGCGCCGTTTGCCATTTGGAGGAGCTTGCCGGAAAGCACCGCCGCATTTGCCGCATCGATCTCCGTACCCTTTATTTTTGCGACCATATCCTCCTTGAAAGTGTCATAAACGGCCTGCTCCTGCTCGTTCATATAAACGGGGACGGCGTTTATGACACATTCCGGCAGTTTGAGGTAGTCGCAGGATTTCATGCTGATCGTTATATCCGATATCTGAGCGTATATCTGTTCCTCAGCGCCGGGAAGAGGCTTGTAGCTGAACACCACTTCGCCGTTCCGCTTGTCCGGGGTGAAGTAGGTGTTCCGGTAATGAGTGATGTACCGTCCGAGCCGCTTTCCGAGATCAAGCAGACGGAACTGCGCCCACAGATCCATGAGGCCGTTCGATGAAGGCGTTCCCGTCAGTCCCACAACGCGCTTTACGTGCGGTCTGACCTTCAGAAGGCTTTTGAACCGCTTCGCCTGCCATGATTTGAATGACGAAAGCTCATCAATGACGATCATGTCATAATCGAACGGCAGACCACTTTTGTTCACGAGCCAGTCCACGTTCTCGCGGTTGATGATGTACACGGAAGCCTTCTGCATGAGCGCCGCTTTCCGTTCAGCCTCCGTACCGACGGCAACGGAATATGTCAGTCCGTCCAGGTGATCCCATTTCCGTATTTCCGAAGGCCAGGTGTCCCGCGCCACTCGCAGTGGGGCGATCACAAGCACTTTCCGTATAAGGAAGCTGTCGAGACACAGGTCATAAAGCGCCGTCAGCGTGATCACGCTCTTTCCGAGACCCATTTCAAGCAGTACCGCCGCTATGGGGTGCGACAGGATGAACCTCGTCGCGTATGTCTGATATTCATGGGGTTCGTATCGCATTGAGTACCTCCTCGATCTGTTTTGTTCCGTCCACGCAAAAGACTCTGAAGCCGAGACTTTCCAACTGCCGCTTCCGTCTGACCTGCAGTGGACGCATTGTTTTGCCGGGGCTTTTCAGTTCCACAAATCCGGCACAGCCTCCGGGGAAGAGAACGATACGGTCCGGCACTCCGTCAAAACCGGGAGATACGAACTTCAGCGCGATACCTCCCATGTTTTTCGTTGTTTTTACGAGTTTTCTCTCGATAATCTTTTCATTCACAGTCAGCCTCCGGTCTGACACAGGAACACAAAATCACAACTTTTCCCTATGTATTTGTTTACGCGTGTGTGCGCTCACAGGTTTTGCTTCCCTTTTTGTGAAAGCCGTTTTGAATATAAGAGGAAAAGTTGTGTTGTGTCGGAATCTTGTGTCGCTTACATGGTTCTCCGGTACAGACGCTGCCTGCCGTACAGGGGCTGACGCCTGATCTGCGAAGTACGCTCCCAGCCGGAGACCTGGGACATCATGGCGGCAATGCCGTAGCTGTCCGAAGGCTTGAGTTCCTGCAGGTTTTTGCCGAAGCACTCGCACCAGATCTCCGCGTTGCTGACCTCCGTGCGGACATTTTTTCCCGTATGAGCGGGAGCGCCGAACTCCGTACCGCTGAGATAGTTCCTGCGTGCATACAGATCCATACCGTCCCAGCCGTCCGGCAGTGGTGTGTTCAGGTATTCTTCGATCATGCCGACGCGCTCGTCAGCCTCCATCGCGCTGCGCTGCGCCTTCTCGGCTTCATCGAGATCGTCGCCCTCCAGGTAGAGCGTTTCGCCGGACTGCCATATCGCCTTTGCCTCCGCCCAGAACTGCGCCCGGAAATCCTCATCGAAGCTCCACGCCTTTTTCTGCCTCTTCTGATGCACCTTGATGATCCAGAAGCGGCGGTTGCCGGTGATGTCGCGCAGATACCCCCTCTCGCCGTTGACCGTAGCGATAATGACGCACTGGCGCGGATGGCTTTCGACCACCTTGCCGTATGAGGGTCGGTATTTGTCATCGGAGGTGGAGAGGAACGCCTTGACCTTCTCGATGTCCGCCTTCTTCATGCCGGCAAGCTCACCGATCTCGATGACCCAGAACCCCTGCAGCTTTTCCGCGCCGGACTTGTCATCCATATCGGTCAGCGACAGGGTTTCGGAGTAGTATTCGGACGTGACGAGGTCTTTGACGATGGTGCTTTTGCCGATGCCCTGGTCGCCGTCAAGCACGGGAACACAGTCGAACTTGATGCCGGGAACGTAGATACGCGCCACCGCCGCAGCGAAGGTCTTTCTGGTCACGGCGCGGACGTAGTCGGTGTCATCGGCTTTCAGATATTTGATGAAAAGGGTCTCCACGCGTTTTACGCCGTCCCATGCGGGAAGGCTTTCGAGATAGGCTCTAACGGGGTGGAAGTGCCTGTCATCGGCAGTCTTCGTAAACGCGACATCGTGGTTGCGGCTCGAAAACGGCAGATAGCGGATATCGATGATGGACTTTAGCTGCGCCGTGTCCGCGTCGCGCCAGAACTGATTGCCCTTCGGCCGCTCCCACGGCAAAGTCCCCGTGACCTGTATGCGGTTCGCCATTTCATTGAAGGCGAAGTTACGGAATTCCGGGTCGTTGGCGAGGATCAGATTGAGGTTGTACACGCTGTTTTCAAGCAGACTCGTCCGCGGCTGATATTTGAGCCGTTTCTTCCAGTCATCGTCCCCGGCGGTGAAGTCCGCCTCCGCTTCGGCAAGGCGCTCATTGGCAGCAAGCAGCTTCACGTCCTCCTGCTGCATGGCGAAGTCGCACATGGCGCGGAAGGATGCCTTGTCGTCATCGTCGCCGAACTTGTGGATGCGGACGATGTCAAAGGCGTTGCAGAGCTTGAGATACGCGGGGTCCTTGGCGTGATGGCTGTAGACGAACCGGTCCTCCTTGATCTCCACACCTGCAATGCTGCGCGACTCGATCAGATGCCAGCGGTTCGGATTGTCGGTCGGCTCATAGATATCTGAGAGAAACTTCTCCAGCGCCTTCGTCACAGGGAAGAAGACCCTGTTGAACAGACCGACCACGCCGTCCTTTGATAGCGGATCCTGCACCTTCTGCTGCGTGACCGTGTTCGCCTTGCTCTCGCGCGAGGAGGTCGGAAGCCGCGTGGGGTCTGTCCATTCCGGGTGCGCTGAAAGGATGACGTCCGGGTCAAGCCATTCTTTATCTGTTTCCTTATATACGAACACACCGTTCTGCGGCGTGGACGGCCAGTACATCAGCTGATTCGGCTGATAGCTGCACTCGTCAAAGAAATCGATGCCGAGAGCCTGCGCCACATAACGGGAAACCGCCACAAACTCCTCGGAGGAGACGTCGCGGGTCATGGGGAAAATAATGCGGACACGCGGAGAATCCTCCGTGCTGCTGTGGGTGGTGTACAGCACGGAGGTATACGGCGCGATGGTTTCGTAATTGTCAAGGAAGGCTTTGTCGATGCGGTCGCCGTCAAGGGCGATCATGGAACGCAGCTCAACGGTATCGATCTTGCGGCGGTCGCCTTTCAGCGTACCGCCCACAAAACCGCCGTGATCCTTCGCAGCGTCTCTCTGCGCCTTGGACATCTTCGCGTATTCCTCCGCCGACTCCGTTGTGCGGATGGTGGTCTTCAGACGCTCCTTCAGAGCGTCGAACGATATCGTCTTGTTGACCCATTTCTTTGCCTGCCGGCTGTTTCCGTAGGATATGGCAAGGTCTCTCATCATCTGAACCTCCTGACTCTCGGCGTTTCGCCGTGTTCAAAGCGCGCCTGTCTCGCCGCCGCGTATGCCTTCAGCGTAGCGCCGCGGTTCATGTCGCCGAGATAGCTCGAGTCATCGCCGAACAGCTGAAAGCCGCCGTTCCGGTCGATGCCGGGATACACAGCGAAATAGTCGCCGTCGATGGTTTCAAAGTTGTAGTAGTTCGGCCACCCGTGGTGATCGTTGTAAGCCTCGCTCTGGATATCGTCGAGCAGACCGTAGAAGGTCTCGCCCCAGGGGATGTTGCCGACCACAAGCACGGCGGTCTTCGACAGGCCGCACATGCCGTCCTCCTGCATACCCGCTTCGGCGAACCTCTTGATCTTGTCCGCGTCGGCATCATTCATCTGACCCTTGACCTCAACGTAGATGTCGCAGTTTTCAGCGTAAGTGGCGTGGTTCACAGTCACGCCATGGAGCAGGAAGTCCGGCAGATAATATGTGCCGTCGCCGAGGTCGTATCCTTCCGGTTCATATTCCCACTTGACCCCGCAGGCGTCGAAGAACACAGCCCACCGTGCCTCAAGTCGAGAGCGGAAGCGGTAACCCTTGTATTCGGTCTCGATTGCTTTCAGTCCGTTCACAGCACATCCACCTCCTCGAAAGCAGCATTGAAATACCTTACCGGCTGTCTGCGGCGCTTTGCCGTCTCGATCTCCACGCTCATACCTTCGGAGATCACATCGCCGAGAACCCACAGCTCCTGGCACTTGCCCTGCAGGACGATGTCCATGAACAGAGCGAGATCCCTTTCTTCCGGGTCTTTGTCGTTCACGAACTGCGGAAACATCAGGTGCGGCGCAAGCGGGATCTGCCCGTGTTCAAGCGCGAATCGGCAGAACTGTCTGGTGCGTTCCGTATTGCCCTCTACGTCCCCGGAAAACGGGGAGCAGATGTAAACGAGCGGACGGAACGGCTTTTCATTTGTATCGTTTCTCATTCAAACGACCTCCTTGTAAAGATTTGCCGAGGTCACCCTCTAACGGGTAGCCTCGGCAGGAGGTCAAAACTGACGGTTTTTATAATTTTCTCTCAACTTTTTTTCTGCGCGGCGCAGCCAGTGCGTGACCGTGGTGGGGTCGACACCGATGGAAGCCGCGTAATCCTTCGTCTGTTCGCCGTCCATATGTACCGCGATGAACGCCGCCGACCACCTGGGCTTGTCCGCCAGAACACTGCGGACCCATTCGCAGATGGCTTCGTACTGCTCACGCTCCTCACGGGCAAGCTCGTCCTGCCGGAAGATACGGTCATCTGCGACCTCACTCATCAGCGGCTCGGAGGTGTCAACGTCATCCTCGGTCTCATCCTTGCCGGGTTTCGCCTTCGATTCGCCCCTGTGGCGGTTCAGCTTGCGCCAGGAGTTATACTCCGGCCTGTTGTACTTCGCATCAAAGACTTCCTGGATACGCTTCTCGCGCTCCTCCTGTGAAAGCGCCTCGCCGTTGTCCATGTCAAGGGAGACCCACAGCTGTTCGGTTGCCTGCTCGTCCAGGTCAAGCACCTGGTAGGCTTCGTCATAACGGATTCTCAGTTTCATAAAAATGGCTCCTTTCAGATTCGTTGGAATCCGCAGGAGCCGTTTTTATCCGTAGAGACAAAGAAAGACGGCTTGGATATAGTTCGCCCATAACAGGGAAGCTAAATCCAGGCCGTCATGCAGCTCTGCGGATTTCCGTATGAAATTGTTGTTTTATGCCGCTGTTTTTCTGCTATCGACCTTAAAGTCGTGAGCGGCAACTCTGGTAATGATTGTAACGATATCTTGGCGTTCAACGGTGAAGGATTCTCCGATTGCAAGGACCGCACTGGTCTTATTGCCCTTATATAGGCATTCCACAAGTCCGGTTTCAAGATTTCCCTTGCACGCTAAACGCCCAAGACAGTCATAAAATGGTATCACCCATAGCATCCTCCTTCCTGATATAAATCATAGACACCACCTCATCAAATAAGCGTTTACGCTTATTTGCGTAATATTGGAGTAAAAAATATACTCTTGCCACATTACTGCAGCAAGAGTCATAGTAAGCTGCATTCTTCGAGACGAATTTCTACAGATTGTTTGGAAACATCGAAGAAATCTGCCAGGGTGATAATAGCGCTTCTGTTGTCTTTACCATAAGAGACACCGAGATGTTCGGCAGCTTCAACGAATGTATTTCTTGGCATAAGAATCCTCGGCGCTATGCCAATGGCCTGTGATTCCATAAGGTTTTCTTCGTCTGTTGCCTCCGGCAATTGATCCACCCGACACTTACAGTATTTTGCATATCTGGGAAGAGAAAACTTTTGCATCTTATAATAGTAGCGATGCTTAAACCAGTGTACGCACTCATGTGCAATGGTATTATTGCGACATCCGGTGTTCGTCTTCTTAACCGCTTCTGGGTCAATCAACATGGTCTTTGCCTTGAACACCTTTGTGTCGTACAACCCTTCGTTAGGATCATACACCTCCACGGCACCGTCTGTAAAAATGGTCATGCCGTAGATATCCAACTCTTCAGATATGCAAATATACTGAACATCTAACCCGAGCCCATTTTTCGCGATATCCTCAATCGGAACGGGCATTGGATTTTTTAGGGCGTCGGGACAGAATCGTTCCAAAAACTCGTTCGCTACATTGTCATATTCTGCCGGTGGAATGTAGGGAACGAGTTTGCGACCGTTGTAATCCATTAGTCGCCTCCTTTTCTCTTGTCGATGATCTGATTAACTTCCTGCCAGAAATCATCTCCAAGACCTTGGCTTTTAGCTCTGCGAAGTGCAACGCGTGCATTAGGAAGGGATTCATCCATAATATATTCCGGCAAATCAGGGGAAACCTGTTTGCGCTCCCGTCCTGCAAGATCAAGCATTTCAACGCGTTCTTCTTCGCTTAAGTTAAGAACTTGTGCCAAAGCTTCAAGGCCCTCGATATCCGGCGGATTTCTCCTGCCTTTGATGATATCCGAAAGATAAGTTACAGATACTCCAAGTCTTTCTGCGATTGGCTTGAGCTTTACATCTTTTTCAAGACGCTTCTGTGCAATATATGCACCAAATTCACCAGCCATTTTTGTTCCTCCTTTTCGCTTGTACGCTTTTCTGCGTAATTGTATTATAGCAGATCACTATCCTCATGTCAATAGGTCTGCGAAGAAACGTTCATAATAATTTTTCTTGATTTAGGGCATTATTTTTGATTTAGGGCATTGCAAAATCAAACGGCTTGTGCTATAATAATTAAGAAGAAGATTACCAGGAAGGGAGAACACCTATGCCACAGCACGGAGGAAAAAGAGAGGGATCTGGGAGAAACCCACTTCCTGAAAATGAAAAGAAGATTGCAAAAACAATTTATATAACCCCAACATTACAAAATGACATCGAACAATTTGCTTCCGGGAATAGTTTCTCGGAGAAGTGCATTGATCTCATCAATGCTCAAGTTGCGCGAAGGAAGCGCGCCCAGGACAGAACAGTAAAGTTTATCGACCTGTTTGCAGGTCTCGGCGGAATCAGACTCGGCTTTGAAAATGCATTTAGGGAGAAAGGATGTGATCCCGTTTGCGTTTTTAGTAGCGAGATAAAGGATTATGCCATTAAAGCATATAAAAACTATTTTAACGACGAGGAAGTTGCCGGTGACATCACTAAGATTTCAGCCACTGATATTGAGGACTTCGATTTCCTGCTTGGAGGATTTCCTTGTCAACCTTTTTCTGCAGCCGGTTTAGGTCTCGGTTTCGAGGATACAAGAGGTACTCTTTTCTTTGAGATTGAGCGTATCCTCAAGGAGAAACAACCTTATGGCTTTTTGTTAGAAAATGTTGAAGGGCTTATCAATCATGATGATGGAAGAACCCTATCTATAATAATCGACCATCTCAAGAAGCTGAACTATTATGTCTCATATCGACTTATCGACAGCCAGTTTTTCGGCTTAGCACAGTCCAGAAAAAGGGTCTATATCGTCGGCACAAGGGATGCACATATCTCATTGGATAACTTTGAGAAACACACTGCTGTACTCGCCGATATTATGGAGCATGGCTTACCTACGATAGATTCCGAATTCACCAGGAAACTGTTTGCACATTTCGCCCCTGACCAGGTTGTCGGTAAAGCAATAAAAGATAAACGTGGCGGCTCCGATAACATTCATAGTTGGGAAATTGGACTAAAGGGAAATACAACAGAAGAACAGTCGGATTTCCTGAACCTTCTCCTTCTTGAAAGAAGGAAGCGGAAATGGGCTGCAGAGATAGGTATAGACTGGATGGACGGCATGCCGCTTACCGAAAAACAGATTTCAACATTCTTCCATCACGACGACCTAAAGGGATTTTTAGACGAACTCGTTGAAATGGGGTATCTCACATTAGAGTATCCTCGCAAAAAACAAAACGGACGTCGAGTCCCAGATGAAACCAAACCCAAGGGCTACAATATCGTTGCCGGAAAACTATCATTTGAGTTTACAAAAATACTCGCCCCCTCTGACCTGGCCCCAACATTGGTAGCAATGGATGTTTCACATTTAGGTGTTGTTGACGGAAACGGATTGCGCAGGTTATCAATTAGGGAAGGACAACGCCTATGCGGTTTCCCCGAAGATTATGACCTTTCCTTTTTGAAAGAGAGCGAGGCGTTTGACCTGCTTGGCAACACGGTTTGTATTCCTGTCATAAAAGCCATTTCAGAACGCTTGGCAGAGACTTACGCTAATTAAGCAAACAACGACGGAGACGGACGCAATGGGATGCGCCCGTCTCTATATTTTTTGTATGCGATAAGAAGCCGAATTAACAAGCCATTCGTTTCCTTCAAATACAGATTCGTATGGATTTCTGATGTATTCGGGGTAATATTCAGGATCGTTTATTCTTGAATAATCAACCAGACACAGTATATATTTTTCTGCTTTGATTTTTGCAATATCAACCTCATTCTCTGACCAGAAAAAATGCGGTGAACCTACATAACATTTTACCTCAATGAACCGGTCATAGTGTTCTGCGCCGTTGTCCTCGAAAGAAACTATATCGTAACCAGCTACAACATCAAAGTCAGAAATCCTTTTTATTTTCCGGGCCATTTCAGGAAGACGTGAACGCTCAAGATTCAATACATACTCTTCGGCCTCAAGCCCTCGTTTACTTTGATCTTCTTGCTGTTTCAGCAATTCTTCGAGAGTAAACTTCTTTCTACGGTTACGAAGCTGCTCTGTCCAATTTGATTCATAATCACCGGCAACGCATATTTCTCCATTCTCCTCTTTGGCGAGCGCACCCGCCATAGTAAGAAAATTTCGTATGGCTGCATAGGCCAGAGGAAATGCGGAGCGTTTAATTGTTAGGTGACCCTTTTCTGCATCAAAACCAGTAGCATTCTTATCAAAAATACCATCTTCCACAAGCCTGTTTATGCTCCTGGCGGCCAACTGAGAAATAATAGCGTTGTTGGTTTCCCCGGCAAGCGCATTAAGCTCGGCGGAAGGCTTTACGGTATCTGAAGTCGTTTCTACCAACCTCAGATACTCAAAAAACGCCACTGCACCCGGGCAATTTACAGTTATGTTGTTTTCAAGCGCGCACCTGTTTCTGATCTCGCCTCGGCTGATTTTTTCTTTGCCTGCCATAATCGAGACGAGGAACAGAACCCCATCAATATTTCCGATGGAGTTACATCTTTTTAGTTCTGTTAACATACTCTGCTATCAAAGCCTTGATATCATCGTCTCCGGTTTCCAACCCGGCGTTTTCAAACAACGGGATAGGCATACTTTCAATAATGTCTCGAAGCCTTGTCTCCTTCTCGATTAATCTACTATGAATCACTTCGTCGATGGATTCTTCCGACAACAGGTAATAGTAATTGGTTACCGTCCCCGGCTTCAACCCATATCTGTGGATACGATCCTTGGACTGTATGAAATGAGCAGCATTAAAGCTTCGTTCCATATAAATCGCGTTGTGACACGCTTTATGCAAAGAAATAGATTCTGAAACCGCAAATGGATTCGCAATAATCACCCTGAAAGAAGAATCCTGTCTATGAAATTCAGCTATGATTTTCTCCCGGGTTTCGACTTCATCCTCGTCTTCGTCACCGACAGCTACAGGAGTAGCGCCATACAGCGTTTTACACGGAATGCCGCAGGAAATTAGGTACTTCTCAAAATCGAGAATGTTTTTGATGTAGATTGCCCATACAACAACCTTACCTCCGTCAGCAATAATTGTCTCGATCAGCTCCCGGGCTTTGACAAATTTTGCCGGCGTTTCAAGCTTTGCATATTGCATTACATCGGCAATCAAAGAAGCATCTTCAGACACAGCAGCAGAATCAAAACCTTCTTCTGACGCGAAACTCTTCAATGGGACACTAAGGAGATTAGGATTGGTTGCCGCTTGCATCATTCGCAGCAAGCGTGCTTTTACCAAGTCCTGCCTGAACCAGCTATCCCTACTTGAAACTATATCGCTCATATACTTTTTTTCGATCATATCGTATATTCTGCGTTGAGCTTCTCCCATAGGAACCATTATGGGTTCATGTTCTGTCGCCTGAGGGATACCAAGGTCACTCTTTTTAACCCTAATAAAGAACGGTTCGATTGCCTTTAGCAATGTATCCACACGAGGGTCGGCATCCGCCTTACTCATGTCCTTCAACTGGTAGACCTCGAATGGAATAATCTTCTTTGTCGGCCAGATAAACTTATACAAATTATATAAGTCCTCGTAACCATTCGGTGCCGGCGTTCCTGTTAAGACGACCCTCGATGAGCAGTACGCTGCGATTTCCAACACTCCTGCTGCCGTTACGCCGCCATTTGTATTCTTTATCTTATGCGCTTCATCCAATACGACCATTGCCTTGTTATTTCTCAAAAAGTAAATAAGTTCCTCTTTTAGAGAAGGTACAGACGCATATGAAAGCAACGTAATCCTTGCAGGATTCATCGAATACAGATACTGCTTTTTCTCATCGATAGGCAGTTTACCGTTTAACCTCTTTGTTGATGGCTTTTCGCCGAAGCACTCCTCATATTCGAGTTCCCAGGGACCGAATGCACTTAAGGGAGAGATAATGAGCAGTTTGTCTACATATTTCTTATCCTCTTGGGGCAAGTGCGAGAGGTATGCAAACGCTCCATAGACTACACTTGTTTTTCCTGCACCAGGCACGGAAAAGTTGCAGGCGTTCTGTGAAAAAGCCAGATGATATGCCGAGAGCAGCTGCAGTTCATATAGACTTCGATTAGGGAGATTTTCACTAACAGAATCCACGAACCGCTCGAAATCATTTTTGTCACACTGATTATCCCTGATAAGGCGCGCCTTTTCCGCAAACTCTCCGAATTTTTCTTCTTCAAGAGCGTAATTTGTAACAGCCTCAGAGACTCTACCGGAGAAGATAAGTTCTGATCCTATATACTCACAGAGCTTTTTTATCCGATTGATACTCTTATTGATATCATCCTCTGCCTGGACAACGATACTCTCGTCGATTCGGATGAAATCTACCGTGTCTTTAAGGTATCGAGCTGCACGCCTGTTGCTGAATATAGAGTCAATATCCCCAGTGATAATCAGAGAACTGCCGTTTTCATTTGATTCAAGACACAGTTTCTTCATTCACTCAACTTCCTTTATAAACCGAGAATACCCTTAAATTTAGACACAAATTCGTCTAAAGATGCAACACACCCGCGAACATTGGCATCACTCAAGAAACTCGGCTGGCTAACATCTACAACCTCAAGGGCTTGGCAAGCCTTCATCAACTGCTGAAGCGGCTTTGCAGCATTAGCATGGTTATTCAAGACGTCCATGCTCTGAAGGTAATTATCATCAAACGGCTCTTCGACTTTCTGTTTCCACTGTTGATCTCTTGCCTTTAAGGCCCGGCTAAGATCCGGTGGATTTTTAGCCATGATATCTTCTACGGACTCTTCCTGAATGGAATCCGTAGTTGCAAAATGCTGATCCCTAAACGGCACCCACACTTCTTGCTTCGAGAAGAAACTCGGCGCGGGCTTCTTCGCAGAAGGGACGGAAATGATATCACGGAATAGCGTTTGTTCAAAATTTGCTCGGATATAGTCGAAAGCAATCAGTTTTAAATCGGCAACATCAGCTTCCGGATCGTATGCCCACATAGATGCAACGCCTGCTTTATACTTTTTGAGCGCGGAGTCCAGTTTTAAGAAAGAGTCCTCACTCTTATCCAACTGCGTATACATACCGGAATACCCGTACTCATCCAAGTACTCATCCATCAAACGAAGTGCCGACAGCATCGTCCTTACCTCACCGGGTTTGCAGTCCATCATACCGGCAATATCATCATCAGTGAAGCCGGCATCTTTGAGGTCCTTGCATTTAAGGTACTTCTCGATGGGGTTATAGTCGACCTTCGCATCCTCACCCATCTGGTAAGTTGTTTCCAAGGCAAGGATCTCTTTTTTGTCAGCACCTTCAGGCAGAATAATAGCAATGAAGTACTGGCAATGTCCTTTTTCATTAAACGGGATGCTCTCATCCGCCATGATATTGTTAAGCAGACTTGCACGACGGTTACCGTCGATAATCATACCATCCGCAGTTACAATACCGTGCCTCTGCTGATGTTCTTTAAGAAGGCGTTCCTTAGTTTTCTTATTGGCTTCCGGCTTGGAATCCCAGAGGAACTTTTCAATGATACGCTTGTCGTCAGAATCTTCTGGATTCAACTGATGATTCTGACGCTCGTAAGACTTGACAATACTTCCGATTCTTCCGTTGTAAGGGTTGTAGACCAGATACTCAAGCGGAATCTCATAAGCATCAAGGGTAATGATGCTGCCATGATAAGTAATAGGAATGCCCGTCCGACAAGCCTTCTCAGGATGATCGGTAAATTCCTTCAGTTTTGCTTTTCTTTCAGTTGCGTTCATATTTCAACCCTCCACGGTTTATAATTCGTCAATGTGTGCGTCGATGATATCCTCGAGAAGCCCCATGTTCTGGAAGTTCAAAACATAGTCAGAGCATCGATGGATTTCTCTAAGATCAGCCTGTCGCCCAATCCACCCGGCGCCATCAAGGAAATTAACATATATGATGTTCTTCCCGGCGGCTCTTTCAGCCTTGATAACGGTCTCTGTCTTTCTCGCGGCTTCTTTTTTGCTGCCCTGGCTACTGGACGTGGTTACGCTATAAGAAACATCGAGAATGAGTTTAGGCTTGGTAGGTGACTCCAAAACGAAACTAACAGCGCGGTCAAGTTTGGGAATGCGAACATTTTTCTGATACTCAAGGCCGTGCTTTGCACACACTCTCTTCAATTCTTTTTCGATATCAGCTAAAATCGCATCGCCGATCATATTACTGTAGGTGCCTTCCAGGCCGCGCTTAACAAGCTGCCGAACACTATCCTCATCTTGAATTTTCGAGAGGGTAGAAGCGTCCATCGCCATATTTTCAAGATAGAACGCCGGAATGCATGCTTGCATTTTGGGATCGTTTTTTCCATCCCACAAAAGGTTCAGAATGCTTTCCATCATGGCAGGACTATCGAGCATGGCAGAGCGAATTTTACTGAGTCCCCACTCCGTTCCAAAAACAAAGCCACGATCTTTACGGATCATCGAAACCATCCGCTTAAAACGTTCCTCTGAAATCTCAGCCACTGACGTTAATCGATCGAGTGCGTCTTTATGGTCGATGATGTATTGTTTAAGAGTCTCCTTACTGGAAATTGTTTTCAACCCAGTGAGGATCTCGGCAGTATGTTGTTCTATGGTCTTTTTAATGGATTCCTCGCACTGAGGGTTAATGTAGAACATCGTCGCTGAATTGAAAAGCTCGTCATATGTGAGCTTTTTTGCCGTTACAGGTGCCATTTGCAAACCTCCATTCGTCGTAGTGATTATATTCTATCACACTTTCCCGAAAAAGGCAATAGAAAAATTACACTTTTTTGCGAATTTTATCGAGAGCCTATTTTTTCTGACTTTTCACAACGGCTCGCTATTATATACGCATTTACGCTTTATAGCGAAGGTCAAAAATATATTTCGGCAGATATTAATCTGCCACCTTGTAAACATACTATCTAACCTGTAGCCTCGCCACGCAATTATCAAACCCGTAGTCTCGTAATTCGACTTTATCGGTGTGCAGGATAGATAGTGAAAAAGTTTGAAAGGGATTCCGGGCCGCCGCCGGTTTTTGGGGGCAAACCTCGGAATCCCTTTATTTCAGTACATTTCAGCCCTTTTGGGGGTCGATTCTCGTCATCAATACCACCGTCTCGACGTGCGCCGTTCTCGGGAAGAGGTCGACGGGGGTCGCTTCTTCGACTTCATATCCAAGCTCCTTGAATGCGGCGCAGTCGCGTGCGAGCGTGGCCGGGTCGCAGGAGACGTATACTATCCTGTCGGGAGCCATTTTTGCGGCGGCTCTTACCGTCTGCTCCGAGCAGCCCTTGCGCGGCGGGTCGAGGATTATCACCTCGGGGCGCTTGCCCTCGGCGAGCAGCTTTTCTGCGGCTTCACCAGCATCCGCGCAGATAAATCGCGCGTTCTCTATTCCGTTTGCGGCGGCGTTCTTCTTCGCGTCCTCAACAGCGGGCGCCACCGTCTCTATGCCGATTAGCTCCTCCACCCTGTCCGCCATGGAAAGCCCTATCGTGCCCGCGCCGCAGTAGAGGTCGAGCAGGAGCTTTATTTTTTCCGCTCCGGCGTATTCGGCGGCCTTTTTATAGAGGCGCTCCGCCTGGGTGCGGTTGACCTGATAGAACGACAGCGGCGATATCCTCACCTTTATCCCGCAGAGAATGTCGGTTATGCAGCCGTCGCCGAAAAGACAAATGCACCTGCCTCCGAGCACGGCGTTCGTGTCGTCGGAGTTTATGTTTATCAGCACGCTCTTTATGCTCTCTTCGCTTTTGAGCGCGTCAAGAAGCGCGTCCGTATTCGGCAGATTCTCCTGCGCGCTGACGAGGCAGAGCATTATCTCGCCCGTCGCAAACGCCTTTCTGAGATAGATGTGCCTCAGCGCTCCGCTTTTGCTTATTTCGTCGTAGACGGAAATATTGTATTTCTCTATCCACTCCGCCGTTATGCCGAGTATTCTTTCGAACTCGGGCGGCGCGAGGCGGCACGCGCGGCAATCGACTATCCTGTGTGAGCGGCGGGAGTAGAAGCCGATTTTTAATTTCCCGTTTTCGCGTCCCACCGGGTACTGCGCCTTGTTGCGGTAGCCGTCGGGTGACTCCGCGCCGATTATCGGCTTTAAATCAACCTCGAGTCCGCCGATGCGGGAGAATGCGTCGCGCACGGCATCCGCCTTGAGCTTCAGCTCCGCGTCATAGCTCATGTGGCGGAACGAGCAGCCGCCGCAGCCGGGATATGCCGGGCAGTCGTTTTCCGTCCTGTCGGGCGACGGCTCCGTTATTTTTATGCACTTGCCGACGGCGTAACTCTTTTTTGCCTTGATTATATGCGCCTTTATAAAATCACCCGGCGCTGTCGCGGGAACAAAGACGGCGAGCCCGTTGTATCTGCCGACGCCGCTGCCGGTCAGTGAGACGGAATCTATATGAAGTTCAATGTCGTCATTTTTGTTAAGAAGCAAAATATCACCTCGAAAAAGCTTTATTAAAGTATATCAAACGACGGGCGATTTTGCAATACGGGAGAAAACCCGTTGACAGAAAGCCGGCAAAAATATATACTTGAGTTAATATAAATCCAAAAGGAAGGAAATGATAAAATGATAAGAGTTACCGTCTGGAACGAGGGCGTTCACGAGGCCGAATCGCGCGAAGTGGCAGCCGTCTACCCCGGGGGCATCCACGGTCAGCTGAAGAGCTTTCTCGGCGCGCAGGAGGACATGGAGGTTCGCACCGCGACTCTCCGCGAGCCCGACTGCGGCCTGCCGCCCGAAGTGCTCGAAAACACCGATGTGCTCATCTGGTGGGGACACAAGGCGCACGACGAAGTGCCCGACGAGCTTGTTGAGCGCGTGCATGACAGAGTTCTGCGCGGCATGGGCTTCATAGCGCTGCACTCCGCGCATTTTTCAAAGCCGTTCAAGCGTCTCATGGGCACCTCCTGCGCCCTGCACTGGCGCGACGGCGATTTCGAGCGCGTCTGGACAGTCAACCCCGCGCACCCGATAGCAAAGGGGCTCGACGAATATTTTGAAATTCCCGTTGAGGAGATGTACGGCGAGCGCTTCGACATTCCCGAGCCCGACGAGCTTGTTTTCCTCGGCTGGTTCTCCGGCGGAGACGTGTTCCGCTCCGGCTGCTGCTGGAACAGAGGGCGCGGCAGGGTGTTCTATTTCCAGCCCGGTCACGAGGGCAACCCCACCTACTACATCCCGCAGGTTCAGCAGATACTGACAAACGCCGTGCGCTGGGCGGCTCCGCATGAAATCATCGACGAGATAGTCTGCCCCCACGCCGAGATCTCGCCCGAGCAGAAAAGAAATGCGCGCTGACAGGGCATAGAATAAGTAAAGTATTATTTATTGCGAAAAATATTGACTTCCCAAGCAGATTCGGTATATAATAGATTCCGATGAAAAAAGAAGCACTCGCTGTGCGCTTGGCGCGCAGCATCTATTTGGGGAGAAGACAAGCGACCGCCCGGCACTCGTTGGGTGGTCGCTTCCCTTTTGTTGACTCGAAAAAGGAAAACGGTTATAATTGAGAAAAGCACTGCACCGGGAGGACTGTTTGTGAAAAAAATAATGCTTGTTTTCGGCACACGGCCGGAAGCGATAAAGATGTGCCCGCTCGTCAAGGAGCTAAAGGCACGCAAAGGGCTTGAGACCGTTGTATGCGTCACGGGTCAGCACCGCCAGATGCTTGACAGTGTGCTCAAAACATTCGGCGTCGAGCCTGACTATGACCTGAGTATAATGAAAGACAAGCAGACTCTCTTTGACGTCACTGTCAGCATACTCGAAAAGATAAAGCCCGTGCTCGAAAAGGAAAAGCCGGATACGGTTCTCGTTCACGGGGACACAACCACCACCTTTGCCTCCGCGCTCGCTTGTTACTATCTCGGCATAAAGGTCGGCCATGTTGAAGCGGGACTTCGCACATATGACATCCACTCCCCGTTCCCGGAGGAATTCAACCGTCAGGCGGTCGGCATCGTTTCGGAATACAACTTTGCTCCGACTGCAACGGCACGCGAAAACCTGCTCAGAGAGGGCAAAAAGCCGGAGACGGTTTTTGTTACGGGCAACACCGCAATAGACGCGCTGAGAACCACCGTGTGCCCCGACTACTCGAATGAGTGGCTCAAATGGGCCTCAGACGGAAGGCTGATAATGATAACAGCGCACAGGCGCGAGAATTTGGGCGAGCCTATGCACCATATGTTCCGCGCAATAAGGCGTATCGTCGAAGAATATCCGGACATCAGAGCGATATACCCCATTCACATGAATCCCGTTGTGCGCGAAGCGGCAAACGCCGAGCTGGGCGGCTGTGAGCAGATAAAGATAATCGAACCGCTTGATGTTGTCGACTTCCACAACTTCCTTGCGCACAGCTATATGATCCTCACCGACAGCGGCGGAATACAGGAGGAGGCTCCGAGCCTCGGAAAACCCGTTCTGGTTATGCGCGACACCACAGAAAGACCCGAGGGCATCGCCGCAGGGACGCTCAAGCTTGTCGGCACAAACGAGCGGACAATATACGATAACTTCAAAATTCTGCTCGATGACCGTGCTGAATACGAGAAAATGAGCCGTGCCGCGAACCCTTACGGAGACGGCCACGCCTGCGAGAGAATAGCGGATATTCTCGAATACGGACATACGGACAGATAACGGACAAACTTAAAAGACAGCTGATAAGTCAGCTGTCTTTTTGCTTATTTGCGGTGTTCATGAGCATGAGCACTTTTTCGAGCAGGTCGAGCATTTTATCCTGCGGCATGATGCGAACCGCGATATGCGGCTTGCCCGCGGCACTGACGGTCACTCTGCCGGGGAAGCCCGCGGCTATCGCCGAAATCTCCTGCATATCAAGGTCATCGATATAGAGCAGCAGTCTGTCGCCCTTGCGCCCTATCTCGTAGATGTTGTGCTGAGCGGAATACGCTCTGAGCAGCGAGGTTCTGATAAGACCCAATACCGGGGCGGGCGGCTCGCCGAAGCGGTCGATGAGCTCATCCGTGACATCGTCCGCGTCCGCGCGAGAGGTTATGTCCGCAATGCGGCGGTAAATGCCGAGTCTCTGCGGTACGCTCTCGATATATGTCGGCGGGATGTGCGCGTCTATGGGAAGGTCGACGAGGCATTCCTTCTTGGGCTTCTTCGTCAGGTCTCCGCGCTCCTCGCTTATCGCCTGCTCGAGCATCTGAAGATACATCTCGTAGCCTACGGCCTCCATGTGTCCGTGCTGCTGCGCGCCGAGCACGTTGCCCGCTCCGCGCAGCTCAAGGTCGCGCATGGCTATCTTAAAGCCCGAGCCGAACTCCGTAAATTCTCTTATCGCGTCGAGCCTGCTCGTGGCTATTTCCGTCAGCTCCCTGCCGGGTCTGAAAGTGAGATACGCGCTCGCCCTGCGCGACGAACGGCCTACGCGCCCGCGTATCTGATGCAGCTGCGCCAAGCCCATGCGATCCGCATCCTCTATTATCAGGGTGTTGACATTCGGAACGTCAACACCAGTCTCGATTATCGTGGTGCAAACCAATATATCTATCTCGCCCTCGAGCAGCTTACGCCAGACCTCGCTCAGCTCGTCCTCGCTCATCTTGCCGTGGGCTATGCCGACTACGGCATCGGGCAGCATATCTTTTATTTTTGCAGCCGTGTGCTCTATGCTCTCAACGCGGTTATGCAGATAATACACCTGCCCGCCGCGCCTAAGCTCCGCGTTCATCGCCTGCGCGAGCATCTCGGGATTGTGCTCGACAACATAGGTCTGCACCGGCGAGCGGTCGTGCGGCGCCTCCTCGAGAATCGACATATCGCGTATGCCGGAAAGTGCCATGTTGAGCGTCCTCGGTATGGGCGTCGCGGTCAGGGTGAGAACATCGACCTTCGGATAAAGCTCCTTGAGCTTCTCCTTTTGAGCCACGCCGAAGCGCTGCTCCTCGTCTATTATTATCAGCCCGAGGTCACGGAACTGAACATCCTTTGAAATGAGTCTGTGCGTGCCGACGACTATATCTACACTGCCGCGGCGCAGACCGTTCAGAGTGTCCTCTATCTCCTTTTTCGAGCAGAAGCGCGAGAGCATACGCGCCTCCACGGGGAAGCCCTCTATCCTCTTTAGTACCGTCTGATAGTGCTGGTAGGCGAGAATAGTCGTAGGCACGAGTATGGCACACTGCTTGCCGTCCGCAACGCATTTGAACGCGCCGCGAAGCGCAACCTCCGTCTTGCCGAAGCCGACGTCGCCGCAGAGCAGTCTGTCCATGGGGCAGCTTTTCTCCATGTCGCCCTTCATCTCGTCAATACATCTGAGCTGATCCGAGGTCTCGTCGAACTCGAACCTGCGCTCGAAGTCGCTCTGCATATCCGTGTCGGGCGAAAAGGCGTGACCCTCTATCTTGAGTCTGCGCGAATATAGCTCGGTGAGCTCCTTTGCCATATCCTTGACCGCGCTGCGCACGCGCGAACGGGTCTTTTGCCAGTCCTTGCCGCCGAGCTTGTTGAGGCGGACGGGCTTGTCGTCGCCGGACGGGCCGATATACTTCGACACCTGGTCGAGCTGAGTGACCGGGACATAGAGAATGTCGCCCTTGTCGTAGCGTATTTTTATATAATCTTTTATAGTTCCGCTCGCTTCGAGCTTGTTTATGCCCTCGAACACGCCGATACCGTGCGCGACATGAACAACATAGTCGCCGCGGTGCAGCTCGTCGAGGCTGTGGAACGCGTTCGCATTCTTGCGCACGCTTCTCTTCTTCTGAGCGACCGCAGCCCTGCCGGAGTGGGTGAAAACGGTTATTTTTGCAAGCGGATATTCAAAGCCCGCCGAGAGACAGCCGGGGACTACCGTGAGCGTACCGGGAACCAATTCCCCGGGCAGTTCGTCCATATAGAGCGCACTGTAGACGTCGTCGATAAGATCGCCGCGCAGTGCGTCGGCGGCCTTGCGCGTGCCCGCAAAAATCACGCAGGTGCGGTTGCCCCTGTCCGACAGCGCATCGAGATCGTCCTTGAGCACGGAGAAAGAGCCGTTCCACGCGGTTATCTGCCTTGCGTTGACACCTATGAGCTCCTTTACGGGCGTGTCGAAACCGCCGCGCGGGAGATTGTCCATATATACGGCGCCCATCCGCTCATATGCGCGCAGGAGGTCGGACTGCTGCAGAGAGAATCTGTCGAGTCCGGGGCAGAGCTCGCCCTCCTCGAACATCGCCTTCATGGCCTCGCGCATGAGCCCGATGGCGGCGTTGAACCGCTCCTTGACGGAAAAGCTCTCGCTCACGCAGAGGATATAGCCCTTTGCGTAGTCGAATATCGATGCCACGTCATAGAGAAGCGGCATATATTTATCGGTCGATTGCAGGCGCAGACCGCCTCTTATTCGCTCGATGTCCTTATCGACGCACTCGCGGGCCTTGACCGCGCCCTTGCCGCGTATCTCCGAGCGGAAGCGCTCGAGCAGCTCGATAAAGTCTTCCGTGTCGGGCGGGAGTATCTCATTCGAGGGAGTTATTTTTATCTTTTCGATGTTGTCGGTGCGGCGCTGAGTTTCAATATCGAAATTCGCCATGCTGTCTATCTCGTCGCCCCAGAGCTCAAGGCGGCAGGGATATTCCTCGCCGGGCGTGAAGAAATCGAGCACGCCGCCGCGTACCGCGTACTGACCCGCTCCGTCGACCTGCGCCGAACGGGAGTAGCCCGCGCGCAGCAGCGCCTTTACTATAGACTCAAGCGGCATCTCGTCGCCTACTTTAAGCTCGAGCGTGCGGTTTTTGAGCTCCTCGGGCGGGAGAGTCAGCTGCGACGCAGCCTCCGCCGAGCAGACCACCGCCTGCACCTCGCCGCGCAGCATCTTATCGAGCACGCCGAGTCTCCTGTGCTCGTATTCGCGCGACTGACTCTCTGTTGAGCGGAAAACAAAATCCCTTGCGGGATAGAGCAGGGCGCGGCAGCCGAGGGTTTTCATATCGAGCGCCAGACGCGAAGCCTGCGCCTCGTCCGCCGTTATCACGAGCACGGGTCTGCCGCAGTCCGCATTCAAGGCGGCTGCAAAATGTGCCTTATGGATATGGGAAAGACCCGTCATGCCGACGGGCAGACGGGTGTTTCGGACGCAATCGAGCAGCGCGCCGTATTCTTCGATTTTTTTTGCCGATGCGATAAGACCGTTCATAATACCTCTCTATACCCCTATGATGAAGTATATTTGATTTGTCTAAAACCTAATTATACTATGCGCGGCCGAAAAATTCAATGACAAGAGTGACAAATTCGCAGGCTTTTTTACTGCCCCACTCCCGCCGTTTTGCAGTTTTCGAGATGCTCCCGGTAGGTTTTGGCGAAATAGTAGTTGCCGTCATTATCCGTGACAAAGAAATAGTATTCGGTATCTGCGGGATTCAGTGCGGCGTTTATCGCCTCGATGCCGGGATTCGTAATCGGACCTGCGGGAAGCCCCTTTCGGTCATAGGTGTTATAAAACTCATCGTATTTGTCCGCCTGCTCCTCACCTATATAGGGCTTGACGCTGCGCTTTAAATAGAATATCGTCGCGTCGCACTGCAGGCGCGGATAGCTCGGGGAATTGAGCCTGTTGTGGAGCACGGACGAGACATTTGCCATGACGGACGGCACGGACGCCTCCTGCTGGATTATCGAGGCGAGCGTAATAACCTCGTCCATGGACATCCCGAGCTCTTCGGCCTTCTTGTACATCCCGTCGGTGAGCTTCGACTCCGTATTCGAGAGGAAACGGCCGAGAGCCTTTTCCGCGCCCTCGCCGACATAGAAATCATATGTATCGGGATAGATATAGCCCTCGAGCAGGAACGGGCGCTCCTGCGGATTCTTTATCGACTGCACAAATTTGTTCTCACGCGAAGCGTCATTGACCGCCGCGATAAACTCGTCCTTCGTGCAAACGCCGCCCTCTTCGAGCTTCTGTGCCGCCTGAATTGCCGTTGTTCCCTCGGGGAAAGTCAGTCTCACCGTCTCCGGCGCGGGCGCGGGCTTGAGACGGTCTATGAGCGAGCACGAGCAGAGGCTCAGCGCGAGCGCAAAAATCAGCATAGCGGCGATATATTTTTTGAAAATCTTCATGATATTGACCTCCGTTTTTCGGCTGAACGACCGGATAAGATGATTTTATCAAAAATAACGAGCAAATTCAACTTTCTTCTTCGCGGAATATCGGCGCGCCCGTGCGGAAAGCTAAAAAAGCAAACGCAGAGAAAGGAGAAATTTATGGACAAGCCGAAAAAGCAGAAGAAAAAAATAATAGAAATGCCGCCCTATAACGACCCGATGAACAAGGAGGGCGAAATCCCGACCGACGTGCTCGGCAGCTACTCGGGCACGCCCTTGGACGGCTCGCAGCCCGTGCAGGACGCGGACGACCTGTAAAATAAAAAAGTCCCCGAAAAAAAGTTAAAGCCGAATGTGTGCAGCATTCGGCTTTAGCTTTGGGGAAAGAGAAAATAAAAATGAAAAAAGAAGTTGACAATTATTAAAACCAGATAAGTAGTTGTCTCTTCAGTACCTCTCGGGTACACATATAGAATAATTGTGCCGTATTGCATCAAGTATACATAAATATGAACAAATTGTAAACATTCCTGTTCTTTTGCTCGGATTTGCCTTTTTTCGGCATTTTTATTGAAAAATTCTGCCGCGAAGCCTGTTTTTTCTGAGGCCGAACGGGCAATAATTGCGAGTTTCAGGTTGTATTATTTACATATCGGGTATAAAATAGTAGGAGCTGTATTTATACCTATATTTACAGCTATGCAGCAACAAACGAAAGGTTTGGTATAATGGATTATTCACTGACAAAGAAGGCCGCCGAGGAGCAGATAACCGCAAAGCTCTCTCACTTTTTCGGCGTAACTCCCGAGGAGGCCAACTACGAGCAGTTTTACAAGGCTATCGCGATGATAACCCGCGATATGCTCAGACAGGGCAGGCATGAGTTTGAAAAGCGCTGCGAGGAGAGCGGCTCGAAGCGCGTATACTATCTCTGCATGGAGTTCCTCATGGGGCGCTCGCTCAAGAACACGCTATATAATCTCAACCTCATCCCCGTCATGGAGGCGGCTCTCAAGGATTTCGGCATAAAGCTCGACAAGCTCTATGACTGCGAGCCGGACGCGGGTCTCGGCAACGGCGGTCTGGGCCGCCTTGCGGCGTGCTATCTCGACGCTTTGGCAACCGACGGCTATCTCGGCATGGGCTACTCCATTCTCTACGAATACGGTATCTTCAAACAGAAGCTCGTTGACGGCTGGCAGACCGAGATGCCCGATTTCTGGCTCCCCGGCGGCGAGGTATGGCTCGTTGCGCGCGAGGAGAAGAGCGTTGACGTCAGCTTCGAGGGCAATGTCGTCGACCGCTGGGAGGACGGCTATCACAGCGTCGATATAGAGAACGCGAAGAAGGTTCACGCCGTTCCCTACGATATGATGGTCGCCGGCAAGGACGGCAAGGGCGTCAGCGTCCTGCGTCTCTGGAGCGCAAAGAGCTCGGAAATAGACATGAACTCCTTCAATCAGGGCGATTACCTGCGCGCCATGGAGCAAAACGCCATGGCAGAGGTCATAAGCAAGGTGCTCTATCCCGCGGACAATCATCCCGAGGGCAAGAGCCTGCGTCTGCGCCAGCAGTATTTCCTCGTCTCCGCATCCGTTCAGGATATCATCAACCGCCACCTGCGCAAGTACGGCTCGCTCGACAATCTCTGCGACAAGATGGCTATCCATATCAATGACACCCACCCGACTCTCGCTATTCCCGAGCTTATGCGCCTGCTGCTTGACGAGTGCGGCTACAGCTGGGACGATGCATGGGCTGTTGTCACTGAGGTGTTTGCCTACACGAACCACACGGTTATGAGCGAGGCTCTCGAATGCTGGAGCGAGGATCTCTTCCGCCGCCTGCTTCCGAGAATATATCAGATAGTCAAGGAGATAGACAACCGTTTCCGCAGCAGCGTCTGGGAACAGACCCACGACGCCGGCAAGGTCGAGAGAATGGCTATAATCTCGAACGGCGTAGTGCGTATGGCCAATCTCTGCGTCGCCTGCTGCCACAGCGTCAACGGAGTCTCCGCCCTCCACAGCGAGATACTCAAGGACAGCGTGTTCCACGACTTCTATACCCTCACGCCCGACAAGTTCTGCAACGTCACAAACGGCATCGCCCACCGCCGCTGGCTCTGCCAGTCGAACCCGCGCCTGACCTCGATGCTCAACGACCTTATCGGCGGCGACTTCGTATATAACGCCGAGTGCCTCTCGGAGCTTGCGAAATATAAAGATAACCCCGCGGTGCTTGCGGAGATTGAGAAGATAAAGACCGCGAACAAAGCGGACTTTGCAAAGCGCGTCAAGGCAAAGACCGGCATAGAGCTCGACCCGAACTCTATTTTCGATGTTCAGGTCAAGCGCCTGCACGAGTACAAGCGCCAGCACCTCAACGCGCTCAACATCCTCGCAAAATATCTTGCGATAAAGGCGAATCCCTCGGGCGAGTTCACTCCCCACACCTATATCTTCGGCGCAAAGGCCGCGAGCGGCTACTTCATGGCGAAGAAGATAATCAGCTTCATCTGCGCTCTCTCGGAGCTTATCAACAACGACCCCGATGTTAAGGGCAGGCTCAAGGTCGTCTACATGGAGGACTACAATGTCTCCATGGCTGAATATATGATGCCCGCCGCCGACGTCAGCGAGCAGATTTCCCTCGCCGGAACCGAGGCGAGCGGCACGGGCAACATGAAGCTGATGATGAACGGCGCTATAACCCTCGGCACACTCGACGGCGCGAATGTCGAGATTCACGACGCGGTCGGCGACGAGAATATAGTTATCTTCGGCATGACCACACCCGAGGTCAACGAACTCAAGAGCAAGGGCTATGTTCCGATGAATTTCTACAACAACAATGCGGAGCTTCGCAATGTTATCGACTTTATAAACCGCGGCTTCTGCGATAAGCAATTCCCGGAGATAAGCGGAACCATCGTCTATCACGATCCCTATATGGTGCTCGCAGACTTCGCGGACTACCGCCAGGCGCAGAACAAAATAGACGAGCTCTGGGCGGACAGAACGCGCTGGAACTCGATGTCGCTGATGAACACTGCCTGCTCCGGCAGATTTGCCGCCGACAGAGCGGTAAACGAGTATGCAAAGAACATCTGGCACACCGTCCCCGCAAAATAAGGACTGCCCCACTCGGCGCAGACCAAAGAGCAAAAAGAAAACCGCAGTTCACGCTTTTGGGCGTGGGCTGCGGCTTTTTGCTTGCCTGATTTTTGCTCTTTTAAGCGTTTTTTGCCCGCTCGCAGTATACTCATACAGCTTCTTGGCAAGAAAACGCTTGACTTCAATACAAAGACCCGCAGAGACTGTCTCCGCGGGTCGATTTCTTGCTTACGGTTTGTGGTAGAGCTTTTTGACCTGGTAGTGCGGCTCGCAGGTCAGGTTTATACCGAGCTTGCGGTAGATATCCGCGTCAACCTGTGAAAGTATGACGGAGGAGTGCGCCTCGCAGCCGCGAAGGAGCGAGAGCGTATCAAACGCTTTCTTCGCGGGCTCGCTCTCGATCGCGCTCATGGAGAGCGCTATGAGCACCTCGTCCGTGTGCAGACGCGGGTTGTTGTTGCCGAGGATGTTCGTCTTGAGCAGCTGTATCGGCTCTATAACGCCGGGGTCTATGAGCAGCTGTTCCTTGGGCTGACCGCTTAACAGCTTTACGGCATTGAGTATCGCCGCCGAGCTCGCGCCGAGAAGGTCGGAGGTTTTTCCGGTTATGAGTCTGCCGTCGGGCAGCTCTATCGCAACCGCGGGATTGCCCGTATCTCTCGCTCTGTCGAGCGCGGGGCGCACGCAGCGGCGGTATTCCTCGGTGATGCCCGCCTGATTCATCAGGCTCTCGATTTTAGTCAGCTCCGCGTCGCCCGTGAGCCCTCTCTTGTGGTCGCACAGGGCGTTGAAATAGCGGCGGATTATCTCGTTCAAAGAGGCGTCGCGGGTCGCGGCATCGTCGGAGATA